>Ga0308161_1000017_pt1 | contig 592290 bp, 531 predicted proteins | sample PhyFR2_FD_201034 | JGI IMG/M metagenome (GOLD analysis project Ga0308161, IMG submission 201034) | Phyllosphere microbial communities from UC Gill Tract Community Farm, Albany, California, United States - DLSLF.R2 | ecosystem: Host-associated > Plants > Phyllosphere > Unclassified | place...
ATAACAGTAATTTAGCCACTAATAATTCATTTAAAAATGAACACACTACAATTAGACCGGGAGAAATTTCCAACATTAAGCACATGGGAGACGAAACTCCTGAGCGAGATTCTGGAAGACTCAGCCAGAAAAGCCAATCCCAGCAAAACGGAGATAACCCAGAAGGATTTACTATGGGCAGCGACAATGCTGGAGATGGACTTACAAGCACAGAGCGGAGCTATTCCACAGGATCTGGAAGACGAGGAAAATTCACGACTGGAACACAACAAAAGGATGCTTCAGAAAATGAAGGAGCAGAACATTCCTCTAGCCGAAGCTTATCCGGGATACCTATATCCGATAGAGGATCCGGAAAAATAAACGCTACCACTAATAATGATGAGTTAGATGCTCTTATTAAAAAATATAAAAGCCAAAAACTTACCAATGATCGGGTCAGTGAAATAGTTTCTCTCGCATGTTTTGTATCCGATGATAAAACGATACAATTATATCCAGGTATCACTATTACCGATGATTTAAAAGATATTTGCAATCAGTTTAAAAGTGGTGGAATAAAAAAAGAAGGCCGGGGAATTCTTGATGAATACTATACCGATCCTAAAATTGTCCTGGCCATTAGTAACTTAATCAAAGATCAATTTAAAAATAACAAGGAACTATCTGTTCTGGAACCGAGTATCGGGATTGGAAACTTTGTACATGCTATTGGAAATTTTCAAATAAAATCGGAAATCACAGGATTTGAAATTAATGAAATCACTGCGAAGATTGCTAAAATTTTTCATCCCGATGCGAATATTAACCTTAGATCCTTTGAAACAGAATTTATTGATGGAAAAGGTAACAAAGTTAGTTCTGAAGAATATCTTGAAAAGTACGATCTAATTATTGGAAATCCTCCCTATGGTGAGCATAGAGGATTATACAAAGGTTTAGGAGAGGAACCAAAGATCTCTAAATATGAAGATTATTTTGTAAAAAGAGGAGTAGATTCTTTAAAATCAGAGGGAATATTGGCGATGGTACTACCATCTACATGGATTACACGGCAGAAAAACCTCTCCGGTGTTGACTTAGTAAATGCTTATAGTTTACCCAGTAAAGTATTTTCAGGAACTGGAATTGGAACGGATATTATTATTCTTAAAAAGAATCAACAGAGCCACTCCCTCAACATTTCAAACTATTTCGAAAAACACCCTCTACATATTCTGGGAGAACTCCGTGAAAAAACCAATCGCTTCGGCAGAATGGAAACCTATGTTCACGGAACTTTAGACAGAGCTCTCCTACTTTTAGACAAAATTCAACGAAATAAAAATACAGAAAGAATAGGTAATCTATTTGAAGATTTATTCGCTGAAGAAAAACAGGTGATTCCAGAAATCACAAATCCTTCCAAACTGAAAAAGGAACAATTTAAAGATCCCAGTTCTGTATTAGTAGATATAAGTAAAAGTTTAGAAACTAATTCTACTACTGAGGATAAAAAAGAAGAAGAGCTAAAAATTGTACAAGAAAAAGTAAATCGAGCTCTTGAATATCTTCAGGGAATAAAATTTAAATCCCCCGCTATACTAAAAGAGATAAACAAATACACTAAACTAGATACCAAGCTAAATAAAGGCACTAACTCACTTTCTACAGAAAAAATTCAGGATATCTCCTTAAAAGCCGATAAGATTCTTCAGACAAAACATGATAAAGATTCTCCATATGAAATTCAATTTGAGCCTATTATTAAAAAAGGAATTCTGAAATATCAGTTCTCTAAACAAGATGATATTGTAGATACAGCTCTTCAAAACAATCCGGACATAACCCCAGAGCAAATTAAAGCCTTTAGAGATACTGCCTATGATGGCACTTTAAATAATCATAGTGAACATCAAACATATGCAAATTATTATAATGGTAAGTGGGTACACGATTTTTATTATGCTGAAGGAAATATTTATGCGAAGCTTCAGCAGTTAGAAAAAGATAAAGATGTTATTGGCTCCGGCACCACCGATCAGTATCAAAAACAAAAGACATTATTGGAAAGTGTTCTTCCTAAACCAAAATTACTAGAAGATATCTCTATAAGCCCTAATCATGAATTCGTTCATAAATTTGATTTAGGAACCATAGAAAAGCTTCGTTTTAATCAGATATCTAGAAAAAATGAACCCGTTATAGAAGACTATTCTATGGCTGACAAATTTAAAGATTTTGTAGGTACATTATCCAGCGAGGCTTTTGCAGGATCTTCATCCTGGGAAGTGAGAAGCTTTGTAGATAATGAAACTGTTACAGGAAGTGATAAAGAGAGAAACGCCCTGGTCAGAGAGAGAAGAAAAGCTGCTGCCAATGATTTGTTTTCTAAATTCATCCGGGAAGAACTCTCCCAGGAACTAAAGGACAGGTTTGTAACAGAATTCAATAAAAACTACAATAATATTCATGTCCCGGACTATTCAAAATTTCCTTTATTTTCAAAGATCTACAAGAACTTCAAGGGTGAGGATCTAGCATTAACAGAAGTTCAAAAAGCCGGAATCGGAAGATTAACAACAAAGGGTGTCGGCCTTCTCGCACATGAGGTAGGGTTTGGAAAAACCTTATCCGGTATTTTGTCTATGCATGAAGCAATGGAGAGAGGAAATGCTAAAAAACCACTTATTGTAGTGCCTAATGATAGTATTCTAAAACAATGGGTTGAAACAATCTTTGAAACTATACCCAATGCTAAAGTTAATGTTCTGGGGAATCTAGGAAAGGATTATGATTTATCAAAGTTTGATAATCATGGCGGTGAAATTTCAATCGTTACCTACGAAGGCTTTAATAATATAGGTTTCTCCGAGGAAATAACCCAGAGCCTGACGTCAAAATTTTCCTATATCTCCGAAAGTGAACTAAAGAATGTTAATTCTATTAGTGAGCGGGATATGCAAATAGAACTCATGAAAGAAAAAGAGATTGAGGGAAAAATGAAACGTGGAAAAATATATGATTGGGAAGATTTCGGATTTGATCACCTAACCTATGATGAAGTACATAATGCAAATCATATTGTGGGAAAAGTAAAAATAGAAGACAGAAGGTTTGCCTCAGACTTCAGAAACCAGAATCAACAAACTTCTAAGCTTGGAATTAATACCTGGATGGCAGCACAATATATTCAGGATAAAAATGATGGTAGAAATGTTTCTTTGCTTTCTGCAACACCATTTACCAATAAGCCACTTGAATACTACTCTATTCTGTCACTAATTGCTAATAAAAGGCTGGAAGAATCCGGATACTTTAATGTAAATAACTTCTTTGAAACTTTTATGGAAGCTGACAATGACATGGAAATCGATGCTAAGGGCGATGTGAAGTTCAAAGCTAATGTCAGACGTTTTAAAAACAATGCATTATTTCAGCAGCTATTATCGGAATTCATTGATATGAAAGGGGAAGAAGATAATCCACAGCTCAAACGCCCCAACAGAATCAACAAAGAGTATAAGATAGAACAGAATGATCTCACCTTTGAGCAGTACGAGCTTTTAAATGATAGTTTTTCAGAGAAGGAAAAAGGAGCAATTTTGACACATATTTTAAATGCCCGGCTAATTGCTATTTCACCCTATCTTTCTCCCTATTATGATGAAGAGCAGCCCTCTTTAAAAGATTTTATAGAAAATTCACCAAAGCTTAAGCTGACAATGGACCTGATTAGACAGAATAAATCCGATTTACCTGGAGCAGGACAAATTATATATTCCGAATTAGCGGTAGCAGAGTTCCCAAAATTGAAAGAATATCTTGTTACTGAAGTTGGATATCCAAAAGATGAAATCGGCGTCATTACAGGTGCGACAAACAAAAATCAGAGAATAGCTATTCAGAATGATTTTAATAAAGGAAAAATTAAAATTATTATTGGTAGTGAAGCTATTCAGGAAGGAATGAATCTACAGGAAAAGACTTCCGATTTATACCTTCTTTCCCTACCTTACAATTTCACTTCGCTTCGCCAGGTAGAAGGCCGGGCATGGAGACAGGGTAATAAATGGGAAAACGTTCGGATTAATTTCATGCTAACCAATGACAGTATAGATGTTTTTATGCTGCAAAAACTCCAGGCTAAACAATCCCGGTATTTAGAAGCCATGAAAAGAGGGGCTAATGTTGTGGATATTTCAGATATCAACACTCAGGAACTGAAAACCTCCATCATTACTAATCCGGGAACCAGAGCTGACATAGAAATCGAACTTATGAAGAAAAGAATTGAAAGTGATAAAAACAGGCTTTTAGCTGACAGTGCTTTTGTTCTTAGAAAATATGAGGATTTCTTAAAAGTCAAAGAAAAGGTTGATAGAGCCCAGGAGTCTTACAACACAGCCAAGCAATTTGCTGATGAAGATGGCCCAAATTCCGATTATTGGACGAGTATGTTACCTTATAGGTTACAAAACATTGAAGCTGCTAAAGCTGAAGTTTATACAGCCATCCAAGAACTGGCTCAAAAAGGAGTCAATGTTACCGAGATTGAAAATCAAACAGCTCTCTCAGAAGAAAAAATAGCAAAACTTGATAAAATACTGGAAGATTTACCAAGCGCACGTGAGAAAATGGTTTCTCAGTATCATCGAGAAAAACAGGAAAAACTAAAAGCCAATGAAGCCAGGGACTATATAAAAGAAAGAGAAAATGAAAATAAAACTTTATTTAGTGTGTCTACTCCTGCTAAAATAAATATTGCTATCAAAAGCGAAGTTCCGACTACACCAGAGAAGAATCAAAAAGAAATTACCTCTCAGGAAGTTTACTTGGGAAGAAAAAGATAAATATGAGCTATATTAGGAATAAATATTATATTATGATACTCTTTTGATAATCTATATATTTGAAAAGTAAATTTTTTCATTAAGAGAATATTTATGTGATTTGGTGAGTCTCGGTTTTTTCCGAGGCTCTAGGCTCTTTTTTATGTACAAAAAAATATGAACAAATGCCATTTCATTGGACATAAAATTAAGCAAAACAAAAAAAAACGTTTTTCAAGGGACAATACCTTCTGATGAAAAATTGACTTTTTCTACCATTATTGTCTAATCTTTTTAGGTGGCATCCTCACACTGTAATCACTGGTATTGTCACTCCGAAATAACCAATAAAAAAGCAATAATGACAATTTTATAAATAAATGATTTAATATTAAATCATTAGAGCTTTAGCTTTTTTCCCATAAAGACTTTGTTAAATATGAATTTAATATTTCTATCCTGAAAACAACTAAGCAAATGGATTAAAAATATGCTAATTGGATGTAAATAGCCGAACAAAGAATAATAATATAATTCCTAGAGTACTTAAAATAAAATTATTTAAAACATGTATTAAAAGGGCATGCCATATATTCTTAGTCCACAGATATACTAAATTAAGAAATAAACCTGCTGCCATAAAACTAATGGTTGCTATTACATTTCCATTAAAATTATAATAATGAATAAATCCAAAAATCATAGAGTTCAAAAAAACCACAACTATTCTCCATATAATATTGGAAATAAAAAGTTTTTGTAAAAAAGTATACCTAAAAACGATATCTTCAATCAAAGCCGTAAAAAGAGGGCCTAATGAAATAATCAATAGGGTAAAATTCACTACAGGATTCAACTCCTCTTCCGTTTTTACTATCTCTAAACCTCTTACTGGCAAAAAAGAACGTACTGTTGTAACGATTACCTGCAAGAGGACAGCACCCAACAGGATAACAATCCATGAGCTCCATTTTGCTTGCAAAAACTTATACCAATGCAATTTTAGCATTTGGTTATATAGAATACAAATTATTATTAAAAGTACTCCTCTTACTATAGTGTCACCAAGAGCAACAATATATTTATCAGTAAAAAGAGCACTAAAAACATATCCATTAATGAAAATCAACGGGAGCAATAGTATGGCAAAATAATCTCTTAAGGTAAATTGTATTTTTTGGGGAAATTGTTCTGCGTTAGTTGATTTAATATTCTCTAGAAATTTCATAAAAAATTTGATTAGTGATTTTACAATATAAAAATTTTCCAATTTAAAAAACAATATCAATAAAGTGTAATAGCCACGACTTGATCTGACAGTTAGGGATTAAAAATAGTTGTCAGTCATCCAATATTCTCCTTACTTCTAAAAGTAAGGATTTTTTGTTCCTCTGCAAGAGTTTCCAATAATTCTCTTTTGCAACATTCTCCAATTAGTCCTGAAATAATTTCTCAACCACGAAACTTTGTCTTGAAAAAATCAAGTTCCATTGTAAATTTCCCTAGTAAACCCACTTTTTCAAAGCCTTTTTTTCTATCTCTATACCTGTTAAATCTGCAATATGAATTATAGGAAGTCCTATTTCTTTCTCAACTCTTGATGTATAATTAACCTGAATCTTATGATATAATTTAACTTGGTAACATAATTTCTTTATCGTACCTGATTGCTAGGATCAATTAAAGATTTTTTTATTGTAAACTAAAATTCTTTAACCCTTTTATCCCTCTAACTGCTGATTATTTTGAGGACAGATACTTTACAGCCTCATTTATTACCCTATCTATGAAGGTTGATGGAGAACTAGTCATTGCTGCAACCTCTGCATCTGTAGGAGGGGTTACATAATAATCTGGTTTTACTCCTATACCTTCTATAACTTGACCATTCATATCCTTTGTTGCCATTACCGGCATGTAGAATTGCATTACACCCGCTATCACATCTTGACTTCCACCATTAAATTCATCAGGGTTTGGAGTCAAGCCTGCTGTTGCTCCTGCACTATAGTCTCCCACTGAAACTACTTGAGATCCTTGGCTTTTCAACATCATAGTAGACATCTCAGACATACTATAACTTCCTTTATCTGTTAAGATTGCAATCGGTATATTAGCTGGTATTCCAAATTGATGTGGCTTAGCCTGCATCGGAATCCATGGTGTATAGTTAAACTGACCATTCCCTTCTTTCGTTCTCTGATATCCCCAGACTGTGTTTTTAGTTACAAGACGTTCTACAAAATAACGGAAATCAATCACGGCTCCGCCTCCATTTCCTCTTACATCTATAATAAGCTTCTTAATATTTCCTTTACGCAAAGGATTTAAAAACTTTTGATAAAAAGGACTTCGCACTACAATACTATTTGCATCTGTTTGAAACTGCGCAAGATTATATCCACTCTCTACATGACCTTTCATACGATCCATAAACCATGTAATATATTTGTCTGTATCACTAGTCAGTACAGAAGAGTAAGTAGATTTACTATCATAAGCAACCAAACTTTGGGACTTTGCTAACAATGTCTTGGAAAGATTTACAAAAGCGTCTGAAACTACCTCTGTATTTTTGAATTCTGTAACCTGATCATTAAAAGATTTTATATCAGCAGAATTAAAAAACGTATTCCATTGATTCAATACATTTACTGTAAAATTCCTTGCTTTATTTCTCGCATTTACATCTTTTATAGCACTTAACTCAGGAGCCTTGTCTATTTCTGCCGTTGTTAGAATATAATTATCCACAGGATTAGGTATCAGATATTTATCCTTAAGATTAATTTTAAGAAAACTTTCCAATAAGAATTCATTGTAAGTAAAATAAAAAATATCCGGATTAGACTTTAAATTCCCCATAAGAGATATAAAAACCCTTTTATTGCGATTATTGTCAATGTATTCATATTTTTCAGTCAAAGTATCATTCAGCTTGTCTATCATATAACTGTACTTTGCATTAAAAGGATAGATATTATTTCTTTTCGTTTTCATTCCACCCGAAAAATTCACTTGCGTATTCTTAATCCCTTTTGACAATGGTAATAATACAGCAAATCCAAAATGTCTGTCTATAATAGGGTCTATAATATCTGTAAAATACTGAATAGCTTTTTTTCTATCTTCCAAGATATCATTATCACTAAACTCCGCCCCTTTCTTATATGTTTTTAATGCAGCAAATTTTGGATAGTATTCGCGGTATATTGCATTCCAATCCATACCGCCTCTTTCTTTTTGTTCATAGAAGTAATTATAGCGCTGATCCATTGTAGTCCAGAAGACTTTAAAAAGATCGCCATAAGACTGTACATCATCACTCGTATATCTTGTTGGTTCAGTAACTGAGACTTCATCGTCCTTCACACAAGAGTTAAGTGTTACCACAGATAAAATAAGCCCTAAAGCCAAAACTGGTATTTTTATAAAATTTCTTTTCATAATTTAAATAGTTATTTAAGTGATTAGTCGAATTTGTAAGATACACCTACAGAAATCATATAAGAGCGTAATGCTTCTTTCGTAGCCTTATCTTTATTAGTCAGATTAATATCCGATAAACCATATTGATAATTATAGGCTCCATACACATCAAACTTTTTAAAGGAATAACCTAACTGGGCTTGCCCTTGCACACCATAACCCCAACGATTTAACTGATTTTCATTTTCCTTAAAATCATACGCTCCGGATACTTTAGTGTAAGGATAACTACCATCTGGCTGTAGCTCACTAAATACAGGATATTGTCCATCAAATTTTCTGCTTAACCAGTATTCAGAATACATACCTCCGGCTATTTTAATCCATACTCCTTTGCTTTCATGGGGATTATTTAGAATGTAGCCTCCTATCATTAAAGGAAAGCTCAGAAAATTATTAGTATAATCAGAATACCAACCAGAATGAGCTCCTATTCTTTTATACTTATAATTCTTTTGCAAAAATGATACTCCTGTAGATACAAAAAGTGAATTCCAGATCATATATTCTCCGGAAAGATTAACACCAACACCATAACGGCCACTATACTTGGAGTCTACCTGATTAGAAAGATTGCCATTTAATACACTGTAAGTATATCCGGCATCCAGGCCAATTTTAAACTTGTTCTGTCCGAACAGACTTGCGCCTACGGGTAATAGACAAAGACATAAAGCCTTGCATAAACTTTTTTTCATAGATTTTTTTATTTTGGTTAAAAACCTGTTTAAACTAATAGAGGAAAACAAAGAGTTCCGAGAAAATTAGCAATTTAGGGCTGCAAAAAAGAACTAACCTCTGGGACTCATAAGCAAAGGCAAACGAGGATTTCCCATAAGATTTGATTTAAGAAAAATGTTCTATTATATTTATACATAAATCTTAGACTACCTTCATAGATTTAGTTTAATCATGATTCTTTATAGTACGTGAAAATATTTTCTTAATAAACTTAAGCACGCTATCTTCCTTTTCCACCTCATAACCATAACCATATCCATATCCATATCCATTTAGTTTCAAGCCATTTAATACTATTGCAAGGTTTGAAAGTTTACCTTCTCTATATATTTTCTCTATTTCTGGAAGCTGTCTTCGATCAATTTTACCTACCCGAATAATAAATAATGTAAGATCTGCAACACGATCAATAATGCTGGCATCCGCAATAATTCCTGCAGGCACACCATCTATGATTACATAATCATAGCGATCTTTCAGCTCTGCAATCAATTCATCAAGCCTCTTACTTAGTAATAGCTCAACCGGATTAGGTGCTATAGCTCCGATAGGTATAAAGTCAACTCCTTCTACAACATCACTTTTATGTAATATTTCATCAGTACTAACGTTCGACCCTGAAAGATAGTGACTTGTTCCTTTTACATGTAAAAGATTAACACGTGAACTTAAAGTTCCTTTTCGTAAATCCAAATCTATAGCTATTACTTTTTTATCTAAATATGATAAGATCGTAGCTAAATTCAAAACACTAAAAGTTTTTCCAGCCCCAGCAATAAATGAGGTAAATGTTAGTACTTTCGGAGGCTCATCATTTTTAGCCATAAAATTAATATTGGTACGCAAAATCCGAAATGCTTCTGTTAGAGGATCTCTTCCTGACTTACTCACCTGTATATCTCTTTTTCCTTGTCGTCTGCTTTTTGCTAATGGTATTTCTCCTAAGAATGGAACACTTAATACATTTTCTACATCCTGGCGTCCCCTTACTCCAGTATTCAATAGAAGCATTGAAAGCAATATAATTGCTGGTAATACTATACCTATTCCTATACCTGTTGCTACTTTCTTTAAACGATTTGGAGCAATTGGAGCATTTTGCCCAACAGGAGGGTCAATTATTCTAAGATTTACTTCAGTAATTACTTCATTTAGTGCATTCTCTTCCCGCTTATTCAATAAGAACATATATAAATCTTCCTTCACTCTACGTTGCCTTTCAACTGATAACATTGTCCGCTCTTTTTGAGGCATTTGCAAAACCTTTCCCTGGGCTATACCTTCTTCTTTTTGAGCATTATTTAATTTAATTTTCTGCCCTCTAAGTGTATTATCAACAGCCCTGCTTATATTATCTCGCATAGCCATTAATGCATCATCTAAATCTAAAACTAACGGATTTAAAGTATTTCCTCCTTCTGCTAAACGGTTTCTTTTCAATAAAGTCGTATTATATTTAGCAATCTGACTCTCCACACTAGCATCTATCAATCCCGTATTATTAGGAATCAAATTATTTTGCATTCCTTTGGTTGTGAGATAAGAACGCATCATTTCTGCCAAACGTATATCTGTTTCAATTTTCGATCCTTCCGACTTATATTGATTTTTTTCTGTTAAAAATGCACTCCCAGCTGTAGCTATATCAATACCTTGATTAGCAATCTTAAGGTCTTCGATATTGGATTCAACAAACCCTAATTCACCTTCAATAATAGCCAGTCGGTCTTTAATAAAGTTTGCAGTATTTTTAGCAATTTTATTCTTATCCTGTAAGTAAACCTCATTATAAACATTAATTAATTCAGTTATAACATCAGCAGCTCTTTCTGAAGATTGATCTTCCATAGATACTTGCAACAGAGAAGTACCTTCATCCATTTGCTTAATTTTCAAATTTGAAACAAACTGAGACATTACAGACTCCCTTGGATATTTTGTTACAAAAATATCTGTCCCATAATAGTCTTTATAATATTTACTTGGTGTAATAAGTACCTTTCCTACAGGAGTAACAACTAACTGATTTAAAGCAACTCTAATTTCTTTATCACTAGACTTATCACAGCCTTTAATAATAGTATATCTTGAATCAACGGGAGTTACAATAAAAGAATAACTACTTTCCAAAGACTTTCCTTCAACTTTAACCTGGACCGGAGATTTTTTATACAATTCATAATCTCTTAATCCTGAATGAATTTTATAACTTTTATCCGCACCAACTCTATCCACAACTAATCTCATCAATTCTCTTGATTTTAGTTGAATAATTTCATCCATTACACTCACTGCATTTGCTACAGATGATCTCGTTATTCTTGCGGTTGTTGGTGTATTGGAAAGTGTTTTAATCATTACCACTTCTGACTGACTGTATATGAAAGGTGTCTTACTATACTGATAGTAAAAGAATCCTCCGAATATAAGAACAGACAATGCGAACCATTTCCAATGATGTAAGAGATATTTTAAAAGATCTAATACATTAATGGATTGCTCCTTCTTATTTTCTATTATATAGTTTTTGTTATTTATCGTATCATCCACCGTTATCTCGTTATTTTTTCACTTTAGTTAATGTTAATATTCCTATAACTGTACCCAAGAGACCTGTTCCAACTCCAAAATATCTCCAGAACCTATCTTCTTTAGGTGTAATCTCAACACTTTTCGGTTCTATATAAACAATATCATTTTGCTTTAAATAATAGGCAGGTGAATTAAAAATTTCTTGAGATTGTATATTCGTAACAATTTTTCTTCTGACCCCCTCTTCTTCTCGAATTACTGTAATTTTATCGGGAGCGGCATTTACACCTATTCCCCCTGCTTTGGTAATAGCTTCTAACAAAGTCATTCTGCCATCCGGAGCTTCTAAAACTCTATTTCCAATTGCACCAGTAACACTAATTTTAAAGTTTAATATCTCTACATTTACAATAGGCTCATTAATTAATTTGTTATTAATTAGTTTATTACGCACCAAGTCTCTTACTTCTTCTAAAGTTAATCCTTCAATATGAAGAGTTCCTAATATCGGAAATGCAATATTCCCTTCTCTATCTATAAGATATCCATGGGCATTTGATGATTGATCTATTCCTGTTGAAACACTTCCATCTGTTCCCACTTTATAAGTTCCTGCAACAGTGTTAAAAGGAGCTGCTAATTCTAGAGACTTAGCACTTACTTGAATACTTAAGCGATCATTTTTCTGTAAGCGCACAATCGAAGCCTCGGCAACTGGATATTCTGTATCAGGCAGCATATCATTAACATATACTACCTTTGGGGATAAACATGAGTTCAGTAAAATATGGGCAAGTAATGTCAACCCTAAGATAAATTTATTCACTATGTTAAAATTTACTATTCTTATTAATTCTTTGCTGAATAAACATTCAGCTTTTCGCTTCTTCGGATAGGTATTAGAAGGTGACTTTAATTAAAGTTTTAAAAACATAAAATAATAGAAAAGGATTCCAACCATAATACCTTTACTCTTACCTTTGCAAAATAGTTTTTGATTAGTACTTTTGTAATATATTATTATTTTGATCTATTATATTGTTATTTGTTTTTTTTCTAAACTCAAAATAAAGCCTTCTGGATGGTATGCTTTGCCATGAATGATTTGTGTTATTCTGACTGCCAGGAGGATTAAAAGTATTTGTTATATCATAATTTACAATCTCAAAAATATATTCCGAAGAAGTGCTTTTAATCACATTAATCATAGATTTATTTCCGTTAATCAATGAGCCATAGCTGAATCTGGCACCATCTGCAATCACTACAAAGTCATGATCGGAAAAACTATATTTAATATTACCATTGGCATTCCATTCACCTTTTATCCATCCCGGCGGATTGAAAGAAATCGGAGTATCCCTGTTTTCGCAGCTGCTTAGGGAAAGTATAATTAATGATAATAGCAGAAATAGTTTTGCGAATTTTGTGTTTATATACATAAGAGTTGTGTTCATATAATGTGATATTTTATTGTGTATTCTTAAAGCTTTTTTATATTTTATAGTTAATACTCTTCTACAAGCTCATAGTGACATTGTTCATCCATAATATCTTTTTTAGAGGTGTCAGGCTTAGTTCAGCCTATAATGAGCTTGACGAACTATCGAAGCTTAATACTTTTTTGAATTAAAATTTAAAAAGCTCTTAGTTGTAGCTCCGATTATTTAGAAAGCAGTGTTTTAGAATATTCCAGTTCCGGATCTTTTTGTTCCTTCATGGCATTCAGAAAATAGTCTGTTTTCAATGTATGATCAGGAATTACGCCTGTACATTTGGTAATATTATCACCCTCGCTACTGTTAAAGAAAATCTCAGTTCTCGGAATTGAAAGTGTACTTTTTGTATTAGGCAGTTTATAAGTGAGAAACCACGCAGCAGTTGTAAAGTTGCTGCAAGATCCCGTTTCTTTTCCTACTACATTTCCTCTTTTTTCACTTTTAAAAAGAGATGCGAAATAAGTTGCAGCCGAAAACGTACGGTTATTAATCAGCAGAATTACTTTTCCATCAAAGAATAAACCATCACGCGGATAACTTTTAATATAAGTATCGTCTAATCTCGTATTCCCGAAATAATAATCACCTTTATCGGACTTGTCAAATCTTTGGTGCATAAAGTTATTCTCATTACGGATATCACTATCAGAGAAATATCGATCCGTCTGAGGATCTACCAGATAATCCTTGTAATTGATATCCACTACTTTTGTCCCGTATTTATAGGAATTGTTGAACAGCTTATCTTTGGAAAGGAAAGAATATAGTAATGGAACATTGCTGATAGAACCACCCGAATTATCTCGAATGTCAAGTATCAGATTTTTAGTCTTCAGGTTTTTCATATCCTGAAAATACTTCTTCAGCCTTTCGTAGAAGTAGCTTTCGTTGAACAAAAATGACTTTACGGCCAGATAATAAGTATCCGGATTTAATTGATAGCCATAGATACCACTTCCGGAAGTTACATCTATAGGCAGTATCGCATGTCTAGATTCATAGCTGAATTCAGGGTAGCTAATCCCTTTTAGCTCGATGGTCTTTTGTTCGCCGGAAGGTATTTCGTATTTTATCTGATAAGTCTTTGCATTAGTATAAGAAATAACAGATGACATATCCAGATCTTCAACTTTTATGCTGCCATCTGCCTGTCTTGAGGCTTTGCTAAAGAGGTCACCGATTTTTTTATTATTTACCTCCAGTATGCGGCTTCCGGCTTCTACACCGTATTTGTTATTGCTGTTGATATACGTATTGCCGTTTTGAACATAGGTTGCCAAAGGAAAAAAGGAAATTTTGCTTACATAATCCTCCATATAATTAGATTCCATGCCCATTGAGCTGTGTCCGTCACCCAGTACTTTAGTCGGAGTATTTATATAAAAGCCAATATAGGTGGGATTTTTCTCTATTTCTTTGCGTAGAGAATCCAACTTTTTGCCCAATACCTCTTTACTGTGAAAGCGATAAGGATTAGGGTGTTGCTGGTTAATAATATCTACAGCGATGTCAAAATCTTTGAGATAAGCGTCTTTGCTTATTTCCGAAATAGAATACTGTGAAAAGCCTACTATACTGATCAACAACATAGGTAAAATAAGTACTTTCTTCGTCATAAATTATAGTTAGTATTATGAATAATTTAAAAATAAATAAATTTCCAACAAATGATTATAAGCATGTTTCTTTAAAAAAATCTAATTAAATTAAAAGACAGAAAGGAAATATATTTATCTAATACAAAGGACAGACAGTTACCTTTTTATATAACTGCCTATCCAAAAAAAAACAATAATAAGTGATTATTAAAAATAGAAAATTATTGAGGGGCTATTGTTAATGGTAGTAATAATAATGATGGATTATTATTAGTAAAATTCCCTAATCCAAATGCAGCATACCCATTATATCCTGCAGCATATACTTTTCCTGACTGGCCTATAACTATTGTATGATATGCAGAGCTACCTTCTAATGAGCCAACTATAGGGTCAACTAAAGTAGTGTTTTCTGTAAAAGAAGACCTATTTACAGCATCTCCAAGCCCTAACTGTCCATATCTGTTACGCCCAGTAACAAATAATGTTCCTGAATTTGTTATAACAATTGAATGTTCGAAGTAACTATGTACCTCCTTTACATTGCTAACAGACGTTACAAGAGTTAAGTTTGACTGATTTGAAGTACTTCCGATTCCTAATTCACCAGATCCATTGTAGCCACAAGCATATAATTTGCCATCTGTAGTAAGTACAAAAGTTGTGAAACTACCTGCACTAATACTTTTTATGGTACCAAAAGTAAAAGGAATTTCTTTAAATGAAGTCTGATCTCCTAACCCAGCAATCTGCCCATAGCTATCGCTACCTGATGCATAGATTTTTCCTGAGACTGTTTTAACAACAACATGCCTTTCTCCTGCAACAATTTGCTCTACAACCTCGCCATTTGGTATTCCAGTAACAGGAATGAAATTATTTCTGTCGTTAGTATCTCCAACACCTAATTGTCCATAATTATTAACCCCAGTTGCAAGAACTCTTCCAGCTGTAGTCAGAATAAATGACTGATTTTTTCCTGCAGCAATGTCTTTTATAGTAACGCCGCCAGCAAAGGTAACTTTTTTGAAGCCTCCATCTCTACCTGTATTGGACCAAGTACCAAGACCCAACTGTCCATTAGTATTTCTACCAGCCACAAATAATTCACCAGCATTGCTTAAAAGATAGCTTGCTCCTTCCGATTCGGCAATTCTTTTTACCCCTCCGGTAATTCCTGTATTCAATTTGAAAAATTTAGTTACATAAAGATCTGATCCCAGACCCCATCTCTCAGACAAATCATATAACCCGGATCCGAGCTCACCATAATCAATATGACCAGTTCCGTAAACAACTCCTGATTTTGTTAATACAATGGTATTATACCAGCTGGATGCCATTTGTACAATATTATTAATCTGTGGAACTCTTGCAATTTTCACAGTCACTTTACCACTATTTCCAGGTTTTATATAAAAATTAAACCTCATTTTATTTATGTCTGTACCAGCAGCAGTTAGTTTATCTATTGTCAAAGTTGCATTGGGTATTCCTGCTTCAGGGGCAGGTGCACTTACAATAATTGGGCTGCTAGTAACAGTTGTAGTATTAAATCCTGAAAATTTATCACTACCAATAGGCAAATTAACTGGATTTGAATCGTATGTAATAATTCCATCGATAAGATTTAACTGGTTTTTTTCATGGTTTGGTGCAATTGTAATACCAGAAACAGCAGATATAGCACCAACATCTGCTCCGTCAAGAATCAGTTGTATACCCGTATACTTATGTGCTAATACAACATCTAGATAATTTGTGGTCTCTCCATTAACAGATACTTCTTTTGAGTAATACAGAAGATCTATATTAGCCGGAGGACTTACTATGGTTGATTTTCCATCAATTGCCGGAGGAGCAGTAGTTGTGTTGTAGGAATATACAACAAATTTATAACTACCACTATCCAACTGTAAAGCGTTTCCATCATCAGGAAGTTTAGTACCTGTTGTATAAACTTTTTGCGCAACTAAATCGCCATTAAGGCTATATACTACAACTCTGTATTTAATACCTGCAGGAAGCGTGTTTGTGAAATTAGGATCTACTGATGCTTTAATACTTGCAGATGCCTTAGAGCTAATAGGCACCTCCGAATCAATTCCTGGTGAATAAGTAGCAATTGCATAATAATCATCTTTAATATGTACTCTGCCAATTTCTTTAATTTCATTTTCAGGAGAGGGAGTTCCTAGAGTTGTAAATTTAAATGCACTAGCCTGTTTATTATTAGCCGTATTCGGATCTTTCTGGAATTCTATTCCTTTAATATTAATTTGCACGATACCTACTCCATTCTTCAACTGGTCGTCTTGATTACTTCTACAAGAGAACACTATAAAAAGAAGGAAAAGTGACAATAAATAAGATTTAAACATAAATAAAGTGTTTTTAATTGTAAATAGATATTAGTAAAGTATTAAAAAAATGTAGCTTCTTGATCCTCACCAGTTTCCCATCCTGCTTCTATATCTCCATTTGTGTTATTTGTTGGTTCAGTAGTAGCTGAACCTGCGGCTATACTATATTCCATTTCCACAATTGCTACCTCTATTGTTGGAGTTTGGTAATTTTTCTTTTCTTGATTTTTGTCAAGAAATCCTGTGTGTGTGTTTTGTTTTTTTTCCATCACATTTATTTTAAATTTTTTAATTGTTTATATTCTATATTGTGTTTAATAGCTTTTGTTTTGAGAGAAGGGGACATTACATAAGCCCCCTTCAATCCATCAGGCAACAAAAAAATGATGATAGTTAAATTTGTCCTGACAGACTCTTACAAACAAATGTATTTTAGCTTTATGATCTTACATTTTTATAAAACTCTTTCATCTCTTTTATTCTTCAAAGTGTTTTTATTTAAATATTTAATTTTAATAATGATTAATAATTGACTTTTCTAAAACAATAAGACGTTATAAAACTGAAATTCGCTAAATATGTAGTCCTAACAAGACTATTTTTATAACATATTGGTTTATAGATAAGTATTTTAAAATAAGAAAAACACAGGTAAGAAAGGCGTCTTGAGGATTTTCAAACTATTTTAGTTAGTATACAATGTATTATTTCAAACAAGTACTATCCTGATTCACAGTTTTTTATTTTTATTTGGTAACTTGGAAAAATATCCTATATTTGCAGTGTAAAAGTAGTCTTGTTAGGACTATTTTTTTATGTTAAATTAGCTTGGAAATTAACCTCTTAAAAACTCCTTGCTATGACTCTTGACTTTTCACTTTCTGGGAATACGGTTCTTAAAAACATTAATTTAATTTTAAATACAGATCATATTAATTTTAAATTGCATACTTCTTTAAGAATTCCTATTGAACAATGGGATGAAGAAAAAAAGAGGCCTAAAAACATATATTTGAAAAAATATAAAAAACTTAACAATAAGCTTGATTCTCTTAAAAAAGAACTTGTACTACACCTTAATCAAAAACAAATTCGGAAAAAGGAAATTAACCAAAAATCTCTTTCCAGAGTTGTTCAAAGAATTATGGATGAGAATAAAGAACTACAGCTCGAGAACTCACTACTATCATTAATAAAAATTTATATAGCAGAGAGAAATGATTTCATTTGTTACTCTACTTATAAGCGCTATAAAGTATTTTATAATTTAATGCAAAGATTTGAAGGTTATATTATGAAACATCTTTTTATAGAAGACATCAATATGGAATTTGTAAAGAAGTTTATTGCATTTGGTAAAGAAGAAAAATATAGCGAGAATACTATCTATAGAACAATTCACTTTGTAAAAACAATATTGAATTTTGTAGAAAAAAAAGGAGTCAGGACCTCGGTAAGAGAAATAAATATTAAAAGAGAGAAACAACAAAAAGAGATTGTCTCTCTATCGGAAAAAGAGATTCTCAAAATTAAAAATACTGTTCTGCCACAGGATCTAAAAGCTGCGAAAGACTGGCTGATAATTAGCTGTTATACTGGACAAAGGTTTTCGGACTTTATAAAGTTTTCCATAGATAAAATGGTTGAGATCAATGGGAAAACTTGTATTAAATTTACCCAGCAAAAAACAAAAAAGAAAATTATTTTGCCATTACATCCGTTTGTTAAAAATATCATTCAAAGAAATGAAAACTCTTTTCCTAAACCTTTAGATATTGTAACTTACAATAAACATATAAAACTTATAGCCAAGATTGCAGGAATCAACCATACTTTAAGTGCAAGAAAACGTGTAGGACATAGGGCTAAATCTTTTATAATGGAAAAATGGGAAACGATCACCAGTCATATAGGACGGCGAAGCTTTGCTACAAACTTCTATGGAAAAATACCTACCCCTTTACTATTACATGCCACAGGACATTCAACCGAACAGGTTTTTTTAAATTATATTAATGATTTTGATAATGACCGGATTACTTCTTTAGGAGATTATTTTGATAAATTACATCAAACGATTACAGCCAAGCCTAATTTATAAGTCAAAGAGATTCTACGAAAATTCACCAAAGCTTAAGCTACTGGCGGATCCGATTCGATAGAATAAATCCGGTTTACCCGGAGCAGGACAGATTATATATTCCGAACTAGCGGTAACAGAGTTCCCAAAATTGAAAGAATATCTCGTTACTGAAGTTGGTCCAAAAGATGAAATCGACATCATTGCAGGGGCTACAAATAAAAATCAGAGAATAGCTATTCAGAATGATTTTAATAAAGGAAAAATTAAAGTTATTATTGGCAGTGAAGCTATTCAGGGAGGAATGAACCTACAGGAAAAGACTTCCGATTTATACCTTCTTTCCCTACCTCCAATTTTACTTCGCTTCGCCAGGTAAAAGGACGGGCATGGAGACAGGGTAATAAAAAGGAGTAAATGTCTCGGAGATCGAGATGCTGGAAGACCTCCCTTTTACACGTGAGAAAATGGTTTCTCAGTATCATCGAGAAAAATAGGAAAAACTAAAAGCCAATGAAGTCAGGGACTATATAAAAGAAAGAGAAAATGAAAATAGAACTTTATTTAATGCGTCTACTCCTTCTAAAAAAACATTATCAATGAAAGCAAAGCTTCGATGGAATCACAGGAAAGTCGGAACAAAATACTTTTCAGGAAATTTATCCTGGAAAAAAAAATAAAAACTAAGAAAATAAAAAGGGACTTTTAAAAGTCCCTTTTTTAGTCCCTAATACGTGTAAAACACTGATTTACAAGGTTATTTGCGGAGAGTGAGGGATTCGAACCCCCGGACCTGTTACAGTCAACAGTTTTCAAGACTGCCGCAATCGACCACTCTGCCAACTCTCCTTTCAAATTCTGTTCTGAATTTTTAGTGGTGCAAATATAGGGGGATTTATCGTTACACTCCAAATATTTTATTTAATAATTTACTATTACACCTTTAAAATACTGGGGATCAATCACAAAAATTTCAATATACAATTCCTACAAACCATTATATTCAGGCTGTTTTACAATTTTTATCAATATTGGTAAAAATAAAATGCACTAAGTTTTAATCAAAACTTAGTGCATTTTTATAATTAAATTTTATTCAAATCGAATCTTAATTCTCAGCATGCTCAAGGCCGCTAAGATATTTCTCTGCATCCATTGCAGCCATACAGCCACTTCCTGCAGCTGTAATCGCTTGTCTATAGATATGATCCTGAACATCTCCTGCTGCGAATACACCTGGAAGGTTTGTTCTGGTAGATCCTTTTTCGGTAAGGATATAGCCATTTTCATCTAAATCAAGCTGACCTCCAAAAACTTCTGTATTAGGCTTATGACCGATAGCGATAAAAATACCGTGAACATCTATTGTAGATTTCTCATTGGTAACATTATTAATTGCTACAGCTCTTTCTACAAGGTTATTTTCTCCTTCAATAGCTACTAGCTCATGATTGAATTTTACTTCAATATTAGAAGTATTCATTACACGGTGAACCATAGCCTTAGAAGCACGGAAATGATCTTTACGAACCAACATAATTACCTTATTACAGATCTTTGACAGATAAGTAGCTTCTTCAGCAGCGGTATCTCCTGCTCCAACAACAACAACATCTTTTCCTTTGTAGAAGAAACCATCGCAAGTAGCACAAGCAGATACACCTCCACCACTGTATTTTTTCTCATCATCTAATCCAAGATATTTAGCTGTTGCTCCTGTAGAAATAATTACAGTTTTAGCCAGTATTTCACGGCTACCTGTGCTTAGCTTGTGTACACCACCTGCTTCTTTAGCAAATTCTACAGTGCTAATCATCTCATAGTGAACTTTAGTTTCAAAACGCTCCGCTTGTTTTTGCAAATCCATCATCATTTCAGGTCCTGTAATTCCTGATGGATATCCCGGAAAGTTTTCTACCTCGGTTGTTGTAGTTAATTGCCCTCCCGGTTCAAGTCCGGTAAACAGTTCTGGCTTCATGTCTGCTCTTGCAGCGTAAATTGCTGCTGTAAATCCTGCAGGCCCAGAGCCTACGATCACACAATCTAAAATATTTTCCATATAATCTCAGTTCGGATACAAATTTCGGTAATCTTATATTACTTTGTCAAATTTTAATATTGAGTTTTATCAATAACTTTTATAGCAAATTATTAATAAAGTTTGTTGGATATATAAATTATTAGATGTACGTTTTGCACCATCGTAATTACGTCTTTATATTTCCCTATTAATCGTTAAATTATACTTTTACCTTCGTCTTATCTACATTTAGTATCTTATAAACCATTTCGGTAAGCAACTCTGCGTCATCTGTATTATGAGCTCCTAGGCCTTTACTCTTCATATCCATTTCCCGTAAGACAGAAATAATACGCGTTGCATGCTTCATCGGATAAAATTTAGCAGACTGTTCATAGTCTTTCAAAAAGTATGGATTTACACCCATTGCTGAAGCAATAGCTGCAGCAGGTTGTCCGCGCATTGCATGATACATTAATATATTGTTGAAATAATTGAATAAATTACCAATAATCAGCAGCAAAGGATTGCTCTTCACATTTTTTCCCATATAATAGGCAATCCTCATAGATCTTTCAGCATCTTTTACACCTAATGCCTTTTGAAGTTCAAAAACATTATAATCTTTACTAATACCTATATGAAGCTCCACCAGCTTTCCATCCAGTTCTTCTCCAGGTTTCAGAATTAGTTTTAGCTTATTGAGTTCATTAGAAATTCTAGACAAGTCATTCCCCAGATATTCAGCAAGAAGATGAGAAATATTCGGAGCTGTTTTAATTCCGAAGGCCTGAATCTGTTGTTGAATCCAGGTCGCCAACTGATAATCTTTAACGGATTCACTGTAATACAGCCAATTGTTCTTATCAAGTTGCTTTACAAATTTCTTACGAGAATCGACTTTTTTATATTTATGAGCAAATACAAGAATCGTAGACTCAATAGGTTGTTCGATATATTTTAACAGAATATCACCCTCCTCTTCATTTAATTTCAGATCCTGGGCCTCTTTTACAATAATCAACTGCTTATCTCCCATCATAGGATATTGTCTCGCAAGTGAAAGAACCTCACCATAAGAAGTATCTTTCCCGTATACTACGGTCTGATTAAAAGCTTTTTCATCTTCTGTCAGCACATCATTTTCCAGTGATTTTATTGCGACATCTGTAAAATAAGGTTCTTCACCATGAAAAAAATAGATAGGCTGAAATGCCTTATTTTTAATATTTTTGAGGATGTTTTCTAAATCTTTCATAATCTATGCAACTGCCTAAACTTAATTTCAGTAAACAATTTGATTTTCAAGTCAGGCAGGACAAAGATAAGTTTTTTATTTATGATGTACTGCGCAAAAAGTACCTTTTACTAACTCCGGAAGAATGGGTACGCCAGCACTGGATCCAGCATTTTCTGAGCCTGAACATCTATGCTCCTTCAGCTCTTATAGCTGAAAAAAAAATAGAATTAAATGGGCTCACCAAAAGGATTGACTTGTTGGTTACTGAAAAAGCTAAACCGAAAATTCTTATAGAATGCAAAGCTCCGCAGATAAAAATTACCGAAAAAACTTTTGAACAAACCGCTCGTTACAATTCTGTATTGGGGGCTGGAGAAATTATTTTAAGTAACGGTTTACAACATATTTACGCTAGCTTAACACAAAATGGTTACCAGTTTAGTAATTTTGGTACTTAGATTCCGGATTGGGGCATAAATATTGATGCCACTTTTAAGAAACAACTATTCACCATGATCAGAAAATACTACATCCTTATACTTCTTATATTATTTTCTTTTACTAAGGCTCAGGACATCCATGAAATCAGGCTCTTTCAAAAGAGTAAAAACTTTATTATCTTCTTCAATATTGATAATACCTTTATTGCAATGGATTCACAAGGGAAAGTGTTATCACTTTTTCAGAAAAGTAGAAATCCCGGATATTTTGATAATATAATTACCCCAAACGGGCAGTCTGTTAGTACTACTGAAGATTCTGACTTCGATTATACAAAAGACAATAGTAATCCTATAATCAAAAATTCAAATAACAATAATATTGAGTACTACAACAGTTTTACATCAAATGATCGTGGTAAAATAAGAGCCGTTAATGGAGAAACATTTCAATATTACAGTGAGCTTAGTGATGGTTTAACCGGTAATATAAAATCTATAGGAAATATAAATTTCAGTTATTATGGCTCTTTCAATAATTATGAAAAGGGTAAAATAAAATCTATTGGTAACATTACATTTTCATATTTCAATGAATTTGATTCATATAAGACTGGAAAAATAAAATCAATAAAAGGAAATAACAACAACACCAATATCACTATTATCAATGATTATTAAGAACATTATATTCGATTTCGGCGGCATCCTTATGGACTGGAATCCCAAATATCTCTATCAGAATGTCTTCAACACAGATGAAGAAATGAATTACTTTCTGGATCATATCGCTACACTAAAATGGAATGCTGAACAAGACCGTGGCCGCAGTTTCCAGGAAGCTACAGAAATATTACAAAATCAATACCCTGAATTTTCAAAAGAAATAGCTTTGTATTACAGCCAATGGCCTGTAATGCTAAAAGGAACTATTGAAGAGAATGTAAATATACTCCGTAATTTGCATGGTCGCTATCAACTATACGGTCTCACCAATTGGTCCGCAGAATCTTTCCCTTACGCTTACCAGAATTATGATTTTTTTAGTCTTTTTAATGGTATTGTGGTATCCGGAGAAGAAAAACTCATTAAACCTGATGAACGTATTTATCAGCTATTACTGAACAGATACAACCTCAATGCTTCAGAATGTTTGTTTATAGACGACAATTATGAAAATATCCGCGCAGCACAAGCTATGGACTTCAATACCATTCACGTGGGACCAGAAACAAACCTTCAGGAAGAATTGCAAAAATTCAACATATAAAATCAAAGGGTCATTCAGCAAAATGATCCTTTATTTTTTTAATAAAACAGGCAGATGCTATACACTAACCAACAATCTGCCTGTAGGTACTACAAACAATAAACAACATTATGAAAAATAAATACCTGACATCTGGCAGGAAGTTGTTTGCAGTATTTTAATATATCTTATAAATCTGCTCCGGTAGTTATGATAATTGCTGATAATTTTATTTAATGAGAGATCTTCATTAGGTAATTGAAACCGGAGCAGAAGGGGTTATATAGACAAAATATTATTATTTATACCTGTGCAAGGTAGATTTTACGATACATCTCCCAAAGAAAAACATATTTCATTTTCTTACGCTATACCTTCTGATTTACTACGTAAACGTTAAAGTAATTATATAGACGAAGTTTCGATCAGTATTTTTAACTTCTTTCAAAAAAAGTCCACCGAACGGTATTTAATAAAATATAATTATTGCTTATATATTAAGAATAGTAAAAAACAAACGGGTCATCAAAAAGCTTTTTGATGACCCGTTTTATAAAAAAAACGATTGAAAAAATGATGACGAAGTTATTCTATCATCAGGATTTTAAAAATTCTATCTCAAGTTGCTGATCAGTAAAAATGCTTTACGCAAATGAGATAGAATTCAGGAGACATATTTTACTGGTTGACAGTTAGCAGTATACAGTAGAAATTTATGGATATACTATTTGGCAGGTACTGTTCACCACTAACCGACAACTCTTTAATTTATTTTTCCCATTTAACCTCTTCTCCCTGAGGGGAAGCTCCTCCTTGCTCAACCTTCACAGGAGGAGTTTCCTGATTAATATGGTATACATAAGCTGCAATCTTTTCTGCATCTCTGCCGGAGATTGTACCATCCTTAATAAATGGTCTCATCGTTGGATTGTTTGGAGATCCATTTTCCAGCATCCAGAATACATTATGAAATACATCCTTTTCTTTTACATTAATCCAATGATTATCTGTCAGGTTTGGTCCTATTCCACCTTTACCTCCTTCCGAGTGACAGGTTGCACAATTGGTTTTGAATAACTGCTCCCCTTCAGCAATATTAGAAGGATCATATTTAGCAGTTTCAAGTGTTATTTTTGGTGCTGTCTTCTCATATTCTTCAATAGAAGCCAGCATTGTTTTGTGTTCTTTTTCATATTCCGCATCCTGATGGGCATAATCTGTGAATACATAAGCCAACATATAAATAACACAGAAGATATTTCCGAAGTAGAATAAACCAATCCACCACTTAGGCAAAGCATTATCCAGCTCTGTTATCCCGTCGAAACCGTGGTCTATAATAAGATCTGTTTCTTCTTTCTGAGATTGCTTTTTAACAGCAGAATTCCACAATCTTCGCAAAAAAGGAATCTTTTTTTGCTCCAGATAAAGCTTCTTCTCCTCATCAGTTAACTTCTTAAAGTTTTCATTTTCTACAAGATCCTGAAGAGAACTCACTATTAACAACAGTAAGGCTGACATGATCACTACAACCCAAAAATAGGGAGATGTAAGGTAATGAACTTCGGGAGCAAACATCTCGAAAGCTAAGGCTATCAGACAGAATGTAAGCACTATATAAACTGAAATCGGTGTTCTTACTTTCATAACTAAATTATTTAAAGTTATTTAATAGAGGCTGTTTGTACATCTGTAGTCTTAATATCTACCCCAAGTCTCTGCAGGTAAGCAATAAGCGCTACAATTTCTCTCTTCTCAATCGGAATAAATTTGTCGCCTTTGGCAATTTTTTCCTGTGCTACCTGCTCTTTAATATCTACAGCTTCAGAGTAAATTTTCTGTACGATTACACTAGCCTGATTATCGGCCCATGTGTTTGCAGAAGCTATCTGTGCTTTGGTATATGGTACATCAAATGCATTTTTCATTAGCTTCATTTTGTTTACCATTTCCGAGCGGTCCAGTTCATTCGTAATCAACCATGGGAAACGTGGCATAATAGAACCTGCAGATGTTACTCTTGGATTATACATGTGTTTAAAGTGCCATGAATCTGGGTTCTTATTACCTTCTCTTTGTAAATCCGGACCAGTTCTCTTAGATCCCCATAAGAAAGGTCTGTCGTATATAAACTCTCCTGCTTTGGAGTATTGTCCGTTTTTACCATCAAATCTTACAATTTCATCACGGAAAGGTCTGATCATCTGAGAGTGACAAGAGTTACATCCTTCGCGAATATATAAGTCACGTCCTTCTAATTCTAACGGTGAGTATGGTTTAACAGCTGCTATATTTGGTACATTACTCTTCACGCTTAGTGTAGGGATAATTTCAACTGCACCTCCTATCGCTAGTGTAACAAATGCTCCGATGGATAAAACTGTTGGCATTCTTTCGATCCATAAGTGAACAGGCTCGCCATCTTTTCTGTCATTACCAATAACTGCTAACGCTGGTGCTTCTGCAGGAACATTTTTCTCGAATACTCCTTTTCTTACTGTTTTGAATACATTCACTACCATTAATATCGCTCCTGTCAGGTATAATATCCCACCAAGGAATCTCAGCTTAAAGTATGGAATAATCGCTGTTACAGTATCTAACCAGTTTTTGTACATCAAAGTACCATCCGGGTTAAATTGTTTCCACATCAAACCTTGTGTGAAACCAGAGATATACATGGGTACTGCATAGAAAATAATCCCCAGAGTCCCCAGCCAGAAATGCCAGTTAGCTAATTTTATTGACCATAGTTTGGTTTTCCACATTAATGGTACAAGGAAATATATAATACCGAAGGCCATAAAACCATTCCATCCTAATGCACCCAAGTGTACGTGACCAATTACCCAGTCTGTATAGTGGCCAATCTTATTTAGAGATTTAGTTGCTAAAAGTGGCCCTTCAAAAGTTGCCATACCATAACATGTAACAGCTACTACGAAGAATTTTAGTACCGGATTTTCTCTTACTTTATCCCAAGCTCCTCTTAGTGTTAACAGACCATTTAACATACCTCCCCAAGATGGTGCAATAAGCATAATAGAGAAACCTGTTCCTAATGCCTGAGCCCAGCCAGGTAAAGAAGTATACTGAAGATGGTGAGGACCAGCCCAAAGGTATACGAAGATTAGAGACCAGAAGTGGATAATAGATAATTTATAGGAGAATACTGGTCTGTCTGCTGCCTTCGGCATGAAGTAGTACATAAGCCCCAATACCGGTGTTGTTAGTACAAATGCTACTGCATTGTGACCGTACCACCATTGTACTAATGCATCTTTTACCCCCGCATATACTGAATATGATTTCCAGAAGTTTAACGGAACTTCCAAGTTGTTCACAATGTGAAGTAAAGCTACCCCAATCCAAGTTGCAATAAAGAACCAAATGGCTACATATAAGTGTCTTACTCTTCTCTTAGCAATCGTACCAAACATATTGATACCGAAGATAACCCATGAGAAAGTAATTAGGATATCGATAGGCCACTCATGCTCCGCATATTCTTTAGATGTATTAATCCCCATAAGGAATGTAATAACCACACTTACAATCATTAACTGCCAAGACCAGAAATGTATCCATGAAAGTGTATCACTGTACATTCTGGTTTTCAGTAGTCTCTGCATACTGTAATAAGCACCGCAGAAAAATGAGTTACACACAAAAGCAAAAATCACCGCACTGGTATGCAGCATTCTTATTCTACCAAAACCAAGTGCTCCTTGTGTATTAATTAGTCCCTGAATATTTCCGCTTCTTAAACTCTGAATCGTCGTATCGTCCGTACCGAAAAGAAATTCCGGTAACTCAGGGTAGAACAACATTAAAGCTGCCGTAAGCCCAAGAAGAAAGCCTACGAGACCGAACGCTATTGTCGCATATAAAAATGCCCGAACAATATTGTTGTCATAATGAAACTTTTGCGCCTCCATTTTTCTACTGTATTTATTTTATAAGGTTATATTCCACTAACTGATTAGCAAAAAATAGCTAAAGAATTACGCTAAAAACAGTATTTTTCACCTGTTTTATTTGTGTTTCAAAGGTATTCGTTATCTTTGTGGTGTACCAGTAGACCAACTACTAAAGTATACCGAAATCTACTAAAAGCATAAGCGATGAAAGAATGTGGCAACAGTATCAGACAAATCCGGAGAAATAAAGATTTAACCCAGGAGTATATGGCTCTGGAGCTGGGGATCTCTCAAAAAGCATATTCTGATTTAGAAAACTGCAAAGTCAAAATGAATATGACAACCTTACTAAAAGTTGCAGATATACTGGAGATTAGTCCCTCCGAAATTTGCAGCCTTTCAGGAAATTGTACCAACGATATGCAGCAGAAACATGAAAGTCTTATAGATTATCTGAAGCAAAATAACATCCAGGTTCCGGATGAATATTTGTAATTACAATAAGAAAAGTATATAAAAAAGCAGCGGGGAGAAACTCCCCGCTGCTTTTTTATACGTTATGTTTATTTACTATCTAACGGCTTTTCATTGTCCTTTTCTTTCTTTCGTCCGGCTTTTATCAAAGCCTGATGAACAACAAATTCAATCTGTCCGTTTACACTCCGAAATTCATCTGAAGCCCATTTTTCAATAAGCTTATAAGTTTCTTCATCAATCCGGAGGACAAAGCTTTTTTTTGCACTCAAAATTTTTATTTTTTCTGTTCAGCTTTCGCTTAGTCTACATTCTAATTATACAAAGTACCAGCATTTAGTATAGGCTGTGCAGCCTTTTCACCACAAAGCACAACCATAAGATTGCTTACCATAGCAGCTTTTCTTTCGTCATCTAATTCTACTATGTTTTCTTCTGATAGTTTTTTCAAGGCCATATCTACCATCCCGACAGCCCCTTCTACAATCTTAGCCCTTGCTGCTACAATCGCGGTAGCCTGCTGACGCTGAAGCATAGCTCCTGCAATTTCAGAGGCATAAGCCAGGTGGCTAATTCTCGCTTCCTGAATTACAATTCCGGCTTTTGAAAGCCTTTCTGTAAGTTCCTGCTCCAGGATCTGATTAATTTTATCTCCACCTTCTCTTAAGGTTATCGGCGCATGATCATCTTCAAGATTATCATAAGGAAAACTCATCGCCAAATGACGAACTGCCGCTTCACTCTGCATTTTTACAAAATCAGTATAACGCTCCACCTCAAAGGCTGCCTTATAGGTATCTCCTACTTTCCAAACAATAACAACTCCTATCTCAATAGGATTTCCCATTTTATCATTTACTTTCAGTGTTTGTCCCTGAAGGTTCTCTGAACGAAGACTCATTCTTTGTGAAGAATAAAGAGGATTGATAAAGAACAACCCATTCTCTTTAACAGTTCCCACATACTTTCCGAAGAAGTTAAGTACTCTGGAGTGGTTAGGCTGAATAATCATAAGACCTTTCATAAAAAATATTGCAAGAATAAAACACAATACCCCTATAACGGACAAGAAAGGATTATACTGCATTCCTGTAAAGAAAAGAGTAACAGCACCAAATAGCAATAAGATACTTATAAGTAGTGCCACATAACCAGACATTGGTTTCAGATTTTTTTCCATATTGATATTAATTTGATATCATAAAGATATGAAATTAATAATATAAAAAAGCAAGAAAATTGTTTATCATTAAAAAAGTCACTACAATTAGAAATATGAATAAAATCAGGTTAAGCTATTTTAATATTCTACTACTGGGAATATTCCTAATTTTAGATGCGAAAGCACAACCTACTAAAACTACTATATATGCGCATAAACCGACTTTTTCTAATTATCCTTATCGGCTATTTAAGCTCTTGTAGCAACAATGATAACCGAGATGGTGGTGACAACACCAAACCGCCAATAACAATAGCAAAAAAAACATACACTTACCAGTTTAATAATAGCTATAAAATTGAAAACGGAGTTGCTTTAAAAGGACCAAAAGGGACAGAAACATCAGTTGATGTGAATATGTTAAACCAATATTGGTTTTCAGTGGATACTTCGGATGATAAACTTGTTGTTGATTACAAAAAAGATTCTTTGTTTGTTATAAATGGCAAATTGAAACTAGCCTACAAAATTAAAGTAAAACAAGATTCTATATTTCTTGAGGGGACTAAACCAGAATTCTTTGGATTACATACTTCTGATAAAACCGGGCTTACTATTTACAAGAAAGTTATAGTCTATCACAGAGCTCCGAGAGAAAATGACAATTCCTCTTTATACAACAGAAGCGGTCTTAATTTTGGGAGGATCTCTCAGCAGGAAGTATCAAAAACAGCTCCTTTCAAAACTCCATCAGAAATGGTTTCAGCTCAGGATTTTTTAATATGGGCCAATCTTAGTTATTCCTATAAAGAAATCAAATAAGAATTATTTACACAAACAAAAAAGCCAGGAAATATCCTGGCTTTTTATTTTATTGTATCCTGATTAAGGTTCAATCTCTGTTCTTTCCTCTGCTTTCTTCGATTTATTATTAGACGAAGATTTAGCATTATGAAGTTTTTTGTATTTAAACCATGCTGCTATACTTAGAGCAAGCATGAAAGCTAAGCTCAAGTATACCCATAACGGAACCGGAATTGGATCTCCTGCCGCATAGGAATGTAATCCTGAAAGATAATAATTAACCCCAAAATAGGTCATAATCATAGAACAGAAAGCAAACATTGTTACTACGTGGAATGTATATCTGCCTCTAAGTCCTGGTACTAAACGCATATGCAGTACAAATGCATAAATAATAATGGAGATAAACGCCCATGTTTCTTTAGGGTCCCAAGACCAGTAACGACCCCAGCTTTCATTTGCCCAGATACCTCCAAGGAAGTTACCTACGGTAAGTGCAAACAATCCTATTGTCAATGACATTTCACTTACAATAGTCAATTCTTTAATCGTTTTATCATTATGCTCTTTATAGACCTTAGAGTTAGTCACAATATAGAAGAACAATGTAATCACTGCAATAATAGCCGATAGCGCAAAGAATCCGTAACTGGATGTAATAATAGCAACGTGTACAATTAGCCAGTAAGATTTAAGCACTGGTACCAAAGGGGTAATCTGTGGATCAAGCTGCGCTCCTCCATGTGCAAATCCCATCATAATAACAGCTACAAGGAAACCTGCTGCTGGTATAAGTGCATTAGAATTTCTGTACAGGATAAGTCCCGCAGTAATTCCGACCCAGGAAATAAACATAATAGCTTCGTAACCGTTACTCCAAGGTGCGTGTCCGGAAACATACCAACGACCTACAAGACCAAGGAAGTGTGCAACATATCCTACAATTCCGATCCAGATTATAACATTGATTGCTTTATTTAAATTTTTATTTGGTTTGAATAAATAAACGAAACCTAATATAAATATTAAACCACCGATTATCGTATAGGCAATAAGGAGCTTGAAGAACAAATTCAGATCATTCATAAATACCTCTACTTTCACTTTTGTGTCAGAAGGCATAATCTTAGATCCCCACTTGTGCTGATAGTCTTGTAACTTTACTAGTTCTTTATCCGCGGTAGCCCAATCTCCATTTTTTGTAGCATCCAGAACACTTGCAAAATATGGTCCCATCACTTTCTGAGAAGCTTCGTCTGGTTCAAATTTGTTATCTAACCATGAATGCCATGTATAGTTATTGTCATTTGGTACCGGAACAATACGCATATATTGTCCAGAAAGAATACCATTGAAAACCTGAACCTGATCATTTAGTTCAATAATTCCCTTATCATACATGCTTTGTTCTCCCGGTTTTTTTCGGAAAGCTGTATTATAATCCTGTTCTAATACAAAACGAGGCTGTCCTGTAACAGGGTCCATCGGGAAAAGGTTTAGTAATGTTGTATACTCATCTTCATTTGCTTTAGTTTTCTTAAGCAATTCATCCCCTCCCTTCTTTGGTACTTTAATAAGTGGTACCTGAGTCCACATAAAAGGATTAGTCGTAATGGAAAGGAACCACTGATTGGCATCCATTCCATGGAAAGAATCTTTCTTGTATAACTTTCTTAGTATATCTAAAGCGAGTGTATTAACTGGTACAATACGTCCCTCAACATTTTGTACCAAAGCATAGCCAAATTTATCAGCATGCTCTTTATTAACATTAGAATGCTGAACCACAGTTTCAGGATCCAAAACTTTAGGCTTCATAGGACCTGCAGGCTTTCCTACTTCCATTTTCTCAACATTAGGAGCTCCATGAGTCTCCTGTCCGTGCATGTCGATCTTACCTTTACTGCTGCCACCATCATAGGTTTGTGCATTTACACTACCAAAAGCAAACAATAGGAATGCTACAACTACAGCTTTTTTCTTGCTAATATCTTTCAACATTTTGTTTAGTTGCCAGAAACGAGTTCCTTTCCAGAACAATGAAACAAAGAGTCCAAGGAATAAGAAAGTATATCCTACATAAGTAATGTTGGTTCCCCAGAAATCGTGGTTTACAGAAAGGTGAGTTCCTTTTCTGTCTGGATCAAATCCTGCCTGGAAGAAACGATATCCACCGTGATTAAGAACGTGGTTCATATAGATTTTATACGGTGTTTGCTTTCCATTTTCTATAATCTGTATATGAGATTCATATGCAGATGGGGAATTACTTCCCGGATAAGTTTCCATTACAAATTTATCAAGCTTCAGAGAGAATGGTGTCTGTAAAACTTTAGGACCAAATCCTAACATAATGTTTTTACCATCTACCATAATCTGTTTAGCCATATTAGGATTGTTTTTATCAACTAATATATCAACAGGCTGTTTTGTCTTAGGACCTTCAACCATTAATCTCAAAAGATCTGGTGTTCCCTGATCTTTTTTCTTATCACCTTCATATTCTATAAGCTTCCCTTTCTTCACACCTTCAGGTACAACTAATTTTAAATCACCAATTGTATATAAACTTCTTAGCTTTAGGGAATCTAGTACATCTTTTTTAGCAACACCTGTTTTTTGCGTTGCCATCGTCATATATTGAGCATCGGATGGAGATTTGATCTGAAGAAATCCATTTTCATCATGAATTTCCACACCACCTTCAATTTTACGGTTATAGGTAACCAACATACCATTTACGCTCTTTGCCTCACCCGGGGCAATGAATATATTTTCTCTCCCCTGATCGTTTGTGGAAACCAGGTGAAGATAATTTTTCCCACCCTCAGAAACTACTAGTGAATCTTTCTTTCTTTGGATGTAGTCCAGTGTTTTCACTGTAAATTTCTCACCTCTGAAATCATAAGTAGCATTAAAATCATGATGCAATGGAGACATAATATAAGGTACATCCTCATAATTCAGAATATCACCTTTATCCTCTATCTGTATTTTGAAATATTGTTTTTCACTAACGATCTGATTAGATGTTTCACCTTCACGAATCAGCATCATTCCTTCAAAACTGATATAACGTGTAATAGCTCCTCCGATAAAGATCAGAATAAAAGCCAAGTGGAATACTAACAAAGGCCATTTTTCTCTTCTAAGAAGTCTGTATCGATTAATATTTCCGATAAAATTAATGATGAGAAGCAACATGACCAGTTCAAACCACTTAGCGTTATAAATCAACGCTTTAGCTGCGGGCGTCCCGTGATCATTTTCTATAAACGTAGCTACTGCCATCGAGATGGCATATACCAGTAACAATACAGCCATTGTTCTGGTAGAAATAAGTATATCCTGTAATTTCTTCATTATGGGTACTCTAAAAACACATCCGGCAAAATTACACCAAAAAAACTATTATAAGCCAACATGGAGAAAAATCATGTCTATCGTTTTTCACTATATTTTCTATTACCCAAACGCTCTCTTTTTACAATCAAAACAACATTAGTTTTTTTGCTATTTTATTCTAAATTTGCAAAGACCTTATATAACACAGAAAAAGAATGAATCAAAAGCCAGAAGTTGCTAAGACTAAGACCATTTCGAAATTAAGAATTATCTCCGGCGTAACATTCGTTTTCCTTTCCATAGTGCTTACCCTCTCTTTCATTTCTTATCTTATGAAATGGAAAGCCGACCAAAGCCAGGCAGGAACAATGCTAGACAAGTCTATTAAATCTTCTAATGTATTTGGAAAGATTGGTGACTGGTTGGGTAATTTTTTCATTTTTGAATCCATCGGGATAGCAGGTTTCATTGTTGCTTTCTTATTATTTGTTTTCGGAACACTGATCCTGAAAAAAAATTATTTCAAGCCATGGAAAACTATTTCTCATAGTTTGTTTTTTATCTGTTGGTTACCAATTTTCATGGGTGTTATTACAAAAGGTCAGGGTGTATTATCCGGCGTATATGGTTTCCAGATTATGGATTATCTAAATGCTATAATTGGAACTTTTGGATTATGGATGATACTTCTTCTAAGTATCGGATTATATTTCGTTTTAGAATTTAATTTGCGTCCATCCAACATCAAAGCCAAGATGGATGAACTAAACGAAAATACTTTAGGGAAGTTCAAAAATAGGACTTCTGCAATGGATGATGATTCCGACGACAATGAAGAAGAAGAGCTTCCAGTTGTAGACGAAACACCAAAAGAAGTAAACCTTACACAGTCTAAAAGACCTTCTCCATTTGATAAAAAAGCTGAAGAGGCAGAAAATAAAATTGTAGTTACAGAAGAACTTCCTAAAGCGGAACCTGTTCACATACCTACTCCACCACCTATTATAGAGACCCCTAATCATACTACCACTCCAATATCAACTGTTACAAGTAATGAAGTTCCTGCTCATAAAGTGACAAGCACTCCGGATATTGCTTTTACTGTAGAACAAAAGGAAGAAGAAGTTATAGTCCTGGATGAGGCGGATAAAAAATCTCAAAGTCTGGTAGACCAGCATGGACTTTACGATCATAAATTAGAGCTTGCCAAATTCCAGATGCCTTCTGTTTCTTTGTTAAAAGATTACGGTAACGAGAACATTAACATTAATCAGGACGAGCTTGAAGAAAATAAAAACCGTATTGTCGGACTTCTTAAAAACTTCAACGTAGGTATTACCGAAATAAAAGCAACCATAGGTCCTACTGTTACACTTTATGAAATTGTACCTGAAGCGGGTATTCGTGTAGCACAAATTAAAAAACTCCAAGACGACATAGCACTTAATCTTTCTGCTTTAGGTATCAGAATTATTGCGCCAATGCCAGGGAAAGGTACTATTGGTATTGAAGTACCAAACCAAACTCCATCTATGGTAAGTATGCGTTCGGTAATAGCTTCACCAAAGTTCCAGAATACTGATATGGATCTTCCTGTTGTATTTGGTAAAACAATTTCCAACGAGATCTTTATGGCCGATCTGGCAAAAATGCCGCACTTATTAATGGCCGGAGCTACAGGGCAAGGTAAATCTGTAGGGATCAATGCTATTCTGACATCACTTATTTACAAAAAACACCCTAGCGAATTAAAGTTCGTCATGGTTGACCCTAAGAAAGTTGAACTTTCCTTATACTCTAAAATAGAAAGACACTATTTAGCAAAATTACCAGATGGTGGTGATGCTATTATTACAGACAATGCAAAGGTTATCAATACGCTGAATTCTCTTTGTATTGAAATGGACAATCGTTATGAATTGCTGAAAAATGCTTTCTGTAAAAATATTAAAGAGTACAACAAGAAGTTTACGGAAAGAAAATTAAATCCTGAAAACGGACACCGACATCTTCCTTATATCGTATTGGTTGTAGATGAATTTGCAGACCTTATTATGACTGCCGGGAAAGAAGTAGAAATGCCAATTGCCCGTCTGGCACAGCTTGCTCGTGCTATTGGTATACATCTTATTGTAGCAACACAAAGACCATCGGTAAATGTTATTACAGGTATGATCAAAGCCAATTTCCCTGCCCGGGCTGCCTTCAGAGTAATTTCCGGAGTTGACTCCAGAACAATTCTGGATACACCGGGAGCTGAGCAGTTAGTAGGAAAAGGAGATATGCTGTACTTCAATGGAAATGACCTTATCCGTCTGCAATGTGCATTCGTAGACACTCCTGAAGTAGAAAAAATCGCAGAATTCATTGGAGAACAAAAAGGTTACCCGGAAGCATACCAGTTACCTGAATACTCAGGAGACGAATCTATTGTTTCTGTCGGAAGTTTTGATCCTAATGAAAAAGATGTACTTTTCGATGAGGCTGCCAAGATTGTAGTTTCTACACAACAAGGATCAACATCTATGTTACAACGTCAGCTGAAACTGGGGTATAATCGTGCCGGAAGAATCATGGATCAGTTAGAAGCATCAGGTATTGTTGGAAGCTTCAATGGGGCTAAGGCTCGGGAAGTATTGATTACAGATCTGCATTCTTTGGAACAGTTTTTGGAAGAATTGCGCAAATAATCTAAAAAAACAAAAAGATGAAAAACCTTATAAAGAAATTATCTGTCGGAATTTTTGCTGTGGCCTTTACTATGGGTTTTGGACAAAAAATAGATGCTAATGCAAAAACTATTTTAGACGGCGTTTCTACGAATTACAAATCGAAAAAAAATAACTATTTCAAATTTGTTTACCGTAATGGAAGCGGTACAGCCGGAAAAGCAGTTACTGGTATTTTCTATTCAGCGGGGAGTAAGTACAAGTTGAATATTATGGGTACAGAACAAATCTTCGATGGTAATAAAGTATACAGCATTAGCGGTGATGATAAGGAAGTTACTATTGCAAAACCTACAGGTAGCGAAACCATGTTCTCCCCTCTTAATTATATTGATTCTTACAAAAACGGATATACAGTACAGTATATGGGTAAGAAAAACGTTGGCGGAATCAATACTGATTATATAAAAATGACTCCGGTCTCAAATAATGGGATAAAATATGTAAATTTGTTCGTCAATTCAGCTAAGAAACAATTGGTGAAATTAGAACAGTTTTCGGAGAACAATGAGGTTGCGGTAATTGAGATTTCAAAATATATAGAAAATCAAAACCTTTCTCCTTCAGTTTTTACTTTCAACAAAGCCAATTATAAAAATTATCTGATTACAGAATTGTAGTTATAATAAAATAAGCAAAGCATAAAAAAGTCACACAAAGATGTGGCTTTTTATATAGAATATATGATAAAAAAGCTTGACCAATACATTATAAAGACCTTTTTCGGTCCTTTCCTGTTTATCTTCAGTGTCCTTTGTTTCATCTTCATTGTAAACATTATCTGGACACAGATGGGGCAGTTGGCCGGTAAAGGATTAAGTGCCTGGGAAATTTCAAAACTGCTTTTTTACATGGGGGTTACCGTTGTAAAAATGGTACTTCCATTGACTATTCTGCTTGCTGCTATCATGACTTTTGGAGACTTTGGGGAACGGTATGAACTGGCCGCCATGAAGTCCGCAGGGATATCATTACTCCGTGTAATGAGGCCGTTACTCATTATGGTTATTTTACTTTCCGTACTCCTCTACTTTTTCTCCAACAATATTATTCCGGACTTTCAGCGTAAAGCAAAGAATATGCTTTATAATATTGCTTCCTCCCGTCCCGCACTAAACTTTACACCCGGACAGTTTATCGACACGGTACCGGGAATGACGATAAAATTTGATGAAATAAAGGGAGAAAACGGAGAAAATGTAAACGGCGTATTTATCCACAAAGTAGCCAACTCATACGAAGACAACCAAACAGTAGTTGCCAAGAACGGAAAATTCGTTCAGGCTGTAGACAAACATTATCTTAAACTGATTCTGTATAATGGATATATTTTCCAGGACCAGATTGCTAATAAAGATTTTAAAGAAAGAGAAAAGCAAGCTAATCAAGCCATAAAGTTTGATTCACTTGTACAACACTTCGACGTTTCTTTACTTTTAAACAAAGCTCTGGAGGAGCAAAATATTACAGACGATTATCAGTTCCAGACTTATAATCAGATTGCCAAGACACTGAAGAAGAAAAGAAAGGATGATAAAGATGCTTTCAATACAATTTCTCAGGATATTGTAAGTCAGCAAAACGGTTATGTATCCTATATCGACAAGATTAAAACGGATAAAAAGCTGGTTAAACAACCTTTTAAACTTGACTCTCTGAAGGGAGATAAGAAAATGGAGGCTCTGTACTATGCTCACAATAAGTTGCAGGCTGCTAAAAGCGCTTATCAGATGAAGAACGACCAGATTATAGATATTATTAAATACTACACCAAGGTCGTAATGTACCAGCAACGTATTATTTCTTATTCCTTCACCTGCGTAATTTTCTTCCTGATCGGTGCATCTCTTGGATCTATCATCAGAAAAGGTGGAATGGGTCTTCCTGTAATTATAGCCATTGTAATATTCATTTTATTCTATGTTATCAACCTAATGACAGAAAACATAGCATGGAAAGGAGAAATGAATCCATATCTGGCTACATGGCTGCCCAATATGATCTTACTTCCGTTCGGTGTATGGATGACTTATAAAGCTCTAACAGATTCTCAGCTGTTCGATGCCGAAAAGTACAAAGCTTTTTTCAAGCCAATCATTGACCGTTTTTCCAAACCAAAAGAGCATCAGCGCTATCAGTAAAATACAATTGGAAACAATACTTTAAAAAGCTACTTCTGATTTATAATTTCAGAAACAGCCCAATATTTATAATTCAGTATGAAAAAAAATATTTCGACTTTCGTTTTTGGAATTTTGCTTACTACAAGTACATTATCTTTTAGTACAGTTATTAAGGCTCAAGCTGTAGCCTCACAAAAAACAGATGGTTCTGCTATTACAGAACAAGTCTTAAAAGATATTCTGGAAAAAAACCGTTCTTATTACCAGCAGGGAAAAGTTGCGGATTATATCCCGGAACTCGGTAAGGCAGATGCAAAATCTATTGCCTTATCTGTCATTAGTGAAAATGGAAAAATTATAAATGTAGGTGATACTGATAAAAAATTTACCATTCAGAGTATCTCAAAAATTATATCATTAATGATTGCTGTCCGGGAAAAAGGAGAGCAAGATATCTTTGATAAAATGGGTTACTTTGGTACTGATAAACCATTCAATCATTTTTCAAATCTGGAAACAAGCGGAAAGCCATTAAATCCGATGATGAATGCAGGTGCTATTCTAACAACTTCTCTAATAGGCGGAGAAGGTGAAGTACCTTTCAAAAAAATACTGGAAATGATACAGTACATTACCAAAAACAGCAATATAAACTACAGCAAAAAAGTTTATAATTCCGAACGGGAAACCGGACACCGCAACCGTGGAATGTTTTATATAATGAAAAACAGTGGACTGATAACTGGTAATGAAGAAAAGCTGAATAACTATTTCAAGCAATGTTCGATAGAGGTTACCGCCGAAGATCTGGCTAAGATAGGTTATTTCTTTGCCCACCAATGCACACGTTACGATGGTGATACTACTTATAAAAATGCAGATATTGCCCAGTTGATAGAATCCCAGATGCTAATTGCCGGAATGTATGAATTTAGTGGAGAATATGCGCGGACAGTAGGGTTACCAAGCAAATCCGGAGTTGGTGGTGGTATTACAGTAAGTGTTCCCGGAAAAATGGGAATCGGAGTTTACAGCCCTGCCCTGGATGAACATGGAAATTCCTTAGCAGGCTACCATATGATCCTTGATCTTGTAAAAAAATATAACCTGAGTTTGTTCAGATAAATTGTTCTGATCAGTTATTTTATATATGACCAGACTTTCTCTGGTCCAGAATATATAAATTTAACAGTGTTTTTAAATTTTTCATACAAAAATTATATTCAAATGAATCAATATTTTTGTATATTTGCCAACTGAAAATTAAAATAAATGAGTACGATATTTAGCCTTTTCATGGTTCTTATTATCATTGCATGTGTGCTTCTGATCATTGTTATCATGGCCCAAAATCCAAAAGGAGGCGGTCTTTCTGGTACATTTGGAGGTACATCTTCAGCTTCTTTCGGAGTACAGAGAACCAATGAATTTATGGATAAGGCTACATGGTCATTAGGAGCTTTTATCATTGTTCTGATTATGTTGAGTGTTATTCTTACAGGAAAACCATCAACAGTGATTCCTCAATCACAACCAACAAAAAAGGAACTTCCAAACAACCCACAAGCCCCGGTTCAGAAACCTACGGCACAAGCTCCACAAACACAGCAATCCTCTGCGCCAGCGCAGACTGCAAAATAGATAGATTTAATAGTTTAGTTTAGAAGAAACTGCTTACTAGGGCTCTTGCGAGTTTTTTTAAGCAGTTTTTTTTTATAAGAACTTTGGTTCCTGCACAATATTCAGAGACCACACCAGTCGTCTATACTCTTTTATTCCTGGTATGGTAATCTATATTTAATAGATCTTCCTAAAGAAACCTCATCTGCATATTCCAGCTCATCCCCTACTGCGATTCCTCTTGCAATAACAGAGAAATTCAACGGATAATGTTTTAGTTTCTTGTATAGATAGTAAGCTGTTGTATCCCCTTCCATAGTTGCACTTAGCGCAAATATAACTTCGTTTACACCTCCAGCTTCTACTTTACTGATCAGACTTTCAGTTTTTAACTGATTAGGACCTATACCCTCCATTGGGGAAAGTTTTCCACCCAGAACGAGGTATTTACCATTATATTGTCCTGTATTCTCTATAGCCATTACATCCCGTACATCTTCTACCACACACAGCAGGCTATCATTGCGGTTACTATTCGCACAAATTTCACAAATATCGTGGTCAGAAAAATTATGACAGATCTTACAATATTTAATATCATTTACCAACGCCTGAATAGCATTTCCCAATGCCATTCCCTGAGACTGAGGTTGCTTTAACAGGTACAAAGCCAATCTTGTTGCCGATTTTCGTCCTATTCCCGGAAGCCCTGAAATCTCTTCAACGGCCTTTTCTAAAACTTTACTTGGAAAATTCATATCTGCAAAGGTATCATTTTACCTTCTTTCTATAAAAAAGTTTGTTGACCATTTATGTTTACGTTATTTTTGCAGGCCCTAACTATAATATATTATTGATGAAAAATCCTGAATATCCGCTATTCTTACAATTCAAAATTACTACTCTGGCCAACGATTTTGTTGCTAAAGACAAAAATGACAATACAATCGCATATGTTCGTCAGAAAATGTTCAAATTAAAAGAAGATGTAGTTGTGTTCAACAACGAAACCAAAGCTGAAGAACTTTTCCGCATTAAGGCAGACCGTTGGTTGGACTTTAATGCAAACTATTCAATTTCCGAAAGCAGAACGGGAGAATCTCTTGGTAAAATTGGACGAAGAGGAATGAAGTCTATATGGAAGTCTACCTACATCGGAATGGATAAGGACGGAAGCGAAGATTATACTATCCGTGAAGACAATGGCTGGGTAAAAGTATGGGATAACATGATCGGTGAATTGCCTATTATAGGAATGTTTACAGGATATATACTAAACCCATCTTACACCTTAACAGACAAAGAGGGTAACAAAATCTTTCAGCTAAAAAAGATGCCTTCATTTTTCGGAAGAAAATTTATGCTGCAAAAGTTTGCTGATGTACCTGACAATGATGAGTCCAGACTTATTCTTTCATTCATGATGATGGTTCTGCTGGAGAGAGCAAGAGGCTAAATTTAATTTGATAAAAAATACACACCGTCAATTCTATATTGACGGTTTTTTATTTTGTAAATTTGTCTGTATGATGAACTCTACTTTTCTTTCTAATCTTCCATATCCCATAATTTTGGCTCCTATGCTGGGTGTAGTAACACCTAAGATGGTAGCTGATGTGTCGGAGATGGGCGGACTGGGTTCTCTTCCGTTAGGTGGACTTTCCCCGGAAGTCTCTCGCAGATTGATTCAGGAAACAAAGCAGCTCACTAAAAATGAATTTGCTGTAAATCTTTTTGCCAATACAGCTCCGGATATCAATAGTAATAAAATTGCAACGGAAAAGATGGCTCATTTTATTCAGAGCATCTTAAAAGAAAAAAACTGGGCCCAGGATTTTGAATTTAATTATCAGTTTTATCCATACCAGGATCTAATCGATCTGATTATTGATGAAAAGATAAAATATGTAAGTTTCACCTTTGGAATGCTGGATGAAGAAAGTATAAAAAAGTTGAAGACTCATCATATCTATACTATTGGTACTGCCACTTGTGTAGAAGAAGCTGTGGAACTTGAAAAATCAGGTGTTGATGCTATCGTTGCACAGGGAATTGAGGCCGGAGGCCATCGTGGTAGTTTCCTTAACGAAAAATGTCTTCCATATATAGGGCTTATTGCACTTGTTGCACAGATAAAAGATACCGTGAACATTCCTGTGATTGCTTCTGGCGGTCTATATGATAAAAGAACTATAGCTGCAGCGTTCGATATGGGTGCAGATGCAGTACAAATCGGCAGCCATTTTATTTCGGCAGAAGAAAGCGCCGCTACCGATGTTTACCGGGACTTAATTAAAGAATCTACAGATACATCTACCGTCTTAACCAGAAGCTATACCGGAAGATGGGCACGTGGTATTTGTAACGATTTCATGAAGCTAACAGAGCTTAATCAGCTTACAATACCTGAATATCCTATTCAGAATGTTCTTACACAAGCTATGAGAAGCCTGGCAAAAAAACATAACGATACTCAATTCACAAATTACTGGGCTGGACAAAATGCAAAATATGCCAAGCACATACCAACCGCTGAAATCATGAACGAGTTAATTTCAATTTATAAAATAATCAAACAATAAAATGGATTTATTACATCTGGAACCAAAAGCCATTTGGAAAAACTTCGCAGCACTTAATGCTATTCCAAGACCATCTAAAAAAGAAGAGAGAGTTATTGCTTTCATCAAAAATTTTGGAGAATCTTTAGGTCTGGAAACTTCGGAAGATGAAACAGGAAATGTTATCATACGCAAACCTGCTACTCCGGGAATGGAGAACAGAAAAACGACGATATTACAGTCTCACCTGGATATGGTGTGTCAGAAGAACAATGATACAGATTTCGACTTTGACACTCAGGGAATCAACATGCTGGTTGATGGCGACTGGGTAAAAGCTGACGGAACAACATTAGGAGCGGACAACGGTATTGGTGTTGCTACTATTATGAGTATTCTGGAATCTTCAGATATTGCACACCCTGCAATAGAAGCTTTGTTTACTATCGATGAAGAAACAGGAATGACCGGAGCTTTCGGTCTGAAGCCGGGAGTTTTACATGGAGATATTCTTCTTAATCTGGATACTGAGGAAGATGATGAATTCGATATAGGTTGTGCCGGAGGTATTGATGTAACTGCATCAAAAGAATACAATACTGTAGCTATACAGGGAGAAGGAATCGCTATTGAGATTAAAGGTCTTACAGGGGGACACTCTGGAATGGACATCGATAAAGGCAGAGGAAATGCGAATGTTCTATTAGGGAGATTCTTATTCGCAGGTATCGGTCAAAGCATCCAATTATCTGATATCAATGCAGGAGGACTAAGAAATGCTATTCCACGTGAAGCAAGAGCTAACTTTAGTGTAGCAAATGCTGATGCATATTTAAAAATTGCAGAAGCTTTGAAGGCTGATATTCTTAATGAATTCAAATCAGTAGAAAAAGATCTTACGATTACTATCAGCAAAGCTCCGACAAACGGATCAGGAATAAGCACAGCAGATTCAGAATCTTTCATCAAAGGACTAAAAGCTGCTCATAACGGAGTTTACAGAATGAGTCCGGAGGTAGAAGGTCTTGTAGAGTCCTCTAACAATATAGCAAAAGTAGAACTGAAGGAAGGAAAACTAAGAGTACTTAACCTTTCCCGTTCTTCTGTAGATTCAACTAAAATGGCGGTAGCAGATCAACTGCGTGCATCATTTGAATTGGCAGGTATGGATGTAGCATTCACAGGATCTTATCCGGGATGGCAGCCTGATCCTAATTCTGAAATCGTATCTGTTCTTGAAAGAATTTATACTCAGAAATTCGGAGAACAACCACGTGTTGTTGCATGTCACGCAGGGCTAGAATGTGGTATTATTGGTGCTAATTATCCTGAAATGGAAATGGTATCTTTCGGTCCTCACATTACTGGTGCACACTCGCCGGAGGAAAAAGTAAATATAACATCTGTACAGAAGTTCTGGGGTTATCTTCAGGATATTCTGAAAGAAATTCCAACGAAATAATATAAAATAAAAACCCGCTTTTGGCGGGTTTTATATTTTTTAGAACATAATCTGTGGATTAATTATGGCTCCGGCGCTATTTCTACTTTCAGTCCCTCTATATCCATAGTAATTGGGATCTGGCAGCTTAGGCGGCTATTTTCTTTTACATTTACGCCATCACTATATAACAAAGACTCTTCTTCATCCCCCATGTCAGGAACCTCTGTGTCGCTTAGTTTATAACACTGACAAGAAGCACACATTAGCATTCCGCCACATATTCCGAAAGTTCCTTCTTCTACAAGTTCATAGGCTCTTATGGTTTCCATAAGATTCATCGACATGTCTGTAGGTGCCATAATTTCATGTTCAACACCTTCTCTATCTATAATGGTTACTTTAACGTCTGACATAATAATTTAAATCTTATCCACAAATTTACGAAAGAAAAAAGCATACTTGCTTATCAAAAAGGTAATTTAAATCAGCTACAAAGAAGCTCCCGCAAAGTATTTCTTATTAGATTTTGTTTTATCTTTGTCCCTGACTATGGCAATAAAAAGCTATTTACTATTATTTCTGATGTTTCTGGGGGCATTTATGTACCCGGAGCAGTTCTCTGCAACTGTACCTCAGAAAATGGATTGCCATACTACCGAACAATCTGCAGATAGCTGCTGTCAGCATGAGGAAAACCACAACGGAAACTGTTGTGATCAAAACTCCGGACATGCCGATAAATCTTGTAAAGACAGTTGCAAAAGCTGTCAAACCTGCTCGGGATTTGTCAATAATATTATTTTAGAACCAATAGAGACTTCTTTGCATAATTCTGTTATCAAAGATTCCTCTGTTTTCTCTTATTCATTCCCTGTTATTCCAAACAGGACATTCAACATCTGGCAACCGCCTAAACTCGTTTAGTTTTATTCCCAAAAGCAGCAAGGAAAAAGCTGTATTTAACCGATTAGAACTAAATTATTTTACAGAATGAAATCAATTTTAAGATCAGGATTGTTGCTCCTGAATCTGTTTCTGTTTATGAACATCAATGCTCAAAGCTCTCTAAAAAAGGAAACTTATGTTGTAAAAGGAGCCTGCGAAATGTGTAAAGTCAGAATAGAAAAAGCAGCAAAAACAAAAGGTGTAAAAACTGCACAATGGAGTCCGGAAACGCAGATATTAACCCTGGAATACAACCCGGATAATACGAATACCGATGCAATCCTTCAGCATGTAGCCGATGCAGGACATGATAATGAAAAACACACTGCAAAAGATGCAGTTTATAACAAATTACCAGCATGCTGCCACTATAGCAGAGATGCTAAACCGGTTTCAGAACATGTGGTAGACAAAGTTTCTTTCTTTGTAAAAGGAAACTGCGATATGTGCAAAGCCCGGATAGAGAAAGCATCCAAAGATGCAGGTGCATTAAGTGCTGAATGGAATGCAGATGAACAAAAGCTTTATCTCGAGCTGGATCCTGCAAAGGCAACTGCTGAAAAAGTTCTGCAGAAAGTTGCAGATGCCGGACATGATAATGAAAAGTTTGAAACAGATGATAAAACATATTCAAAACTGCCGGCTTGTTGTCATTTTGATCGTACAACCCCATTTGGAGAAGTTAATACAAAAGTACATTCCGATAAAGTAAGCACTGCTGTACAAGAAGAGAACCACCAGCAAAGTGATAAAGAAAAAGAAAAACAAATTGGTGGTGTTACTATTACAAAAGCTTCAGAAGCAACTGCCCTGAACAAAAAAGAAGTGGGATTAACTTTCAACATCAATCCCAAAGAATTACTGAAGGCTGCCTGCTGTAATCTTTCCGAAAGTTTTGAAACAAATGCGACTGTAGATGTTTCATTCAGTAATGCAGTAACAGGTACCAAACAACTTAAAATGCTGGGACTGGATCAGAAATACACCAGCCTTACCAAGGAACAGCTTCCGGAAATACGAGGACTGGCATCAGCATATGGGTTGAACTTTATACCAGGACGCTGGATTGGCGGTATCCAGCTAACAAAAGGCGGAAGCACAGTAGTTAACGGATACGAAAGTATTACAGGACAGATTAACACGGAACTTCTGAAATCCGAAAATGAAAAACCAACAACAGAGCTTAATCTGTTCTCTGATTTTAACGGACGTGCTGAAGCCAATATAACCCATACCTCTCAGGTTGCCGAAAAATGGAACCAGAGTATATTATTACACGGTAACGGAACTTTCGGCGATACCGATATGAACAATGATGGCTTTCTGGATCGTCCAAAGGGAACACAGCTAAACGCTGCCTACCTGCTTAATTACAATGATCTTAATAATAGTGGATTCGGCTCTCATTTCGGAATTAACTTTGTAAAAGATGAAAGAACTGCAGGTCAGATTGGTTATAACAAAAGACTTAATCAGAATCAGCAAAATTTATATGGTGTAGGAATCGACATTTCGCGCTTTCAGGCATGGAATAAGACCGGTTATGTTTTCAAAGGAAAACCTTATCAAAGCTTAGGCTGGATGAACCAGTTCACTTATCATCAACAAGACAGTTTCTTCGGATTACGCAATTACTTTGGAAAACAGTCTACTTTTTATTCCAACTTAATTTTTGAAAGTATTATTGGAAATACCAATCATAAATATAAGGTCGGAGCTAGTTTTTTATTGGATGATTACAATGAAGATTATCTGACGGCTAATTACAAAAGACAGGAAACTGTTCCCGGCTTCTTTGCAGAATATACCTTAACAGGAGCTAAATATGTTTTGGTAGCTGGTGCTCGTGTAGATTTCCATAATCTGGCAGGCACTCAGTTCACACCACGACTTAATTTCAAATACGATATCGCTCCTAAAACTATTCTGAGACTATCTGCCGGAAGAGGGTTCAGAACTGCCAATATTTTTGCGGAAAGTCAGCAGTATTTTGCATCCAACAGAAGTATTGAGATTTTATCCAATAATGGAAATATCTATGGACTAAAACCTGAAATTGCCTGGAACTATGGATTGAGTCTACAGCAGGAATTCAGAATTTTCAATAAAAAATCTACAATCATAGCCGATGTTTTCAGAACAGATTTCCAGAATCAGGTAATTACAGATCTGGATCAGTATACCAATAAGATCTTGTTTTATAATCTGGAAGGAAAATCTTTTGCCAATAGTGTACAGGTACAATGGGATCTTACTCCTGCCAAAAATCTGGACCTGAGATTGGCTTACAAATATTACAATGTAGAAACCGATTATCTTTCCGGAAGAAGAAAGGCTCCTTTCATGGCAAAGCACAGAGGCTTCTTCAACGCCGCTTATGCTACTAATAAAAATGATAAAGGCGGCTTCTGGAGTTTCGATGCTACACTAAACTGGATTGGAAAACAAAGAATTCCTTTTACACAGAGTAATCCACAAGAATTCAGACTTCCGGATTATTCTAATGCATATACGACTCTAAATGCCCAAATTTCGAAAAACCTGAATGAAAAGGTAAGAATATATGCCGGTGGTGAAAACCTTACGAATTACAAGCAAAAAAACGCTATTCTGGATGCTAAAAATCCTTTTGGCAATTACTTCGATGGTGGAATGGTCTACGCACCAATTATGGGCGCTAACTTCTATATAGGTTTGGACCTTAAATTTTAATTATTTTTCTCTCAATATAGCCTCAGGTTATTTTTCTAGGAGAGCCTTCCGTAAAGAAGGCTCTCCATTTTTTAATAATCTTTAATCTGTATAACAAGAAGCGCTCGGTTTTCCGGGCGCTTCTTCAATTATATATGTAAATATCAATTAGTCAATTGACTTCACGACTGCTTTTTCAGCTTCTTTTCTGGTACCGTCAAATCCATCTACCCCACTCACTGTTGTATATTTCAGTACGAATTTTTTTCCCGGATTTAAACGGTTAAAAATTCCCTGACACATTAGAGTAGCTTCATGGAAACCACAAAGGATTAACTTCATTTTACCTGGGTAAGTGTTGATATCCCCAATTGCATAGATACCCTCTACATTTGTTTGATAATCCAATGCATTGTTTACTTTAATAGAATTCTTCTCTATCTCAAGTCCCCAATCAGCAATAGGTCCTAATTTAGGCGTCAAACCAAATAATGGAATCAGATAATCTGTCTCAATAGAAGAACGCTCACCATCTTTTTCAATCTCGATTCCTGAAAGTGTTCCGTTCCCTTGTAAACCTACTACTTCAGCAGGAGTAATAAGATTAATCTTACCTTCCTTCTTCAGCTTCTGTACTTTTTCTACAGAATCCAATGCACCACGGAATTCATTTCTTCTGTGGATTAAGGTAACATCAGAAGCTACTTCTGACAAGAAAATAGACCAGTCCAATGCTGAATCCCCTCCACCAGCGATAACAATTTTTTTATCTCTGTACATTTCAGGGTTTCTCACAAAGTACTCTACTCCTTTTTCTTCAAAAGCTTCGATATTATCAATTTGTGGCTTTCTCGGCTCAAAACTTCCTAAACCACCAGCGATAGCAATTGCCTTACCTTTTATCTTAGTCCCTCTACTGGTTTCAACGATAAAATGGCCGTCTTCAGTTTTTTCATAAGATACCGCAGTTTCGCTTAAAGAGAAACCTGGTTCAAACTGCTTAATCTGCTCCATAAGATTATTAACCAAAACCCCTGCATCTACCGAAGGAAATCCCGGAATGTCAAAGATTGGTTTCTTAGGGTATAATTCAGCCAACTGACCTCCTGGCTGTGGCAAAGCATCTATAATATGGCATCTTAGCTTAAGTAATCCTGCCTCGAAAACGGCAAATAGTCCTGTAGGACCTGCTCCTATAATAATGATATCAGTTTCAATCATATCGCTCAGTTATTATTTAGAAAAAACAAAGATAGGAATACCATTGCAAATAGCCTGATTGGTTTTCATGATGTTCGTCATTGAATTCATAAAACATTAATAATTTTTTCATCGCAAATACCGATGAAATTTGTACTTTAGGCTTTGGCAAAGTTTTTGAAAATATATAGCCATAAAAATTGTGTATGAGGAATTTTTTTACAGCAATATTTGTATTTAGTATCGTATTTATAAATGCTCAGTTCGACAGTGTCAATTCAGGGGAAATATTAAAATATCGTATCCATTACGGTTTTCTCAATGCGGGGTTTGCAACACTCTCCACCAAGAAGACTACATATAATGGTGCTCCACATCTTTACGTAAGGGGCGAAGGAAGAAGTTCCGGCGCTGTACGTGCATTTTTTAAAGTGGATGATATCTATGAAAGTTACATCAATCTAAGAACTGACCAACCAAGTTTCTATGTAAGAAATGTAAGTGAAGGAAGCTACCGCAAAAATCTGGCTTCTACATTCAATCATAGTAACCATACTGTAAGCCTGCATGACAAAATTAAAAATGAGACCCGTAATTTTAATGTAAATAGTGATATACAGGATATGCTATCGTCGTTCTATTACCTGCGTACACTTAGTACTGACCAGCTAAAAGTTGGCAGCTCTGTGAAGTTGAACGTATGGATCGATGATGAAATCTATCCTTTTATGTTAAAAGTTGTTGGCACTGAAATGATGAGCACAAAGTTTGGTAAAATCAACTGTCTGAAAATTATCCCTTCAGTAATGAGCGGACGTGTTTTCAAGGCTAAAGAAGGAGTGACGATGTGGGTAACAAATGATGCCAATCATATTCCGATCCAAATGAAAGCTGAACTAGCAGTAGGATCTCTAAAAGCGGATCTTATAGAGTATTCTAATGTAAAGCATCCGCTGCGTTTTGCTAAGTAACGAACTATTCTGATTGATCATAATCAGATAAAAATATTTTAACCCTTTGTGGTTATCAAAATAAAATGTCCGGAAATATCCGGCCATTTTATTTTATATCAGAATAATCTGAATATTACAAATGTTTGAATTGCTCCAACATACGTACGTCATTTTCAAAGAACATACGGATATCTGACATTTGGTAAAGCAACATTACGATACGTTCTATTCCCATACCAAAAGCAAATCCGCTGTATTCATCAGGATTAATATTAACATTTTTCAGAACAGCAGGATCTACCATTCCACAACCCATAATCTCTAACCAACCTGTACCTTTAGTAATTCTGTAATCGGTTTCAGAATTTAGTCCCCAGTATACATCTACCTCAGCACTTGGCTCAGTAAATGGAAAATAAGAAGGACGCATTCTGATCTGAGATTTACCAAATAATTCTGTAGTAAAGTACTGAATTGTTTGTTTAAGATCTGCAAATGATACATTCTTGTCTATATACAAACCTTCTATCTGATGGAATATACAGTGTGAACGGGATGAAATAGCTTCGTTACGGAAAACTCTTCCCGGCGACAAAATTCTCATCGGAGGTTCGTTGTTTTCCATATATCTGATCTGCACAGAAGAAGTATGCGTTCTTAAAAGAATATCCGGATCTTTCTCGATAAAGAAAGTATCCTGCATATCTCTTGCCGGATGATATTCCGGTAAGTTCAATGCGGTAAAATTATGCCAGTCATCTTCAATCTCTGGCCCGTCTGCTACAGCAAAACCAATAGATTTAAAGATTTCAATAATTCTGTTCTTAACCAGATTAATAGGATGTCTGCTTCCTAACTCTTCAGGAAATCCAGGTTTTGTAAGGTCTATCTTCTCAGTAGTCGTTTCTTCAGAAATACCTGCTTTCAGATCTTCAATCTTAGCATTTACAGCCTGCTTCAGGGTATTAATTTTCTGTCCGAATTCTTTTTTCTGTTCATTCGGAACATCTTTAAACTTCTCAAAAAGCTCTGTTACACTTCCTTTCTTACCAATAAAGGCAATACGGAACTTCTCGATTTCTTCTTTATTTTTGGTATGAAATTGTTGTACCTGACCCAGTAATTCTTCTATTTTCTCTAGCATCTTATAAAAATTGCAGCACAAATTTAAGGTTTTTATCGGACTTTTATAAAAAAGAAAATCCACTCTTGTTTCCAAAAGCAGATTTTCTCCATCACATATTACTTAAAACTATCTCTTTTCTAATGCTTTTACGTTAATCTGCAAACTTACTTCATCTTTAATAACACCATTGCTGGCAGGAGAAGTAAAGTTAACACCAAAGTCACGTCTGTTGATGTCTTTTTTCTCAGATTTAATCGTCGCCACACCATCTTTCACCACTACATTGGTATTAAAGCTTATTGGCTTAGATACTCCCTTTAATGTAAGGTTTCCGTCGATAAGTGTATTATAATCTCCGGTTTCATTCGGAGTAACTTTAGTAATCTCGAAAGACGCTGTAGGGAATTTCTCTACTTCAAAGAAATCACCACTCTTAAGGTGGCCATCAAGCTTTGCCTGATTTTCTTTGTCATCTTTTAAATCTTCAGAAGTTAAGGTATTCATGGATGCTACAAAATTACCGGATTCCAGTTTACCGTCTTTCACGGTAACTTCGCCACTTTCAAACTTAATAGTCCCGAAATGAGAAGTATTATCTGATTTAAAAATCTTATAACCTGTCCATTCGATTTTACTATTTAGTGTATCAACTGCGAAAACGGCTCCGTCTTTAGTTGTAGTTACTGCACCGGACTCACTTGTTACTGGTTTATCTTTCCCGCAGGAAATAACCAGAACAGTTCCCATAAGAGCCAACGCAGACACCCATAAAAATCTTTTTTTCATTATTTTGTAATTTATTTTAACAATTAGTTTCGTAAATTTAATAAAAAAATACTAATAAACCTACAAAACATTATTTTTGCAAAATGTTACTCAGTATACAGGGAATAGACTTTGGTTATAGTCAAGACAAACTTATCTTCAACAATCTTCATCTCGGCTTAGAGCAGGGAAAGATTATGGCGTTGATAGGTGAAAGCGGATGTGGAAAGACAACATTGCTAAACATTATATATGGTTTAAGCGATTGGTATAAGGGAAAAATATTCTTCGACAATAAGGAAATATATGGTCCGAAAGCAAATATAATCCCGGGGGAAAAAGATATGAAACTGGTGGCTCAGCATTATGATCTGATGCCCTACTCTACAGTCTATGACAATGTGGGGAAATTTCTTTCGAATATTGATCTTAAGGCAAAGAAAGATAAAGTTTATCAGCTTCTGGAAATTGTCGGACTGGAAGATTATATGGATGAATATCCTAAGAATCTAAGCGGTGGACAGAAACAGCGTGTTGCTATTGCACAGGCCTTGTCTCAGTTGCCTAAATTATTACTTCTGGATGAACCTTTCAGTAATCTTGATTTTTCAAGAAAAACACAACTACGGGATAAGCTATTTGCCTATGTTCGTGAACAAAATATCAGCCTGATTATTAGTACACACGACATTACAGAAATCCTGCCATGGATAGATGAAGTGGTTGTTTTACAGGAAGGGCGTCTTATTCAGAAAGATTCGCCTGAAGCTTTGTTCCAATCTCCATACAATCCTTATGTAGCAAGATTGTTGGGGGAAGTAAATCTTCTAACACCTGAACAGCAACAGGAACTTGGTTTATCAAATTGGTTTTATTTTCCACATCAGTTAAAATTTACTGAAAATGAAGGGACAGATGCCGAAGTTATAGAATCCGGTTTTTCGGGAGGTTTTTACAGAAATCTTGTCAATATTAAAGGCCATACATTTATTGTATATACTGCCCAAAAGAAAGCAGGAAAATTGAAAATAACCTTCCTTTAATAAGCTTTAAAAACTTAAATATTAAATATTTACACCCAATATTTTTGGTTTGTAAACATTTTTTTTATCTTTGCCCAAGAAGATATTCAAGGAAATTTTTGGTTATTCTCTTTCTGCCTTGTAAGACTGAAATTAGCGTTCGCAATGAAAGTTTTTTGAAAGTTACCCTGCCAAATTTTTCCTTTTTTATGTTCTGTGAAAACTTCAGATTCAAGACTTTGCAACCCTGCCAGTCTATACTTTCTTATTTTTAGCCCTATATCTCATTACCATAACATAAATAAAATGGGTTATTATCGCTATTGTACCTCCCAGAATCATAAAAAATAATTTAATCCCAAGTGCCTGATTTCCGCATTTCACAATCTCATTCGGATTTTTCTCTATAAAAAAATCGGGAGGCATGCTAATATCTATTAGCAGAATAAGCCCAAGAATCAAATATTTCCAGTTCTTTAATTTGTATTTATCCAACAAAATATAGGCTGTAATTTGCAGTATGGTTATCAGTACAATAGTATATACAAGGATCATCGGTTCAGTTTTCTGTAACTAAATATAATAAAAAAGACTTTATCCTGATGGATAAAGTCTGTATATGTAAACTTAAATGAAAGTTATAGATTAACCTTTTTTTACAAATTCGGATTTCAAGGCCATTGATCCAAATCCATCAATTTTACAATCGATGTTATGATCGCTTCCTGGTCTCAATCTTATATTTTTAACTTTTGTTCCGGCTTTTACTGGCTTTGGCGCACCTTTTACAGGCAAATCTTTTACTACGACTACAGAATCCCCATCCTGCAATTCATTCCCATTGGAATCAAAAACTTTATCATCACTGTCTGCTGAAACATCTGCCGGATCCCACTCGTGAAAACACTGGGAACACACCATAAGATTATCCTGCGGATAAGTAAATTCCGAATTACACTTCGGACAAAGTATCGTATCGCTCATAATAATTATATTTTTTGCAAAGATAAGATTTCTGAAACCCAAGTCAAATCTTTCCTTTCTCAGAGCTTAATCTAAGCATTTTTGCGTTTACTCTAATTTAAATGTATTTTTGCAGTGCAAAACTGCAGATCTAATTATGGAACTTATTCACAGAAACCTACTTATTGGCATCCACGATGCACTACAGGAAACCTTTTTCGAAAAAAACAAATATGCCGACAAGGTTATCGAGAGACTTCTTAAAGCACACAGAAAATGGGGAAGCCAGGACAGAGCTGTTGTTTCTGAGATTTTCTATAATATTATCCGTTGGAAAAAACGCCTTGAATATTATATGGGCGAAGGTGTAAAGCCTGGTAATATTTACAGAATGATCCTTGCCTATCTTTTGTGGACTAAAACACACTACAAAAAGTTTGAAGAGTTTGAAGGTATTAAAATTGCTGACATCCTAAACAAACTAAAGAAAGGAACTGTACCTACAAAAGCAATACAGTATTCAATCCCGGAATGGCTTGCCGAAACTCTTGAAAAAGAATTAGGTGCTAACTGGGAAAAAGAAATGGATGCATTAAACGATCCGGCTCCGACTGTACTTCGTGTAAACACCCTTAAGACAACAAAGGATAAACTAATTGAAGAATTACAGAAAAGCGAAATAGAATCTCATGCTGTTCGTGGTTATGAAGATGCTGTGGAACTGGAAGAAAAGAAAAATGTTTTCCTTACTGAAGCCTTCAAAAAGGGAATGTTTGAAGTACAGGATGCTTCTTCACAGTTAATCGGAAGATTCCTTGATGTAAAAGAAGGGATGCGTGTAGTCGATGCCTGCGCAGGTGCAGGTGGTAAAACATTACACATTGCTGCTTTAATGAAGAACAAAGGACAGATTATCGCTCTTGATATATTCGAATGGAAACTGGCTGAACTTAAGCGTAGAGCTAAAAGAGCTGGCGCTCATAATATTGAAACCAGAGTTATCGATGACAATAAAGTTATCAAAAGACTTCATAACTCTGCGGACAGATTATTGATAGATGCTCCATGTTCTGGACTAGGAGTACTAAAAAGAAATCCGGATAGTAAGTGGAAAATTGATCAGGACTTTATAGACAGAATTAAAAAGGAACAGGAAAACATCCTTCAGGATTATTCTAAAATTATAAAGAAAGGTGGACAAATGGTATATGCTACATGTTCTATCCTTCCTTCTGAAAACACATTACAGACTAAGAACTTTATTGAAAAGAATCCGGAATACGAACTAATCGGTGAAGAAAAAATTATGCCTAGTCATGGTTACGATGGTTTCTATATGGCATTAATTCAAAGAAAAGGCTAATATCAGCCAAAAATATAGTGAAGAGCATTTTCCGGAAAGGTTAATGCTCTTTTTTTTACCTTTGCCAAAAACTAATCTTATGCAAAAAATTTTCCTGTGTAGCCTTATTACAGGCGCTCAGATGATTTTCGCCCAGACTTATGAAGTTACTTATCAGAATTCGTTCGAAGGAAAAGTAAATCCTGGCCAAAACCACATCATCAGCATTACCAATAGTGATAAAACACTATTATTCAATGAGAAAATAAAAAACAAGAAAGCTGATTTTCCTTTTGAGGTTAATGAAATTAACAGAAAAAACAATGAAGTTAGCCAGTTTGCCTTTCTTAATAATAACGAAATTGTAAAGACAAGCGATAATACCATCCTGACTAAACAGGAATTCAAACAGACATCCGAAACCGGAAAAATACTGGGTTATAATGTAAAGAAAGCAGTAACAAGTGTAAATTCCAATACTATAGAAGTATGGTATACGAATGATCTTAAAGTAAAAGGCGGTCCAAGTATACTGGGACAAGATTTAGGCCTGGTATTAAAGACGGTAAGAAATGGAAGCTCTGTTGTTGAAGCAACTTCGGTAAAAAAAATAAAGTCACTGGATGATCAATCTTTATTTAATGGGAAGAATATTACTGAAAAAGACGCGCTTACTTACAAAGATATGATCTGGAAGAGCAGATTTATCACTATCCCTGTTTTCGAAAACGAAACCATCAACTTCAGTGATGCTTCTAAATCTGATCAGTACATTCAACGTTTCGGTAACGGAACTATTATCCTGAAGAAAGTAAAAATCCCTGAAATTAAACAAGGCAATACAATCTTTGTGGAGCTAAAGCAAAAATCTAATGGTGATGCATACGACCGAACAGGAGATGTATTTATTATTCCGCAGGAAAGGGCTACATCTTATTATACAGGTCTTACACAAGGAGTGAAATCACTTCCGGTATACCAGAACGGAAATGGTAAATCTTATCAAGGCGTTGCTTTAACTCCGGATTACCTTCCGTTTATTGAATTGATGCGATTTTTCACACCTTTCGGAATTGGTCATTTTAATGAAAAGATTCAGTTGAAAGGAAAAAACTGGTACAACAATACACCATACCGCCAGGATATCACCGAACTTCGTCCGCAACTAAGTGGGAAAGAGGTACTGGTAGGAGCATTTATCGGGAACTATGATAAAGGTGGACATCAGATAAGTTTAGAATTAACCATTCACCCGGATCAACAGAAAATTGTAAACAACAATTTTGTATTACCTATTTTCAATACAACCAATGTAATGGAAATGGCAGGTCAGGACTACCCTACTATGTTTAGCTCTGATAAAGGAGTTGAAGTTGAGTTCACACTGGCTAAGGATCTTAAAAATGCACAACTTCGCTATATTACAACCGGACATGGTGGTTGGGGAGAAGGTGATGAATTTGTACCAAAAGAAAATTCTATTTATCTGGATGGCAAATTAGCCTATGCTTTTACACCATGGAGAACAGATTGTGGATCTTATAGATTATTCAATCCTGCATCAGGAAACTTCGAGGACGGTCTTTCTTCTTCAGATCTTAGTCGTTCCAACTGGTGTCCGGGGACTACTACCAATCCCGTTTATATTAATCTGGGGAACCTGAAAGCAGGTAAACATACTATGCAGGTAAAAATTCCTCAAGGGGCTCCGGAAGGCAGCAGCCAAAGCTTTTGGAATGTTTCAGGTGTTCTCTTAGGACAGGAATAGGTGAAAATTACGAAAGATTATATATTCACTCATTGATTCATTCACATATTGGCTTAATTTCCTCTTCACTTATTAACAATACAAATTTCCCATCTTAATTTTTTTCAGTTAGGGTGGGATTCTTTTTTGCGATTCTTAAAAAAATCCTGTTATAAAATTAATTCATGTATTTTTTCCTAAATCAAATATTTTTACTTGTTTGAAAAATAATCAAACCCCATATTTGCATTAATAAAATAAATTAAAAATTAAAAACATAAGAAAATGTGCGGGATAGTATGCTTATTTGATGCAAAACAAAAAACGGAAACATTAAGACCTCAGGTACTGGAAATGTCTAAAAAAATAAGACACCGTGGACCGGACTGGTCGGGTATTTTTCAGGACGAAAAAGTAATTTTCTCTCATGAGAGATTGGCAATTGTAGATCCTACTTCAGGGAAGCAGCCTCTTTTCTCTAAAGACGGAAATCTTGTTTTAGCAGTAAATGGCGAAATCTACAACCACCTGGAACTAAGAAAAGAGTTTCCTGAATACGAATTCCAGACACAGTCTGATTGTGAAGTAATTTTAGCACTTTATCAGAAACACGGAAAAGATTTCTTAGAAAAGCTAAACGGTATATTTGCTTTTGCATTATATGATATAGAAAAAGGCACTTACCTTATCAGCCGCGACCACATGGGAATTATTCCTTTGTACCGGGGATGGGACGCTCACGGAAACTTCTATGTAGCTTCGGAACTTAAAGCTCTGGAAGGTGTTTGCAACAAAATTGAAGAGTTCAAACCCGGACATCTATTATATAGCGAAGATGGTGAAGAATATCAGCAATGGTACTCAAGAGACTGGGAAAGCTTCGATACAGTAAAAGACAATTCTACTGATATAGCAGCCCTTAGAAAGGGATTAGAAGATGCTGTACACCGCCAGCTTATGAGCGATGTTCCGTATGGTGTACTTTTATCCGGCGGACTGGATTCAAGTATTATTGCTGCCGTTACAGCAAAGTTTGCATCTAAAAGAATTGAAAGCGGTGATACACAGGAAGCCTGGTATCCGCGTTTACATAGTTTTGCAGTTGGACTGGAAGGATCCCCTGATCTTGCTGCTGCCAGAAAGGCTGCAGATCATATAGGCTCTGTTCACCACGAAGTAAAATATACTATTCAGGAAGGTTTGGATGCAATCCGTGATGTTATTTATCATCTGGAAACTTATGATGTAACTACTATCAGAGCCTCCACCCCTATGTACCTTCTGGCAAGAGTTATAAAATCTATGGGAATTAAAATGGTATTATCCGGAGAAGGTTCCGATGAGCTATTCGGAGGTTATCTTTATTTTCACAAGGCACCAAGTGCTCAGGCATTCCATGAGGAAAACGTAAGAAAACTAGGCAAGCTTCACCTTTATGACTGTCTTCGTGCTAACAAGTCTTTGATGGCATGGGGCATAGAAGGCCGTGTACCATTCCTGGATAAAGAATTCATGGATATTGCAATGACAATCAACCCTCAGGACAAAATGATAACACCTGAAAGAATGGAAAAGTGGGTTCTGAGAAAGGCTTTCGAAGATATCTTACCAGAAAGTATCGCATGGAGACAAAAAGAGCAGTTTAGCGATGGTGTAGGCTACAGCTGGATTGATACACTGAAACAAATTGCAGAGGATGAAGTAAGCGATGAAATGATGGCAAATGCTAAATACCGCTTCCCTATCAACACTCCTATGAGCAAGGAAGAATACCGCTACAGAAGCATATTTACAGAATTATTCCCTAGTGACAGCGCAGCGCAGTCTGTACCTTCCGTACCTTCTGTTGCTTGCTCTACACCAGTAGCTCTGGAATGGGATGAAGCTTTCAAAAAAATGAATGATCCGAGCGGACGTGCTGTAAAAGTACACGAAGTAAGCTACTAACAATCACAGATATTTCAATCAACACCAAAGCGCAACCTTTCGGGGTTGCGCTTTACTTTGATCTATGATGTTGTTTTCTGTTTAAGAGCTTATTTCTTAACCGTCTTAATCTCTCCCTGATATTGATTATCTACTACAAGGATAAGACTTGGTCTCATTGAATAACTTTGTTTTCCTTCTACTTTTTCTTCATAAGCCAGTGTTATAATATCTCCACTTTTAGAAAGTGTCGGCATATTCAGATTCGTTAGCATTTCTGTAGAAGGATTGATTACAGCAATAACGTATTGCTTAGAAAAATCAATTTTTGTAGGCATATTATTCATGGTTGCCGCTGCTCCAAAAAGTTTTTCGAAAGCCTCCTCTGACGTAATTTTTTCTACAAAAGTTGGTTTATCTTCTACAGTATTTTTGATAAAATAATTTTTAGCAAGTGTAAAAGGAACTTTCATATTCATTCCTGTTTCTTTTGTCATTTCTTTGTCAGATGTTTTTTTCGCACTCTGACAAGACATTACCGTAAGCGCTGCTACCAATAAAATGGATGCTGTTTTTTTCATTATAGTTTGTTTAAAATATATTTTTTAGCTAGTTCTCCTGTTATCTCTTTACCATTTTGGTCAAGCTGAATGATGTATCCTTCTGCAACTTTGTATTTCTGTACGCCATCTTTTAGTTTCAGAGTTATAATACTACCATATTTATCCCATTCGAAACTTCCTTTTTCCTCAAAAGTATTATCCTTTCCTTTTCCCTTATATTCATTTTTCTGAACAAAGGTATTATCACTTTTAAGCTCAATAGTTGTAGCAATTCCTTCACAATCTGCACAAGGCAAATCACCTTTGTAAACCCCGTTCCAATCTACAGAATTTTCGGTAGTATCTCCCATTTCAGATGTTACTGGTCCAACTGTTGAATTCAGGGAATCTGTTTTAACAGAAACTACCTTTTCCGAATCTTTCTTTTTTTCACCACATGAAGTTAAAGCCAACAATGTAGCCACTGCTGCTGTTAATAACAAATTTGTGTTTTTCATTTATATTAAAAATTATTTGTGTTTTCAATTCATAAAAAATAGCCGCCTTTGGCTAAAATTCCCATTGACTAAAATTACAACTTATGAAATGCTTCTTTGGGATTTTAGACGACAGCTATCCTTTCGTCAAATGTGTTTTCAAGACTGCAAATATTATCATAATTAGTAAAAACTAACAAAAAAAACAATACTACACATATACCTCATCGATAACAAAATACTGATTTACAGTAATATAATTATTTTAACTCAGGTTCTGAAAAAAAACATATAAGTCCTGATTTGTCGGAACGTCAAGCTTTTTACGAAGCCTGTGTTTTTTTTGTTGTACCGATTTATGTTGGATAAATGTATAATTCGCAATTTCTTTCGAAGTAAAATTCAGCTTGATCATAGCACAAAAAGCCAGTTCAGAACTTACAAGATTAGGATTTATTTCGAGCAGCCGATCTATAAATCCGGGATATAATTCCTGAAATCTTGTGAGAAAGGTGGAATCATTCTGCTTTGCTAAAACAACAAGCTCATCAAAGATATTTCCGTAAGCTGACTTATCAGCTTCCCCCTTCGCTTCTTTCACATCATGCTTTACAGCATATTTCTTAAGCAGTAATTTCCGGTTTCTTTTATACAGATAAAAGGAAATAATAAAACTTAAAGTAACACCTAAAAAGATATAAAGGAAAATTTTATTTTTATCTGTTTTAAATTCTTCGTCTTTAGCTGCTAATAATTTTTCTATTGAAAGATTAAGCGTTTCATTCTGCCTTGAATTAAGATTATCTTTAGCCTCCGCATATTTTATCATAAAATTGTGCTCCTGCTCAGTATTTCCCAAACTTTTATAAATACCTGCAATATCCTGATACACAAACGGAATCTGATAAATTCTGTTGGTAGCTGTATAGACTTTCAAAGCTTTTTCATAATAACCCAACGCTTCTTCGGGCTGATTTACAGCATTATAATATTGTCCCGAAATTTGATACACCATTCCTGTCTCTGAAGTTTCTGTAGTTGTTTTCCCCAGTTTGGCCACAGCTTCTTTTAAATAAATATCAGCAGAATCTTTACGACCTGTATATAAAAGATGATGTTTAGCTATAAGAGCCATATACAAAGGGCTTCTTTCTATATTCAGCGCATTATGAAAATAAATCAGAGAAGAATCCGGGCGGTTCTTAGCATACATAAAATCTGCTCTGTTGGCATATACCCTTCCCAGAAAATAGCTTTTGCGGTCTTCAGCAGATACCTTACGCATAAAGTACAGCGCTTTGGTATTATAATTCAAAGCATTATCATGCAATCCAAGTACTTTATTTAGCTGCCCATATTCCTGATAGAGCTTAGCTGAAAGTGGTGGATAAGATTTATCTTTCAGAAGATCTTCAGCCGTTTTAATATATTCGAGACCTTTTTCGTAGTTACCAATTGTAGAATACATATTGGCAATATTGATATAGCACAGGGCTTCCCCTTCTTTATATTTTTCTTTCTGAGCTTCGGCAAGATAATGCTGATTAAGTTTTACCAAACTTTTATAATCTCCCGAAAGACGAAGTTGTTCGTTTTTTTTAAGCAAAGTTTTATTAAAACTTTCTCCTGAAAATTGTTTTGACTGTTTATTACATCCCAATACAAAACACAACAAAAAAAAGCTTAAGTACCCATATTTAAAAAACTTCTTCTTAGCAGATCTCATGTCTAATTTTAATATTTACACTATTGCAAACATTATTCCCAAAAAGCATTTATTTACCCTTCAATATACATATATTTATAGATATATTTCGATATAAACATCATGAAAATGATATTATAAATAATTAATATACAATTGAAAAATACCTGATAAGCTTCAGAATTCACGTTTTAGTTCTGAATTTTTTATTTCCTATCTTAGTTTTCTCATTCTTTAACCAACAGCATTGAAAGACAGTATTACAATACATCCCCATACTCCTGAAACATCTGTTCCCTATAATCTTTTATTACTGGCTGATCCGTCAAAAGAATTAATTGACCAGTACATCACTACCGGACAGCTTTATCTGGCAAAATACAACACTGAGATTATAGGATGTTATGTACTTTTCCCATGGGATTCCGATACCACAGAAATTAAAAACATAGCCATAAACGAAAAATTTCAAAATCAGGGAATTGGAAGCCTGTTGCTGAAAGATGCGATACTAAGAGCTAAAAATGGTTTTTATAAAAAACTAGTTATTGGAACCGGAAACTCCAGTACAGGACAGCTTTATCTGTACCAGAAATCCGGATTCAGAATTTCAGAGATCCGAAAAAATTTCTTCAAAGAAAACTACTCTGAACCTATATGGGAAAATGGTATTGAATGTACAGATATGATTTTACTAACAATGGATTTATAAAAACTGATTCCGTCGGAATCATACGAAGTTATAATTTCTACAGACAATAGTATAATAACTACATCTGTACCGGCAGATCAATTGGTATTTTTGCTATTAAAATTTTAGTATCATGAATGCTTCCGGTATTACCCGCAAAGATTTTATTAAAAGTTCAGCTTTAGCTGTAGCAGGATTAGCAATAAGCCCGGGCTTGTTAGCAGCCAGTCCTTTTAACCTTACCAACGATAAGACGCTGAAAGGAGCAAAAAATATATTACTGAAAAATGTAAGGCTGGAAACCGGATTTGAATACGATGGAAATGAAGTTATTGCAACAAAAACCGGATTATTCTGTGTTGAAATGGCAAACGGAAAAATCAAGGCTGTAACACCTAACAATCCTTCTGCAAAAGCAATCGATGCTAAGGGTCTTCTTATGCTTCCGGCATTTAAAGATATGCACATCCATCTTGATAAAACATTTTATGGTGGTCCGTGGCAGGCAGTAAGAAGAAGACAAGGTGGTGTAAAGGGTATGATAGCCCTGGAACAGCAAATCTTACCTGACATGCTGAAAACTTCTACACATCATGCTGAAAAGTTAATTGAATTACTACAATCATGTGGTACATCTTATGCAAGAAGCCACGTAAATATAGAACCTACTTCCAAACTGGATTCACTAAAGAATCTGCAAAAGGCTTTGGATAATAAAAAAACAACTTTTGGAGCGGAGCTCGTTGCTTTCCCGCAACACGGTGTTTATTATACCGATTCTGCACCATGGATGAAGGAAGCTGCTCAGACAGATATAGATTATATTGGCGGGGTAGATCCATACAATGTAGACGGACAGATTGAAAAGACAATGGATTTTACTGTTCAGCTGGCACTAGATCACAACAAAGGGATTGATATCCATTTGCATGAAACAGGAGAATCAGGCCTTAAGACGGTGGAATATCTGATTAATAAGGTAAATGAGAACCCTGCTCTGAAAGGTAAAACCTTTTTGAGCCACTGTTTTGTTCTGGCAAAACTGGACAAGTCCAAGCAGGAAGAAATGGCGGAAAAGTTGGCTAATGCAAAAATTGGTATTATGTCTACAATTCCTTTCGGAGGCCTTATTATGCCTATACCTACACTTTACAAGTACGGTGTAAATATTGGAACCGGAAATGATAGTATTATAGATCATTGGAATACTTGGGGAAGCGGAAGTGTTTTGCAAAAAGCAAATCTTATGGCTCAGCTTTATGGTTATTCAACAGAATTCTTATTATCCCGAAGTTTAAAACTTGCAACTTATAATATATTACCTCTGGACGATAAGGGCACACAACAATGGCCTAAAAGCGGAGATGCAGCAGATGTTGTACTAATAGACGCCAGCTGTTCTGCAGAAGCTGTATCCAGAATATCGCCTGTAAAATCACTGATCCATCAAGGGAACGTTGTTTTTTAATCATCATTAAAATAAAATATATGAGGGTCATTCTTTTTTTGCTTTCTTTTGGCATTCTAAGTAACTGCCACTCTCAGGTAAGAGAAGATAAAGTGGAAAGCACATCAGTACATATTATAGACGCTGTTAAAAATAATCAGCCAGCATTAGTTGAGAAAGCCTTAAAAGAAGGTGCAAACGTCAATACAGAAGATAGAAACAAACGTTCTTTACTACTCATTGCTACTATTTCCGGAGCAACAGACACTGCCAAATTACTGATTCAGTATGGTGCAGATGTCAACCAGCAGGATGACAAATTAGATAGCCCATTTTTATACGCAGGAGCTAGCGGGCAGACGGAACTTGTAAAACTATACCTTGCTCATGGTGCACGTTTCGATATCTTCAACCGATACTACGGAACGGCACTTATTCCGGCCAGTGAACGCGGACATGTGGAGACTGTAAGATTATTGGCCAATACAAAAGGTTTTCCTGTAAATCATGTTAACAGATTAGGTTGGACAGCCCTAATGGAAGCTGTTATTTTAGGCAATGGTGGCACAAAACACCAACAAACCGTACAAATATTAAAAGATGCCGGAGCCGATCTCAATATTCCGGATCATGACGGGAGAACGCCTTTACAACACGCAAAATCTTTAGGATTTAAAGAAATTGTTAAAATACTCGAATCTTAGAATTCTCCTGAATGTGATATTCTAAAGTTTTTTCATCCATGCAGAAACACTGAGACAGTTTAGATTGATATTATATAAATCATGTTTCTGTATGGTTTTTAAGATTAGTACACATTGCATAATTCAACACAAAAAATATTTTAAATACTATAAAAAATTACTATTTTTAAAAATAAAATAGCGCATATGAATGATCAATCCGATCATTTTCCTGTATTAGGTATTCAGGAATTCAATCATGGAATTCCTGCCGATTGTGATTTACTCTTCCATGAATTACACGGAGAAAGATCTATTGACTCTCCACACAAACATGATTTTTTTATTATTCTCTTGTTTAAAAATGGTGAAGGAGTTCACAATATAGATTTTATCGACTATTCTTTATCAGATTATCAGGTACATCTTTTATTCCCCGAACAGGTACATCAATGGAAGATAAAGCCCGAAACCATAGGTTATCAACTTATGATAGGCCGAACTTTATTTGAAGGAATGTCTCCGTCTCTGCGTTTTCCACTGGCTTATTATTACAAGCATCCCGTTATCAGTATTTCGGAAGAGGAATTCGATACGCTTCTGTATGAATTCAGTGCTATTCATAAGGAATTAGAAATAACACCTATTTTATGGGATGTCATCAGTACCCGATGTAAGCTTATCGCACTTATTCTCAGCAGAATTGCCGAGGGCATTTTTAATGATTTTAAAATTTACAGTTCTTCTCCCCTATTGTCAAAATTCCTTGACTTAACGGATCAGTTTTTCAGACAGGAACGTTCTGTTAACTTTTATGCAGAAAAGCTAAGCATTTCACCTAACTACCTCAACATTATCTGCAAAAAGCACCTGAATGCTTCTGCATCGTCCCTGATTCAGAACCGTACTTTATTAGAGGCCAAAAGACTTCTGATGTCTACTGATATATCTGTAAAGGAGATTGTATACGAGTTAGGCTTTTACGATCATGCCAGCTTTTCTAAGTTTTTCAAGATGCATACCGGAATGACTCCTTCACAGTTCAAGGAGAAGAAATAAATTATACACCACAAAGCATAATTTGTACACCTTCTACAAAAGCAGGGTGTAATAACTTTGTCATTATTAATTACATTCCTATGTCACAAACAAATAATTATACCTTAAAAAACGTTCTTTTAGAAACTGGTTTTGAGTATGATCAGCAGGAAGTTATCAGAACAAAAACTGGACTTTTCTGTGTAGAAATCGAAAACAATACAATAAAAGCTGTTACACCCAACAATCCTAATGCAAAAGCTATAGATGCCCAAAAGCGTCTGATGCTTCCGGCATTTAAGGATATGCACATTCATATTGACAAAACATTATTCGGACTTCCCTGGAAAGCTGTTTCACAAACCAGAAGAACCGTAAAGGATATGATCACTTATGAACAGAAAATCATTCCTGAGTTACTAAAAACCTCTGTAGAACGTGCAGAAAAACTGATAGAGTTTATCCAATCTTATGGTACCCATTATGCCAGAACGCATTTCAATGTAGATCCTACTTCCGGATTAAAATCTCTGGAACATCTGGAACTGGCACTAAAGAATAAAAAAGATTCTTTTCAGGCAGAGCTAGTAGCCTTTCCTCAGCATGGAGTATACTATACCAATACAGCTCCTTTAATGAAAGAAGTTGCACAATTAAAAAGCGTTGATTTTATTGGAGGTTTAGATCCTTTCAACATCGATGGAAATATCGAAAAACAAATGGACTTTATTGTACAGCTGGCTTTGGATAATCACAAAGGAATAGACATCCACCTTCATGAAACAGGAGAATCCGGAATAAAAACAATAGAATTTTTGATTAATAAAGCTCTGGAGAATCCTGAACTGAGAGGCAAGACATTTGTGAGCCACGCATTTGCATTGGGACATCTTTCTCCTGCTGAAACTGAAAAAATTGCAGAGCGACTGGCAGCAGCACAGGTTGGTATCGCCTCCTCTATACCATTCAAAAGCACTATCATGCCTATTCCTACCCTAATGAAGCATGGTGTAAATGTATTAATTGGTAATGACAATGTACAGGATCATTGGGGAACTTTTGGTTCAGGCAACATGCTTCAAAAAGCAAAACTGGCTGCCGAACTTTATGGTTACGGAACCGAATATAATCTTTCCAGAATGTTAAAACTGGCAACCCAGAATATTACGCCTTTGGATGATAAAGGGAATATGCAATGGCCAAAGGCCGGAGCTGCTGCCAATATTGTTCTGGTAGATGCAAGTTGTTCTGCTGAAGCGGTTTCCAGAATGGCTCCAGTTCATACCCTGATCCATGAAGGGAATCTGGTTTTTCAAAAATAAATTGGTTTGTGAGTAACTCATAATGAGCAGTTAAAATAAATTTCCGTATTTTTCCACCCCAATGGAGCTAAAAGTTCTGGAAAAAATACGGAAATTTGCATCCCCTTAATTGACTCTCATGAAGTTGTGTATTGCCGAAAAACCAAGTGTAGCTAAAGATATCGCCAAAGTATTAGGCGCTAATACTCCTATGCAGGGTTATTTCGAAGGCAATGGCTACTGGGTCACCTGGACCTTTGGCCATTTATGCACACTTAAAGAACCTCATGATTATGGGCCTCAGTACAAATCCTGGAATTTAATTTTCCTTCCCATTATCCCGCAAAACTTTGGTATAAAGCTTATTTCCAATGGCGGCGTACAAAAGCAATTTAAGGTTATTGAAAAATTAGTCGGCGACTGTGAAGAAGTAATTAACTGTGGTGATGCCGGCCAGGAAGGGGAATTGATACAACGATGGGTATTACAAAAAGCAAAATGCAATAAACCGGTAAAAAGATTATGGATTTCTTCACTTACCGAAGATGCCATAAAAGAAGGTTTTGCAAGCCTGAAGCCAGCTGAAGATTACAAAAATCTATATCTTGCCGGCAATGCCCGCGCTATAGGCGACTGGCTATTGGGCATAAATGCAACCCGATTATTCACCAAAAAATTTGGTGGCAACAAGGCTGTCCTATCTATCGGAAGAGTTCAGACTCCAACACTGGCAATGCTGGTACAGCGACAAAAAGAAATAGATGCTTTCCAGACAGAGGAATACTGGGAACTAAAAACAACTTATCGGGAAGTACTGTTTAACGCAGCCATCGATCGTTTAAAAACTCAGGAAAAAGCGGAAAAAGGACTGGAATATCTGAAGCAGCATCCTTTTGAGATTGTTTCATTTGAGATTAAAGAAGGAAAAGAGAAAAATCCACGTCTTTTCGACCTTACCGGATTACAGGTAGAAGCCAATAGAAAATATGGTTTCTCTGCAGAAAGTACGCTGAAATATATCCAGAGTCTATACGAAAAGAAGCATACAACATATCCACGTGTAGATACAACATACTTATCCGAAAGTCTATATCCAAAAATTGGCGGAATTCTGCGCAGCATGTACTTCTATAAAGAATATACAGAATCTCTACTATCGCAGCCTATACCTATGTCTAAAACGGTATTCGATGATACCAAGGTAACTGATCACCATGCAATTATTCCGACGGAAGTACCTCCTTCTCAAAATCTGAGTAAAGAAGAAAAGCTTGTTTATGATTTGGTGGCCAGAAGATTTATTGCGGTATTTTATCCGGAATGTAAAATATCCAATACATTGGTAGAAGGAAAAGTTGGTACTATTCCTTTCAAAGCGAACGGAAAGCAAATATTGGAACCTGGCTGGCGAGTTGTTTATGCCAAGGACAAGAAGGAGAGTTCTGAAAAAAATAAAGAGGAAGAACAAAATATCCCAGAATTTAAAGTTGGTGAAAGTGGCGAACACATTCCGGTTATTCACCAGGGTAAAACGTCTCCTCCAAAACCTTATACCGAAGCTACATTGCTACGGGCTATGGAAACTGCAGGAAAGCAGGTTGAAGATGAAGAATTACGCGAATTAATGAAAAACAATGGTATCGGAAGACCTTCTACCCGTGCTAACATTATCGAAACACTCTTCAAAAGAAAATATATTGACAAAAAGAAAAAGAATCTATACGCAACTAATACTGGTATAGAGCTTATTGATACTATAGAAGACGAGCTTCTGAAAAGCCCAGAACTTACGGGGGAATGGGAATTTAAGCTACGAAAAATAGAAAGCGGAACTTACGAGGCAAATCATTTCAAGGAAGAACTGATCCAAATGGTTACAGATCTTACCCGAAAAGTAATTAATGAAAAAGCCAAGGTGATATCGCTACACCAGATCCCGGAAGTTAAAGAGAAAAAAGAAAGAGCTCCGAGAAAAAGTACGGTTATTGAGTGGGAGCAGGAAAAGTGCCCTAAATGTAAAGATCAACACCTGATGAAAGGCAAAACGGCTATTGGCTGTTCTGATTTTAAAAATTGTGGCTTCAAAGTTCCTTTTATTTTGTTTGGTAAGAAAATTACCGAAAAACAAATACAGGATTTAGTTTCAAAAGGAAAAACTTCTAAACTAAAAGGTTTTACAGAACATTCTGCAGACCTGAAAGAAGGTGTTCTGTCTCTTGATGAAAACTTTAATATACAATTGGGATAGTTAATAGTTTTTACTTTCGCTTTAAAGTATTCTTCTGTATATTCAAAAAAAACTACATTTGTGAAATTTAAAATTTCATTAATGTCTCCAGTTATACTGCTATTAATTGTTTTCGCCTACTTCGCTATTCTACTTTATGTTTCTTACAGAACCGGAAAAGGAAGTAATAATGAAAGTTTTTTTATCGGAAACCGTAATAGTAACTGGATGCTGGTTGCCTTCGGGATGATTGGCACCTCCCTATCTGGTGTTACATTTGTGAGTGTACCGGGTGCAGTCGGAAAGGATAATTTCGGCTATTTACAGATTACACTGGGATACCTTATAGGTTACATTATTATCGCTTATGTCCTACTTCCACTCTATTACCGCTTAAAGCTTACTTCTATATACAGCTACCTACAGCAGCGAATGGGAAAATTATCCGAAAAAACCGGGGCTACAATTTTTATAATTTCCCGTTTAGTAGGCGCCACTGCAAGACTATATCTGGTTGTTAATATACTGCAGATGACCATTCTGGATAAACTAGGTGTTCCTTTTATTGCCACAACTATTATCATTCTGGGAATGATTATTCTATACACCTACGAAGGTGGTGTAAAAACTATTGTATGGACAGATACTCTCCAAACTTCATGTATGCTGGGCGGATTAATTATCTGCACAATTTACATGCTTTCGCATATGGGAATAAGTGTAGGTGAAAGCCTTACAGCAATGCATGAAAAGGGCTATACTCAGATATTTGGTACAGATCCTATGGAGAAGAATTTCTTTATTAAACAAATTATTGCCGGAGCTTTTATTACAATCACCATGACAGGTATAGACCAGGAAATGATGCAAAAAAGTCTTTCTGTAACCAACCTGAAAGATTCTCAGAAAAATATGGTAAGCCTTGGCTTTATTATGTTGGTAGTTATTGGCCTGTTCCTTTATATGGGAGGATTATTACACCTGTATGGAGCCAGAGAGCATGTTGCAGCTGTTGGTGACGGTTTGTTCCCGGCTATTGCTCTGGAGCATATGTCTCCTGTAATTTCTGTTATCTTTATTATTGCATTAATTTCCGCTTTATTTCCAAGTGCAGATGGCGCAATGACAGCCCTTACCTCTTCTTTCTGTATTGACATCCTGAATATTAAAAATAAAGGCTGGGAAGAGAAAAAACAGGAAAAAGTAAGAAAGAGAGTGCACATTATTGTTGCAATATCTTTCCTTATTATGGTGCTTGTTTTTAAATGGATTAATGACAGTTCCATGATCGGTATCATCCTGAAATTAGCAGGCTTTACATATGGACCATTATTAGGTTTATTTGTTTTCGGAATTTTCACAAAATACAAAGTAAAAGACCATTTGGTTCCTTACATATGTATTGCAGCACCTGTCATTAGTTATTTTATCGACAAATATCAGGAACAGATTTTCGGAGAATTCAAAATAGGATTAGAACTACTGCTTATCAACGGATTACTAACATTTATCGGATTATTCCTGATCAGAAAGAAATATTAACAAAAAAATCCCTGAAGATAATCTTCAGGGATTTTTTTATTTTATAACCAGCCTTGAGCCTTCATCCATTCATCATTGTATATTTTACCTACATAGCGACTGCCATGATCGTGTAGTAGCACCACAACAACATCATCTTTTGTAAAGCGGTCTTTCATTTGTACCAAAGCTGCAATAGCACTCCCTGCAGAATACCCACAGAAAATACCTTCTTCCAAAGCTAGTTTTCTGGCATATATTGCGCCGTCTTTATCGGTTACTTTCTCGAAATGATCTATAACATTCATATCATAATTCTCCGGGATAATATCCTCGCCAATACCTTCTGTAATATAGGTATGAATTAATGACTTATCAATTTCTCCGGTTTCATGGAAATGTTTCAGAATAGAACCATAAGTATCTATACCGATTACCTGGATATCCGGATTCTTTTCTTTGAAGAATGTTCCACAACCCGTAACAGTTCCGCCGGTACCAGCTCCTGCAACAAAATGAGTAAGTTTACCCTCTGTTTGTTTCCAAATCTCCGGTGCAGTACTTTCATAGTGAGCCTGTCTGTTAGATGGATTGTCATATTGGTTTACATACCAGCCATTAGGAGTTTCCTGTGCTAATCTTTTAGACACAGAATAGTAAGATCTCTTACTTTCCGGTGGTACATCGGTTGGACATACAATAACTTCTGCTCCAACAGCTCTCAGTATATCGCATTTCTCTTTAGATTGCTTATCATTGGTTACAAAAATACACTTGTATCCTTTGATAATTGCAGCTAATGCCAGTCCCATTCCGGTATTTCCGGATGTACCTTCGATAATGGTTCCTCCTGGTTTTAGTCTTCCGTCCTTTTCTGCATCTTCTATCATCTTCAGTGCCATACGGTCTTTCACCGAATTGCCCGGATTAAAGGTTTCTACTTTGGCCAAAACCAAAGCAGGGAAATCTTCACCCAACACTCTGTTTAGCTTTACTAATGGTGTATTCCCAATAGTTTCCAGAATATTATTTGCGTATTCCATTTATGATTTAATTTATTATTAGGGTAATTGTATTTGTAATAACTAAAGCTAAAAAACATCTAGTTATATTTTATAGACTTTACAGGCGATATCTTACTAATCAGGTAACTCGGTACAATCATCGCTAAAGCAGCAATCAGAAGGATTCCTATAGAAATTCCAAGAATATAAAGAATATTAAGGTCTACCGGCACTACACTGATAAAGTAATTATCCGGATTTAGTTTTATAATACCGAAGTATCTCTGGATAAATAATAATCCTAATCCGATAAGATTCCCGGCTACAAGCCCCGGAACCATAATAAGAAGTGTATTGTTAATAAATACCGAACGAATCTGGAAATTGGTTGCGCCCAACGTCTTCAGTACACCAATAGAATTAGTTCTCTCAATAATAAGGATTAGCAATACCATTATAATATTGATAACAACTACTATAAGCATAATAGCGATAATCAGTCCGATGTTGGTATCAAATATATTCACCCAGTCATTAATCTGCGGATACATTTCCGTAGCTTTTTCCGCATAGTTTTTATAGCCTATAAGCTCTTCTATCTTAGGGTATTCTTTATCTATATTATCTATATCATTCAGGTAAATATCCAGTCCGCCAATGTCGGATTTTTCCATTCCCTGAATCTTACGAACCTGATTAATATCTCCTATTACAAAAAGATCATCAATAAGCTTAATATCTGTTTTATAAATTCCACCTACTTCAAATTTTCGGTAAACTGGCTTTTGGTCTTCTTTAGAAAATATAGCAACTATAGAGTCTTTTACCTTTAGCCCCAGATCTGTAGCAATTTTACCAGATATAATAACCTGATTGTTATATCCGTCCTCATTATACTTAGGAATACTTCCGGAAATCATAAATTTCTCAAAACGTTCTCTGTCGAAATCTTTTCCTACTCCTTTATAAACAACTCCATCAAAACTTTTCTCGTTTCTCATAATGCCACTCACCATAGCATAAGACTGTACAGAGGCAACGGAAGGCATTTTCTGGATTTTATTATATTCCAGTCCTACTTTATTCAGTACAGAGGAGGTATAAGAGTTATCCGATTGTGCAGACTTTACAGAAATATGACCGGAAAAATCTGCCATTCTTTCCTTAATCGCTTTCTTCGCTCCTAATCCGGTACAAACTGTAATGAGAGATACTATAATCCCTAATGCTACAGAAAGCCTCCCGATGAATATGATAATTCGGGAAAGGTTATTTTTGTTATCCTTGGAAAATGCTATCTTGCGTGAATAATATAAAGGAAATTTCAAGCGTATGAATTTTAGCCTCAAAATTAAAAATTTAGTTCTGATCTGCCTAATCTATTTTGGTTTTCAGTCATTTTTTAATGCCCAGAACACCAATACATTTAAAACAGGAGCCGATCAGCCGGAGATATACCTGCCTTTGCTAAAAAATAAAAAAGTAATCGTACTCACCAATCAGACAGGAGTACTAAGCGATAGCAAACATACCCATCTCATAGATTTTCTTATTTCCAAAAAGGTAAATATTACTAAAATATTCACTCCGGAACATGGCTTCAGAGGAAATGCTGACGCCGGAGAACACGTTAAAAGTGATATTGATAAACAAACCGGTTTACCTATTGTCTCATTATACGGAAACAACAGAAAACCCAAACCGGAACAAATCAGTGATTCCGATATTATCCTTTTCGACTTACAGGATGTCGGAGTAAGATTTTATACTTACATCTCAACATTAACTTATGTAATGGAAGCTGCTGCTGAAGCTGGTAAAGAAGTTATTGTACTGGACAGACCCAATCCACACGACGGCTATACCGACGGACCAATACTGAATAAAAAATGGACTTCTTTTGTAGGCATGCACGAAATTCCGGTTATATATGGTTTAACTATTGGTGAATATGGCAACATGGTAAACGGTGAAGGCTGGCTTAAGAATAATATCAAAGCTAAATACACTGTTGTGAAAATGGCTAACTACCACAAGAAGCAACGTTATGGTATATTGGAGAAACCATCACCTAACCTTCCGAATGACAAAGCAATAAACCTGTATCCAAGTCTTTGCTTCTTTGAAGGAGCCAATGTATCTCTGGGTCGCGGAACAGAATTTCCTTTCCAGGCTTATGGATCCCCTTATACCAAAAACTTTAGCTTTAAGTTTACCCCAAAACCATCTTATGGTTCCAAAAACCCACCTCTTAATGGCCAGGAATGTTTCGGTGAAGACCTTAGAAACTATCCGGAAGCATTAACCGGAATTAATTTGGAATGGCTAATCAAAGCCTATAAAGATTACAAAAGCCCTGCAGGTAAAGGTGATTTTTTCCTGAAAAATCTTTTCTTCGATACACTTGCCGGATCCGATCAGTTAAGAAAGCAAATTATAAGCGGGCAATCACAGGAGCAAATTAAAGCTTCCTGGAAAAAAGGACTTGAGGACTTTGAAAAGATTAGACAGAAATATGTTTCCTACCCTAACTAACTAATTACGAAGTTAGAAGTTAATTGTACTATATCTGTTTCTAAACGTTGTATACAAAACATTCGTAATAAAATTACAAATAAACAGTTTTACGATTTTACAGGCTATACAAAACTAGAAGTACGAAATATTTTAGATTATAAATACTAAAAAAGGCTCCGGAATTCCGGAGCCTTTTATTTTTTAGTCTATATCGTGATGTTTATTATCTCCGCCTTTACCGCGCTGATAAATAATAAGCCCAATGGCAATTCCTACCGCTCCAGCTCCACCATTCATTAATGCTCTGGATAATTTATCAGGTGCATCATTTCCTATATAATTCATCAGGAAAACAATAACAAAGGTTAATACGATAATAACGTAATATTTGGAATTATTAAATAAATCTTTCATGATTAAAATTTATAAGAAATCATTGCTCCACCACGGAACGGAATAAACTCACCACTCTTGTTCCAAGCCTGTGCAGAATCATAACGCTGTCTTGGGTATTTATCTTTATACCATCCATGATAGAAACTTTGAGAAGCACCACCGCCAACATAGAAATCTATATTCCAACGATCACTTAGCTTCAATTGGTATCCAACAGTACCACCAATCATATAATTAAATCCTTTCTGATATCTATCATTCAGACTCCAATAGTTCCATTTTTGCATATTGTATACTCCCAGACCTAAATTAGCTCCTACATACCATTTCTCCATAGCTTTTGTAAAGTAATAACGAGCTTCCACATGTCCCATATAGATTTGCAAATTCTTCCCTGCAAAAGATTTCCACGGAGAAATCAAAACGTCAGCCTGCCCAGTCCAGTGCCGATTAAAAGCGTGTTCATATCCTACATTCAAAATCCCAAGAGGTGCAAAAAGCATATTTCCCTTTATCTGATTTTTATACTCCTGTGCACGCATCCCACCAAGGGAAAGCATTAGGATAAAAACCGCTAATATTTTTTTCATAAATAAATTTTCGGTACGAAATTATCGATTTTAGATTTTGCCCACAAAAAAAGCTGCCTAAAAGCAGCTTTTTTTAATATAACTTTAATACTTTTAAAGCTTATTTCTTTAAGCTATCCAGTAACTTCTGAGTTTCAGCAGATTCTTCACCAGATTTTTTTGCTAATTCAACAGACTTTTCAGCCCATAATCTAGCATTCTTTTTGTCTCCTACTTTATTATACAGATTAGCCAAAGTATCAGTATTGGCATAGCTTTCATCTTTCTTCACAGATTCCTGTGCCCAAAGAATTGCTGTTTGCAATGATTTTTTATCCTTAACATTCTCGAAGAAATTCCATGCAACAGAATTAAGTTCGTTTGAATTGGCTTTAGAAAAATCTTTGTATTGCTCTAGTGCTAATTTTTCATAAGTAGCAAAATCTTTATTTTTCAAAGCATAACTCGCTTTAACCCTTACCAACATCTTCTCCGCTTGTTCTTTCCCAAAAACTTTTTCTGTTTCCGTAAGGAAATATTCTGTGTTCAATGTTTTAGTATCCGGATTGTATGCTTTTTTAACAATAGTATTCATTTTGATATTTTTATCAAATGCTTCGTATTGAGCAGCTGGTACTATTTTTACAATCTCTTCTTTTTTACTTTTAAAGATTTCGTATCTCGGATCTTCAGTATTCATTAATCCGGTTAAAAGCAATTGGACATCTTCCTGTGTAAAATCTTTATTTGGCTTTACTGCAAAATATTTTTGTACAACTTTACCCGAAAGGTTAGCATCTTCATACATTGTCAACATTGCCAGATTCTTAAGAAATTCAGGATCTGTATCTCCTTTTTCGAATCTCGCTTTCAATGCACCAATATTTCTTTTAGGATCTTCTGCATCTTTAGCAAACTGAATAAATGGTTTTTCCTCAACATATCCCAATACACGGTGAACGATTTCTCCGTCTCCGTTTATAAACAGATAAGTAGGATAAGCTCTTACATTATATTTTTTTGCAAGGGCAACACCTTCTCCCTTCTCCATATCCATTTTAGCATTCACAAAATGGCTATTATAATAATCACCAACAGACTGTAATGTAAAAATGTTTTTAGCCATTAATTTACAAGGTCCGCACCAGCTGGCATAAGCGTCCAGAAAAATAAGTTTATTTTCTTTTTTAGCTTTAGCCAAAAGGCTGGAAAAATTACCTTCGTCGAATTTAATTCCGGCCTGAGCAAAAGCTAGTAATCCTATAAATAGGAATAATGTAGAGATCAGTTTTTTCATTTTCAATATTTCTTTTAAACGTTAACAAATGTAACATACATCTCTGACATTATCCCTATCTGAAACTTAAAAATTAAACTATTGCAGCAAATTCTTTCTGCATTTCTTTCGCTGCATTAACCATTTCAATCAATGCTTTTTCTGTTTCATCCCAACCTCTGGTCTTTAATCCACAGTCAGGATTTACCCAAAGCTGAGTAGAAGGAATAACTTTTGCAGCCTTTTCAAGAAGTCTCACCATCTCTTCTTTCGATGGCACACGTGGCGCATGAATATCATAAACACCAGGCCCTATATCATTCGGGTATTCAAAATCCGCAAATGCATCTAATAGTTCCATCTGGGAGCGTGAGCATTCTATGGTAATTACATCCGCATCCATATCCGCAATATGATTGATGATATCATTGAATTCGGAATAACACATGTGGGTATGAATCTGTGTATCGTCTTTTACGGAAGAAGCCGAAATACGGAATGCCAAGACAGCCCATTTCAGGTAAGCAGCAGCATCTTTTTTCCTTAGTGGCAGTCCTTCTCTTATTGCAGGTTCATCGATCTGAATAATTCTGATTCCTGCTTTTTCCAAATCCAATACTTCATCACGAATCGCTAATGCAATCTGATTGGCAGTATCTTTACGTGACTGATCGTTTCTCACGAAACTCCATTGTAAGATTGTTACCGGTCCTGTCAGCATTCCTTTTACCCATTTGGAAGTTAAAGATTGTGCATACTGAGACCAAAATACAGTTAAAGGTTCCGGACGTGAAACATCACCATAAATTACCGGTGGTTTTACACAACGGCTTCCGTAGCTCTGCACCCATCCGTTTTCAGTAAAAGCAAAGCCTTTCAGTTGTTCTCCGAAATATTCCACCATGTCATTTCTTTCAAACTCTCCATGTACCAATACATCGATACCTATTTTTTCCTGACGCTGAATTGTATTTTTGGTTTCTTCTTTCAGCAAATCAGTATAACGTTCAGCAGAAATTTCACCCTTTTTAAACTGAGCTCTCCAGCTTCTCACTTCTTTTGTTTGTGGAAAAGAGCCAATAGTAGTGGTTGGGAAAAGTGGCAATTTTAGTATTTCTTGTTGCTGCCCTTTACGCTGTGCAAAAGCAGATTGACGGGACACTGGTATCGCAGCCAAAGCATCCATTTGCTGTTGAACCTTTGTATCGTGAATCAGCGTTGAAACTTTTTTATTTTCTATAGCTTTTTTATTCTCCCCAAAAGCAACTAAACTTTCAGCAGAAGGATTTTCTGAAGATAGATCCCTTAGTAATGCTACTTCTTTTATTTTCTGTTTAGCATAAGCCATCCATTGCTTTATTTCTGCCGGTAAACTTTCTTCTTTAGTTTCCAGATCCAAATCATATGGCACATGCAACAACGAACTGGACGGTGCAATCAGAATACGTTCCTCTCCTAGTTGTTCTTTGGCTTTTCTGATGAGTTGAAGTGAGCTTTCGAAATCATTCTTCCAAATATTTCTTCCGTCTACAACTCCCAAAGAAAGCTTCAGATTCTCTGGTATAGCTGCCAGTATATTTTCTAATTGCTCAGGCTTTCTCACCAAATCCACATGAAGTGTATCTACAGGTAATGATAATGCTAAAGGCAGGTTGTCTTCCAAGCCTTCAAAATAAGTTGTCAGGATAATCTTTAGCTTCGGAAGCTCTTTCTGAATTTTGGCATATACAGCCGTATAAACCTCTTTCGCTTTATCTGTAAGATCCAAAGCTAAGAAAGGCTCATCAATCTGTACATACTCAGCACCATGAGATTGTAGGGATTTCAGTATTTCAAGATATACCGGCAACAGATTATCAATAAGATCCAATTTTTCAAAACCTTCTTCTTTTTCTTTCCCTAATAATAAATAAGAAACCGGTCCTATTATTACAGGCTTAGCATTTATTCCTATTTGCTGTGCACCTATAAACTCATTGATAATCTTGTTGGAGAATAATTTAAAACTCTGTCCTTTGCAGAACTCCGGCACAATATAATGATAGTTGGTATCAAACCATTTTGTCATTTCCATAGCTGTGATGTCCAGTCCGTCTTTCTGGTAACCACGTGCCATTGCAAAATAAAGATCCAGCTCGTTATTGGCCTTATTCAGGATTACATCGTGGTAACGTTGTGGAATAGCTCCCAGAGTAAGCGTAAGATCCAATACATGGTCATAAAACGAAAAATCGTTAACCGGAATAAGGTCTATACCTGCTTCCTGTTGCAATTTTAAATTTTCGTTGATGATTCTACGGCTTACATCCAGTAATTCTTTCTGAATAATTTTTCCGGACCAATACTGCTCGCAGGCTTTTTTTAGCTCTCGCTTTTTCCCAATACGTGGGTAACCCAGGTTGTGTGTTTGCATTTTATTATATTTTATTAGTTATCTCCTGTATTAACAGCCAGACAACTATCACAAGCCTATAGGCCGTAAGCAGCAGCATAAGTCCATTGTCTGAAGACTTGCCTCAGACTAAAGTACTGTAAGACCACAACTCCAAATCGCGAGAGTAGTTGCCTGTTCAGAAATTGGCAGGTCTCCTGACTTATACCATTTTATCCTCCTTCCCGTATACACAGTGGATCACAGATAAAACCTTGTATGGTATTCACAGTTGCGCGACAGCTCATGATTTTCACATGATTCCCTTTTCATTCACCGCTAGGTAAAACCAAATTCTACAGATCTATTTTTATTTTTCACAAAGTTAGTTTAGCCAATTTATATTCCATAATACTATATAAAATTCAGTATAATAAATTATAAATACTATTTATACAGCATATTATTCTGTAAACATCAAAATATTGTACCTTTAACCAAAAATTATTCTATGCTTCAACTGGATGAAATTGATTTACGGCTTCTAAAAATCCTTCACAGCGACTCAAAACTGACCGTAAAAGAGTTGGCTGCACAGGTAAACTTATCACCTTCTCCGGTTTTTGAAAGGATTAAACGTATGGAAAAAGAAGGCTATATCAAGAAGTATATTGCCATTCTGGATGCGGAAAAGCTAAATCAGGGACTTATTGTTTTTTGCAATATCCGACTAAAACAGCACGATCGTAATATTGGTCATACTTTTGTTGATGATATTCACAACATTGATGAAGTTGTTGAGTGTTACAATGTCTCCGGTGATTACGATTTCTTGTTGAAAGTTCATGCCCGGGATATGAAGCATTATCAGGATTTTGTTTTTAACAAATTGGGATCACTTACAAGCATCGGAAATACACACAGTACATTTGTAATGGCTGAAGTAAAGAATACATATGGTGTACAGCCTTTTGAAGATATGGTATAATCGAATATAGTTATAAGCTCTAGCTTAATCTAATTTATCTAAGTACAAAGGCACAAAAGTGATATCGATATGCCATCTTTTGTAGGACACAAAGATTTCACCTGAAGGTATTTTTTCAACCATTTAGATATTAAGATAATTAAGTTTTCAATAGTCATTGCTAAGCGTTAGCAGCTTTACGCTCCTTTAAAACAGTATAACAGGAAATAAAACCTTGCGTTTAGAAAAGTTTATAAACACAAAGGCACAAAAGTGATCTTGATATAACACTGCTTTTAAGGCACAGGAAAATCAAAGATTTTCAAATATTCAAAATAGATACTCTGAGTCGTAACTGAAATTCTCACTAACCTGATAAAATATTGCAAAGCAATTCGTGCCATAGTGTTAATTATAAATACTTTGCAGTTAATCCTAAACTATCTTAATTCCTTAATGTTTAATACAAAATCATTCTCCGCTTCACTACTAATAATTTCACTCGAACTGACGACATGTACTTTCAAAATAGGTAATCCCGTCACTTCGAGTGCGGAACAAAGTGACGTGTATCGAGAAGTTGTTTAACCACAAAAGCGCACAGTATTGTTGATATATCACTGCTTTTAGGACGCAAAGATTTCACCTGAAGGTAAAATTATTTTCATCATTTAGGCATTAAGATAATTATCAGCCTTGGCAAGGTTTAAATCCTTGCCAAGGCTATAAAGAATCAGATATTGCAAAGCAATTCACGTCTTAGACAATATTCAAAAAATAAAAACCACTTGTGCCTTAGTGTTAAATATAATTCCCAAACAGATTAAACACATTTACGCTTTTGCAACTAACAGTTATAACTTCATAACATCCATAACCTTTATAATATAACCTTTTTATTAAAACAAAAAAAGCCTCGGAAATCCGAGGCTCTCATAATATATTTGGTTGAATATTAACCTAAATAAGGGTATTTGTAGTCTTTTGCCGGAACAAAAGTCTCTTTAATACTTCTTGCAGATACCCAACGAAGAAGGTTCATTTTAGATCCTGCTTTATCGTTAGTACCAGAAGCACGGCTACCACCGAAAGGCTGTTGACCTACTACTGCTCCTGTTGGCTTATCGTTGATATAGAAGTTACCGGAAGCATTTTCTAATGCTTTGTAAGCTTCGTTGATTGCATAACGATCTTGAGAGAAGATAGAACCTGTTAATGCATATGGAGAAGTACTGTCTACTAACTGAAGTGTTTCAGCCCATTTCTTGTCTTCGTATACATAAACTGTTAAGATTGGTCCAAAGATCTCTTGCTCGATACTTTCGTAGTGTGGGTTTGTTGTTTCGATAACAGTTGGGTGTACAAAGTAACCTTTCTTATCATCACACTTACCACCGATAACTACCTCAGCATCTTTAGCTTTCTCAGCTCTGTCGATGTAACCTTTACACTTATCGAAAGAGTTTCTGTCGATTACTGCATTTACAAAGTTAGACGGATCCTCAGTAGTTCCTACTTTGATAGTCTTCATTTGTTTTTCCATTACCTTCTTCACATCTTTCCAGATAGATTTAGGAATATAAGCTCTGGAAGCTGCAGAACATTTCTGTCCTTGATATTCGTAAGCACCACGTACTAACGCTGTAGCCAAAGCTTCAACATCAGCAGACGGGTGAGCCATTACAAAGTCTTTACCACCAGTTTCACCAACGATTCTTGGGTAAGATTTATAGTTGTGGATATTATCACCAATCATTTTCCACATTCCCTGGAATACTTTTGTAGAACCTGTGAAGTGAAGACCTGCAAAATCAGGGTGAGCCAATACTCTCTCGGCTGTTTCTTTACCATCAGTGAAGATCATGTTGATTACACCATCCGGTACACCAGCTTCTTTGAATACTTCCATAATAACGTGTGCAGAGTAAGCCTGCTTATCAGATGGCTTCCATACCACAACGTTACCCATCAATGCCATACATGATGGTAAGTTAGCAGAAATAGCTGTAAAGTTGAACGGCGTTACCGCAAAACAAAAACCTTCTAAAGGTCTGTATTCAGCTCTGTTCCAGATTCCTGCATCAGATATCGGCTGCTCAGCATAAAGCTCAGTCATAAACTCTACATTGAAACGCAAAAAGTCAATTAATTCACAAGCTGCATCAATTTCTGCCTGATGAACATTCTTAGACTGTCCGATCATTGTAGCTGCGTTGATTCTGTCTCTGTAAGGTCCGGCAATAAGGTCTGCTGCCTTCAAGAAGATCGCTGCTCTTTGCTCCCATCCAAGGTCGTTCCATTGTTTTTTAGCTGCTAATGCTGCTTTAATAGCCTCATCAACATGCTTCATAGTTCCCTGGTGGTAAAAGCCTACAGTATGTTTGTGGTCGTGTGGCGGATGGATTGTTACTTTTTCTTTAGTCGTAACGTTTTTCCCACCGATAACCATTGGAATTTCCAGTTCTTCAGCATACATTTTTTTGTATGTAGCGATCAGGCTTTTCACTTCTTCAGAGCCTGGAGCGTAAGTTTTTACCGGTTCGTTTTGTGCAAAAGGCACTTGCGAAATTGCTTTTGACATAATTTTTTAGATTTATTCTCACAAATTTACGACATAAAAGCCACTTCTTAAAATATATCAGATAAAATATCTATTCTGCCCTGAAGGCTGAAAACGACAAAAGTTTCGTCTCAAAAACCACTAAAACATTACAAAATTTGGTGATAATACATATCTACAATCTAAATTATGAACATAAACTACGCAGAGTATTATTTTTTAAACACTTTAGTCACATAAGATTTATGCCTTCAGGTTTTATTAAAATACACGTAAGGTAAAATCAATCTTTATTGAACAAGGTAAGGCTTGGCTTAAAATAAATATCGTTAAATTTTATCACCTTGTATTCACCGATATACCTTCGTAATTTCGTAACTTCACCCCGCAAAATTCAATCTTAGTTATGACTTCAAAAGAAAAAATTGCAGCATTGCGTAGCGCTATGCACAACAATAATATCGACGCTTTCATTGTCTATTCAGCAGACCCACATATGAGTGAATATTTACCTCAGGAATGGCAGGAAAGATCTTGGCTTTCAGGCTTTACAGGTTCCGCAGGTTTTGTGGTTATCACCAAAGACAAAGCCGGACTATGGACAGACGGAAGGTACTTTACACAAGCTCCTATTGAACTGGAAGGTTCGGGTATCGATTTATTCAAAGATGGTATCGAAGGAACTCCAAATTATATCGACTGGATTATTTCTGAAATCCCTGCAGGCGGTAAAGTAGCAGTAAATGCATTGGCTACTTCTCATAGCAACTGGGAGGCTCTTGATTCAAAATTCGGTGCTAAAAATATTACTCTAACAGATCTTCCTTTACTTAAAGAGATCTGGACAGATCGTGGCATTGCAGCAAAAAATCCAATCTATGTACATCCGGTAGAAAGAGCTGGAAAGTCGGTTTCAGATAAAATTGCAACTATCCGCCAGAAGATGGAAGATCAGCATGCTGATGTACATATTATTTCCAGTCTGGATGATGTAGCATGGACACTGAACCTTAGAGGAAGTGACGTACAGTCTAATCCTGTATTCTTAGGTTATATTGTACTGTCTAAAAATGATGCTATTCTTTTCACTGATCTTGAAAAACTGGATACCGATGCCCGCAGGCAAATGGATGAGTCTGGAGTGAAGATGATGCCTTATGACGAATTTTTCAATCACCTGAGACAAATAAAACAACAAAATATACTTGTTTCACCAAACAGCAATCAGTCTGTTTTCGATACATTAAAAGAAGCAAACACCTTCATCAAGGCTGCTGTTCCGGGAAATCTGATGAAAGCTCAGAAAAATGAAGCTGAACTAAATGGTTTCCGTACCGTAATGGAAAGGGATGGTGTTGCTATGGTAAAATTCCTGTACTGGCTAACACATCAGGCAGGTAAAGAACCAATGAATGAATACAGCATTGGTGAAAAACTAAGAGGCTTCCGCGCAGAAGGTGCTAACTTTGTAGGTGAAAGTTTTGGCAGCATTATCGGTTATAAAGGTAATGGTGCCATTATCCACTACTCAGCAAAAGCTGAAGGTAGCAAGGAGGTAACCAATGACAGCAGTATTCTTGTAGATTCTGGTGGTCAGTACCTTGAAGGAACAACCGATATTACGCGTACTCTGGCATTAGGAGCTGTGACCGATGAATTCAAGAAAGACTCAACATTGGTATTACAGGGCATGATCAGACTTTCTATGGTGAAGTTCCCGAAAGGAACCAGAGGCGTACAATTGGATGCCTTTGCAAGATTACCACTATGGATGGCGGGGAAAGATTATAATCACGGAACCGGACATGGTGTAGGAAGTTTTATGAATGTTCATGAAGGCCCTCAGAGTATTCGTAAAGACCTTAATCCACAAGAACTACTTCCGGGAATGGTATTATCTAACGAACCTGGCTATTATGTAGTTAATCAGTATGGTATTCGTCATGAAAACCTTATTGCAGTAAGAGAGGCTGAAACAACAGAATGGAATACTTTCTATGAGTTTGAGACGTTAACTTTATGTCCATTCTTCAAGGATATTATTGTAAAGGAGATTCTTTCTGTAGATGAAATTCAGTGGCTGAACAGCTACCATAAAACTTGTGAAGAGAAACTTGCTCCTCATCTTGAAGGGGATGTTAAAAACTGGTTCTTAGAATTAGTAAGTCCGTTTTAGTCAATAGGACTTTTCAACAATATTAAAATCTCGTAGCCAGCCTACGAGATTTTTTGTTTTGTCAATACCATAAAAGGGAACGATATCCATCACTTCGAGTGAAATTCTGAAAGAGTTTTGGATCGAGAAGTTATTTAACCACAAAGACACAAAAGTATTGTTGATATATCACTGTTTTTAGGACACAAAGATTTCACCTAAAGGTAAAATTATTTCCACCATTTAGATATTAAGACAGTTAAGCTTTCAGTGATCATTACAGCTTTACATTACTTTAAAGTATTATAACAAGAAAGAAATCTTTGCGCTCTTTGCGATCCATATTTTAACGAAAATAACTCCGCAATTCTTAAAATCTACATTCCCTTAGCTATAAGTTTTTGTAGTGTACTAATGTGTATTACTTTAGTAATCTATGTAACTCTTCGCTGTATAAAAACCTATGTATCTATGTGGTTTATATATTCCATCACTTCGAGTACGAAACGAAGCGGCATGTATTGAGAAGACAGATTTAACCACAAAGACACAAAAGTATTGTTGATATATCACTGCTTTTAGGACACAAAGATTTCACCTGAAGGTAAAATTATATTCATTATTTAGATATTAAGGCAGTTAAGTTTTTATTGCTAAGTGTTAGCGGCTTCGCATTCCTTAAATAGCAGTACAACGGGTAAAACATCTTTGCGTTCTTTGCTATTAATTCTAAACTATCTTAATTCCTTAATGTTTAAAAAGAGTTCTCGATACAAAATCATTCTTCGCTTCACTACTAATAATTTCACTCGAACTGACGACATGTATCGAGAAGACAGGTTTAACCACAAAGACACAAAATTTATGTTGATATGCTACTGTTTACAGGACACAAAGATTTCACTTAAAGGTAAAATTATTTTCATCATTTAGGCATTAAGGCAGTTAAGTTCATTGCTAAGCGTTAGCGGCTTCGCATTCCTTAAACAGCAGCATAAATGGCAAAAAAATCTTTGCATTTAGAAAAGTTTATAAACACAAAGGCACAAAAGTGATCTTGACATAACACTGCTTTTAAGGCACAGGAAAATCAAAGATTTTCAGAGATTCAAAATGGATATTCCCTGAGTCATAACCGAAAATTTCACTAACCTATAAAATATTGCGAAGCAATTCGTGCCTTAAAAATATAACAAGCATAAACCTGTTTTGTGCCTTCGTGTTAAAAATAAATTCCTTAATGTTTAAAAAGAGTTCTCGATACAGAGTTATTCTCCGCTTCACTAATAATCTCACTCGAACTGATGATATGTATTTCCAAAGTAAGCCATTTACAAAACCAATGAAAAAAGCCGTAAATTTGCACTTATGAATAAAGAGACTATCTGTGCTTTAGCTACTGCCAACGGAATGGGTGCTATCGGGGTGATCCGGGTTTCCGGAGACGATTCTTTTCGTATTGTCAATAAGGTATTTGAAGGTAAAAACCTGGAAAAGGCAACTTCCCATACCGTACATTATGGCTTTATAAAAGATACAGATGAAGTTATTGACGAGGTAATGGTTGCGGTATTTCATGCACCAAAAACTTTTACCACCGAAAACTCTGTAGAAATCTCTTTTCATGGTTCGCCACATATCGCTAAAAGAATACTGGAGGTACTGATTAAAAACGGTGCCCGCATGGCAAAAGCCGGAGAATTTACGCTTCGTGCTTTTATGAATGGCAGAATCGACCTTTCGCAGGCGGAATCTATTGCCGATCTTATTGCTTCGGAAAATGAGGCTTCCAGAAAGGTGGCTTTAAATCAGTTGAAAGGTGGTATTTCTCAGGAAATATCTTTATTGCGTACAGACTTGCTGAACTTCACATCACTTATTGAGTTGGAACTTGATTTTGCCGAGGAAGATGTAGAATTTGCAGACAGAACTGCACTAAGTGGATTACTGAATAAAATAGAATATAAACTCAGTTCTCTTATCGAGAGTTTCCAATATGGAAATGCCATTAAAAACGGTACTGCCGTGGCTATTATTGGTAAGCCTAATGCCGGAAAATCGACTTTATTAAATGCCTTACTAAAAGAAGAGCGCGCTATTGTCAGCAATATTGCCGGAACTACGCGTGATACGATTGAGGAAGTTTTACACATCAAAGGTCATGCTTTCCGATTAATTGATACTGCTGGTCTTCGTGAAACAATGGATGAAATTGAAGCGATTGGTGTACAAAAAGCTAAAGAAAAAGTAGCACAGGCTGAAGTACTGGTTTACCTTGCTGATGCTGCCACAACTGATTTCTCTGAAGATTTTGAAATGCTGAGATCTCTTCTGCGTGACAAACTGGAACTGATTATCTGCCTTACTAAAATAGATGAAGTTGTTCCTACACAGTTTGAGGTTATTGAAGATCTTTTCCGCAAAGAGATTAATCATCCTTTTGACTTTATAAAAATATCGGCACTGGAAAACCGCAATATTCAGGAACTTAAAAATGAGTTATCTTCTTTTGTGGAGCAAATGAAATCTGAAGAAGGCAATGTAGTGATTACCAATCAACGTCATTTCGAAGCCCTACAAAGATCTCTGGATGCTGTTAATCGGGTAAAAGAAGCGGTTTCTTCACAGATTACTACCGAACTCCTCGCCTACGAACTTCGCAACGCTATAGAATACCTTGGTGAAATCTCCGGGGAATTTACTAACGACGAGGTACTGGGGAATATCTTTAGCAAGTTTTGCATCGGGAAATAACTTCCAACAATAAAAAAGCCAATATTTTCTATCAACATTCTTTACATGCTACTCTATTTCATTATCAGTTTCCAAAATTCACAAAATGCGGAATTTCTGTGGCAAAACTATTCATTGGTAAAAGATTATTCCGGTTACTGTTAAAATCAAAGACCGAATTATTATCAAAAGGAACACGAGGATAATAGGTAAACGAAATCTGAATCCTGTTGAAAACCAGAAAAGGATTATTAATCAAAACTCCGATTCCTATCTTAGTATTTGTTTTTGTACTCAGCAATTTATCATCAGGCATACCCAGCCATCCGGCTGCCACCGTCAGATAAGGGCTAAAATGGAAATTCTTCCATGTCTTATCGATAAATAGCTGAAGCTGATATCTTAAAACCAGCTTTTTAGTTCCGATATAATCTGAGTTGTACACAGGAAATTCATCCGGAGATGAAAGATTAATCCTGTCAATGTAAGAATAATTATGCTGTGGATTTCCCAATGCTAAAGTTGGAGAAAAGAAATGCCTTACTTTGGCAAATTTCCAGTCTATAAGGTTAGTAAAATAAGTACCATCCAAACGGAAAGACTCGCGGTTTCGGCTATTTTCATTAAAAAATCTTCCAAACTGTGCTTTCAGAGTGAAATACCCAAGCTTTGTAAAACTTCCATAAGATGCAGAAATACCCACATAAGGTTTAACATCATTACTTCGCGATAAGGCGCCGCCAGTAAAATTCACTGAATTACCATAGGCAATATCCTCCGGCAGGTCATATTGGAAAATATTCCTCTGCACCGAGAAATTTCTACGGATAAATCCTACAGACATCAGAAAACTGTTGTAAGAATTAAAATATTTGTATTTATCAATTTCGGGACTGTCTTTGTATTGGTAATTCTGAAACCTTCCTATCACCGCAATATTACTCGATACTTTTTCGCTTGTACCTGATGAAACAGGAATTTGATACCCTCCCCACAGATCCTGGCTGTAAGCTTTGATCTGAACCTCCGGATAAGTAGTATCCGTTTCTATGGGAAGTAAAACATTCCTCATAAAATAGTCGAAGCTAAAACCTCCTGCCCATTTTGTAAGAGGTGAAAAGAAATCTCTTCTGACATTGAAATTGATTCTTTCATTTCTCGAAAAATCACGTTCACCCAGAATCTGGGCATTGATATAAGAACCGAAAAGATTGTATGCGGTATAGCTTCCTAAAACATAATTCTGTCTTTCTTTGGAATCATTTCTATAAAGGAAGTCAAATGTATGCCCCAATCCCAACACATTTTCCTCTGTCACACCCAACCCAATTTTACTGCCGGAATAACTCATTCTTGGCTTCAGGCTCCAAGAATCAAGAACTTTAACAACTACATCAATAGAGTCTTTACCGGAATCACTATCAGAAACACTGATATTAACCCTGTTGATGAAAGGCATCCTTCTCAGCAAACGTTCGGATTCGTAGAGCTTCTGAGCATTGTATTCTTCGCCTTCTTTAAAAAGTAAATAATTATTAACTGTAGAATTTCTTGTTGTGGAGTGAAGATGATGTGTCAACCAATCATACCATTTCAATTTTTCTTTATTGTCTTTTGGGCCATATCCAAAGGGATCTATGGTTTCTATTAGTATATTTCTGATATATTTTTTGTTATAGGTTTCCTGAGACAGCTTTTCTGTCCGTGACTTCACGGAAGTAGAATCTGCCTCCCTTCGGAATATGAGACGATGGAAGAATTTGGTAACTTTTCTCTGATCCGAAAATTCTTCTATTTTATAATAAAGCGAATCTTTCTTTTCCTGTGCTTTTAAAGAGAAAAAGCCACATAAAAAGAAAATTAAAACTATAATCGACTTGTTCATTAATAATCAAAAATTCAATGAGATTCTTATCATCAATTTATAAGCCAATAAGCATGAAACAAATGATAATGTATTTTAATGGAAAAAATTAAATATAAGGAAATTTTTGATCCGATTCTTTTTAAAACAGATGAAATATTACATAAACCACAGGATGTTAGAATTCTAACTATAAATACATTTATACTCTTTACCATCTGCTATACATGAAAATGTATAGCTAGCCAACTTTTAATAATTCAAAAATTAATGAATACCCAGCAAAAAATTATTGATATGGCAAAATTTTTATTATTTTAAGTTTTTTTTTATCTTCGACTACGGAACCGAGCAGGAAACTCCTTTTAGTTCCGCATTAACACTATTGCACTGAATATGAAATTATACCCAATCCTTTTAGGGATCAGTTTGCTCCCTTTCGCTGCATGGGGCCAAAAAATTGTAGCTCCCGGTAGCCCGGACATTAATACAAAGTACATAAAACCCGAAAAATCGCTTTATACTGTATATTATGTCAAGGATAATAATTGGGACAAACAAGGATCATTGATCTATGATGTCACCTCAACGGGCAATCAGCTGACCTTAAAAAATTCCTTCACACCTAAAGATAATTCGAGAGTCAATGCCCGGACAAGTGTTGTGGATTCACAAACACTAAAATCCATCAGCTATACCGGTGATGAAAAGAAAACAAAGCTAAATCTCAACTTTGGTGAGACCATTACAGGTAATTACTATTCCAAAGAAACTAAAAAAGATAAAAAGGTAAATTTTCGTCCTACCGAAGCATTCATTGATTTCAACTGGACGGATCTAATGATCGGAACACTCCCTTTAGATGTTGGTTATAAAGCCCGAATCCCTCAATTCTATTATAATGATGGATCCAATGTACATGTAGAATACTATACCATTAAGGAAGTAAAAAGCTATAGTTACAATTCTCCAAAAACAGGTAAACATGCCACCTGGCTAGTCACCTTACTGGAAGAAAGCACCAATGCTATCTACAATTTTGCTATAGACAAAAAAGACCGAAGGCTTTGGCAGCGTGAAATGTCCATGAGTAAGGGTATGTGGGAAATTACAGTCAACGAAGAATTGGACTATCAACCGATCAAAAATAAATTCAACAAGGATCAGGCGATTCGACAGATATCCAATGGCAACAGCGTCATTATCGGTACCGCCTTTGCAAGATCAAGTTCTGGCAAAAAATTGGGTGGCCTAGTGAACACGGCAAGAAAACAATATGCCCCAAAAGGGACTGAGATTCTGCTTTTCCCTAATTCTGCTTATTACGATGAATGGCTGGAGGTCAATAAAAAAATCCGGAAACAAAAGAAAGTTGCCGAGGTGCCATTAGATCCCGATTTTGGTCACTCCATCAAGCGAACCAGAACCTATGACGATGAGGGGCACTTTGAGTTTGCAGACCTAATGCCTGGTAACTATATCATTATGACCAGCTTTGATTTTACCAATTCGTACAATTACTCGTATGTGTCCGGCTATACAAACTATTACAATTATTGGGGTTATGCCGGTTCCACAACCAATTATGGTACGGGCAGATCATCTTATACGGATAAAGCCAATATCGAAAAACGCATCACTATTGATAAAGATGGTGATAAAAAAGAAGTGAATTTAAAGGAAATGTAGTCAAAATAATAAGAGCTTATATAGAGTAGCTACATCCTACAAATATTGGTTATCCAGTACTTTGCTCACAATAGCTACTCTAAATATCTATATCTTACAAAAAATACTTCACAAAATTAAATATCCTACTCCTTCACCAGCTCAATGGGATTTTCTTCTTTTTGAAAACTCATTTTACTACTTTTAAAAAACTCCTTTACATTGGCCTCCTGACCATTGACAACTACTTTATTAATTCTATCAGGATCTATCCCTCTTTCCCTCAGCCATCCTAAGGGATCCTTTACATTATCCTGATATAATTTATTATACTTCTTAGCCGGTATTTCTATATACTGCTGATCGGATTTTTCAAACATGATAAAAACATCAGAGGTCTTTACCAGCTCCATTTTATGTTGCTGTTTGTCATCGGAGATTTTCAGAATCAACCCCGGTAACCCCTGGAATTTATAAGGTCCGTCTGAAATCGGTATTTCATTTGTAAACCATGCTGTCCATTTGCGTCCCGCAAAAACTGTAGAAGCTTTTTGAACATTGTAACCTTCATAAACCGACTTCTCCTGAAGCACATCCCATTTCAGAGGCCTTTCCTCTTTTATTTTATAATATCCACCTACTAGATCCGTATACATATCGGTTGCCGGGTTCGCATATTGCTTTTCAATAACAGTTTTATAATATGTTTTCTGAGATATTAGCATATTGCTTTTTCTCATTTTCTGCAATACGGAATCACGCTTGTATTCTTCGTACTTGTAATAGAAAGATCCTTTTGGCGAAACATCCAGAAAAGTAACATCTTCCGTTTTTGTTTCCGGTTTTAGCGAATCTTTTAAATAAGAATGTTTATAAACAAAACGGGCGTTTTGTCCTGATAATGCTATAAAAGCACAAAATAAGAATGCATATTTTAGCATGTTTTTGAATTTTAATATTGAGTGATTTGTCATAAAATTCCTTAGGCTGGTTTTTAAGTTCTATTGGTGAGCAATAATGGCCTTTATAGCTATCATAAATAATGATTGACATATTTTATGATTAGCTGTTTCGCTAAGTTATTTAAAAAAAGCAAATACATATATATTTTCCTTTAAAATAAAATTTATTATTTATTTTATTTATTCAAAACAATGATTGCAGCTTATATTCATACATGATCAGCAAATCAACAAAAGTCGATACTCACCATCATTTTCAACAGGAGCACGATGCACACATGGCAAAACTTGTTGATCCGGATGGTCTACAGCCAATCTCCAGAGATGCCCTAATCCTAAATTGACAGGCTTAGCATCTGGTTTAGATTGGTAATGTAAGTCAAAATAATTTTCTTTTAAGAAGTCTTCAAATTCCGATTCTGGGCCATCATGCAATTCTTTCAGCTTTTCCCGGACTTCCGGAATCAGAATTTTTTGCACAACCTGATCATTGGGAATAATATCACTAGCTGCGCCATAATAAGTGCATAAAAAAGTATCGGTACCAACAGGTGAACGGTCTACATGCCAGGAATAGACATCGGTCGAAATAAAATCAAACTCATCATCTCGTTCATAACATTTCAGCAAATTAAGAGATGGTAATGCTCCAAAATCAGTCAACAATTGTAAATCGTTTAGTATAATATCTCTGGCAGCACTCCCCTGTTCTGACAGTTGCAGTGATAAAAGATCTTCGGGAGAAACCTCTGTAATGTTTTCCTCTAACTGCAGCTGAGCTACAATTTCTTTAAAATCTCCATCTAAACTTCTGTTCCAGCAAAGCGCATTCATATTTCCCTGAAAATCGGTATTTACCAACTCAGAAAATGTAGCGACTATTCCAACCTGATCGTTATCAGAACTCTTATTACTCAAATTTTTTTTGAATTAAATCAACAGCTATTCAATTCTGTGCAAAAATACAAAACTGATTACAGGATAACCACACAAACAGGATAATGCGTATATTAGTTATTCCATTGTTTCACAAATATTATACGAATGAAAAAATACACCTTCTTTCTGGCTTGTGTTTTACTAAGCTTTTGCATCTCCTGCAAAAATATTGGTAAGCCAGTTGATAAACAAAAATCAGGTTCCTATTTTATCGATTCCAAAGGAAAAATTGCTTATTGCCAGAATGGTAACTGGTTTAGTCTGGGCGTATTACCGATGAATGCTGATGCAAAATCATTTCAGGTTCTGGCAGAAGATATAGCTAAGGATAAAGACTCCGTATACTATCGTAGTATGGCACAAAAACTGGTTGACAGAAATTCCTTTTATGTTGAAAATCAGATCCCGAAAGATCGTCTCCATGTTTATTATATAGATCAGGTTTTAGGTTTTAACATCATTAAAGGTGCAGATCCCAAAACATATGAACTGGTAAAAGACCACATCAACTGGGCCCGGGACAAGGATCATTACTTCTACTCCGATCGCATGATAAATGCAGACCGGAATACTTTTACATTCGTCAATGATTATTTCCTGAAAGACAAAGACTCTGTTTATGTTTCGCCTAATATCGGACAATTTAAGTCAATCCTACCCAATCCCGGAAATGTTGAAGCTATAAACAAACAATACATCAGAATTGGGAACACTATATACTTTCCACCATTTCGACAAGGCTCAGAAGTCGTGACCAGTTCGTTTGATAAGATCGACAAGATCAGAGTCATTAATCAGGATATTATTGGTGTAAACAATAACACCATATTATCCAGAGGTAAAAAGTTTAAATATGATCATGTTGATGTTGGTTCCTTCGAGCTGTTTCCCACTGATGAAAAAAATAGTGTATATGCAGACAATTCATATTCAAAAGACAAAAACAATGTATACTATAATGAGGAAATAATTCCGGATGCCAACGTGAAGTCATTTAAACTAATGGATAATAATTTCGGGAAAGATGCAAAAAACGTCTATTATAAAAACCAATTACTAAAAGGTGTAGATGCACGAAGCTTCAAGAAAGAAGGTGATTTTTATAAAGACAAATCTGGTAATAAATTTAGTGCCCTGACAGGAAAGAAAATCTAATATTAATATCTTGTCTCTGTTTTATTTCCCGCTATTGCAGATTAAAAACCATTCCGGCTTGATTTATAATTTCGAAAAAGATGGAATAGACATTTTAAATACTACACATACCGGATAATGCTGATAAATTAGTTATCCTGTTGTTTTACAAATACTATACGAATGAAAAAATATACCTTCTTTTTGACTTGTATCTTACTCAGCTTTTGTATTTCTTGCAATGATACCGGCAAACTGGTTGATCAAAAAAAATCGCATTCTTACTTTGTTGATTCTAAAGGAAAAATAGTCTATTGCGCAGGTGGTAGTTGGTTTGGTGCAGGAGTATTACAAATGAACGCTGATGCAAAATCATTTCAGGTTCTGGAAGAAGATTTAGCCAAAGATAAAGATTTTGTATACTACCGTGAAAAGGCTCAAGATCTGAAGGTAGACATACCCTCTTTTCAAGTTAAGAACAATATCATAAAAGATCGCTTTCATGTATTTTATAACTTTCATGGGAGCATTTATCCAATCACTGGAGCAGATCCTAAAACATATGAACTCATCAACAACCGTAAGGGATGGGCACGGGACAAAGACCATTACTTTTACGCTGGTACTATGGTGTCTGTTGACCGGAAGACTTTTGCATTCGTCAATGACTTTTTTCATAAGGATAAAGATTCGGTTTATGTCTTATATGATACCAAATATTTCAAATCAGTAATGCCTAATACGGGAAATATAGAGTCTATTAACAAATATTATATAAAAGCAGGAAATACAATCTATTATCCACCTTTTGGAAAAGATTCAAATGCCGTAGCGAAGCCATTTAATACTCTGGATAACATCCGGATCATTGATCCAACTATTATTAGTATAAACAATAAAACCATACTATCCTCGGGTAAAAATTTCAAATATGATCAGGTCGATGCCGGCTCGTTTCAATTATTTCCAATCGATAAAGACAAGTCTGCCTATGGAAACAGCTCTTTTTCAAAAGACAAGAACAATGTTTATTATGAAGAGGAAGTCATTCCGGATGCCGATACCAAGACATTTATAATCATGGGTGATTATTTCGGAAAAGATGCAAAAAATGCCTATTATAAAAACCAACTGCTAAAAGGTGTGGATGCACAAAGCTTCAAGAAAGAAGGTGATTTTTATAAAGACAAACTGGGTAATAAGTTCAGCGGTATTACAGGAAATAAGGTGTAAGTAACTTATTTTTATAATATACCACATAGACATATAGGCTTCTTATCCATAAAGAGATTACATAGATTATTAAAGTAATTACACAGCAGCTCGTGTGAAATTTTTTGCCATTAAGCTATTAAGTTGATTAAGACATTAATTCTGAATTTTATTAGCTTATGGATAGATGAAACATATGATAAAACACTTAGCAATATTTTCTGACATCAAAGCACAATTATTTTTATACTCTTATGTTTTTATGCACGAATTGCTTCGCAAAATTATCCTGAGTGCCATTTAATTTATCAGAATATATTAAATTTTGCAAATCAATGATTTTCCTGTGCCTTACCCCGGTTAATTGATCTAATCATTTGTTTATTTGTGATTAATCAACTTTATGTAAGTTTCCATTTCTTTACAATCTCTGCATTGAATCCATCCGCTTCTTTAGGATTAGGCTCTCCTATTCCTGTAGAAATAAGATGATGCAGGCTATTGTTTATATAATTTCCCCAGGCATCAGTACAAACATCATAACACTCCTCTTCCGGTACGAGCCCATCGTGAGTAAATTTTACAGTTGTTTTATCATTATCCCCGGAAATTTCAAAAACCAATTTTGTACCCCGCCATTCATTTTTGTTTTCTGTAAAACTGAACTGATTGTCTAAAACATCATAAACCAGCTTTTTATCCGGAATTTCTTCACTCAATCTGAGCTTCGAAAGATGGACGTCTTTATAGTGATATAAAAATGTTTCGTCCAGTTTATCAGTAGCTCCTTCTATTTCTTCAGACCACCAACCTCTAAAGTTTTTTATAGCATTAAAGCATTCGCCGGGTGTCTGGCTGACAGAAAATTCTGTGGTGTAACTCTTGTTGTCCATATTGTGTGAGATTTTAGATTTAAACTTTATATAATTTACCATCATCTTATCTGGTAAAGTAAAGTTAGTAAGGAACCTGATTCTTTGATCTTGTCTTATGGCAAGAAATAACTTTGTCATATCGAAGTGAAAACAAAACACTTCACTTTAAGTATTAGGAAAACAATAGTAAAAAGTTTATCAATTTAACCTTGTCAAGGTTAGTTTAGCATTAAACATGAACCTTGACAAGGTTTGTAAGCATGTTCAAAATCTAATACTCCCTTACCTGTATTGTTGAAACATTTTCTATTTTTGCTTTTCCTGTTTTTTTCAGTAATCCTGTTTCAGGGTTTCGTTTGAATACAACAGCCCTTCCACTTCCTGTATTTGCAGCAATTAAAAACTTTCCGGTAGGATCAATTGTAAATACTCTGGGATGTTTTCCTCCGGTTGATTGATAGCCTACTGTTTTTAGTGTACCATCTGCCTGAATGGAAAATATAGCAATATTATTTTCTTTACCACGATTCGATGCGTATAGATAGCGGCCATCCGGGGAGATATGAATATCGGAACTCTCAAAACCTTCTTTGTACTGATCCGAATGGGTATTAATTCTCTGCAAATTATTTAGTTTACCATTTTCATAAGTATAAACGCTTACAGCACCACCCATTTCTTCTATACAATAGGCAAACTTACCATTCGGGTGAAATGTAAAATGTCGTGGTCCGCTTCCTAAAACAGCCTTCGTAAAAGGAAGCTCTGTTAATGGCTCTTTTTTATCCTGATCGAATTGGTATGCTCTTATTTTATCTGCACCCAAATCGGGCATAAAAACATATTTATAATCTGGTGAAAATACAGTTGAATGAATATAAGCACGGTCCTGTCTTCCGGGATTTACACTGCCTTCGGAAAATTGAAAATTCTGAACAAAAGGTTGTATCATTCCATTTTCTGAAACCGGATATACAGAAGCACTTCCTTCTGTATAGTTGCCATTAATCAACCACTTTCCGTTTTTGTGAACCGTTATATACACGGGGTTTTCTCCGCCGCTTTTCTGGCTGTTGATATAAGTGAGTGTCTTTTTCTGGGGGTTAAATTCAAAACTACTTACACTGCCTCCATCTTTAGTTTTACTTTCAGTGCAGGCAAAAACATATTTCCCATTCGGTGATAAAGTTAAATAAGATGGGTTTAGAATATTTCGTACGCTTGTAACCTTAGATAATTTTCCGCTGTTTGTATCCAGCTGGTATACATAAATGCCTTCGGTACTCTTGTCCCAGTTAAACGAACCAAAAAACACGTAAGTATTTTGAGAATAAAGATGTGCAGATGCAAAAACCGCAATAAATAATGCAGTTATCAATTTGAATTTCATAAGGTTATATTATTTTCTAAAGAATTAAAGCAGGTCTCTAATTTACATATTACATGAATGCAATCTGCTATTAACCATAACATTATTTTCACCTATAAGTGAAAAACATTCACAAGTCATTAATCCATTTAAGAAACAATAATTTGCATTGAGTTTTTTATAAAACATTATCTTCGTAACCGGAAATAAAAACTCAACAAGATGAAAAAGATCTTATTTATAATTTCGACTGCATTTCTACTGAATTCTTGTGTAGTATCTACTGCAGCAAAAGTGGTAAAAGGAGCTGTAAATGTAAGCTACAAAGCTGTAAAAGGAACCGTAAACGGAATCAGCTGGGCGGTAAGCAAAGAGAAAGGAAAGATAGATGAAGACCGTATAGACGGAACCTGGAAAGTTGTAGGTGTATACCGTGGCTCTTTTGAAGATTTCACAAAGGACCAGAATCCGGAAAGCAACTTTACATCTGAATGTACAAACGATAGCTTTGATCAGATTATTTTCAATGCCAGAAAATCTAAATTTAAGCCTGTACATTGTAGTTCGGACAAAGAAGAATGGCAGAAATATTCTATGGAATTTGGGAAAAATCCGATAACTAAGGAAAAAGAGAACTATATAGAATATAATTCCAACAATTATATTTCGGTTATAGACGTTAATAACAAAACTATGGTCCTGGAAGGAAACCTGATGCCTAAATTGGCTTTTTCAGGAGCAAAATTATACCTTCTGGAAAAAGTAAAATAGAAAATAAATTATATCAGAAAACAGTAGCACAGTAATATCTGTGCTGCTGTTTTTATTTGCAATCTTTCCTTTTCCTGAGTACAAAACGGATTTATATTTACTAAATTTACACTTAGGAGCTTTTTGCCTGTAGAATGAGGGATTATAAGTATAAGATATTTACATCTGTTATCGAGGAGAATATCAATAAAGGATTATTAAAACCGGGAGATTATTTACCTTCCGTAAGAAATATAAAACAGGAATATAATCTGAGTACCAGCTCTGTCCAGAGTGGATATGACTATCTTGCATTCAAAGGACTTGTCACCAGCCTACCAAGGCAAGGATATATCGTCACAAATCATACACTAACAGTTAACGAACCTCATCCCATTCCGGATCCGGTTCCCAGGGATCCTGTTTTCAAGGAAAATATTCTGCTTACTTCCGGCACAGGACGACACTCTGAATTCACGCCGCTAAATGTTGCAGCACCTTCGGATCTCATGGTCCCACAGAAATTACTATTGCGTACCATGCAAAAGGTTATAAAAGAGAAAGGTGCAGCTTTACTGCGTTATTATCCTGCAAATGGTTCGGAACAATTAAGGGATGCCTTGTCCAGAAGATCTGCACGACATGGAGCCATAATAAATCCCGACGAGATACTGATTACAGACGGGGCGCTTCAGGCATTGTATATCGCATTGGCAGCCACTACAGATCCCGGAGATATTGTTGCTGTAGAAAGTCCATGTGTATTTTCTATTTTGGAGGTTATTGCATCGCTTCGTCTAAAAGCAATAGAAATTCCGGTGAGCTATAAGGATGGTTTTGATATCGGATATCTGGAAAATGCCTGTAAAAAGAATAATATAAAAGCGGTTGTACTTACTCCTAATTTTCATAATCCAACCGGTATATTGATGTCTGATGACCATAAGAAAGAAATACTTTGTATTGCAGACCAATACAATATCCCGATTATAGAAAACGATATCTATGGAGACTTGTATTTTAGCAACTCCAGACCCGGCAGCATCAAAAATTTTGATACTACAGGTTCTGTCATTACATACTCTTCATTTTCAAAAAGCCTAGCCCCGGGCATACGGCTGGGATGGATGTCGGCCGGCAAATTTTTCCCGAAAGCCGAACGTATAAAGTTCTCTCTCGGCAGATCCGTTTCTCCGTTTAATCAGGAGGTTATTAACCAGCTTCTTAATTCGGCCGGTTATGACAAACACCTTCGATCATTCCGTCTTCAACTGGAGCGTCAAGCTTTGGCTCTGGTAAATATTTTCAACCGTTATTTTCCGGGTTCCTACACCCCAATTCCACAAGGTGGATACAGCATATGGAGCAGACTGCCCGCTAACACCGATATGAAAGAGTTTTACAGGTACTGCGAAAAATACCGCCTTCATTTTACACCAGGCAAAACATTTTCTTTTACAGATGCCTACGACCATCATTTCAGAAGTATTTTTTCGCAAAGAATAACCTCTCCCGGGCTTCAGTCTATAAAAGAAATTGGTAAATCACTATACCGTTAACTGTACCGATTATTTTACACTATTCTGTACCTTGTACCGAAATAAAAGATCCTCTACTTTTACATCAAAATTAAGACAAGATGGACATAGAGGTAAAATTTACAATTGGCTCGGAAGAAGGAATTGGTCAGCTTTTTTTCCTTCAGAATGCGCAAATTAGAGGACAGTATGAAGATGTAACAGATTCCGGCCAATTGGACCTCTATATAAAAGAACAGCTGAATCACCGAAATGTAATTAATGAACTCAACGACCTCAGCACTCAGCTATTGGTTTTGTTTGTAGAAAGCAAACCTGCAGGTTATACCATTATCCGAAACTCCTTCCAACGTCCGGAGGTACTGGAAGGGAAAAGAGTGATTAATTATTCATCCTTCTATATTTTGCCGGAATACAACAATCCGGAAACCAGACAGGCATTATGGAAAAAATGTGTTTCGATAACCCGAACCTTTGATGAAGCCTACTGGATAGAAACCTTACAAAGCGATCCGCTGGTTCCGTTTTTTGAAGAATGCGGATTCACAGCACATGAGCAGTCGGTTATGCAGCCTTTTGATCAACCTTCGGTTGTGTTGATAAAATACAATCAATAAACATTTATACAACTAAAAAATGTTCCGATAAAATTCGGTAAAAGGATCTTAAAGTTTAATTTTTCTTCACTTTTTTTATTGCATCAATATATTTTTTCTTTACCCCGTTATCTTCCTCTTTTTCACAGAGTATTTCAATTTTCGGGAGTAAAGTTTTATTGTAATCCATTTTTAGTTTCAGGATTTCAGCCAGTGCATAGGCTGTTGCCCATCGGACAACTGTTCCTTTATCTTCAGCATTTTTTAAGAGCCCCGCAATTGCCGGGGCTAATTTGTCTGCATGTTGTTTCGAAATATTTCCGATTACTTTAGCACTTTCCCATTTAATCCGGGCTTCCTCTTCACCTAAAGCTTTTGTGACATAACTAAGTAATGCATCGTCTGTCATGAGAACAGATTTTTTGGTCGCATACTCTATTGCTTCTATACAAGTTGCTTTATTGGTTCCGGACTGCAAATCTGTAAATACCAGTAATTCGTCAACAGGTAATTCCTGACTGATAAGCCACTCCCCGATTTGAGAAACCTTTGCTTTAGCTTTTATAGATTTATCCTGAAATATTTCTTCTAAACTCATACCTGTATTTTATTTAAAAAACTGAGTAATCTATTCTATCTTCAAACAATAATACTAAGAAATTTCATATTTAAGATGCATTATTTTTTGAATCTATTCGGTATCTATTTGCATTCTTTCAGGCACAAAACCTTCATAAACAAAACAAAATAAATTGATAACAATTTACTCTATTTAACATAATTATAAATAATTAAAAGCTAATTTATTTAATAAAATATCAATTAAAATTTGTTTTTATTATTTTTTTAATATTTTTATACTTATAATTATTTCTAAAACTACACTAAGATGAACACAAATCACAAAAAAAGCATGGCCCTGGGGGTCGTATGCTTTCTTGCCGGAAATCTATGTATCTATGCACAGGAAAAAGACACCCTGAAAAGCAAGACCATTGAGGAAGTAAAAATCACGATTGGTTCCCGAAACAAGGCCAGAGTTGCGACCGACACACCAGTTCCTATTGACGTTATCAACATCGGTCAGCAATCGGTATTGAGCCCGCAAACTGATCTTACTCAAATTCTGAATTATGCAGCACCTTCTTTCACCTCTAATTCCTCAACTGTTGCGGACGGAACAGATCATATTGATCCTGCTCAGCTCAGAGGTTTGGGACCTGACCAGGTATTGGTATTATTAAACGGTAAAAGGCGGCATACCTCGTCATTGGTTAATATTAATGGTACTCCCGGGAGAGGTTCTGTTGGCACCGATCTTAATGCTATCCCTTCGTTTGCAATTGAGAGAGTTGAAGTACTAAGAGATGGAGCCTCTGCACAATACGGCTCCGATGCTATTGCCGGCGTTATTAATGTTGTTATGAAAAAAAGCACTAATCAATTAGCAGCAGCCATTACAGCAGGTGCATTCAATTCCAAAGGATCTAATGATCACCAAAAAGGATGGGATGGTGACAAGTATCAGTTAGACCTGAACTATGGAACCAAAATAGGCTCTAATGGTTTTATCAACTTTACAGGATCATTAATGAGCCGTGGTGATACAAGAAGAGCAAGAGCTGCTACCGGAACTATTTTCAATGCTTATAATGCTATCGAACAAAGAGCTTTACAAAATGGTGTTGATATCAATTCTCTTTTTTCAAATATCAACAACACACCCAACTCTCAAAGTATTATAAATTATATACACCAGTATGCCGGAAATGTTGGCTATTTTACTGGTGCACAACAATCGGCTATCCAATCAGCCTCAACTATTTCAGCATTACAGTCTGCACTTAATTTTGATGTCACCGAAAATGAGCTTGCCTACAGAGGACTAACAAGGGACGATTTCAATATGAGAATTGGGCAATCCAAACTAAAAAGCGGTCAGCTATTTGTAAATTCTGAATTTGATATTACCTCTGGTATAAGAGGCTATGCATTCGGTGGGTATTCCTACAGAGACGGAAATGCTGCCGGATTCTTCAGAAGGCCTAATCAAAGCCGGACTCTTACTTCTGTTTTCCCCAATGGCTTCTTGCCTGAGATAGCTTCTGCAGTCACTGATATTTCTTTTGCAGCAGGCTTTAAAGGAAAAATTGGAAAAGTAAATTATGATATAAGTAATACATTCGGCCAAAATACATTCGACTATACGATTAAAAATACTACAAATTCCACGATGTCCTTTTCGGACAAAACAGAGTTTAAAGCCGGATCATTAGGCTTTTCTCAGAATACCATTAATGCTGATTTTGACACCAAATTCAACTGGTTAAAAGGCTTCAACCTTGCATTTGGCGCAGAAGCCCGTTTTGAGAATTTTAAAATAGCACAAGGTGAAGAAGCTTCATGGGCAAGTTACGATATCAATGGAAATCTGGTAACCCCAAAAACTGATGCTTCTTTAAAACCAACAGATTTCTATGGCAGCAGCAGACCTGGCGGCGCGCAGGTATTCCCAGGATTCCGACCAGAAAATGCGTTGAATAAAGGCAGGCGTTCAGTCGCTGCGTATGTGGATACTGAACTGGATATTACCGATAAATGGTTGCTAAGTGCAGCATTGAGGTTTGAAAATTATTCCGATTTTGGTTCTACTTTCAATTATAAAATTGCAACCCGCTACAAAATAACAGATAATATTAATTTCAGAGCAGCCCATTCCACCGGATTCCGGGCTCCATCTTTACAACAGATCTATTTTAATTCTACTTCTACTCAGTTTGTTGGTGGTGTTCCTTATGAGGTAGGAACTTTCTCTAATGATTCCGAAGCTGCTAAAATTTTAGGAATCCCTTCTCTAAAGCAGGAAGAGTCTAAAAGTTTCTCTGTAGGATTTACAGCAAAAATTCCGCAAGCTAATCTTACATTCACAGTGGATGGTTATTATATCCGAATTAATGACAGAGTGGTGCTTACGGATCAGTTTTCCAAACCATCTGCACCTGGTACGCCTGGATCTAATCAGGAAAAGCTTTATAATGCTTTTGAACAGGCCGGAGCCAATGCAGCAACATTCTTTGCCAATGCAATTGATACACAAACCAAGGGAATTGAAGCTGTGATTTCACATAAAGCAAGATTTGGTGCAAAAACAACACTTAACTCAGACTTTGCTTTAATGGTTGCAAAAACAAACAGGGTTGGAGATATCAAAGGATCGGATATACTAATTAATGCCGGACAAATCAACAGGTACTATTCAGAAACCAGCAAAATCTATCTGGAAGAAGCTATCCCCAGACTGAAAATGTCCCTTAACAATACTTTAGATTTAGGAAATCTGAGTTTTCTGATGCGAAATGTCTATTTTGGAAAAGTAACGGATCCCAACACAGTTGATGTTAATGGCGATGGTATTATCCAAGCTCAGGTAATAAACGGACAAGCTGTAGAAACAGAACATCCGGTATGGGGTGGAAGAATTGTAACAGATTTATCCGTTGGATATAAGCTAAACAAATCTATAAGACTAACCGTAGGTGCTAATAATATTTTTGATGTTTATCCGGATCTGAATTATGGTCCTGTAAATGCAAAAAGACCATCAGGGGTTGATGCGAACGGAAATATCACTTATCCTGCAACAGCTACAACGATTGACCTATCTAATCAGAATCAGTTTGTATACTCCAGAAATGTATCTCAGTTTGGAATGAACGGAAGATTCCTTTTTGCAAGGATTAATTTGACTTTCTAATTAATGTTCAGAAAGATTAACTAACAAAAAACCGCACAAATTACTAAATATCTGTGCGGTTATTTTTTTACATTGTTATTTCTTCATCTCTATATCTACAATTCTTTCTCCCTGTTTCCCTAAGTATTGAGGAATCAATTTTTCATAAACTTTATAGCCTACATCCGAGTTCGTAAATATCAGAATTCCTTGTCCGGTTTGAGGTAAAATAAAAACAAGACATCGTGTTCCGTTATCGGATCCCCCATGTGACAGCGCAAATTCATTGTTTCCAAGGTCATATATCTCAAAACCCAGCCCAAAATATTTATCCTTTTCGGTTTTCACCTGCTTTTTAATCATTTCCTGATAAACTTCTGGCTTCAGATTACCTCCCTTCATAATATTCACTAAAAATGTTCCGTAATCTTCTATTGTGGTAATTAAATCATCGGCAGCGTTAGCTGTGGTTTGTTTTTCAGTTGGATAAGGTTGTAGGTCTTTATCATAGCCTATTGCGAATCTGGTCTCATCTGTATTTTTATGCCATATATAATCTGTATCTTTTAATCCCAAAGGTTGAAAAACAAGTTCTTTTGCCAATTCCTGTAAAGGTTTTCCAAACTTATTTTCAAGAGCTTTCCTCAGATATTCCAAACCTTCACCGGAATACTGATATTTTGTTCCGGGTTCGAACTCAAAGCTTAGCTTTTTATCTTTATTCTGCCATCTCCAGTTTGGGAAACCTGTCTGATGTGATAAAATGATCCTTGTCGTTAGTTTTTTATGTCTCGGATCTTTAACAATATCCGGATCCGTCCAATATTGATCAAGCGCTTCATCCAGTTTCCATTTACCCAGGCTTACAAGACGTAAAGCTACCATGGCTGTTACTGGTTTGGTAAGAGATGCTACATTGAAATAAGTATTATAAGGCGCCGGAACTCCTTTCTTTATCTCTCCGAAAACTTTGACTTGCTTTAAGGCAGCGTTTTCAATAACTCCCAATCCCAATACAGGAATTTTGTTTTCTTTTAACCATGCTTCCAATTCTTTATCATTTTCGAATCCAAATTTCTGATCGATCCTTTGTTTAGCCTGATGGTCAAAGCTTAATGATCGTGAAAGCTTCCAGTTTCCGTTTTCCAGAATCCAGAGATGGGTGAATTTAGCAGCTCCTGCTAGCTTTTCAGCACCCTTATTTACGCTTTCATAAAACAAATGATCTCCATTTTGGACAGCACCATACAACTTTCCGTCTTTATATAGCGGATAAATAGTTGTACTTCCTTTAACCAAAGCTCGCCTTGCTCGAAATGTATTCGGCGTACTGCATAGGTTATTTTTGAAATCTGTCATAAATTTCTTTTTATCCGCAGGACCACTTCTGTCATGATAAAATTCAAACGAATCTTTCAACAATCGTTCTGTCTGTTCAATATTACAGGTATTAAATCCTACTGAGAAAAGCAGACTATCTTTAGCCATAATAGTTTTGTACAATTCACTATTCTCATTTTCTTGTGCATGAAGAATACTAAAAATTAGGATACTAACGGAGAGAAAAAAACGGGTATACTTTGTCATTGCTATTTTTTTACAAAGATTATATTTTAGGATAATTCCTTGCTAAAAATAAACCCGACAAAAACCCGACAAAGCCCTGACACAGCTTATATCATATTGAAATTCAACTTATAGAAAAGTCTTTTCTTTTTGTCTATCTCGGCTGCATTACGCAAAATAATAAAGAGGTTGGACAGCACAATAAGAATCATTAATACCAATGTGAACTGACGTCCCAGCTTTAGAAAAATTCCCAGCATAAATATAACAGGTGCCATTACCGTCCATAAAATCTGAACAGAAATTATCTGTCTGGCCAACGTATTTTTTTGCTTCATCTTAAACATCAACAGCAAAGGAATAAGAATATTGAGAGGTGGCAAAAGAATGAAGAGTATGGAAGAGAGGTTGATGATCTTTATGGATGCAAAATTTACGTCAGGTTCCTCTTCTCCTGATATTATTTTTACATCGTTTATTTCAGTTACAATCTCATTATTCTGTAGTAACTGTTCCTGTATATCCAGTGCTTGAGCCAGCGCCCGAAGAGTATGGCCTTTAGGTTCTGTTCCGGCTTCGATACGCTGAATAGTTCTTACCGAGATCTTTGATTTTTCCGACAGCTCTTCCTGAGTCAGATTCTTCAATTCTCTGGTGGTTTTTAATTTAGACATAGTATCGGGTATTAAACTGGATTTCCGTGAACTAAATTACATTTTTTCTGGTATTTATCTTAAAAACGTATAAAACTGAAAATCAATAAAAAATAAATGTAATTTTATTAAAACGAATCACAACAAATAACATTAGAACTCAACACCAAATCTTTTCATGGAAAATATCTCAATCTCTAACTCTGAAATCAGAAAGAACATTGCTACCTATCTTGGGCTAACACTTCTTTTATGCCTTCCTGTTTATTATATGTGCATCCGAACCGGACAGCTTGGTGGAGGTGCTATATCATATGCTATGATTATTATGTGGTGTCCTGCTATTGCAGCATTACTTACATGTAAAATCAGAAAAATCCCTATCGCCTCATTAGGCTGGAAATGGGGACTTACAAAATACCAACTATTGGCTTATGCTGTTCCGCTGCTCTATTCTCTGGTTCCTTATCTGATTGTGTGGATTAGTGGTGCCGGAGGTTTTTACAATCACGAATTTGTAGCAGAAACTGCTAAAGGAATGGGATGGAATCTACCGGACGGACTTGTAATCATCTTGTATATTCTGCTAATGAGTAGTTTTGGGATGATACGTTCCATTAGTTCTGCTCTTGGTGAAGAAATTGGCTGGCGGGGCTTTCTTACTCCACAATTAGCAAAAATGAATTCGTATACATCTACTTCATTATGGATGGGTGTAATCTGGTCTCTATATCACTATCCTCTTCTTCTGTTCTCCAACTACAATACAGGTGGTCCAAAATGGGTGGCACTAATATGCTTTACTGTTATGATTTTTGCCTGTTGTTTTATCTTTACCTGGTTTCGTCTGAAATCCGGCAGTCTCTGGACTGGAGTTATTCTCCATGCGAGTCATAATCTCTTTATACAAGCAATCCTTACACCGCTTACTGTAGACACAGGAAAAACAATGTATTATATAGATGAATTTGGTATAGGTCTGCCAATTGCAACTTCAATTGTTGCCTATTATTTTTGGAGAAGGCGAAAGGAATTGCCCAAGCTTCAGAAGGAAAATACCGTTGTATAGAGTAATATTGTAAAACAGGATTTATAAAGAATAGAATTACTTCCAGAAAATAAGTTTCCCGGCAACTCCAATTCGGTAAAAGATTTTATCTTCTGCTTCAAGTTTTTCCAGAATAGGTTTTACATCCTGGTAAGGAATATTCAGGTCATAGCACATTGCAGCAGCATAAGTACCACAGTTTCCGCCGGTTTTGGTTTTCTTTGTTTTTAGAATATCAATAATCGTTTCTTCCAGTTCCATTTTGTAAAAATACGACTATTATTTCCGGAAAATAAAGGCTTTTTATTTCTCTAATTATATTTTTATTATTCTTTATCACATTCATGTGAATAATTAGTATATTTACTCTTCAACCAAATAAATATTTAATATGAAAAATCTAAAAAAGATCACAAGAAATGAACTTAAGTCTGTTATGGGAGGCCAGCCTGGCATGGTAGAGCTTGGAGGTGGAGGCAGCGGCCCAAAATGCCCTAAATACATGCACATGGAGCAAAGTGTAGCTTATTGTGATCCAGCAGTAAATCCAAGTGATGATTGTAAGCCTAAATGTGTAAACGATTAATAGATCTTAGATAAATTTTAGGTTTGCCTAAAAGCAGACTTATTCACAAAAATAGTTTTTTACAAGGAGATAAAGTTTTTATCTCCTTTTTGTTTTATTATATCTAAGCCATTTAAATCACACCTAATCCGTTGTGACTAGCCCTGAAAAAATAATACAGGACTAGTCAATGAATTATTATTTATCATAATTTTTCATCACATATTCAAAATAGCGAATCATCCGCATATAATTTTCTATACTTATATACTCATTGGTACTGTGAATACTTTGCTGCTCGGCATGATTAATTTTAAACGGGATAAACCTATAAATATTCTTACTAACAATCTGATATTTATAAGCATCCGTACCACCAACTGTAAGATAAGGAGAGACCAAAGCTTCCGGGTACAATTCTTTAATTCCGGATTCTATCACTTTATAGGCTTTAGTTTTTGTAGAAGATACTGCTGACGCTTCTCTTGTATTATCTACCTCTTCTACTTCCACATCAAACCCCTTAGTAGCCTTGGCAATATGATCTTTAACATCTTTCACTGTATTTCCCGGAAGCAACCTGAAATTCACTACAAATTCTACCTCCGGGGAAAGTACATTAGTACCATCACTTCCTTTCATCATCGTAAGGGCCGTAGTCGTGCGCACCAATGCATTAGTAGAATTATTTTTGGTAAGTTGTGACAACAAAACAGGATTCAGTAACCAACGATTGGCAATAGCCAAACGGTTAGTAAAAGGCATTGCTCCTCCAACATTGTCAAAAAACTCCTGTATCAATGGAGTAATCATTGGTTTCATCTGATTATCTTCCAATCGCTGCATAATAACAGCGGCTTTTCCAATCGCACTTTCCATAGGCGGCATAGAAGAATGTCCTCCCAATCCTTTTACTTTTATTCTGGCAGAAAGAAAGCCTTTCTCTGCACATCCTATTAATGCTACATCAGAATTGATTCCGGATATGCTTCCTTTTTCTACAATAATTCCGCCTTCATCGTAAACAGCATCAAACTCCAATCCTTTCGATTTAAAATATTCTGCAATTTTCACAGCTCCTTTTCTTCCGCCAACTTCTTCATCAAAACCAAAGGCAAGATAAATATCCCTTTGTGGCACATGTTTCTCTTTAATAAGTGTGGTTAAAGATTCCATTAAAGAGAATAACATTCCCTTCATATCTAATGCTCCTCTTCCATAAATTCGTCCGTTGGCCACGGCTCCCGAAAAAGGTCCATAATCCCAATCCTCTGCTACTTCTTTTGGAGAAGGTGCAGGTTTATCCTGGGGTCTAAAGATATTTTCTTCTTTATTTTTAACATCCGCATCTCCTGGTGGAACTACATCCATATGGGAAAGAAACAGAATAGGCTGTAAACCTGAATTACTACCCTTTAACTTAAAAACCAATCCGTAACCATTTACTTCCTGGTATTCTGTGTGTTCATAGACAAGAGGATAGTTTTCTTTTAAATATTTTTTAAACAGATCAAAACTTGTATAATCGAAGTCACCTAATTCCCCTGTAGAAATAGTCGGAATTTTTAATCCTCCGGAAAATCGATATATCGCCGAATCGTTCTGTGGGATATTTATTGCGGATTTTGCATTTACGTCTACTTTCTTAAAGGGATAAGTATAGGTTTTCACCAGCACAATTATAACCAGAAGGACAAGTACTGTTATAATGCCTAAAATAATTTTTTTCATATTATTTTAATTTTGTTAATATCTATGGAATATTTAAAATTGATCTTTGTCAATTTAAGAAAAATAAATAATTATTCCTGTCATAGAGCAGGAATAATCATTAAAAAATCAATAAAAAAGGGAGCCAAACAGCTCCCTCATATCTGAGAATATTAAATATTCGTAACAGATCTAGTCTTTACAAGTCTGATTTGAAATCATACAACGCATATTGCTTATGCAGCAATATGAATTTCCGGGACAATAATAATCTTCACTTCTGCATGCTAATCCACCAGAAATGCTGCTTGCTTGTTTTCTTGTTAGCTTTTTCATAATAATATTTATTTAATTGGTTGTTAATCACGAATGTTACTATGTAAAATAGAAACTATTGTTCTTCCATTAAATCATCAATAAAATAATAAATATCTTCGCGCTCATATACGCTTGGATACTTATACTTATTGACAATAAATATCGGTGTAAAGTTCAGTGAATGTTTGTCGTTCTCCAGTGTCTGGATTTCCAGTGCATGAAGGAATGGCTGATTAATTTCTGCTTCACCATAAGTCTTAAAGAATACATCATGGTCTCTTTTTTCAAACCAGAAATGCAATGCATTTAAAAATTCTTTCTGATCCTTTAAATAAATTTCATATAGTTTGGATAAGAGCTTTTTAAAATTCTCATCGGCACGGAAATCTCGATAATTAAACCTTATCTGTACCGAAATATCTTCGGACTTATCCAATAGCTTCTGAATAATTTCATGCCCTCCTTTACAAAATCCACAGTAAGGATTGGAAATTATTGCCATATGAAGTTTTCCATCTGGATTTCCAACAAAGAATAATTCCTTAGGATTGTCAAAATTAATTGGCTCCTCTGCTTCCAATTCTCGTTTGAACAACTGGAAATTTCTTTTGAACCTTATATTCTTCATATGATTCTTCTTAAGCTCATCATATTTCAGATTTAAATTTTTAAAATAATAAATAAGTCCAAAAATTCCTCCCATAAGTACCAACGAAATCAGAAATTGATAGATATGATATCCGCTGTTCAATTTCAGAAGACTTAATACAAACTGTCCTATAAGAATTACAGCTATAAAAAGACACACTTTACAAAACGCTTTAAGTACTACAGACTGCATATACAAAGAATAGACAACTACAAGTAAGGATATTGTGCTAAATACAAATAAAACAGTTCCGGAAAAAGGAATTAATATACCTATGAAAAATAAACTTAGGAAATAGATGAAACTGTAATCCTGTAGTTTTAATCCAAACAAGCTAAAAGTACCGGAACCTATCACTTTATCACAGGAAGAGCGATTATCAGATCCCTGACCTGCCCCACCACCACAAATATTACTAATGATAGCTGAAGTCTGTCCAAGATCCTGAAAGAAGAGCTCATAAGACAGCATAATACCAATAACACTTAGAACATTAAAAGCACTGCTCCATAATGTGTTAAATGGTAAGCTGATTAACAGGAACAAACCAATAAGTAAATAGAATATGTTCTTTTTTTCTATTTTATCTGATTTTTCCTGATGTTGATCATTCATGATCAATACAAAGTTACCAACATTTTCTAAAAATTCTTTTTCAGTATAATGGTACTTTTTATCCGAGAACAAATCGTAACCATCTTTTGTGCGTTGTACCAGTGTAAATTTACTCTGCTCATTCTGCTTTACTATGGCTACATATTTATCCGGAAGTTCCCCCCATATATCTTCTTCTATTTCGTAGGCATCATTCTCTATTCTGAAAAAATCCAGTGTATCACTCAAGGCTAGAGCGGACGGATAATCGGGATGTGAATTAAACTGAAAATAAAATTCTTCTTTATCGAGTTTTAACTGGTGTATTAGCTGGTCAAAATTCATATCAATACTGTTGTGATTTTAATTTATAATTTTTTGGTGTTTTTCTGGTGTTGTGTGTTATTTAGCTCTGGTAGCCTAATAACTTTCTAAATTGATAGAAGAAACGTTCTATCAGTCTGAGATCTTGTGTTACAATCTCAGCATTGCCTTTTAGCTCTTTATCAAAAGATAGTTTTTTGTTATAAGAGGTTATAAGTCCTTTTGGAAGACTTACGTCAACATAATAATTACCATCTTTATCCGGCACTGAGGACATATTCCGCACACGGCCTTCTACAATTCCGAACTCCTGAAACTGATAATTATCTAATTTTATTAAAACTTTTTGTCCCGGCTTAACTTTTCCGGAGTTGGTTGAAGGAATTGTTAGCCTGCCTATCAGGGTTTCTCTTTCTTTAGGCATCACTGTAATAAGTACTTCTCCGGATTTTACAAATTGATGCTCTCCTAAATATTGCTGAAAACTAACTGTTCCGTCTGCAGATGAAGTAAATAAATAGCTTTGTTCCCAGCTGTTAAGTGATTTTCTCAACTGCTCAAACAACTGTATCGTCTGAGAAGAAAAGTTAACTTTATCTTTTTGTGCATTAATAGAAACTCCACTTCTGGTTTTTTGTATTCCGGAAATTCCTTCCTGTAGCTGCGAAATAGACATATTAACATTTTCCACACTTTGACCAGCCTGAAGGAGCTTAATTCTCTCCTGATCCAATTCGGATGCAGAAATTACTCCTTGGTTATATAATTGCTGTGATCTTTCAAATTCTTTTTTAGACAACTCATACTTAGCTTGCTCAAGTCGTTTCTGTTGTTGCAACGCCTGAATCCTGTTTCTGGACTCAGAGAGACTTTGCTCTGCAGCTATATTATCCGGAGCATATGGCTGAAGACGTGTATAAAGTTGTTCTTCTGTCAGGGCTTTAGCAAAAGCATTATAATCTCCCTGAACTTCCCCTAATTTGAATCCGGAAGTTTCTCCCAAAGGAAAACTCTCTAGCTGTCTATTGTCTAAAGTATTGACTATATCCCGGAGTTTTAATACATCCTGATAACGGGCTGTAGACTGTAGAATTAATAATTGTTGTCCTTTGTTAACAGCCTGATGGTCTTTTACAAAAAGAGCTTCGATCTTACTATTAATTCTTGATTCTAATTTCTCTGGTGGATTTTGCGTAGAAATTACAACCTGAGAAGGCACGAATTCAGGGTATTTAATGATGTAACTCATCAATAATATGAGTAACAAAATAATAAAAATAATGGTATTTCCCCAGCGGATCATCCAGTGTGGCGGACGTGTTAGGATATCCTGCACACCTTCGGAACGCAATTCTATTTCGTCTAAAATATCTCTCTTTACTTCCATATAATAAAATTATGAATCCTTTTTGAAAAGGATTCATAATTATTTAGATTGAATACTTTTACTTATTCTTTATTAATATTCTGTTAATGAACACTAGGAAAGATTTCCCGGTACAGGGGCCATACAGATAGGCTGAGTTCTTAATTTATCCGGACAGAACTCATTACAAGGTGTTGGAATATGTTCGCCTTTTACAATACAAATTCCCCATCCTTCTGGTAAAGGTTCTCCACCGCCTACGATTTCTTTAAGTGCTTTTCTTTCGATCTTTTTCATAATATAAAAATTTGGTTGTTTTATTTAGTCTATATTTTATTTTAAGGATTTGGCGCCCAACAAGCACCATCGTCCTGAGATTTTCTACATACACCTGATGGGCTATTCCATTCTAAAGCACAACATACAGTATTTCGTGGACAATCAATACCAGCACTAGGATTACATCCAACTCCTCCTGTAACAACTTTCAATTGATTTCTTACTAATTTTTTCATAATGTTTTAATTTGGTGATTTTTAATATTTAAGATTTTTTCTTTCTAGCTTTTTTATAATATAAATCTGGAGTGATTAATTAAAGCTCGCAAAAATCAGGAATTCCATTTGCCGAAACTGTTATACATGCTCCCATATTTCTACAAAATACCTGGGTATTACAAGGACAATCATAGTAACCTCCTTCTTCCGGAAGCTGATCCCCCGGGACAAGATGATTATTACATACTTTAGAACCGCTTCCAGAGAAACTTTTCAACTCTTTCCTTTCTAGTTTTTTCATAATAAATATTTATTGATTAGTAAATCTAATATAAGATTTTTCACACTATGTTGAAAAATTATTTATCAATATTTCATTATTTATAGTACTAATCAATAATTACTTAATTATATAGTAATCTTAAAAAGATAAATTCTAATAATCCAAGTACTTCTTCAACATGCTTATATAATTGCACCCAGTACAATTGAAAAGCCTAATTCAACATAGGCCTTTCAAATATTTCAATCCGAAAGCTAACTATGGAAGCCAACATTCAGCAGGCTCACTACCTATAGCGTAACACAATCCGCTATATCCCTGAAATCTTGCACAACAAGTAAATCCGTCTTCACAATTAAAGCCTGCGCTTGGTCTGCAAATCCCTTTCCCTCCTTGAATTTCTTTCAACTGATTTTTAATTAGTTTTTTCATAATAAATATTTAATTGATTACTTACTAAAATAATATTTTTAACAATAAACATATAAATAACTTATCAATAGCGTTTAATTACCAAGCTCCAACTGATTTTTCACTAATCGGTAATACTCTCCCTTTAATGCAACTAATTCGGAATGACTACCTTCTTCTACCACTTTACCTTTATCCAGAACAATAATCTTATCAGCGTGCTTCACAGTTGATAATCTGTGAGCAATAACAATAGCCGTTTTTCCTTTAAAAAACTGTTCCAGATTTTCCATAATAACTTTCTCATTATTGGCATCCAAGGCACTGGTAGCTTCATCAAAAAAGATATATTCCGGAGATTTATAAACTGCACGGGCAATAAACAATCGCTGCTTTTGTCCGCCACTCACACCAATACCCTCGTTTCCTATTTTAGTATTATAACTTAGCGGAAGCCCTTCAATAAATTCTTTGATATTAGCAATATCTACTGCTTTCCGAAGTTTTTGCTTATCTACATAATCTTCTCCGACTGCAATATTATTGGCTATAGTATCATTGAATACATAACCTTCCTGCATCACAACACCACAATGATCTCTCCAAAAACGAGGTGAAACATTCTTTAGTGGTGTATTACCTATTCTGAGTTCACCCTCCTGTGGTTCATAAAACTTCATCAATAGTTTTAGCAACGTTGTCTTTCCGCTTCCACTGGCGCCAACAATTGCAGTTGTCTTCTGATAAGGAATACTCAGGTTAAGATGTTCAAAAACATAAGCGTCAGAACCAACATAACGGAAAGAAAGATCTCTAACTTCAATATCCTCCTGGGGTATCTCACTTGCATATTGTTCTTCTGCATTCTCTTCATCTTCTTTATCATGAATTTCCCCCAGACGTTCTAATGATATTTTCGCATCCTGAGTCTGGCGAATAAAATCAATAAGCTGCATTAATGGTCCGTTCAACTGTCCGATGATATACTGCACGGAAAGCATCATCCCCAGAGTCAAATTACCATCTAATACCAGTTTTGCTGATAAAAAGCTAACCAGAATATCTTTCATCTGATTGATAAAATTACCCCCTACAGATTGCCATTGCTCCAATGAAAGTGATTTGATACGAAGCTTGAATAACTTTACCTGCAAAAACTCCCATCCCCAACGCTTTTGTTTCTCAGCGTTGTGCATTTTTATTTCCTGCATCCCATTAACAAGTTCTATAACCTTGCTCTGCTCCTGCGAGATCTGTGAAAATCTTTTATAATCTAGTTCTTTCCTCTTTTTTAGGAAAAAAGTAATCCATCCTATATAAAGAATTGCTCCTAAAAGATAAATCAGGAATAAACGGTAATCATAAAATAATAGTACAATACTAAATATAATAAGATTGACCAATGAAAATAAAGTATTGAGAGAAGAGTTAGTCAACAATTGTTCAATACGATGATGGTCGTTTATCCGTTGCATAATATCTCCGGTCATCCTTGTATCAAAGAAACTAATTGGCAGCTTCATTAGTTTGATAAAGAAATCGGAAATAATAGAAATATTAATCCGGGTAGAAAGATGAAGTAAGATCCAGCTGCGGATAACTTCTATTCCCATCCTCCCAACGAAAAGCATTATCTGGGCTAATAAAACCAGATAAATAAAATTAATATCATGATTCTGAATTCCGACATCGACAATACTCTGCGTAAGGAATGGAAAGATCAGAGAAAGTAAACTTCCTGCCAAAAGCCCAACTGCCAGCTGCAAAATCAGATTTTTATACTTCAGTAAGTATTTTGAAAGAAATTTAAAACTGGCTTTACTTTCTGTATCATCCCATTCAGTCTGATAAAAAGCAGGAGTAGTTTCCAGAATAAGAGCAATGCCCTCTTCTGTTTTTTCATCCGCATTTTCCCCAATCCAGAATTTAATAAACTCTTCCCGTGTGTAGGTAATCAGTCCATAACTCGGATCAGAAACATATACTGTATAATCGTTTTTCTTTTTTTCAATTTTATAAACCACTACAAAGTGGTTTTTGTTCCAGTGGACAACACAAGGCAACGGAACTTCGGACGCTAAATCCTCAAAATTAATCTGTACACCTAGTGTACGGTATCCGAGATTTTCTGCAGCATCACTTAGTCCTAATAGACTACTTCCTTCACGTGTGGTTTCAGAAAGACCACGTATCTGTTGTAATGGTATGCTTTTTCCGTAATATTTACTTACAATCCGCAAACATGTAGGACCACAGTCCTTGGCATCTGGCTGCTTATAGAATGGAAATTTTTTCAATACTAATATTTTTTCACTAAATATAGAAATAAAGAGTAATCTGTACTCTGCCTCCTAATTTTTTTATTTTGGATATTTTATATCTGACTCTAGTAATGTATTCAGATATTCTTGGTGCGTACAATTAAATATTAAAGGCAGATATCTATATCTGCCTTTAATTTTGCATTAAGGATTTAGACAGCCGCCATCCCAAAGATCACATCTTCTTTTTATAGGATCCCAGTCAATGCAACATTTTGGAGCCATTCCTCCAATAACCTTTTTAAGTTCGTTTTTTTGTAACTTTTTCATAATGTAATATTTTGTTTGGTTGGTATACAAATATGATTTTTTCAAACGACATGCGCAAATATTTTTACAAAATAACACCAAAAAGGGAAATATAATAATACTCTTATATATTAATAATATTGACTAAAATTCTATATCGGTGTTTTTCAGCAAGTCTGAATTACTTAAATTTGTCTGTAATAAAAAAACATGGATAATAATCACTTAGCCAATTACACTAAAGAAGAAAGAAAAGCTCATATTTTAAAGGAGATTAACCTGCATACACGTGTAAGTTTTGATACGCTATCTAATCAGCTTTTTGTTTCTGAGGATACCATCAGAAGAGATATTAATGAACTGGAGGCAGAATCGTTAATTATAAAAATAAAAGGTGGCGCTATGACAAAGGCCTACCATCACTCTTCTGCTACCACTCAGGTATATTCCGGAGAGGCTAAACAGATTATTGCACAAAAAACACTTGAATTATTACAAGATGGCATGGTCTTGTTAATGGGTGGAGGCACTACAGTCCGTGAATTCATTCGTTTGATTCCGAATGACTTACACCTCACAATATTCACTGTATCTGTAATCTCAGCTATCGAATTACTGGACAAACCCAATATTAAAACAATTATGATAGGCGGTACCATATCTCCTTACAGTCAGATGTGTATTAGTGGTGATGTTTATCACACACTGGGAAGCATTAAGGCAGATTTATTGATTCTGGGCACCAATGCACTAGATATAGAAGGAGGTTTTTCAGATTCGGATTGGGATACTGTCCAGGTTAAAAAAATGATGATAAAAGCATCACAAAAAGTGGCTATTCTCACAATATCTGAAAAGCTCAATACTGTATTAAAAATGAAAATTGCAGATCTATCCGAAGTAGATTATGTTGTCACAGAAGTGGATTCTGGTGACGAGAAACTGCAATCATACAAAAATGCAGTTCCAAGTCTTACATTTATTTAATCCCAATTCTTCATCAGAAAATTTATCCAGTTCTGATGAAAAATATTTTTCAGGTCTTCCTCTGTATAACCGTGATTCCGGAAAATAGAAACCAATTTTTGAAGGTCGGCTATTGTATCCAGATCATAAGGACACTGTTCGGTTCCAAAAGCGCCGTCCAGATCAGATCCAATACCAATATGAAGTTCATTTCCTGCAATCTGGCAAATATGATCCATATGCTTAAAAACTGTTTCCAGGTTACACTGCATATCCAAAGGCGTGGAAATGCCTCTCTTCCAGTCCGGAACCAGCATCCAGGCATCTAAAGCTCCTCCTATAACAGCTCCTCTGTCAATAAGCGCTTTTATCTGTTCATCATTATACTGTCTGTTATGGTTCACCAGACTTCTGCAATTATTATGACTTGCCCAAACCGGTCCATTATAATGATCTAATGCCTGCCAGAAAGCATCATCACATAAATGAGTAACATCCAAAATCATATTTAAGCGCTCTATTTCATGTAACAATTCTATTCCTTTTTTATCCATTTTCCCTGTGGAATCAGTTCCATTGGCATAACGTCCCGGACCGTAATGAGCCGGGCCAATAGCCCGAAGTCCGTAATTATATGCTTTCTCCAGGTAAGAAATATCAACAATAGAATCCGCTCCTTCCAAACTCAGTATATAGCCAATTGGTTTTTTATCATTTGGCGTTCCATCATTCCATAAGGCAATATGCCGTTGTAAAGATTTCCGATCCGTAATGGAAAACATCTCACCTTCTTCTTCCATACACTTATACCAAGTGACCTGTGCTTGCGTCTGCGCCCATGCCTGCTGTGGAGAATTCCATCCCGGAATAAGACTATCCGGCTTCACAAATCTTGCTATCTGCGTTGCAACAACAATACCTATATTCCCTTTCCGCAGATCAGGAAAAGATACAGTTGCTCTGCCTCTGTCTGGTTTATCATCCATACCTTGCTCCGATTGGCGTAGCAAGCTTACATTATTTCTAAGATCCCGGTTCCATTCCATAGCATTCATGCTAAGATCCAGATGTGCATCGAATATGAACATAAGGTTTTTAATTTTTGTTTATATATTTATTTTTCTTTTGCGGGCAAGTACCGTCCACTGATCCATAATATCCTGCTGAACATTAACAACCTGAACAGTTTCGTATAAAGCACAGGTAGGACAAATATGATAAGGAACTGCATAGATTATTTCACCTAATTGATACTGCCTCTCTCCATTGTTCTGAAGTACCATGTGTTCTTCAGATTGTGATACAGGTATAAGATGGGTATCATCAAGAATTGTCAAGCGCTTGTCCAGAGGATTTTCTGAAGCAACTGCTTTATACCCTATATCAATACACAATGTATTTCCTGTAGGTTTAGACACAACAGTCCCTACCAATACTGCTGTAGGTAAAAATTTCTGTTCAGGCAAATTAACCTGATAATTTATATCCCAGAATACAAAAGTACCAGGACTACATTCTACACCTTCCTGCTCTGCATAAAACGGAAATGTCCCCGAACCGCCCGCTACAATCTTCAAATCAACGTTTAGCTCTTGTTTAAGGAAATATAATTTATCTCTAATAACAGAAAATACTGCGGAGGCTTTATCCAATCTTTCCTCCATTGTACCATGTAGATGCCCATCGTAAATATGTATTCCTAAAAGGTGAATATTAGGCATTGTAATAATTTTACGGACCAGATCTTCCCAATCACTCCTAAAATCTATACCCGTTCTGTTCATACCGGTATTAATATCGATATAAAGCTTAAAAGTCTGATCATTATCTTGTCCAAGTTTGGACAAAACATCTACAACCTCAAAATTATCCACAATAACAGAAAAGTTAATTTTCGGATATGTCTGTAGCAGCTCCAACCAACGTTTTTGCTTTAATAAACTAGCCGGTTGATATGCCAATAATACATCCGGAATATTGTGCAAAGCACATAGTTCTGCTTCCGAAATGGTTGCACATTTTACCTTATCAATTCCATAAGTCTTGAATAACTCCAGAATTTCTCCGAGCTTATGTGTTTTCACATGAGGTCTTAACTTTGTCAGATCACCATTTACAGATTCGATAAGCTTTTCTATATTGTACCGGACACGATCTGAATATATTGCCAGAAAAGGGGTATCTGTAAGGGTATCAGGATTTATTTCCCACCATTTTTGCTGCATATTGATCTTTAATTTTTTGTACAGTTTCTTTTAAATATTTAAATACTTCAAGTGATTTCTCATAATTCAGATTGGCCAAAGTTTCTGCCGAAAACAAATGCGAGCCAATCCCAACACAAGCAACACCTGACGAGAACCATTCTTTCAGGTTTTCCTCTTCCAACCGGACTCCTCCTGTTGGCATCAATCTCAATTCAGGAAATGGAGATTTTATTGCTTTTACATAGTTTGCACCGCCTATAGCATCAGCCGGAAAAAGCTTAACAACATCCGCTCCCAATTTATTTGCATATAATATCTCATTTAGAGTTGCTGCTCCCGGAATCCAATACAGATTATTCTCATTACAATAGGCTGCAATCTGAGGATCTATATGTGGGCAGACAATACAATCAGCCCCCATCTTATGATATTCTGCTGCATCTGCTGCATTAAGAACTGAACCTACGGCAAGTTTAACATTAAGATTATGTGCATTCTTAAACCGCACCATCTGAGCAAATACTTCTTTTGAATCTCCGGACCGGGCTGCAAACTCAATTATTTTAATTTCTGAATCAGCAGCAGATTGGAGCAATATATTGGCAGTTTCAACTCCTACTTTTGTAATTAAAGGAAGTACTCCCTGTTCTTTTAAAATATCATACATAAATCTTTATCTGTTAATTCTGTTACTGGAATTGTGATTAATAAAATGGTCTATTTCTGCCGGAGTAATAATCGCGAAATCTCCCGGAATACTTTGTTTTAAAGCCCCACAGGCTATTGCCACATCAATAGTTTCCTGTCCGGAAAAATCACCAGTAAGCCCATAAAGCAGCCCTGCACAAAAAGCATCACCAGTACCTATCTGATCCGTAATGACATGCAGCCTTGCTTTTTTGGATTCGTACAACTTATCTTTATGCAACAACATTCCATAATATACCTGTGTAGCCCCCTCTAAAATCCTAAAACTCATCGCCAGTGTCTTCAGGTATGGCATTTTCTCTTTCAGCAGTTCATACACTCTCAGAAATCTATCAGAATGGGAATCGTTTTTATTTATATCAAGCCCAAAATATATTTCTGAAGAATCCAGATCAGCTATCGTTATTGTACTATAGTAAAGTAACTCAGGCATAATCTCGGATGGATGCTTACCATATTGCCATAATTTGGAGCGGAAATTAAAATCAGAAGAGATATCAATACCTTTATTATGAGCCGATAATATTGCCTTTTTACACATCAACGCCGCATTATTAGAAACTCCGGGACTAATTCCTGACCAGTGAAACAATGAAGATTCTGACAGTACAATATCCCAGTTAATATCTTCTTCATTTATTGTTGAAAATGCAGAATTACTGCGATCGTAGATTACCTGTGATGCTCTTATCTGATTACCGGATTCTACAAAATACAAACCCATTCTTTCACCACCATATATACAATCTGCTGTATCTACTTTGTATTTGTGAAGCTCATTGAGAGCCAGTTGTGCAAGATCATTATCCGGCAGTCGTGTAACATAATGAGTATTAATCCCCAATTGTGAAAGTAAAATACAGACATTAGCTTCAGCTCCGCCTGTATAAACCTGCAATTCTTTTGTCTGCGTAAATCTATTCCCTCCGGAAACATGCATCCGAAGAAGCAATTCGCCAAATGTTGTTACTTTTATGGAAGAGGTATTATCTTTCATTCAATAGTTTTTAATACAATTCGAAAACAGCTTCTACCTCCACAGGGATATTATCCGGCAATGATCCCATTCCTACTGCACTTCTTACCCCTATACCATTCTCTTTCCCCCATACTTCTGCAAAAAGATCACTACATCCGTTAATAACATAAGGATGCCTTAGGAAGCCTGCACTACAGTTGACCATACCAAATACTTTCACGACTTTCTTCACAGCATTCAGACTATTAAAATTAGTAACAATAGTGGACAACATGGTTAAGCCTACTTGTCTTGCTGCAAGCTTGCCCTGTTCTATATCCATATCCTCGCCTATTCTCCCAATAATAAGGGATTTATCATCCCTTACCGGGCCGTGCCCTGACAGGTACAGATATTTACCATCTACTAAAAAAGGTTTATATATGCCAAGCGGTGCAGGAGCCGGAGGCAAAGACAATCCGAGTGTTTCAAATTTTTCCTGCGGTAACAAATTCATCATATTTTTTTAATGTATAATAGTGTTAAGTATAAAAATAAAAACAATTCCGAGCACAGAGACCAGAGATTCCATTACGGTCCATGATCTCACCGTATCTTTCATACTGGTACCGAAATATTCTTTGAATAACCAAAATCCGGGATCATTTACATGGGAACACATCAGACTACCAGCTCCTATAGCGAGTACTAAAAGATTCGCGTCCAAAGCATCCAGTTGCAACAACGGCAACAGAACACCTGCTGTCATCAAGCCCGCTGCCGTTGCAGATCCTACACAGATTCTTATCAATGCAGCCATTAACCACGCAAGCAGATAAGGATGAATATTGATCTGACTCAGGTTATCCACAATTGTCTGACTAACGCCGCTGACCATCATTATTTCTTTCAGGCTGCCCGCTCCACCGATAATAAGTATAATCAAAATAACATCTTTAATAGCCTCTGTAAACTCACTCATAATGGTTTTCATATCTTTTCCCATCCTGACACCTAAGGTATAGGTACATATTACCAATGATAACAACATGATAATGCTGGGTTCTCCAATAATTTTACACACCAGACTTACATATTCATTCTTCCATATCAGAGGTAAAAGCGTTGTAATACTAAGTCCAAAAACAGGAAATAATGAAGAAGTGATACTTATCCAGAAACCCGGTTTTTCAGCATGAGGAGCAGATGCATTCATTGTAGAATTAAATGCGCTGGTCTCGGTAGTTTTAATGTTCTTTAGTGTATTGGAAAATAATAAACCTGCGATAAAAAGAGTCGGTATAGCTATAATAATTCCGTAGATAAGTACCAAACCTACATCCGCATGCAACATACTATTCAATGCCATTGGCGAAGGATGAGGCGGCAGAAATCCATGTGCGACAGATAAAGATGCCAGCATTGGAATCGCGATATAAACTTTAGGCAGCTTAAATTGGTACGCTACTGAAAAAATAAGAGGCACCAGCAATATAAAGCCAACACTATAAAATAAAGGTATTCCGACAATAAACCCGGTAATCATAAGTCCCAAACGCACATACTTTTCACCTGTCCACTTCATAACAGTATCTGCAATTACAGATGCTGCACCTGAGGAAACGGTAAGTTTTCCTATACACGTACCGAAAATAATAATCAGTGTAATAGACCCCAGCATATCACCAAAACCTTTCTGGATAGTCCCAGCCAGCTTATCAACAGGAACTCCTAATGTAAGCCCAGCCAACAAAGATGTTGTAATAAATGCAATAAAGGGATTAATCTTAAATCTTACGATCTGCAGTACCAATACAACAATACATAATGAAAGAATCAGAATATTCATTATTTGTATATTATTTATCCCACCATGTTCTCGTTGTAAAAACATCTCTACCCTGCCGTTCCAGCGCTTTTGCCAGGTTAGCAGAATTAACGGAATACTCGCTCGTAGGATATTTTATACGCCTTGGTATTGTAGCATTGGTCACATTACCCGGGAAGTTTACAGGTGTCAACTGTGGATATCCTGTTCTTCTCCAGTTTGCATAAACTTCCTGTTCATCTACAAATAATCCAATCCACAATTGTGTATGTATCTGGTTCATTTTCTCATCAAATGTTCCTGAATCTTTAAACGGATTAGCTGTAAGATAAGGTGTTGCATCGCTAATTGCATAAGAAGCACCATATATTCCCATATTAAGAAAAGAAGCCTTTATTGCTTTTTCATAAAGTGTTTTAACCGACTCTCCGTACCATCCTCGTAAAGAGGCCTCTGCAAGATATAACTGAGTTTCAACATTACCCAATATTAGCAACGGAGCATCCATCCGGAGAACTGTACTTTGATTAGGTTCGGAATAAGTTGCCTGTTCTGCTGGACTAGGCGCTACATTTGTTCCGTTAGGAAAACCTTTTTGCACCGCCGGAGTTGTATTCTGTACAGATCCTTCCCATACTCCCGAATACACGCTTATTCTAGGATCAGATGTAGACTTCAACAGATCTATAAAAGTTTTACTTAGCTTACCCCCTTCATTGTTTGTTCTTCCGTTTGATCCTCTGGAAAAATCCCATCTTATAGGATCAAATGCAGACGGATTACGGTTGAAATCATTAGGCCCATCTGTATATTTCATTATAGCATTATCAGCACTATTCAGAATAACACCTCCATTAATAGCTTTGGTTACCCAGTCTTTTGAAAGATTAATATCCACTTTAGTCAACCTCATCCCTAAGCGAAGCATAAGTGAATAAGCAAATTTTTTCCATTTAACAATATCACCATCATAGATTAAGTCAGCCTTGCCAAATCCAATTTTTGTTGCATCAAGTGCAGACGCAGCTTCGTCCAGCTCTTTCAGCATGTCTTTATATACCAATTCCTGGCTGTCATATTTGGGCAAGAAAATTTTATCTGTATAAGCTTTTGCAGCTTCCGTATAAGGAATATCTCCATACAAATCGGTGATACGATGATACAAATACACTTTCCAGATTCTGGCAGTATTCAGCTTGTTACTATCCTTAGGACTATCTTTTAATTTGTCTATTACCAACGTCACCTGATTTATAGCATTTGGATAAGCCTGCGAAAAATAAGCGGAATAGTATACCTCATTATCCAGATACTTATCCCCAACGCCAGACGCTTCTTTATAGGAAGCATAATGCTGCATCATTTGTCCACACTGGAGGATGGAAGTATAAAAGTAATTGTTGTTCAGTCCGTCCAATTGGGATTTACTGAATACAAAATCCGGATTGGGTGTATCTACAGAATTAGGATTGGTATTAATATCTTCAAAACCTCTTGTACAAGATGAAACAGACAACAGTACAAACAGCGTATATAATATTATTTTATTCATATTATGTAATTTAGATGTGATAAGATTTCTTACAATTTGACATTTAAACTCAATCCAAAGCTTCTGGTTCTTGGTACTCCGAATTGCTCTATACCTTGTGCATTTCCTGCACTAAATACAGATTCAGGATCAACATTTGGTGTCTTTTTGTAAAGGATGAACAGGTTTCTGGCAACAAGTGAAACGGATATCTCTCTTATAGCTGGTAATCTTTTTATAGCAGGCAGCTTATATCCAATAACAAGCTGTCTTAGCTTTATAAAGCTGGCATCATAGACAAACATGGAAGTAATATTTCTCATTCCATCGTAATAGTTACGCAAGTTCTCCGGAGCAATAACCATATCAACAGGTTTTCCGTTTACATCCACTCCTTTTATAGGCAATCCGTTTTCACGTCCCTCCAATGTAAGCTTTGTAAGCCCCATTCTGGTTCCGTATAAATCTGTACCAGAGAAAAGGCTTCCTCCGAATTTTGCATCTATTAAAAAACTAAGTGTAAACGATTTGTATTTAAAGTCATTACTAAGCCCTATTCCCCACGGATGAACTCCCAAACCTAGTTCTTCCAGAGGTCCTCTTGCCATCGTTGCAGAGCCACCACTTACATTATAGACAATATTTCCGCTGGCATCTGTAAGAGGTCTGTAACCTTTTATAATACTATAAGGCCTGCCTACATCACTGGTGACAATCGCATAACCATTTACCGAAGTAGCCATAGAAATAGAATTAAGCTGATCTGTCAGTGCCTCTACAGTATTTTTGTTGTAAGAAGTGTTTAAAGTAATATCCCATGAGAAATTTTTGGATTTATAAGCCTTACCATTAATCAGTAATTCTATCCCTCTGTTTCTCATTTTACCAATATTGAGCAATGAAGTGGTTGCTCCCGATGAGTTGGAAATCGTTGTTTCTACAATATCATTGGTTGTAGAACGGTCATACCATGCAAAATCAACATTCAGTCTGTTCCTGAAAAATCCCAAATCAGTTCCTATCTCGAAAGTGGTAGATGTAAGCGGACTTAAAGTAGCATTAGGCACCCTGTAGTTCGTATATCCCTGAAGTTGCTGTCCATTGTGACCACCTTGTGACAAGATAAATGAAGGCTGCAGAGCATAAGGATCTGGTGTTGCCCCACCTACCTGCGCCCAAGAACTCCTGAACTTGGCATAAGAAATCCATTTTGGCATTTTAAAAATATCTGACAAAATCAAACTGGTTCCAATTGAAGGATAGAAAACAGAATTATTTTGAAGCGAGAGCGTTGAAAACCAATCCTGTCGTCCTGTAAAGTTCAGGAAAAAAACATTTTTATAATCCAAGTCTACAGCACCATATACCGAATTGGTTTTTGTCTTACCATACGGATATGTATAGCTTACAGTGGACAAATTGGTTAAAGAATAAACATTATCAAGAATAAATCCGGAGCCTTCTATCCGGGTTTCATCCCTCATTGTTGTACGGGAATTCACACCCAGCAAAGCATTTACTGAAATATCTTTGTAAATATTCTTTTTATTATAGTTTAGAATCGCCTCCGAATTGATTGTGGATAACGCCATCTTCGAACTCTGCAGATAACCAATAGGATTATTAAGTGTTGTTTTAGGAATATATCCTGTAAAGCTATAATTGGTATAATCCTGACCTACGCGTCCTACCAAAAACAGATCGGGTGTAAAGTTCAGCTTCATATTCACCATCCCTATAAAGCGATTCTTGGTATCGTTATTTTTTATTTTATTAATAACATATTGTGGATTAGTAGCAATCGGAACAGGATTCCAGGCTACCTCCATTCCGTTTGCATCATATCCCGGAGCCAGATTTCGTATATCTACTGTATTGGCGATCATATAAGCACCCCAGTTAGGATTAGCTTCCGCATCGGATACAGTTGGCCTATTGTTGGATTTTTCAATATTATATTGTGCAACAACATCAAATTTCAGCCAGTTCGTCAAATTGACATTTCCAGCTATATTAATTGTCTTTCTGTTAAAATCTGCATTCGGAATAATATTTTTATTATCCATATTTGAAAGCGATAACCGTCCCGCCGCCTTTTCGGTTCCTCCAGATAAAGCAACCGAATTGGTAAATGTATTTCCTGTTCTGTAGAAATTCCGGATATTATTCTTTTGCGGACTGTACGGCCTTTTTACACCGTCAAACTGTATTACATCACTCCCGTCCATTTTAGCACCCCAGGACCAGCGCCCTGTACTAACAGCTTCCGACTGAGTAAGAGGTTTTTTCCCTTTATCTCCTGCTCCGTATTCATATTGCCAGTCCGGTACAATAGCTACATTTTCTAAAGTGAAAGAAGTATTATAATCTATTCCGATTCCTTTTTGTGCAGCACCTCTTTTAGTATTAATAAGGATTACACCGTTTGCAGCATTAGCTCCATAAAGTGCCGCAGCAGTACCTCCTTTCAGAACAGTTATACTCTGAATATCATCAGGATTGATCACCGTAGTACCATCTCCTCTATCTACATTTATTCTGGTAAGGTTTGCTCCATTACCAATAACAGGAAGATTGAGTTGAGTATTATCAATCGGCAGATCATTTATCACATACATTGGCTGGTTGTTTCCGTTCAGCGATCCGTTTCCTCTTATCACCACTCTGCTCGAACCATTTGGACCGGTAGCAGTACTACTTACATTCACACCTGCAATTTTGCCCGTTAGTGCATTTGCCACATTTGTTTCTTTAGCTTTATCAAACTGATCCCCTTTAAGCTCGGTAATAGCATAAGTAACAGATTTACCAATCTTTTTTACCCCCAATGCAGTAATTACAACCTGCTCTATTACATTTTCTGATGATTTCAGTTTAATAAGCAAATCTTCTGTGCCATCTAGTTTATGCTCTGCAGTAGCATAGCCTGCAAAATTTACCACAACAAAAGTTTCCCCTTCCGGCAGATTTAATTTGAAATACCCTTTTTCATCTGTAGTGGTTTTCTGATCAGGATTGCTCTTTGCATAAACAGTTGCTCCGGATATAGGAGATCCGTCTTCCTGATTAACAACCCTTCCGGTTACTTCCGTCTGAAAAGCACCCTGTACTGTAGCATATTTTTTAGTCACCAATTCATTTCCCTTCATCATATATGCCATACCTCCAATAAATGTTAAAAACAATATTTTCTTCATAGCTATTTTTTCGTTTTTTAATACAAACTCAAATGTATATAAATTTTTTACACACAAAGCATTTTTTTTGCATAATATTGCATTTTTTTTGCATAATATTGAGTAATAGCTAATATAAAGCACATATAAAAGGACTTACGATTCAGATTATATATAAGATTTAAGGATTAGAATGTTATAATTTTGAAGCTTCAACTCACATTTTTTGTTTAAAAAACTATTTATTTAGCCAAACACCTTCGAAACATATATTAATTAAATAATAAAACAATCAATTAATATAAATATTAAAAACAACAAAAACAAAAAATAAAAATGCATTTGATAAAATATATTCAAATATCATTATAAATATGCACTTTAATATTTTGAGGTAAAATTTAGACAACAACATAGACGTTATGCATCATTAAGAATTAAGATCTAATTTTAATAACAAAAGAATAAATTACGAATTATTTTCACTTTTAAAGTAAAAAAATACATTTATTGCATTTTTTTTGCACAACTAAGAACACAAAATATGAAACCTAAACAACAGCTTAGATATAGACATGATTTATTTCAATAAAATAATTATAACTCTATAAAACCCCGTCTGAATGCTCTAAAAACAAGATAATCGAAAGTAAATCCGATGTGTCTTTATTTCACTTATTCTGATATTTAAAATAAACTCCCTATTTTTGTGGCCGAAGCTAATAGTTATACGACAGAGTGAATTTAAATGAAAAATATAAATTCATACATCTTATTATTTTTTCTGTCTCTTGCAAGCATTTTTAGTAACGACTGGACCAATTCCACTACTAAGAATATTTTGCAGACGTACGACAGTATTGTTGTTCACACCATTGATGTTGGTGAGGATACGGATAATAGTATACTGGTATCAGGCAGAACAATTCATGTTCTGAAAAAAGTATTCTACGATGACTCTTATTTTTACAGCCTTTTAACTCCTTCCAAAGTTGGCAAAAAGGTTTATGTTACGGATCTTCCGATCCACATCAAATGCTCAGTTAAATCCTTTCTACATTTACTCCAGTTATATTAGCGATAAGTGACTTATAATCAAATTTATAAAATTCACTTTTCAACTAAAATATTTAACAATGTATTTAAAACATGTAATAATCTGTATTGTTACAGTATTACTTATTGCTTCATGTAGTAAAGCCAAAGACAAGGGTAACAACGAAGTAAAAAATGTACCGGTATTAAAAATTACCAAAAAAGACACTTTAGTAAGCAACCAATTTGTAACCGATATCCAAGCAAAAAAGAATGTAGAAATTCATTCCAGAATTGCAGGAATTATGCAATATATTTCTGTTAATGAGGGCCAGTTTGTAAAACAAGGTCAGCGACTTTTCAAGATTAATGATGCTGAATTACAAATGGAACTTTTAAAATCTAATGCCAGCCTGAAGCAGGCAGAAGCAGATGTCCGTATTGCCGAAGTAGAGGTTAAACAAATCCAGAGTCTTTACGATAAAAAGTTTGTTGCCGGAAATGAACTGGAAATGGTAAAAGCCAAGCTGTCTTCTGCAAAAGCAAAACGCGCATATGCAGATGCTGAACGCAAAACTGTTTTACAAAAAATAAGTTTCACCAATATTATTGCACCTTTTGATGGTGTTATAGATGTTATACCTTACAAAGAAGGAAGCTTGGTAGAAAACGGGTCTCTTCTTACAACATTATCTCAGCTGAATGAGATCTATGCTTATTTTTCTATTCCTGAAAACAAGTATTTTGAGATGTTGGCCAATGACAAAATTGGTGCTCACCAAAAAATTGAATTAATGCTTCCTAACGGAATTAAATACCAATACAACGGAACATTAAGAACTGCAGAGGGCGAAATTGACAAGGCCACAGGATCTATCAGATACAAAGTATCTTTTCCGAATCCTGACCACCTGATCAAACATGGTACTTCCGGAAAACTTATTATTTCGGAAGACCAACCGGATGCTATACTTATTCCGCAGAAATCTACATTTTCTATTCAGGACAAAACCTATGTTTTTGTAGTTGACTCTCAGAAGAAAGTCAAAATGAGACATATAAGTATCGGATCTACTCTCAGAGATTCTTATATTGTGGACAGTGGACTAAAATCCGGTGATATTATCGTTTATGAAGGCACACAGTCTTTAAGAGATGGTGAATCTATCAGTATAAAAAAGACTTATTAACATCCTTTCATAATCTGTAAAATCAACTAGCAATGGTAGAAATGTTTATCAGGCGAAAGGTTCTTTCGCTAGTAATCTCTATAATTATTGTTCTATTGGGAGTGATGGCTTTGTTAAAGTTACCCATCACCCAGTTTCCCGATATTGTACCTCCGTCTGTAACTGTTACAGCAAGATATACAGGTGCTAACGCCGAAGTATCTGCTAATGCAGTAGCCCTTCCACTGGAACGGGCCATAAATGGTGTACCGGGAATGACCTATATGTCCACTGTAACTTCCAATGACGGACTAACCCTTATTCAGGTTTTCTTTGAAGTCGGAATAGATCCCGATGTAGCCGCTGTTAACGTACAGAACAGGGTAACCACAGTTCTCGACGAATTACCGGAAGAAGTTATCCGTGCCGGTGTTACAACCGAAAAGGAAGTAAACAGTATGCTGATGTACCTTAACATTACGAGTAAGGACGAAAGCCAGGATGAACAATTTATTTACAACTTCACGGACATTAATATTCTGCAGGAACTGAAACGTATTGATGGTGTAGGCCGTGCAGAAATTATGGGACAGAAAGAATACTCCATGCGGGTATGGCTGGACCCTCAGAAGATGGCCGCATATCATATCTCGGCGGACGAAGTCATCACTTCTTTGCAAAAACAAAATATTGCGGCAGCGCCCGGAAAAGTAGGTGAAACATCCGGAAAGACTTCCAGCCAGCTACAATACGTTATAAAATATACCGGAAAATTCTACGATCCAAAACAATATGAAGAAGTACCTATCCGCTCGGATGCCAATGGTACAATTCTGAAGCTAAAAGATATTGCCAAAGTAGAATTTGGTGCTATGAACTACGGAATGGTATCCAAAACCGATGGAAGACCGTCTGCATCTATTATGATGAAACAGCGTCCGGGCTCCAATGCTTCGGAAGTTATCAAAAATGTAAAAGCAAAAATGGCGGATCTGAAAGAGACATCTTTCCCGCCGGGTATGGAATACAACATGGCCTACGATGTCTCCCGATTTTTGGATGCATCCATAGACTCTGTATTGCATACTTTGATTGAAGCCTTCATCCTTGTAGGAATTGTAGTATTTATCTTCTTACAAGACTGGCGATCCACATTAATACCAGTTCTTGCTGTACCAGTTGCCTTAATCGGGACATTTGCCTTTATGCAGACATTGGATTTCTCCATTAACTTACTAACATTATTCGCGCTGGTTCTGGCGATTGGTATTGTAGTGGATAACGCCATAGTAGTTGTTGAAGCCGTCCATGTTAAAATGGAAGAAGGCCTTAGTCCTCTGGATGCCACCATTACAGCAACAAAAGAAATTGCAGGTGCCGTAGTGGCAATTACTATAGTGATGTCCGCAGTATTTATTCCGGTTGCATTTCTGGATGGCCCTGTAGGTGTATTCTACAGACAATTCTCACTGACTTTGGCTATCAGTATTGTAATCTCAGGGGTAAATGCATTAACACTAACACCAGCCCTTTGTGCTATTATACTGAAACCACACGACCACAATAAGAAAAAGAATATTGTGGATAAACTTTTCCAACGTTTTAACAATGGTTTCGACAAACTGACAAAAGGCTATACCAATATCCTTTCAAAATTCGCTACCCGAACAACGGTAACCTTCGGGTTGTTATTTTTGTTCATTGGCCTTACATGGGCGACATCCAAATTCTTACCGGGTGGTTTTATCCCAATGGAAGACCAGGGAATGGCTTATGTCAGTGTTACAACTCCACAAGGTGCAACTGTAGAAAGAACCGAAAAAGTTCTGGATGAAGTTACCGAGATTGCTAAAAAAATTGAAGGTGTAGAAAACGTAACCACTCTTGCCGGATACAGCATTGTTACGGAGATTGCAGGTGCATCTTATGGTATGGCGATGATTAACCTGAAGGATTGGAAAGACCGAAATATCTCTGTTAATGAGTTTATTGCTGAATTATCAAAGAAAACCAAAGGTATATCCGATGCCCAGATCGAAATTTTTGCACCACCAACAGTTCCGGGATTTGGTAACACCAGTGGTTTCGAGCTACGTTTACTGGACCGCTCGGGTGGAGATATTGTCAATACAGACAAGGTCACCAAAGAATTTATCAAAAAACTAAATGAAGCTCCTGAGATTCAGAACAGCTTTACCAGTTTCGATGCTACCTTCCCACAGTATATGATCCATATTGACTATGATATGGCTGCTAAAAAAGGAGTATCTGTGGACAATGCAATGTCTACCCTGCAGACTATGCTTGGATCCTATTACGCAACTAACTTCATTCGTTTTAGTCAGATGTATAAGGTAATGGTTCAGGCAAGTCCGGAACATCGTGATACACCGGAAAGCATTCTGAATCTGTATCTGAAAAATGACGTTGGAGAAATGGTTCCTTTTTCCACATTTATTACCATAGAACGTGTATACGGCCCGGAAGTTCTTACCCGTTACAACATGTATATGTCGGCAATGATCAATGGAGAACCAGCTGAAGGCTATAGCTCCGGAGATGCTATTGCAGCAGTAGAACGTGTAGCTGCAGAAACTCTTCCGAGAGGTTTTGATATCGAATGGTCCGGTATGACCAGAGAAGAAATTTTATCTGGTAATCAGACCGTATATATCTTCGGGGTATGTCTGTTATTCGTTTACCTTCTTCTTGCCGCACAGTATGAAAGTTTCCTGTTGCCAATGCCGGTACTACTAAGTTTACCAACTGGTATTTTCGGATCTTACATTGCCTTGGTACTGGTTGGTCTGGATAACAATATCTACGCACAGGTAGCCCTGGTCATGTTGATCGGTTTGCTTGCCAAAAATGCCATTTTGATTGTGGAATTTGCCATAGCCCGGAACAAAGAAGGTTATGACATTATTCCTGCAGCCATCGAGGGAGCCCGCCAGCGTCTTCGTCCGATCCTGATGACATCTTTTGCCTTTGTAGCAGGACTTATACCGCTATGTATTGCAACTGGTGCCGGTGCTACAGGAAACCGATCCATTGGTATCGCGGCGGCAGGTGGTATGCTTATCGGTACTATTTTCGGACTGGTTATTATCCCCGGACTTTACATATTTTTTGCCAAACTAGAAAACAAGAAGAAAGATGAACAAAAGGTTTCATAGAATTATATACATCCCTCTTGTAGTACTGGGGCTACATTCATGTACTACTCCGCAGGTATCCGATATTAAAAAAGCACCGGCATTACCCGTAAATATTCTGCCGGCAGCAAAAGACCAGCAGGCGGAATTTAAACCGGTGAATATAAATACCTATTTCAACGATCAGGCTTTAATTCAGCTATATGATCAGGCGGTCAAGGCGAATCCCGATTTTCAGATTGCTCAACAGCGTGTAGAAATTGCGAACAGTTTCCTTAGAAGATCGAAAATGGATCTACTGCCTTCTCTTGATATCGGCGCATCTGTGTCCGGAGATCATTATGGTAAATATACCATGGAAGGTGTTGGTAACTACGACACCAACCTTTCTCCTAATATCACAGATGAACAGAAGATCAATCGTGATTTCACCCCCAATTATTGGTTAGGTGCAAGAAGCAGCTGGGAAATAGATGCCTGGGGAAAGCTGAAAAATAAAAAGATAGCAGCCCAGAAAAGATATCTGGCTTCTACAGAAGGATTGCGCTTGCTACAGGTAGAGCTGTTTACAGATATTGCCAATTTATATTATCAGTTGGTAGCACTAGACCATAAACTGGCAATTTATAAACAAAATTACCAGCTACAACAAAGGGCTTTCGAAATCATTACCGCTCAGCGTGCAGTAGGAAAAGCGACCGAGCTGGCTGTGCAACAGTTCAGGGCACAAAACAATAACTGGCTGGCTGAAGTTGAACATATTAAAGCAGAAATTGTAGCGGTAGAACAGGCAGTTATGACGCTTACCGGATCTTACGGTGGTGAAGTAAAACGCAGCAAAGTACTTATAACAAGCAATATGGATATCCTAAATAAATCTATAGATGTAAAAAACATTATCCATTCCCGACCGGATGTTGCTTCAAATTATTATGTACTGGAAGCTACACATGCCGATGCAAAAGCAGCAAAAGCAGCATTCTATCCCCGTATAGATATTGGTGCAGGTATTGGTTTCAATTCATTCTCGGCAGAAGCATTATTCAAGCCTAGTTCGTTAGCAGCACAGCTTTTAGGCGGGTTAGTTGTTCCTATATTCAACAAAGGTCAGTTAAAACATGAATTCAATGTTGCCGACAAAGAGCAGGAAATAGCTTTTCTAAATTATCAGAAGAGTATTACTACAGCATATAATGAGCTTCAGTCTATTTTAAAACAAACCAAAATTTATGAAAAGGTTTTAAAACTAAAATCTGAAGAAGTTGGATTTCTGGAAAGAGGTATAGAAGTATCTAACGATCTGTATGTTACCGGTTATGCAAATTATATGGAGCTTATCAACTCTCAGAAAAACAAGCTGCAGGCTGAATTAGATTTGCTGGAATTTCAGCATCAGAATACCCGAAACAATGTTCTTTTATTCAAAGCACTTGGCGGAAATCTGGACGATTAAATAAGAAAGCAGCCTGAGAAATTTCAGGCTGTTTTTTTTATCCGTTAAATTCAATCCAGCTGTGAAAGTATTTCACTAATCCCAGATTAGCTGTTAATAATAGTTAAAGTTTAAAATCAGGTGAAACTTTTTTCACTATTTGGTGTCATATATAGTAAATACCATAAAACATGTACAAATTTGGATGTATAACACTACTCTCTTTATTGAGCATCAATGCCCATGCTCAGTCCGTTATTACAGGAAATGTAAAAAATCAGGATAACAAAACAATCCCATATTGCGCAATAGGAATAAAAGATTCTAAAACCGGAACTATTACTGACGGGAGTGGGAATTATAAACTTGAAATCCCTGATGAAGCCAAAAATAAAGAAATCATCTTTACGGCAGCCGGATATTCAGACAAAAGTATTCCTGCAAACGAATTAAAAACCAACAGTAATATTGTGATGGATTACAAAGTTACTAACATTGAAGCTGTTGTAGTTGGCTCCAAGAAGTTGAAGGAAAAAACAATAGGTCAAAAATCCCGCCCCTTCCTTACTTTTTCTAAAATGTTCGATCAAAATGTTCCCACTATAGAACAGGGCAATATTTTCACGGTTTACCAAAAAACCAGGCTGGCTGCTTACAATTTCTATATTATCCCAAGTTCAAAATTCGAACAGATAACGATGAAGCTTAACATCTATAGTGTAAAAAACAATGAACCGGATCGCCCGCTTTTGCAGGAAAATATTATCTACAAAACCTCAACCACCGGATGGCAAAAAATTGACCTGTCGGAACATAAATTAAACTTTAACAACCTGGATAAAATAGCAGTCACTCTGCAATTAGTAGATCATAAAGCACTACCAGATATTGGTTTTGTATTTGGCGTTTCTGCTAAAAAATCTCTTTCAAAAAATCTGCTTTTCAGATATCAAAGCCAGGGAAACTGGGAAGCAAGTGAAGGAAGCTTTATTACCAATCTCGATATTCGTTATGATAAAGCTAAAGGAGAAAAGGATATTACCGAAGAACAGGAAGCAGACAACAATAATGATGCAGACACTAAAGCTCTTATCAGTTATTATGAACATAAAAAAGATGCCCAGAAAACAGTATATGGCAAAAATAAAGAAGGAAAATATATAGACCTGAAAGATGCCAAAATATATTATGAAGAATATGGAAAAGGGCAGCCTTTGATCTTTTTGCATGGAAATAACGGAAGTATTTCTGATTTTTCTAAACAAATTCCTTTTTTTGCCAAGCATTATCGCGTAATAGCTATAGATACAAGAGGTCAGGGAAGAAGTACAGACCTTACACAAGATGCGTATAGCTACGAAAAGTTTGCTTCAGATTTGTATCAGGTTACCAAAAGTCTTAATCTGGACCAGGTTGATATTATTGGCTGGAGCGATGGTGGTAATACAGCTTTAATCTTTAACTATGAACATCCGGAAATGGTTAACCGTATTGTTACTATTGGTGCCAATATGAATCCTGCAGGTGTAAAAGAAACATTAATTGAGCTATTCAAAAAACAATTAACCGCTAATGATCCTAAGACGAATCAGCGACTGGTAAAACTTATGCTGAATCACCCGGATATCACGTCCAATCAGTTGAGCGTTATTACCAACCCTGTTTTGGTAGTTGCAGGAAGTGATGACGTCATTAAAGATGAACATACCAGACTTATCCACAAACTTATCCGTAATTCGGAGCTGGCTATTGTCCCCAATGCTACACATTATATTCCGTTTGAACAGCCTGAGAAGCTGAATGAACTGATGCTAAATTTTTTAAAAAATAAATCCTAATGTCATAACCTATATAGAAGTAAATGTTTATATATTGATTCCTCCGGAAAATAATGAATTCTGAAAATATTATTTCCAGAATTCATCATAATAGGTATCGGCTTCCGTCTCGTGGATAGCATCCAGAGCTTTTCCTATTTTTTCCAATGCCGAAGTATCCAGAATTTTTTCCAGATGAGGAAACCACATCCGCTCTTCGAAGCGGATGTGTTGTTCCAGAGCATCAGCAAAATTTGTTAATAACTGAATGCTTACAGATAATTCAATATCAGCGGTAAGTGTTCTGATCTGCTGGTGTTCTCTTCTGATCTGGTCAGCAAATTCATCATCTGCATAAGGAAATAATATCTCTTCTTCCTCCCGAAAATGTTCTTCCAAATGCGAGTTCCAGAAATAGCTTACATAATCCTTTATACGTTCAAGCAAAATTTCTTTCTTCAATCCCTGACGTATTTTCCATGCGCATAGTAATCCAAAATGGTGATCACGTGACAGCAATACAATATTTTCATTTCGTTTCATAATTTCGTTTTTTTTATAAAAAAAGACTAATATAGCCCAAAGTTGTTTATAAAGAGTAGTTTACAAGAATTGAAAAACGTATCGGTAACGATTTAGTAATGGTGCTCTTTGCACCTAATTTCATTTGATTGCCTTGTAAATCAGTAGTAAATATAAAAATATACCCGACTTAAATTCTCTTTCCACCAGTTAAATTTTATTGTTACTAAAGTCGTTTCATACTAAATATTTATGAAATAACTTCCACAGGTGGGATAAACTGAATTTTCAAATTCAATAATCATCAACACCTACATTAGAAAGTGTTTTTACGGTTTCCGATTCTATACCGGCGTAACCGCTGGTTACGATTACAGTTTATCCTATTAAATCAATTCTGTTAATTACCTGTGATAAAGTTTGATATTTCATTAAATCCAGACTGAACAGGTTGCTGTAATACCCCTTGGTAATTTAGTTGCTCCATTTGTTTAATATTACTTTTGATGCGAATGCAATCAAATTCAATTTAAATTTTGTTGTGGGTGATGATGTTAGTTCATCAACTGCTTCCTGAACTTATTAGGTGGTATGCCCACTTCACGTTTGAAAAGCCTTGAAAAGTAGGTTGGATTATCGAATCCCAATGTATATGCTATCTCGGCAATATTTTTTTCCTTATCAGAAAGCATATTCTTAGCCTGGCTAATCAAAAAGATATGGATCAGCTCAATAGCCGTCTTGCCAGTTTCCTGTTTCAACAAATCACTAAGGTAGCGAGCGGACAAATGAAGCTGCTCAGCCATAGACTGAACATTAGGCATGCCGTTTTCATACAACATATCTTCAGTTGAATACTGCTGAAGCAAGGCGGTAAATTTCGTAGCGGTAGCACCTGAAATCTCTTTACGATTGATGAACTGCCTTCTGTAAAAACGGTCACTATATTTCAAAATAGAATCTACGTGGCTTAGCATAATGGTCTTACTGAATTCATCAATATTGTTATTGTATTCGGCTTCAATCCTATTGTAGAGTTCCCAAATTATGATTTCCTCCGCAGGTGTAAGATGTAAGGCTTCATTTATTTCATAATCAAAAAAACTATACTTGCTAATATCATTGAAAAGAGATGTTCCTGTAATATAATCCTGATGGATGTAAATTACAAAACCTCTTTCCTGTAACTTGATATTATTAAATGAAACATGCTGATTGGGTTTAAAAAAAGCTAGTGAGCCACGGTCATGGTCGTACTTGGTCTTGCCATAGAGCATACTTCCCGAACGCATCTTGCGAAGGCCGATAAAGTAAAAATCTGAGGTAAATTCAAGTTCACTTCCACAGGTTGATTGTTCGTCGCCCTGTAATACGCTAAAAAGTGGGTGTTCAGGAGGAGCTATACCCAATACATCATGCAACTCACTCAAATTGTGAAAATGTTTCATATCCTAAATGCTATTAAGCGAAGTCCCATTAGGATTTCGCTTTCTTTATTGTCATATATTATCCATGTGCGGCTACCGAAACGTCTTGCCACTTTTCCCACACTGACAAACGTTCAGCATAGGTATGACTTACCCATGGGAAAGCCATCTTACCAAGCATCAGCCTCACTGGCGGCTCTTCTGAGTTCACCAGTTTTACAATGGCATCAGCAGTAGCGTTTGGATTTCCATAATCATCATCAGTAAAAGAAGCAAAATACGCCTCTTTAATTGGCTGGTACGCTTCAATACGATTAACCATAGATGCAGAACTTCCACTAAAATCAGTTGCAAAGGCGTTAGGTTCTACCAAAGTTACTTTGATTCCAAAACCTGCGACTTCCAATGCCAATGATTCGCCAAAACCTTCAATTGCCCATTTTGTTGCTGTATACATCGCCGAAGTCGGTGTAGCTACAAGACCCAGTGCACTTGAGATCTGAATGATATGTCCACTTTGTTGTGCTCTCATAATTGGAAGAACAGCCTGTGTAACCCAGATAGATCCGAAAACGTTGGTTTCAAACTGAGCTCTGACTTCTTCTTCATTTACTTCTTCCACAGCTCCGAAAAGACCATATCCTGCGTTATTAATAAGAACGTCGATTTTTCCGAAATGCTTTACCGCTTTTTCAACAGCTTCAAAACAAGCTTCACTGTTTGTTACATCAAGTGAAAGGGCTAAAACATTTTCTCCATACTGAGCTATAAATTCATCCAGTACACTGATGTCACGAGCTGTGATTACTACCTTGTTCCCTTCTTTTAATAAAGCGTTTGCCCATATTTTACCCATACCTCTTGAGGCTCCGGTAATAAAAATTATTTTTGACATTTGATTAAAATTTTATTTTATATCACAAAGGTCGGTTTTAGATATTCAGTAAACTGAAACAAATGTCGGAAAAAATGTAACGGATTTACATAAGTACTAAACACTAGAAAGCAAACTTTTGCTTGTTCGATTTAGCAGCGATCTGATGGCAATGTTATCATCCGAAATAAATCCTGTGAAATCGGAATTTTAATAATCTCAATTTTCACTAAATCTAGTGTCTGCCATAATTAAGAAATTTTGGATACATTTTTAAGAGATTTGGATACATTACAAAGTGTTACATTATAGATCTTTACAAAAAAAATATAAAGTATGATAGCAGCAAAAGGATACGCGGCACAAAGTGCACATTCAGATTTAGTTCCTTGGAATTTTGAAAGACGTAACTTAGGGAATCATGATGTACAAATTCAAATTATGTATTGTGGTGTTTGTCATTCGGATTTGCATAGTATCAATAATCATTGGGGTGAAGGTGTTTTTCCATTGATTCCGGGACATGAAATAGTTGGTAAAATAGTGGCAATAGGAAGCCATGTAAAAAAATTTAATATAGGTAATCTTGCAGGAGTTGGTACTCAACATGATTCTTGCAGGGAATGTGAGGATTGTAAAGATGGTTTCGAACAATTCTGCCCGGAAGGAATACAAACTTTTGGAAGCATTGATAAAAGTGGTCAACCGACTCATGGTGGATATTCAGATACAATTGTAGTGAGTGAAGACTTTGCGTTTCACATCTCTGAAAAACTAAATTTACCCGCAGTTGCCCCTTTGCTATGTGCAGGCATTACAACTTGGTCGCCATTACGTAAGTGGAAGGTTGGAAAAGGTCATAAATTAGCCGTTGTTGGGCTTGGTGGTTTAGGACATATGGCTGTAAAATTTGGTGTTGCTTTAGGTGCAGAAGTAACTGTGATTAGTACATCTCCTAGTAAACAGGAAGCAGCCAAGAAACTGGGAGCACATCATTTTATAGTTTCAAAAGATGAAGAACAGGTACAATCCGTCTTTCATTCCTTCGATTTTGTACTGGACACTGTTGCACAAGATCATGATATAAACCCTTTAATAACAATATTGAGAACAAACGGAACATATATTAATGTTGGTTTACCACCCAAACCTTGGGAAATATCATCATTTTCTTTGGTACTTGGGAACAAGTCTATTACAGGTTCAGGCGTAGGAGGTTTGAAAGAAGTACAAGATATGCTCGATTTTTGTGCTGAAAATAATATTGTTTCTGATATTGAAATAATAGATATAAAAAATATTAATGAGGCATTTATCAGGATGGAAAAAGGTGATGTTCGTTACCGCTTTGTAATTGACATGTCTACTTTATAGGTAAATTTGTAAAATGAAAGAGCAGAAAACACCCTACATTATACAATCCATTTCAGAACAACATCGGTGTTTAGGCTTACCTAAGCCTAAACACCCTATGGTAAGTGTTTTCAGGTTTGAACAGATGAATAAAATGTTAGAATTGCCTGAATGGTATAGCTTAGCTTTCTACTGTATTTCCATTAAAAAAAACTTTACTGGAAAAGTCAAATATGGACAGCGATTTTATGATTATGATGAAGGGGTAATGGCATTTATGTCGCCAAACCAATTACTCTCTCACATGCAAAATGAAAGTTCAACTTCCGAAGGAATTTGCCTTTGTTTTCATCCTGATTTCCTCAATGGTTACCCATTGGCGTCAACAATTAAAAAGTATGGTTTCTTTTCCTACGAAACTAACGAAGCATTACATCTTTCTGAAGAGGAAGAGATCGTTATAGATAATATACTGAAAAATATTGAGTTAGAATATCAATCTAATATAGATCACTTTAGCCAAGATGTAATCATTGCTCAAATAGAACTAATTTTGCAGTATAGCAATCGTTTTTATAATCGTCAATTCATAACACGTAAACCAGCAAACGATGAGATTTTAATTCGTTTGGATAATCTTCTAACAGCGTGCTTTAATGATGAAGTAGCATTGATTTCAGGAATACCTACAGTACAATTTATTTCAGAACAGTTAAACATATCATCCAGCTATTTGAGTGATACGTTGCGAAGCATTACTGGCCAGACAACGCAACAACACATTCATAACAAAATTATTGACAGGGCTAAAGAGTTGCTTTCAAATACCAACTTAACCGTTAGTGAGATTTCCTATCAATTAGGATTCGAGTACCCCCAGTCATTTAATAAACTATTTAAAAATAAAACAAATGTTTCGCCTTTGGAATTCAGAAATTCTTTCAGTTGATATCGATAAAAATTATTTTTTTATCCGTTTTTGAAATAGTATAATCTTTTTTAAGAGTGATTTACACGTATCATAAGATACGGATGTTTTAAGCAAGAAAAGTAGTGTTTTCATTTGGCTATCTCTAAATGTCTTCTTTAAAATCAATTGATTGCGCTAAGAAATCGATACCAATTAGTTTTATTTCACGGAGAGTAAACGGAAAAATACTTGTAAAAACAGGCAGGGCTGCCAAAATGGTAACATCAAAACGAAGTTGAAAAAGAAATCTCTTTCCATTTCTCTAAATCTGTTTTTACCGATTCCATTTTTTTATAAGAAGCATTGTAGGCATCTTTTCCCAAAAATAAATGCAAAGGCGGATTGGTTTCTTGAGAAACTCTTATAATCACCTCTGCAAATTTTTCAGGATCTCCTTGTTGATTACCATTTAATTCATTTTGATAGAACTCTTGAGACACTCTTGCAACTTTATATTGATCTATAAAGTTTGATGGTGTTTTAAGTGAAGTAGTGTCCAAGAAATTTGTTCTGAAAGCGCCAGGATAAATCACCGTAGATTTTATACCAAGTGTAACTGTTTCTGCATGCAAAGCTTCTGTAAGTCCTGCAACTGCAAATTTGCTGGCGCAATAAGCTCCCCATCCAGCATAACTGCCAACATATCCACCAATAGAAGATATGTTAAAAAAATGTCCTGTTTTGTTTTCTCTAAAAATTGGCATGACATTCTTAATAATGTTCATTACACCAAAAACATTTACTCGAAAACTTTCTTCAACTTCTGTATTGGTGAGCTCTTCTATTGCTCCGGTTTGTCCATAACCAGCGTTATTGACAACAACATCGATTCTGCCGAATTTGTCAATAATCTGATGAATACCATGTTGCACATTTTTCTCATCAGTAACATCCATTTCAATAGGGATGAAATATTCTGACTGATTGCCTGCCACTGAAATTAAATCGTCTAAATTTCTTGATGTGGCAGCGACCTTAAAACCTTTAGACAACAACTTTGTCGTCAGCGACAACCCCAAACCTTTTGAAGCTCCTGTGATTAACCAAATTTTATCGTTCATAACCTAATTTTATATGTTTTAGTACTTAGAATAAACTCTTACTTCTATTCTTTTTTGTCAATTAAAGTAAGAGCGCTCTAATTTTTATGATCTTACCATTTCATCATTTGCTGTCTTAATCCATCCTGTTGTATTGTGAACAATATTTATTATTCCTTCAGGGATTTTCTTTTCTTTAGCTTTATTCATATCTAATTCCATAGTCATTTCATTCTCTCTACCCTGAATTGCTAATTTAGCCCAATGAGGATTTATCACCATACTTCTTCCAATAGCCACCATATCTAAACCGAGGTTTAATGCATGATTAGCTTCGCCGGGAGTTGTTATCTGACCGGCAGCGATGACTGGTTTTCGATTATTGATGTAGGATGTCAATACTTCGGTAATAGTTTTTGAGGTATTACTATCCAGTGGCTTTTGCGTTAATATTTGGAACAATGAGAAATGGAGATAATCAACCTGCTCCTGAATAAGTCTATCGATCAATGCAAAAGAATCATTTAGCCTTAAACCTTCTTTGGGTAGTTCTTCAGGAGATATTCTAAAACCTAAAACAAATGGTTTTTCTGCATATTCTGCAATCACTCGTCTCACTTCGCGAATAACCTCCGTTGAAAAACGCAGACGATTTTCAATATTTCCACCCCATTTGTCTGTCCGATTATTAAATAATGGCGATAGGAAATTCTGATTTAAGAAACCATGTGCTCCGTGAATTTCCACCCCGTCAAAACCAGCTTCTATGGCTCTTCTGGTTGTAGTTCCGAAAGCTTTAATCACATCCCATATTTCATTTTCTTCTAAAGCGCGAGGAACTATTAATTCGGGAGAACTGAAAGGTGTTGTCTCCGATTTGACAGCACTCGCACTTACTACGGTTCCATTGGGTATTAGTGATGGAATCGCTTTGTTACCTGCATGAAATATTTGCAATATAGCAGGAGCACCACCACTTTTAGATGCATTTGCCAGTTTTTTTAAACCAGGGATGAAACGATCATCATATGCTGCAAATTCATTCGTAAATCCAATACCTTCAGGAACAATCTGTGTACAGCCTGTAATCACTAATCCAACATGCTCTACTCTTTCCCTGATCCATTCAAGCTCTCCTTCAGAGACTGTAAAATCGTCGTTTGATGACCAAGTCGTCATGGGAGCCATCACGATACGATTCTTTATTTCAATGCCATCTATTAATTTAAGAGGTTTCAGTAATTTTTCAGATTTTTTCATTTCAGTTATTTTTTTAATTGTTTATAAAAGATATACCCACCATGATGTAAAGTGTTTTCATCAACAAATTTTCCATCAGCCGTAAAGCCTGTATCGTCTTTGTAGTAAATTTCATTACCTGTTACTTTGTAGCTACCTTGATAAGCACTTTGACGATTTCCACGTGCTTCATCATAGCGGTTATTGGGCAAAAGTTCTTGTCTAATGTGACCATCTTCTGTTACCCACATCCCAATATATCCTTTGGTTTGTTCTATAGTTTTTTCCATTGTTGTTTTATTTTTTTCCACCAATTGAACTAATTCATACGTATCTAAAAAAGCAATCCCAGAGCTGATTTTATCACCATTTAATTGCAATTTCCAGATGTATGTATTTTCATAAATCTCGTTTGTTTTAGTTATTGCTTTTGCTTTGAAATGAAGCCAAATAAATTTACCATCCGCTGTAAGGCTAATTAACTCTGGTTTTAAAGGCTCTTTCAGTTTATCGACAATAGGCTTTACGGCACGTTCCATAAAATCCTTTTTTCCAATATAGCTTCCCGAGACTGGCGATTTTCCGCTGACCACCCAAGTGGCATCGTCAGCCAAAAGATCGAAGAAATTAGCTGTGCCATTCTTCCACATCTCAAACTGCTTTGCTACAATTGTTATTGAATTCTTCATAGTAGCATCTTGTCTCTCTTGTCCTTTTGCGGAGAAACATAAAAGCCCAAGAATTAGTAAGATGATTATAGAGCGGTTGATAGAGTGTAGCTTTTCCATTGTTCTACTTCGTTAGTAATTAAATTTACTTTTTTATACACCACATCATAAGCATCATTGCCTAAGAATAAATGAACTGGCGGATTTTCTTCTTTACTTACAGCAATTAGTACATCCGCTGCTTTTTCAGGATCGTTAGGTTGATTACCGTTGATGTCATTGATGTGCACTTGTTCAGATTGGCGAGCCAGCTCATAATCTTCAATCGTGTGTCGAGGTGTTTTAACCGAATCTTTGGCAAGAAAATCGGTGCGGAAATAGCCAGGATAAATAACAGTTGCATGTACACCAAATCCTTTTACTTCTTCGGCCAAACTTTCTGTAAAGCCAGCAACTGCAAATTTTGTAGCACAATAGATTCCCCAGCCAGCATATCCTCCAGAAAAACCTCCTATTGAAGCGATGTTGAAGATATGTCCCGACTTATTTTTACGTAAATAAGGCATTGCGTTTCTAATGATATTCAAAGAACCAAAAACATTTATGTCGAAGCTACTTCTTGCTTCTTCATCTGTTAGCTCTTCTATCGTGCCTATTTGCCCAAAACCAGCATTATTTACAATGACATCAATTTGTCCAAAATGTGCTATGCTGTTTGCAATCGCTTTCTTTACATTTTCGTCGTCAGACAAGCTGACTTCAAGTGGTAAAAATTTGTTTGACGTATTCCCAAATTCAGTTATTAAAGATTCGATTTTGCGAGAGGTAGCTATTACGCGAAAATCTTGTTTTAATAATTTTTTGACCAAAGATGCTCCTAAACCTTTTGAAGCACCGGTTACCAGCCATACTTTTTTTGATGTTTCCATATTTTATATTTTTATGATGACACAAAGGTAGGATGGTGTTATGAGGCTATATAACGAAATGCTAACGATAACTTACGAAATTCTAACATTTCTGAATTGTGTGGGATTTATGTTTAAATGTTTCTTGAAAAAATTATTGAAATGAGGCACTTCGTTAAACCCTAGAGCAAAAGCAATTTCAGATATATTCCAATCAGTTTGCATTAAAAGTATCTTTGCTTCTTGTAATAGACGTTCAGTAATGATTTGGGATGTGGTTTTTTGAGTGGTTTCTTTTATGGCTCTGCTCAAATGATTGACGTGAATAGAAAGTTGATTAGCAAAGTCTGATGCAGAACGAAAATTTACACGCTGTCTAGCATCTTCGATTGGAAATTGCCTTTCCAATAATTCCAGAAATAGGATGGATATTCTATGAGAAGCATTGATGTCTTGTTTTTCTACCTTTTTTGCAGGCTGCATTTTAATGGTCTGATGTAAAATTTCAAACACCAAATTTCTTAATGCATCATACTTGTGTATGTAATCAGAGTCAATTTCAACAAACATTTTAAGGAAAATCTCTCTTATTTTATCAGCTTGTTCTAAGTTGATTTCAAAAATTGGCGTGCCATTTGGTTGGAAAACTTCATAATTTCTCAAGTTTCCAAAATGATGAAAAAAGGCAGGTGTAAACACACAGAAAAACCCCGACTGATCATCATCTAGTGATTCCCAATTATAGGGGATCTGTGGATTAGCAAACAAAAGTGCCTGCTTTTTTATTTCGATTTCCTTATCCGCATAATAAATTTTGTTTCTACCAATAATAAGACTGATTTTATAATAATCTTTCCTACTGTATGGCACTGGCTTAGGATGGGTTCCGGCAAAATCATCTAGCTTAAATACATTAAAATGACCGATCTCTTTTCTGATATTATCGGGTACCCAATTTAACTTAGCTTTATAAAATTCTTCTATTGACTGTGTCTTCTCCATTATGCAAACTTACAAAATTCAATCAATTAGCTTAGTTTTTATTTAAAGGATTAAGCTTATTAAGCATCATATTATGTAATGGCTGATATGATGTGTAACAAACTATTGTATCTCTGAAAAAACAACCTTATATAGCTTTCAAATTTTCATGATTGAAATTACGAACCAATATAAACCAGATGACTATCCAAACCGATAGAACTCAATTTATATTTCTAGAAGTTTGATCTTTTTCTTCATCCCAATTGACTTTGTTGAAAAAAATCCCTGTTCTTTAATAAGTGATTGTAGGCAATAGTGGAAAGGTCATCAAACTTGAAATCGTAGATATAAATCGAAAAAACTTTCTCAATTTGCTGTTTGATGTAATTATTTACAATGGCGTAAAATTTACCAGAATCAGTAATCGTTGCTCGAAAAGGATTGACTATGCTAATCCAACCATTGCTCCATTTGCCTTTGTTGCAAGGAACTATGAAAAAAAATGCAAAAGACTGAATTTTAGATACTTAATTAAATCTAAACCTCGTAAAATAGGTAATGATTTAGTAACCTAAACTCGTCTTTTTAAGAACAAAACCTATCGTACACCGACCTCCAACTTTGGACTACCATTTTATAAACTACTATACAGCAACGCTTTTAACCGTTTTGCCTATTTTCGCTTTTTACTAATCTTTTTATTGAAAAAAGATTAGTAAAGCTAAAAGTAGCTTATAAAGAGTGGTTTACAGGAGTGGAAAATCCAATCGGTAACGATTTGGTAATGGTGCTTACTGCATTCGCTTTCATATGATTGCCTTGTAAATCATTGAGGCAAATGTAATAAAAAATGGATAAAGTACATTGGTGCTTTATCCATTTTTTTTCCACTCTATATGAAAAGTCGTCAAAAAAAATCCCCACAGTTGGGTGAACCTGTGAGATTGGTCTCGAAATAATTTCCAAATTTTGACATACCAACATTCGATACAGTTCCGAAACAAATAGTGGTAATTTCTAAATGATTAAACTATGCAGATCCTGTTGAGCAAAATACTATCGAAAATTCAGCATCAGGAAGACAGACTTTCTTCTCAAATGATGCGAACACCAGAAGAAGCCTACCAAATGACCTTGTTCCTAAACGAAATGCTGTGTACCGTAAAAGCTGAAGTTTTACAAACTGGATTTACAGATGAACAGCAGGAGATTGATTTTTTCAAGAATGTGAAACCACAAATTTTAGGGAAACTCATTTACTATAACAAGGTATTCCGCATCGAAACCACTTGCCCGGTGAGCAACGGCAAATTACATCAAAGCTATTATCAGAACCAATTAAAAACCCTCAAATCAGAATATAAGGAAAGTATTTGCAATGAGGATTTTTACAGATACTATCGTGCGGGTAGATCAGACCGTGACCAAACTTATTTCAGGCTGGGACAAATCAACTACCACGATGGGTTAAAGAGTGGCGTATTTGAAATTGACGTTAGTTTTTCAACGTACTATGATAACAAAGTAGCCCACATCATAGCCAACGAATTGCTTTATACTTATTTGCTTACGAAAATCAATCCCGAAGAAAATTCCGATATGATTTTAATAAATGAGGATGCAAACAAGGATATTTCGTGGACAAATTCCCAAAATGCACTTATTGAACTTGTATATGCTCTGTATGCTTCAAATTCCATTGCAGACAGAAAAATAGGCATCCGAAAATTAGCGTTGATTTTTCAGGTGCTATTCCGAACTCCCTTAAACGATATACATCACTCTTTCCACCGAATGAAAACACGGGCAGGTTCCCGAACGGCATTTTTAGATCAGCTCAAAATATCCCTCGAAGAATATATGGATAAAGACCTTTAGCATATTAAAAAATAGGTTCAGAGCAGTACATTTCGTGTACTGCTTTTTCTTTGCCCATATCTGCCAATTGGCAAATGTTGGGGGAACTTCGCTCTAAAATATGTCTTATGCCTTAAAACCCTTATCAAACAAGGGTTTTCCCTGTTTGTAAAAAAATTTAAAAAATTGACAAACCAATTGGCAAGACTTGGCAGACAAATTCTGCCACCCTTTGCAATTTTGCATAGTGAACATTAAAAAACTATGCAATGAAAATTATAACCATAGAAGAAGATGCCTGGATACAGCTCAACAACCGTATCAATGCCATTGCCAATTACTTGAAAAAGCAGGAAGATATAAGCTACGATGACCTGTGGTTAAATAACCATGAAGTATGCCAATACCTGCACGTCAGCGAGAAAACCCTTTGGCGTATGCGTAGCAAAGGCGAAATAGCCTATTCAAAAATATATGGTCAGTATTTCTACACCATTGGGACAATTAAAAATATGCTCAATGCCAATGCTGTACAGAGTAGTGATGAGTTTTTGCAGGAACTTATGGCAAAAAGCAAAAGATATATCGAAAAAGGACGAAAGCTAAAGACAGACAGCAAATAGGTAAACTACCTTAAAAAATATCCCTATGAATATTGATAGAATAGAATTTTTGGCGTGGATGGAACGCCTGATGGGGCGCTTTGATATGTTGGGTGACCATATTGATAATCTGCAGAAGAAACGTAACAATATAGACGGTGAAGAATTGCTAGATAATCAGGATCTACTTCAAATGCTAAAAATCAGTAACCGTTCCCTTCAACGATACCGCTCTATTGGTAAACTGCCCTACTATACTATAAGCGGTAAGCTGTATTACAAACTTTCTGATGTCCATCAGTTCATTAGAGATAGTTTTAATCCACCATCCACAAAACCATGATGCCTTTGAGCGACAAACACTGCCTTCGAGTGCCAATTAGCGCAATGCCGTTAGCTGTTATTTTACTTTCGAAATTGAATTTTAAATTTTTAAGATTATGAGTGAAGAAACTTTAATTAAAACTGAAATTACTGAGCAATTATCTGATATTCTGCTTGTACTGGATAAAGAGAAAATGAAAATCCAGGCAGTAAAGAGCATTGATGAAAACGGGAAAATGGAAACCGTTAATCCCACCAAGAAGAACGAAAATCAATTTATGCGTGTGGATAAAAGTGGTGATTTTTTTTCCAATTTCTTCTTCAATTTTTTCAGTCAGCTGAAAAACCCGACCAACTTCTCCTTTTTTAAAGTACCCGCACCTGTTGCCGTTGATGTAGCAAATGATATGCAGAAGCAGATAAACAATCCAACTCCTGATGGAGAAAAAATAATGAAGGAACACGAGGTTAAACCTGAACAGCCACAAGAACAGAAACAAGAAAATCAAAATAATATGGAAACAACACAAACAACACCGGAAACAAGCGAAAACCGCTTTAAACCGGAACAGATTGATTGGGACACTATGAACAATCTCGGATTGGGCAAAGAACGTCTTGAAAAAATGAATCTGTTAGAACCTTTATTAAAAGGTTATAAAACCAATGAACTCGTGCCGATAAGTGTCAATCTAGGTGGTGCCATTGTCCGTACAGATGCCCGACTGTCTTTGCAGCAAACCGAAGACGGAAAGGTTGTAGCAGCAATACATGGTATCAGAAAAGAACCCAACCTGAACTTTGAGTTTTTCGGATACAAGTTTACAGATGAAGACAAAAAACATCTGCTGGAAACTGGAAACATGGGCCGTGTGGTTGATCTTAAAAACACAAAGACAGGAGAAATGATACCGTCAATTATCAGTGTGGACAGGCTTACTAACGAGCTGATCGCTTTAAAGACAGAATTTATCAAAATACCTGATGAGATCAAGGGAGTAAAATTAGATAGTACACAAAAGCAGGCTCTAATAGAGGGAAAACCGCTTTACTTGGAGGGTATGATATCTAAAAAGGGTGATGCTTTCAGTGCCAATATTCAATTTAATGCCGACAAAAGATATGTCGAATTTTTATTCGATAGAGGCAATTCCAACAATCAATCGCAGGGCAATCAACAGAATAATCAGCAAAGCCAACCGCAGGAAGCCCCCAAAACTTTCAGGGGCAAAGAGCTTAATGATGAGCAATACAAGGACTACAAAAATGGGCAGACTGTTTACATTGACGGCTTGATTGATAAGAAAGGAAAGCCATATCAGGGATATATTACCTATAACCAAGAAACGGGGAAAACCAATTTTGAATTTCCAAACCAGGTTAAGGCACAAGCTCAGCCTACTGAAGCCCATAAAACACAAACAGCAGTCAATTCGGAGGGGAAAACCAATGAAGCGACCAAAAACATCAACGAGCCTTTGAAGTCTGGACAACAAAGACCGAAAAACAAACAGCAGCAGGAACAACAGGAAAAGCCCAAAGCTCCTGTTAAGTCCAAAGGTGTAAAAAGGTAGTGAACTATGAAATGCCTTTAGGCATTCCATGTGACCAATGAAAAACAATTAAAATATTCACATGAAAACAATTATTGCAGAAAAACCAAGCGTAGCAAGGGAAATAGCCTTACTAGTGGGAGCGTCCGATAAAAAGGATGGCTACCTGACAGGTAACGGCTATTTTGTTACGTGGGCATTCGGACACCTCATAGGATTGGGAATGCCTGAAGATTACGGAATTTCAGGATTTAACAAAGGATCTTTGCTGATACTTCCGTACCCATTTTTACTGACTGTCCGCAAAGTCAAAAAAGAAAAAAGCTATGCAACCGATACAAGAGCATTGAAACAACTGAAAATAATAGACCAGCTTTTCAACCGTAGCGATAGCATTATTGTCGCTACCGATGCTGGTCGTGAGGGTGAACTTATCTTCAGGTATATTTATGAATACCTCAAATGTAACAAACCTTTTGAACGGCTTTGGATAAGTTCACTTACCGAAAAAGCCATCAAAAAAGGCTTTGACAACCTAAAAGAAGGAAAAGAATTTGACGGATTATATCAGGCGGCACAAGGCAGAAGCCGTGCCGATTGGTTGGTTGGCATCAACGCCACGCAGGCACTGAGCATAGCTGCAGGAAACGGAGTTTACTCGCTTGGAAGAGTACAAACACCTACACTTGCTTTGATATGTAAGCGTTATCTCGAAAACAAAAAATTCTCGGTGCAGCAATACTGGCAGATACAGTTATTGCACAACAAAGAATTGATAAATTTTAAAAGCCTTTCTAAAACCAAATGGGAAGAAGTAAAACTTGCTAATGATACATTGAAAACCATTCAGCGAAGCGATACGGCAACGATTACATTGGTAGAAACTAAAAGCGTTACAGAGCAACCGCCTTTGTTGTTTGACCTTACAGGACTGCAAAAGGAAGCCAACAAAAAACTCAACCTTTCTGCCGAAGAAACGCTCAACATTTCCCAAAGTTTGTACGAAAAGAAATTTATCACTTATCCACGCACCGGAAGCAAATATATTCCTGAAGATATGTGGGCAGAAATCCCCAATCTCGTAAGAGCATTACAGGACAGAGAAGTTTGCAAACAAGCCCTAACTAAATTGAAATGGGGTCGTTTCAATAAACGCATCGTGAACGATTTGCGTGTTACTGACCACCACGGTTTGTTGGTTACGGATAAAATTCCATCGGCACTTAATGCTAAAGAAAATGCAGTGTATGATATGATTGCTTTTCGGTTACTCGAAGCCCTTTCACAAGCTTGTATTAAAGAGCTGACTGATGTGACTTTACAGGTATTTCATTATGATTTTACGGTAAAAGGCAGTAAGATAATTGAATCCGGTTGGCGTTCAATCAAAGGAAATTTTACAGATGAAGACACCGAACCTGTACAGGATCTGCCGGAATTGAAAAAAGACAATGAAATCAAAATCAATGAAGCTTCCATTTTGAAAAAGCAAACCAAACCGCCAGTGCTTTATACTGAAGCAGGTCTACTATCTGCAATGGAAAATGCAGGAAAAGAAATTAGGAATGAGGAAGAACGAAAAGCCCTTCACAATATTGGGATTGGCACGCCTGCAACAAGAGCATCCATAATCGAAACGCTGTTTACCCGCAATTATATCCAACGGGAAAAGAAATCGCTGATACCAACCGAAAAAGGATTGCAGGTATATGATTTGGTTAAGGATAGAAAAATTGCAGATGTGGCTATGACTGCCGAATGGGAATTGGCTTTGCAGAAAATCGAAAATAACGAAGCTGATGCGAGAGCATTTCAAAAAGAGATGGAAACCTATGCTTCATCTATTACTAATGAACTGCTACAAACTTCCATTGCCAAAGACAATTTGCCCAAACTTACTTGCCCGAAATGTAAAAGCCAGCAACTCATTATTCGGGATAAGATTGTTAAGTGTCTCGATGAAGTTTGTAACTGGGTACAGTTCCGCAATGTATGTGGCGTACAAATCAGCATTGCTAATATTGAAAGCCTCGTTAATAAAGGCAAAACAACTCTGATTAAAGGGATGAAAAGCAAAGCCGGAAAGCAGTTCGATGCCTACATCGTATTAAATAATAAAGCTGAAAGTTCCTTTGAATTTGAGAAAAACAAGAATTATAAAAAGTAATGGAAAATAAATCAATCGTTAGTCAACAGGAAATTGAAAATCAGATTTATACAGTAAGAGACCAACAAGTTATGCTCGACAGCGACTTGGCAAGGATTTATCAGGTGGAAACAAAGAACCTCAACAAAGCCGTAAAAAGAAACACTGAACGATTTCCTACTTCTTTTTGCTTTCAACTGACCGAAAAGGAAGTTGAAAACTTGAGGTTCCAAATTGGAACCTCAAGTTTAAATTACGGTGGAAGACGTTATTTGCCCTATGTTTTTACAGAACAAGGCATTGCAATGCTTTCTGCTGTACTTCGTTCGGAAATTGCCATAAAAGTTAGCATTGAAATTATGAACGCTTTCGTAGAAATGCGTAAAATACTTATCAGCAATGCTTCACTTTTTCATCGTTTGGATAAAATTGAACTCAAACAATTAAAAGCCGACCAAAAATTTGAAGAGATTTTTAAGGCTTTGGAAAGTGATAAAATACATAGTGAAAAAGGTGTTTTCTACGATGGACAAATTTTTGATGCTTATACTTTTGTATCCAATATTATCCGAAATGCCAAAAGTTCTATTATCCTACTTGATAATTATGTGGACGATACGGTGCTTACCTTAGTTGGGAAACGAAGTGATAATGTAACCGCAATCATCTACACCAAGAATATCAGCAATCAGCTACGGTTGGACTTGCAGCGGTACAATAGCCAATATCCACCAATTGGGATTAAATTATTTCCTGATGCCCACGACCGATTTTTGATTATTGACAATACGGAACTCTTCCATATCGGGGCATCACTGAAAGACCTGGGCAAGAAATGGTTTGCCTTTTCGAGAATGGATATTGAAGTGGGCAAGATGTTACAAATCTTAAGCACACAGTAAATCCTCTGAAAATCTCAGAGGATTTACTGTGTGCTTAATTAGCTTATTAAAAAATACCATTCCTAGTTAATATGTAAGGATCCTTTTTTAAGGTTACAATACCATACACAATTTTAATGGAATCGCGATTATTCCTTCTTTAAGAATTCATTGTTTTTAGGTTTAAAAATTATTATTTTAACATATACGATAGTTTGTTAATGATAAATTATATTATATTTACAATATAGAGGAAGTAAAATAAACAATTTAGTAGCATCAGTCTCCAGTTTTTATATAGGTTCGAATCCTTTCTTCCTCTTGTTCTTTAATTGGCATTCACATGAAAATAAGTAGGCGAAAATTTATTGGTAATTCATCATTAACTGTTTTAGGTCTCGCGTTCACAAGTACTATTTTAGGAAAATCTGTTTCTCAATTTACCCCTACTACAATTGAAGAAACCATTCTCCAAAAATTAAAACGAGCTTCGGATCTTCGCAAATCAACTATTGGCAATCCTTCGCCAATGAACAGAGGTGCAATAACAAATCCTAGCCTCGATCAAGCAAGAAGTATTTACAATGAAGTAATTGTAATGGATCCCAATGAAGTAAGAGCCTATGACGGAATCCGGAAGATATTACTACAGGATAAGTATCAAGAAATGGAAGTATTTCAGCTCTATCAGAATCAAAACCTACAAAATCCTATTTTCACAGAACGTATTGCAAAAGAATATAGGCGTATTGCTCTGGGAAATAAAAAATTGGTTACTGAATTAAACAATCCACAAGATCTTTTAACGTTATCCAAGGAATTATTTAATCAAGCCAAAATAGCATTACCGCTCAATCAACAACTTGATCCTCAAATTCAAAAAACAGAACGAAAAATAGATCAGGAAGCTTCTACTCTTGATGCACGAGATAATCCAAAACTCAAGGCTGAAAAAAAAGCAAACCGACTAGAACATAAAAATAGATTTCAGAAAAAAGAGACCTCCGATTTAAAATACTTACTCGACAGCTTATTGGTTAAAGCAGAGAATAAAGACCGTAAGGTGCGCATTCGTGAAATTCATAAATTTTATATTAACAGACTAAATGAAACCCGGTACATCGATGAAGCTGTAGCTGAAATTTATAAACTGTACCAGTACGACAAAACAGATTCTCATACCTTAAAACTGGCTCGAAAAATATGTAATAAACAAGCCCGTTATACTGTACTAGAAAAAATTGAACGTGAAAATGACGATCGCAAGAACAATTTTTGGTCTAAGATCGCTTTGTTTGATGTGCTATTAAGAAAATATAAAAAAGACGCTAGTGGTGATCGTACCGAATTAAGCATAATCTTATCCAAAGCATCAGACTTAAAACAGTCTTATAGTCAAAATTTCGAAGTCAATACAAGAAATGTAAAACTCGCCCTTGCCCTTAATAATCTATCCGAAACAGCGATCCATTTGAATACATTGGCCGATTCAATCGTGGGCATAACTTCAGCCCATGCTATAGACCGATTTAATTTTTTATGCTTTAATTATTATAAAAAACTAAATGATACTCCAAAGGCTGTGATGACACTAAATATTGCTTTAAGGCAAAATGGATTACCGTTAAGTGATTCATTACTCCAAAAAATTGAAGCGGTCAACAAAACTAAAGTAGTCGAAAAGCAAATTCATAATGTACGACTCAATTATCTATTAAATCAACTCCATACTTAAAACTCGTACATTGAAATGGATATCAAAAAAATAATATATATCGTTTTATTGAGCTTGAGTGGTACAACACTATTTTCACAGGTCGTAATTACAGAGATCTATTATGACACGCCTTATTCTGAATTTTATGAGCGTGGACAAACAAAAGGCAAACATCATTTAGGGGAGTATATTGAATTGTATAACTATTCCAAAGAAGATCTCCCCTTAAAGGGGTGGTCGATTAGTGATATTGCATCAAAATATACCTTCCCTGACAATGTCATAATACCCGCCGAAAGCTTCCTGTTAATCGCCTATCGTGATCCTTATTATCTTGCCACAACAGGTAATTATTTTCCAAGTTTTTTCCCCACAACATCGGGTAAAGAAGCGCAAATTATATACCAGGGAGCAGTAATGTTCCGAAATAAACTCGAGCAAGTAAATCTTAATATGGGGTTTGTTAGAGGTACAGATTTTAAGAATTTCAAAATCCATAGTGCCCGTTGGTATAACACTACTTTTGACATAAATAATAGTCAGGAAACAAATCCCGCCAATATAAATTTTTATTTACCCTCCTTACAATTAGGGTCAAATGGAGAATTCCATACCACGATTGCTACACCACTTACAGCAAATTATGTTCCCCCCACTCAAAACTTAGAAGATATACTCACTTTTATAGAGGCTACAGAACAAAATTACTCTGACTTGACATGGGAAATAAACAGTAATGCCCTTTTAAACAATAGCTGCCCATTAACCATAACAATTGTAGATCAGAATGCTCCACCAATAGACTCTACTCTTGGGAAATGTTTTGAGTATGATGGTTCTGGTAATGCCATTAAAGCAATAGATTGCAACGATACAGAACCTACCGATCCCATCAGCCCTACAACCGAATATAACCCTTCTGAATTGGAGGAAATAAATTCGAAAATTGCACTATATCCTAATCCAACCAATTCTGTAGTAAATGCCTCTTGGGATGGATCAATCAATGGCGTAATTACTGGTATCCAAGTATTTAACATGGCGGGTATATTAATTGTCAACATCCCTGTCCATCCCACGCAATCCACTGTTATTATCGATCTTTCTAGCCAACCTACAGGAATCTGTATGGTTAAATTTATTTTGAACACGGGTCAGATCATTTCACGAAATGTTATAAAAATTTAATTCTAGTTTTTCTGGTACTTCAAAAAACATTGTTATGCATAAATTTACAATATTCAGCTTTCTAGCCTTATTATTCACCCAATTATGCTGCGCTCAAACGCAGATTATCCCTTTGAATTTTGATGTATCCGGATATGCAGACCCGACACCTGTATTACAACGATCTAGTGTTTCCCCTTTAGATACAATTCCTGCCATAAAAGCAGAAATGAACGTGAATCAAATGGGAGCTTTAACCTATACACTACCCATTGAAGTGTTAAAAGGAGTCAATAACTTTCAGCCCAATTTGTCTTTAAGTTACAGTAGCCAGTCTGGAAACGGTCAGGCAGGATGGGGATGGAATATAGTAGGATTATCAATGATTACCCAAGGAGGAAAAAGTAAGCATCTGGATGGAATAACACAAGGTCCACAATTTAACACGGAAGATCCTTTCTATTTAGATGGACAACGTTTATTACAAACTACTCCATCAGTTTTTGAAACCGAAAAATATTCTAAAATAAAAATTAGTAAACAAACCTCTGAAGCAGAATTTAGCTTCATTGTACAATATACGGATGGGAAAATTGCCAAATACAAGGAATTAACAACAGGCCAGCATTATATTGCGGTACTCATTGATGCCCTAAATCACGAAATTCATTATTCTTATACGCTCACCAATTCAATTCCGCTGATAAGTACCATCTCTTATGGCGGCAATACTGTTGCTACCGATCTGTTTTTTGTGCGGTACATCTACAGTAATAGAGCTGTTCCATTAAAATCCTATCGAAATGGAATAGAATATAAATCGACCCAAATTCTATCCGAACTGCGTATTACTTCCAGTTACCTCACCCAGAATAATGGCCTGTATCGAAAATATAAATTATCCTATGATAAAATACAAAACAACACCGTTGAGCGTTTAGTCAAAGTCGAAGTGGAGAATGAAAAAGGTATTCCATTAAAACCTTTAGTTTTTGGCTATAATAACAACGCTACTTCTGCGACCGTGCAAAAAGAAGGATCGTGGATTGCTAAATTACCCTATAATACTATTGGATTGGGAAATACAGTAGTCGGAGATTTCTTCGGAACAGGAGTTCCTTATCCCATGTATGAGATTAAAGAATCCAATACTGTTTTTAAACTATACAATCCCAAAACGGGTATCATAGACACCTACAATAAATCGCGGAAATATTTTGCGGGAAGAGTTATTAGAGGTCAAAAAATAGCGGAGATTGACGAATTGATTTATGCCGCTGTAGCATATAATGGAACATCCACAACACCCGATAATACTGCAGAATTAGTAGACCGACTAACCTTCAAGGCTAAGAATTTCACCTCCTATTACACCAATACCATTACAATGGACCTCCCAGGAGGTTTAGTGGAACAGCAGGTGCAAAATGACCCTTATGATTACACGCAACCCAATCAGGCATCTTATTATCGTGATCTTAGTGAACGAGAAATTATTTCTGGAGATTTTAACAATGATGGCCTTGTCGATGTTTTCATTATCGAGAAAGCAAATCTAACACGTCCACAACAAGTTTATTTTGTAGAAATTGGCAAAACACAATCGGGACACATTATTCCAACACCTGTTACTGTCTCGGGACTTTTAGCTGATTCTGATTTCTATCCTATGGAATTTGATGGCGATGGAATTCCTGAATTATTGATGGTCAATAGATCCGATAGCAACAGTACTTATTCACTTTATAAATTTAATCCAACGCTACTTACCCTTACAGCCGTTCCCAATCAATCGAGTATTACACTTGCTCATTTTACAAAAAAAACACCCCTGATTTTTGGCGATTTCAATGGCGATGGATTAACTGATTTTATTACGCCTCAAAAAGTATATAACTTAGAAAATACTTCGGCCACTGTAGAACTTCAAAAAATGGAAACCGATCAGTTGCTTTGGTGGCAGTACACTTCTACAGGGACGAATTTCAATGTGGAGCAAAAAGATTATACCCAACAAAAATTAGCCTATATCGCAACCTCACAACGCAATGTAATTAAGCGTTCTTCGGGATGGGAAAAGTTTTGGTCGGGAAAACCCGATAGTTACAATTATACCGAATACGGAACTTCTACCATTATTGCAACCGATTTTAATAATGATGGGAAAACCGATTTAATTTCATTTCGAAAATTTGGAAGAGCTAAATATGATCCCAGTGAAAAATTAGTCCAGACAAAAATTGAATCCTTAAACTATTTTGGCACTATTCCGAGTATCCGTGGGAATCGAATTCTTTTTCATCAAACCAAAAGTTTACCCAATGGTGACCAAACCTTTGCCAATCTAAATACTGTAATCAATCTGGAGCAAACGGATATTTCACCGCTTTCCCTAATCTTGAATTATTCCGATTATAATCAACTCAATACCTATCAATCGGGGATTTTAGTACATGATCCAATCCTAGAAATTGATTATAAATACACCATTAAAAGTGACGAATTTCTCGAAGGTCGATTAACCGAGATTAACAATGGCGGTCCTGTTTTGCAAAAGATAGAGTACAAGACGATGGTTGAAAAGAACAACAATAATAAAGACGATGTCTATACGACCAAAAAAATGGATCTTGACTATCCTTATTATGTACATCGCAATATAGGAACCAACCATTTAGTGTATAAACTGCATACTCAATTTGAAGATGCTATTATTACTACAGAATACCGTTATCAAAATGGAATACAACACTTGGAAGGTAAAGGATTTTTAGGATTCCAAAAAACATTGGTCAGTGATCCTTATCAAAGTATTTTGGAAAATGGCAAATACAAAATGAAAGCCGTTTTTGAAGGTCATTTCTGGAAAGTGAGCACCTACAATCCACTACAGGAAAATGCGTTAATTATTGCAACCTATGGAAGTTTAAATGATGCCTCTGTTTTTAGTCGATCCATACAAGCTTATACCCGTTTTGACAAAGGAAATAATCGGTATTTAATACTGCCTACCTCCGAAACCAATACTGATTACTTAACCAACAGCACTATCGTAAAAAGTTATCAATACGATACAACTCAGGATTTAGTATTAAAACAAGTCAATACCAGTTATAACAGTATTGGTTCCTCTATAGAGAAATTCACGTATGCCCCCGAATCGTCAGAGGGTGAACACCTTCATTCCGGTCGTATTACCCTTCGGGAGCTCACAACCTTAAAAGATGGTAATGATTTTTCTACCAAGGAAGAACAAACCTTCAATTCCAATGGTACTTTGCAACAAACCAAAAAATATGGTAATGACACTTTACCCATTGTTACCGATTTTACCTATTATCCCTTTGGAGAGATTAAAACGCAAACCGTTTCTGCAGAAGGTATTACTGCTGTAACAACGCAGTATCAATACGACGCTACAAATCGTTTTCCATATAAAGTTACAACGCCAGATGGTTTAGTATTCACTATGAATATAGACCCGTTAGGTAAAACACTCTCCGAGGTTTCCCCTCTGGGACATACTACCACCTATCAGTATGACCATTGGGGCAATGCAAAACAAACGACTAATTATCTGGGTAAAAAAACAACCTTAACCAAGAGTACAACCCCAAATGAACCACTGGGCTATTATGCCATTACAACAAAAGAAGAAGGCGGTACTGAAGTAATCAGTATCATGGATGTTTTTGACCGCGTCATTAAAACCAAAGTCAAGACGCTCCACGATCAATGGGTTGTTAATGAAACGGTCTATGATATTTTTGGTAAAAAAATAAAAATCAGTGAGCCTTATTTTGAGGGGGATGCCCAACTCTGGAATACCATAGAGTATGATGAACTCAACCGTGCCGTAAAGCAAACTTCTTTCACAGGTAAAATACTAACAACTTGTTACGAAGGATTCAAAATAACGGTAGAAGATGGTCCTAAAAAATCATCCAAATGGATGGATGCCATGGGAAATATTACCAAATCCCAAGATGAAGGAGGAACGTTATTTTACAAATACTATCCGAATGGGATTCTAAAAGAAACCAATTATGAAGGCATCAAAACCATTGTTGACATTGACGGTTGGGGCAATAAAACAAAGCTTACCGATCCTTCGGCAGGCAAGTTCACCTATACCTATGACAACCTGAACCGGATCAAAAAAGAAATAAACCCAAAAGGCGGTTATACCGAATACATTTATGATGAATTGGGCAGGATAAAATCGGAAAACACAATTAGTAACGCAGAACAAACCGATAGTAGAAAAAACTATAGTTATGACAGCAGTACCCAATTACCTACTGTTATTTCGGGAACTTCCAATGGAAAATCCTATACCTATACCACCTATTATGATGATCCTTATCATCGAGTAACGGGCAAAAAAGAACAAACACCCGATTTCACCAACGAAACCAACTTCAGCTATGACCACTGGGGTCGAATTGCTATGGTGGAAACCAGAACAACGCTGAATAATCCAGGTTATACCTCTACCTCAAAGATCAGGAACAACTATGATGCGCAAGGAACCTTAATCAGTCAGACCGATATGGAAACTTCGGCTTTAATCTGGCAACTGAATTCCATTAATGCACATGGAAAGACCACGCAAGCCAAATATGGCAATGGTTATTCGCTCAATACCACTTACAATAGCACCACCTTACTCTTAGAAAAAATCAAACATTTCAACGATGCCCAAGCCGTTGTAGATGTAAATTATACCTATGATATTCAAAAAGGAGTTTTACTGCAACGCGATAATCTTGTTTTTGGAAAAAAGGAAAGTTATACCTACGATGATTTAAATCGATTATTGGAAGAAACCACTAATGGGGTAACGATGCAAGAGTATACCTATGACAAGCGTGGTCGTATGACTTCCAATACTGCCGTGGGGAACTACAAGTATTCCGAGCAAAATTACAAGCTACAAAACATCCAGTTCAATGAAACTGGAAGCCATTTAAATACCTCCCGCGGATTTGCCGAGGTACAATATAATGCGTATAAAAACCCCACCGAAATTTTCCTGGAAGGTAAAGATCGGATTTCCTTTGAATATTCAATTCTAAAAACCCGTAGTGCCAGTTACTATGGAAGCTTAAGTACCACGGCCAGCGAACGCCCCAACCGGAAATTCTACAGCGCCGACAAAAGTATTGAAATTGTAAAAGAAGGCGATATAACCAAAATCATTACCTACCTCACGGGTGATCCGTATAGTGCCAACTATATGAAAGTTGAAGTATTAACCGGTGGTGCGCTCACCAGTACAGGTCGTTTTTTCCTGCACCGGGACCATCAAAATACCATTGTTGCCATTACCCAAGCCGATACCGAAGGGACAATGGTAGAAAAACGTTATTTTGATGCTTGGGGAAATCTCAAGGAAGCACAACTTGGAGCTAGTACAACTGTTGTTTTGCCTAATGCTATGGGCTGGGTAAACAGCCTGCTCATTGATCGGGGTTATACAGGTCATGAACACCTTACTACTGTAGGCCTGATCCACATGAACGGTAGGATTTACGATCCTGCTTTACGCCGCTTCATGTCCCCAGACAATTATGTACAAGATCCGCATAATACACAAAACTATAACCGTTATGGCTATGTATGGAACAATCCCCTTGTATTTGAAGACCCTAGCGGAGAGCTTGGTTTTGTGGGGGCTGTGCTTGTTGCAGCAGCCATATCTGCAGTGACCAACAGCATTAGTAATATGATTAGTGGAGTGCCCTTTTGGTATGGCATGGGTAAATCTACCACAATGGGTGCTATAGCGGGTGCTATTAGCTTTCAAATAGGAACTCTTGCTACATCCTATACCTCCTCCCTCAACCAGGCTCTTTTTCAGGCAGGAATGCACGCCACTACTGGTGGTTTTATCAATGTCATGAACGATGCCTCGTTCATGAGTGGTTTTGCCAGTGGACTGGTAAGTTCCCTGGTGAGTTCGGGCGTATCCTCCTTACAATTGGAAGGAAGCACCCTCTCGGCCGTAATGCTTACCAGTGGTGGACTCAGCGGAGGGATTTCTTCGGCTATTGCCGGTGGAGACTTTTGGGATGGGGTACGACAAGGATTAATTACCAGTGGACTCAATCATTTGGCGCATTTAGTGCTGCAACCTAAAAGTACTTTTAAAATCTATGATGATGATGGAGACTACATTGGAAAAATGAAAGTATTAAAATACAATCTAACCAAAAATGGACTTGAAATTGAATTAGGTTTTAAAAGTACTTCATCAAAATATTCTGATTATAATTGGGTTCAAACTGTTAGTACAAATTCCCACCCTGATTTAGGATATGGTAAATGGATATATAATGATCCTACAGGATCTGCAAAAGACGATAATTCACCTTTTTACTATACAAAATCAGAAATGAGTGGAATTAGAAATATAGACGGATATTCGTTAAAATTTTATGATAATCCATCAAGAAATATAAAATCTTTTGACCTATATTGGAGGGCAGAACTTTCATTAATAGGGAAAATAAGAGGTGAATATCACGAAATTACAACATTAAAATATGGTTTTAATCTATCTTCTACGGGTAGTTACAATATGCTCCCATTATTATCAATCCCATATCTTAACACTTATAAATGGCTAAAAAAATAACATCATGAAAATTTCACTATACATCAAATTACTATTTTTACTTTTTTTCACTTGTAATAATAGTTTAAAAACAACAGAAAATGCAGAACAATTTACCCTTAAAATTGCTTTTGTCGGGGACATTGATAAACCTCTCCCAACTTTAAATTTTTGCGGTTCTTGTAAGGAAACTTTTAAATTAAGTAATTATAACTATACCTTAAATTATAGCTCTTATCTTGAGTTAAAAAAAGAAATTCAACAACAAAATCCAACAGTAAAGGAAAATTCATCTTTAACTTATATTACACTTAATATAAAAGAAGGGTATTATTTAGATAAGAAGAGTAGCTTATCATTTATTGCCAAAGCTTTAAATGCTACAGAGTATAAAAATAATAAGCAACTAAAAAATCAACTTAATCTTTATTTCAGGGTTTTGAACAATCGATAAAGATTCAAGTGGATTTTAGACAAAAAATATCCTGAAAACTCAAAATAAATTTTCATCAAATCCTCATGCATTGATTAAACCAGCCTATGAATATGGGGAACAATCTGAATACTATGACAAAGAGAATGGGCTATCATTTTACGTCTCAGCATTTGCCAGTAATCTAAAAAAATATCCTAGAGATGTTCTTGATGGTAATTTTTAAATTTTTCCTGAGTTGGAAAAGATTGTTAAAGATCGTGTAAAAAACATTTATGTGCATTGGAAAAACTTCCTGGCTATATTGTCAAGAAGAAAAGAAGAGTACCGAAATTCAAAAAGACTTACCTATATTTTAGGAAGTGGTTAATGATACGGGTCTAAGGACAACTGTGGAATTGCAACAATAAAATGGACATTGGGTTAAGCTGCAATATTTTGTTTATTTAAGTTTTGACCGAATTCCTCCGGGGACATGTACCCCAATGCTGAATGTAGTCTTTTACGGTTGTACCAGGTTTCGATATATTCAAATACGACGATTGCTGCTTGCTCTTTGTTTACAAACTTATGCTGGTATATACATTCGGTTTTGAGTGTCTTAAAGAAGCTCTCGGCCACTGCATTATCCCAACAATTGCCCTTTCTGCTCATACTCCTGATGATCAAATTATTTTTATCCAGTAAGCTTTTAAACTCATTACAGGCGTACTGAACCCCACGATCAGAATGAAAGATCAGCTCCTGGATAATGGGCCTGTTTTTTTGTGCCATTTTAAATGCTGGTATTACTGTATCTATGGCCTTCATTGTTGTGCTCAATGCCCAGCCGATCACTTTTCTGTCACCCAGATCTATAACTGTGGTTAAATACAGCCAACCCTGCTTTGTTTTAATATAGGTGATGTCTGATACCCAAACTGCGCCTAATGTTCCTGGTTTAAAATCACGATCCAACTTATTTTCCGGTACAGGAAACTTATGATTGGAATCTGTGGTGACCTTGAACTTTTTCTTTACGATACTTCTCAGATTAGCTTTTTTCATCATTCGGGCAACTCTGGGTCTGGACACTTTTATGTTCTTTTTACGAAGTTCCTGAGTGATCCGGGGACTTCCGTATATTTTTTTACTGTTTTCAAATGCTTGAAGAATTTCGGTTTCAAGTATTTTGTTTTCAATATTTCTGATCGAGGGAACACTTTTCAACCAGGTGTAAAAACCACCCCGGCTTACCTTCAATACTAAACACATTTTCCCGACAGGGAATAACATACTGTGATTCGTTATGAACCTGAATATTTGCTGTCGTTCCTGGAGAAAATGCTAATAGCCTTTTTTAGGATATCGCGCTCCATTTGCGTTTCACGAAGCTCTTTTTTAACCTGAGCCAACTCTTGCTCCGCTGCCGTTAAGATCACTTTCCCATTTCCTGGAAAACTCGTGCTCTGTTTGCTCGAAAATTCCTTCCTCCAACGGTATAATAAAGAGACTTTGATATCCAATTCTTTGGCCAGAGCCGTCAAATCGGTACGGGTATTACTCAGTTCAACGCTCATCAGCTTGAACTCCTTGGGGTACGCTTTTCTTTCTCGTGACATAGTCTGTTAAGTTATTAAATTCCCTTAACTTACTGTCTGTTCAAATGTAGCAACTCCACTGGTTAAGCTAACTCAAAACAGAATTGGCAGCCGTTGAGCGAAAGATACAATTATCTATTATGTCTGAACCTAAAAATCGAGAAGCAGAAAGAAGCTCCAAAGGTTTCGGAAAATATTACACTCCCAAGGTGTTTTCAATACCCCTGTTAATGTTAATGGAGTGAATTTTACGATTCGAGGATATATCAATCAAGGAAAACCTGTAATAAATTCAATTTTTATCCCTTAAAAAAATTCACGTATGGAACTAGACAAAAAATTAATGAATATTGAGCAAGAACGAAATATCAACAAAGCTATTCAATATCTTGAGGAAGATAAAAACAAAAACCTCAATACATATTTAAGAGTAATATTCCTATTATTAGACTTTTTAGTGGACTCGCAATATACTCAAGAAGAACATAATTTTATTTCATTAAAAATTAAAGATCTATTTGAAGAAGCAAAAACAAAATATTTCAATGAGTCTGAATTTTTGTTTTTTTCAGGGATGATGATTTATATTGCTGAATGGTATTTTGGAATTAAAACATTAGATGATGCAAAAACAATGTTAAATAAAGCAATGCAATGTGAACCAAACAATATAGTTTACAAATGGGGTTACTATTGTATTCCTGATCAACGTCCTGAAATAAACACTGAAATTAAATTTTCCATTTCAAAACAAATTTTAGAGAGCGAAACCTTGATTCAATGGATAAAAAACAGGGGATTGTTAGGAGATTACTTAATTGGGATTATTCAAGGTACTTATGACGCATCTAGATTGTTCATTTAATTTTTAAGGAATTAGTATATAAGTCATTATACTTCTTCTGAGATTTCAGGGATGAGGTACGACAAGGATTGATTACCTCTGGACTCAACCATTTGGCGCATATGTCATTTGACAATGGCTATGATGAAAAAGGAAATAAAATTAATAATAATGGTGGGGACACTACAGATTATAAATATAATAGCAACGGAGAAATAGTTGGATCTACTGCTGTTTTGGAAACAGGAAATGGAAGTAGAACTCTCGCAAGAGGTTATGGCTACAAAGCTAATGGAGAATATGCCACAGGTAGTATTACAGAAGATAATACTATCTTTGAACTTTATGCGGGCGGAAAAGCTATAGAGGGTCTGATTTCCGGAATAAAATGGATTAGACTTAGCCTTGTAGCTAAGACTGGGAAAACCATAGTTATTGGTGAAGGAATGGGAGCTATAAAGACAACTTCAAAAACACTACAGTCACAGGGAATAAATGCAAAATGGTATCAGGCATGGTCTAAGAATTTCCCAACAAATAGACTAATGACTCCTGCTGAGCTAAGCTCAGCACAGGCTCGAAATGCTAGGTGGCTAAATAGCAAAATAAACCAAGGATATAAAATATATGATATTGGTATAGATGTCACTCGAGCAACTCGGTCACCATTTTATCAATTAGAAAGAAATATTATTCAACAAAGAGGCTATCCAACAACAGTAATCCCAAGATAATTATGAGCATAAAAGATTTTAATATTATAGCACAAGAGCAGTTTAAATTTCTTGAATCCGAATATGGTTTCAGATTATTAAAGTGCGAGAAAGAGGATTGGGGATACGAGTTAATTTATCTGAACAATAAAACAGGAGTGAAAATAACTTATGAATATCGAGAAGCTTATATTTTTATTATGTTATATCAACTTGAAGATGGAAAAATTGTAGAAAATCCTAAAAGTATTGATGGTAATGCTACTTTATATGGCTATGCCATGGAGGATTTAATTAATCTTCGGAATCCTGATGCATTAATTAAGCCAGCCTATGAATATGGGGAACAATCTGAATATTATGACAAAGAGAATGGGCTATCACTTTACGTCTCAGCATTTGCCAGTAATCTAAAAAAATATGCTAAAGATGTTCTTGATGGTAATTTTACAATTTTTCCTGAGTTGGAAAAGATTGTTAAAGATCGTGTAAAAAAGTATAGTCAATAAAGTTGTTAGAAAATAGGTATAAAAAACATTTATGTGCATTGGAAAAACTTCCTGGCTATATAGGCCAAGAAGAAAAGGAGATTACCAAAATTCAAAAAGACCTACCTATATTTTAGGAAATGATTAATGATACGGGTCTAAGTACAACTGGTTAAGCGAACTCAAAACAGAATTGGCAGTAGTTGAGCTGAAAGGTACAATTATCTATTACGCCTGAACCTAAAAGTCGAGAAGCCGAAAGAAGCTCCAAAGGTTTCGTAAAGTATTGTACGCACAAGGTACTCCCCATGATGCGTTATAGTAGCAGGGTTATTTTTCATCTTGTTCATCCATTTTCTTCAACAGTGCATCACGCAGGCTGTCAAGGAATTTTGTTCTGTTAATTTTTCTGGATTTAAGTTCCATAAATGTATGATAAAAGTCACCTAAATCAATATTAAAAAATCTTTCAAACGTTTTGGCAATAAGTTTAATATCTGTATTTCCATTGTCAAATACACCCTGATAATGCAAGGAGTATATCAGCTCTATCAACGCAGTCTTGCTCCCAGTCCAGCTAATATTCAGGTTTGGTAGTTGTTTGGATACTGGATGCTGCTTGTTTAAATAAAGTTGATCTTCTAAATAAACCTGTATTAGATCATTAGCTATTATTTTGGCAACTTTATAATCGTAAGAAGTTGAAAAATTATGATCTGATTCAAAATAGTAGGTGTCGAGATTTAATTTAATGTCATATTTACCACGAACAAAATATTTTTCATCAAGATAAATACTATTTGTTCGATAGTATTTATAAAATTCAAGGTTATTATCAAAGTATCTTTTGAGCCTTCTTAATTCACTATTAAGGTACTTCTTTATAAGTTTTGTTCCGCCATAAGGCTTTCTTGTCCCAATTTTGTAAATGGCATTATAGTAGATGAGCTTTGAAACAATATTAGGTTTTTGATATTTAAAAAAATGGATTTCTTCATTTATACTCTTAAAACCTCTTTTTAAGACATAATCTTTTATGTCTGACAAACACGTAACAATAAGACATATAATAGCTTCTACCTGTTGTATGGAGGAATCGGATTCAATCTCAAGCTCTTTGATTTCAGTTTTCAAAGCATTAAGCTGTTTCTTATAAAAATTGTCCATTCAGTTAGCATGAATATTATAATAGATTGCACTTACTACTGTTTATTACTCATTTTTAGAAGTTTCCTTTATGCGGAAAATTACTTAGTATTTTATCGGTTTAAATATAGGATTGCTTACAGAACTAATCACTTTCGAACTAGATATAGTAAGCTATATCTTTGGGGTTAATAAAAGAATTTTAGTAAAAATATTTAACGACTTGATTTTAACTTATTAAGTTCATCAATGTATTTTTTTGCATTGCTATTTTCGGGGTTTAACTCGAGTGATTTTTTATAATTAACAAGTGCCTTTTTGTAATTCTTATCACTAAAATAGGCCTCTCCAAGACTGTCATATAAGTTTGCATTTTGTGAATCTTCTGAAATTGCAAGTTCAAATATTTCTATTGCCTTTTGTATTTGATGACCAGAGAGTAATTCATATCCAAAATTATTTAATTGCAAACTTCCTGCTGTATAATTAGACGTATCTTTTTTTAATTTTTTATAATTCTCAGCTGCTTTTTCAAAATCAGTCATAAACTCTTTTTGTAATAATGAAACCAAATTGATCTTTGGGTAATTAATTAAATCGGTTTCAATTTTATTGTACAGACTTGTCCAATCTTTTTGTGCTACATCAGAGTTATTATTCATAATTAATATCAATCCATAATGAGAATCCGGGCAAATCAAAACACCGCTTTGCACCCCATTTGAAGTACCTGTTTTGCCATAATAGAACCCTTCTTTTTTGCCGAATCCAACATCCCACAAATATCCTTTATCATCATTATCTACTTCTTCTTTAAATAAAAGGCGTGTAGATTCTTTGATGAATGGGTTATTACTTTCCAATTGAAATTGCATGTATTTCGTAAGGTCAGGCAAATTGCTGATCATTCCATAAGCCCCTCCCAATAGAGGGTTTTTGTCTAATGGTGCCAATTTTTTGTATTCACTGTAACTATTGGCTAGCTGTTTTTTATGTTTTTCGTAATCTTGCAAATAGGTGTTTTTCATTTTTACTTCTGTCAGGAAATCTTGTAAGATATCGCCATAAGGTTTATGATAAACTTGTTCTAAAATATAGGCAACTAATTCTGAACCCACAGAATTGTAGCTGTAAAATGTACCGGGTTTCTTATCTAATACGACCGTTTTAAGCTCTTCCAACAGATTGGACATATTATAATCAAAAAACCTGTTTTCGTAATAACCTTTGTTTGTTTTTTTATTGACTTTTTCTAATTTTTTGGGTGTCTTGTTTTTAAAACCAAGCGTATGGGTCAATAGATCTTTAATCGTAATGGGAGTATTCTCAAATTGTAAGTTTGGATAATTACCTGCTAAATATTTTCTAATATCGTCATCCAGTGTTATCTTTTTCTCTACAACTGCTTTGGCAGCTAAAGAACCTGCAAAGGTTTTTGAAATAGAAGCAATTTCATACAGTGTGCTATCATCAGGTTTATTACCGGAATTTTTGTCTATTTCACCATAATACTGTTGATAGATTTTACCATCTTTGTAAATAGCTATTGCCAGCGAATTGATATTCCCTTTTTTCAACGTATTTTCGGCATATTGATCTATTATACTACTAAGGTTTTTAAAGGAAAAATCTTCCACTTTCCCTTTTTCCTCTTCGGCTTTGAGGAGCATCTCAACAGCATTTTCGTTTTTAGGATCAAGTGCTAATGACCTGCTGTAATTTTTAATGGCATTATGCCAATCTTTGATTTCAAAATAAGCTTCTCCTAAACTATCGTACAAATCTGCATTATTGGGCAGTAAACGAACCGCATACTCAAAAACCTTGATGGCAGCTTTAGGATTTTTTTTGTCTTTTAACCATTCATAGCCAATTACATTCATATCGTCGGCAAAGTCCATTTGCTCAAGTTCCTTTTCGGAAAATTTTGTATTGCCCATCAGCTCTTCAACAAACAATGTTGGATTTTCTGGATTGTTGTATTTCAAATAATGTTTATATCCAATAGATTCTTTGGGAAATAAATCAGCAATCATGATTTTAGTATTGCCTTTTTTTAATTCCTTTTTTAAATCAATTTCTACAAACTGTGTATAATCGTGAAAGAAATACACCCTTATTTTTAAAGAATTCAAATCATAAATTGTCGAATACTGCGTCGCTGATATTGATTTTTTTTGGGAAAAATGTCCCATTGCTTCCCCACAATAGTCAAGCGTTGCTTTGCCGCTTGAAGCATCAATGAATTTTTGTCCGTTTTGAAAGTAGTCGAGTTTGACCTCGCTTAATTCTTTAGTTTGAGAATAATAGAAATTGGAAAACGACTTTTCTGACTCCTTGCCTATAATTATTTCATCGCCTTCTACTATAAGATAAGCACCAGATTTGTCTACAAACACAAGCATGCTGTTGGTAAGAGAAGATAAATTGATGGTCTGTAGATAAGATTTAACCTCTTCCACACTGCTCATTGTCTGCATCACCTGCCTAATCGCTTTTCCTATAGAAACTTTTGCTTTTCCTACAGTATTATTTATCGCTAAATAAGGTGCATAAAAACCATCAAACATCAACCCTTTTTCATTAATGGCGCCTTGCGCGAAGTTATTGAGCTGTCCCATGTACATTACGCCTAATCTATCTACCTCTGCAGTTTCATACCAAAATTGACTATTCGGACTTATATAATCTTCATTGTTTCCAACAATAGTTTTGCCTTTTTTAGTAATCTTGTACATCGTACAAGCAGCTCCTTCTATTGAAATAGATAAGAAGATTATAATGATTAAGGATGTAATTTTATTACTCATAAGGATGTTTTTAATTGCATTTATTGCTTACTTGATTTATAAATTTTAACATTATTTTCACGAAGTGTAATTTCTTTTCCATCGGCTTTTAATGATACCATTATTGAAGTATTCGATACATTCACCTTAAATACTAATTCGGTACTTTTGACACTTGTATTTTTATATAATTGCTGATAAGCCTTAAGAATTTCTTGTTCATTAAAAATTACTGATCCTCCATAACGTTGTCCAGTAGAATCTCGCCATCCTAAATTCACATTTCTAGGAATAGCTCTTGAACTAAATGTTCTATTTTTAAACGTCTCATAAATAAATTCCTCCTGCTCACCATTGAGCATAAAGAAATAGGAATTAATTGCTTCACCACCTTTGGGGATTGAATAGCTTGGTTTCCAATTGTATCTTTTTCTATACGTATCCCATATCCCATAGGGTATGGGTTTGTTTTTGTTTGCTTCTCGTACCTCTAGAGGAACAATTTGTTCATTAAGCATAATGGATTTGCGATAACCTGGGTTAAATAATAACTTCTCGTGGCTATCTAGCTTTGCAATTTCTTGCTCTGGTATAACTATTTTCTTGCCCTCGTATCGACTTACCTCAATTTGTTTTCCACCACCAAAAAGCCATACAACAACAACTCCACCTGTAGCAAAGGTTTAATACCCGAACTCATACTACCACCTATGTGCCCCCAGCCATAAGTTCCAGTATGTGTGCCTAGATAAAGACTAGTAGAGCCTTTATCGGACTCTAATCCACCTTCATAAACATCAACAGGATATCCCAAAGGACAAGTGATTGTTTCTCGCCATTTAAATTCTTTGGTGGCTTCGGCAGTATTCTGACCCATAGTGGTATTTGCTTTTTTTTCTTGGCATGAAACAAAATTCGAGCAAAAAAGGCTGATGAATAATACGAATCTAATTTTGTACATAAATATTGTCTTTTGTCTATATATAACAACTAATACAGCTGTATTTACATAATTCTAGCTATCTTATAACCTCAAAAACATTACTCCCTTTCGGTTTATGCAATAGCATTCTAAATCCTGCTGTTCCTTTCACTTCTCGTTTTAAATAGTCATCATAAATTGCTGTTTCAAAGCGTAGTACACGATCTAATTTGACATTTACACTATCCTTTGGTTCTAATGCTGCGATTCGCCCATTGGCATAAAACTTTAGTTTATAATCCTCAATGGCATGAACTTTATTTTCATTTCCAAACATCCGATTTATACCGTCAATCATCTTCTTAAAATCTTTTTGATTATAATAGTGTGATTGTGCCATTTCTTTCAAACGAGGCTCCATTAATATCCTAAAGCTTTCTTTATCTCGCTTTTCATATATATATTTTACTTGCTGGTAAAATGACACGACTTCTTTTTCTAATTCTGATGAATCTTGATTCTTATCATTTAGCACCATACTATTCTCCCATCCTTGTACGGTATAGGGAACATCGGCCTGAAATGTGAATGTTTTTTCAAAAACAGGCAAGCCGGCATATTGAAAATCTCCCCCATATTCTACATCTGTTTTGCCTTCTTTTGGCACTACTGGGGTTTCATATTCTACCAAGATTTTCTTTTCCTCTTCAAAATTTTTATTCGTTTTTAAATGGGCTATTCTTGCAATTTGAAGTTTCATACTTGCTTCCTTAGACAGCGTGTTTCCCTCTTCTGGAAGTAATCGAACGGTTACCATTTGCTTGCCACTTTTTAAAATGTATTCGTTCAAATCTAAGGGGTAAAAAGAGGTAGATGATTCTGCTCCATAATTCTTATAGATTGGAATATCATTTACAAATACCTCGATATTACAAAAATAATTATTGAACATAATGAAGTAACCTGGCTCTTTATCGTAGTGTTTTACCTGTTTTGCTAAGTCTAAAACTTTGGCTTCGTTTATAGCATTGGGGTTTTGTGCGCAACTGCTATTTACCATTATTACTAAAAGCAATACGTTGAAACCTATTTTGTGTATTAATTGATGTATTTTCATTTTGTGTTTATCCTTGTAATTCTTTTCTCATTTTTAGCTCAGCTTTACTCAAATTCTGCACACTGATGTATTCTAACTTGTAGTTTGTAAAGAATAAAACAATTCTGTACAATTTTCCATTACATTCTTTATCCGTTACTTGAAAATATTCTCCGCTTTTACCTTCCGTTGTTAAGGTTTCATCTATCATATTCACGTTTCGATCCCAAAAAGTAAAAATATCCAGCTTTTTTGTTTGCTCCCTATATTCATTAATTTTTTGCAAATTCATATCGCTAGATATAGGCGCACCTTGTACATTGACCACGCCTTTGAATATCTTGTATGGATAAAAATATTGTACTGGATTGTATTCTTCTTCCCGATCTTTTTTAATCTCCATCTTAAGCTCTTCTGACATTGGAATATTAGCTTCAATATATTCTTTTTCAATGACTTCAAAAGGTTTCATATTTACACTGTTCGCCATACTTAACGTTCCAGCTTTACCTTCTGGGCTGTCTAAATTTGTAAAAAATATATATAGAGTAGCTTCCCTATCAGGTGTATCATTTATTTCAACTGCGACTCCCAAATCATCAAACATACCAAAATCAAGACGGCTACTTTTTTGTCCTAATACTTTTTCCCAAGCGGCTATATTTTCCCCAAATGGAAGTTGTTTTCCGCTATAAGTTACCCCACAATCCGTAATTTTTATTAAGGCATTTTCTATAGGTAAAGGGGCAGTTTTTTGTGGCTTCATTTGGCACTGCTTTAATTCTATACAAAGTAATACGCCGAATATTATGGATTTTATCAACTCTTTAAATTTAGATGAGAGGTAAAGATGACCAATTAAATTGGATCGATAGCGGAAAATTTGTCAATGGCGTTGCTTGGTGAAGGAGCGTTGCTATTGGGTAAAGAAAAAAAAAGGCTTATCCTAAAAAAATAATTTTCTAAGCAGTCTGTACGGTGCTATTTTGTACAATCAGCAGAAAGTAGATAACGAAAATGGAGCGATGCTGTTGTTGAACAAGATTTTCGAGACGGTTGATGGCAGGGCAAAAATAAGGCGACTTTGCTGAGTTGCATTCCAGGAATTTGACGAAAAAGGTGAAAAGTTTGAGAGATGGAGTCGGATATTTATGGCAAAATCCGTAATCTTGAAGGAGCAAGTTCTTTTATTCCATTTCGATATCAAGGACGATATGAAGATATAGAAACGGGATTGTACTATAATAGGCTTAAGTATTATGATTGTGAGAATGGTCGATATATATCACAAGATCCATTATCAATTTTAGGAGGATTTAATTTTTACTCATATGCTAATGATGTAAATTCTCAAATTGACCCGTTTGGATTAATAATTAAACAGTGTACAAGAAGTAAATGCCAAAGCTGGACAAGTAATTAATCCGAAAGATATTAGTGCTACACATACAACAACATATCGATGACGGAAGTCTCAGACCCAGTATATATCGACCAAGAAGAAAAAGGGAACTGCCGATTTTTATGGTAAACCAAATCCTAAGAGAGGAAAAACGGGTGCGAGTTTAATAATTGAAATTGATACGGATAATCTTGATTCATCTAAAGTTTTTGATATGTCAAGCGGAATTGATCCACAAACAGGAAAGCAACTAAACATGCCAGTACTAAGATATGCTACAAAAGACGCAGAAGTATTAATCGAAGGTGCAATACCAGCTGGTACATATAAAATTTATAAATAAAATGAATGATTTTCAAAAAATAGAAAATATTGAGAATCAGATTTCTCAATATTATAAAATGATATTTGATAGCGATACAGACGATTATAACTATAATAAACTGCTTAAGAATCAATTAAATGAAGTTATAATGAATTCAAGAAACAATATCATTATAGTTGAAAAAGCATTACTTGTATTGGCTAAGTCAACAGGTTGTGCTGAAGATCAAGAAATTGCTGAAGACATTATGGATTACTTATTCGAAAATAAAATTATTAATACTAAAGAGTTAAATTTATTCTATGATAATTTAGGAACTAACAGATGGTTGTAAATAAGATGAAAAACCTCAACTAAACACAAGAAAATCGAGCAAAAACAAGCTCGGTTTTTTTTATCTCTTTCCGCTTCTAAGGGGAATGAAAAAGAGAGCAAAAAAGGTGTAGCAAAGCCACTCATTTATTCTTTACACTTCGTGTGTTTTTAGGGAAGTTTACCAATAAACTTAATAATATTATCGGGTCTGTAAAATAAACTGTGTCAAGGCGGTGATTCATTAGAGTGACTGCCTTGTTCATTTTAGTTCAAATCTAATACCATCCGATCAGGAAACCAAATGGCAAGCTTTTGAGCAGTAATGCCCCAATTGCTTAGTGGCATAGTCCACTTCTGGCTAATGTTATTGTGAGCCAGATAAATGAGCTTCAGCAAGGCCATATCAGAAGTAAATGCTCCTTTTGTCTTAGTCACTTTTCGCACCTGTCGGTGAAATCCCTCAATGGTATTTGTGGTATAAATCAGCCTGCGTACAGCTGCATCATAGCGGAAATAACCGGTTAATTTGGGCCAATTATTCCTCCAGGACCCTATTACCTTTTCATATTTTTTGCCCCATTTAGTTTCCAGATCATCCAACCTAAGTTCCGCTTGTTCCAGTGTATCAGCTTTGTAAACAGGCTTCAGGTCAGCCATAAATACTTTCTGGTCTTTGGAGGCCACATATTTGAGGCTGTTACGGATTTGATGTACTACACAGGTTTGAATTTCAGTTTGTGGAAATACCGTATTAATTGCAGCAGGAAACCCATTCAGGTTATCAATACAAGCAATCAGAATGTCTTTTATTCCTCTATTTTGTAAATCGGTCAGTACTGATAGCCAAAAATTGGCACCTTCATTTTGTGAAACATACATTCCTAAAAGCGTCTTATACCCATGGCGATCTATACCGATAATATTGTAGACTGCATGCGAGATCATGCGGTGATCCTCTTTTACTTTGTAGTGCATAGCATCCAGCCATACAATCGTGTAGAGATCTTCTAAAGGACGGGACTGCCATTCCTTTACTTCGGGGATAATTTTGTCTGTAATAGCGGATAAGGTGGTGTGGCTAATCTCAGTATCATACATGTCCTTTATATGCTTAGAAATATCCCTAAGGCTCATTCCAAGACCATACATCCCAATAATTTTAGCTTCCAAACTTTCTGCGAGTATAGTCTCCCGTTTGCGGATTAGCTCAGGCTCAAAAGTAGAACTTCGATCCCTGGGAGTATCTATGGTAATGGTACCAGAAGAAGTACGGACTTCTTTACTAGTTTTACCGTTTTTACGATTACCAGAAAGACGTTCCTCGGCATCTAGATGGCTCTCAAGCTCTGCTTCTAATGCTGAGTCCAAAAAGCTTTTTAGTAAAGGTGCAAAAGCTCCATCTTTACCATACAGTGATTTGCCCGAACGCAATTGCTCAAGGGCTTTTTGCTTCATTTGCTCATAATCGAGCTGCTCTTCTTTTCTCATTTTATAAACTGTGTCTCTAAGTTAATAATTAACTATTTGACACAGTTTATTTTACACCCTCATATTATCAAAAAAATCTATGCTTTTAGTGAAGACTTCCCATTTCTTAATGAGTTCTTTATAAAGATCTTTTTAGCTTTATACATTGCTCATAGTATAATCAAAAACAGCAAAGCAAGAAGAGATGTGTTTTCCATCAAGATATAGTGTCAATTGCACTTTTCTCAATGGTAGTTTTATCAAAATTGATGTCGAGATTAATGGTTTCTCCATTCATTTCTCTTTCCGTGGCATAGTATTCATTTAAATCGTTGAAGTTTATTTGCCCAAAAGGTGGTAATACGTAGTTTGTCATATTGGTTGTATTTAATAGGGAGTAATCGGTTATAATTTTTTCTTTTAATCTCCCCTTATTCTTTAATTGAAAATGCTTCTATCAACACCCCCGAAGGGCTGTGAAATTTTAGTGTAAGGCTATCTTTGGTATCTTTCAACACTTCTATTTCACGAATATCTTTGTAGCCGATGCTATCATTTTTTAAAAAATCTGCTTGGGTGTCTACCACTACTTTTTCAAACAAACCTTTGTTTTTTATAATCTGTAAGCGTGCGCGAGCCATCACACTTTGTATCATTTGTGCCCTGTATTTTGTATGCTGGAGGCTGTAGTTCATGGTTCTTTCTTTGCCCGTACTGGCAAAGAAAATGGCGTAAAAAGGGATCATCATGGCTACAATACTTAAAACAAAACCCAGCAGTAGGGCAAATAAATAAATTTTTGTGAATATATTTTTCCATAAGAAAAACATAAAACCAACAGTAGCAGATATCCATATCCAAAACAGAACTCTATCGCTCCAATAGCCTGCAAGACTTATTTTTAAAGTTTGAATAGCCCATACATCTGCCAGCAATAGCAGAGTAAGTGCGAGGTAGAAAAAGGCGTATATCTTCTTATCTTTTCTTCTCATGGTCTCTTTTTCAATTCTAAATGTTTCAATTGTATGGTATCTGCTATCCGCATATTTCTGTTGTAAATCGCTTGTTGTAAATCGATGGTATCTCTTGAAAAACCTTCTTTATACAAAACTAATTGTCGAGAAATACCGTTTTGAAATAAGACTACATCTTTATATTTTTTGAACTGTAATGCAGGAATTACAAACTGTCCCTCTTCGTTACTTTGCATAAGGAGAGGTGAAAACGCATTATTACCCACAAAGCTAACTTGTACATTTTGTAAAGGTTGCTGCTGCTCGTTATACACATAGCCTATTACGGCTTTTCGTAGCGTAAAGCGTTTGGATGAGCAGCTGTACATTAAGCCTAAAATAATACCGCACAAGGCAAATCTTTTTATAACAGCAAATAATATATTCATTATTTTTTACTCGATTTAAAAATTGAAACCTTCATCTGTAGCATCGGAATTTCTTGTTCACCACATTTTAACGTAGCGGCAACGCCTGTATGCTGCTTATTTACCGAAAAAAGAAGTTCAACGGGTTGGGTAAGCTTATTTTTGAACATGTTCTCGTAAGCACTCACAATTTCTTCATCATCAAATACCACATCTATACCATAGCGCTGTCCGCTTTTTGCTCGCCATCCAAAATTCATGGTTCTTGGTATTGCACGCGGTATCAATAATTGCCTTTCAAACGTCTCATCAATGAATTGTTCTTCCTCGCCATTCTGCATGATGAAATACGCATTGATGGCTTGCCCGCCATCTTCAATTGCATAACTCGACTTCCACAGATGCTTTTGCCGTAACCTGTCCCACAGGCCAAAAGGTATGGGCTTACCCGCATTCGCTTCCCGTACCTCCTGAGGGACTATCTTTTCATTCAGCATGATTTCCTTACGATACTCAGGACTAAACAATAGTTTTTCGTGATTGTCTAGTTTTGCAATTTCTTCTGTTGGAACTATCGTTTTTTTTCCTTGATAGCGTCCGACTTCAACTTGTTTACCTGGACCATTAAGCCATACTACCACTACACCACCAGGAGCAAATCCTATTACGATGGTAGTATAAGTTCTATTTTTTTTCGTATTACTATCCCTATAACCTTCCTTAAATAAGGCTCGTATTTTATCGTAATCAATATCTTCATCTATTTCATAAAATGCATCTTCTGCATAAGAAAGCCATACGACATCTATTTTTTTAGGCAAAGGTTTCAGCCCATTACTCATACTTCTGCCCGTTGATCCCCAGGGGCCGTTATGTGTGCCTAAATATAACCCAACTGATCCACCACCAGGTAATATTAAAGCACCATCGTGCACATCGATAGGGTAACCCAAAGGGCATGAGATGGTCTCTCTCCAATGAAACTCTTCTAGCGCTTGAGAGCTTGCTCTTTCGGCTTGTCCGTTACACGACAGTCCTAAAAAACCTGCTGATAATAGGGTTAATATTTTACGCATCATGAGGTGTATTATTTCTTGATCCCTTTGAGCTATTCATAAACGACTTCTTGTTTTGCATATGCTATTATCTTTTGTAAATGGGGCAAGCCAAAGTAATGTTTAGACTTTAGATAATCCTCCGCACCTTTATCGCGTGCAAGTAACATTACCATCATGGTATTGGGATAAAAATCAATACCTAAACCTTCTTTTTCATTTTTGATATATAAATAATCATAAGCATTGGAAAGATAGGCGTAGGTTTGGCGGCATTCATCAGCAGACAAAGCAAATTTTTCTCCTTGCCCTTGCTTAATCAGAAATTGTAATAATCCTTGAGCCAGTCGGCTATCCTTTTTAGAAGTCATCTCCATAATTATGCGGAGCAATTCTGTTTTAATTTCCAGCTTCCCCATACAGTTTTTAGTAACTATAATATCGCCTATACTCCCCTGTGAAACTATTTGATTTACTTGTTTATCTTCAAGATATTCTTGCAATACAAATCGATTAAAGTCTTCATCTTTGGTATAACCATATATGTTTACCAAAGTTTTAATAAAATCTTTATCATGCTCCAAAAGCCATCGCTGGTGTGGTTTGCTCCCTTGAAAAATATACATATTAATCGCGACTATCCGCTGGATATTGAATTGACGTTGTTTTTGCAGTGCCGCAGAATCTGAATCTCGCCACCGCTCCATTTCTTTATCACCACCAGTTTTGGTTAAGTCTTCTGTTTTTGCAGAGGTAGGATATTCTTTTTGATAATCAATAAGTGCGGGTATTGCCACCAGAGGTGCAACAAAAGCTTCTCTTTTTACAACAAATAAAGTTTTTACATACTCACCATCTGGTGCAAAAGACAAGATCCGATTACATCGATCCAACAAATCTATCCCTACGTATTGGTTCGGAGAACCATAATCTATCGCACGACCAAACACCTCTTTTATCCTGCGAACATAGGCTTCCTGATTTGGAAATTGAAACCCTTGTTTAACTAAAATTGCTTTGATGATAGAGACTGTCACCGTCAAATCTTGTTCATCATAAGACGTTGAGGCCGGATTCCAGGAAGTGCCTTCCCGAAGTTGTTTTTCTAAGACCTCTTTTACTGTCGGAGGATGCGCCTGCTGTCCGTACATGTGGTTAGAAACAAGCATCACTAGAAGCAGAGCTGCTATTTTAGTAGGTATAAATTTCATTTATTATTCTTTTTTCTCAACCAGATCAGTAAAACAATCAACCCTAAACTCACGATCGATAGTAGCGGCACCAAATAAGTAATGACCATAGTATTCAGACCTGCTTCATCTCCTTCTCGCCCCATCCTATGATCGGTTATAAAATCAGGGAGTGTAATTGCCAAAAGGTAAATCAGATAAACCAACAGTAGCACAATACTAATTTTTATGAGCCTGACGATCCATTTCATATAGTGTTATTATTTAGTAACAAAAGGATGAAAAACATATGGTTTTCCCTCAAATTCAGGTTTTTCATCCTTTTTGGCTTTGCCCGAGACCCAAAGACTATCAGCTGCTGCTCTTGCTTGCAGATAGGTAAAATTATTTCGATACCAATTATATGCTTCCAAACCTAAAATCGTAACGTTTGCACTTGTTTCTTCAATTTTATAAACAGGATAGTCTCCCGATGTTGAAAAGGGTGAGGCTTTAGCCAACATTTCTTCTTTGCTATAATAGCCACCCGAGCTAATCCAATCGCCATGTTGCGAAAACTGATAATAATACCATCGGTTGAAGTAGATGGTGGTATCATTCTTATGCTTGTTTTCACCAATTGCCGGATGAGGACGTTGCTTGTAGTATCTATCGTACGTATTTTTTTTATAATCAAATTTCTCCTCGCTTACCCTATAATAGATTCCATCTGTTCTTAACGGGTTTTCCGCAGGCAATACAAAATCCTTGGTATAGTAAGCATATACCTCCTTCGGTTTGGTTTTATGCCCACGATTCCGAAGTAATTCACAACTTGAAAAAATCAAGAAAAAACAGGAAAGGTATAGCCACTTATTCATCATTTTCTTACGTTTATTGTTTAACAAAACCTGTTTTCATAAGTTTGAGTCTAATCGTATTTCCATGGGGGTAATAATAGCCCATGTCTTCATTGAGACTATAGGAAATATAAGATATTTCTTGAGAGTTTACATCATATTGTAACTTACAATCCGCATTCCGCGGATATTGAATGGTAATTTCTTTATGTCGGGGCAGTCCATCGACTGTCTTGATCAGGCTGTCTTTTTCAATGCGATACAGACAGATTACTTGATGTTGCATTCCTTGACCGTAAGTTCCCCATCCAAAGGTCAGGTATGATGTCTCTTGATCATACTTAACCGGATAAACAGTATAAATACCGTTCTCAGCAGCAGTATCTTCTTCTTTTCCAAAATAATGTAGCTGTTGGACAATAATCTTACCTTCTTTTGTTTTGAATTGAGCTACGACATGGATGCGGCGCCGACTACCGTCAATGGGAAGTTGCCAACTGTAAAATCTGATTTGTCCATCAGTAGAAGTGGTTATCTTCATATAATCTGACAATCTTGGAAATGGAAAAGAAAAAGTTTCGGGTAAGATCAATTTCTGTCGCAGAATATGAACAAATACCGAATCCGAAAAATCGGTTTCAGCTTCCGATTTCGCTTCATTCAGTTTTATTATTTGTGTCACCAATTTGGCTTCGTCCAGCTCGATCTGTCCCCAAACATCTGCAGAAGAGAACACGCTCAAACTCAACAACACTAAACAGGGATATTTTCTCATTTCCTAAAATGTTACGCTATATAACAAATAAAGAAAATTAATTTGATTTAAGGAGTGGAAATAAAGCAATACGTCCATTCGATTAACGAATGTAACACTTGGCTAATTAAATGTATTCATCGATGTTGTGGAAGACTAAAACTTGCCTTACTACCAAACCGAATTTGTATGCCGACTTTTATTCATAGTATTTTCGTAGTCTGATAATGATTTCCATATTTCTTCTATTTCGGGCCAAACATCAGCACTAAAATCCGTATCGGTATTAACCAGTACTATTTTACCAATTTTAGTTTTGGGATTAAAATACATCGCTGTAAATACACCGGGATCAGAACCATTATGGCCAATCATATCATCTTTAACTTTTAAAAATCCATTACGGAATTCAATAAAAACGCCATAATCTTCACTTTTTCCGTCCTCCGAAAGGTTATGTTTTTCAAATAGCTTCTTGTAGCTCTCTTGGCTTAATAGTATTCCGTTTCCTCCATAACCTTTGATTAATTCCGATAAAAATAATCCTAAATCACTACTCGATGTTAAAAATCCGCCATCAGCATAAGTTATAAGCGAATATTCAGCAATCATCTTTTCCTTGTTTGCAAACAATCTGGAACGCTTTGTTTGGTCAATATCTTTTGTTGACCAGCCAGAGGAATTCATCCCTAATGGTTTTAGGATATTATCTTTCGTGAAAGAACGATAATCTTGTCCGGTTGCAGATTCTATGACCAATGCACAAAGCGCTGCTGCTATATTGGAGTATTCACGTTTTTCCCCTGGTTTTGCATTTGAAAATGAGTTTTTTGTATACCATTTTTCATTTTCAGTGAGACTGTTTTTCATAAAGTCTGATAATGAAATATTAGTTTCGGGCTTGTTAAAGTAGTCATAAACACCCTCATTATCATCGTGTTTGTTTTTTGTTAGAACATACGATTTGGCATATATTGCATCCAGGTCAGTAATGGAAGAAGTGTGATAGGCCAAATGCTTGATCAGGATTGGAATTTCGGGATGATTTGGATTGACAATCTTGAAAGGGAGATATTTGTTGATAGGATCATTTATATTTAATTTCCCTAATTCCTGTGCTTTAAATAAGGATATTCCTATGAGGGTTTTAGATATTGAGGCGATGTTTTGAATGGTATTTGAGGTGTATGCATTATGTTGTTTAATATCTGTAAATCCAAATCCTTTATCGTAAATAAGCCCTGTTTCGTCCACGACAGAAATAGAAAATCCGACAATAGCCCCCTTTTCATAAGTAGTTCTTAAGTTTTTAGATAGCGTATCATTTATTGCCGTATATTTTTTTTCGGTTGTTGAAGTAGCTTCGGTTTTTTGTTTACCCGAAAAGAGTAATGCTGGAAGTATAAGGATTAAAAATAGATTTTTCATTGTTTGTTATTTTATTTAAAAACGGAAGCTTTTTTTAATTTGTGCCTATTCAAATTTTAAATCTCAACAAATTAGCTCATACCGGAAGCTGCAGTTTTACAATAGTTCCCTGTCCATCATCTCTTGAAGTGATAGAAAAGCTCGCATCACCAGACTGTGTCTTTTGCAGGAATTGTATACGTTCACGTACAATCTGAGTGGCTCGTGAAGTATGGTGTTGTTCTTTTTCCGGATCCAAACCAGAGCCATTGTCTACAATAATAACAGTTAAGAGTTCATCATGAATGGTGATGGTAATGTTGACATGGCCTTTGTAAGTAATACTTTTAAATCCATGTAAGATTGCATTTTCCAGAAATGGCTGAATGAGCATCGCCGGTATTTCGATTTCATCGGTCATATCCGCAACATCATCAGCCAGTTCAAATAGATAATCGAACTTGCCGGGCAATCTGATTTGCTGCAGTTTCAAATAATTTTCTAAAAAACCAATTTCAGACTTAAGGTCAATATGACGTTCATTGGCGGCAGTAAGCTTTTCACGCATTAGTACCGAAAAATGATCCAAATAGATTAATGTGTTTTGATTTTGTCCTTGTCGCACTAAAGCGCGGATACCAGCAAGGCAGTTAAAAATAAAATGAGGATCCATCTGGCTTCTCAGTAACCGTTGCTCCAGCTCAAGTTTATTATTCAGGTCTGATACACGCCTGTTTTCTAATAATATTTTTTTTCGTCTTCGTTCAAATATAAATAACAACAGCGTGATCAAGAGCAAAAGTGAAAAAAGTACTATAACAAGAAGCCAGAGCCTGTTAAATTTCAATTGAGTGGTTACATGATCTATATTTTCATTTAATGATCCTATCTCTTGATCTTTTTGAACCATTTTATATACAGAGGCTATTTCGTTAGCAGCCTTCCGGTTTTCATTTTGCTCTCGCTCTTTTCTTTTTTGAATATATTCTTCAAATCCTGATTGTGCATTTTTATAATCGCCACGAGCAATAGCAAAACCAATTTTATTTTCCAGATATATAAGGTAATCATCAGCATCAAATTGGCCTAATCGCTTGATAACTTCACGTTCTGCCTCACGTGCTTTTGATAATTGGTACTGGTTTACATAAATACCCAATAAATTATTATACACCATAAAAGCATTCGCAGTATCGGCTTTCTGTGCTTTTAATTGGTAGAAAAGGGCTGAATCTAATTCTTTACTTTCATAAAATACATTAGCTTTTACTTGATAATAATTCCTATTTATACGGGCAAGTTTGGTTTTTTCTTTTATTTGGTATGCCTGATTTAAGTAAAACCGAACTGAATCGTTAGCAAGTCCGGTATGATCCACATACCCCATTGAAAGAATCAAGTTGGCGGCGACAGACAACTCTTTTGCCATTACAGTGGAGTCTTCCTTTACAAGAACAAGCATTTTTTTTGCAAATTTATTAGATAAATCCTTTCTGTTGTTATGCCTGTTTAATTCGGATGCCCAATATAAAATAAAAGCAGAAGATTTTGGAAAGCTTAGCTTCAAATTGCCTGCATCAATAAGATAAGCCGCTTGTGTGTAGTAATATGTTGCTGCATAATAATGTTCTTTTTTTTCTTCCAAATAACCCATCCAATAATAATTGGTTGCAGCCAGTATGCCATTCTTTTCCGATAAAGGCAATAGATCAAGGGATTTCTTAATTGCTGCTGTCGATGCTGAGTCTTGCTGATCAGCATGTAGACAATAACTTAGATAAAAATATGCTTCAGTAAGTTTTACACTATCGACAAGAGAACTGTCAATCAACTTTTTTAAGGCCGGTATTTCTTTTTCTGGGTGATTATTCTTCTGTACCCTCTCAATCAAAGAATCCAGATTAGTAAACTCTTTTACTCCAGATTTTTTTTGCTGGCAACAAATAAGCAATAATGAAATAGAACTTATCATAACCAACTCAAGATATTGGACAAACTTATTGGTCATTTCTATATATCATTTTCTGCATTAATAGGTCTTTTTTACGCGTAGATACTGGTATGCGTATACCACTTTGTAATATGACTAAGCCGTCGTGGTGGTAGGAAACAATTTGATCTAAACGAATTAAATACGATTTATGGACTCGTAGAAACATCGTTTCGGGTAACAACATTTCATATTCTTTAAGTGTAGTACTTGTGGTAATCTCTCTATCATCCTGAAGAAAGAATGTTGTATATCCTCCATCTCCCTTACAATATAAAATATCGGAATGGCGTACAAAATACGTTTCGTTAAGCGTTTTCAATACCAACATTGTAGATTGCTTATTGAAGAGAATTTCTTTTTGTTCTGCATGCAAAATAGTAGGTTGCCCATTAGCTTTATCTAGGGCGTCATACAATTCCTTTTCCTTAATCGGCTTCAATAAATAATCCAATGTTCCCGCTTTTATAGCACGTAGTGCATAATGCTCATAAGCAGTTATAAAAATTACCTGAAAAGGTGTCTCAGGAAGTTCTTTTAGAATTTCGAAACTTTGGCCATCAGATAATTCAATATCCATCAATAAAATATCAGGTGCTGCTGATGGAATGAGCAGCAATGCTTCTTTTATGGAACCGCAGGCACCTACAATATGATCTTCGGAACGTGCTCCCACAAGAAATATCAACTCCTCGCGTATACCCGCTTCATCTTCAACTATAAAAATCCTAGCCATTGTATCAAATATTTTCTAACTTTTGGTTTTATTGCCGTCAGCATAAAAAAGTAGGAATTTTATTACCTTATTGGCTCCGTAAATATATTAAAAAACACGCAATTCATAAGTGAAGTTCTACGCTAGGATCGTAGAACTCTTTATAAGATTTTTCAATTAACGCGATTACACACATCCTTTCTTCAGCGTTCATCTTTTTTTGTCCTTCCCAGTTTTTAATTGATTTTACATAAATAATGGCATGTGCGGCATCAATATCACAAAAGAGTATTTTTTCATTTTCTTGAAAAAATAAATTTTCGCCTCGACCTAAAACACGAATTCCATACGAATTTCCTTCTTTATCATTCCATCTGTTTACCGTTAGATCTTCCTTTAATTCTTTGATATAATTACTCATCACCTAAAATTGTTGATCTAATATATGCTCCATCTATTTTATAGATATGTCACCATTTTTTGATATGCCAGGTACATCCAATCATCTAATGGCTTTATTATTTTTTATCAATAAAGGGTTGAATAAAATAATGCCCAGGATTGCCAATTTTACTTTCTGCCTCCATTATGATGTCCCTTGGATCCCCTGAAAAATGGGTCGAAAAAATATACTCTATTTCTGAAATTTGTCCATTTGATAAAATTAAAATACTTCTAGCCAATTGATCCGGCCCAACATTTAAAGAGATTACCCAGAGAGACTTTAAAAGTTCTCTTACATGTTGCCTATCATGCGAACTTGGAAAAAGTTGGACAATTCTAGCATTTATATCGTCAGGAAGTAATGTCATTTTTTTAATTCAATTTGCATTCCAATAATATTAATAACTAGTGGAATTTATAAGCTTAAATATAAACAACAATTTACTTTATTGCCCCCTAAATTATCCAGACACAACATCCGATTAACGAACGCTGATATTCAATCAACAACATATTTCTAGCAATTACTAAATGTAAGATATCAAACCTTAATGCTTGAGGGTTTAATCCCATCATCTTGAAAAAAATAAATATACATTGGTCTTGTGTAGATCTTATCTACGTAAGACCAATGTATGTCTAATTGTGTAAGTGGAAAAGAGGTGCTTAAGTATAATTGTTTGATCATCAATATCATATCCTCAACGAGGACAGTAGCAATTTAATAATTCAATTTCATTTCTATATTCAATTATCCATGTTGTACCAAATGCTGTAAATCAGGATCATTTTTGATTCTTTCAAGCTCCAATTCAATGACCTGAATGATGTCTTTTTTAATCTGTCTGTAATTAGTTTCTATGCACTGCTTCGTATTATCAGTTCCGTCTTCATCGATAAAAGATAAGATATCAGGTATATTTTTATAAGCTTTGGTTTCAGATGTAACCTTTTCATTATTTACTACAATTTCTGCGTGGAAAATCTTTTGCTCGATACGTTCATCAAAATTATCTGATACAGAACCCACGAACATACCTTGTGTAAGTGTTGAGATTTTCGATGCAGGAATAAGGCTGTCTAACTGTGTGGATATGGAAGTGGATTTATCATTCCGGTTGATGGTCATACTTTGGCGTTTCTGCAATACTTTTCCGAAGCGTTCGGACAGGCTCTTTGCCGTTTCGCCGACAACCTGACCACTAAAAATATTTCCAACTGTATTTTGAATTACCTTGCTTTCTTTGTCGCCGTAATCACGTGTTAATTGCGAAAAGTCCTGGAAACCCAAACACACTGCCACCTTATTACTTCTCGCAGTTGCGATAAGATTATCCAGCCCCCTAAAATAAATTGTGGGTAGCTCATCAATGATAACCGAACTCTTTAATTGCCCTTTTTTGTTGATGAGTTTTACAATTCTCGAATTGTATAAACCTAAAGCTGCGGAATAGATATTTTGACGGTCGGGATTATTACCCACGCATAAAATTTTAGGTGCTGCCGGGTTGTTGATATCCAATGAAAAATCATCGCCCGTCATCACCCAATATAATTGCGGGCTAATCATCCTTGATAGAGGAATTTTAGCTGAAGCAATCTGACCTTGCAACTGATCCTGCGCTCCTCCTTGCCACGCATCCATAAAGGGCGACAAATAATTTTCCAAATCGGGATATGATGTTAAAATGGTAAATACGTCTGAATATTTTTTGTTCAGCAATTCAATAGCGTGCGGGAATGTGCAATATTTGCCATTATCATATATTTTGAGATACCAGATAATGGCTGCCAAAAGGATAATCGGGCTTTCCACGAAGAAATCTCCTTGCTTCTGGATCCAGCTACGGTTTAGGTTCAACATTATTGTATAAGCCGCTTCGTAAGCATCGGAAATATCCGTCATAAAGTCGGGATTAAGCGGATTGCAGCGGTGGCTCTTGCGTGGGTCGTCAAAATTTATCACATAGAATTTGGGTTGAACTTTGTATTTATCACTATGTTTTAATAAATGATTGTAAGCAATAGTAGAAAGGTCGTCAAATTTGAAATCGTAGATATACATTGAGAAGCCTTTCTCAATTTGCTGCTTGATGTAGTTATTTACTATGGCATAGGATTTACCGGAACCAGGAGTTCCCAATACAATGGTTGCCCGAAAAGGATTGACGATGTTAATCCAGCCGTCATTCCATTTGTTCTTATAATAAAACCTGGTAGGCAGATTGACAGAATATTCGTTTTCCATCAGTTTGGTTTCCTGCTGAAAGCTCTCGTTTTCATTATTGAAAACATCGTTCATTAAATTGGTGCGAAGCAAACGGCTCATCCATACTCCGGCTACCATTAAGGCGATATAACCTAAACTTGTGGTCAGGATATACAGAAATGTAGCCGTGTTTAGTGATAGCTTCAATAATGGGAAGTTCAAAAAGAAAAGAACGAAGCCGATACCCAAAGCCACATATATTTTGCCCCAAGTAATCTTTTCGTCCTTAATGCCTTTCGTACCCAAACAGCTCAAAGCCAATAATACCAAAGTGAAAACTTTGGTGTAAAGCGTATGTTCAAATAAACCAGCCGTTCGGTTAAAATTCCCTAAAATCTTATTGATGATTTCCAATGTCCAGCCACGGTGTATAAAGAACCCGTAACAGAACCAATACAAGTGCATCAATACTATGATGATACTAACTGCCCGCATAAAAGTCATAATCTTGGCTAAACCTCTTAAATCATCTTCTCCCTGCATTATTTAAGTTTTAATGTTCAGGCGTGAATTTAAAGGGTGTAACGACTGGCTTTGGAAAAGTGGTAGTCGATGGCGGTGAGTGGCTCTATTTGACGTAGTGATAAATGATGTAGCTTTTTTTATTATTTTTGTATGGTAGTATTTACCTAAAACAAACTATGAACAAAACTGAAATTTTAAATAAAATTTGCTATACTGAGCTTGTTTATGGTAGAATAAACAAGAAACTTAAAAGTGATTTTTCAAAATCTGAAATTGAGATTATGCTTTTCAATTTAATTCAAGAAACAGAGGAGACCTCGTTTCAAAGAGTTGGGAAAAACTTTTATATAACCAATGTGGATAAGAATATTCGAATTGCCATTAATTCAAACACTTTCAGAATCATAGCTGTTGATAAGATTATAAAATGACAACTTAATAAATAGGTGTTTAACCCCATAGAGCAGTTGACCTATTAGATTCTTCGTTTCTTCTTTTTCTTCATCTTATTAGCAAAATTCTGTTCTTCATAATCTGTACCTTGGGTTTCGGGAAGCAAACCTGCCAATGCTTCAATCAAACCGTCTTCGTGTTTATCGGCATCTAAGAAGTCGAATAATTGATGAGGTTTTTCCGAAGGTAAATCCTCTGTATCGTTTGACTGTGATATTTTTTGTTGAGATTCGGTTGGCTCTTTGAACTCCGGCTTGATGTTATTATTCCAATAATCGTTAAAGATATTGGCTGAAAATTCTTTACCCAAACGAGAACCGTTCCATACGGTCATGGAGTTATGGTCAATAAACGTGATCCCATAAATGCGTTCTGTATCATTCCTACGAACTATTACATTAATGCCCTGTTCGGCTAATTGCTTTTTAAAAGTTTGTTCATCACTTGTCGATTGCAAAGCCATTGCAACAACTGCTTTGATTGTTGGTTTTGCAGTGTGGTTTTTTAAGGTTTCTTTGGATTTTTCAAAATGTAATTCCAATTCCGAAATTCCTGCATCTTTTCCAAATAAGGAAGCTTTGAAGGGGTGACTTACTTTTTCACCTTTATCGTTCAGTGCAAAGTATAATAATCCTTGTTGAAATTTACCTTGTAGTTCGCCTTCCACTTTTTCCGTAGTAATATTGAACAGCGATAGCAAAGCATTGTGTTCGCCTAAAGTTTGAAACTGATAATATTTAGGCAGATGCCGAATAACCGAAGCAATTTGACTTTTTATATCGCCAGTTTGATAATCTACTGGACTAAGAACTTTGTTATTTTGCTGATGCCCCTTATCAGTTGCAGGAATCAAATCATGTTTTCTTTCGAGTTCACGACACACATTCATAGACCTTCTTTTCTCAAATTTATCTGAAATCTTTTTGCCCTCTTCATCCACGCAAACCGATACAATATGAATATGCGTACGGTCAATATCGGTATGTTTAAATACCAGAAAAGGCTGTTGCCCGTACCCCATTTCCTGCATATATTCTTGTGCCATTTCACGGAATTTGTCATCACTAACGGTATCTTTTGGGTCGGGATTGAGAGAAATATGCAACGTATGCTTTTCTGTATTACGGTTGGCTATCAGGTAAGGAGCAAAAGATTGTGCTAATTGTGCAACGGAATAATGACCGTTAGCGGTTTCAATGATTTTATTGGCGAACAAAATTTGCCCGTTTTCATTCACCACTTTGAGCTGATTGTACGCCAATGCACCATATAAATTTCCGCTTCTACCAATTTTTGCTATCATTTCTAAGGCTGTTTTTTCAGATACTTCGCTTCAAATTCCTCACTTATCTGAATGATTTTTTGGCATAACATCGCCATTTCAACCGTCTGTTTTTCCAGTTTGTAGAGAAATGCCGCCGCCTTTTTCTCTGAAAAATGACGGTACAACAGCTTTACAATCTGATTATAATTCACGCCTACGGAACGGAATTGACTGTGAAACGAAGTCAACCGCATATAAAAATCAATTGTTCCTTTGTCAATCTTAACCGATTTTATTTCCTTACTGAACAGCAGGAAAATGATAAACTTTGCTTTATTGGGCATTCCAGATGCTTCAAAAAGCGATAAAAATTTGGCATTCTCTTCGTCTGTAAGACGGAAAACGTGACGGTGGATGCTTGGGTCGGTTTTAGGTGTCCGTCCGCCCTTATTATGTTTTTTGTTACTGTTATCATTCATCACAAATCTATTTTTAATCTACACAAAACCTCGACTTTGGAGAGTGTTTTTTAGCTCCCAGCAGGGCAAGTTGTTTTGAGGCACTAACTCGGTTTCGAGTGCCTCAAAACACAACTTGCCGTGTTCTGATGAACACAAAAATCCGCCCTGCGGGACGGATTAGATGTAACAGGGAAAAACGGCTTGATGCCGTTCCACTACCGTCTAGTTTGTCAAGATGATTTTGCATAATCCGTTAATAAAATTCCTTTTGCAAAGTAAAGGACTGACCATAAGAGTATTGCTATATGACACCCAGACAAACATTGCCTTTGAGTGCCAATGTGTGCCACATATCAATCCGCAGCGAAATCAATCGCTTTATTTGCCGTATAGTTTTAATGCAGGTTGTAAAAGCTGTATTGCAAAAGGGAAGAAAATTGGGTTTGCAAACAGGCAGTTGGGAATAAAAGCATAAGGTTTTAAAAGCATAAAAATGCAAAAGCATATAAGCGGTAAAGCATTTTACTTTTTGTAAGGCTTATTGCTTGCTAAAGAATACAACTGACAACGCAGAAATGAAAGCAAACAACAACCAAGGAAATTTCCAAAAAGGAAATGCAGGAATATCGGAATGAAGAAATATTCAGTTACACAAATATTCAAACCTGCCAAACAAATAAAATGTGTAACAATAAATTTTTAAATAATGGAAACAAAAAAGAAAACTTTAAAAATCAGTTTTTCAACGCCTAAAGGAGGTGTTGGAAAATCGACTATGACAGCACTACTTTCAAGTGTATTGCATTACCGTTTAGGGTTTAATGTACTTGTAATGGATTGTGATTTTCCGCAACACAGTTTAGCCAATATGAGAGAGAGGGATTTGAAAACGATTATGCAAAATGATTACCATAAAAAAGCTGCAATGAAGTTGTATCAAAGCATCAATAAAAAGGCATATCCAATTATCAGTTGTAAAGCGGAGGATGCATTGTCAAAAGCTTTGGAATATGTAAATCAATCTGCAATAGAACCTGATATAACTTTTTTTGACCTTCCCGGTACAGCTAATACAAAAGGTGTGCTTACCACCTTAAGAACAATGGATTTTATTTTTTCTCCAATCAGTGCCGACCGTCTGGTTATGGAAAGTACGTTGAGCTTTACTAAAGCATTTCTCGGTTTACCCGAAACGGATGAAAATAATAAGGACCAAAAAATGTGGATGTTTTGGAACCAGGTAGATGGCCGGGAAAAGACAGGAATATATGAGGCTTATCAAAATGTCGTCAAAGAACTCGATTTGACTATAATGGAAACAAGGATAATGGACAGCAAACGTTTCAGGAAAGAAACGGATGACACACTAAACAGTGTATTTCGGTCAAGTTTGCTACCTGCCGAACCACAGCTTATGAAAGCAACCAGGATGGATTTGTTTGTCGAGGAGTTTTTAAAAATAGTTAATCTCTAAAATAATTCAAGATGTCCACAGATAAGAGAAGAAAAGACTTCGATAAGCCAGTTGTTGATGAAGAATTAATCATGAATATCATGAGTGGTAATCAGTCTTCTACTGTACCCGAAGCCAATCAACAACAGGAAATACAAAAGGAAACAAAACCAAAAGAAAAAATCCGCAATAGTTCCTCAAAGAAGTTGGATTATGAGGAGACATTCCTGGTCAATCGGTTTCCTTCAGGTCGTAACGGAAAGGTCGTTTACATACGTCCCGAATACCACGAAAGGTTAATCCGAATTGTGCAATTGACGAGGGAAGAAAAGACAACACTTTACTCATACATTGACAATATCCTTGAACACCATTTTAGGGAGTTTGGGGATGATATTACCGATTATTTCAACGAACGTTTTAAACCCATTTTATAAGCTATGGAAATTGTAATTGTGATATGCCTGTTGATAGTGATTGCACTGCTCTTACAGGATAAGATTGTAATTCATAAAAAGTCGGAGCAAAAGCCGATGCAGGAAAAAGTGAACCCAAATCTACCCGATATTATGGGTCAGCCCAAGCATGTAAGAAGTCATTCAGTGCCAAACACCGCCAACGAAAGCCAAATAGCTGAACGGGAGATAAATCCTGATAATTTAGACATAGAATATGACGAGAATGAAAACGTAGGTATTCAAATTCCGCAGGAAGAGCTGGACGAAGTTTTCAGTAATCCACCTGATTTTGAGGAAGAGGAAGAAGAATGGAAAAGGTATGGAATATCCGGTGGCGATAACAGTCTTGCCCAAGGGGTTACCTTTGAAGAACTAAGCTCCGTGGGGGTGTTGCTCCAAAAAGAAGAATTGGAAACAGTCCAAAAGGAAACAGCGGTAGCCATAGTTCAGAAATTACAGGGAACTGAATTATTCAGCCTACTGGAAAATTCCATAGAGGGTGCTTCCCGAAAAATTGCCGAGCTTTTGGATAGCACACTCTCTACTGAAACGGAAGCCGGTTCTTCCACTTTGCGGAAAAGTGATTTGGGTGATTTTGACATTGGGGAGTTTGTATAGACTTCCCAATGTTATTTTTTAAGCACAAATAAATCACACTAAACTATGTTCTAACTTCTCTTTCCATTTCTTCCAGTCTGGCATCATAAACTCCTGTAAGTCATAGAAAGCCTTTGTATGGTTGTGATGCACTAAATGGCACAATTCATGCACAACTACATACTCAATACTGCCTTTAGGAGCTTTGATTAACTCTGGATTTAGAATAACCTTACCATTAGGCGTACAACTACCCCAACGTTTCTCCATAGAGCGGATATGTAATTCCGGTTTATTGATTTTGTATTTCTTAAACAAGGGATACACTTTACTCAATACCTCTTCAAAATGACCAAAAGCTTTCTCACGATACCACTTATTAAGAATCTCTTTAACATTATCTTCCTCTTTACAAAGAACAGTTATACGTCCTCTGAATAACTTTACTTCATTTTTGTTATCTGTTTCTATTCTTAGTTTATATTGTCTCCCCAAATATAGATGTGTTTCCCCATTAACATATATTCGTTCTGGTGTGTAAGGATGGTAGGATAAAAATTCACGTTGTTGTTTGATGATCCATGGAGCTTTTTTTTTGATATGCTGTGTGATTTTTTCCACCGCTGTATCATACGGTGCAATTATTTTCACAATACAATCTGGATAGACTTTAATAGTCAAATTTTTTCTATCCTGAAATTCGAGTCTATATTCAATTATAGCAGAACCAAATTGTATCTTATGGATATTTTCCACCATCATACAAACTTGATTTTAGCTACTTTTAATGCCTCTTCTACGGTCTGATCAATATCATCGAAAGACAAGTCGATATCGTATTTGCTTTTCAAATCGAAGATGTAATCATCAATAGCGATGCGAATTTTACCTTCTATATCAGGTTTGTTCTGCCAATCTACCATCAATTGATCATTTTGATATACTACTGAACGGATTACTTGATCTATACCAACAGCAAGTTCTGTAGCAACTTCGATTTTATCAGAAAGCACATCTTTAAAAATATCAGTTATAAGATTATAAATAGCAATACCTGTATCATTTCCTATTAAAGCATTTGGAATATTACCTCGTTCTCCTTTTAAAAATGCCTCTTCATACTCTTTGGCTTTTTTTAGGAATTCAGCTTCATCAATTCTTTGCTGATGATATTCTTCAATCGCTTCACGAATGAGTTTAGACAGCTTTTTATAAAAGATGGGATCCTCATTCATTTTTATATTGATGGCTCGAATAGTTCTGCTGGCGATATGATCCGCTTTAGCAGATTTACTGCTTAGTTTCTCAACTTCAGCTTCTCGTTGTTCTTTATCAAAAATATCGACCAAATCTGTTATCCTAAGCACTTCGCCCTCTGTCGTGATATGCTTGTCAATTAATTTCTGTACCTGTGGCTCATATTCCTTGTAGTCAATATCATCAGAAAATCTCCTTTTCACCGAAACACGCAATGCCAAAAAAAATTTCAAATCAGACTTATACTTGTCTATTTGTTTTTCAGGGGTATTGTTGGCAAAATCAATGCTGGATAATGCCAGTTTTAGTAAACGTGCAAAAGCAGATACTTTCTCATAAAACTGATGCCGGATAGCTTCATCGCTAAGCAATTCTTCATAAGCCGGTTCATCATATTTGTTTTTAATAGTTTTAAAAATATCCCAAACCTCAGAATGTGTCTGTGGTAATTTTTTGATTTCTTCTACTATATTTGTCCAGCTTCCGGCTAAATCTTCCGCATCAAACATATTATCACCGGAATATGTCTGAATGGCGTTGTCCAAGTTCTCGAGATTACCAAAATAGTCTATTATATAACCATAATCCTTTCCTGGATACACACGATTTACGCGAGCAATAGCTTGTAACAAAGTATGTTCTTTTAATTGACGGGTCAAATACAACGCAATATTTCTTGGAGCATCAAATCCCGTCAGTAGTTTGTCCACCACTATGATAATTTCAGGGAAGTCTTGTTTTTTAAACGCACCGATTACAGACTTTTCATATTTATCCTGTGTGCCGTATTTATCCATACGGGAATTCCAGAATTTTTTCACTTTATCGTCCGATACATCAAAGGCATCTTCTTCGCCTTCCCGAGTGTCGGGAGCAGACATGATTACTTCAGAGCTTACTTTGCCAATTTCGTCCAAATACTCTTTGTATTTAATTGCCGTGGCTTTATTGGGTGTTACCAGCTGTCCTTTAAAACCAGTGCCTTGAAAATTATCCACATAATGTTCAGTGATATCCCAGGCTCTGGCATAAATAACCTGATCGGCTTTATTAAGGATGTTTTTAGAACTGTATTTTCTCTTCAAAGCCGCTTTTCCATAAGGCGTAAGCGGTTCCGAAACCTTGTCAAAATAATTATCCAACGGTTTTTCATTAACCTCAATAAGGTTATGCCTACCTTCATATAACAAAGGGACAACGGCTCCGTCTTCTACAGCATCCGTAATCGAATACACATCGATAATGCCTCCAAACTTACTCGCTGTGCTTTTTTCTTTTTTCAACAATGGCGTCCCGGTAAATGCGATAAAACAGGCATTTGGAAATACTTTCTGCATCTTGACATTAAAAGAACCGTATTGTGAACGGTGTCCTTCGTCTATCAAAATGTAAATTTCTGAGCTATCAAATGATTGAGGGCTTGCATTAACAGCAGCTTCAAATTTATGAATTAGGGTGGTGATGACTGCATCGCCGGATTCTGTAATCAATTTTAAAAGGCTGGTATCCTTCTTTAATTTTTCCAGTTCGCTATCATCCAGTATCTCCCCTCTGAGTTTTTTAGCTATTTCCTTTGATGCTCCTTTATCAGCATTAACTACTGGCACATGACATTTTTTGAACGTTTCCGTTATCTGGTCATCCAGATCAATACGATCTGTTACCAAAAGTATCTTAGGATTTTTAATATTCGGATGTGATGCAATTAATTGAGCCAGCATCACCATAGTCAAAGATTTTCCGCTTCCTTGCGTATGCCAAATCACTCCACCTTCGTGATTACCTTTGGTATCGGTTTTTAGGATTTTGGTCAACGTGTTTTTAATCGCAAAATACTGTTGGTAACGGGCTACTTTTTTGATGCCGTCATCATACAAAATGAAATCATATATAATTTCCAATAATCGTTTGGGATGGCAAAAACTAAAGAGTAGTTTATCCTGCGTAGTAATAACCTGTTCCTCTTGTTCTAAATTTTCAAAATATTGCCATACCTTTCTAAATCGTTCTTTAAATAATACTGTATGCTCATTTTCTGGTAAAGCTTTGTGTTTTAGAATGCTGATTTTATTTTCCCAAAAACGTTCTTCTTCTTTAGTACGGAACATTTCTTTCCAAACTCCCCAAAATTCTTTGCTGGTAGCGGTTGTACCATATTTTGCTTCATTAGAGGCCAAAGCAAATGTAAGATTGGAATACAAATACAAGCTTCGAATGCCGTCTTCTTGCTGGTTTCTTAGATGCTGTTCAATGGCTTTTTCTACAGGCTCTTTTATTTTAGGCGACTTACATTCAATAATGACCATCGGAATACCATTAATAAATAGTACAATATCTGGTCGGTAATGATCGGCTCTATCTGAACGTAGTACACTATATTCTTCAGTGATGTGATAGATGTTGTTTTCCGGCTTTTCCCAGTCAATATAACGAAAAGAGAAACTTTTTTTATCACCTAAAACCGTTTGGTCAAAACTTTTCCCTAATGTGATGAGTTCATAATAGGCCTTATTCGCTGCTATAAAACCATCTTGTACTGGTAAATCCCTGATTGCCAGTATTGCATTGTTGATATTAGATTCGGAAAAAGCAAATTCCTTTTGCTTGTAATCAATTTTATTAATCTTTTGTACCTGGCTTTTTAGAATATCTTCTAATAGCACATTTGAGCTTCTTCCTCCACGGGCTGCTAAAGCCTCCTCTGGCGATAGGTATTTCCAGCCCATATTCATCAGCAATTTTAACGCTGGAATTTGGGAAATGTGGTCTTCTATGAATGAGGGTGTGTCCATGATACTTATATCTTCTTTGAAGAATTTATAATTAGTTCACTTGGATAGCCAAGCATTTTCATAATTAATTCTTGTGATTTATTTTTAAAGACAGGTATTAAATTGCCTATAAGGCTAAGCCCCAACGCTCCAAAAATTGTAAAAGCGTAGTTGTATGTTTCAATAAATTGAATTGTTTCAGGACTGTAGTTAGGAAGCTTAAGCAATAGATAAATTAATCCGGTAAATAAAACTGCCTGAATTATCCATGATAAGTATTTTATGCGTCTAATAAGTTTGGTATTAAAGCTCCTAAATAAGATTAATTCACTATTATCAGGTAATTCCTTTAGCAACAGTATCGAGTCATAAGCTTTTATAGAACACAAAATTTGAAAATCGCTACGGCTTTCAAATAATTTAATATTCTCAGTTAATTTTTTATAGGTGAAGTTTACGAACTCGTTTGTAATTAGTGATTGATTGTTTAATTGAAGAAACACAAATACAATCTCTGGTAAATTGCTTGTGCTATAATAATTTTCGTTTAAGATGTTTTCAAAAGTGATTGTTATTGCATTTCTGTTTCTGATAGAAACTATATAGTTTACCCAATCCTTGTTTATACTAAATATTGAAACACCTACAATAAACGAGAACATAAGAAAATCATCATTGACAAAAGGAGGTGGAGAATCTTTGCTTGGTTTACTTTTACATTTTTTGCCAAAATATTTTTCAAAATCTACTTTCTTATTATTTTGAATAGCATTTACAATTTCAAAATAATACTCCTCAGACTCACTCAAATCTTGACTTTCAGGAACACCAATAGTCCTACCTAACAACAAATTATTAAATGCTGTAAGTTTATGGCTTTCAGTGACTCTTGATAAATAACCTATTTTTTCTTCTAAAGGAACCATTTCTTTCTTTTTAATCCATAGTTTAAGCTATCCGCATCCCAGCCAGGAACACTTCTCATTTTGCCAAGCAAGCGTGAAATAAGGTTGGAATACTTCATTGTTGCGGGTTCTTCTCCCGGTAAAAAACTACGCCAAGACAGGTAAGTGAATGAGAATATTTGCTGTGTGATATAACTCAAATCATGAAATATCAAATCATTCAATCCATTATTGTCATAATTGCCTTGTGGGGTACGTATTTTAATTTGAATAGGCTTGCTCATCCCTTGCCTAGATGTTTTCAATTCATTCGGTCCCAACATCTGTACAATACAAGTTTCTGAATCCAAAAAAACATTACTTGCTCGGCTGGGGATAAACGCACCAATAACATTGCTGTTACCGTACTTTTGTACACCCTGTTGGGTGGTGTCAAAAATCATATTTGGGTGCGATTGGCTAATGGTAACAAAAGCAAATTTTATCTTATACTGATTAATTTCTTTGACCAGTTGACTGATTACATCGAACTCTGTGTTTTTGATAGGCTTGAATATGTGAAAAATTAGACGAACAGTATCGCCTTCCGCCCAACCATATTCTGATGATAGCCTTTCAATGGAGTTTTTTAGACTTTTAAGCAACTCCGAAAAGTAATTTTCAAACGCTACATCTTTTACTTTATCTGATAATAGATACTGACCATCTCCAGAAAGAAAGGTTGTGATACCAACCACTCTGTTTTGTTCGGATCCCGCGTATTGATTTTTCCTTAGCCAACTATGCCCAATACCAATTACGATTTCTCTATCGACCGAACGCTGCGAAGGCAAGACCCAGGGAATACCGCCAAGCTTTGCATAAATTTGCAATGCAAGGGAATTTAAAATATATTCATTATGTCCTTTTACAACCTCTGCGGTAACATATTGAACCGGAATTTCAAGAGCAAGCAATTTTGCTTTTATAGCATAATATGGATTATTTCGGTCATCATATCTTTTAAATGCCGCCGGGATTTCAATGATAGCTAAATCTGGTTTACTTTCATCATCACTTCTAATTGCATTAAGATACTCATTTATAGTATAATCCTGAATTTCCTTAATGTTAAATACTACATCTTGCAAATCGTATTTCTTTTGTAGTCCTTTTTGAAAATATCTGGATTGCGGAATACCATCTTTAAGACTGTAAAGGAACTTTGTGAAATTGCCACGGTTATTCTTGTTGCAGATAGAAAGGATGTTTGGTGATTTGATATCAAATGTAACGCTGTCATAAGGGCCATAATTAGACAGACCTGCATCTGGGTTATAATTATTGGTCTTTGTAACAGCATGATCAAAAATAAACGTAGGATTTTTTAGCTCCATCGTATTTGAAACAGTGATTGGTTTGCTATCTACCGTAAAACAAAAACTGTCTTTATTCTGGAATAAAACCAGTTTCCCATTTTCACTAAATAAGTGTTCAGCTATTTTACTAATTTCGGTATAGAGATTTTTGGGATTGTAGGTATCAGATCTCTTACCCTCAATGATATTCAGTACTTCATCACTTTTATCTTGTGATGTAGCGAAACTCAGGTACTTTCCGATGTTGAATTTTGTTTTTCGAATTAGCAATTCGCTTAATTCAAATTCTTTCAAACCTTCATTGGTTTCAACTTTAGCCTTGTTTCCTATCACTTCTTTTAGAACTCCAACAAATTCTTCATTCGGAGCGAGAATATTTGTTAATCCAGATAAGGTTTCTGCATGCAATACATCAATACCAATCAATTCAAATCCTTCTGAATGTAACTCAGCACAACTAATGTCAAAAATCCAGTTACGTTTGATATTGACCAAGAAACCGAAACGTTTTTTCCCATTGATCTCGGTCAAACGCAATTGGACTTCAATGAGCTTTTTATAGCCTATCCTGTCTTTTAAACTATCTGGTAAGGCATTTCTAATGATATCGTCTTTACCCGAAAAGAAACGGAAAGGATAAAAATCTACGGGAGTGTATCTTGGAAAACGGTCTTTGAAAGTTCTGAAAAAGATATGTTTAATCAATGAGGCTGTAATCTGATGGTCACCAAAAGTGCTTCTCTCCGTTAAAGAACCAATAGACATAGCTTCATCACTATCCTTGTTAGAGATGTATATAGAATCACCGTTTCTAAAAAAAGAATGCGTAGTGTTGTATAAACCTCTTAATTCAGTAAGACGTTCATCGCTATATAATTCAGTATTGATTTGATATTTTTCAAACTCAATATTTATCGGAAAGTAGTTAAGCTGCATATTCTCTTTTAAGTTTTATTAGTTAATGTGCCTGATCTATCTCAATCAATTGAGAAACTATATTTCTAATTCTTTTTTAGGTTTTCCTTTAAACAATCGACTTTGTGTTATTTTTACCAGAGATTTTTTTGGCTTCATTTAGAGCTTCGATTACCCGATTAGTTATAGCAGTATAATCATCCCCCTTTTTTAATTCAGTAACACCACAGCAAACAGTCAATTGATGGTTGACTCCTTCTATAGAAAACAAGTTTTTCTCAATCAATTTCCTTTTTCTTTCTGCTGCCTGATAAGCCTGACCTAAACTTGTTTCAGTAGCAACTACAAGAAATTCATCACCTCTATTGAAATAACGAAATGTTTCGTCTGTAGCCCTTTTATCGTTGCCCAATAGTTCACCAACTTTTTTCAGAATTTGATCGGCAACGTTAAAACCAACTGTTGTATTAAAGCTCTTAAAGTCATCTATATCTAATATAACAATTGATAAAGCATCTCCTTTAGTTTTGTGTTCGTGAATCTTTTGATTTAAATATTCATCGAGTGCTTTATGATTTCTCAGTCCAGTGAGCTCATCTTTATGGTTATTATTTAGGACTTCTCGAATTTTATTATTGAATAGGTAACTAACGATGAGCGTAGTTACAGTTATTAATAGAATAGATGCAATTAGTATCCAATATATTGAAATACCATGCTTGGTTATTAATAGCCCATTGACATATGGGATCCATCTTGATGGAATAAGTAAAATCAAGAAAACGAACAACCATTTCAATATATCGTAGATGCCTTTAGACAAAACATCATCTTTGAATTTCTTAATTGATTTCGTAATATATCCCATATTATCAGTTAATATTTAATAATCTGAAAATTTCATCCTTATTCTCTTTGTAAACATTAATGGCTCTTTCCTCTAATTCTTTCAATTTGGTTTGATTGGTTTCATCCATTTCAATGTTTTCCACCTCGGTTCTAAATAATGTATTAAGTCTTAAATATGTAAAATTATCAGGCTCTTGTCTATCAATACCATTTTTTAATAAACTTAAAATATTTTCCGCCTGTTGAGATTGACCTTGCATAAACAACTCAATAATTCTTTTTCGTTTATTGTTTATCCAATACCAAATTCCAAACTTATTTTCTTTATTAGCCTCTAGAAATATTCTTTCACCTGTGCCGATTGATAACAAATTAATATCAATTAATTCTTTTTTGAAAGCTTTCTGAGCTTCAATTAAAGCTATCAGACTTGGATTGTTAGCCCAAACACCGCCATCTACTTTATTTTTAAATTGCAAAACATCCCCTTTAATATCTCTATACATATCGCCAGAATAAGGATCAAAATATGTTGGGGCTGATGATGTAGATAAGGCTGCATCTAATAATGGAAGATTAGGGTCACGCGTAAATCTATGATGGTAAAGACTTTTTAGAACGGATGGTTTTCCAATACTTAAATCGTAAATTGACACACCCACAGGGACTTTACAATCTTTAAGTTTAGGAATAGAGGTATTATGATATTTTTTGAACACATCTTCTAATAGTTTTTTTAAACTACTTCTATCATGTGAGGAGTGATTGATGCATTTTAAAAATCCTTTTTTATTACCAAAAATACTGTGAGCGTTTTCAAAATACAACTTTTTGATTTCTTCCGCAGGAATACCTAAGGATAAAGCCAACGCCAATATTCCACCAGTAGACGTACCAAAAATCAAATCTACATTTTGATATATCTGCCACTTTTCAATTCCTCTATTCTTCAACTCCTTTTCTATTTCTGTTAAGATAACAGCGGGAAAAATACCCCTAATACCTCCACCGTCTAAACTCAGAACTTTGAATTTTTTTTCACTCATACAATTCTGGTTTTTCCGGTTAATAATTGCTGCATCAAACCTTTTTTCTGCAATTTTAGGTTGCTGAGTTTTTGCTGGTATTGTTGTATTTCTTTAGTAGCGGTGTCAAGAATATCTACTAACCTAATTTGCTCCTCTATTGATGGTACAGGGATTTTTAATTTTAGGAAGTCTGTCTGTCCTAATGTTTTATTTCTACCAGCTCCTCCCGGCGAAGCTAATTCTAGTAAATATTTCCCTTTAAGGGACTTGAAAAAATATAGTAAATAATCTAAATTTAGAATTCCCGCTTTTGGCTTGTACATAGGGAATCTATGCGAAGCTATAAAACCTATATCTGCATCCGTCGTTTTACCAATTGCTTGTTCCCACGCGAAAACAATATTAACAATGAAACAATTAGGCTCAATCCAAAAGACAGATTTATTTCCCAAAATTCTCCCAGTTACAGCTTCTTTATAGAATAAACCTTTGGCATGAGATCGAATTCCTATTTGTTTATATAGGGCATTTTCTTCAGGAGTAAATGAGTTTTTAATTCGATCTACAATCTGCATTATTTGTTTTTGATTTGACCTATTATCATCATTCAAAAACAACTGATTCGCCAACGCCTTATTCCTTCTTTTCAATTTTTTGATGATGACATTGGTTTCTTGAATAGCTTTATCCCAACTAGATAATACTTTGGCTATTTTTTGTTGTTCGGAAAGTGGAGGGAGGGGGATTTGAAATTGTTTCAATTCATTACCTGAAATAGCTTCGAAAGTACTCCCTTGAGATAATTTACTCCAATTAGCTCTATAATTTTCTAAGTAAAATTTCACGTAATTTAATGTATTTAAATTACTATGTTTTATTGAACATACCCCACGACCTAAACATGATGTATAACTTGCTATACCTATTTCACCAACTGGAGCTCGCACAGTAAAAATTAATTCATTCTTTTCACAAGTCTTTGTTATCTGCGAAGTATAAAAACGAATGATTGATTTTCCATCTACAATATCAGCATTCCCTTGTATTAATGGTAAACCTACACATTCATCATTATAAAATTCAGAACTCGGTGATTGCCCCATTGTTATAATACATTCTTCCCCCAACTTTCTCACTTCCCAATCCATCGGGATTTTTCCGATGGCTGTATTTTTATATTGAGTTGTCTGCTTCATTTTTAATTATATCTTTTTTAGTTTCGCCGTGAACAGTCCCGCCACCTAACCATTCACCTGTAATTAACCATAATTCGTAATGATAAAGCCACTCAATAGCCCAAACCATTACTGTTTGAGCTATCGATTTAGAGCTATTCCATTCCTTCCAATCTGGATAATACAAACACAAGCGTTGCTTTTTATGGTCATATACGTGGGGTAAGGATTTTTTACCTTCTACTAATTTTAAAGGTGTCGGTTCTAATACATATATATTAGGGTTTTTACCTGATTCATAAATAAGTTTCACTTTATAATCATCTCCTATGGGTGAAGATTTTAATGTGCCAATCCATTGGAGTGTTTTACTATTAACAATCTTGGATTCACCAGAACCAAAATCTCTTTTCAGCCCAGCTAATTGATTATAAAGTGTTAACTTTTTCTTTTTAATCATTCCCATGAAAATTATGAGCACTCACTTTAGCAACGTTTGTAAGTCCAGCTACTGCCGATCCAACTACACCTATTTTACGATCTACATGATTATTGCCAGATTCTGTTAGTGACCTCATTCTATTACCAACATCTGAAAAAGTTTTAGTTACAGGCTCGTTACCAAAAGATTTTTTTAATGATTCTGAAAGATTGATTCGATTAAATGGAGATTGAAATATTCCGAAATCTACCTTCAATTGCTCCAGCCAGTCATTGAAAAATGCTTCTCTTTTCGATCCAGGTAATGTCCATCGATCAGCAAAATTCTCAGTATCATTGACTGGATTTGAAACCCACTTTACATATCTATTCAAATCATAATCGTACTTTTCCTCAATATGATTCCCCATATTATTAACAATACTGAGTAAAGCATCCGTAATATTATCTTCACCATCGTATGCTTTTGCTGCTAAAGTTGTGATGATACATGAAATCGGTTTCTCCTTTTTATCATCATCATTATAATCTTTAAACATTATATCACGATGTCTCTTTAACAGTTGCACAGCTCTCTGGAGGGGCAATCTGTCCTTTTGATACTTTGGCGTTGGGTTTACAGACTCGTTAAGAGAAAACGTTTTTGTACGTCTTCCTTTAATATCGTCTGCGATGGTCATAAACCACTTAGCATAACCAAACGGATTACTTTGAAGCCATTCACTAGGATCTGTGGAAATTTCATACTCTGGTAATCTTTCATTGTCGGTTATACTGAGAACCAAATCTTCAATATTCTGGTCTTTAAGATTCGAATATGCCTTTTCTAAAATAATAGAATGTCCGTTAGTATTAATTGCTGGCAAAATATCCATATGGTATCGCTCATTAGGCGAACCATTTTCCCTATACTTCAACGTCCAACATCTTCGCCCTTCTTCATCAAGGATAGACTCGTATTTCTTGTGTTTTATCAATTGCTCACCAACAATTTCCTTTACATCTTTCTGAGTCCAATTTTGTCTTTTCCCATTCAATTCACAGACAATATCAAGATCCATATCTCCATCAGGATCAATTGTCTGAATAATGGTCCCAATAATGAAGGAACCTTGTGGACTAATTACTGGATTGTATGGAGACAGTTTTGATTCATCGTTGGTAAGCCAATTACCCACAGCTTTATAGCTACGTACAGCAGCCTCATGCTGAGCTTCGTTAATGCTTAAGTTTTCTCCTAAAGCATCTAATATATCTTCTAATTCAGTTTTTTGTTCAGTTGTAATCATAGTTATAAAAGGTTTAGTTCTTCTAAATATTTATTCATTTCGCTCTGTACTTCTTTAAGTTCCTTTTCAATCTTTACAATCTCTTCTTGAACAGCCTTGATATCCACTTCTTCCTCTTCTTCAAACGTATCTACATAACGGGGAATATTTAGATTGAAGTCATTTTCCTTAATCTCGTTAGACGGTGCTCTGTAAGCATATTTATCTTCAATAACACTACCCTCGTCAGTAGTAAGAGGAGCACTGACTTTAAAAGCTTGATATATTTCAACAATGTGTTTTATATCTATATCTCTCAGTTTATTTTGATTTTTACCTGTTTCAAAGCCTTTGCTCGCATCAATGAACAGCACATCTTTATTGCTACCTTTTGCTTTATTAAAAACCAAAATTGCTGCAGGGATCCCAGTCCCGAAAAATAAGTTGGCAGGTAAACCAATGACAGCTTCTAATAAATTTTCTTCAATCAACTGCTGACGGATTTTACCTTCGCTGCTTCCCCTGAACAATACACCATGCGGCATAATCACTCCAACACGACCAATATCTTCATAGGTGGTTTCTATCATGTGACTAATAAAGGCGTAATCGCCTTTGCTTTTTGGAGGAACACCACGATGGAAACGATTGTATTGATCAGCCACCGCATTTTCTGCTCCCCACTTATCTAATGAAAAAGGTGGATTCGCAGCCACAATATGAAACTTCATTAATTCATCCCCTTCCAAAAGGCGTGGGTTATTTATGGTGTCTCCCCATTCAATGGTAGCGTTATCAATCTCGTGGAGAAACATATTCATACGGGCTAAAGCCCACGTGCTTCCGTTTACTTCCTGTCCATATAAAGAAAAGTTGCCAGATCCTACTTCTTTGGATAGCTTAATCAATAAGGAGCCAGAACCACAGGTTGGGTCATTTAATCTATTACCCGCTTCAGGAGCAAGGAGCTTCGCTAATAGGGTAGAAACCTCACTTGGGGTATAAAATTCTCCTGATTTTTTTCCTTCATCACCCGCAAACATTGAAATCAGGTACTCATAAGAATCACCAATCACATCGTTACCTTCCAAATGAGAAGGCTGTAAATCCATTTCAGAAAAATCGACAAGCAAATTTTTCAGTCTTCTGTTACGGTCTTTTGTTTGCCCAAGATTTGATTCCGAATTGAACGTGATATTTCTGAAAACACCCGCTAGTTTCAAGCGATTGGAATCTTCAATTTGCTCCAACACACGGTCGATTAAATCTCCTAACTGTACATCATTACGATTCTCAAATAAATAATCGAAAGTGGCGTTTTCTGGGAGCTTAAATCGTTCATTTGCCAACGCCCGTTCTATGCGAACATTGTCGCCTTTGTACTTTTCGGTGTAAAATGCTTTCTTATCTTTCCATACATCAGAAACATACTTTACGAAAAGCATCGTCAGTACATAATCTTTATACTGTCCGCTACTTAACACTCCTCTGAATGAATCACAGGCTTTCCATACTATATTGTTAATCTCTTTTTGAGTGAGCTTCTTTTCCATCTTATTTTAAAATATCGTTTATTACTGCTTGAAATAATTTGTTTTTTTCGTCTATCAACCTTCCTGTCAAAGCCAATTCTGTTCGATGCAAATCACTTAGCTTGGCTATCTTTTTTTGAATTTCTAATGGAGGAAGAGGGATTTCTACTGCTTCAAGTTCATTTTTGCGAATAGAAGGAATAGAGCTACCTGCACCAAGGGACTGAAAAAATGATTGATACTTAGTCGAATTAAAAATCGTGACCAAATAGTCTGAATCAACAAGATCAAACTTCGGCTTGATAACAAAAAAGATAGAGGAGGCAATTGCTTTTCCTGTATCAACACTGTATTTCCATGCAAAATTTCGCATCCCTTTCCCCACAAATAAAACATCCCCCTCTTCTAAAAGATGGCTTTTGGACTTTTCTGTTATTTCAACCCATCCGTCCACATTACCATCAAACAGCCCAAAATCATTAAAATTTTTAGCCTGAAGATAAATGACTGCACCTTCTTCTTTTGGCTTGTCATAAAAGCCAAATTGCAAATGGGATATATCTTTTAATTGCTTTTTCAATTCTGTAGTTCCTTTCAAATTTAAGCAAAAATACGAAATAATATTTGAATACACAAATATATTTCTTTGTAGAGCGTTTCAAATATAAAAAATATTTTCTTTATTTCATATAGAAAATCCAGAAATTCAGCCACTCACAGCCAAATACTTCCTTTAACTGCCACATTAGGGTAACGCCTCTTTTTCCGAAACACCTTTGTTCAGAAAGCCCGCAAAATGCGGGATAAATTCCAACAATTTAATGTGTTTCAATTATGAAAAAACAAAGAAAAAAAGTTCTGTTGGCTGCTATGGCAACGCTATTAGGAATTGGTGCATTCGCACAGGGAAACGGCTCGGCAGGTATCAACGAGGCCACCCAAATGGTAACAAGTTATTTCGATCCCGCCACACAGCTCATCTACGCTATCGGTGCCGTAGTGGGTCTCATCGGAGGGGTTAAGGTGTACAACAAGTTCAGTTCGGGTGATCCCGACACCAGCAAAACGGCGGCAAGCTGGTTTGGTGCCTGTATCTTCCTGATCGTGGCTGCTACGGTCCTTCGCTCATTCTTCCTTTAAGCCCTTGTCTTATGAGTAGTTACAACATCAATAAAGGCATTGGCAGGACAGTAGAATTTAAGGGACTGAAGGCTCAATACCTGTTCATTTTCGCAGGCGGATTATTAGGCACACTAATCTTCGTGATGATACTCTATATGGCAGGGATTAACTCTTTCATCTGCCTGTTTCTTGGAGTCGGAGGTGCTTCAATGATTATATGGCAGACGTTTTCGCTGAACAGGAAGTACGGCGAACACGGACTGATGAAGATAGTAGCCCAAAAAAGACATCCCCGATACATCATCTGCCGCAAGCCTGTACACCGCTATTTAAAATTAACCCCTAAACCAAATGCCGTATGAGAAACGTAGCAAAGACCACAACGCTTGAAAACAAATTTCCTTTGCTGGCAGTAGAGAACAACTGTATCCTTTCCAAAGATGCGGACATTACCGCCTGCTTTGAGGTGCGTTTGCCGGAACTGTTTACGGTAGCTTCCGCGGAATACGAAGCCATCCATTCCGCCTGGCACAAGGCTATCAAAACGTTGCCGGATTTTACGGTCATCCACAAACAGGATTGGTACATCAAGGAAAACTACGCTCCTGACTTGGCGAAGGATGACCAGAGTTTTTTATCAAAATCCTACCAACGCCATTTCAACGAGCGACCCTTCCTAAACCATTACTGCTACCTGTTCCTGACCAAGACCACCAAGGAAAGAATGCGTATGGAAAGCAACTTCAGTTCGCTTTGCAAAGGTTCATTGATACCAAAGGAAATCAGGAACAAGGAAACGATACACCGCTTTATGGAAGCCGTAGCACAATTTGAGCGTATCGTGAACGATAGCGGTTTCATAACGCTGAAACGCCTTACCGAAGAAGAGATTCTCGGAACGGAGGATAAGCAGGGATTACTGGAGCAATATATAACCTTATCGAGGGAAGCCGGAACACCTATGCAAGACATCGCACTCGGACCCGAAGAAGTACGCATTGGCAATAAAAGATTGAGTTTGCATACCCTTTCAGATACTGATGATTTGCCCGGAACGGTATCGGCAGATACCCGTTATGAAAAATTATCAACTGACCGAAGCGACTGCCGTTTATCGTTTGCTGCACCTGTGGGATTACTGCTAAGCTGTAACCACATCTACAATCAATATTTATTTTTGGATAACAGCGAAGCCAACCTGCAAAAGTTCGAAAAGTCTGCAAGAAATATGCACTCATTGGCTCGTTACAGTCGGGCGAACCAGATCAACAAGGAGTGGATTGAAAAGTACCTGAACGAAGCACATTCATTTGGATTATCATCAATCCGGGCACACTTCAATATTATGGCGTGGTCGGAAGATCCGGCAGAGTTAAAACAGTTAAAGAACGATTGCGGGAGTGCATTGGCTTTGATGGAATGCAAGCCACGCCACAATACCACCGATGTAGCTACTTTGTATTGGGCAGGAATGCCGGGCAATGCAGGCGATTTTCCGAGTGAGGAAAGTTTTTATACGTTCATCGAACCTGCTTTGTGCTTCTTTACCGAAGAAACGAATTACCACAATTCGCCTTCGCCATTCGGGATTAAGATGGCTGATCGCTTGACCGGAAAACCTATCCATTTGGATATTTCCGATTTGCCTATGAAGCGTGGTATCATCACGAACCGTAACAAGTTCATACTTGGTCCATCGGGTTCGGGTAAATCGTTCTTCACCAACCACATGGTACGCCAGTATTACGAGCAGGGTGCTCACGTGTTGTTGGTTGATACCGGTAATTCCTATCAGGGATTGTGCGAACTCATCAAAGGAAAAACCAAAGGCGAAGACGGCGTTTACTTCACTTATACCGAAGACAATCCCATAGCCTTTAATCCTTTCTATACCGATGATGGCGTGTTCGACATTGAAAAGCGTGAAAGTGTCAAAACCCTGATACTTACCCTTTGGAAACGCGATGATGAACCGCCAACCCGTTCGGAAGAAGTGGCTTTATCCAATGCCGTTTCTGGGTACATTGAACGTATTAAAAACGATAATGAATATCCTTCGTTCAATGGCTTCTACGAATATGTAAAAGGCGATTACCGCAAGGTACTGGAAGAAAAACAGGTAAGGGAAAAGGACTTTGATATTGCCAATTTTCTCAATGTTCTGGAACCCTATTATAAAGGTGGCGAATATGATTACCTGCTCAATTCCGACAAGCAATTAGACCTGCTTTCCAAACGATTTATCGTATTTGAAATTGATGCCATCAAAGACCACAAAATCCTTTTTCCCATCGTAACAATCATCATTATGGAGGTCTTTATCAACAAGATGCGAAGACTAAAAGGTATCCGAAAGCTCATCCTGATTGAGGAAGCGTGGAAAGCCATCGCCAAAGAAGGAATGGCGGAATACATAAAATATTTGTTTAAAACCGTCAGAAAGTTTTTCGGTGAAGCTATCGTGGTAACGCAGGAAGTCGATGACATCATACAGTCGCCCATCGTCAAGGAAAGCATCATCAATAATTCCGATTGCAAGATCCTCTTGGACCAACGCAAGTATATGAACAAATTCGATGATATACAGGCAATGTTGGGGTTAACGGAAAAAGAAAAAGCACAAGTGCTCTCCATCAATATGAACAACGATGCAAGCCGATTATACAAAGAGGTTTGGATTGGATTAGGCGGAACCCATTCAGCTGTATATGCCACAGAAGTCAGTTTGGAAGAGTATCTCGCATACACCACCGAAGAAACCGAAAAAATGGAAGTGATACAATTAGCTTCCGAACTGGATGGTAACGTGGAACTCGCCATCAAGCATATCGCTATGCAAAGGCGTGATAAATCAAATCAATAGTCATTAACATTTTAAAATTCAGAAACAATGAAAAAAGTATTGTATCTGGTGTGTACGGCACTTATGCTTGCCGTAGCACCTTCAGCGAAAGCTCAATTTGTAGTAACCGATCCTGCAAATCTTGCATCGGGTATCCTCAACAGTGCGAACGAAATTATACAGACCTCTTCGACTGTAAGCAATGTGATCAAGAACTTCAAGGAAGTAGAAAAAGTCTACAAACAGGGCAAAGAATATTACGACAAGCTCCAAGCTATAAACAACTTGGTGAAAGATGCCCGTAAAGTTCAGCAAACCGTTTTGCTGGTGGGCGATGTATCGGAAATCTATGTGCAGAATTTCGGCAAGATGATGAACGACCCCAATTTCTCCCCACAGGAATTGACCGCTATCGGCAATGGTTACTCTGCACTTCTCAATGAAAGTACCGAACTGCTGAAAGAACTAAAACAGATTATTACCTCGTCAAGCCTTTCGCTGAACGACAAAGAGCGTATGGATATTATCGACCGTGTGTACAAAGAGGTAAAAGACTACCATAGCCTTGTCCGCTACTACACCAATAAGAATATCTCTGTAAGCTACCTGAGAGCGAAAAAGAAAAACGATGCCAAAAGGGTGCTTGAACTCTACGGAACTGCTAACCAAAAATACTGGTAAGTTATGGAATGGGATAATCTTCACGAACTCCTGCGTTCGCTTTACGACGATATGATGCCACTTGCAGGCGATATGGCGGCTGTGGCTAAAGGTTTGGCCGGATTGGGGGCATTGTTTTATGTGGCATTAAAGGTTTGGCAGGCGTTAAGCCAAGCCGAACCTATTGATGTGTTTCCTTTGCTCCGTCCGTTTGCTTTGGGGCTTTGTATTATGTTTTTTCCAACGATTGTTTTGGGAACCATCAATGCGGTACTAAGCCCCATAGTTACGGGAACTCACGCCATACTCGAAGACCAGGTGCTTGACCTGAACCAATTGCAACAGCAGAAAGACCAATTGGAATATGAGGCTATGGTCAGAAATCCCGAAACCGCCTATATGGTGTCAGACGAAGAGTTTGATAAAAAGCTGGACGAATTGGGCTGGTCGCCATCTGATGTAGGCACAATGGCTGGGATGTATATGGACAGGCAAGCCTACAAGATAGAAAAAGCCATAAAGGATTGGTTTCGCAATTTGCTGGAAATACTTTTTCAGGCGGCAGCTTTGGTTATTGATACCATAAGAACCTTTTTCCTGATTGTTTTAAGCATTCTAGGTCCAATTGCCTTTGCCATCTCTGTATGGGATGGCTTTCAGTCCACGCTCACGCAGTGGTTCACAAGGTATATAAGTGTTTACCTCTGGCTTCCTGTTTCAGATCTGTTCAGCTCGATGTTGGCAAGGATACAATCTCTCATTCTGGAACGGGATATCGCAATGTTGGCTGACCCTACCTATATACCCGATACCAGCAATACGGTATATATCATTTTTATGATTATCGGTATTGTGGGATACTTCACTATTCCAACGGTAACAGGCTGGATCATCCAAGCCGGAGGGGCAGGGAACTTTACCCGCAATGTTAACCAAACAGCAATGAAATCGGGAAATCTTGCCGGAGCAGGTGCAGGTTCAACAGTTGGAAATATTGGCGGAAGGCTAATGAATAAATAAACAATTAATCATTCAAAAAAATGGATTTTAAAACATTAAGAAATATAGAAAACAGCTTTCGGCAGATACGTTTGTATGCCATTGTATTTGCCGTTCTCTGCATTGGCGTGGTCGGATTTTCAGTTTGGAAATCGTACAGCTTTGCCAACGAACAACGCCAGAAAATCTATGTGCTGGATAACGGCAAATCATTGATGCTTGCCCTATCGCAAGATGCAAGCATCAATCGCCCGGTAGAAGCAAGGGAACATATCAGGCGTTTTCACGAATTGTTCTTTACGCTCGCACCAGACAAGAACGCCATCGAAAGCAATATGAGAAGGGCATTTAACCTTGCGGATAAATCGGCTTTCGATTATTACAAAGACTTGTCTGAAAAGGGCTATTACAGCCGTATCATTTCGGGGAACGTACAACAGCGCACCGAAGTGGATAGTGTGGTGTGCAATTTCGACAATTATCCCTATGCTGTGCGAACCTATGCTAAACAATTCATCATCCGTTCGAGCAATGTAACCAGGCGTAACCTGATTACTTCCTGCTATCTCGTGAACTCTGTCCGTTCCGACAACAATCCGCAGGGTTTCAATATCGAAAAGTTTGCGGTAATCGAAAACAGGGATATAGAAGTCATCGAACGCTAAAATTAAAGATTATGGAAGCATTATCAGATTTAAACATATTCGCCAAAATCCTTACCAAAAAAGGATATAACGGCTATTTCCATACGCAGGGTGCGTATGCCGGAAAACTGAAGGACAGCATCAGTGAATACCTCGAAAACTGCCAAAAAGGTACGGATAACTTGCCTAATCAGGACTTGTTGCTGACTGGCTACTTGCAATGGTCGGGAGAAGACAAACCTCGTGTTGAATGCAATATGTGGGTAAAATACCTGAACGGCAAATTTGCTCTCAGCAGAATGGAGGTGGTTAAGATGGATGGCTTTGGGCAACTTCTTAAAAAATTGGAACTGGCAAACCTGTCTGTAATGTCTGCACCCAAAGCGTTGGAAGTAGTAGCCTTAGTCAATGATGAGCCGAAACAAAAGGAAATGAAAAGCCCTAAACGTTTCAAGCTATAACAATAAAAAGGCGATGAAAAAATTAAGAGCAAATATGGACAGGTACTTTGAGAAGCTGGACGAACGTTGGCGAGAATTACCATTACGCAAACAGCACCAATATACGCTGTACTTCTTTATGGGTTACCTGCTATTAACGGCAGGTGTCATTGGTAAAGTATGGTATGATACCTCAAAGTCAGGTAACGATATGGCCATTGAGCATATCGAGAACCCTGTCCTCAAAAAAAGTGAAAGCCCTGCAAGATTGCAGGACACAGTATTAACAATTTTTAAAAACAAGATTTATGAAAGAAAATGATAACAAGAAATCGGTTGTTCGGGTAACGGAAGGAAGCCCGGAAGCAACCGCTGATGTACTGCAAGACGGTACACAGACGAAAGCTGAAAAGCTCAAAAAGCCACTCATTTTTGGCTTGATGGGGATTGTCTTCCTGGGTTGTATGTATTTGATATTTAAGCCTTCGGAAGATAAAAATGAAATTGAGAATTTCGGGCTGAACGATGCCGTACCGCAGGCTACCGAAGCCGGAATGCCTGCCGACAAAGGCAAGGCGTATGAACAGGAAATGTTGGAAAAGAAAGACCAGGAGAAACGAAATGCCCTGACAACGCTTTCTGATTACTGGAATGAGGACAGTTCCTCTACTGGCAGTGAAGAAGAATTACCTGAAGAAGACGAAAGCTATGGCGGTGCCAGCAGAAATTCGGGAAAACACGGCAACCCCACATTAAACAGTTACCGCAATGCACAAAGTACACTGGGTTCGTTCTATCAGAATGATAATTCGGAAACAACAGAACTCCGCAGGCAGTTGGACGAACTAAAAGAGCAATTAGCTGATAAAGATGAGCCGAAGCCGACTACTGTTGATGACCAATTGGCATTAATGGAAAAATCCTATCAGATGGCGGCGAAGTATCTTCCGCAGGGAAGTACGAACACAGGAGAAACCACACCTGAAAATGGCACCACTCAGGTAACTGCAACCTCCAATCAAAAGGAGCATTTTGTGGCGTTTACGCCAACAAGGAAAAATACCGTATCGGCTTTGTACCGCGAACCTACCGATAGTGCCTTTTTAGCAGATTGGAGCCAAAACAAAAACAGGAGTTTTTATACGGCAGGTTTTATTGAACAGGCAGTTCAACCTAAAAACAGCATCAAAGCCTGTGTTCACGAAACGCAAACGGTTATCGGCGAAACCGGAGTAAGATTGCGTTTGCTGGAACCTGCCCAAACGCCCCAGCGTATCATCCCAAAAGGAACGATTGTAACAGCCAATGCCAAATTTCAAGGAGGGCGATTACAGCTAAAAGTTACCTCCATAGAACTTGAGGGTAATATCACTCCGGTAGATATTACCATTTACGATTTGGACGGACAGCAAGGCTTGTACGTTCCATATTCTCCCGAAATGAATGCCCTTACCGAAATGGCAGGCAATATGAGCCAGCAATCCGGGACAAGCGTGATGCTTACGCAATCGGCAGGACAACAGGCTGCGGCTGATTTAAGCCGTGGCGTGGTGCAGGGCATTTCTGGGTATTTCGCCAAAAAGGTACGAACGCCAAAAGTGACCCTAAAGGCAGGACATCAGGTATTTCTTGTTTCTAAAAAATAATGTTGAACTCAAAATTTAATCAAAAATGAAAAATCAATTAAAAATATTTTGGGCTTTTGCCCTTACTATCGGCTTTGCCATAACCGCTTTTGCACAGGATAGTGCCATTGCAAAAACACCGCTTGCATTGGGCAAGATAGAACCTTACCGAATGGAAGTTACCTATGATAAAACTTCACATTTAATTTTCCCGACCGCCATTCGTTATGTGGATTTGGGAAGCGAATACCTGATTGCAGGAAAAGCCGATGATGCGGAAAATGTATTGCGTGTAAAAGCATCGGTAAGGGACTTCGAACCCGAAACAAACTTTTCTGTGATAACCAATGACGGACGGTTTTACAGTTTTAATGTGTATTACAGTGGATATCCCGAGGCTATGAGCTATGACCTGCTGACAATGCAAAAGGCAGTGGATAAGGCCAACGGAAACGATGTACTTTTTGAAGAATTGGGAAACAATTCGCCGTCTTTGGCAGGCTTGCTTTTGGAAACCATTTACAAAAAAGATAAACGTATTGTAAAACATATCGGGGCTAAAAGTTTCGGTATTCAGTTTATTCTAAAAGGGATTTACATACACAATGGCAAATATTATTTCCATACGGAATTGCGAAACAAAACCAATGTGTCTTTCCAACTTGATTTTATCAATTTCAAAGTGGTGGATAAAAAGGTAGCCAAACGTACTGTAGTCCAGGAAAGACCTATGATACCGCTTCGCACTTACAAGCCATTAGATGAAATTGTTGGAAAATCAATTGAACAAAATGTATTTCTGTTAGACCAGTTTACCATTGCCGATGACAAGGTTTTGCTGATTGAGATTTTCGAGAAAAACGGTGGCAGAAATCAAACGCTTCAGGTAGAAAATTCGGATTTGATCAAAGCCCGTTTGGTTAACGATATGCACCTGAAATTTTAATAACTCTTTAAAACAACAATATGAAAAAGTATATCTACACCGTAATGCTCGTGTTAATGGGCATCACGGTTGCACAGGCACAACGAATGTTACCAAAGCAAAAAGGTTTGGAACTAAATGCAGGTGTATTATCCAACGATAAGATCGGTAATGATTATTACCTCAATATCGGAATGACCGTAAATGGAAAGAACGGCAATTATCAAATATGGGCTTTGGAATGCACCCACCAATATCACAATTATAAAGACCTCCGCATACCACAGGAAACCTATACTGCCGAGGGCGGTTACAGTTTCTACCTGTTGGGCGATGCCAGAAAAAACATTACGCTGAATTTTGGAATAACAGCTGTGGCCGGTTATGAAAGCATCAACCGTGGCGAGGAAATGTTGTTTGACGGGGCTAAAATAGTAAGCGAGGATAATTTCATCTACGGGGCTGGCGGACGGCTCACATTGGAAACATACTTGTCCGACCGATTTGTATTAGTCCTGCAAGGGCGAACAAAGGTGTTGTGGGGTACAGATCTGGAACAGTTCCGCCCATCGGCAGGTGTAGGATTAAGGTTTAATTTTTAAAACGTAAAACGATGATAGCAATATTCAATAAATTCAGGATAGGATTACTGCCAATGTATGTAGCCTTGGCAATCTTCATAGCTTCGGTTTCGCTGGTATCTTGTAGCAAAGATGATGAACTCGAAATACAGAACGATTTTCCTTTTGAGGTAAACGTGATGCCAGTACCCAAAGATGTTGCCAACGGGCAGACTGTAGAAATACGCATTACCATACAGCGTACTGGGAATTACAGCAACACGCAATATTTTCTTCGCTACTTCCAATTTGATGGACAAGGTTCACTTAGATATTATGATGATCCGCCGTATTTGCCGAACGATTTGTATCCATTAACTACAGAAGAATTTCGGTTATATTATACTTCAACATCTGCCGTGTCACAATCGTTTGATGTGTGGATTTCAGACAGCTTCGGGAACGAAAAGCAATTGACTTTTCAGTTTAATAGTAGTGATTAAAAGTAGTATGTCATTTCATAAAACGGCTTATCTGATTGGTAAGCCGTTTCTATATATAGCGTATGCTTAAGAGTATTTTACTGGCTCATCAATATTTCTTAAATTTATACTCGTGAAATTAAAAATGTGAGGATATGGTTGCATCATTGGTTATAGGGGTAATATTTTTGGTTGCAGGCTTGGGACTTCGTTATTGGATTAACCGCAGAAAGTTTTACAGGCGCAGCCCTATGGGAGCAGAGGGTTTCTCAACTTATGAAAGTTCGGTTCTCATTAAATTGATTGAAAAGGTTGGCAAATGGGTAGCTTATGCACTGATCATCTTCGGGCTGTTATCGCTATGGGTTTATTCCCGTGAGAAAAAAAGTATGGAAAAACAAAAAGTGGAGATACAAAAACCAATATAAGTAGTTTTAAAACAGAGAAATTATAGAATGACGAAATCCTTTGATGACTTAACCCTACGAAATATATCTGATATTATTTCAAATATTCTGACACATACAAAAATTACAGAACATTTATCTGGTGCTGGTATTTCTCAATCTCAATATGGTACAAACAAAACAGACAGACTGTTTTATGCTTTAAAAGAAAGGCAAGAACAAGACAGATGTGGAAATAATGTATTGGCATTTATTGTCAGGTTATTAAATCCAAAAAGATATAATTCCGAAGACGAATTCGAAAAAGATAGAACCACTATCAATGAAAAACTTGTTTACGAAGGCATAGAAATTGATAAAAGTGGACAACCGCGACAAGTTGATAAAGCTAAAACCATTTCAGAAGCTAAAAGCAGATCACTTAAAATCAAAGAAAAAGTACATGGTATTGGAGTTCATTTAGAAATTTTGCCTTACTGTGAAGCTGAGTGGTTAAAGGAAAATTATTTTCACGCTATACTTGAAATTACAAAAAGTGTCGCAGAAAGGCTTAGGCAAAAAAGTGGCTATACTTCAGACGGAGCAGATTTAGTTGATGATTGTTTTGCGTTGGGAAAAGACAAAAGACCTATGCTTGCTTTTAACACCCTTAATAATCAAAGCGAGGAAAGTGAACATAAGGGCTTTGGGAACTTCTGTAAAGGATTTTTTTCTATGTACAGAAATCCAAAAGCACACAATCCAAAAATATTGGAGGATACTCAACTCTCACAAATGACAGAAGTTTTGGTTGTAGCATCAATAATTCACAATAAACTTGATAACACTTATAGAACAGGACTTAAGTAATAAATAAAATCGGATAACTCAAAAGGTTATCCGATTTTTTATATACGGAAAAAGTAAACTGACAAATACTGCCTTTCAAAGCCAACGGATGCAACATTTCCGAACCCTGTAATAAGCCTTTATAAATTCGACTTCCAAAGAAAAATGAAGCAAGCTATGGAAGTTATCGCAATACAAAAATCCGCATTGGACGGAATGAAGAATGAGCTGAAAGCACTTTTGGTAATGACCGAAAATGCCACGAGAAAATACACACCGATTTTCAGAGAAGAGAAGTGGCTCGATAACCAGGAAGTGTGTCTAATGATGAACATTACCAAGCGCACTTTGCAGATCTATAAGGACAAAGGCTTATTGTCTAATTCCAAACTGAACCGCAAGAATTATTATAAACTCTCGGACGTACAGGCTTTGCTAGAAGCCGGACAACCGTACAATACAGATGACTATGGATTTACTGACGAATGAAGCCGAAGAAATCGTTGAACAACAGCAGATGATAATTCAGTTGAGAAACCATATCGAGGAAATATTGAAAAACTACCGTCCTGTAATGAACGGAGAAATTTACTTGTCAGGCGAAGATGTGTGCAACCTGTTACATATAAGCAAAAGGACTTTACAGCAATACCGTGACGATAATATCCTACCATTTATACAAATTGGGGGTAAGATAATTTATAAGGAAAGTGATATTCTGACCGTCTTGGAACAAAATTACGTGGCTAATGACAGGCATTATTTGTAATTAATTTTGTTCTGACTATGTTCCTATCGGAACGACTTTAGTATATTTGCTACGTAAAATATAGAAATCTTAAAGTGTTTTTACTTTAAGTCCCACATTGAAAACTGGTAATTTTTAGACAACGGGACAATAAGGAAGAACGCTCATGCCATAGGCGTGGGCGCTCGCTTATTCGTTGTCGGGTATACCAGTACCTCAATGTGCGGTAAGTGTAGTTGCCTGCGCTTTCTTTTTGTGCAGGGCTACATCAACTTTAAAAAGGTATGATGATATGGAAACTGGTACATCTCAACAAAAAATTACCCTCGCCTTTATCAATGATAAAAGCCCGATTTTGGATTTGATTTGCAATGAGCTCCTTACTTCGGGAATCGAAGTATTGTTTCGTTCGGAAAACATTGAAGTCGCACTATCTAAATTATCAGCATTAAAAGCATTTCCACAAGTATGCCTTATTGATATAGATTTCTATAATAAGAATATATCAGTACAGCTTCAAGAATTGAAAACCCAATATCCAACAATAAAACTTATTGCCCACAGTGATATTGATGATGAAAAAGTCGGTAAAGACTTGTTGGATATTGGTTTTTCGAGCTATTTATTGGTTGGTAGTGATGTTGATGATTTTAAGAAAGCTATCTTCAGTGTTTAAAGACTATATTTCATCCTCATCATCTCCATACCAACTTGAAGTATCCACATCGTAATCATCAACCTCAAACTTGGTGGAGGGAAAATCCTCATCGATTTGATAGCGTATCTTCGTTTCAAAAGGAAATGTTTCTGGCAAGTCTAATCCGTCACCTTCACGTCTTTCTTTATTAGATCCATATTCAAGAATCACATGTAAATCTCCAAAGACGTCCACTACAATTTCATATTCGTTAATTTCTGAAATATGATATTCGGACACCTCACTATATTCCAATGAATGATGAGGTGCAAGCCGATCAACATTCTCAAAAAAATTAGTTACAACGGATGATATCATATGCTCTTCGATATGCCCATCGAGGAATTGTTTAAGATCTTCACGATAGTTCTCAATTGTTTCTACTAAACTAATGAAAGAGTTAAGTACATCTTGGCTCATACGCTCAACTTCAGAATCGCTAATATTGAACACCTCAGGATTAATATGAGTGTACTTGCTTAAAGTATTGATTGTTTCTTTTACATCCATTATCATGTCTTTAAGTTCGTCAACATCGAATCCCCAACTATCTAAAAAAGCGTCTTCTATTCCACCCTGAACTGCATATTTGATTCGTTGATTTCTTGTTGGTTTTCCGTCTGGTGTCTCAGGTTTAAACCAATTGCAGTTTTTGATCCGATCTTCTGGCGCAAGGTTATAAAGAAAATGCCGTGAAAGCTCCCTTATGGAGTAAGCGAAGTTGTTGTATCGTAATTTATTACTTTTATCATTCAGACTGGAAAGTGATGCCTCAAAAAGATCAAGTTCAAACCGGTTGGTCAGTAACTGCGTTATTTTTTCCATTTTTTCCATTTTGATTTATTTAATTTCGGATAATGTAAATTTCAATCTATTCCAAAACTCGGTGATAAGTGCAGGTAAAATCTCATTTAGTTTTGTATCATCATTAAAAAAACGTTTCCTGTTCTTGAATGTCTTAATTATTCCATTGTTAAAATCAGGAAGCAATATAAACTTCTCGATAAGCCTCTTATTTTTAATGTTCTGATATACCTTTGGAACACTATCAATGGAAGCATTATGGACAATTTCATTCCGTAAATACATAATGATGCGTATTTCGTCGCTCATCTCATAGATAGAGCCTGGCATTTCTCTGAAAGCTGTTTTCTTTGAATCCCCGTACACAGTATCCTTTGATTTCAGTTTGGGATAAGTCAAGAAATCAATATGGAGGTTTTCGAGTTCGTAAATGATCTTAGTAGTAAAATCCATCTGGCTGTACAAGTTGATGAACAAGTGATTTACGAGTGACGTAATATTTGTGACAATGTAGCCGGAAGCATATTGAATACCATCATCGACTACAGTCAAGTCATTATGCACAAGAAAACTATTATTGTTTAGCGTTCTGTAGAATTCTCCGATAATATATTTAGTCTCAAGTACAGAATTCTGCAATGTGCTAATCAGGTTCTCTACATCAAAATAGTACAACAACCTAAAAAGTTTTTCCTTGTCCTCAATACCATGAACCAGCGTCTCAAAGTCCTCTTTAGATAACCTAATTTCTGCATCGATACCTGCAAGGGATACAAAAGGAAATATAGGAGTAGTGAAGTAGCCGTGGTAGGTTTCTATATCGCCAAAGATTTTTTTGGCGAGGTGATCCCTAAGTTGGATGCATATTTTTTCAATTTCATAAGTCTGATCACCAGCACTGAAAACAAGCTCATAGTTTATATGCTCGGTAATATAAAAACAATCTTCTAATGGTGTTTCTGTCGGTATTCCGTTGGTGTTGTAAAATTTCATGAGAGTTCCAGTATATCTATTACATCTATTTTTATATGTGTTCAAAGTAATCAGTATGTAAAAGTACACCTAGACACCATCGTCCATTGAATTCAAAAAATTAACAACAAATTTAGTAAATTAAAGAGTTCTTCAACGGACAAGTAAGACAAATTCTATCTTTAATCAAGCGACGTTCTTTTGCTTCTTTTCTTTGGTCGCAGTGTGAAAAGAAAAGAAGTTGGTTTAAACAAAAAATGGGATAATGAATATCCCACGCAATAATTTCGCAACCTGTTTGGTAAAATGTAAGGAAAGGGAATTGTGTAATGGTGCATTTTGACAAAGGGGTTGCACCTATTCTAAATGCAAAAATGCGTTTCCGACCAAAGTGAGGAATTGCATTTTTGCCCGCCCGATTTTTCGGGTCAGGCGACTTTTATCGGGTGGGTACGGAAATCTTTCAGATTATGAAAAAATCCCTTGTATTTGGTCATTCCTCTGCGAAACAAATTCCATAGCAAAGAACAACCCATTTGGGTCAATGATGAATTGATAAACAAATCTTGGTGTTCCAATGCTTCTGCAAGTGAGCAACTTGGCGTGTTGTCCTCTTGTTCGGATTGCTTCAGTAATTCGCCAAATTCATCGGTAACAAATGGCAGGCTTGTCACCGTTTCATACTTTTCAGAATTGGGTTGCTTTATCTCTCCGATAGTAGATAGTATTACTTGTCCTGTATCTTGGCTGTTGCCAAAATCCAACCAATATTTTGGCACATCTTGATAGTGTCTACGGTAGCTTATTTCTTTAAGAATTTCAGCAACGCCAAACCTCGCCTGTACGTTATCCACGCACGTAATAGTAATGATTGCACTTGCTTCTTCGGGCAATCTGCCGAACTTATCCTTTTCAAATTTTACCGTTTTGGCTTTCCAATTTGTACCTGCCCAACGGTTGCAACGATTGATTAAAGCAACGGATTTGTATAATCCTGTTTCACTTTCTGCAAAACGCTGTCTGCCCAAATTAGCACTGGTGATAACATCATCATCCCAAAGGCGGACTTGCAAACCTGCGTGTCCTAATGCTATCAAACTTTCGTTTATTTCCATTAAAGCGGTCAATACTTTTGAGCCTGTACCACCTGCTCCGATAAGGTTTACCGAAATCGGGTTGGTAGGATTGAGTAAATAGTTGTCCGTAAAATGAACTGCTGTTTTTGTCGTATTCATCACAATAGATTTTTAAGGGTTTTGTTATTCTTTTTCAATACCTCTTTAGGAAAGGGTTTATCCGTATTGATAAGGTCTTTCCAAAGGGTTACAATATTTTTTTTCGTTAAGTTTTCGCATAATGAATGACTGAAATAAGAATTGAAAAAATAATGTTCCCACGCCTGTATAAATTCCTCAACCGAAGCCGAATTTTTAATGTCAATACTCACAGTACCCATACATACATTGCCCTTTTCGTAGATATTGAAGAAAGGTGCATAATGCAATGGCGTTTTCTCGGTGGGTCTTCTGTCGTTTGCTAAAGCAAATACCGTAAGACTGCTTTTATTGGCAAACCATAGCATTGGCGGTACTTGTGCCTTGCCGTTGGAAATACCTAAACTATCCACAAAATATATCTGCCTTTGCTGTGTTTTGGTGTACCATAGCACCGTACCTTTTTCGCTCGGATTAATATGCAGAATGTTGGTCGGCAAAATTCCCTTTGGCTTTAAAAAGGCTTTGCTATTTTCTTCATCGGTCTTTAGAGCCTTTGCCAATACATTGGCTTCTTTTACTGTCAATGGGTGGGCATTGATAGGCGTTCCGTTGCTGTCCATTTCGAAATGCTCTACATACATATCGGTATTTGTGCCTATGGTTTCGTAAAAAACCAATGCGGATTTCGGGTGGTACAATGTGCCAAAATTTTCGGTTATGTCGTTTATGGTGTTCATTTTTCTGTTGTTTTATAGTCGTCTAATAGTGTGCAGAGGTCGTCCAATAGGGCAAACAAACGGTTCTCAAAATCAAGATTTGTTGTTGGTATTTCACTTCCGTCAAATTGTTTGGAAATAGTTGGTTCTTCCATTGCTCCATACTCGTTAAATTCATTGTTGATGGCATCTGAAAGGCTTTCGTATAACCAACCTTTGGCATCTGCAATAAATGAAATGTACTTTTCCATTCCAATGGTTTCATTGTCATAATCATCATTATAAGGGTCTTGTTCGGGTATTGATGCGTTTCTGAAAATAGTTGCGTTAGGATATTTAGTACAAAGGACAAACGCATTGCGAGCTACCAGCCAACATTCCTTATCGAATATATCACGGCTTCTAAATCGGTTCAAACGTTGTTCAAATACAGTTAGATTGTTACGATTAAATAGCTTTTGTTCAATCTTATTGCCTATATATTCGGCATTTCTCAATTCACTTTTATAGGTGTCGGTTTCGTTCGTTTCATCGTCTTGTTCTACCCAATCGTTCATCATTTCGTAGAGCCAATACAAATAACTTTCTTCCTGTCTGTAATATGGAATTTGGGCAATGTGGTACAGATAACTGCATACGGATAAAAGTAGCTGTGCAGTTTTTTTACGCTTCGGGTCTTTGAGCATTTTAAAAAGCGGTACAATAGGAATATAATACAAGGTTGTACCTGTATTGTATCGTTCCTCACTTGTGAAGTAGGTTTTCTTACTGTCTTGTACCAATTTGAAACTATCCCAATTGATATTGGTACGTTTTACTTTGGTTTCCATATCCCACATAGCCAATGTTATATTGTATGGAAACTCAAAATCCTTGGTCTGCATTGGTTCAATGCTGTAATGCTCGGCAAGTTTGGAAAGGGACTTGTAAAAATCCCTCTCCGTTTTCTGACAAGCCTGTACGGATTGTGCCGTTTTCAGTTTAGGCAGAAACGTACACTTTAGAATACCATTGGTAGCATTGCTATTGGTACGGATTTCTGCTTGTCTTTCTGCACTTGGTTTGCGTCCTTTGGTCTTTGTAGCCAATTTGCGAACTCGCCCAGCTGTCGGTGTAACTGCCGTTGTCGTTTCTGTTCGGGTATGCTGATAACTCCCGATATGATGTTGCGTTGCATAATTCATCGTTTTAAAATTTTGGTTTAACCTTTCGTACCCATTACGCTCTCAAATTTGTACTCTACTGCATCATCCTTGATCTGCGGTGCAGATACTTTTGCAGTCGTCAAAATCGGGTACATATTGGCGTAAAAATTCATTACACTTTCCACGCTCCAACGTGGTTCGGGATCAGTCAATCTGATGTCCTGTCCTTTATCTTTGAGTATAAAAACTCGTTCTAATTGCGTTGCTAATAACATAGTTCTCGTTTTAGGTGTTAATACTGTTCTTCTTCGTCCGTTTCATCAATGGGGTAATCGGTAGTAACTTCTTCCGCTTGTGGCGGTTCGGGTTTTGCTTCTTCCATTGCTCCGAATAGGCTCGGTGTGGCAAACTTGTTTGATAATTCCGTTTTGCGTTTGCGTATTTCGTCCGCCTTTTCAGGGAACTCCGTTATATCGGGTACTTTCATCCAGGCTTCACGGAATTTGCCCTCTTTCTCCAACTCGTCAGCCTTTACCATTATGTCTTTAAACTTCTTGTCTTTGGCTTCCTGTTCTTTCTTCTGCTTGTCGGCTTTTTCTTTTTCCATAGCCGATTGTTTTTTGACTTCTTCCAATTGTTTCATAAAGGCTTCCATATCCACCATTAAGCCCGAAACCCTTTGAATAGGTGCAGTTATCTGCTCAAAAAACCCATCGTCAAACTCCTGCGGTGTGGCGTTAAATGTCAATGGTGGAATACCATTTTTGGCGTTATCTCCGCATAGTTCGTTGTTGAGCATTACCGTTACTATTAGGTTGCTTTCTATTCCTTTTGAAATGTTCAGTTGTAATATTCCTGTAAAGTCCAACTGCTGTATCTGATTAAAAAAATTGGTATTCATTGTTCTAAAATTTAGTAGGCTACCACCGACTAAAGCGGTAGCCTGTTGTTATTTAATTAAGATTAAAGATTTCTGTACCGTCTAAGGCAAAACCATTACACAATTCAAATGCTTTCTGTGATTTGATTTGCGCAGTACCACCCAATACAATGCTTTGTAATTTAGCTTCTTCATTCTTGTAATTTCTCACGTTCTGATAGTAGCCTGTAACAGCGTTATACGCTCCGAACAAAGTGCCTTTTGTTGTGTCCATTTGCTGTGTATCGCTTATCATTGCATATGCAAATGCGTCCTCAACGGCATTTTTGAACACGGTGGAAATTTCATCCATAGCACCTTTTTTCAGCAAATCAAAGGTTTCCTTATTCGGGCAAAGTGCCAATTGGATTAGCTTTTTAACCTCTTGGTCTGTTATCTTTACTTTTGCCCACTCGTTAAAAATACCCTCTAATTGGTGGCTCAATGTATTGGCAAGTCCCATAATCTTGTGAGCGTTCTCGATACGCTGTCTTGCTCCCGAAGTGTGTTTGATACGGACTACATTGGTCATACTGCGTAACGAGGCATTTAGCGTGTTTTGGCATACAATCCTAATAGGTGTAAATGCGGCTGTGATACTTCCGCTACCATCGTGCGAAGTGGTCAGAAAAATATATTTTTCCGTTACATCATCCCCATTGCCTACACGGATATAGTCGGGCAGTTTGGCTGTGATAAAAATACGCTCACCATTTCCTAATGCACCTGCGGTTTCGTACAGAATACCCTCGCCACCGCCTACAATACCATCAAAGAAATTAAATGCTTCACGGTTTTGTACAATGTGGTAATCTTTACCTACCACACCCAATACTGCATTGTTATCGGTACGTATGTTGGCGAAATAGTTGGGTACTTCCAATTCGCTATTGCCAATCTCTATGCCGTTTGCCGTTTCGATAATACCCGAACCTTTCGTAAATAGTGGGGATTTTACGACTTCGTAATCCAGCCCTGCGTGTTGGATTGCTTCCTCGCTTGTCGGGTATTGCTCCACGATTTGCCCCAAACCGTGCCACGCTTTTTGTTGTACGCTAAAGAATGAATAACGTCCTGTTCTCTCGTTGAAATTAATGTTGTGTGCCATAATGCTAAAATTTTGCTATTAAAAAATGATTGAATACTCGTTATTAGAATGGTAGGTCATCCTCTGTTCCCTGTGCTGTAGCCGTGTTGTTTTCAGCTTGTGCAGTAGCCTGTACGGTTTCTGCTCTTTTGCCACCTCCGTGCAGTTTGATTTGTGAGGTATGGAAATTCAGCCCTGCGTGTGCTTCTCCGTCACTACCTGTCCACGCTCGTGCGGTTACCTTTCCCGATAATTCTACCAGTGTGCCTTTGGTCAAGATTTTGGCAACATTGGGCGTTATCCAGTAGGAGCAATCAAAATAGGTTGTCTGCTCTATGCGTTCGCCCTGTTTATTGCGGTAGGTGTCGTTGGTGGCTACTGAAAAGTTTACTACCTGTTTTTGCTGTGACGTTGTGCGTACTTCCGCATCCCTTGTCAATCTTCCTGTGATGTTCATAATTTTCGATTTTTAGTTGTTGAATTTTTGCTTTATTTTTTTGATTTGATTTATTCGGTAATGAGAGGAGGTGCTGAAGTTTCGTTTCTCTTTTACCATTTCCAATGCTGTATTTTTCCATTCCTGACATTTTTTTTATTCGTTTAAAGAGCCGGAGTATGCTTTGTTTCGTTTCACGAGCATAAAAAGGTAGTGTTTAGCAGCAGCAAGGTTTTGCCAAAAAATACGACCCGAATGGGTGGAGATTTTTTGGCGAACCCGCAGGGCCTGACCTTGCTGCTGTGTTAAGAACACGGAAATACCTTTGCTCTTGAAATGGGACAAAACAGCATACTGGCTCTTGGATAAAAACCTATGTGGAAGCCAATGGAAAGGGCATTGGGAAATGGTCTGTGTGAGTACAAAACCCACAATTATATTTAGCAGAATTTCTAAATAATCATTATAGTACTGGCTTGGGAGGCCAAGAAAAGGATATTGTAAAAATATCATCGGTGAATAGTGATGGGAGATTTTTTTTTCAATATGCTTTATTAAGTATCCAATCAAGCTTTTTTATGAGCATTGGGATTTGCGTCGGAAAAATAAATGTGCTTTGAGGATTAAGTACGGGCATAAAAAAGGCGGAACAAAAATGCTCCGCCTCTAAATACTTTAATCATTACTATACAAACTGGAACACGTAACGTTTTATCATTTCTGTTTGCCCGATTGCCTGGAGATGAGTGTAAGCATCTATGATTGTCTGAAGATGTTCTTTATCCTTACATACGACATATTTATGTGCCTGATGGAATATCGCTAGGTCCTTATTTACATAGAATGCGATATGTTGTACACGTTTTGCTTGGGAATCATTACAGATAAAGGTATCATTACTGCTAAGTGGCAAGATGAAATTTCCAAAATCATCAAGATTATTACTGTCGCTTTCTATTAATGGGACATCTCCTAAGATTGATTTGATATTTGGATTCGAATTCACAAAACTGTTATGGTGAACCCGAAGTAATTTTTCCTCACTTATATTGAGATTGTCATAAAAAGGGAGAAATGGGAATATTAATTTTTTGGTATGCCTGAACAATTCTGAATTCAAAAGATAATCCAATGCTACAGTGTGATCGGAACCATCATCTTTTTTAATTACTATGTTTACAGGTAGTTTATCATAAGGATACTCCTTGTCCTTGGTGGCAAAGAGACCATCATTTGCTGGTAAGCGCCATTTCATGGATGATGCCATTACCAATATTGATGTTAAGGCTTCTTCGGTAATAATACCTGTACGTGTTATTTCGACAAGATCTTTTGAAAACTTTTCATCAAGTTCGGCATAAAGTTTTTCCATATTATCGTTTGGCATTCCGTCGAAGTACCAGGTATTCCGGTTCATCTCAAAGAATACAGACTTGGGACTTCTTCTTTCTTTTGCGAAAGCCCCTTTTTCTTTATCATAGAGATAAAGCATATTGTCTTCATCAGCAAATCTCTTAATAAGAAACTGCGGGATATAATGGTGTCTTTTTGATAGTGTCATTCATGTTAAATATTACTCAGTGCTGTCATTTTCTTTATTCTTGTTACGTTTTTCAAGTTCCTGTAGATATGTACCATACAAGCCTATTTCATTAAGTGCTAATCTGAAAACAGTTCCATATATGGGTGGAGGTGTAAACAGCTCGAACGTGTCACATTCAGGATCACGATCAGGGAAAGTATATTTAGCTTTAAGATGTACCGGTCTTTTAGCAATTTGATTGGTCTTAACACTTTCCAAAATTTCGTATGTAGCTAATATTAAAGCGGTAGATTCACCAAATGAAGTGAGTTTATCGATATAAAAGAATTGTTTATCCTTTAGTATTAATGGCGGTGTAAAAAGGTTGATAATCCTTGAAAGAGCAAGTAGAAATTTCTGTTTCATCCTCAAAGTCTCTTCTGCTGTTACAAAGAATGGTCTAATGAAGAAAAAGAAATCCTTTTCTTTTAGTTTCTGAGCAACATAAAATTTGTCGTAATAATAATAAAGTGCCTGGGCAATGTGAACTCTTCCTTGTTCAGAACACTGATTAGCGAATGATTTTATATAATCAAGAACCTCATTATATTGGGAAGCTTCAAGAAAATTTGTCATCAGAAAATTTTCAGGATTCTTTTGAAATTCGTCATAACCGCCATCCTGAAGTTTTTCGAGAATATTGATAAGGGTAATTGGAGGGTTTGGAGAGTTTAGGGAAAAGTAGGCTATAACAATCTTTTCAAATGCTGATGGTCTTCGTATGCCATAAAATGAAAGTAGCTCATCAAAAAAACAGTAAGGATAAAAAGGTCTGTTGCTAAGCATACTTGGATTTATATCTGATAGGTCATTTTCAAATAGATATTCGTCAATAGATGAACTAAGAAACTCGTCAATTGCTCCAAAGGTGAGATTGAAAGATTGAATGCCAATTAAGCCAGTAATCGAAATGTTTATCGAATTTCTGCCCCCATTTGTCACATTTCCTTCGATGACAACTTCCATTGGTTTTACTGCTCTTTCCACAGATGTTATAGTAAACTTCTTGTTAGCAGACTTTTGGGTTTCTTCCACAACTTTATAGTCAATATCATCCTCTTCCAGCAGATCAATAACACCTTTCCAATATTGCACCAGTTCCTTACACTTCTCGTGTGTGTTAGAATTTATCGGGAATGCATCCAAGCCTTCTGCCACAGTCAAGATTGTCGTTGCCTTAAATCTGTCGCAAAAATTGAGGGCAAACTGGCGGATTCCGGGAAGAGTCGCTATGTTAGTTAGATAATGGTAGTACTCGTGTATAAATATGGACTGTTGTTGGCCAATATTAAGATCTGTAACGAAAGTTGTTAAATTTTGGATATCAAATCCATCAAGACATATATAAAATCTGTCGGGATAATATTTTATTTTGGTAAGGTCTATTTCTTCCACAGGATAAATTTTATATTAATAGAAATTCTGCTGAATTCTTGGGAGATTCTTTTTTATCATCCCCAACTGTAAATATAAAAAATAGTGCGTTCAAAATTGGAGGAATGAATGTAAATAAGAAGCAGAATTCTATGATCCTGCTTCTTGAGATAATATCTCATATAGATTCCATAAAAGCATTTTCCATAGACCTAAATTTATCAGAAACCAAATCCATATCCTTGCTGATTTTCTGACTGGTAATCTTGGCATAGATTTGAGTGGTAGAAATATTTTTATGTCCCATCATTTTGCTGAGGCTTTCAAGTGGTACACCCTCTGTTAAAAACATTGTTCCAAATGTATGCCTTGCTGTGTGAAAGGTCACTTTTTGTTCAGTAACAATCTCTAATTCATGGATAAGCTTGTCTATATGACTGTTACATATTTTGTTTGTAGGAACTGGAAAAATATAATCATTTCTGGAAGTACCCTTGTATTTTTCAATAATCCGTTTTGGTATTTCCATAAGCCTCACATTAGAAGCAACATCAGATTTTTGTCTTCGGCTTATAATCCAATCGTGACCATCAAAAAAGGATTGTACGTTATTACTTTTAAGTTGTTTAATATCGATATAAGATAACCCGGTAAAACAGCTGAATACAAAAAGATCCTTTACAAGTTCATACTGTTTTTTTGAAGGGTTGTGTAGTAAAAGAGTTTCTACGTGTTCCTTAAGTAAATAACTACGGTCATTTTCCTTCATCGATATCTCATAATCTTCAAAAGGATTTTTCCTGATAAGACCGTTTTTGACAGCTATTTCCGCAACACGATAGAGTGGCATCGTATATACCCAAACAGTATTGTGTGTGCACTTTTTGTCTATTCTAAGGAAGAAATCAAACTCTCTGATAAAATCACACGTCAATTCACGGAACGCCATATCATCACGATGATATCTACTTTTGATAAATTCAGCAACGTGGTTATAGACAATTTTGTACTTGTAGTGGGTGCTTTTGGAGCGTTCCCCTTTTGCCACCATTTTCGCAAAGTCCTCATTGTTCTTTTTAAATATTTTCAGCAAGGAATCTTCCATAACACCAACACCGAGAAATGCAAGTTTCAGCTTTTGTGCCGTTACAAAACCCTCGTGTTTCAGCATTTCTTCATAAAGAGTATCAATACGTCCCCGTATGTTATCCAATTTCTGGTTAATGCTCAATGCGACGGCGCTCTTACCCTCAACTCTTCCGTACTTTAAATCCCAATTATTGGGATCAATTTCTAACTTTGTACCTAAAGTTTTAGCTGTTCCGTCAATGGTAATACGCACCATAACCGGGGCATTACCGTTCTTTTTCAGTTCGTTCTTTTTCAAGTAGAAAAGCAGTTTGAAGGTGGACTTTTTTGTCTGTTCCATAACTCAAATGTTTAATGTTTAAAATTAAATTACATTGAGTTACAAGGGAATATGAAAAATAGTGCAAAACACTGAAATATAATCAGTTATACCAAAAGGTTACTTTATAAATCGGTAATGAATTAGTAACCTAACTTTGTATTTTCATGACCAAACCCTATCAGACACCGAGTTCCGAACTAAGACTACTGTTTTATAAAACCCTGCATAGCAACGGTTTTAACCGTTTTGCTTATTTTTGCTTTTTACTAATCTTTTTTGGTTAAAAAACTTCAGAGTACATGTACTCTGAAGTTTGCATCAGTACGTCTATCTTTTCTCTTTTAGTGACCATCCGAACTTCAGCCCTATAATAAATATAACCAGTAGCAATTCTCCAAGTGCCAGCAGGATGTCTCCGGGCACACGCATCCAGCGTAGAAAATGCATCATATCTGTTTGCATAAACTCAGCAGAACGTGCATACCAATAGCCTTCTTTTATAGAAGCTACTGACTGCATAATCCCGATAGGCAAAAGACTTATTGTAACCATTACCAGTAAACCTATATTGGTAAGCCAGAATGCCCAGCCAATCAGTTTATCATTCCATTGTCTTTCCGGATATAATCCTCTAAGCATAAACATCATTAGTCCTATACCTAGTATCCCATATACTCCGAACAATGCAGCATGCCCATGAACGGCCGTAGTATTTAGCCCCTGTATATAATACAATGCAATAGGCGGATTGATGGCGAATCCAAAAATTCCGGCGCCTAGAAAATTCCAGAAACACATTGCAATGAAACAATAAATTGGCCATTTGTATGCTTTAATCCATTTGGTAGATTTACTCAGCTGATAATTATGATAAGCCTCGTAACCAATGAGAACCAGTGGAACTATTTCCAGTGCACTAAAGGTTGCTCCTAATGCTAAGACTGCTGTTGGTGTTGCCGAAAAATACAGGTGATGGAATGTTCCCAAAATTCCTCCTGCTAAAAAGATAATAGTAGAGAATAATACTGCATTGGTCGCAGATTTCATTCTCAGCAGGCCTAATCTGGTAAATAGGAATGCAGCCACTACTGTAGCAAAGACTTCGAAGAAACCTTCCACCCAAAGGTGTACAACCCACCATCTCCAATACTCGGCAATTGCCATATGAGTCTGTCTTCCGTACATTAATCCCGCGCCATAGAACATAGCAATGGCTACAGATGCCAATACAAAAAGTGTAAGCATGTGGCGGTTTTCATCTTTCTTCTTCAATGCAGGCATCAGTGCTCTCAACATTAATATAAGCCACAATACCAATCCTACTAACAATAGAATCTGCCATATTCTGCCTAGCTCAATATATTCATAGCCCTGATGTCCCCATAAAAAGTTATCCACAAGTCCCAGTTTTTGCATCACTCCCAGCCACTGTCCGGTAAGTGATCCCAGCACTACAATAAGTAAAGCTCCGAATAATATATTCACGCCCAATTTCTGATACTTCGGTTCATATCCCGAAACAGCCGGAGCAATATATAATCCTGTTGCCAGCCAGGAAGTAGCAATCCAGAAAATAGCCAGTTGAACATGCCAGCTTCGCGATACCGATTGTGGTAAATACTGATCTAACGGAATACCATAAAATGCACTGCCCTCTACTCCATAATGCGCTGTTACGACGCCGGCCAACATCTGCACAAGGATTAAGAGTGCTACTACCCAAATATACTTCAGGGTTGCCCGCATCGAAGGTGTAGGCTGCATATTACGTAAAGGGTCCTCCAAAGGCAATTCCTCTTTTATTTCTTCTTCTTTGTTACGAGCATGGTATAATACTAAAATCCCCAGACAGGCTAATAGCATAAGTACACTGAATCCAGACCACATATGCAATGAACTTGGCGGTGTATTTCCTACCAGCTCATCATGTGGCCAATTGTTGGTATAAGTAACATTATCTCCGGGGCGGCTGGTAATACATACCCATGTACTCCATGCAAAAAATGCATTCATTTTTTCCATACGCCCGATATCCTTGATCGTATTAACCGGAATAGCATAAGCATTTCTTAGCTTATCCATAGAAGGATCTCCCATAAAGAGTTTTTCGTAGTAAACTGCCAGTTCACGTTGTACTTTTGCCCGCTGTGGAGAAATTACAATTGTATTGGAAGTCTCGTCGAAAGTATTAGTTCTTAATTCTTTTTGTAATAAAATCTTATACTTGGCCTGTTCTTCATCCGGCAGATTGTGGTAGACTTTATTATCCTTTTTGGCAAGTTCATCCAGAAGCAATACAGCTTCACGGTGGAGATAATCTGCGGTCCAGTCCGGAGCAATATAAGCTCCGTGTCCCCAGATACTACCTACCGTTTGTCCGCCAATAGACTGCCATACATTCTGGCCGTCTTTTACATCCTGTCCTGTATACAATACCTGCCCTTCTGTGGTTATTACTTTATCCGGAATCGGAGGTATTTTGCGGTAGATATCCACACCGTAGTATATAAGTACCGCGAAAGAAACAATGATTACAGCGGCCAGCCAGGTCCATAGTTTTTTAGGTGTCATGTGTTTTTATTTTCTGGTTATAGTGCGCTAAAATCTTTTTCCAGTCGGATAGATTTAGGGAATAGTATATTGTTTTCCAGATGAATATGTGTATGAAGATCATTTTCAAAATCCTGTAACATTGCAAATGCTACTTTGTAAGTATTACAAGCATCCGCAGGTGGCGTATAGCCGTCTGTTAATGTTGCTATTTTTTCAAAACGTTCTCCTTCTACAGTATGCTCATGCTGCATCATATTCACGGGGTTTTCTACCGTACCGAAATGTGGTTGTCGTAATGCTTCTCCGGTCTGTTGCGCTTTAATCATATTGCGGACAAAAGGAAAAAGGATAAGCTCTTCTTTTTTCATGTGGGCTGCAAGGTCCTTCGCAGACTCATCAAACAGCTCACGAATTTCAAAAAGTTCCGGGTGCCTGTCTCCGTGCACCTTGCAAAGCTTATCCAGAAATGCCTGCAAAACCGGCGTTTTTTCTTCTACATAACGATGATGTGTTTTTTCTACATAATCTGCTAATAAGTCCAGAGGCCATGAAGTAAAATCAATATTAGTACCTCCGCTTTTAGGCAGATTTTCTATTTCTTCATAGATTTTTTGTTTATCTATGTTTTTTTTCTCACAAGCATCTGCAATTGTTCTGCCGCCTTTGCAGCAGAAGTCTATTCCATATTTTTTGAATACAGCTGCTGTTCTGAAATCCTCAGCTACCATAGCTCCGATATGATCTGTTTTTGTGTCCATAATAAAATACCTTTTTATCTTTTATTGTTTTAAATTTTTTTGATTAAAACCTCACAGGTTTTGAAGCCTGTGAGGTATGCTTATTTATTTTTTCAGGGAAAGAATATATTTCACCATTAGCTTGGCGTTGTCTTGACTTAGTCCGGCATGCGGTGTCATAGGAATGTCGCCCCAAACACCTTTTCCACCTTCAATAATTTTTCCGGCAAGATGATCTACATCGGCTTCTGTATATTTTGCAGCAACATCCTGATAAGAGGGCCCTACAAGTTTAGCATCTACTTTATGACAGGATAAACAGTCTGCTCCTTCTAACAGTTTCTTTCCTTCTTCCTCCGGAGTCCCCGCAGTTGTAGATTCCTGTGCCGTTTTTGGTTCCTCCAACATGACATTGGATTCAGTTTTTGGCTGCTCCGGAGCTTCTTCTTTTTTAGAACAAGAGATTATAGCTAATGATGCTAATGCAAGGGTAAATACTATTTTTTTCATTTCTTCTTTGGGGTATTAAATTTTACTTATTTTATTTGTTCCTTTATTTTATCCACTGTTGTATTAATGTCTATGTTCAGTCCCTCTTTCTGGTAAGCCAAAACCCCGGACTTAGAAAATACACTAATGATATTGGAATGCGAAAAATCCATTGGTGTTATCTTTTTATATTTCACCGCCAGTACATTGGCAAGCTCCCGTGTATCTTCTTCACTTCCCCGCAAAAACACCCATTGCTTTCCTTCCAGTTTATTGTTTTTTATAAAAGCTCTCATTCTTTCCGGAGTATCGTGCTCAGGATCTATGGAGACCAGTACATATTGTAATTCGTCTGAATTCTGTTTTCCAACTTTGGATTCTATATCTTTCATATCTGCTGTTAATCGCGGACAGGCCGTTTTACAGGAAGTATAGATCATCACCATTGTCAGTACCTTTCCTTTTAGCTCCTCTAATTTTATTTCAGTACCATCTGGTTTTTCCCAGGATGACTGTAAGTTGAAAATAGAATCGGGATCTATATTTTCGTTCTGTTTTTTCTGGCATCCACCCAGTATAAAAACAGATAATAAGCTTATAATAAATGTTCTCATTTTACTTTTTTACTTTTATTAATTTTCAGCATCTCTGGCACATCTGAAACCAAGATTGTTGATGGTATAATCCGCTTTCACACTGCCCCGGAGTGCAAACCGTATAAAGGCCGCATAGTTCTTCAAGTCGGATGAAGTAACAGACGCTCCGGCACAAAAAAGAGTCTCATTGGTTGTATTATCTTTTCGGGATTCTCCCGACATCATAACCGAACTAAAATCTTCTGTCCACTCCCATATAGTTCCAAACATATCGTACACTCCCCATGTATTAGGATTGGATTGCTTTACCGGCCTTTTATACATTAACTTTTGCTGATAGAGTTGCAGTATTCGCTGTGTAAATTCCGGAGTTGCAGCGGCATTTTTATTATTTTCATCTGCACGGGCCACATATTCCCATTCGTCTACTGTTGGAAGTCTTTTCCCTACACTTTCGGCATAAGCTTTTGCCGCAAACCACGATATGCTGGTTACAGGTGCTTCCGGACTCACGTCTTCAGGAATTTCATAATCTCCTTTCCAGTGATTCAGATAAGTAGAATCTGCGAATAGTCGCAATACTCTGCTCTTTGTCCATTGAGGATTAGCTTTCAGAAAAGTCAGGAATTCTGCATTGGTTACAGCAGTCTCATCAAGATAAAAGGTTTTTACTTTTACCAGACTGTCAATTTCTTTTCCTACAAATGGTTTGTAACTTCCGCCCTCTATTCTCAGCATTTTCTTAGCATCTGCCACTGGTTTGAGTACATGGGAAACAGGTTTCGGTTGTTTCTTATCTTGTTTCTCGGAACAGGAAATACTAAAGAATAAAACCAATATGTATATTAAATTTCGCATCATGTGGCTCCCGACTTTTGCTGCCTAACTTCTGTAATTAGTTATTCTTTTTATATACTTTAGGATTATCATCACCCACTACTTTAATCTTACCAAGAGCACCTTTATTAAAAGCTCTGAAAATAGCATGGTCTACAATTACATACTCACCAGGAACTGTCGCCTTAAATTCTACAATCGAAGCTCCGCCTGGAGGGATTACAGTAGTCTGGACATTTTCATTGATTTTGCTACCGCCTTCTATATATACTTTGTCAAAGATTTCACCGATGATATGAAAAGATGAAGTCAGATTCGGGCCTCCATTTCCTACAAAGAATCTTACATTTTCACCCACCTTTACTTTCAATTCATTGTCTCCCAGAAGTGCTCCTGTTTTACCATTGAATACTACATATTCCGGATGCTCTGCAATTGCTTTATCCATATCAAACTCCTGAAGACCTTTGTCTCCGTATTTACCTTTGGTATAAAAATCTCCCTGCATGATGTAGAACTCTTTATCTACTTTTGGCAATCCGCCTTCTGGCTCTATCAGTATTAATCCATACATTCCGTTGGCAATATGCATTCCTACCGGAGCAGTTGCACAATGATATACGTACAGACCCGGATTCAGGGCTTTAAAATTAAATACGGCTTCTTTTCCCGGAGCTACAAAAGTTGCTTCTGCACCGCCACCAGGACCATTTACAGCATGAAGATCTATATTATGTGGAAATGTACTGTTTTCATTATTCTTTAAATGAAATTCAATTTCGTCTCCTACTCTCGCCCGAATAAAGCTTCCCGGAACAGTCCCACCAAAAGTCCAGAAGTTATATTGGGTCCCGTCTGACAGCTCACCTGTTTTTTCGATGGTCTCCAGACGTACAATCAGCTTTTTTGCAGCTCTGTTCCCTATTGGTTCAGGCACCATTGGAGGTGATGTTAGTTTGGCTTCTTCTGCATTTCCCTGGACAGCAATACTTTCAGTATTTCCGGATTGTGAGGCTTCAGAAGGATTTTGTTTACATGCATTTAATGCGAAAGTTGCAAACAAAACAACAGCAAGCATAATAGAATTTTTCATGTGTTTACTTTTTTATTTTACTTCTAATCTTTTCTGGCAATAATGATTACCGCACACAGGTTTTTGTTGTATTTGGTAAAAATATTTTTCATCTTCAAAACTCTTTCCCTTATCCCCGGATGCAAAACCATATTTTTAGCAATGTTCGGGAATCCTAAAAAACCTTCATCGCTTATAATCCGCTTAGGTTCCAGAAGATGCATAGGTGCTGTTTCAACATTCAGCATACTAAAGCCTTCTTTTTCCAGTACTTTTTTCCATTCGTCCGGAGTAAGTGGTCTGGCATTTACTTTTATTACTTCTGCCAGTTCCCTCTGTATATGTGCTTTTACGCTTTCATCCAACCCTTCCGGCATTAGTGCCAACTCGTGTATAGCATAGAAACCTCCCGGTTTCAGAATACGATAAGCTTCTTTCACAATTTCGGATTTTCTGTGATCGGCCTGCATGGTAAGCATGGCTTCTCCCAAGACTTTAGTCTGGCTGTTGTCATTCAGCCTTGTCTGTGCCGCATGATCATTCTGAAATACAGCTTTGGTTTCAGAAAATTTTCTTTTTAGCAACTCTACAGCTTCTTCATCTGCATCGATCCCGGTATATGTTTCGGGCTCATGTTCCATTATTTTACCTGCTGTGAAGCCAAGCCCGGGTGCAAACTCGGTTACCTGATCTTTTTTATTTATAGCCAGTAATTCCAGCATTTTTAGCGTTAAATCTTTTCCTCCGGGGCGTAGCACTTTCTTACCAATTTTTGCCAAAAGCCAGTGTCCCGACATTTTTTCTATACTTCCCGTTCTCATTTTTTTATCTTTTTTAGCTGGAGAAGTATTCCTCCAACGGTTAATATTAATTTCCCAACCTCAGCGTATATAAAGTAGTCATGTAAGGACGTCGGCTGTACTGGTTTTCCACTGGCCAACATATCTGCTCTTGCATCCAGAATAGGTAACATCCAGAACTTTTCGAGCAATAACAGAATAACTAACAGTATATAAGAGATGATAATTCCGGTAGTCAAATATTTTTTTACCAGTAAAAAGTTCAAGGCAATTGCACCCGCCAGAAATAACTGGATATTGGCGGAAACCCCAAACATTAATTTTCCCAATTCCAGTGCTATAGGTAAAGTCATTCCCGGAACCTGAAATTTCAGAGGTGTTTCCAGAAAGCTGATACTCAGCATTAGCCCCAGCCAAAAGCATAAAACTGCAAAAACAAACGGATATCTGACTTGTGTTTTCATATTAAAAGAATTAAATACCTTTTTATCTTTTATTATAATAAATTTTTTATCTCCGCAGAAAGGTTTCGTGAGCATCTAATTTATTGATAAACTCTCCTATCTTGGAATTCTCCAACATTTCCTTTAGATTTTTACGGATATGCTTAAATTCATTGTGTACAGGACACGGAAATGATTCGGAACATTCTTTAAGTCCTAATGCACAGCCATTAAAAATCCGATCACCATCCATTGTTTTTACAATATCGGCGATAGGTCTGTTCAGATTATATTCATCCAGATAAAAACCTCCGGTAGGTCCCTTCGCAGATTGTACAAGACCTTTTCTGCTAAGATCCTGTAATATTTTAGCAATGAAATGCTCTGGTGAATCGATTCCTTTTGCAATATCTTTAATACCGATCCTGCTACCGTCCTTTGTCTGCTGGGCGATAAAAATCAGGGCACGAATGGCATATTCACAAGTTTTTGAAAACATTTCTGTACTTTTTCTATGACAAATGTACAGCAAAAACATTAATAAAAGATAAAAAACTCTTTTATTTAACATGATTTTTTTCAGCCCTAAAAATCATACACTTATACACAGCTGTTCTGTGTACCGGATTGGGTCACTAAATCAGTTCTGCTTTTCTTTTTATAATAACCGGACGCAAGGCAAGCAGCATAAGGCCTATTAAAAAACAAAGTATTACATAACTAACAGACAGGCCTTTTATATCATATACATTCAGAACACTAACAAGTATATAGCTAACAACTGAATTAACAATATAACCGCCACCGCTGGTAACACCACCCGACATTCCTGCTGCTTCAGGAAACCTTGTAAGGCAATAGGTAAAGTAAACATTATAAAGATAGCCCATCTGAAAATGCAGAAGCGCAACAAATACCATCATAAAAGTTACACTATGAAAATATGATGCAGCGAGATACATTACAACAGCTATTCCCAATTGTACCAGTAAACCATTGCTCAGCTTTCTAAAAAAAGGTTTACGGATCAGCCATTTGCCCAACAATCCTCCTAATAGTAAAGCCAGTCCTGATAACAATGCACTATACCCGGTTTGCACAGCTGTATAATGGAAGACATTTTCAATAATAAAAGGAGCTGCCATATTGAAAACAATGACCATGGAATAACACAATCCTAATATAATAATACCATAGCTAAAGTCTTTTGCACCTAACAGCTGTCGATAGGTTCCCAAAATAACATCCAAACGGAAAGGACGCTTTTCTTTTATAGTCTCTCTGCTAAATATACCTTCCAGTATCAGTAATATAAGTGAGTAAAATCCTAAAAAATAAAAATTGGACCGCCATCCGAAAAAGTGTTCCAGATAACCTCCTAAAAAAGGAGCCAAAATCGGAGCTGAAGACCATACAATGGAAAGCAGGCTCGTATAATGTTTTTGTTGTTCTCCTTCGTATACATCGATAAAAAACGAACGCTTCGCCACCATTACAATTGCTATCAAGAAACCCTGAACTGCCCTCAAAACTAATAACCAGCCAATATTGTACAACTGAGTAATAAGAAAGTTACTCACAACAAAAAGCAATAATGCAACCATGGCTATTCTGTATCTTCCAAAGCTATCGACAAGGCTTCCTACAAAAAGCTGAGAAACACCATAACTAATCAGATATATCGTTAGTGTTAAGCGGATGTCTGCTGCAGAAACCTGAAGTCCTGTTACCATCTGAGGAAATGATGGAATATAAATATCCATAGCAAGTCCCGAAACCGGAATCAATAAAAAAGCTAATACTGTAGATATTCCCCTCTGCTTTTTAGTCATTTTATCCATACTAATTATCTTTTAAATGAGAAGGTAAAGCTACAGGCTTACCAATTTTTTATTGTTACCTGATTCAAATAATTTTATACAAAAATCAAATACGAATTGAAAAACATTTACGGTATTCTCCCGGGCTGTTTTGGGTATATTTTTTGAAAAACTGAGAAAAATGCTGTACATATTCAAATCCCAAACTATTTGCTATTTCAGAAATATTCCAATCCGAATTTTTCAATAAATCTTTTGCTTCTTCCAAAATACGCTCCTGAATAATTACACTGGTAGACTTACCTGTTAATTTTCTTAAAGTATGATTCAGATGGTTGACATGTACATGTAGCAATTCGGCAAAATCTCCGGGATTTCTTAGCCTCACCACAGTATCTGGTGCATCAATCGGAAACTGATTATTCAGCAACTGCAAAAAACCAGATACCAGACGATCCGGACGCTCTGACTTCTCATCGCTTATTACCCGCGATTTTTGAAAACGGATTACTGCATTAAAAATTAATCGCAGAAAGCTTTGCATCAGCTCTTTTTTATAGGGCAATGTACTCTGGTACTCCTGCTCCATCAGCTGAAAATAAGTATAGAGTGTTTTGTACTCTCCATCTGTCAGTAGAAGAAAAGGAAACAGCTGATCTCCCAACACGGTCTGAACTTTTTTAAATTCTCTTTTCAGATCCGGAGTCAGGTATAATTCATTAAAAATACTCAGATATCCATCCTGTTCCTCTTTATACATATCAAAACTCATTTTAATATCAGGATCCGTAAAGCAGATAATAGGCTGATCCACAACAATTTCCCCATCATCAGTGCAAAATACAGTACCTCCGGTAGAAAGGCAAACTTTATAATAATCTCTGCGGTGAAAAGGAAGGGATCGTAAACTATTATACCTTCTCAGTACATTAAAATGCTCTGACTTCCCACCCGATTTAATCAGGTCTTCAGGAACAACCCGATTAGTAGACTGATAATATTGTACAATAGTTTCCAGAAAATCCATATTCAAATATACAAAAATCAAATACAGAAAATATCAGTTTTCTGACAGAGCGAAATATCGGAACATTCTAAAATAAGATATTTATGCAGGAATTACTTTACAGAGAAAGCTTGCTTTACCGGAATACCTCTCCAACTATCCGGCATTTTCAATCCTAGCAGCCATGCTATAGTAGCACCGGTATCGTAAGTAATAATTGTGTTCTTCAGTTCCTGACCTTTCTTTACTCCTTTACCATAGGCAACCCACGGAATCAGAACCTCATCCAGAGATTTTCCGCCATGTCCTTTATCTTTACCACCATGGTCAGCCGTTACAATAATAACAGTTTCGTTGGCAATACCTGCATCCTTTACAGCCTGTACGATTTTCCCGATACGGGCATCGACCTTTTTCAGTTCCTCATAATAAGCTGGTGTACGATGTCCTATATTATGACCAACACCGTCCGGCTGATCAAGATGAACAAACGTAAGTGCTGGTTTTTTGGTTTTGATAGCTTCTACAGCTGAATCTGTACAGAAATCATCATTGTCTTTTGCAGGAATTCTTATATCCGTAGTCCCCTTCTGAACCAGAGGATCTATCCCCTGCCAACTGTATATAAGCGCTGTTGTAGCGGAAGGTTTCTGTTCTTTTAATATACTGAAAACAGAAGGAAACATTCCTTCTTTTGTAAGATCCGAAGAAGGGATCTCCGGAACAGCACTATTCCATTCGGTGTAACCATGCAACGTAGGTCCTGCTCCCATAATCATAGATGCCCAATTAACAGCACTGGACGAAGGTAGTACGGAACGTGCTTTCAACGACCATGACCCTTCTTTCATCAGGTTTTTCAGGTTAGGCATATCAGCTTCCGGTAAGGCATAAGCCCCGAAACCATCGCATCCGATAAGGACTACATGTTTTACTTTTTGTTGTGCATACACTGTTAGTGTGATGAAAAGACTCACCAGCACCAGAACAGATTTTCTCATGATATTTGTTTTAATGGTTATTCACCAAAGATACACAAAGTATGAGAGTTAGATTGCTATTCTGTATTACTAAGACTTAACATAATCTGAAAATTCACAACATTCTTTATTTAAATATTATATTTACAATTAAACCATATAGGTTTCACAAACCTATATGGTTTTTATGTTATAAAAAATCCTGCTAAAATATTGAATCTTGCCAAAGCAATAATTAATTTATAGTATATCCAGAGCTTCTAAAATAGCCAGATAAATTTCTTCTAAATCTTCTTTAGTGGTACAGTAAGGAGGTACCAGATAAATGATATTTCCCAGCGGGCGCATTAGTATACCACGCCGTAAGAAATAAGGATATAATATTTCGTGCATATCACTGAAATAGGAAGTCTCCTCATCTATTTTCCATTCCATGGCAAAGATTGTCCCTGTCTGACGTACTTCTTTTACCTTAGGATGCCTCCCCAATACTTTAGCAAACTCTTTATGCTGCTGCACAATACGCTGTATCTTTTCCTGGGTGTCTTTCAACAATAATAAATCCAGACTCGCTAATGCTGCTGCACAAGCCAGCGGACTTGCCGTAAAAGAATGTCCGTGAAACAATGCTTTTGTTTTATCATCTGAATAAAAAGCATTATAGATTTCCTGTGCGCAGGTAGTTATCCCCAAAGGGAGTGTTCCGCCCGTGAGACCTTTTGAGAAGCACATAATATCGGGAACTTCCGACAGATGATCTGCAGCAAACAGCTTTCCAGTACGTCCAAATCCTACAAATATCTCGTCCTGAATAAGTAAAATATCCCTGGATCTACAAAACTGCATCAGTTCCGAAAGAGCTTCGGCTTCATGCATCAGCATACCGCCTGCTCCCTGTACCAAAGGCTCATAAACAAAACAGGCTGCTTCGTCCGCATACAAATCTATATAGGCTTTTATTTCTTTCAAATTCTCTTTCGTCGGAACATCTATAAACAATACTTCGAAGAGTTGCTCCCCAAAGGGATTTGTCCACATTCCGCGTCCACTTACTGACATTGCTCCGAAAGTATCACCATGATAACCATTTCTAAAAGCAAATATTTTATTCTTCTTTACACCACGATTATAATGAAACTGAAGGCACATTTTCAGCGCTACTTCTATAGCTGTGGAACCGTTGTCGGTATAAAATGCTTTTTCCTGATTACCGGGTAACAAAGACAAAAGCCGTTCAGACAATTCAATAGCATTAGGATGTGTAAAGCCTGCAAAGATTACCTGCTCCAGAGTTTCCAATTGCTGTGATACTTTGGCCGCTATATAAGGATGTGCATGTCCATGCAGCGTTACCCACCATGACGACACTGCATCTATATATCTTTTTCCGTCTGCATCATAAATATAAGATCCTTCTCCTCTCACAATAGGAATATGACTGGCTGTTTTCATCTGGGTATAAGGATGCCAGTTCACTTTGCAATCACGTACTATCAACTCTTGCTGCATGCTGCTTCTCTTTCTTTAACCATAGGTTTCAATCCTAAATTCTGTAGCATTTGCATATCTTCCGACACTCCCGGATTTGGAGTTACTAACAATGTCTCCCGCTCGCCGGTAAAAATAGAATTTGCTCCTGCCATAAAGCACCACGCCTGTTCAGCTTCTGTCATTTCTATACGACCAGCACTAAGACGTACCATAGAAGCAGGCATTGCAATACGGGCTGTGGCTATCATTCTTACCATATCCCAGATGTCAACTTTTGGATTATTTTCCAGTGGCGTCCCTTTTACCCTTGCTAAAGCATTTACCGGAACCGATTCGGGATGGACCTCCATATTAGCCAGCGTTCTCAGCATTGCTACGCGGTCTGCATGAGTTTCCCCCAAACCTATAATACCACCTGAGCAAACCGTAATTCCCGCTTTTCGCACATTGTTTATCGTATTGATACGGTTATCGAATTTCCGGGTAGAGATAATCTCATCATAATATTCTTCTGAGGTATCCAGATTGTGATTATAAGCATATAAACCCGCTTCCTGCAATCTTTTAGCCTGTGGTTCGGTTAACATTCCTAAGGTACAACATACTTCTAATCCCATCTCATTTACACCTTTTACCATATCTATAATACGGTCGAAATCTCTGTTATCTCTTACCTCACGCCATGCAGCTGCCATACAGAAACGGGAAGCTCCTCTTTCTTTAGCTTTTTGTGCATGAGCCATTACAGTTGCTGTAGGCAAAAGTGCCTGCACTTTGATATCGGTATGATAGCGCGCTGCCTGCCCACAGTAAGAACAGTCTTCTGTACAACCTCCTGTTTTTACAGACAATAAAGTCGAGATTTGTACCTCCTCTGCCTTATGCCATTCGCGATGTACTGTCGCTGCCTCATATACGAGTTCCATTAATGGCTTGTTATAAATGTCAAGCAACTCTTCTTTCGTCCAGTCATGGCGCAATGTCTTTTCTTTGGTCATATTGTTTGATTTTTACTTTTACTTTTATTTTTCAACACCTGTATTTACTGGCATTTGTTTCTTTTACTTTAAATTCCACTGAATACTGTCAACTAATTCCTGAATCACTTCTCTGGTAAGATCTTTAATCTCTGGTAACTCTATTACTTTTGAATTTTCCGGAATATGTTTCAACAACACTTCTCTGGTTTCCGGAACAAAGTCTCCGTTGAAAACAACAAAAGCAACTTCTATATTTCTATAGCCAAGTGCTTCCAGAGAAAGAAGTGTATGATTGATACAACCCAAATAGTCTCGTACAACCAGAATAACCGGTATTTTAAAATGCTCGATAAGATCTATCATAAACTCCTCATGATTTAGTGGAACAAATAATCCACCAGCACCCTCTGTTAACAGCATATTATTGGTTTCAGGTAATCGGAATTCATCCACCTTAATCTCTATTCCTTCCATAGCAGCAGACTGATGCGGAGATGCGGGATATTGCAAACGGAAGCGTTCGGGATGTATTCTCCATTCATCATTGGTCAATTGCTTCACAAGCATACTGTCAGACTGATCCAGATCTCCGGATTGTACAGGCTTCCAGTAATCTGCCTTAAAGTATTGCCTCAACACAGCAGAAGAGATTGTTTTACCAACACCTGTACCTATTCCTGTAATAAAATATTTAGTATTCATTCTGTTATTTTCTTGTTATTATTTTTTACAACCACATAGGCATACTTTTCTAACCACATAGACACAGAGTTGTGTATCGTTATATCAAGGTATCTTCGATACTGATATAGAATACATAGCTGATGTGCAAAATTTATTTTCTATGAAAATCTTATTATCAATACTAATCCCATGTTTCTATGTGGTTTTATTGAATATTCATTCTACTATTTCCTTCTCACTGTTTTTTCTAACCACATAGGCACAAAGTTGTGTATCGTTATATCAAGGTATCTTCGATACTGATATAGAATACATAGCTGATGTGCAAAATTTATTTTCTATGAGAATCTTGTTATCAATACTAACTCTATGTGGTTTAAAACAGTATTTTATTTCTTTTGTGGTTAAACCAGCCTGAATATCATTTTCAGTCATGTTTCAAATTATCGTTAATTATACTGGCTAGTTCATCTATTTCTGTAAATGAATTGAACTGATGTAGCGTAATCCGCAAACGCTCACTTCCAGCTTTTACCGTGGGAGAAAAAATGGGATAAGTATTTATTTTTTGTTGTTTTAGCTCTTGTACAGCTTTACAAAGCTTTTCCACAGTGGGAAACTGTACAATTTGTACAGGACTCGTACTTTGAGACAGAGAATGAATCTGGTACTTCCGGAAGTACTCTATATTGTTTTGTAATTCATTTTCTAAATGTGGATAAGTCTCAAGAAACTGATAAGCTTTAATAATTCCTTGTACCTGATACCCCTGCATCGCAGTAGAATAAATAAATGGTGAAGCAAAGTTGATAAGGTATTCTTTTAACACATTACTTCCCGTTACCACTGCACCCTGCATCCCGAAAGCTTTTCCATACGTTATCACTGTAGCAAGAACACGATTCTGTAAATTATACCGGTGTACCAATCCTTTTCCGAATACTCCCACCGCATGAGCTTCATCCACAATTACCCAGGCAGCATATCGCTCTGCCAGTGTAATAATTTCTTGTAACGGGGCAAAGTCTCCATCCATGGAATACAGACTTTCCACAGCAATAAATACTGACCCTGTTGTACGGGATAATAAATACTCTAAATGATTCAGATCATTATGTCTGAATTTCTTTTTCTGAGCATATGACAAAGCACAACCGTCATGCACAGAACGATGTACCAATTCATCAACCAATATTGTATGATGCCTTCCTGCAATACAGGAAAACAATGCGAGATTGGCTTTGTATCCTGACGGAAATAATAAGGCACTTTCTACCTCATGGACTTTGGTAATAAATTCCTCTGCCTGTTCATAAACAAGACTGTTACCACTAATCAATCTTGATCCTGTAGCTCCGGAAAGCAGTTCTGGATTTATATTTAACAATTCGAGTAAATGCTGTTGAAAAGCTTTATTACCTGCAATTCCCAAATAGTCATTGGACAAAAAGTCAATTCCTTCTTCCTGCATTTTCAGACTTCGGTAATTTCCATTTTCCCGTCTGTCCGCCAATACCTTATGCCAGTGCTCCGGCTGATTCATAAGATAACACTTCTCTTCCTACTGCGTCAATCCAATCCTGAAACAATTGATTTTCTATCTTCAGAACTTCTCCGGCATAATTCTCCCAATTCTCGTGGAAACGTTCCAACTGTTGGATCATTTCTTCAAGATGGCCTTCTTCTTCCAGAATAATAGACTTTACCATTACTCTTGACTTCGTTTTATCCAATGCTTCCTGATAAACAGGATAAAGCTCATCCGCTCTTACTTCTATAGCATAGGTCACAAACAGGTAAGAGGCATATCGAAGTGCTTTTCCATCTAACTGAAAAGTATCTTTCAGAAAACGACTGGCCTGCATATCCAATCTGTGGAGATATTGTCGGGTATATCCCTGTGCCAGCATTTCATCTGCTTTATAATTAACACAGTAGTCCGGTTTCAGTTTCAGTATTTGCTTTTTCAGATAATAAGCATGACGATGCTCTTCGGCAGCATGCTTTAGCTGGATAAGATCTACCGTTATCGGATCTTCACAGGCAGATATTTTCCGGGCACCTGCATTTTCCATAAACGAAAGTGTATTCAGCCATTTCGCATGTATCTCATTATCCCGAATAATCGCTTCTATTATTTTTTGCATATAAATATTTGAAGCAAAATTATTATCTTGCCGGACCTTAAATGGTACCAGATTTAAAATAATGAGTAGTCCGGATCAGTTTTTATACAAGAAAATAATCTATATAGACAAGAAATCGTCACGACCTGTATATTTACAGATCGTTCATCAGATGATCAATGCTATCCAGCGGGGATACCTGATGAAAGGAATGAAATTGCTGGGAACCAGAAATATGAGCATTATTCTGGAAGTACACCGAAAAACGGTTATTGCTGCATATGAAGAACTGGATGCTCAGGGATGGGTAGAAACAATTCCGAATAAAGGAACATTTGTAATTGAAAGCGGAAGTACCAAAAACATTAATATAAAGACCCCGAAAAGACAAGATCTAGCAACTTATCCACAACAGACAGGTTTCAGTTTCCGTCAAAGTAATCTTCTGGACAACCCTTTTGAACATTCGTCCTGTACGTATATCTTTAACGACGGTGTACCGGATACACGATTATCCCAGATCGGAAACTATTCCAGCTTTTACAGCGCCAACCTGAAGCGTAAAAGCAGTTACAAAAAGATAGGTTATTACAATACCGAAGGCAGCGAATACTTTAAAGAACATCTTGCTCAGTATCTTAACCTGAGCCGGGGACTGCACATCAGTAAAAACAACCTTCTGATTACCAGAAGTACGGAAATGAGTATTTATATTATCTCCGAAATCCTTCTGTCTGAAGGTGATATGGTAGTTGTAGGAGATCCCAGTTATTTTGCTGTAAATATGATCTTTCAAAAATCCGGCGCTGTTATTAAAACAATCCCGGTAGATGAGGAAGGTATTCGCACGGATCTTATAGAGGAACTGTGCAAAACCACCAAAATCAGGATGCTTTATCTAACACCACACCACCACTACCCTACTACAGTGCCTCTTAGTGCCCAACGTCGAATTGAATTACTGTCTTTGGCTTCGCAATATGGTTTCGCTATTGTAGAAGATGATTATGATTTTGAATTCCATTATGACAATACTGCAATATTGCCTATGGCCAGCTCGGATACAGATGGCATGGTGATTTATGTTGGCTCATTTGGTAAATCTCTGGCTCCAGGATTTCGAACAGGTTTTATTGTAGCACCTGAAAATCTGATGACAGAAATGCGTAAATACCTGGGTATTATAGACAGGCAAGGCGACATTATTATGGAGCAAGCATTGGGAGAAATGATTGCAGAAGGTGAAATTAACCGTCACCTGAAAAAATCAGCCAAGATATATAAAGAACGCAGAGATTTGTTCGCAGGTTTACTTCAAGAACATCTGGGGGAACATATAAAATTCAGTATTCCTTCCGGCGGACTTGCGGTATGGATGGAATGGCGGTCCCCGATTAATCTTTTTCAGCTAAGTGCTCACTGCCAGCAAAACGATCTTTTTATTCCCCGTACACTATTGTACCAGAACAAAGACTTCACCGCCCTCAGATTGGGTTATGGCCACTTAGAAGAGGATGAAATGAACAAATCATTGCAAATCCTTCGCAGCGCAAATGAATCGCTAAAAAAATAATCTATCCTAAATAATTACAATCCGTACAGCTTATAATTATTTTGTAGCCTTAAGCCCGTAAGTGTAAACATTATATGGCAGTAAACGCTGTGCAAAAAATTTCGAAATAAAGCTTCCCAACAGTAAAGGAAAAAACAACAAATAACCATTGGGCACCAAACTGCAAACCAGAAAAAGAGCTGTTAGCGGAGCATAAATGGAAGCTGATAAAGTTGCTGCAGCACCAACTAACACAAAATTAATAAGAATAAGATCTGTATGAAAGTAAGTATTACACGCCAAAGCAAACAGTAATCCCAACAATGCACCCGAAACAATACTCGGGGCAAATACACCACCGTCGCCACCAGCACCAAGAGTTAAAGAAGATGCCACAGGTTTCAGGAAAACCAATGCTAAAAGTAAAAGCATGGATACTTCTTTATGATTTAGAGCCTGGTTCAGAATTCCTTTAAGGCCATGATAACTGTCACCGTATAATACCGGCAAAAAGAAAATCATACTCCCTACGATAAGAGCACCCAGATTTACACGAAGAAAATTGTTATCTATTTTTGAGAAAAAGTCTTTGATACGGATCACCAGAATGGTAAAATAAACTGACAAAATCCCGCCCAGCAAACTTAGTATTATAAAAAACGGTACTGCCGACCATTTCCAGCCACTAATATTAATATCCAGTAAAGGTTTGCTATCGAATAAAAAGATAAATAGTCCTGCAATAAGAGCAGAAGCTGTACAGCTTATCGCCAGAGATTTATTGATCTTGCGAGCTATAACCTCCATAGCAAATAACCAGCCCGCCAGCGGGCTTCCGAACAAAATGGCGACTCCGGCTGTTACTCCGGCGCAGATTAGTTCGCGTTTATACATTTTCGCAGAAAAGCCTTGTTCATAAGCCATATTACCAACAGTAGCTGTAGCAACCACTGTGGAAACTTCAACACCTGTAGAACCTCCGAAAATTACAGTAAGAAAACCATTCAGATAGTGAGACGGTATTTTGAAAAAAGGTAAATGATCTTTTCTTTGATCCAGAGTTTTATATATTTCTGTGATCCCTTTATTCTTCCTGTTCTGAAAAAAATATTTTCTAAGAAAATAAATTGCCGTAATCCCGACAGTAGGCAGCACAACAAATAATAAAGTATTATGTTCTTTTGCCAGAGAGAAAAACTTTTCCTCCAGATATTCGGTAATATGTTTTAGAGAGAAAGCCAGCAATGCGCATATTAGCCCTACTAGCAATGATAATAATACAAGTCTGAAGTAATGTCGGATAATGACCTTTTTTCTTTCCATGTCAAAGATTTATGCATTGAAAAATGCTCTGCAAAATTACAACAATCATCTTTTTTTTCAAAATGCACAGGAATAATATCTATACAAATCAAAAGCATTGTTAATCAGAAAAATAACTGTATGAAAAATTATGAATTTTCAGTAAATTGCAAGTACAGTCAGACATAGCTGGCTGCATTTAACAATTTACAAATAAATGACCGAAATACACCACCTAAACTGCGTACGAATTGTTTCTCCACTTAATGATAATGTATGTGGACACTGCTTACTGATACAAGAAAATGACAAACTTATCCTTATAGATACGGGTATCGGGCTTCTGGACACACAACAGCCTGTTGAAAGAATTGGTCAACAGTTTATTGATATGGTAGGCTACCGTTTCTGCGAAGACCTGACTGCTATACGACAAATTGAAAATCTTGGTTTCAATCCTCAGCAGGTAACTGACTGCATTATATCTCACATGGATAATGATCATATTGGCGGCGTTGCCGATTTTCCCAAAGCAACTTTACATATAGGAGCTGAGGAATTCGACAGTTTTAATTCCGGGAATCCCAGATATATAAAACTGCCTATGGCGCATCAGCCTACCGTTAAGACTTATGCTAAAACAACAAATGAGTGGTATGGTTTTGAAGCCAGAAAAATTGAAACAGATACTGAAGCTGAAATATATCTTATTCCTCTGTTTGGCCATACCGAAGGACATTGTGGTATTGCCATAAAGGCAAATAACCAATGGATATTTTATGTTGCAGACGCTTATTACCTGAAAGCTGAATTGTATGACAGCAACCATCCTGTAAATGAATTGGCAAGAATGCGTGCCGAAAACAATGATTTGCGCATAGAAAACATCCGTAAAATACGAAAGCTAACCGATGAACATCCTGAAATTGAAGTATTTGGTTATCATGATATAGAAGAGTTCAGGCGTTATAACCCTGAAACAGTACGCTAACCCCTATAAACACCAATCACATGAGCAGAAAAGAACATATTATCAGAAGTTATATCAATGCTTATAACCAGTTTGACATTCCCGGGATGGTAGCTAACCTTCACGACAATATTATTTTTAAAAATATTCAGGACGGAGAAACTAACCTGCTTTTACAAGGAAAAAAAGAATTCAGACAGCAAGCTGAATTGGCTAAAACTTATTTTACCGAAAGACAACAGAATATTACATCTGTAAAACACTCTGAAGATCAGACCGAGATAGAAATAGATTACTTTGCAGTTCTTGCAGCAGACATGCCTAATGGATTAAAAAAAGGAAATGCACTCAAACTAACAGGCAAATCAATTTTCAGATTTTCGGATGACAGAATTATTGAGCTAACAGATATAAGCTAAATATGGTAAGAACAGAAACCATAATTGCGGTAAAAAATGTATCCAAAAGTTCAGAATTCTACCAAAAGCTGCTGAACTGCAGCGGTGCTCATGGTGGAGAAACTTTCGAAATACTAAAAGATGGTGATACTGTAATCTTGTGTCTTCATAAATGGGGTGAGCATGATCACCCCACAATGCTGAACGCTGAGAAAGAAAATGGCAACGGCCTTATCTTATTTTTTAGAGTTAGTAATATCAATAGCATTTTAGAAAACGCTAAAATGCTGAATGCAACAATAGAAAAGGAAATTCATTACAATGAAAATTCTCTTAAAAATCAGTTTATTCTAAGGGATCCTGACAACTATTATCTTATTATTTCCGAATAAAACCCAGCGCTGCCATGAGCAATACTAAAAACACACTATCAGGATTATTAATATTTGTAATGAATATTATTTATCCACAAATTCAAAATGTGGATAAAGTAATAGACACAAGTATAAAGAAGGACAACTTCAATGGTGCTATACTTTTAGCTAAAAATGGCAAAACCGAGCTATTAACTTATACCGGACTGGCAGACAGACATTATAACATCAAATTTTCGGACAAAACAAAGTTTCATATTTTCTCACTTACCAAAACATTTACTGCTGTATTAATTATGCAATTGTATGAAAGAGGTAAAATAAATCTGGACGCCCCTATAGCAACCTATTACCCTGAATATAAAGGCGAAGCAGCTAAGAAGGCAACAATAAGAAATTTACTCACTTATAGCAGCGGTCGTGAAAATAAAGACATCAGCTCTCCCGAACTCATTCATCAGGCTTATGATAATACAATCTGGGATCTGGATGATTTTATTAGTACATTTCTTTCTGAAAAATTAGTGGATCAGCCGGGTACGAAGTTTAGCTATAATAATGGCGACTATATCTTACTGGCAAGATTATTGAAAAAATATACAAGAAACCTTTTGAACAGGTTCTGAAAGAAGAAATATTAGTACCTCTGAAAATGTACAATACAGGATTTCTGCATCATAATGACATTATGCAAAATATTGACGATGGCTACGTTGCTGATGATTCAGATTCTTTTGCTTTGCATACTCCTACCAATACCTATATCGACAATTTGTATTCTGCCGGAGCCATGTATTCTACACCAAAAGATTTACTGATCTTTGATCAGGCAGTTTTTAATCATACTATAATTAAGAAATCGACCTTGGATACTATGCTTACATCCAATAAAGAATTAGGTGATGTCGCCTTAGGTTTATGGGTTTATCCTAAAAAGTTTGGTACTGTAAATACATTGTTTGCCGAACGACAAGGGGAAGGCTATGGACATAGTGCTAACTGGGTACATTTAATTGATAAAAATATTTCATTAATTATTTTATCAAATACCAAGGATATTAAATATTTAAATAAAATGAGAGAAAGATTGATCTCCGCTTATTACGGACAATAACATAACAAATAACACAAATGTTTACAAAAGAAGAAATAAAAGCTGCTCACAGCAAAGTGAAATCAGGCGCAGATTTTCCTGCTTACATTCAAGATTTAAAAAAGTTAGGAGTCCTCTCCTATGAAACATTTGTAGATGACGGGCATTCCGATTACCATGGTGCCAACAATTACAAAACAAGCTCTACCCCAGGATATGAAACGCTAATTATATCAGATACAATTCTTGAAGAACAATTTGAAAATGATTTAAAGTCTCACCAGCAAGGCAATACAGATTATTTAAGATTTTGCAATGATGCTGCAAAATCTGGAATAGAAAAGTGGCTTATAGATCTGGATGAAATGACATGTACCTATTACAGTAAAAATGGAAAAAAAATTCTGACAGAAAAGATACCGGGATAAAAACACGTGCATGAAAGAAATACTTGATGATTACGAAACATATGGACCTCTATTTTTAGTAGATCAGGAACATTATGAAGAGTTTTGCAGTTACCTGAAAAAAATAACTTTAAAAAAATCGGAGTTTTTTCTAAAGGAGGGTGAGCAATGTGAATATCTTGGTTTTTTGAAAAATGGGCTTATGCGAACTTTCTATATCAACGAAAACGGAGAAGACATCAATTTTAATTTTCATTTTAATCATCATTTTTTTACAGACTATGAAAGTATTCTTCAGAATGTAAAATCCAAGATGAACATTAAAGCACTTAAAGATTCCGAGATTATGTTATTGCATAAAGACGATTTACAAAAGCTCTATCAGAAAGAAGCTTACTGGCAGGAATTCGGAAGGAAAATGGCAGAAGTAATCTTTCTAAGTGCCCAGAAAAGGATAGAAGAACTTTTATATTATGTTCCCGAAAGAAGGTATTATAACCTTTTATCGGAAAACCCTCAGATCTTTCAGTTAGTTCCTCAGAAACATATTGCAAGTTATTTAGGAATAAAACCTCAGTCTCTGAGCAGGATAAGAAACAGGACTGTAAAACGTTAACCTAAGTGAAGCATTTTTAGGAACCTCCGGTTGTATATTTGTTATACCAAAACATAACAGTATGGAAACAAACAATTTGACAATTATTTTAGTTCACGGGGCGTGGGGCGATGGCTCACACTGGAGACATGTTATTGAAAATCTTCATAATGAAGACTACATCGTTAGAAGCGTTCAGCTTCCATTAACATCGTTAGAAGACGATATCCAAAAAACAAAAGACCTGATCGACATGCAGGAAGGCAGAGTCATTCTGGTTGGACATTCTTATGGAGGTGCAGTTATTTCTGGCGCAGGACATCACGACAAGGTAGTAGGGCTTGTATACATTGCTGCTTTTGCACCGGATAAAGGAGAAAGCATGGGAGGAATTTTTGAAAGGAGAGAGCAGCCTTCAGGTGCTGCCAATATTTACCCGGATGCTAAAGGCTTCTTATGGATTAAATATGACAAATTCCATGAGAGCTTTGCACAGGATCTGAATCCTGATGATTCAGTGGTAATGTCTTTATCACAAAAACCAATTCATGGAAGTATTTTCGGAACAGAAGCTGGTGAGCCGGCATGGAAAACCAAACCCAACTGGTATCAGGTTTCCGATCAGGATCATATGATTCCGCCAGCAACACAAAAAGAGATGGCAGAACGTATGGATCCGAGAAGAATCTTGCACCTGGATGCCAGCCATGCTTCATTGGCAACACATCCAAAAGAAGTTACAGATCTTATTAAAGAAGCTGTAAGCGTTATGTATTAAAATTTTTGATTTATTTATAATCCAAAACCTCCTTTTTCAGGGAGGTTTTTTATTTTTCTCGGAGGCTGATCAGAATGATTTTCAATATCACTAAATAATAGGATTATTATGTATTCAACGTTTTAATCCTCTACATATCTTCTGCCAGCCGCTCTGAATCCAAAGAAGAACATCAAAATAACTGCTACTGCAAGAAAATAAAAAGAACTCTGCCAGCCGGAATTCCAGTCATGCAATTTTCCAAAAATTGGAGGTCCGAAAGCTGCAATAAGATAACCAACCGATTGTGCCATCCCGGATACTTTAATAGCATTGGCACTGGATTTTGTACGCAGGGAAAAGAACAATATGGATAAGCTAAATGATAATCCGTTTGATAATCCCAATAATATTGCTGTGAAATATACCCAGTCCGATTTTAGCCATGCAAACATCAGAACACTTGCCATCATAGGAATACAAACAAAAGCGATCATTATTTTCTGGTCTTTCATTCTATTCGCAATAATAGGTCCAATAAAGGTAATAGGAAGCATGGCAATCTGAATAGTGAAAAGTACCCATCCCGGTGCATTCCCCGTCATACCATAATCTCCTAAAACGGCCGGAAGCCAGGAAACCAGGCAATAATATACCAATGACTGTAAGCCCATAAATATACTGATATTCCAAGCCTGTGCAGATTTAAACATATTGAAATCTGACTTGGCAACATCTGTTTTCTGCTGCTTTGCCGTGTTTTTATTAAAGATAAGTTCCAATATTACAACCAGTAAAGCAAGCAATGCTATTACCAACCATATTCCTAAAGATCCCTGCCAGCCGTAGCCTGTCCATTGTCCGATACTGATACTGTAACCAGATGCCAAAGCTGCTGTAAGATTCATCGCTACAGCAAAAATCCCGGTCATAAGACCAATCTGCTTAGGAAAATTGTTTTTGATATACCCCGGAGTAATTACATTACCAATGGCAATACCAAGACCTATGAAAACTGATCCTGCAAATAATGTCCATACTGATCCAAATACACGCAGAAATAAACCAAAACTAAGGATTATAAGTGCATAAAGTAAAAATCTATTGATGCTGAACCGGTGAGAGAAACGGCTAACGAGAACCGAACAGCTGGCAAACATAAATAGTGGTATGGAAGTCAGCAGACTACTCTGAAAATGATCCAGATGTAATGTACTGCCTATTTGATCCAAAACGGGACCAACAGCTGTTATGGGAGATCTGAGGTTACTGGATACCAGTATTACAACTAAAACATTAATCAGCAATAAAAAAACTGAAGCTTCTTTTCTTGTTTCGTACTTCATCGTCATAAAGATTAGAGTACAAAAGTAATTACGTAATTTTATTTAAATTTGCCATAATATTAATATAAAACGACATGAGCTGCAGTCAAAATCCCATCAATATAGATGATATAGAAAAGCCTTATTTTGTTTGGTTTGAAGACAACTGGATACATGATGATGAATTGCACTCGCATCACAAAGGCCAGTTGGTATATGTGGAAAGCGGCTTCCAGTATCTGACAGTTGAAGGAAAGATTTATCTTTTACCACAAAACCATGCAGCATGGATTCCACCGGGACATATCCATAAAACCAATTCGCACTCCGAAAAGATCAGACTGATGATTATGTTTTTCGAAATCGATAAAGATGATTCGTTTTATAAAGAAGTCAGTGTGTTCCTAGTTCCGCCGGTGCTAAAAGAAATGATTAAATATTCTGAAAAGTGGTCTAAAAAAATACAAGAAGATCCTAATGAAACTATATTCTTAAAAGCACTAAGTAATGAACTTCCTCAGTTTGTTGCACGTTCTCTGCAATTGCATATCAGCCCACCGGAAGACAAAAGACTGTGCAAAGCTATCGATTATCTCCATGAACATTATACCGAAGATCTGAGCATGGAAGATCTAAGCGAAATTGCAGCATTATCCCTGCGTACACTGGAACGGGTATTTAAAAAGGAAACCGGATTGACGCTAAGTAAATACCAGCAAATGCTTCGTATTATTAAAAGTCTGGAATTATTAAGTGACCAGGAATGGACGATTTCCGAAATAGCTTTTAAAACGGGTTATAAAAGTCTGCAGGCATATACCAATAGCTTCTTTTCTGTTATGCAATACCGCCCCAGTGAGTTTCTGAAAAAACTAGTTTAGATTTTAGGCTGCTTTTTAAATACATAACATTACTTTCATTTTGTTTGCCCTGTTATAAACCTGATCATCTATAAGGCATATAGTATTGGTTATTTCAAAATTTATATTTCGCAATAAACTAATAAATTCACACATTATATTATTCACTATATAGTGATAAAACATTATATTTGTGTAAGATTCATTATTAATCACTTCGGCTATTTTTAGCAATGGACTAATAAGTTATATAGGTGAGAAAGCCGGCCGCTTTCTGTATGATGAATATGTGGTCGGCATTCTCTTTTTACTCCTTTATATTTCAACCACTTAGATTACATTATAAATACTTATATTTGCCACCAGTTTTTGGTGCACCTTAAAAAGTGCTTAAAAGGGAATCAGGTGTAAATCCTGAACAGACCCGCTGCTGTAAACTTCGCAAAACAAATTAGCAATATGTCACTGTTACCACGGTAATGGGAAGGCGCTAAAGAGAAGTAAGTCAGAAGACCTGCCAGAAATATAAGTTTGATGCTTTCGTGGAATAAAGCTATATCGACCTGAATAAACTCTTCCGGACTTCACTCCGGGATAGTCATGTACTGATATTCTCTGCAAAGGCTTAAACATTTTTGATATAATGTAAGGCCAATGTTAAAAAGACTACTCTCTTCCTGCTTATACTCCTTATTTCTGCTTTTTGCAGCCGGATTTACTTTTGCCCAGAAAAAGGATACAACACGAATAAAAGAAGTAGAGGCCGTTGATATCTTCAAGAAAAACTCACGTACTGTAATTCCTCCGCAGAAACTGACATCGGATGTTATTCAAAAGCTGAATAACAATTCGGTTGCCGATGCTCTTCGTTACTTTTCTGGTGTTCAGATTAAAGATTACGGTGGTGTTGGTGGACTAAAAACAGTAGATATCCGCAGTCTTGGAGCACAACATGTAGGTGTCTTTTATGATGGAATCCCCATTGGAAATGCACAAAACGGAATTGTAGATCTTGGCAAGTTTTCTTTGGATGATCTGGAAGAAATAACATTGTACAATGGTCAGAAAAGTGACATCTTCCAATCGGCAAAAGATTTTGGAAGCTCAGGTACAATCTATCTTCAGCCTAAAAAACCAATCTTCAAAGATAATAGAACAACTAATCTTACAGTCCGAACTAAAAGCGGTTCTATACAAACGTTCAATCCTTCTTTCAGATTAGAACAAAAGATTTCTAACTCGGTTTCCGCTTCTCTTAGCGGAGAATACATGGACACTGACGGAATTTATAAATTCAGGTATTACAGAAAATATCCTAATGGTCAGATTGCTTATGATACCATTGCAAAACGACATGATGCTGATGTAAAAGCTAAAAGGTTTGAAACCAGCATTAATGGTGATCTAAAAAATGGAAAATGGGATCTGAGAGCTTATGCATATTTATCTAACCGTGGATTACCTGGAGCTATTGTAAACGGGCGATTCGGCGATGAAGGTCAGAGATTGAAAGATGCTAATTATTTTGTTCAGGGAAGCTGGATGCAAAGGATCTTCCCAAAAGTACAAACACAGCTGAAAGCAAAATTTGCATACGACTATAATCGCTATATCGACACTCTTGCACCTCAGCGTCCAAAAATCGACAATCAGTATATACAACGGGAATTTTACATATCCTCCTCTACCCTTTACCAGATCAACAACAACTGGGATGCAAGTATATCGGCAGATTTTCAGTACAATAATATGGCTGCCAATCTTTATAATTTTAGCTATCCTAAGCGCTATACCACTTTACTAGCTTTAGCAACCAACTACCGTTGGGGAAGACTAAAAGCTCAGGGAAGCTTACTCGGTACCTTTGTACAAAATAAGGTATTACAAAATGCTGCACCTGGAGACGAAAACAAATGGACACCAGCTCTTTTCCTAAGCTATCAGCCTTTCAGCCAACATGATTTTCATTTAAAAGCATTCTACAAACAGGTTTTCAGACTGCCTACATTTAACGAAATGTATTATAAGACACTCGGGGTGTCGCTTCTAAAGCCAGAATTCACACATCAGTACGATGTTGGTTTTAGTTACCGCAAAAACTTTTCCAACGGAATCGTAAAAAATATAAGCCTGAATGTAGATGGTTATTACAACGATGTAACTAATAAAATTACATCAACCTTCAATGGTAATATGTTTATCTGGATGAACCTTAGTCTTGGTAAAGTAGAAATTATAGGAACAGATGTTAATCTACAAAGTGAACTGGAGCTGGGTCAGTGGCACATACGTCCACTCCTTACTTATACTTACCAGAGAGCAAGAGATTTTACAGATCCTAAAAAAAGTTATTATGGCCACCAGATTCCTTATACACCATGGAACAGTGGCAGCTTTGCTCTGATGACGGATTATAAATCCTGGGGTCTGAACTATAGTTTTGTATATGTAGGTGAGCGTTATGATTCCAGTCAGAATAATATTCAGTACAACCATTTGCTCCCATGGTACACCCACGATCTGTCTGTACAAAAAACTTTTAAGCTGAATAAACATCAGTTAAAAGCATCTTTCGAAGTCAATAATCTTTTCAATCAATACTATGATGTTGTGCTTAACTATCCTATGCCTGGGCGCAACTTCAGGTTTATTTTAAATTTCACATTATGAAAATAAAAAATTTAGCCTATCTGTTATTTATTGTTTTCCTCGCTTCCTGCCGTGGAGATCAGTATATCATACAGAAAGAAACTGAAGAGATAACTCCACCACAAGATATAGCAACCAGAGGCTTTTACCTTCTTAACGAAGGCAACATGAACAGTAATAAAGCTACTCTGGATTACTTTGACTATACTAAAGGTACTTATTCACGCAATATCTATGCGGAAGCCAATCCAAATGTAGTAAAGGAGATGGGTGACGTAGGTAATGATATTAAAATCTATGGTAACAAGATGTATGTTGTGGTAAATGCATCCAATAAAGTTGAAGTTTTGGATGCCAGAACCGTAAAAAAGATAAAAAGCATTACTGTAGAAAATGGTAGGTCTTTAGCTTTTGCTAATGGCAAAGCTTATGTTTCCTCTTATGCAGGACCTATATCTGTGGATCCGAAAGCACCATTGGGAAAAGTAATGGAAATAGATACTATCTCATTATCGGTTACCCGCGAAGCAATAGTTGGATATCAACCAGAGGAAATGGCTGTAGTAAAAAACAAACTTTATGTTGCTAACTCCGGAGGCTATCGTGTACCTAATTATGACAGAACAGTTTCTGTTATTGATTTAGCCAATTTTAAAGAAACTACTAAATACGACGTTGCCATTAACCTGAATAAACTAAAAGTAGATGCTAATGGCGATCTGTATGTAACCTCCAGAGGTGACTATCAAACGGTATCTTCTAATTTATTTATTGTAGACAGTCAAACTGGAACCATTAAAAAGACCTTCAATATTCCAGTCGGTAATTTCACTATTGTCAATGACAAGCTTTATTATCTAAGTAATGCATTCAACTATAATACAAAAACTACAGTAAAGTCTTACGGAATTATCGATCTCAAAACCAAAGAAATTATTTCCAAAAAACTATTCAGTTCCGAATACGAAACAATGATAGAAACCCCTTATGGTATTGCTGTAAATCCAATTACAGAAGATTTGTATATAACCGATGCCGGTAATTATGTTTCCACAGGAAGTCTGTACTGTTTTGATAAAAGTGGAAACTTCAAATGGAAGACTGAGGGCGGGAATATCCCAGCGCACTTCGCATTTTTATATAAATAAATATTGACGCTATAATAAAAAAATACCCATGAAATTTTCAGACAAAGCAAACATTGCTAAAACATTTTTATTGGGAGGTATTATCCTTACAAGCCTCTACAATTGTTCTTCGGACAATGACACTACCGAGCCCGTAGTCTATAGTAAATACATTAGCGAAGTGCTGGATTATATGCCTGCTCCGGGACAATTCACCAACGATTTGCCAAAATATAATACCGGGGACACTAAAAAAGATATGATACAAAAAGCCAACGATGCTATAGCAAAAGGGGCCAATGGTATGATACACTTAGGAGGCTTTGGGGGCTATGTCACCTTCAGATTTGACCATACTGTTGCAAATGGTGAAGGTGCTGATTTTAAAATTTTGGGTAATACTTTTGCCGGAAGCTCCGAACCCGGAATTATAATGGTTGCGTGGGACAAAAATAAAAATGGCAAGCCTGATGAAGATGAGTGGTATGAAATTGCGGGCAGTGAGTATTTTAAAGATACTACTATTAAAAACTATAGTATCACCTACTATAAACCAGATGAATCTAAAACTCCGGTAAAAGGTTCTGCAAATTGGCAGACAGATACGGAATATATCCGTTGGGAAGACAATCAGGGGAGCAAAGGCTATCTGACCAAAAACTCGTTCCATAAACAAAGCTATTATCCGACGTGGCTTGGTGAATCTTCTATCACTTTTAAAGGAACCAGAGTAGCAGACAACTTCAAACAAGGAACTAATGGAATTTGGAGTTCTGCTGCGTTCGAATTTGGATATGCTGACAATGCTACTAATGACAATGATGCATCTAACATCGATATCTCCTGGGCAGTAGATAAAAGTGGAAAATATGTAAAATTACCCGGAATTGACTTTGTAAAAGTGTACAGTGCTATCCGTCAGGAAAACGGAATGTTGGGAGAAGTAAGTACTGAGGTTACGGGCGCTTATGATCTGCGAATAAAATAACTCCACTATCATAAACAGAAAACACAAAACTACTATATATCAACTATTTATTAAAAAATTAAAAAAAAATTATGAGAAAAGCATATACTTCTTTTGCTTTACCTTTATTGAGCTTTCTAGCGTTGTCATCATGTTCTAATGATGATAATTTTACAGAACAAATCGATCCTGAAAATACTATTATTATTGCGGATTCAGCTCCATCGGCAGTTGTATCTGCACAAGGATTTTATGTAGCCAACGAAGACTGGTTTGGACACGATAACGGATCTGTAAACTATTTTAAAAACGATGGTTCTATTATATACAGAGCATACCGTGCCGCAAACAACGGCGAAAAACTTGGTGTAACTACGCAGTTTGCTACTATTTACGGTGACAATGCTTATCTGATTTCTAAACAAGGTAACAGATTTGTTGTTGCAGATGCCAAAACGCTAAAAAAGAAAACTGTACTTACTGAGATTGGTGGTGACGGACGTACCTTTGTGGGTATCAATCCTAAAAAAGGCTACATATCTACTGGTAAAGGAATTTCTATATTCAATATTGAAACACTAAAGGTAGAAGGGAGCATTGCCGGAATTACTAACCAAACAGGTAATATGCTTTTAGCAGGTGACTATGTATTTGCTATTACACAATCTGCAGGTCTTCAAATAATCAATACTAAAACAGATACTGTTGAGAAATTAATCAGCGGAACAGACTTTGCCATGCTTACACAAAGTAAAGATGGTAAGATATGGATCGGAGCTAATAAAAAATTAATTCAGATCGATCCTTATACATTAGAAAAAACAGATGAAGTAGACATAACCAATGCACCAATTACAGGAACATGGGGAGCTTGGAATGCAGGAAGTCTTTCTGCTAGTACAAAACAAAATGTATTGTACTGGGCAAAGGGAAATTCTGTTGTGAAATATGATGTGGCGACTAAAACACTTAATACTTCTTTCTATAATTTAGGTAAGGATGATCAGAACGTACAATTGGCATTTTATGGCGCCGCTCTACGTGTAGATCCATTGACAGACAAACTTATATTAATGGTAAAACGCAATGGCTGGGGCGATGCAGGTAGCTACAATTGGCTGCATATTGTAACCAATGCTGGTGCATTAGAAAAAAGTATTGTTGTAAATGGAGGTAATGGTACCAGCTCCCAAGACGAGCGTTATTACTGGTTCCCGGCGGTACCGTTCTTTGAGGATGCCAATGCCCCGGAAATTCTGTTGAATCAAATAATTGTAGCGCCAGGAAAAAGAAAAGCCATCGCCCTGAATGATAAAATCATCGATGCTGACAATACCTATTCTTCCATCATAAAATCTATTAGTATTAAAGATAATGAGGTGGCAAATTATGAACTGAAAAAAGATTCACTAATTGTTACTGCCAAAGCGACAACCGGAAAAGCTAAACTTACAATTTCTGCAGTTTCTAATGGTAAGTATGTAGAAAAATCTATCCGTATAGATGTTAGAAAATAATAATTTAAAGTAATTTAACTTGTAAGAAAGGGATCCGAATATTCAGATCCCTTTCTTCATTTTTATTCGGTAAAATTACTCCGGCATTACGTTATAAACAGGATCTTCTTCGATATTGACCTCTATAAATCCGCCTGCATTTTCCAGTAGACCTACACAATCTGCACTCAGATGCCTCAATACTACCTTTTTGTTATAATTTTTATACTGTTCCGTTAGCTTTTTCAGCGCTTCAATAGCCGACATATCTGCTACGCGGGATTCTTTAAAATCGATAATAATTTTGTCTGTATCGGTAAGTGCATCAAACTTATCCATGAAAGCTGTGGTGCTTCCAAAGAATAATGGACCATATATCTCATACACTCTGTTTCCGTTTTCGTCCATAGACTTTCGGGCACGTATTCTTTTGGCATTATCCCATGCAAAAACAAGAGCCGAAATTATAACCCCAACCAATACTGCTAATGCCAGATTATGGAGTACAACCGTAATAACAGCTACCAGTATTCCAACGAAAATATCCGACTTGGGCATTTTATTCACAATCCTTAGTGAAACCCATTGAAATGTTCCTATTGCAACCATCATCATTACCCCAACTAAAGCTGCCATCGGAATCTGTTCGATAACAGGCCCTCCGGCAAGAATAATCAGTAAAATAGTCAGCGCTCCGATAATTGCAGATATTCTTGTTCTGGCTCCTGCTCCAATATTTACAAGAGTCTGTGCAACCATAGCACATCCTCCCATTCCGCCGAAAAATCCATTGACGATATTGGCAGTTCCTTGCGCCATTGCTTCTCTGTTAGACTCTCCTTTTGTTCTGGTAATCTCGTCCACCATGTTTAGCGTCAGCAGAGATTCTACAAGTCCTACTCCGGCCATAATCAATGAATATGGAAATATAATCTTCAGTGTTTCTGTAGTAAACGGAATAGCCGGTATATGGAAAGAAGGTAATGAACCGCTTACAGATGCGATATCTATAACTTTTTTTGTATCAATATTCAGAAAGTAAACAAGAACCGATACTATGATAATCGCGACTAAAGACGAAGGAACAGCTTTACTGATTTTTGGGAAAATGAGTACTATAGCAATCGTTAATAATGTAAGTCCTTCCATTATATAGAGCATACTCCCACTCATCCATCCACTTACACCATCTTGTACTATTTTATACTGGGCTACCTGAGCCATGAAAATGATAATTGCCAGCCCATTCAGAAAACCATACATTACAGGCTGTGGGATCAGACGTACAAATTTCCCCAATTTAAAAATTCCTACCAGAAACTGAAGTACACCTGCCAATACAACAGCTGCCAACAGGTACTGAACGCCGTGAGATGACGCCAAAGCCATCAGTACAACAACAGTTGCTCCTGCTCCACCCGATACCATTCCTGGTCTTCCTCCTAAAACTGCCGTCACAATCCCCATAAGGAAGGCAGCATAAAGTCCCATTAAAGGAGATAATCCGGCTAATATAGCAAAGGACAGAGATTCAGGAATCATAGTCATAGCAACCGTTAACCCTGCCAGTAATTCATTCTTAAAATTAATCTCCCTGAATGACTTGAGATTTAAAATATTGTTCATAAAACTGATTGTATAAGCTCTGGCCATAGAGAATCCCGGCCAAAAAAGTATTTCATAACTCACATTTTGTTCAGCACAAAATACCGGCTGCAAAGGTACAGAAAACTATAGATGCCGAAAACAGGAGTCGGAAATATCTTTAGAACTCCCTCTACCCAACAAACACTTAAATCATTATATTTCAGATATTTTCATTAACTTTAAACAAAAACATTATGGGAAAATTTGAAATTTCAAAAAGAAAAAATGGTGAGTTTCAGTTCAACCTGAAAGCTACTAACGGACAAGTAATCTTAGCAAGTGAAGGCTACTCTACCAAAGCTAACTGCGAAAACGGCATAGAATCGGTAAAGAAAAATTCTCAGGATGATAATAAATTCGACAGGAAAACCTCATCCAATGGTAAACATTATTTCAATCTAAAAGCAACCAACGGACAGATTATCGGTACAAGCGAAATGTATGAAAGTTCTGCCGGCAGAGATAATGGTATAGCTTCTGTAAAGAATAATGCCCCTGAAGCTTCCGTAGAAGATACTACTGTATAAAACAGCTATGATATAAAAAAGAAGGCTGTCTCCTATGTTTGCAAAGTCAGATGTAAGAGGCAGCTTTTTTTACGTGTATATCTGTGCTATAACAATGTTTCAAAACTATTCTATTCTCAGTTTTTTCAGGTTTTGCCGGTAAGCATCCATGATGGTAGACTTCAATATATATCCTGTATATTTTCCGTCTTTGGTAAGCAGGACATAATCTTTTCGCGAGTCTTCCATCATCCTGATTATACTTGCTGTCGTTTCTTCTACAGATATAATATTGGCAGGTATGATAAATTCGGAAAAGTCGACTTCTTCTTCAGAAAAAAGATGCTTCCGCACATCATTTAGCATAATAATTCCCTGAATCATTAATGATCGATCCAGTACCGGAATAAAGTTCTGACTGGTGTTGACAAATATATCTTTAATTTCCGGCGAGGTAAAATCTGTAAATACTGTTTTCAGGTGGCTACTGTATAATAGGCTCACATCAATTTTATCCAGAATATTACGGTCCTTATCGGAGGTAAATACAATACCCTTATCAGCAATACTATAAATATCCATGCTATAATTATCATATCTTTTTGCAATAGCATAGCTTATAGAAGAGACCAACATCAGTGGAATGATCAGTCCATAACCTCCGGTTATCTCAGCAATAAGGAATATCGCCGTAAGTGGCGCATGGAATAATCCACTCAGTAAAGCTGCCATACCCACAACAGTAAAATTATCTATAGGCAGGTTTTTAATACCGATAAGCGTAACAGCTTTGGAAACAAGATAACCTAAGTAAGAACCTACAAAAAGTGAAGGTGCAAAATTACCACCATTACCACCACTTCCAAGTGTTAGCCCTGTCGCTATAGATTTAATCATCATTGTAATCAGTACAACAAGCATAATCCACCACTCATTTCCATTAAGATGTTCAAACAATGAATTATCAAGTAATTCTCCCGCCTGATTATTAGCCAATACCTTTATATTCTCATAACCTTCACCAAACAATGGCGGAAACAAAAATATAAGCATCCCCAATATACCAGCTCCTACAAAAGCTCTTGTATAAACACTTTTTGAATAATTTCCTATGCGGTGTTCTACCCAACGGAAAAGCCGTGCGTGGTATACAGACAAAAATCCCGCGATGATACCCAGAAGAACATAATAAATTGTATTGTTATAATCGAAGTTTAGTCCTCTTTTAAAAGATAATAAAATACCGCCTTTTAGTGTCAGGTTCGACATAATTGCTCCTGTAGCCGAAGAAATCATAATCGGAATAAATGCCGAAACACTCATGTCTGCTAATATCACTTCTATAGCGAATAATACCCCGGCAACCGGAGCATTGAAAGCCGTAGCAATCCCTGCAGCTACACCACAGGCCAGCAAAAGCGTCCTGTCCTTATAATTCAGTCGAAAATCCTGGGCATAATTGGATCCTAAAGCTGCACCGGTAATTGTAATCGGAGATTCCAGACCTGCAGATCCCCCCATACCAACAGTCAATGAGCTGGTAACAATCTGTGCATACATTTGCTTTTTGGGCATAAACCCTGACCTCTTGGCAACAGCAATCATAATCTGAGCCGTACCTTTTTCGAGAGAGCCATTAAGAAATTTACGAATAATCAGTACAGTAAGCACAATACCCAATATTGGAAGTATACTGTTCAGATAGGGTAATTTCAGAATTTTATTAACATATGTGGTAAATTGAAAGACGCTGTGTGCAAAAGTCTTTAGAACTGTTACTGCCAATGCAGAGGTTATTCCGACAATAACGCAAGAGAAATACAGAAACTGCCTGTCCGATAATACTATCCTTAGCAGCCCCAAAATACTTTTTATATTGTATATACTCCGGCGTATAAATCTTGGACCTTTAGACCTCCTATTTTTTGACATACCCCAAAATTAAGATTCATTTTCCAAAAATTATAGCTTCGTGTATTTTTTTTGTAACTAATTATGGTTTGACAAACTGACCGAATTAATTAAGAGATGCCAGCCACAAAAAGCAAAATAAGCATATCAGGGCTATTCCGATGATACCGGAAATAAGATATGAGATAAAATAATAGCTGAAATTTTTTAGTTTTTTCTGATAGGCATGGATAATAAGAATGATTAATGTATAAATAAAACCTGATGCCAGAAAAGAAAGAATTATAAAATAAATAAGTGCAGATTCTAAATTGAGTGAAGCGGATGAAAGCATAATGTGTTTTTTCGGATATAAATAGTTTTCAGCATTTATCTGATACGTCAAATATACCCGTTTTTAAATTTAATTAGATTATTTCTTCCGAAAACACTTATCCGGGTAAGGTTTCAAAAATAAATTCGTATTTTTAAAAAAACCTTTTTATTATCATGTTTTATACCTGAAATACAGAAAAAAAATATACCTGTGTTTTTATAAATATGATGAATAAAATTTTCAACAACAATCACAAAATGGATCGTGAAATATTAAAAGAAAAACTCCTGTTTTATATCGCACAGGGAAATGGGTTAAGTACTGAGGTTAGGGATTTGCTTATAGAATTTCGTAATCTGGGTGGGCATCAGGCCGATGCGGAAGGCATTGTAAAAGAAATTAAACACGAGTCTGTGGAGGAATTACAAAACTATGCTGATGATGTACTTGACATTATTGCAGGCTGGTGTACAGCTGAAATGCGTGTATGGAATGATGAATAATAGACAACAATACTAATTTTAAATAAATCCCTAATAGATGTCACAAAAATTTGTAGAATGCGGACAGCATGGAAAACAGGAAATAGCATTGATATGTACCCATCTTGCACATAGTATATCGGGTAATGCTCCGCTTGGCTTCCATGAACATGATGAAGGCGATACCGACAGACCAGATGCCTGGTGCGATCAATGTAACCAGGTGTTCGATAAAGCGGAAACAGAAGATGATTTCGATGAATGGTTTACCAATTGTGATCACAAAATTGTTTGTGTTAATTGCTGGGACGAAGTAAAGACACAAAATATAATAACATCTGATGAGTAAGACCAATCCTGCTATTTATTTCGAAATTCCTGTAAATGATCTTCAGCGGGCAGAAAAATTCTATTCAGCTATATTTGATTTTACTTTTGAAAAGGAGATAATGGACAACTATGAGATGGCCTTCTTCCCTTTTGAAAAAACTAAAAGCGGGATAACAGGCGCTCTGGTAAAGGGTGATGTTTACAAACCTACCCAAAACGGAGTTATTTTGTATTTTAAAACAGAGGATATAGAAAATACTCTAAAAAAGGTTCAGGAACATGCCGGAAGAGTTTTATATCCTAAAACCTTGAATGAAAAGTATGGCTTTGCTGTTGCTGAATTTGAAGATAGCGAGGGCAACAGAATAGCTCTGCATCAGGATCTGCACTTTTAACTTCGTAAGTTACTCCTTATAAGTTCCGAAAAGCCTGTCCCAAACAGAAGTGTAAAAACCAAAATTTTTACTTTCATCCATATGATGGAGATTATGGAATTTGGTTGTTCCGATTCCAAGTCGGTCTGATTTTTTTGGAAAAAATTCTCTGTTCAGGTGTCCTATAGTTCCCCATATAAGATTAACTGTTAGATATATTACAATAGCAACAGGAGAAAAATTATAGCACATCAGCAATACAATCATCATCAGCCCAAAGCCCAACGTCTCGAAAGGATGAAGCACAAACAAGCTTAAAAAGTTTGTACTGACATGCTCATGGTGCTTTCCGTGTAATATTTTATAAATATATGGTGAGTGGGCTACATAATGGAAAAGGTACATACAGAAATCCATCAGAAGGATAAGTGCAATAACCTCTAAAAATATAATACCAGCCGGAGTATTACTATCCAATACTATCCAGTGGTTTTTCCATAAAAAGACTCCCAACAGCATAATACTGCTATTGCAAATAACAGTTAACAGGCTTAATAAAAAATCTGATTTTGTAACAGGATGATCTTCTTTCTGTAATTTATCTTTACGACATGTTTTGTCAACAAACAGATATAATCCTATGGAAAATAAATATAGAAATACATTCACCACAAGACTGAATATTAACCATTGCGTCCATGAAAACTCCTGAAAAACTTTTAGATAGCCGTAAAATTCAGGCCTATTAAAATTCATAAATTAGTTTTGTGCCTATTTTAGTTTCATAAAAATATGAAATTCGGGTTACAATCTTATCCGGAAATTAAATTAATCACAAAAGACAGCATCTATAAAACCTTGACAAAGTTTGACAATATTATTTTATTGCCTTGTGCGATTGGTAAAATAAAAAATGATCGGAATAAATATCCGATCATTTTTATTCACTCTATACAGGTATAAGTTATTGAGCAACTCTTATCCCACTGGCAAGTAAACGGATTTCCGTTACTGGCTTTGTTATTTTGTCAATCTCGCTTTGTGGCTTCTTAGCATCTTCAGCATAATGCTTTAATTCTTCAACAGAAGTTTGTTTTAGCTGCGCTTTTCCATCCAGTAAAATTGTTTTTCCTTTAATTGCTGCGGGCAGGAAGAATGCATAATCTTTCATTTTAACAAATACCTTTGTTTTATCCGGATTGTCGAGTGTAATCCAACATCCTTTCTTAGGACACACATCGGTAACAGTAGCTTTTACCGTAATATCCTGTACTTCTTTTCTCTCGTTCAGGATTTTATTCAGATCTGCCATGCTTACGGCTGTTCCCGCTTTTGTCTGTGAAACACCTGCACCATATTCATCACCAACATTAGCATTCCCTTCCGGAAGTTGAGCTGACACTGCAATGCCTATGAAAAGCAAGCTTAAAAAAAATAGTTTTTTCATAGAATATATTAATTAAAGTCTGATTTTTTTATTAAGAACCTCATTTCTCTGATATTTTTAGACCATAAATATAAATAAAAATAAAATAAATTTTATATTTATTTAGAATAATTATAAATTAGATGAAATTTTAAAATATATCCTATGAAAGAAAAATTTTTACAACTTCGAATAGCTATACTATTTATTCTATTATTTATAAGTTGTAGGCAAGAAGATAATACATTTACCCTTGAAAATAAAATTGAAACAAAGTTAACAAGGAATATTCTACATGATAAAAGAGCAAAAGAAATTTTTGAAAAGGTGATATACAATCCAGAAGCTTATGGATTTAAACTTGATTCAACTAAAAATAATAAACATTACTATTCAAAAACGAATATTCTAATTCCACTAAATAAAGAATTTTTAACTATCCCAATGAATAGTATGAAAATTGCAAATATTAATCAACGCTTAGAAATGAGGAACCGGGGTTATGGCAAAGATACATTTATACTAAATTCTGAAAATCATACTGGCTGGTTTGGAGAAAGCTACCCTGGAGCCACATCACAAAGAATAGTGAACTATCATGACAATCTAGCTATTATAGACAAACAGGATATTTCAATTTATGCCCGTAGTGGAGATCTTTTCAATTATCAGAGTCTCTTGGGCTATTATATAGTTGGGGAAGACTTATATCTCACACCCGATGATAGCGAGAGTGGTAAAGAAATCAATGAAGATTTACTTCAATATCTTGTTGAAACACCCACATATGATTTAACTAAACTTTAAAAAAATAAAAAATGCAATGTCTCTATATTTAATATATAAAGACATTGCATATAACAAAGATAAAATATTTGTTTTCTTTATTTCGGGAGCTCTGGTGCTCTCATTTTATATTTATAACTGTTCAGTGTTTTCAGAAAAGCAACTACATCAAAAACCTCTTCATCTGTCATATTAAGCTTTTCTATCATTTCCGATTTATGTGGAAACTTCGGATCATTCACCTGATCTCCCCTCGGCGTTTCCCTGCCCATTCCGGCGTTATACATCATCACAATATTCGCTAGCTCCGGAAAAAGCCCATTATGCATATATGGTTTATTCTCCGACACTTCTCTTAGGGTAGGCGTTTTAAACTTACCAACATCCTCATTTTTAAGGGTTACCAAATATCTGCCCAGATCTTCATATTTTCTGCCATAGTAGGTAAGCCCTAAATTATGAAATTTCTGATCAGAAAAATAAGGTGTATTATGACAATTGATACAATTCGCTTTTGTCCTGAATAAATGTAAACCTCTGACCTCAGCATCTGTCAGCGCATTTCTTTTTCCGGAAACAAATTTATCAAAGCGGGATGGCGGACTGATCAATGATCTTTCGAATGTTGCGATCGCCTTAGCAATACGGTCCTCAGTAATTTCTGTTGTACCAAAAGCTTTTTCAAAAAGCGGTTTATAAGCTTTTACTTTACGAATATTCTTAGTTGCCAGACTCATATGCAAATTCATTTCTACCGGATTTTCTATAGGTGCTTTCACCTGCTCTTCCAATGTTGCGGAACGTCCATCCCAGAAGAAAGTCTTTGCAAAACCTATATTTAATAAAGTCGGTGCATTTCGTATTCCGTTTTGTCTGTCGTGGCCAAAAGACACACGATTCCCATCTGCCCAGCCCAACTCGGGGTTGTGGCAGGAAGCACAGGCAATCTGGCCACTTTTAGACAGCCGTGGATCGAAGAATAAAGTTTTCCCCAATTCCGTTTTGTCTTCAGAATATGGGTTGTCTGCTGGGTACTGCATTTCAGATAATGGGCCTATATCCTCAAAGTTATCCACAGCCTCGTCAAATAAATGAGGCTTTGGCCATTTGGATTTATCCTTCCCTGAATAAAGGTCTCGCAACTCCTCCACCGTATATCCTGTAGGATCATTCGGTCTGTGCCCCAACATTAGACCAACTGCTACAACTGCAATTATTGCTAAATATCTGTCTTTCATTCTTTAATAATAAACATTTAAACCTATCGTAGCTATAGTATTAGGTCTGCCATTATAAGCGGTAACAGTTTCTTTATATTTTTTATTGGTTAGCCACAACTGGTTAAAACCACCTGCAAATTCATATCTGATTTTATTGCTGTCCCACCTGTAAGCAGCATTTAGGTTTAACCCTATCTTAGGTGTGGAATCATAAGCATAATCCGGTCGTGCTATTTTTTGCACAAAAGTATTTTCCTGTGAACTCTGATAAGGTATATAATCAAATTCTTTCTGTACCGGAATATAAAGACTTTGCCCTATCCCAAAAGCTAGCTTATGACCTGGCACCAATGCAAATTCTTTTTCTATACCTATATGGTATTCAAAGAAAGAAAGCTTTCTGTCCATCACTACAGAAATATCTTTCACACGGTTTTTACCATAACCTAAGTCCAATAGTAATTTGTAAGCTTCGTTTTTACGATTATACCACATAAGGCTGTTGTTCCATTTCAGATTCTGTTGCTCCAACCGGTAGGAAGTATATTGCAAAACATAATTATAGTTTGCATCTAACTGATCTTTGTACATTAATCTGGAGGCCATTTTATAACCTGAAAAATTACCAAGATAATTAATATAAAAACTATGCAGGTCGGTTTTCAATCCTGAATACTTATTAAATACTTTAACCTTTTTGTCATTAGCATCTACGTATTCATAATTTTTGTAGAATCTTTCAATAACATTCATGTAATCATAACCTATACTAATATGGGTATTTGATGTATTAAATGCATATTCCCCACCCCATATATACCCAGATTTCTTATATTCTGAATCTCTGTATTCTGTTTCCCTATAAGGATTTCCATAACCGTCATTATATCGGATAAAAATACTATCATTAGCCGGAGCATTTCCGTTTCTACTTACAAAAAGGATGTCACTTTTTTTCAAATGATTAATGTATCTTCCTTTAGCAAACAAGCTGTGTTGTTGCCAATTGTATCCAATTTTGGAAAAAATGTTATATTTATAATCATCAACCTTTGGTCTGGGGTCTGCATTCTGACGATAAGATTTTCCAAAACTACCTTCAGCTCCCAGCTGAGCAATAACAGATGCTACAGGTCTGTAAGCTATTTGTCCGTTGATCATATAGCTTTGTTTCAGCCACTTTGCAGCACGTGGTGCCCAAAAATAGGAAGGATTATAAATAAAAGAACTATTCGTCGTTCTTTCATCATTCAGTATATAAGGTACCTCTTCTTCTGTTGTTCTTTCTGCCTGAAGCTTCCCGGAAAGCACTACTTTCCTGCTCAGTTGATAAACTCCCTCCGAGTTAAAAATAAAACTTTGTATTTTCTCCGGAGATTGTACTCTCTTGAAATTTTGTTTATTAATGTCATATTTAAAACCTGTTCGGGAAAAATCTAATGGTTGAAAAAAATTGATATAAGGGTTCTCTATTCTTATATCTTTTTCAACAGAGCTTATATTAATGCTATCTAAACGGTTTGACTGAGAGTACAGGAATTGACTGCATAATACAGCCACTCCCGTAATCCCTGATATAAAGAAATGTGAAAAAATTTTTTGCTTATTGTGCATATCCTCGTGGGTTTGCCTTAACAGTTACAAAATCGTTTGCTGAATTATTGGTATCTTGTAATACTACTCGTCCATTAATGATTTCTCTGGTCTTCCTCATCACAGACATACTGGTATAATCTGCCAGACCTAAACCATTCTGATTAATAAAAGTTCTGGTGGCATCAATATCTGTCGGTAAATCTTTTGGTACCAATTGCTCTTTATCAGTTATATCCACCCCATCTATAATCAACCCTTTAGGAACCTGAACTGACAAATTACCTTTTGGAGACTTTGGTGTTGCAACTTTTTTCCAGGTATTAATTTCTGCCTGCGTTGCTCTGAAAATACTAACACCTAAACGGGAATTAAGACTAAGGAACAAATCATTAGAAGCGACTCCCCAATGTGTAATCTCCATATCCGGTACTGCAATATTTTGAATGTCCCACATGTATGGTTTCTCTCCAATACTTATGTTATAATCTCCTAAATAAACTTCAAAATCGGCTTTACTTAAATCCACTGTTAATTCCGGATCATGTATTGTCACAGGTTTTCCGTCAATTCTGTCATAAGGAGCTTTATGATTAATCCCTGTTTGTGCAATGATAATACTCTTTCCTGGCAAAATAGGATACTGTATACCATTCCCCGGAATCCTGATAATTGTATTGGCATATATAAAATCGGTATTAGCAGCAGCTCCGCCACCAGCAGTCTGGCTCCAATCATATTGTCCGTTGGCTAAAGTATAACTTGCAACTTTATTATCGATATTTCCCTCTGTTAATGCTATATACAAACCGTCTGCAAAAATAGTTTCCGCAGAATTGTTATGAATTTCAATAAAATGATCACGGATACCAGCTCCCAGTTTTGTACTCGATCCTCCGTAATAGTATTGCTTAATTACCAGATCTCCAATATTTCCGCTTGAAATCTGCACTACAGTTGAGGAAATGTTGGCATTCACTTTTACCTTTTCCTGTGATCCTCCAAAATGTACTGTCTCATAATTGGTCGTCTTTCCAAATAGTTTTTCATAATCAGTCTTAGACATTTTTAGCTCAGATGTAATATTATACTCACCCGGCATTACAGCATCCAGTTTTAGGTCTCCGTTGTTATCTGTAGTTCCGGAAATCTTAGCTCCTGTAGCTACGTTTTCCAGATTAACGATTACCTTAGCTGCTCCCCCTGTATTAGGAAATTTCGACTGGTCGTATTTTATGCTTACTGTAAATGGCACTGGTCTCATTTCCTGGTTCCCGCCAAAATCATCATCTTTTCTACAGCCTACAAACAATAACAGAGGCAGTAATAATAAAGTTATAATTCTCTTCATAGTATCTATATTTAAATATTATTAAAATCTGTAGGAGATATTCGCTCCAAATGAAATTGGTGTGAAGTTCGTATAGACATATCCGTCTTCATTATAAGGTTTGAGGTTGAATACATTGCTGACATAAACAGATAACCGGAAACCACTTAAAAAGTCCTTGGTTACCCTTAAATGAACATTGTGCAATGTTTTACTCCCAAGACCTGAAAGCTTTTCTGTAATACGCTTTCTGAATAGATTTTGATACAATTGGTCTTTACGATTAGCTTCTGAAATCATCACCTGATTGAGATTATAATCAATATAACCTACAGGATAAATATCATTTTCATTTGTGAGTTTTTTATCCACTAAAAAGTGATCAGTCCGTAATCCTATAATCAATCCGGATGAAGCTAAATGATAATCAAAACTAAAACTTGCTCTTGCCATCGTATTTTTAGCTTTAGTATCATTGTACAAGCCGTACTGAAAGTTTTTATCAATAATCTGAGGCTTGTCTATAGTTAATATTGACGGATCTTTAACGCTCTTGGTCTCTACATATGTTGCATTAAAACCAATAACAAGATTTAGTGATTCAATTCTTTTGAAGTTGGCCATTAATTCCAACCCTTTATCTGTAGAATCATAACCATTTACAATCCTATTTTGCAGATAATGAAACTGTTCTGTTCCTACTACTTCAAAAGTTGGAATTTCAGTCCCTATAATGTTTACATTTACCTTTGCTTTATCCATGACCCTAGGAACAGACATTGTTGTAAATCCATCAAATAATTTATTATAATACCCGGTTAAATTGATGGTTGCAAATGAAAACTGATAGTCCATTCCTATTTCCGTTTTCCAGCTTCGGGATGGACTCAAATCTGAATTATCGCCAGGAGTAACTACCGTCTGCATAATAGCCGCACTATAATATCCAGGTAATCTATAATCTCCCAGTAACATATCAAAATACCTGGGTCCGGTATACAACTGATTAAGCGAAGGAGCTTTAGAAGTAAGTCCAATCCCGCCTCTTATGGTAAATTTACCCATCTGATAAGAGGTATTGAACCTTGGTGAGAATGTTGCTGCTGAGTTTTGTATGTCATAACGTAGTCCCAAATTAGCCCTCAAAACATGCATATTGGAAAATTTTTTCATGATATTATCCTGCACATAAAGTGCATACTGGGTCGTTGCCAAAACATTATCCCGGTAGTTATAATCCCGCATACCACTTCCGCTATCTCCAACAGAAAGCATAGTTGCATTTTGTCCTGCTGTTCCATATCTACCTTTTCCGAAGTTATCTCCATATCTATAGTTTATCCCTAATGAATATGAATGTACCCATTTTGATCTGGAGATGTAATTTCCCTCAGTACTTATATTCGCATAGACATTAAAAGGTTTTCCATCAGCATAAGCTTGATTTTCATAACTTGGTGGTGTGTAAGGGGCGTAATACACGCTACTTTCGATTGCTGTACCATAAGGACGTGCGCCCTGATTCAGCCAGTATCTGCGGGCTGTAAACTGTGATGCATAACTTAGTCCAATATCAGCACTTACACTTCTAAACCAAGGCTTCCTATTAGCCCCGGTAAAATTATATCTTATATTATTACTTAACGAAAAGCTTTTATTATCAACATCAATGATCACTCCATCCAAATCATCGGGATCTCTTTTCCCCTTACTGGTATTCTGTGAAAAGCTAAATGACAATTTATTCCGGAATTTATTCTTATTGTAAGACCATAATGCATTAGCACTAATCCTGTCATAGCCTACAAGACTGGTTCTGGGATCGGACAGGGAGTTCATATAGTCAAAAGATGCAGTAAGAGCATTGTCTTTATCCAGCCGGAAGCCCTTTGTAAGTCCCAGCTGATATGTTCCTTCACGAAGAGACGCATCCAGCCTCAGAGGCGAAGCTTTGGCTGTAGTATTTACTTTAATAAGGCCGGAAGTAAGGTCACCATATTTAGCATCAGGAATTCCCTGTACCACCTCTACGCTTTCGATATTTTCTGTAGGAATCTCGCGAAGATCGACCCCGTAATTAGCCTGAGCAGGAGTTAGATTTCCTCCTCTGGTTGATGCATTAAAACTCAGTGCAAAAGGTGAGCTATTTGCAGAATTATAGCTCTGCATATTTTCATTATTGGACAAGACCACATCATTCACCATTAGCTGTACTCCAAAAGCTTTATTTCCGTAGTCACTACCGCCAGGGATCATACCACTTCCGGTAACTGAAGCTCCGCTTGCGGTACGAAAAACAATATTTTTAAACTGGGTATTATCAAATTTCTGAACAAATTGTCCTGGAAGCTGTTGTAACACATCCCCAAGGGAAAAGGACTGCAGATTTTGCAGTGCTTCCTGTTTAATTTCAATTTCCGAGAATTGTTTTTTTCTGGCAGAAAGTTCTACACCTTCAATCCGGATCTCGGATCTTTCTTTTCTATTATCGTCAGGAGTAAAGTTTATGTATAAACGTTCTTTATCTTTTAACACAAATTTCTCAGTAGATCTGCCAACAGCTTTAAGCTCTACTACACATTTCCCTTCATAATATCTTGTAGTGCCATTGATGTTCAGGATACAACCTATAGAAGTAATTTTAGATATGTCTATAATTTTTGACTGTCCCTGATAGTCTACTTTTGCTTTTTGGGCATGCAAAGAACTTGCAGCTGCCAAAAGTATAGCAGCGCTTAGTAAAGATTTATTCACATCATACAGATTAAGCGTCAAAGTTATTTATATTTTTTCTAAATAAAAATAAAATTGTCTCATTTGAAGACTTTACCTTGAATAATTTTCAGCAAAAAAATCTGTAGAACTCAATATAAAACGATGAATAGTCGAGCATTAAAGCCATTTATAGAAATTTATGAATATATTTAAACAATGATAAATATCATTAGTATATTTAACCTTAAAATAAAAACATGAGATATTTGTATTGCTTTTTTATCCTGTTCTGTTTCAATTCAAAATCTTTTGCACAAAAACAAAATGCTGTAAAATCGGAGACAAAAGAAATTGAAAGTGGAAGAATTACGAAACAATTTACAAATGGTAAGCTTACTAGCTTTACAGTGGATATGGCGGCTGTAAACTATGGAAATACACTTTTCTTCACAAAAGAAGATAATATCATTAACATAAAAGACGGGCAAAAACCTGATGCATTGATCAGAATTTATCTGAAAAACAAAAGATATACAACCGATCTCCAGTATCAAAATAAAGAACTGATGTATATTGAGTCAATTGATTTAGACCTCAATAATCTACCACCAAACAGTATTATTTCTTCTCAATATAAAGATGGAAAAACAGAAAGCATTATCAGCAGAGCCAATCCCGAAGATACCCGCGGGTTGGATAAAGTGTTAAAGTTATTCTGGAGAATGGATAAAAAAACAAATCTTACAGATATTGATTCTATCTTCAATGCACTTGCAGATGACTTTTCACAAGAAGATGCATTACTGAAAATATATTATGGTCGCTATGCTGAGAAATTTGAACCTTTACCTGTTGCTTATCTAAATACAGATAGTTCAGGAAAAATTAAAAAGGGAATTATATGGGCAGAGACCAGCGGACAGAACGGAAAATATAACATATACAGTAATGGAAAAATCATTAAATCTGGTAATCAAAACCTGACAAACTTCCAGAAAACTATTATGGATTATATGGAGAAAATGTAATTATTCAAAATACTAGCATTATTGTGAAAAAACTGATTCTCATTAATTTTCTCAATCTTATTTTAGTAGGTGCAGCGTTTCTCGCATCAGAATATTTCATGACCTATCCAGCAAAATTCAATATTGGAAAGTTTTTTCAACAGATTAGTTTCACACCGGGTATACTATTTATCATTGCTTCCGCTGTTTTTTCTTTGCCTTTTAGCTTTCTTCGTATGAAAAGGCTAAACTTCAGTGAAAAATATTTAAGAGTATTCCCTGTGATGAATTTACTTTTAATAGTATTAATTATAAAAGTTTCATATCCCATCTATACAGAAACAAAAACAAGAATTGAGGGGATGCAGCAACAGTATATTATTAAAGCAAAAAATGACATAAGAAATAACCTGATTATTTATGAATATGCGGGCGGAATTACAGATGCATATAATGAAAAATTAGATCAACAAATAAATAGTATTACTAAAAAATACGGAATTGTATATCAGAATACAGGCTGTATAATAGACAATGAAAGCATCGAAGCCTACAAGAAATACACTGAAATTACAGAAGCCTATTTAATTAAAAGAAATGGAAAGGGTTGGGACACAAAAATGGATGCCGAGATAAATTCTTTAAAAAAGAAAAACTAATAACCTATTCCAAAGATTCAGGTTCACTGTAATTACTAATTGCTTTTCGTAATTTCTGTTCAATACGCTTCTTTAATCTTAATGGTCTGTATAACACCAGATTTTCACCAAAACCTAATAATAATCGTTCTAATTCATAATTCAGCTGAACTTTAATACTGAAAACCGTTCCATCTTCTTTCTCTTCTACAATCTGCTGACTGTGATGTAAAGGTTTGGTTCTCACATAAGGGGCATTGCTTTTATCCACAAAGAAGGTAACATTTCGAGGGTGCATACTCTCCGAAACAGTAACTCCTACAACATCTTTAAAAAATTCATCCCCATTCAAATCTTTGTCGATATAGACAGTTTGTTCATCTGTTTCAATGTTTTCCATTCTGTCCAATGCCAGATTATACATAGCTCCCTTGTAAAGACATATCAGAAACCAGCGATTATTAAATTCCTTTAGTAATTGCGGGTGAACAGTATAGGTACTAAAATCTCTTGCTGTAAAGCTTTTATAGAGAATCTTCAGTACCTTTTTATTCAATATAGCCTGATATAATACATCAATGTATTCAAGACCTTTTAACTGCTCATTCTTGTCCAGATGAATAATGGACTTCTGTTGAACAGCATTTACTGAATCTTCAAGCTTCTGCAATACGCCATTCATTTCCCGAAACATGGAAAAGTCTTTAAACTGTTTCAGAATCTGTATCGCATTGTTCATCGCCTTCAGATCGCTTTCATTAACAGAAATATGATGAATGCTGTATTCCGGATCGCTATAACGATAATATTTACGTTCGTATACTTCTATCGGAGCTTCATAACCAAACTTCTCACTGCGCATATTCTGCAAATCCAGCTGTATCGTTCGTTTACTTACATACGACTCCTTTCCCTCATATTCAAACAGGGCTTTTGAACATTCATCTATCAAATCTTCCAGTGTATACTTCCGGTATTTATTTTTCAGACACTTATCCAGTGTTTTATAGCGGATCAATGCATTTTTATTAGAAGACATTTTTCAAAGTTAGAAGTTAGGGACCAATTATTATACAGATTATAACACAAAAAACGATTAGATATAACATTTCAACCGCAATCAAGGCACAAAGAAAAATCTTTGATTTTTCTTTGTGCCTTTGTGATGTTTCACATTACTAAGTTATTTCTTCTTTAGCGCCTCCCCTTCAAAGGCAATTCCATCCCATCCGAATTCTATAAAGTTTCTGATGTTTTGGTGGTCTGTACCTTCAGGATTTTTCAATACATCTTCTCTGTAGAATGCACCAAAAAGACTTAGTGTATTCTCTTTAGACAGGTTGTTTACTTTAGCAAAGCTGAATACTTTACATGAGCCATTATTCTGTCCAGCTTCATTTACTGTATTACCATTTCTGAATTCAGTTGGTGTGAAATCATAATTGCTGTCGATATAAGCAATAACATCGTTAAATTCAATGGTCTCAGGAGATTGCTCTAATTGTTCTAGTATCATTTTATATATTCTTTATCTGGTATTATCAATATTTTTTCAAAAATATAAAAATATTTTATCTACGCAAAAACATTGCGCACTTACACAATTACTTTGCATCATCAAATTAAGAAAACGATGAAAATTACAGGAAACGAATTAATCAGCTTAGGATACAGACCAGGAAAATGGTTTGCGGAAGCATTAGAATATATCAACGAAAATAATCTGAATGAAGATCAAATGACAGCTTATCTGGAGCAATTCAGATTACCGGAGCCTATTCCGTTACATGAAGAGCCAAAAGACTTTATCATCAACATCAGAGCTGAACACGAAAGTGAAAATGATAATGTGGAAAAAGTAATCAGAACAATGAAGACACTGATGAAAACCCCAACATTAACTACCGGAGCTATAATGCCGGATGCCTGTCCTACAGGCCCGGAAGGCCATATTCCTGTAGGTGGTGTAGTGGTTGCTAAAAATGCTATCCATCCGGGATTCCATAGTGCAGATATCTGTTGCTCTGTTATGTTAACAGACTTTGGAAAAGCAAATCCGAAAGAAGTACTGGATACAGCACATTCTGTAACACATTTCGGATACGGCGGAAGAGCAAGAGGTGAGCAAATGCCAATGCCAGCAGAATTAATAGAAGCTTTCAGAGGAAATATGTTCCTGAATGATGAAAGATTAATAAGCTTAGCTCGCGACCATATGGGAACTCAGGGTGATGGTAATCACTTTTTGTATGTCGGGATTTCTAAAAATACCGGGAATACAATGCTGATAACACATCATGGATCTCGCGCTCCGGGTGCTGCATTATATGATAAAGGAATGTATGTAGCTAATCGTTTCAGACAGGATATTTCACCAGAAACTCTGAAAGAAAATGCATGGATCCCTTTTGATACAGAAGAAGGACAAGCCTACTGGGAAGCATTACAATTGATAAGACAATGGACAAAAGAAAACCATACTTCTATTCACGATGCTGTATTAGCAAAAATGGATATGGAAAAAGAAAACAGATACTGGAACGAACATAATTTCGTATTCAGAGACGGAGATTTATTCTTCCACGCCAAAGGAGCAACTCCTCTGGACGACAAATTTATGCCGGATATTACAGGCCCTAGACTCATCCCTCTGAATATGGCGGAGCCTGTTTTGATTGTTCAGGGAACAACAAACGACAGAAATTTAGGATTTGCTCCTCACGGTGCAGGAAGAAACTTCAGCAGAAGCCAACATAAAAGAACACTGGCACATAAAACCAATGAAGAAATCTTTGCTGAAGAAACCATAGGACTGGATGTACGGTTCTTTTCCAACGAAATCGATATTTCCGAGCTTCCGAGTGCTTATAAAAATGCACAAAATGTAAGAGCTCAGATTGAAGAATACGGATTGTGCGAGATACTGGATGAAGTAATGCCTTACGGATGTATTATGGCTGGCGATGTTATGAAAAATGCGCCTTGGAAAAGGAAAAAGAAGTTAAAAAAATAATGAAAAGCCTCTACAACAAAGGGAGATTCAGGTCCCGGGAATATGCAAAACATCTGAGACCATTCTTATAGAGAATCGGTAATAAAAGATGTCGAAAAACCCGAATAAGAGAGGTAAATAATCATTTAAGAGATGAAAACTAAAATAATAGAAAAGCTAAGGGAAACCGAAGCAAAATATAATATAGAAATATTACTCGCTGTAGAATCCGGAAGCAGAGCCTGGGGATTTGCTTCTCCGGATAGCGATTACGATATACGCTTTATCTACAGGCATTCTAAGGATTGGTATCTAACCCCATGGGATAAAGATGAAACAATAGAGTTTATGACAGAGGACGACTTGGATGGTTCCGGTTGGGATTTGCGCAAAACCTTCCATCTCTTACTCAAGTCCAATGCAGCATTGCTCAGCTGGTTTTATTCACCAATAGTGTATATAGAAAACAAAAGCTTTACAGAATTATTCAGGCCATTGGCAGATCAATGTTTTTCGCCAATAGCCGTTTCTTATCACTATCTGGGTATGAGTAAAAAATACATGGAGTCCTGCAGAAATGAGAAAGTAAAACTGAAAAGTTATTTCTATTGTCTGAGAACCGCATTATCCGTAAAATGGATAACAGAGAAGAAAACTGTTCCACCGGTATTGTTCAATGATCTGTTAGTTTTGGTAGAGACCGCAATAAAAACCAAAGTAGAAAACTTGATCGCATTAAAAGCAACGAAAGGTGAAAGCTATTTTCATCCAAATGATTGGGAGCTTTTCGAATTTATGGAAAAATTGATTTCAGAAAATGAAGAGCATTCTAAAAGTTTGTCCGGAGGAAAAGCCGATAAAGCAGCAATGGAGCAGGTTTTTAGAAAACTTGTAATATAAATTTAACTACTCATGTAAAAAAAAAAACTACGCAAAAACATTGCGTACATACTTAATTACTTTGCATGAGTAAATGGGACTGTAGCTCAGAGGATAGAGCAACGTAAAAACACTTTACCAAATTTTAATCTGCATTGCAGGTGTGATGATAAAGTTACTTCGCTTGGGGCCGTTGGTCGCCGGTTCGAATCCGGCCAGTCTCTCAATAACTGGAGTGGTGTGAGATATAAGGTTACTTCGTTCAGGAAAAAACACCTTTATTGGTTTTAACCACTTCTTTAACTAAAAAAACAAAATAGTGATGTCAAAATTAAATTCAAAAAAAACAGCGTTTGGTTCCGGTATTATTGCGGGAAAACAAACAAATGCAGCAGGAGAATATTCCGATTACGAACTGTTGAGAAGAGTAACGCTTGCTAATCTTCTTTTTGAATCCGACTATTACCAGCCGGCAGATGAGATTATGGTGCAAATAGAAAATTTGTGTTATAAAGTAACCGGACAACAGATTATCGATCTGGCTCTGGAATGCCGTTTCGAACAAAAACTGAGACATACACCACTATGGTTATTAATTCTGGCTAATGAAATTCATCATGTGAATATAAAAGATGCTGTTGCTAAAATAGCCAACAGACCTGATATGACTATAGATCTACTTCAGATGCTGAAAGCAAGAAACGGATCTTATAAAATGTCTAAAGCTGTAAAAAAAGGTCTTGCTAAAGCTTTTGATCAATATGATGAATACCAGATTGCCAAATACCGAAAAAACAATATGGAAGTATCATTAGTAGATGTGGTAAACCTTGTTCACCCTAAGCCTACAGTAGAAAATGAAAAGGCACTAAAAGCTTTGGTAGAAGATACTCTGAAACCTGCAAATACATGGGAGGTCGCACTATCTCAGGGAGCTGATAAAAAAGCAACTTTCGAAAGAATGCTTACTGAAAAAAGTTTGGGTTCTCTGGCAATTCTTAGAAATCTCAGAAATATGATGGAAGCGGGACTTTCAAGAAAGACAATGCGGGAAGCGATTGCTCAGGTAAAAAGTAACTGGTTGACTCCTTTAAATTTTCTGGCAGCACAAAGAAATGCACCGGAATATACAACTTATATCGACGATGCTATGAAAAACTGTTTCTCTCAGGAGAAAATAGCAGGAACTACCATCTTAGCTATTGATGTATCCGGAAGCATGGGACAGGTAACCTCATCCAATTCTAAGTTTTCCAGAATGGATCTGGCTTTTGCTATGGCAGCCGTCGGTTCCTATATCTTTGAAGATCTTATTCTGGTATTTACTGCTGGTAGTGATTCTTCCCGAAAAGGAAAACATATTGTATGGGATAATGCCGCAGGACTGGGAATATTCAAACATTATAAAAAAGTATATTCTGAATTAGGTGGTGGTGGTATTTTCACTTACCAGCTATGTGAATGGCTGAAGGAGAAAGGTTATGCCAAAGATGCCGACAGACTTGTCGTAATCTCTGATAGCCAGGATATCGATGCACAATCCGGGCTAAAAAGAAAACCGGATACTAAACCCTATAAGACTTCATATATTATCGATATCTCTACCCATACCCACGGAATAAAAACCGGAAACTGGACAGCAGAAATCAATGGATGGAGCGATCGCGTTTTCTATTATATCAAGGCTTTAGAAAACAACTAATCTAAATTAAAAAGAACAAAATGACTATAGAAGAACTAAAAGCAAATAAACTTATCCTTTTTGAAGTCGTATCCGGAAGCCGTGCTTTCGGATTGGCAACAGAGAATTCGGATACCGATATACGGGGTATTTATTATCTGCCAAAAGATTCTTTTTTTGGTCTCAATTATATCCCACAGATATCCAACGAAACCAACGATATTATCTATTACGAAATAGGTCGTTTTATGGAACTTCTGCAAAAAAACAACCCGAATATTTTGGAAATTCTTGCCAGCCCAGATGATTGTATTCTATACAAACACTCGCTTATGGATCTGGTAAATTCAAGAGAATTTCTTTCGAAACGATGTAAAGATACCTTTGCCGGCTACGCCATATCTCAGATAAAAAAGGCTAAGGGGTTGAATAAAAAAATATTGAATCCTGTAGAAAAAGAAAGAAAATCTGTCCTTGATTTTTGCTATATCCTTAAAGATCATCTTTCTGTGCCTTTAAAAAAATGGTTAACGGATCAGAGAAAAGTTCAGGATAAATGTGGTCTGGTCAGCATAGATAATACCCGCGGAATCTATGCAGTATTCTATGATGAAACCGGAACATTAGGCTATAAAGGGATTATACAGACTGAAGAAGCTAATCAGGTTTCAGTATCATCCATTCCAAAAGAAGAAAAATCTATAGCTTATCTTTTCTGCAATCTGGATGCTTATTCTGTTTATTGTAAAGAATACCGTGAATACTGGAAGTGGATTTCTGAACGCAACGAAAATCGTTATAACGTGAACCGGAAACATGGACAAAACTATGACAGTAAAAATATGATGCATACTATACGGTTGTTACAGTCCTGTGAACAAATCTTCAGAACTGGTTCTTTACAGGTACGTGTGGATAACCGTGATGAATTGCTGGATATTAAATCAGGTAAGTGGCTATATGATATGATCATGCAAAAAGCAGAAGACCTTATTTGGGATATTGAGAATCATTACACTGCTTCTTCTCTTCCGGAATATCCGGATACAGAGAAAACAGCAGATCTACTAGTAAAAATACGGCAGCACTTATACAAATAATCTGTTCTCTTTAAATTTTCGTACCACATAGGTTTTAAAAATCTATGTGGTATTTTTATATTGATAAAATAATCAGACGAGGTTATCTCTTTTTCGATGCTTTTGCAATACTATTATAATCCAGGCATATCCTGATCCAATAGTCAAAATCATCAGCTTTTCGAAAGCCTTCGGGTTCAACATAGCAATAACCTTTAAGCTGCTTACCCCTCATAATCATTGGAAGAAAGCCTGTCTTTTCCACAACCTCATCTTCAAGATCCGGATGATAGCGGCACATGAGATTATCACCACTTATATTAATGCACATTTTCCCATTAACCAGGAAGGACAAGCCACTGAACATTTTCTTTTCTTCAATTGCTATCTTTGGGACTTCAGCCAGCTTTTCCCTGACTCGATCTGCTAATTCTATACTGTACGCCATCAGATTTTAGTTTATATCCGCCTTAGAAACTTTAATTGTCCAACCTAGAATATTACACAAATGCACTAAAGCCTGTAATAGATCTGCCAACAATAAGAGAGTTGATTTCCTTAGTACCCTCATAAGAATAAATAGCTTCTGCATCTGCAACGAAACGGGCAACATCATATTCCAACAGAATACCATTACCTCCCATTACCTCACGGGCACGCGAAACAATGTCGCGAGTTCTCATGGTACAGAATACTTTCGCCAGAGAAGCATGTTCATCTTTTAGTATGCCTTCATCCTGCATTTCGGAAAGCCGGAATACTAATGTTTGCATAGCGGTAAGGTTAGACAGCATTTCCACAAGATGTCCCTGAATCATCTGGAAAGAAGCAATAGGCTTTCCAAATTGCTTACGCTTCCGCGTATAATCCAATGCGCTTTCATAAGCACCCCTTGCACAGCCTGTCGCCATCCATGCAACTCCAGCCCTTGTCATTCGCAATACTTTTGCTGTATCTTTAAATGAGTTGGCTTTTTGTAACCGATTTTCTTCTGTTACCAGACAATCTTTTAATGTAATCAATCCGTTTTGCACAATCCTTAGTGCCATTTTTCCTTTGATCTTTTCTACAGAAAAACCCGGATTATCTCTTTCCACAATAAAGCCCTTTACCTCACCATCATCCAAGTCTCTTGCCCAGATAATAATGATATCTGCAAATGTGGCATTGCCAATCCACTTTTTCTCTCCGTTCAGTACCCAACCTTCTGCTGTCTTTTTACAAGTTGCTGTTAACCCACCAGCAGCGCCGGATCCTACTTCAGGTTCTGTAAGGCCAAAAGCTCCTATTTTATCAAACTTCTGCATCTGCGGAAGCCATTTTAGTTTTTGCTCTTCGGAACCACAAATATATATGGAACCCATTGCCAGCCCCGACTGCACTCCAAAGAATGTCGCTATAGAAGCATCTATCCTCGCCATTTCCATCGCAATTACACCCTCCATAAGAAAAGGCATTCCCGGACATCCATAACCTTCATAGGTAACACCGCATATATTCAGTTCTTTAAATTTCGGAATCAACTCAAATGGAAATTCATCGTGCAGCCAGTAGTTATTTACTAATGGTTTTACCTCTTTCTCCATAAAATCCCGAACCTTTAGCTGAACTTCTCTTTGTTCGGGAGTCAGTGTATGGTATATATCATAAAAATCTCCGTCTACAGGAGGAAGTTCTTTTTTAGGTCTGTCCTGATCCATCATTTTCATCAGTCCATTTATCTGCTTATCATCCAGCTTAGAGAAGTTATCCATAAGTTTCGGGATATCTACTTTTTGTGAAATCTTACTTAGCTTTTCAAAATCAACAGATTTAAATAAGGCTATGGCTTGCCGGATATTGGCGAAAATATTTGACATAAGAATGTGTTTAGTGATTTTTACTGATAAAAGGTACAAAAAAATTACCGGAAGATCTTTGACCGCAAAGTCATAAAAAATAGAGAATAGTATAAAATCTATACTAACATAAATACAACTCTGCTTCTAATATTTTCTTGAAAAACATTGAAAAAGGCAATTATAAAATAAGAACTTACTAAGATACTGTCCAGAGCCTTTACATAACAGGAAGCATACTTATAATTTTGCTAAGATAAATTTTTATTTAAATTAATTATCGTTTTAAAATAATTAATTATACATTTGCATTATTAAACTAAATTAACATGGCATGAACCAGAACAAAATTATTTCAAAAATACTCTACTACATATGCTGCATATTATCAGCAGGCTATCTTGTGACAGCTGTATATTCAATGCTCTGTCTTATAACTGGTTTTGCAGTTACCCCTTATAAACAGAATATTTATCTGCATATAAATTATCCGTTTACAGAAACCCCTTTTCTGAATATTGAAAACAATTATCCTTACATTATATTTTCTTTTATGATTGTTCTTATTGGTTATGGGATCTTCTTTTGGCTATCTGCAAAGGTTTTCAAAGTGTTTTTTCAGCCAAAACTTTTCACAAAAGAGAATATCTTGGAACTTCGCAGGTTTTATATTTATAATATTTTTATTCCGCTGCCTGTAGCAATATTAGCAAGTTTCTTTGTAGAAGTGGAAAGCATAGTCTGGGGATTAGTATTCATCCACTTTATGTTAGGAACATTCTGTCTGTTTCTGGCGAATATTTTTTCGCAAGGGTTACATTTGCAAAACGAACAAGACTTATTTATATAAAATGCCAATTATAGTAAACTTAGATGTGATGCTTGCCAAGCGTAAAATGCAGAGTAAAGAATTGGCAGAAAAACTGGGAATTACTCCTGTAAATCTATCCATTCTGAAAACTGGTAAAGCAAAAGGTGTTCGTTTCGATACACTGGAGGCCATCTGTAAAATTCTGGAATGTCAACCTGGTGATATTCTGGAATACAGAGAAGAATAACACACTGTAATATAACACTTTAATAAAGCAATGGAAACATTGCTAGTCATTCTATTGTCTAAACTCAACTATATGAATACATTATCTATTAACCACCTCAGTCTGACCTATAAAAACGGTTTTCAGGCAATCAAAGACATTTCACTGGAAATAAGAAACGGAATGTTCGGTCTTTTGGGACCCAATGGCGCCGGAAAATCGTCTCTTATGAAAACCATTGTAGGCTTACAAAAACCTACTTCCGGTAGTATTATTTTCAATGGTATCAATGCATCTGAAAATCCGAACTATATTAAACAAAACCTTGGTTTCTTACCTCAGGATTTTGGTGTTTATCCTAAAATATCGGCTTATGATCTTCTGGAGCATATAGCCCTGTTGAAAGGAATTAACAATCGTACAGAACGTAAAGAACAAATCTTGAATCTTCTGGAAAAGGTTAACCTTTCTGATTTCGAAAAAAAAGAAGTACAAACTTTCTCTGGTGGTATGCGACAAAGATTTGGTGTAGCACAGGCTTTGTTAGGAAATCCCAAGATTATTATTGTAGATGAGCCTACAGCCGGCCTTGATCCCGAAGAGCGTAATCGTTTCAATTCTTTGCTAAATGACATTAGTAAGGACGTGATTGTAATTCTTTCAACACATTTGGTAGAAGATGTACGTAATCTCTGCTCCGAGATGGCAATTATAAATAAAGGGCAACTTCTGAGAACGGGAAATCCAAATAAATTGATCTCTGAACTGGAAAATAAAATATGGTCCAGATCTATTGAAAAATATGAGTTGGAAGATTATCAGGACAAATACCATATTATCAGCCAGCAACTCATTGAAAGAGAATTGTATATTACAACTTATTCCAACAAACAACCTAAAGATTTTCTTTCAGTAAATCCATTATTGGAACACGTTTATTTCCATACGCTTACTCAAAAACCTTAGTTATGAATACCATATTTTTATTTGAGACTCAATGCAGCATGAAGCATTGGTCCAGCTATGCTATTGCCATTATCCTTGTGGGTATCGGAATATTTTGTGGTAATAATTTCAATATGTCGGTTGGTGATGGTATTTATCTCAACTCTCCTTATACTATAGGATTTATGACAGGATTACTGAGCCTGGCTGTTATCTTTTTTGCTATTATTTATGCTATTCAGCAATTATTCAAAGATCAGGACTCAAACTTTGACCGTGTTCTTTTCTCATTTCCGTTATCCCCCAATAAATATCTGAACGGACGTTTTGCAACTTATTTTTCACGTACGTTCCTAAGCTTTGTTTTTCTGATTTCAGGTTTTATAATTGGCCAAAACCTAAGATCTGGCAGTGAGATACATGATTATTTTAACAGTTGGTATTATATCTATCCTCTTCTGATTTTTGGTTTTCTAAATTGTTTTCTGGTATGTAGCTTTCTATTCTTTATATCATTTACAACACGCAAAAAGCTACTGGTAGTAGTTGGTGGTTTATTACTATACGTTTTTTACATGGTAGCACTGGTGTTTTCCAATTCTCCTTTTATGGCAGGCAATCTCCCACAATCATCCGAAGCACAACATTTATCAGCTATTACAGATCCTTTTGGTTTATCTTCCTATTTTTTGGCAGCAAACAACTTTAATATTTATCAAAAAAATTCTCAAATAGTTCCATTATCAGGTATATTGCTATTGAATAGAATCATTTATTTTACAATATCAACAGCTTTACTTTTTGTTACCTACAGACTATTTTCTTTCTCAAATGCTGCTGCAAAAAGAACTAAAAAAAATAACATAACAATTTCAGAATCTTCAGTTATTGATTTTGGTGAATATAAAACCACAAATCTTAATTTCGGAAATATAGCAGGAATTGCTTCTACCATGTCCTTTACCAGAATAGACCTTATATATCTGTTTAAAAGCATTACAATTCCAGCTATTTCTATTTTACTTCTCTTCTTTACCGGAATGGAAATGTATGCCGAGATTGAAAAAGGAATCCGACTACCTCAGAAGTTTGCAAGCTCCGGATTAATGGCCGTTACAATTTCTGAAAACTTTCATTTACTAGGCTTACTAACAATGGCGTATTTTATTAATGATTTATACTGGCGAAGTCAAAACTCCGGCTTTGTATTAATCGAAAAAAGCACCTATTTTTCCGGAAACAAACTTGCAGGTCATTTGTTTTCTGCAAGTGTCCTATTGTTATTTTTTACCGGAATTTTGATTATTGAGGGACTCGTCTTTCAATGGATATATAATTATTTCCATGTTGACTGGGTTGCCTATTGGGGTGTTTTACTTTTTAATACTTTTCCGCTAATTTTATTTTCTGGACTCATATTGCTTATCAACGACAGCATCAGAAACAGATTTCTAGCTTTGGGTACTTCTATATTGGCTGTTCTTCTATTCACTGGCCCCTTGTCCAAAAAACTTATTTCATATCCTATACTCAGAATATTTTCGGACTACACTGGAGTCTATAGTGATTTCAACAGATATGGGCCATATGCTATCTCTTTTGCGGAAAGACTAATATTCGGGGTTGTCCTTATATTTTTATTATGGAAACTAAATAAGCTGGCTAAAACTAAAAAATGGAATATAAAAAGCTCTATACTGGTCATAACATTCCTCACAGTAGGAATATTCAGTGCTAATCTTTTCATGAAAGGTTTTATTCCTAAAGATGAACAAAAGGCTTTAAATAATGCTGCCGATTATGAAGTAAAATTTCAAAAATATGAAAATTCCCCTCAACCTGTAGTTACAGGAGTAAATACAGAGATTCAACTCTACCCTGATTCTAATTCTTATCAAATCCAAGGTCAATATTCTATGGTAAACCAGACAGATAAGATTATTGACAGAGTGCTGGTTAATTTTAGTCCGGATCTAAAGATTGAATCTGCGGCCTTTATTACTTCTACGGAGCGCAGAAGCATTAGCAATGATGTAGCAGAAATCATTCTGAAAAAACCATTACAACCTAATGAAAAAGCTACTTTGGATTTCAAATTATCTTATCAATGGTATCCTGTAAATGGTCATCAATCATTTAATTCCATTATAGAAAATGGCTCTTTTATGCGTATTAGCCGCTATTACCCGACTATCGGTTATCAAAAAGACCGAGAAACAGAAGATGAACGTATTCGAAAAGAATATAGACTTGGAAAATTTGATCAATTAAGAAAACCTGAAGCTCCGGAGATATTCAAAAATGATTTTATCAATCTGGATATGACGATTTCTACGAATAAAACTCAGACAGCAGTAGGCACAGGTGATCTTACAAAACATTGGATGAAAAATAACAGAAATTATTTCCAATATAAGGTACAATCTATTCCTTTCCGCTTTGGTATTTCATCAGCAGAATATGAACAAAAAAACATACTGTATAGAGGAATCATTGTGAATGTTCTCTATCAAAAAAAACATACTGAAAATGTAGATCACCTCATCAATAATATAAAACTTACACTAGATTATTGCATTCAGAATTTCGGTCCGTACCCTTTTAAAAACATTACTTTTGCCGAGATTTCCTCATTTACCAAAGGTTTTGCTGCCACTGCTTATCCATCAGCAGTATTTATGCCTGAAAACATGATTTTTCATGCGAATATAAATGCAGATAAAAAACAGGATGTTATCAATGAACTTGCCGGTCACGAACTTTCGCATCTCTGGTGGGGAAATAGTCAGATTAAGCCTGATGAGCGTGAAGGAGCTGTTATGCTTACGGAAACGCTTGCCATGTATACGGAAATGATGCTATATAAAAAGATGCATGGAGAAGCAAAAATGAAGGAAAGGTTAAAAATGCATCAACAGATCTACGATAGTGAAAAGGGACTATCTGAAAACCAACCACTTTACAAAGTTACGGCGGAAAACACTCATATTTCTTATTCCAAGGGAGCTGTAGCTATGGTAAAGCTAAGTGAACTTCTTGGAGAGAATAAAGTCAATATGGCCTTAAAAAATTTCCTTGAAAACAATAGATATCCTAAAAAACCTAGGAGTGTAGATTTATTGAATGAATTCTACAAAATAGCCCCCAATAAAAAAAATGAAATTGACAGATTATTTAAAAAGATCTGATAATAGACTAATACAGAATATGCACTAAAAACCGCGTCGGGATTAAACTCTCGACACGGTTCATTAAATTGTAATAATTTCTTACAGGAGATTCTTTTTATAAATAGGAATTTCTTTGTTCAGTAACGGGAAAGTCCCTTCGTATCTCAATGGTGAGATTCCGAATCCATAAAACATATCTGCCTGTATTTTAGCTTTTAGCTCAAATGGCATACTTTTGTTCGGGATTAACTCCAGCTTTAAAGACGGAACAGCAGCTACTCTTCCTCTAAGCCCGGAATTGGCAATAGAAGCCGTTAAAAACTGTAATCCTACCGCCCCTTTTACTTCTACTCCAACCTCAGCAGACAACTCACCTTCAACTTTTGTAATTTTTGGACCAGCAATAGTCTGCAAATTAACATTCAGATCTGGTTTGACACCTACTAAAAAATTAGCTTTTCCTGTAAGAGCAAAGAGCTGCAATTGTGCTCTTCCGGTTGCACTTGCTCCTACATAAGGCCCAGCAGCTATTGTCGGACTTATTATAAGCCCTGTAGGTCCCAATACAATTGGTACAATAGGAATATTAATATAATCTGTGACACTTAAAGTATATCCTAATTTCCCCTGGATATTTGCTAAAGCCTGCAGACTGATGTCATCCATGATAAAGTCTACATAATAACTGGACAGATGCCCTAAAGAAAAGGAAATATTGTACTTTATCTTTGGTGTAAATCCACCTTTTACATTAATATCCGCTGTTGCAGTAACCGGTCCTACTTGCTGTGATGGTAAAGGAATAGTTTTATCAAAGCTAAAATACTTGAAGTTAATTGTATTGCTAATGGCACTTTTGTCAATATTAGCACTCTTTTGTATGTTAATTGCTTTGGCTTCCAGATTACTAATCTTAGCATTAGTTGCCTGTGGAATCAATCCTTGTATAGGTACATAACCGGCTTGTTGACCATTAACCTGCAATGAGGCCTGTTGTGAAGGATCATATACACCGCTGATATTACCACTGTATATAACTTCTTCAAGTTTCGCGCTGGTTGTTCTGAAAACAGGTTGACTACCCGTTCCGGATACAGAGACTACTTTAGCCAGAATATTTCTGATCTTATCGTTTTCTATCTTAGTCGCTACAATAACAGTTCCTTCTTTTATACTATCCGTCTGGTTTGTAGTATAATTAAAGCTTATTTGCTGATCATTATCTGTAATAGCTTGTACAGATGCATCATTCAGGACGATTACATTTTTTTGTAAAACGAGATCGCCATAAGTTTTATAACCACTGTTATTTGCAGAACTTTCCGGAAGTTTATTTCCGGTTGTATCATCTCGTGAGCAGGAGCTTAAAACGAATGATAAGAACAAAGAAAAGAATACAATTGTGTACAATTTTCTTACACTTGGGGGTTGAAATCTTTTTTTCATTGGTAAAAAATTTAATGTGTTTGGGATTTAGCGAATACAGTTTTTTTTCAAAAACTGCCTTAATTCTCTACAATTTATGAAAAAAAGAAAGCTTTAATGTTAACTCCAAATTAAATTCTACCAGATTGATAGACAATCATGAAAGTATTCGAAAGGAAACCTCCCTGACAAAAGCTAATTCCCCAAATAATTAGTCATTTATTTTTTAGTATGCCAAGCACAGAGATTCTAGTTTAAGATTTAAATTCTGGGGTCCCTTAAATATATTCTTATTACATTTTTCTTGATTACTAAATATATTAATAATTCAATTTTACCATTAAGAAATTAAGAAAATTAAGGAACTCTATAACGTTTTCAATGTATTATATTTATTATGACAAAGCCCTGAATATATTCTCATTAGGTTTTTCTTAATTAACTAAATATCTTAATGATTCAATTTTACCATTAAGAGATTAAGAAAATTAAGGAACTCTATAATGTTTTCAATGTATTATATTTATTATGACAAAGCCTTGAATAGTATATATTCAAGACTTCATCGTCAAAACAAATAAGATCTATTTCTGGATAATCTTACGGATTACGGGATCCAGATTACTTGGTAAATCTGCATTTTTAATATCAAATTTCTTTACACCCATTGCCGTTAACCAATCTGCCCAATACTGGTGAATAATATCTTCTTCATAGGGGCTATTTTTTGAAGGATTAATACCTAGCACTAATACTTCAAGATTCTGAAGTCCTTCGGTAGCAGGGATAAAACCTAATTTATTTTTAGCAATCAGCTCTTTATAGTTTGAAGTTGTCAGCTTTTTACTTCGTATAAATTCAGGAGTCAGAAAAGAGCTTTTATTACCCACAGTGAACTTACTGTCTTTATGATACATATAGCCATCTGTAAGAATTACCAGTATATTACGATGATTATTCTCTATACAATAATCCTTTGCTCGATTTTTGAAAAAACGCCAGATATCTGCACCCTCATATTGTTTACCATGAATAGCCGATTGATAAATCTTAGGAAGTATATTTGCATAAGTTTTGTCAATATTCTCTATATATACCTTTGGGGAACTTTTATTAAATTTCACCTTCAGCTGTTGACTTAATCTATTCATTTGCGGATTTTGCGGTTCAGGGTCAAAAAACACCTGCATCTGTTCATTCAGCAAAAGAAATTTTTTCTTCATTGTATGGTTTACAAAAGCCTGTTCAACAGACCTCATGTATAATATATCACGTTGATAATAAGGCATGGAAGAATTAGGATATTTCACCGGATCTATCCTGTCCGACAAATCCAACAGAAAACTAATATTAAGATTCTCTTTCTGCGGAATATTCCCGACGTTAGAATTTGCAGTTTCTTCTTTTTTACAACATTGAACAAGAAGGATTGTAAGTATAAAAAATATAGATTTAAGTTTCATATCAGATTGTTTTTATAATACCGGTAAATAAACGGAGTTCTGAATTTCTTCATGAGCTCCAACACTTTCTATATGCTCCTTATAGGTTTTCATACATTCTTCCTCTAGTTCCCTTTTCACATGGTCAGCAGCAAAGCCTCTTTCATTAATAAAGGTAATCCAGCCCTGAGCATATTCTGAAGCATAGAGCACATATTCTTTTGTTGGAATAATCACCGCATCTATTATCCGTTGCAACTCTGCAATCCGGCCTTGTGATGTTACAATACGTTCTTTCATATCGTGTCGTTCTTTCACCAATGCTTCCTTCTGCTGTTCAAGCTCTGCAATTTTTTCCTGATGAATCAGAATGTCACGTTCACGTTTTTGTTGTTCGTGTTTAATTCTGTCTTTTTCCTTGTATTCTTTCATAATAAAATCGAATACCAATCCCCATATGATATACACAATAAAGCCTGCAAAAATGATCCCCCAAAACGAGAAACTGGTTAATGCAATTTTAAAATTAAAATCAGGAGATCCGGGAGTTCGATTTGCTTTATACATGTTCTCATCAATCTGATAAGCAAGAATTACATCAAACATAAATGTGATCACAAACAAGGAGACGATCTTTATACGGTTAACCCATCTTTTATTTTCTCCGAACATATGAATTAAATATCCAAGCCCGAGAAATACAAAAGGAATAAGTGTAACAAAGGCTCCTTCCAGAATACCTGCTTGCCATGCAATTTCCAATGCTTTCGGGTCGAGCATATTACTTATAACATCACTATCCGCATCGAACACCTTGAAAAATACCGAATAAGACGTAGAAATATAGAACGTAAACAGATACAAACTGAGCGGGATAAGAATAGCTAATCCTATCCAGAATTTGGCAGAGGCTCCTTTTGTTGCCTTGATATGGTATTTTTCCGGATTACGCGCCAGGTCATTGATTTCAAATTTAAGGGCTTCTATTTTTTCTTTTACAGGCTTTATCTGTTCCCCCAGTCGGGAAATCTGTTCTTCTTTATTTTCCAGACTCACATGAAGACCTCTGATCTCAGTCTGTTTACTTGTTTGTTCATTGTAATAAGACTCCTTTATTCCGTGCTGTTTCTCTACCTGTTCTTTTTCTTCATTCTGAAATTTAGCATACACGGCATTCAGTGAAATAGAGAATGCTATTGGTCTTCCCAGATTTCTGGAGCCATCCCGGTACCCGGTTTCATGGTAAGTTCTTTTTCTTATTTCATCTTTATCCTCATCAGGTAGTGTTTCTATAATCGTATTTCCATTGACATTACCAGTTTCGGATGGTTTCAGGCGGAACAGATTTTTAATATTATTTGTCATGTTATTTTAATTTTGAATTTCATTCAGAATATCACTTTTGGTTTTTCCGGCTTCCACAGCTTCCAAAAGGTAGTTGGCTATTTCTGCTATATTTTCTTCCACAAAACCAAAAAGTCGTATATATTTTTCAAGCGTTATTCTTTCACTGATATCGATCCTTCCATCTGATAAAATCATCAATACAAGGTCATACAGATACGCAATTTTTTCCTCTAAAGTTTGTGGAAGTATATTTCTGGTATCAATAGGATTGAGTAAAATTCCATCCAGGCTTTTGGCAGAAACACCTCTTTCTTCTGCAATTTTGTATAACATTTTCAGTTCATACATACTAAAATCATCATCACTTAAGGCCATCTGATAAAGTCTTAAAAAGTGAACTTTTAAATTTTCGGAAATCTGATTATTCATATTATATTTTTGGATTTATTTTCTGGGAGTCACAATACGATCACGGATACGCACCGCATCTCCCTGTACTGGTGAAAGAGTTTCCTCTTCTTCTTTTTCTTCCTTATTATTTTCTTCTTCTTTTTTAATAAAATTCAGGCACAGAAAAAGGATCCCTGTAATGATATCCAGAGGCATCCATAAGGATTTTTTATAAAGATATATGGGCAAAACAGGATTAAAAAGAATCATAACCAATCCAAAAACACCTGCCCAGAAATAAACTTTATTCCAAATAAGATGAAACAAAGCCACTCCCGCACCCACAAAAATAATCAGACGCAAAAAGCTATAGTATCCAATAGGCAGACGCAATACTGCTATAAAGCAGCACAGCGCACAGAAGAGAAAGAAATACTTCATTTACTTCACATTTTTGGAATGAACAAATCCTTCTGTACCACTTTTGTATACTCGTATTTTATACCATCTTTCTTCTTTGTTTAGAAAAATAAGTTTTGAATTTGACTGTAAAGTTTCCAAAACTTTAAACTGATCTCCAGGTGCTTTCCGAACTTCAACTTTCTTGTTTATCGTATACAGAAAATTGTCTTCGGTAAGTGCCATTTTACTACTGTAATAATATACCGGGTTTTTACTTCCCCCAAAGTTTGTTTTTGAATAACCTGATTTCAGATTATTGCTACTTCCTGAAGATTTATTTTTTGAATAGTTTCCGAAAGAGTAAGTTTTTTTCTTAGAAGAGCCACCGCTACATACACCACATATCCCACCTGAAGTACAATGAGCGCAACCCGAACAATTGGAGCATGCCGTACAATTTGCAGATCCTGTACAGCCTCTGTTATGACTATCTGCATGCAATGAAACCGGATTATAGGACGCAATTAATAATCCAGCACCTGTAAATAGAGAAAGTAGCATTTTTATCATATCATATAATTTTCAATTGTCTGATGCAATGAATCACGATGTTTGTATATATCTTCCAATGATTCCAAAATAATTCTTTCACCAGCATCTTTACCATTGTGGAAAAGTTCGATCTGCTTTTTAGATGTTCCAAAATGAAAACGACAAACAGGTTTTCGGTTATTATCGTCCAGTAGAACTCCAAAATAAGATTGAGTATCTCTGTGGGCAATTCTTTCTGCTCGTATTTTTTCTCTCAGAATAGCTTTTACAATTTGAAAAGCCTCCAGCTCCTCTTCTGTAGTTACAATTTTAGATGTTTCACTATGCTCATCAACAGCAATAGGTTTCGGAGTATTAGTATCGAGTGTTTCGTTAATCACTAAAGCCGATTTCAGACGAGAGCTGATAGATTCCGTAATAGAGATGCTTAGTGCTCTTTTGGTATATTCTTTAAAAGACTGCATGCGATTTGCAGTAAGTGGCCGTTCAAAAAATTTATTTACTAACAAACGCACCAGATCATCAGAAGGATTTTCTATTTCTTTCTCGAATTCTTTTCTAATGGCTCTTATGTACTTCAATGCCTCAGCAGAGTCAAGGATAGATTCCAAATTATAACTCTGCTTGGTAAAACTTTCCAGTACTTTTACAGCACTATCTTTCAGATCTTCCAAATTAACCGTAAGGAATGGTTTATCATCCATAATATTCGGTTTTTCCAGATCTGTATAAAAGTTATACACAATACCATTGGTCAGTACACCAAACCTGGCTTTAGAAACATGGTAATATCTGTGAAGTTGTGAATTATGAGCATCGGCATTTTCTTTCCAGTTTTTGCATTCTATAATCAGAATTGGTTCCTGATTATTTTTAATCAGATAATCTACCTTCTCACCTTTCTTAGTTCCGATATCCGCAATATATTCCGGAATTACTTCTGTAGGATTAAAAATATCATAACCCAACATCTGAATAAAAGGCATTACAAAAGCATTCTTTGTTGCTTCTTCGGTTTGTACCTGCTCTTTTATTCCATGAATTCTCTGGGTTAGCTGTTCTAGTTTTAATTTGAGTTCCATTATTATTGGTATTAAATAGTTTCATCTACAACTTCAGCATCCGGAGCATTATGCTTTACCGATGCTATTCCGTTTTCCATAGAGCTTTTTGTTGCGTAATACTGGCTCATTCCAATAATTTCACCATTACCTGCTTTTAGCACGAAATAGTCTTTATCATTTTTGGCCACTCTTCTGTCATATTTGGAGTCGTCCTGAGAATTAACCTTAACAGATGCGATTCCCTTATGACAAGATGCTTTCTGATTATAACCTTCACTGGTTAAAATAATCTCGCCGTTCCCTGCTTTCAGATTAAACTGATATTCGCCATTTACTCTTTTAGTAATTACAAATTTTCCCATAGTGTTATTTTTAATTGGTTTAACAATCCAAAAGTAGATCGTCACCAAAAGCTTTCCTTACGGAAACCCGTAAAATAAAAAACCTTTCAAATCATCTTTGAAAGGTTTATAATAAAGAAGCCCTGCCAAGGTTCAGAGTCTTGGCAAGGCTTTTATAATATTGTTTTGATTAAAAGAACTGATGTGATATTAGTTTTCTTACTTCTCACTTCTAATTTCTAACTTCGTACTTATATCAATCCCATATCTTTGAAAATAGCAACTACCTGTTCGGTTGTATTTACATTCAAAGATTCTTTCAGACCGTTTAGCCTTTTTTCCACGCTGCTTAAACTGGAAGGGCGGACTCCACTATCTTTAAGATGATCCGATATCGCCTGTTGTCGCATTCCCTGACAAAGCAAATCCACCAAGGTGATATCGTATGAAGTAAATTCATATGAGTTTTTATCTTTTATAGACTTTTTCAGATTCAACGAAATATGTTTCTCATTATTGAAAACTGCTTTTATGGCTTTCTTCAGTTCTTTTGTATCTTCTCTACCTTTGGACACATAACCATTGATTTCATATTTACGGAAAAGGTCATCTATTATATTCGGTTTTTTCTCAATAGAAAAAACAATAACCTTTATACCCGGTTGTATTTTTTTCACAGCTTCGATAAGCTCGGAACCACTTTTAATATTTTGTTCCCGGTGATCCTCGTCAAAAGAAAGATCAGTGATCAGTAGTTCAAAAGGCTGTTTTTCGTGTATAGCCATCTGTACACGTTGCAATGCATCATCGCAATAATAAACATATTTTGGTTGTTCTATTTTCAGGTCTTCCAATGCCTTCTCAACAGAAATATTGGAACTTTCATAATCTTCAGCAACAAGGATTTTTTTAAACATCTTGAATTGGTATTTTTATTGAACAGAAAATTTTAACTCGGCTTTAAAGCCTTCTCCACTTACTGCGTCAAAATTAATTGTCCCGCCAATAGATTCCATACGGTTTCCCGTATTTTTAATTCCGTTTTTAGGGGAGAGTTTTTCACATCCTACACCATTATCTGTATAACGGATCGTAATTTCTTCATTTATGCGGTTCATTCTAATCACAACACGGGTTGCCTTACTATGTTTTTTCATATTGGTCATAAGCTCCTGTAATACATAAAATATTTCAGCCTGAGTGTTTTTATTCAGTTTATCCCATTGCATTTCCTCATTTCCAATAATAACCAGCTGCAAGTCATCGGAAGAATAAGATTTCAGCATTTCTGTCAGCTTTTCTCCAAACGGAAGGTCATTATTTTTTTCATGATCATAAGAAATATCCCGTGATTTCTCATACACAATTTCCAAGTCATCCAGCATGGTCTCTTTATCAATATGTTCCTGATTTTCGAGCTTTGTCATTACCCTATGAATTCCGTTGGCAACAACATCATGAACTTTTTTGGAATACCTAAGCTCTGTTCTTTTTACTTCCAGCTCTTTTTCCTGTTGCAAAATTTTCTTTCTTCTTCTGTACCAAACTCCACCGCCTATTAATACAAGCCCCAAGATTCCTAAACCTGCATATTGCTTCAGTATCTGATTTTGTTTCTTCACATTATCCGCCTGAGCTTTCTGAAAATCGGCTTTATTCTTCTCTGTTTCATAACGGATCAAGGCAAACTGATTTTTTGCCTTACTTCTGGCAGTCTGCAAACTGTCATTCAGTTTCTGATAAGTCAAAAAGTATTGTTTCGATTTCTCCGGATTTTCAAGGATAATTAATTTCTGAAGAGCTTCAATTTGATCGTCTGGACTCTTGAGTATTTTGGCTACACTGTACATTTTTGTTGCGTAGATTAATGCAGAGTCAGGCTTCTTTTGGATGTAGTAATCTGCTAAATAAGCATAACTTGCATTTTGTCCCCAAGAATCATTTTCTTTTAGTCTAATATTCAAAGCCTCTCTTAATTCTGGAATAGGATTATAATTAAGATTTTGAAGCCACTTTACATTTGCAAAATTAGACAACAATCTAGCATATATTATATTATTATTTTTCTTAACATCTGGCAAGATATCCTGATATAATTTTATTGCTTGGCTATAATTTTTGTTTTCTTTAAAACTATTTCCTTTATTTTTCAAATATATCAAACTATCAAGTTTGTTATCTGAATACTTAATTGCTAAATCATAAAATTCTAAAGTAGTGTTATAATCCTTTAATCTATTGCCAACTATACCTAAATTATTATAATTAGAACTTATATATGAAAATTGTTCTCTTTTGTTTTTATTAAAGAATTTTTCTGCCTCTAAAGATGTTTCCTGTGCTCCAAAATAGTCACCCTGGTCGGCTAAGATAATACCCATATTCATCAGACATTTCCCCACCCCCAGACTGTCATTATTTTTAAGATAAATTTCTTTCGCTTTATTAAAATTCTCAAAAGCATTCACAGGTTCTTTCTGATCTAAATACAACCAGGCTTTTTCATAGTAAGAATTATCTTCTTTATTGGATTTACTGACATTACTTTCTTTAGTTTTTGTACATGAAACTATTAAAATAAATAATAAAAAATAGAGTATTTTCAAGATTATTATATTTTCAGCCTAAGTTAAAAAAATAAAGCATAAAATATTCTATACTTATATATTTATGACTCAAATAAATTTGTTAATTACTCACTTTATATGTGAGTTTAGGTAATTTAGCAAACTAGTGTACAATAGAAAAAGGCAACATTTCTGTTGCCTTTCATTAGAATTATTTTTTAGGAGTTTGAGTAGTATCTCCTCCTGTATCCCCACCGATATCTCCTACTGTATCTCCCGGATCTCCTGAATCCATACCATATGTAGAAATAGTAGTTGGATGGTTTACTGGTGCAGGTGTATTATTGTTTGGAAATGCTAATCCTAGTAGCATTAATATAAGCTGTAACATAATTTCAAAAATTTAAAAATTTGCATAAGTGTTCTTCCCTACGAAACAGATCACAGGCGGTGTTACACGTTGTTTAAAAAAGAAGCGCTTCTTAAATTTTTGGGAAGTAGGCTTTCAAAAACGGAGGAGCAAATTCTGCTTCCCAACCCAGAGATTTACACTCCGTTTTATCCGGCTATTTTAAAAATCAGTTTTGTACTTTGGTTTTTATAAGTATTTGTTTTCTCACTGATTTCTATGGCAAAGTAAAAGCAAAGCACAAGGCAAGGGTTAGAAAGTTTTTGGAAAGTTTTTGGAAAGTTTTTCAGCTATTTTGTACGGAAAACCGTATTTTTTTCAACAACGGATATTCTATTATTGCTAATAAATTTTAGAAGTATGCCAAGATTTTTAGCCCAGAAAAAAAAATTATTAGAAGATATCTACGATAAGGCTTATAATGAGACTACAGAAAAGTCATTTAGTGGTATTACTAAGTATATTGAAAGAACATTTCTGGATAAACATCATATTCAGCTGAGTCATAAAAGTTTTGAAAATTATTATAAGGCAATAGTAAATGAAGAAAATGTAGAGTACAATATAAAGACCAATATATTAGATGATCTGAGTAAATTTCTTGATTATAATACTTTCAACGAATATTGCTCAGAATGGAAAACCATTGAATACTCAATACATCATACAATCTCGAAAATAGTTATCAACATTATAAATAAACCGCTTTTAATCCTTCCTGATTTTTTCCTCAAGAAAAGCAATATGGGCATTATAGGAATTATCCTTTTATTTGGAACATTTATTGGTGGATTAGGCTTTATCCAAAATAATAATCAACAAATCAAAAGTGGCTCTATAAACAGTAATATTATAAGCTTTTTAATTGGTGTACCAATACAAGAGAAAAAATGCATGTATTGGAATGATGGTGTATACACTGCAACAGCATGCGAAGACAAAACTCTTTACAGAAATATAGTACCTATTGATTCTCTGGATTTAAAGAACTTCAAAAAAATCACAAAACCTGATACACTAACTCCTGAAAATGCGCTGGGCAAAATATGGTATTCCAAACGCTGGAATAACGTAGAATTCTTCACTACCACAAACCGAAAAGGGACCAACCCTAAGAATGGAGCCACACTACGTCCCGTTACTGAAAAAATTATTGAAAAGCATGCCCATAGTAAATAGAGATAATGATAATGATAATGGTAATGAGTAATGAGTAATAACTGACAACCGATAACTAATAGCTGACAACTACCTATTGACAACCAATAACTTGTTAAATTAACATAACTTAAAACGCTATGCCTGTATAAGGAAAAGATTTATTGTATATTTGAAAGAGGTTAGGTTTTTGTATGACCTTATTCAAAATCACGACATCACAATGCAGCATAACGACTATAATGATTCCGGCTATATTCACTTTGAAAACTTTTTTGCAGAGGCCAAACTGCAGGAGACAGAACGTATCCTGAAAAAATTTCACAAAAGTTGGCTGGCTATCAATGCAGAAGGTTATAAAAATGGATCCATTAATAGCCATAGTATAACATCCGGCGAGTTTATCAGCGAACAGGAAAGGCTTGCTATATTTCGTTTTATAACTCAGGAAAAAATTAAAAACATTGTTAGTTCTATTTTTCCTGCAAAAGCTGTATTCCTGAATACTCAACTATTTTTTGATCCGTTCAATCCGCTGCAGCAAAACTACTGGCACCGTGATATTCAGTATACCGGACTTAGCATTGATGATCAAAAAGAAGCTATCCGAAACCAAAACGTTGTACATTTCAGAATTCCGTTTAAACCTGAATTAGGTATTGAACTCGTTCCCGGAACTCATAAAAATTGGGATCTGCCGGAAGAATCAGAAACCAGATTATCGTTGAACGGCCGAAAACCAGGCGATGGCCTGGAAAGAGGAAAAGTAATAAGCCTGGACCGCGGAGATTTGTTGGTATTTTCTGCAAACATGATTCATAGAGGTTTATATGGCAGAAACCGTTTTTCTTTCGATATTATTTTCTGTGATGACACACCTGATTTTAAAGAATTCATCGATCCTAAAAATCAGCCTACTCCACAGGAATTGGAAGTATTGGACAATCAGTTATTTCTAAATAATCCCTGAATCGTTTTTAATAATATTATAAAGCTGTAGTATGATGGCTTTATAAGTGTTAATCACTTAAAAACGGTACTGCTTATTTCCGGTTAATTAACAATAAGCTATAAAAAAGTAACATTAACGATAATATTTTAAAATTATGAATCAACTAAAAAACGATTCACCAAATACTAATGACATAAAAGCAGTTTTCTTCGATATTGACGGAACTCTGCTAAGCTTTAAAACGCACAAAGTTTCGACCTCCACAGAAGAAGCCATCCAAATTCTGAAAGAAAAAGGCATTCATGTCTTTGTTTCTACCGGGCGCTCTTATAACGATATTGGACACATCAGATATCTGGATTTCGATGGCTTTATTACCTATAATGGTGGCTATTGTATTACCAAAGAAGGCGAAGTATTGTTTAAAAAATGTATTAATCCCAATGATGTAAAAGCATTACTGGATTATGCAGATAACAATCCTTTAAGCTTTTCCCTAATGTCGGAACACGGAAATTTCATTCATGATGTAACTCCTGAAATAGCCGGTATGTATGCCCATCTAAACCTTCCAATACCACCTTTGGTAGATATGTCCAATACAGACACTGAAAATGTACTTCAGGGTAATATTTTCATCTCTTCTGAAGAAGAGCCAGCATTTATGGCTCAGGTAATGCCGGATTCAATTGCTTCCAGATGGTCTCCCCTATTTGCAGACGTTAATCCCAGTGGACAAAGCAAGCAAGTTGGCATAGAAGTATTTTGTAAACATTATGGAATAGATGTTTCTCAAACAATGGCGTTTGGTGATGGCGGAAACGACATTACTATGCTGAAGCATGTTGCCCTGGGAGTTGCTATGGGAAATGCCAATCCTGAGGTAAAAGCAATTGCAGATTATGTAACAGATGATGTGGATAATGATGGCATCCTGAAAGCGCTGAAACATTTCGGAATTATAGATTAAGGAAAAAAACGTCTTTCAACCACGTTTTTGGGAGAAAAAATAAAGAGGATTAACCGGGAAATAAATGAATAATCATTTTTTTCCCGGTTATTTTTTTGATCAATTGTATTTCCAATAGGATATAATGCATAAAATACAGGATGAATTTCACAAAAAAAATATCCTTCCCGAAAGCCCTCTAATTCTTTATTTCTTTGTATGTTAGCTCCATCTAAACAACACAAAAAAATGACTCCGGACGTAAAGATTACTAACACCGAGATTTTATCTGATAATTGGTACATACTAAAAAAAGTAACCTTTGAATACACCAAAGAAGATGGCAGTATCCAGACCCAAAGCAGAGAAGCCTATGACAGAGGAAATGGTGCAACAATTCTCCTTTATAACAAAGATACAAGAACTGTTATTCTGACAAGACAATTCAGACTTCCTACCTACCTCAACGGAAATAAAACCGGCATGCTCATTGAAGCCTGCGCAGGACTTTTAGATCAGGATAATCCTGAAGACTGCATCCGTAGAGAAACAGAAGAAGAAACAGGTTACAAAGTAAAAGATGTACGCAAAGTTTTTGAAGCCTATATGTCGCCAGGATCGGTTACAGAAATTCTATATTTTTTCATTGCTGAATATTCAAAAGACATGAAAGTTGCCGATGGTGGCGGTCTGGAAGAAGAGGAAGAAAACATTGAAGTACTCGAAACAGGTATTGATAGAGCAATGGATATGATAACAACCGGAGAGATAAAAGATGCTAAAACCATCATGCTGCTTCAGTATATTAAACTGCAACAAATATTATAACCTAACTACTATTATCACTTATGCTCAGCCTTGTATCTTTTATTTGTAATACTACATTTTCTTCTGAGCTTTCGGAAGAAAATATAATAGCATGTGAAAACCAATTATACAAAGCCATAAAAGAAAGTGATATCCAGATGCTCGATTTGCTCCTACATGATGATTTGTTATTCATTCTTCCCAATGGAGAGATTATAACAAAAGAACAGGACTTAAAAAATTATAAGGACGGGATAATGGAAATCGAAGAACTTATCCCAAAAACAGAAAGTTTGAACATTATAGAAGATACAGCTGTAATTACACTAACCATAATACTAAAAGGAAAATTCCGAGGAGTATATTTTGAAGAAAAATTCCGCTATATCCGCTTATGGAAAAATATAGACAATCAGCTGAAAGTTATTGGTGGAAGCTGTGTTTCTTTTGCTGTACTAAACGGATAAAACAGTATTAGAAAAAAATACCGGTTGGTATTTTTTTCGTAACTTTATTACGTATCAAAAAGAATAAAATGAATGCTAAAAAAGTTGCAATAATCGGCTATAACAGAACTCCGTTTGCAAGATATAATACTGTTTTCTCCGATGCAACCAATCAGGACCTGCTTCTTTCTGCTCTTCAGGGGCTTATCAATAAATACCATCTTCAGGGAAAATTACTAGGTGAAGTTGCCGGCGGTGCTGTTATCAAACATATATCCGAGAGCAATCTTATCCGGGAAACTGTAATGAAAACAAATCTGGATCCGGCAACTCCTGGCTGCGATCTCCAACAAGCCTGTGATACCGGAATTGAGGCAGCTATATATATCGCTAATAAAATCGCCTTGGGGCAAATAGAATGTGGTATAGCCTGTGGCGTAGAGGCAATGAGTAATATCCCGTTTGAAAGCAGTCTTCGACTAAGAAAAGCTTTATTGAATGCTAATAAGGAGAAAAGCGCTTTTGGTAAAATAAAACAATTACTAAAACCATCAATAAAAGACTGGTTCCCTATTCCATACAAAGGACAGGAACCCGAAACCGGTCTGGTAATGGGAGAGCATACTGAATTAACTGCAAAATATTATCAGATTTCACGACAGGAACAGGATGCGTTATCTTTCAACAGTCATCAGAAATTGGCCAAAGCCTATGATGAAGGATTTTATGAAGATATGATCACTCCTTATCTGAACGTAAAAGAAGATAACAATCTGCGTAGAGATACCAGTCTGGAAAAACTCGCAACACTAAAACCAGCTTTCGATAAAAAAGACGGAACACTCACTGCCGGTAACTCTACTCCGTTTACCGATGGAGCATCAGCAGTACTATTAGCCAGCGAAGAATGGGCAGAGGCAAACGGGCTTCCAATTCTTGCCTATATCACTCATGCAGAACTTGCCGGAATTGAATATGTGCAAAACAGACAGAATCTACTTTTAGCACCTGTATTTGCTGCAAACAGAATGCTGAAGAAAGCTGATATGCAACTTGAAGACTTTGATTATTATGAAATTCATGAAGCTTTCGCAGCTCAAATTCTGGCAACACTCAAAATATGGGAAACAAAAGAATTGGCGCTACAGTTTGGCTTACAAGATGCTTTAGGAAAAGTTGATCCTGAAAAACTGAATGTAAAAGGTGGAAGCCTTTCAACAGCTCACCCGTTTGCAGCTACCGGGGGACGAATCATTGCTACTCTGGCCAAACTCCTGAATGAGAAAGGTAGCGGGAAAGGATTTATTTCTATTTGTGCAGCCCGCGGGCAGGGAGTAACTATGATTATCGAAAAATAATTTCTTATTAAAAGATAAATAAAAGAGAGGCTGTGAACAGTCTCTCTTTTTTACAATTTAATCTACTTTAACTTACTACTATTATTCTTTTGCTTTGCATTTAAAATAGCCGGGTAATTTGGAACTTGACTAATATTCATTTCAAAAATTAATAAATGCATTGACCTTTGGTCTTTTAGATATTGATTGCCGGCTGGCCGTAAGCCAACATATAAGCTTCTTTCAGTACTTCTGTATAAGTTGGATGCGCATATGAAATACTGAACATATCTTTTGCCGTTACTTCATATTCCAAAGCCACTACCGCCTGAGCTATACTGTCGGCAGCCCGTGGGCCAATAATATGCACGCCAAGAATTTCACCATATTTAGGATCTACCAATACTTTTGCAAAACCTTCCATATCCATAGAAGCCCGGGCTCTTGCACTGGCTGAGAATGGAAATTTTCCAGCTTGATAATCTATATTATTTTTCTTCAGCTCTTCTTCTGTAGCACCTACAGATGCTACCTCAGGCCATGTATAAACAACGGAAGGAATACGTCCATAATGAATATGAGGTTTCTGCCCATCGATGGTTTCTGCGACAAAAACACCTTCTTCCTCTGCCTTGTGTGCCAACATTGCACCACCAATTACATCACCTATAGCATATATCCCGGGAACAGAGCTTTGCAACTTTTCGTCGGTTACAATAAAACCTCGCTCATCCAGCTTCACTCCAGTGTTTTCAAGTCCAAGATTTTCCGTGTATGGTCTTCTTCCTACCGCCACTAATATATAATCTGCTTCCAGAGAATTTTCCGCTCCGTTTTTGTCTCTGAAATATACTTTTGTATGATTACCAAGGTTCTCAGCTTTATAAACAGCTTGCTGCAAGCGGATATCTATCCCATCTTTTTTCAGTATTTTTTGTAAGGTTTTACTAAGTTCATGATCCATTGCAGAAATAAGATGATCTGCATATTCCAGAATACTCACTTCGGTGCCTAATCTGTTAAAAATAGAAGCCATTTCTACACCGATTACCCCACCACCTATAATTACCATACTTTTAGGAAGCTCTTTCAGGGACAAGGCCTCTGTAGAAGTGATAATCCTTTCTTTATCTATACTAATACCCAGTAAGGCCGACGGTTTGGAACCTGTAGCAATAATAAAATTTTTAGAGGTTACTTTTTGCTTATTACCTTCATTCAGAATTTCGATAGTTGAGTTATCCACAAAAGTAGCTGTACCTATTACTCGGGTAATACTATTTTTTTTCATCAGAAATTCCAAGCCTTCTGTGTTTTTTTGTACAACATCTGCTTTTCTTCGGAACATTTGCTCAAAATCCAGTCCGATAGTTTCTATATTAATTCCGTGCTGACTGAACTTTTTTAATGCATCAGAATAATGATGGGTACTGTCCAGCAAAGCTTTTGTAGGAATACAACCTACATTGGTACAGGTTCCACCCAGAGTATTATATTTTTCTACCAGTAATGTCCGGTATCCCAATTGTGCACTTCTTATAGCTGCAACATATCCTCCGGGACCTGATCCAATAACGGTAACATCATAACTTTCCATATCCAATTTATTTTACTTCTTTTTTACATTTTCTCTATTACTATAGCACTTGCTCCACCACCACCATTACAGATAGCGGCTACACCATATTTTCCGTTTTCCTGTTGTAAAACGTGAGTAAGAGTAGTTAGTATCCTTGCTCCTGAAGCACCTATTGGATGCCCTATTGCGACTGCGCCACCATAAACATTAATTTTGTCCGGAGAAATCCCCAGCAATTCCTGCATAGAAAGAATTACTGAAGCATAAGCTTCATTAATTTCATAATAATCGATATCCTCTAATTGCAATCCGGCTCTTTTCAGAGCTTTAGGTATTGCTACTGCCGGTGTAGTGGTAAACCATTCCGGAGCTTGCGCGGCATCTGCATAACCAATTATTTTAGCCAAAGGTTTCAGGTTATATTTTGCTACAGCACCTTCCGAAGCTAATAGAAGCACTGATGCACCATCATTCAGATTACTGGAATTAGCGGCTGTTAATAATCCTTCTTTTTCAAATACTGGTGGCAGTCCTTTTATTTTTTCGGGAATTACTTTATAAATGTCTTCATCTTCTGTAAACAGGCTTTTCTCTTTTTTATGCTGGACAGATACAGGCACTATTTCATTTTTAAATTTCCCATTTTGTGTAGCATCCTGCGCGCGCTGATAAGAACTTAGCGCATAACCATCCAGCTCTTCCCTTGTAAATCCAAAATGCCTGATACCAATCTCCGCTGCATTCCCCATATGGAAATCGTGGTAAACATCCCACAACCCATCTTTTATCATTCCATCTGTAAGTGCTGCATGACCAAGCTTGTTTCCGTTTCGCATGAAGACATAATGCGGCGTATTGCTCATACTTTCCATTCCCCCTGCCAATACAACTTCGTCAATGCCCAACTGAATTTGTTGAGCTCCTGAAATAACAGCTTTTAGACCTGCAGCACATACTTTATTAATAGTTGTTGCATCTTTATCATCCGGAACACCAGCAAAACGAGCGGCCTGACGTGCCGGAGACTGGCCGACACCTGCACTCAGAACGTTTCCTAAATACACACTATCTACAGCAGATTCGGGTATTTGTACTTCATTATAAATGGCTTTGATAACCAAAGCGCCTAACTGAGTAGCAGTGTAAGATGCCAGACTACCAAGCAGTCCGCCAACAGGAGTACGTTTAGCTGCTACAATAAAAACATTTTCCATATCAAATCTTCACAATATACCAATCGGTATATTTTTAATTAAAAAAATTAAACCTTTATTTCTTCGTCAATAATTTTCAAAATACGGTCCAGTGCAATATTCAGCTGCGCAGTAGTTCCTAGAGTTCTGGACAATAATACACCGCCTTCTATCAGCATCATAATAGTATAAGCATACTGTTCCGCATTGGTATCTGCTCTGAAAGTTGCCTCAGTCTTTCCTTCTTCTATAACACGAACAATTCTTTTGTGCCAGATCATAAAATATTTCTTTACAATTTCCTGGAGAAATAACAAATGATCGTCTGCTTCCGTAGCAGCATTCAACATTGGACATCCACCGATACTGTATATCTGGCTCCAATTGTCTCTGTAAAAATTAACAAAAGCACGCAGCCGCAGGTAAGCATTTTCCGCAGTACTCATAGTCTCTTCAAATCCTTTATATAAAAGTGCAGCATTGTATTTAAATGCTTCAGTTACTACCTCATCCTTACTATCAAAATTTCCGTAAATACTACCTTTAGACAATCCGGTAACTTCCGTGATATCCGATAACGATGTAGCGGCATATCCCTTTGTATTAAACACCGGAGCTGTTTTTTCGATAATAAATAGTTTTGTTTTTTCAGCTTTATTCATCTTCCCTCAAAATTGTAAGACAAATATACAAACAAAATATACCAATTGGTATATTTTAAAATGATTATTTAATATTTCTTTGATTAAGACAGGTTATCTATTGTAAATCAGCAAACAAAATTAAATTCTTGTCATAGGACAATATAAGTTGAATCTGATATTGAATAATTTTATAGCCTGTTTAGATTCTAATTCAAAATAATATTAGACTTCGACAGGCTCAGTCTGACACCTCTAAAAGAAAGACGTTTTAGATAGATAATGTCACTCTGAGCTAAGTCTATAGTGAGCTTGACGAACTATCGAAGAGTAATAACTATAAAATTTGAACAGACTCTATTATCTCAAAAAAATATCTGTTATGCGTAAGTTAATTTTCATTGTTCACACATCGCTGGATGGCTACATTGCCAATACAGACGGAAGTTTTGATGGTTTAAATCCCGGCAGTAATAACCTGGATTATGTTTGCAGCATTGCCGAAGATGCTGATACAATCCTTGCAGGACGAACAACCTTTCAGTTGCTGAATACTTACTGGCCATATGCTTTCAAAAATCCGGAAGCCAGCCCATCCGAAGTTCGCTATTCTACCTGGTACAACTCTACCCGAAAAGTAATTGCTTCAACAACAATAGAAGCTCCTGATAAGAGTACAGCAATTATTCATAAGGATATACCGGAATACATTAGAAAGTTAAAACAGAAAAAGGGTAAATCAATCGTTATATTCGGAAGTCCGGTACTGTTTCAGTCTATATTACCATTTGATCTTATAGATGAATACCACATTATTTTATATCCCGTAATTTTAGGAGATGGTATTCCGTTATTTAAAGGGAATTATGACAGACAGGAATTCTTTTTTTCAGGAATAATCCCGTTGGCTAATGGCGAGGTCGCGCTAAAATGCCTTACCGGTAAACACTAGACTCTTTATTAATGATATATCTTTGGCAAGAGACGGAAGTCTTACCGGTTATGGCGGCGGTATCTGGCGAAAGAAATATCTTCTGGAAATGGAAAGAGGAGATCAATCACTTTTTTAGTTTATACTTTTATTGGATTCCGTACATTTGATTTATCAAGATTAGATGACATGGAAGATTCAACAAGAAAAAATCACTGGGAAACTGTTTACGAAACCAAAAATCCGGATCAGGTAAGCTGGACACAGGAAATCCCGAAAACATCTTTGGATTTTATACATTCATTTGGATCGGATAAAACCTTATCAATAATTGATATTGGTGGCGGGGACAGTAATTTAGTCGACTTCCTTCTTCGCGAAGGTTATGAAAACATCTCTGTACTGGATATTTCAGCAAAAGCACTGGAAAGAGCGAAAGAACGTCTGGGAAAAGATGCCGAAAAAGTAAAATGGATTATAAGTGATATTACCAGTTTTGAGCCTGAAACCCATTACGATATCTGGCATGACAGAGCTACTTTCCATTTTCTGACAACACCGGAACAAATTGCAAAATATGTCAGCATCGCTGAACAATATGTTACTGGTTATATGACTATCGGAACATTTTCTGTTGACGGGCCAACCAAATGCAGCGGTCTTGAGATTATGCAATATGATGAGCAATCTTTATCTTTAAAGCTGAAAGATAAGTTTGATAAACTCAAGTGCATTACTGAAGAACACATAACCCCGTTCGATACATCTCAGAATTTTATATTCTGTAGCTTTAAGAAACGGGCAAACTAAGCTGTATTTTATCCTGCTGCTACATCATCCAGATGCTTTATGTATAAGGAGGGCGAAACAGATACTTCTTTTTTAAATACTGTCGCAAATTTATTCGGGGAAGAAAAACCTGCTTCCTCTGCCAGTGTAGCTACTTTATATTTTCTGTATTGCGGCATTTTTTCCAGCTTAAAAACTATATATTTTATCCGCAATTCGTTGATATAATTGTTAAAGTCCTTTTTCTTATAAGTATTAATGATATAGGAAATATACCGGGTATTAGCCCCACAGTAAGTAGCCAGATAAGAAAGCGAAATATTTTTCCTGGTAAATAATGTAGAATTTTCAAATTCCCGTAGACGCAACAGCAGTTTCTGTTCTGTAGCCTGCGTCATCATGACTCCGGCTTCGCTATCTTGTGTCTCATCGTCCTTCAGATCTACTATTTTTACAGCAATAGTACAATTGTTATCAATTTCTTTCGAAGTTTGTTTTTCAGAAACTCTCTTTTTCAAAATGCGATTAAACCGGACAAATGTCATTTTAAAATTCTCTCTGTACTGTGTAAAGTAAATTATATTGATCATCAAGACCAGACATATAACGATGATAATCCAGTTTTTAACATGATTTTTCTGTTGCAGAATATTATTCTTCTTATCCATCTTCTGATAAAAATCGTTGATAAACAAAGTTGATCTGCTCGCCAAAAGATCGGTTATTGAATCTCTCTTCTCCTGTATCACCGCAAGCTCTTCAACATCCTGAATAATGGTATAATACCTGTGAAATGTATCATACACTTCATTTTTTAGCTGTAGGCAGTTTGATTTATCAGCAATTTCAGAAGCAAGATTCACGTACTTTTTAGCCTGCCTCAGATTATCTTTATACAGATAGACTTTTGCCAATCCATTGTAGATAAAACCTTTAATACAATAATCCGGCATAGTCTTCGCCATATATCCGGCTTTCCGGTAATGTCGAAGCGAAGTATCCATATCATTCAGATGATAATAATTCAATCCTAAGATTTGTTCATTATTGGCTTCCGAAAAGTCGTCGTGATGTTTTGATGTACTGAAAAACTCCTGAGACCTTAGTACACTCTCAATTGATTTTTTGTAATCCTTTTTTTCAATTTCATAATAGGCAATTTCTTGCCACATCAGTCCATTTATAGAATCGGTAATATCATCATTCTGTATCCTTTTGCTGGTATTAAAAGCTTTGTCCATGTATTTTTTGGAATGGCTGTAAAGCTTTAGAATACGGTATTGGGTCGCGAGAAAAATATAAACACGGGCTTTCCATTCGGTCAGATTCGTTTTTTCTATAATGTCTTCGGCCTTTAGAGCATATTCTATGCATTTACTAATGTCACCTGACCGGTGATAAAGCAACGCAGAAAGCATAAGACTTTTGGTCTTTAGCAATGGTGTTTCCGATTTTATATACATAGAATCTGCTGCCTTCAATGCTTTCAGGAAGTCATTCTGTGATTTTATCAGAATTGTTGTATCGTATATCGTATTATTGATATCTTTCTTTTGAGCATACGATAAAATTGCTAAAAAATAGAAAACTGCTAAAACAACCTTCCTCATATTTAGTTAATTAGCATTTAAAATTTAATTTCAGACAAATAAGAATTTATTATTGCTTAAATAATAATACTTACTCCCTTGCAGTATAGCATTCTATATAGATGAGAAAAATTGAAAAAATTATATTATAACCAAATTGGAAATTGCAGAAATACAAGTATAAAAGGTCTTTTCAGTCCGTAAACAAAGAATAAAACAACTCTGATTAAAAGTCTTTCTATACCGTATAATTTGGTCCGCAACAATGAATTTAGAAATTATATCATTTAAAAAAATAATTCATTTATATTTAAAATAACAATAGTTTTCGGGTACTAGTCATTTTCCAGCGATATTCATACCAACAATTGTAAAAACGGGACAACCTGATAAAATTCTGGTTGCCCGCTGAAACTGCCACACAGTTTATAAACAAATGATGATGAATTATTAATTGATATAATTAATTGTGTTTTCTTTATTAGGCGTTTGGTGCAGATATGCTTCTCACACAACGTACGGAACGCCCCTCTGTTTTTGCAGCATTTTTTATATCGGAATTACTCCAACCTACCAAAATTGCAAGCCTGAAATATCTGATGTAATAGAAATTTGCATTGGAAGCATTTGTTGCAGTACTTGTTCCGTAATAAGCAGAACCCGCCCCCAATAAACCTGCAATTAATCCTACCGGAGAATCAATAATAGAAGAACCAAGAAGTCCCGGTGTAGAGCGATAACCATACAGAGGTATAAAAAGATTCTGAGATTTTTCCGGATAGGCAGCATTAACACTATTACCGGTATCCAGATTCCAAACAGCACTATAAACGGCACCTACCAGCAAACCATAGTTTTCATTTTTCTGGTCCGGATCTCCAAGAGAACTAAATTCAGCACTTGTCGGCATTCTCCATGTATTTTCCGGATAAATTCTGGAACACGGATCTACATTATCAGAAGAAGAACCAGTAGGCGTTGCAGACATCCAGTTCCAATAATCAAGATCTTTATCCGGATCTGAGTACTCATTATTAACTTTGAATCTGTACTGGTCTGCCTGAGATGTATTGTAGGTAAGGTTAGTCCTTGCCCACAATAGCCCCTTTACTCTTACTCCGGACTCCACTAACTGAGCGTTAATATTATATTTGCTTGTTAAAACCGGCGTAAACGAAGTATTGCTATAAGGTACAATACTATTGGTAAAGCTTCTGGTTGTATTGTTATCCATTGAAAGATCAAGCGTGCCCATTCTTAGTCTAAGATTATTGGCCGGAACAGTAGTACTGCTTACCGTATAGAAGGTCGCAGTTTTAGTTGCACCTGCAGCACCTCCGGCCCCGGTTGTGTTCACCATATTGGCAGCTGTAACTGCAGGAACATCCTGCAAATTGGTATAAGTAGCTGTAAACAGATTAAGATCTCCTGTCTTTATTATACTGGCAAAACTACTCCCTGTACCCGTTCCCACTTCCAAAGTAGATGTATTGTTTATGGAGCCAAACATTCCTCTTGTATCTAACTTTACATCGATACGGGATGTGTAATGTCTGAATGCTATATTTAGATTATTCTGTCCGTATTGGGTGGTCACAACACCCTGATTGTACAGTATATCCTTGTTAGCCAGCGAACTTCCGGAAACTACTCCTGTAGTTGTGTTTACTGTAGGAGATATGGTAGAATTAGTAGAAATAATATACCATTTATATTGCCTACCTCCGTCTACCTGGATATTAGGAACTATTCCTGCTGTACCGTCTACATCTTTTACGAGTGCATTGCTTACAGCATCATAAATTAACAATCGGTATTTAATTCCGTTTTGCATCGGAGTACTCGCTGCCACAGCTGCTGTGCCAGAAGAAAAAGTTGATGCAGAAGCTATAAGCCCTGTATTTCTTGAAGTAGAAAGACCTTCCGTATTTGTAATTACATCAAAACCTCCTGCAGATACTATTTCATTTTTAGCTATTACTCCCACTGGAGAGACTCCTGTTAATTTATTATTTACAGAAGCCGTGGCTATATTGGTCACATTACCTTCTTCTGCAATGCCGGTAATATTAAAGGTTAGCACTGTACCATCTGCTGGGTTGGGTGCAGGATTGGCAGGATTCTCATCTCTGGAAGAGCACGAGATAAAAAAAGTGGTAATTATACTTAATACGGTTATTCTGTTTATATTTTTTAGAGTATAAATATTTTTCATATTGTTTGGTGTATGTTTTAGAATTCTAATAATTGTTAACTTCATCACTGCAAGAGTGTATTTTTATAAAGTGTTTTTAAAGATCATAATTCTTATCACCTATATTTCCACTGTCGTACCAGTCATCAATCTGAGGCGTCCCAGGCGATGTAGCATCTCCCGGACTTAATGTTGCAGAGCTCGCCGCAACTCCTGTTTCCATTTCAACATAAACTACTTTCAGTTCAGGATGAACATAGCATGCTTTTTCATTGATAATAGCAGCTTCATTTTGTAAAGTTTTTTTTCTCATTCAGATTTGGTTTGATTCATTAAATTCAGTTGTTTGTTTGTAAAACAGAAAGTGTTTAAAATGTATTTTAAGCACTATCCCTGCCTTACAAAACTAGAATGAGCTATTCCTTTAAAGAAGCGTTAGTATTATCATAATGCGCAAAACGGTAATACTACAAAACAATACAAAACACTGATAAACAATTAATTAAATATTTAAAAAGGAAATATAAAAAGTATTACACTGCAATCTGTATAAAATATCATAATTCGGAAAACAGAAAGCTTTTTGGACATACCGCTAAAGATGTAGAACATAAATTATCCGGAATAACAATAAACTTTATTAATAATATACTTTTTAAAAGTTGTAAATTGTTAGACATTTTTTTTGATGCTAAAAGCATATAACGAAAAACCGTATATATTTTTCTGACAGTAGTAGCCTTGGGGTCTTACTTTTATTGTGACGAAAAGAGCAAACAATTAGTATTATCTTATAAAAAAATCACACAAACAGGAATAATAAAAATGTATTTAGCTGATTTTCTGAAAATAAATAAATATTTTTGTAATTCTAAGTTTTCCGTATGGGAAGGGATTTCATTTCATTTTTAACGTTACAGGATGCACTAGATGTATTAAAGCTACAGGTTATCAACAAAGACATCCTCACTTATGACCTGACCAAAAAGGATTACCATCTGGAAGAAAATTCATTATACAGGTCCGATTCTTTCTGTGTAATACTCGTAAAATCTGGTGTTGTCAGTTATATTTCGAATGGCGAATATCTTACACTGTATGCCGGAGATATATTATTTTCCCCAATATTAGAAACTTTCTCTATTGAATATCTGTCCGACGACTATATTGCTTCTTATGTTCTGTTTACGGAAAAACCAATTACACAAGCTGGTTTCAACTACCACAATCTGCTAAAACAACTCAGACAGGGAGAGTCTTTAATCATCAACGAGCAGCCCGAACTGTTTACCCGAATGAATTTTCATATCGGAGAACTAAAACGGCTGAACAGCAATACGCTTCAGGAATACTTTATGGAAGATATGATTTCGCATCATTTTTCATTACTGCTTTACGAATTGTCCAATTACATCAAAAAAGACGGATATACCAGAAACTTACTGTCCAGAGATGAAGAAATTACAACAAATTTTTTTACACTGGTAAAAGAAAAACATAGATTCGAGCATAGTGTACAGTTTTATGCAGAGCAACTATTTATCACAAGAAAATATCTAAGCAAGGTCATAAAAAAAACAATGAACAAAACGCCTAAAGATGTTATTAATCAAACGATTATTATAGAGTCCAAGCTTTTGTTAAAAAGAACCAATGCCAACATCAGTGAAGTAGCTGCCCTACTCGGCTTTAACGATCAGGCAATGTTTAGTAAATTCTTCAAGAAGCAGGAAGGAAAATCTCCTTCTGAATATAAAATAGACGATAAAACTTTTTAACCGACACCCTACCACAACCAACAACAAAATATTACCAACACCACACAAACAAATCATTCCGGAAGAATTTCAGAAAGGCTAAATCTGTAAATAAGCCTTTATTATCAGTTAATTTTCTGTCATCTTTTTCTTACTGACATAAGGTTGTCACGTCCCACACCTAATTTAGTAACACAATAAAACTTTTTATTTATGAAAACATCCTATTTTTCGGCACTTTTCCATGCCCTTTATTTCATTTGTACAAAAAAACCAGTAATGGCACTTTTTTGACAGAGTTTAAAACAAGTCTAAATAACAAATCACGCCAAACCACTATAAAAACAATTAATTAGAATAATCGATAATATTTATCGGAGCAATTCTTAGGCGTCTTTTTGACAAATTTAGTCGCTTTTTACACCTTTTTTTAAGCCTTTTTTAAGTCGAATTTTGCACACGTAAAAAAAACATTATGTATAAGAATTTTATTTTAAAGTCGTCCTTCATCGTTTCTGTGGCTCTTATCCTGAGCAGCTGCAGCAAAGGCGGCGATAATCAAGCATACAATCAACAACCACCAGAACTCCCTGTAGCCGTTATTTCTCAGCAGGATGTAACAATTCCAAGAGAATATGCTGCAGCAATAGAAGGCGTTTCCACAGTGGAAATCCGTCCGCAGGTATCAGGTTATCTTAGCCGGATTTTTGTGGATGAAGGTGATTATGTAAGAGCAGGACAGGCGCTTTTCAAAATTGAAGACCGTATTTTTCAGGAACAACTGAGAAGTGCACAAGCTACACTTATTTCGGCTAATGCAACTCTTGCAAATGCGAATATAGAGCTAAACCGTAAAAGAGAACTTGCCAAAAACAACATGGTATCTCCTATTCAGGTAAAAGAAGCTGAAACAGCGTATAATTCAGCCAGAGGTAGTGTAAGCCAGGCACAAGCAGCAATAGAATCGGCGAAAATAAACCTTAATTTCTCCACAATTAAAGCACCTGTAAGTGGCTATATCGGACGCTTCAAATACCGTATCGGAAGTTTATTAGCTCCTACAAATGCGGATCCTATCACGATCTTGTCGGATATCCATCAGGTATATGCTTATTTCAGTTTAAGCGAAAATGATTTTGTGAACTTCCAAAATAGATATGCCGGAAATTCCATTGAAGAAAAGCTAAAGAATACGCCTCCGGTTAACCTTATCATGAGTAACGGCGGACAATATGAAACGTCTGGTAAAATCAATGCAGTGGAAGGACAGTTCAACAAAATGACAGGAGCTATTACCCTGCGTGCTGTATTTGATAATTCCAAAGCAACCCTGAGAAGTGGTAATACCGGAAAAGTCCTATTGGAGCAGAAATATGACAATGCTACATTGCTTCCTGTAGGTTCTACAATGATGATCCAGGATAAAGTATATGTTTTCTCTTTAGACAAACAGAACAAAGCTATCCAGATCCCTGTAGAAGTGGCTGGTAAAGCCGGAACCAATTACATTGTAACCGGCGGGCTTAAGGCAGGAGACCGTTACATTGTTACCGGATTCGAGAGATTACAGCCAGGAACAACTATTGTTCCGCAAAAAGAGCAAAATAAAGAACAGAAAAAAGCTCAGTAAATCGTTTTTTAAAAGTAAGTTATGCTTAAAAATATTATAAAAAGACCCGTACTAGCCACAGTTATATCCATACTGATGGTAATACTGGGGATAGTGGGAATGCTCAACCTTCCCATTACAAAATTTCCGGAGATTGCGCCACCAACCGTAATGGTTACAGCAGTATATCCGGGTGCTAATGCCGAAACCATCGCACGTTCGGTAGCACCACCTATAGAAAATGCCATCAATGGTGTGGAAAATATGGACTACATTACTTCCACAGCCAGTAACGATGGTACACTTTCCATTACCGTAATTTTTAAACTGGGAACCAATCCCGATCAGGCAGCTGTAAACGTACAAAACCGTGTTGCTCAGGTAACCAATCAATTACCTGTAGAGGTTGTACGTGCTGGTATTACAACGATCAAGCGTCAGAACAGTATGATTTCCATGCTTTCTTTAACAAGTAAGGATGGTAAAATAGACGAACTATTTCTGGAAAACTATGCCAAAATCAACATTATTCCGGAACTAAAAAGGGTAAAAGGAGTTGGTGATGCAATGGTATGGGGTAATAAGGACTACTCTATGCGTGTATGGTTAGATCCTGAAAAACTAAATTCATACGGACTTGCACCTATAGATATTTCCAACGCCATACAGTCTCAGAATATTGAAGCTGCTCCTGGTAAATTCGGTGAAAACAGCAACGAGGCTATGGAGTATGTTATGCGCTACAAAGGTAAATATACTGAGCCTGAACAATATGAGAACATTATTATTAAAGCTCAGAACGATGGTTCTATACTTAGACTAAAGGATGTAGCCAAAGTAGAGTTTGGTGCTTATAGTTATGGTAGCTCCTCTAAGTTCGATAGAAAGTCTGGTCCAATGATGGCTGTATTCCAGATGGCTGGCTCCAATGCCAACGAAGTACAGATTGCTATTAACGAAAAAATGAAGCAGCTGGAAAAATCTTTCCCTCCGGGAGTAGAATACCGTATTCCGTATGCTACAAAGGAATCTCTGGATCAATCTATTAGTCAGGTAATATCTACACTTATCGAGGCATTTATCCTTGTATTTATTGTTGTATATATTTTCCTTCAGGATTTCCGTTCAACACTGATTCCGGCAATCGCAGTTCCGGTATCCATTATTGGTACATTCTTCTTTATGAATCTCTTTGGATTCTCTATTAACATTCTTACCCTGTTTGCCCTTGTATTGGCAATTGGTATTGTTGTGGATGACGCCATAGTAGTTGTAGAAGCTGTCCATGCTAAGATGGAACACCGAAAACTGAACGCACGTGCGGCAACAATGTCTGCAATGCATGAGATATCCGGTGCAATTGTATCGATTACATTGGTAATGTCTGCTGTATTCGTTCCGGTAGCCTTTATGAAAGGATCTACAGGTCTGTTCTACCAACAGTTTGCTTTAACACTTGCTATTGCAATTATTATTTCTGCAATCAATGCATTGACATTAAGTCCTGCACTTACAGCTTTATTCCTAAAGCCACATGAAGGAGATCACCATGAGAAGAAAAACTTTAAAGACCGTTTCTTTGCAGGATTCAATGCTGCATTCAACGCCATAACTAACCGCTACGGGAAATCTATTCTCTTCCTTATTAAGAAAAGATGGATCGCCTTTGCTATCATGGCTGTATTCGGAGGACTATTCGTATGGATGTCTATGACTACACCAAAAGGATTTATTCCGGATGAAGACCAGAATTTCCTGGCCATTACAGTGAATCTTCCGCCGGGAGCTTCGAAAGCCAGAACTATCGAGGTTATAAAAACTGCAGAACATTATTTATCAGGACATCCTGCTGTAGAAAATGTAATGACGGTAGATGGATTCAACATGTTTAGCTCTACCTCATCGGCTTCCGCAGGTGCTATATGGATTAAGCTGAAGCACCTTAAAGATCGTGGAGATATAAAGAAAATAGACGCTATTATCGGACAATTCCAGGCGAAACTTGCAGAGGATAAGCGTGCTAATTTCCTTGTACTGAATATGCCTACTGTAGACGGTTTTGGTAATACGAGTGGTATGGAGCTTGTGCTTCAGGACCGTACCAATGGTGAGCTTCAGAAACTGGGACAGGTTTCCTATCAAATGATGGGTGCCTTGATGCAGAGACCTGAGATTGCTGTAGCCTTTACAACTTTCGATGTATCATTCCCTCAGTTCGAGCTATTGGTAGACGAAGCTAAAGCAGCACAGCTTGGTGTAAGCCTTGCAGATGTTATGGGTGTTATGCAGGGATATTACGGTAGTATTCAATCTTCCGACTTCAACAGATTCGGGAAATACTACAGAGTACAGATACAATCTGCATTCGATGCCAGAAAAGATCAACGATCTCTGGATGGTGTTTTTGTAAAAAATAATACAGGCGGAATGGTACCAATTAATACATTGGTAACTCTGAAGCCAACAACTGGTGCTGAAATCGTAGACCGTTTCAACCTTTTCAACGCATCCAATCTAACGGTAATGGCTAAGCCAGGATATAGTACCGGACAGGCAATGAAAGCTGTTGAAGAAGTAAGTGAAAAACTACTTCCGCAGGGATATACCTATGATTATAAAGGGATGAGCCGTGAGGAATCACAATCAGGATCACAATCTACACTAATCTTTGGCTTATGTATTGTGTTTGTATACTTCCTGTTATCGGCACAGTATGACAGTTACATCCTTCCGTTATCCGTATTATTAGCGATTCCGGTCGGTTTATCCGGGGTATTTATCGGAATTACATTTGCTGATATTTCCAACAACATCTATGTGCAGATTGCCATGGTAATGCTTATTGGTCTCCTCGCGAAAAATGGTATTCTTATCGTGGAATTCGCGATACAGAGAAGAAGAGTTGGAAAAAGCCTTGTTGCTGCAGCTGTAGAAGGTGCTAAAGCCAGATTAAGACCGATCTTAATGACTTCTATCGCCTTTATTGCAGGACTTACACCACTACTTTTCGTAGTAGGCCCATCAGCTTTAGGTAACCACTCTATTGGATATGCAGCCATCTTCGGTATGTTATTCGGAACCGTATTAGGCGTATTTATTACACCTGTTCTGTTTGTTATTTTCCAATACCTGCACGAACGTATCAGCGGTAAACAAATTTCGGAAGCAGACTGGGAGTATAATTAAAATTTTAGAAAAAATGAATTCAAAAAGAATCATCTATATAACAGCGGGAATAGCCCTGGCATCCGGATTAGTCACTTCTTGTAAAGTTCAGAAGTATGAACAGCCTAAGCTTACGGTACCAGAAAGCTATAGCAGCCAGCAAACTAATATTGAAGACTTTCAGAATATTGCAAAAATCAGTTACAGGGATTTCTATAAGGACCCTGTACTGGTTGCGCTGATTGACAAAGCTTTAGCTGGAAACAATGATCTGCAGGTAGCATTAAAACAAATAGAGTTGGCATCTTTAGGATTCCAGCAGTCTAAATGGGGAAATGTTCCTAAAGTAAGTCTGAGTATTGCGAATGCAGGTATTAACAGACCCTCGGATAACAGTATTAATGGTATTAGTGCAAGTCAATTCTTAGGTAAAAGATATACCGAGGATTATACCTCTGCTGTATCTATTTCCTGGGAAGCAGATATTTGGGGAAAAATTAAAAGTACCAAAGAGGAAGCTTTAGCAAGCTATCTGCAAACTAAGGAAGCAGCAAAAGCTGTAAAAACGAGATTGGTTGCAGAAGTGGCCCAGGGTTACTACAATCTTCTGATGCTGGATAAGCAATTGGAGATTACAAAATCTAACTTGGCATTAAGTGATAAAACTTTGGCACTGATAAAAAAACAGTTTGAAGTGGGTATTGGGACTGCACTTGCAGTTCAGCAACAAGAAACCAATATGGACCAAATCAGAAAAAGTATGCCTGTAATCGAAAGCGCTATAAGCACACAGGAACATGCACTAAATATCCTGACAGGTTCTTTTCCTTCCAAAGTTGAACGTAATATTAGTCTGGACTCCGTAGAAGCGCCGGCTGGTTTATCCACAGGAATTCCTTCAGAGCTGCTGAGCTACCGTCCGGATATTAAAACCCAGGAACTCAATTTCAGACGAAGTGTAGCTTATATCAATATTGCGAAAGCCAATATGTACCCTGTACTTAATATTACAGCACAAGGTGGTCTTAATGCCTTCAAAGCAAGTGACTGGTTTAGCATTCCGGGATCTTTGTTTGGGATGGCTGCAGGATCGTTAGTACAGCCTTTATTACAAGGGAAACAGCTAAAAACACAGTATGAACAGTCAAAAATTTCTTCTCAACAGGCGGAATTACAATTCAAGCAAAGTGTAATTCAGGCTGTAGGTGAAGTATCGGATGTTCTGGTTCAGGCTGATAAATTAAAAGAGCAACGTTCTATCGCAGAAGCATTGGTAAAAAGATCGAATGAAACGGTAAAAAATGCTGAAACTTTATTTAAATATAGTGAAGCATCTTACCTTGAAATGTTAGTAGCACAAACCAACAAGCTTCAGGCCGAGCTGGATCTGGCCAATATAAAAACCCAGCAACTTAATGCTACCACCTCCCTATATCGTGCTTTGGGAGGCGGATGGCAATAATAAACAATAGCTTATATTTTCTGTTTTTATTTCTAATGGCCACCCCGGGACTTGTTCCGGGGTGGTTTTGTTTTACGGAGGACGGATATCACTATGTTTATTGTGTATCTTTGATCATCAATTTCAGAACTAATGAATCCGGAGTACATAGAAACAGAAAGCTTATCTCTAGAAAAGCTTTACATGAAAAAGCTGGCAATTATTGGCTATGGCTGGTTGGGGAAACGTCTGGCTGATTATTTTTCTGACCGTTACAAAATCTATACAATTAACAGAAGCTCCAATAGCGAAATAGGTTCGACGCATTTCGGTATCGATTTCGATTCTGATGAGATTATTGAAAACAACCCGGATATTAACCTTGCAGATGCAATTATTATATGCCTCCCCTTTTCACAACGGACAGCTCTGGAAATATTGATTCAACGTTTTAACCGGGTAAGCCAATATATTGGGGATTACAGTGGCAATATTTTTCTAACCAGTTCTACCGGAATATATCCTCAAGATCAAAAGAACATTGATGAAACAACTTATACCGATTCTGAACTTAGCGCCAACATGGTCTTCATTGAAAACCTTATTAAAAAAAGTTTTCCACAAGTTAATATTCTTCGGCTTGGTGGGTTAATGGGAGATAACAGGCAGCTAAAAAATTATAAAATAACAGATCCGGAGCAAGTTGTTAATCATATTCATTATCACGATATCTGCAGGGTTATTGAAACAATGATTAATAAAAATATATCCTCCGGGATATTTAATATTGTAGCCCCTCAGCATCCCACAAAAGAGGAAGTTATCAGCATGCAGAACAATCAGGTCTGCAAAACCATATCTGAAATAAGACAGCAAAGGATTATCAGTTCTGAGAAAAGTGAAAAGGTATTGAACTTCACCTACGAAAAACCAGATCCAAGGTTATTTTAAAATATCAACAATGAACGAAGAGCTCTACAGGTTAGAAAATACATTATTAAAAGAAAACGGTTTAAAGATTTCCATGTTGATTGAAGATTCTGAATGCGAAGAGTATTTTGGTTACAATTTTCGGCTGGATAATTATGATATAAAATTCAGGAAAGCAAAAGTAACTCCTAAAAAGAATGGACTGTTTGTAACCTTATGGAGAAGAAATACCGATAAACAAACAGAACCTTTTCATTATAACGACTCTTTCGATTTTTATATCATTGCCACAGAATACCATGAAAAGTCTGGATATTTTATTTTTCCAAAATCTTTACTGGCCGAAAAACAAATTCTGACATCCGATTCCAGGGAAGGAAAACGAGGATTCAGGGTATATCCTGTATGGGATATTCCACAAAATAAACAGGCCGAAAAAACTCAAAAATGGCAATTGGAATATTTTATCGATACAGCTTTACCCAGTAATCTGATAACAGAAAAACTGAATATAATTTTCAAGCTTTCATAACAAGGTCTTTCAGCATTTCGGCTTTTGGCATAAATTTGGGTAACTTTATGAGGCAATTTTATTAAATAAACAATCATTTATAAACCTAAAATATCTACTATGAATCGTATTGCAAGTATTATCGGTATTGGAGCTTTGCTATTAGTAAGCAGCTGCAACTCTCCAAAACAAACCATGACAGACACAACGTCTTCGACGGAAAAAACATCTTCTGATCAGAAAAATGTTAAAATAGAATTTACAGGTACTGACAGCTTCAATATTAAGAATGCTAAACTTAAAGTAAGTTTATACGGAATCTCGGCTAACATTGCTGATGCTCCGGCAACACTGATTACTGAAAAAGAAATTGAACAAAAAACAGTTCCTTTCACAATAGATCTTCCGGTTCCTGCTAATCCTGCAAGCCTTATTAAGCCTGCTGTAAAAGAAGGAGAACCTGTAAAATATTATGTAGCGATCACTTGGGATTCTGATGGTAACGGAAAAGAGGAAAAAGGCGATATCGTTATCGACTACGATAAGAAGTTCCCTAATATTACCATTGATGGGGCTACACAGCAAGTGTATCTGAAAGTATCAAAGTAAAAAACTTATCCACAATAAAAACCTCCTGATTGCTCAGGAGGTTTTGTTATTTATACACAATAATAAATCTAAGAATCCTATTGTTCATATCCTGGGTTAGCTGTAATTTTATATTAGGTAAATCTAAAAAAACAGTATTATGGAACAGCAACCGGATAACACAGCTGTAAGAACTGCATTATGGAGAGCTTTTCATATACAGGCAGATATAGAACCTTATATTCTTGAAGACACTGTGGGATTACAGCTGATTGCTCCTGAAGAGGGATGGCAGGAACGGCCTGATATAAAATATACACAGCGACTCCGTGCCTCTGTTGTAGCGCGTTCCCGTTATATTGAAGATCTGATCATAACTGAAAATAAAAAAGGAACAGATCAATATGTAATTTTAGGCTCCGGTCTCGATACATTTGCACAGCGAAATCCGGATATTGTATCTAAGATTCAAATTTTCGAAATAGATCAGCCGGAAACTCTTACATGGAAACAAAAAAGATTACTTGAAACAGGATTTCATATTCCGGAAAATCTACATTTTGTACCAGTAAATTTTGAAAAATCATCGTGGTGGGAACAACTACTGAAAACAGGGTTCAACATTCACAAACCTTCCGTTATTGCCTGTACCGGAGTTACATTATACCTTACCAGAGCTGCCATTATAGAGACGCTAAATCATATGGCAAGCCTTGCAACCGGATCTGTCATTGCTATCAGCTTTTATTTACCTCTTGAATTACTGGAAAAAGAAGACCAACCTATGCAGGAGATGGCTAATAAAGGGGCTCAGCAAGCAGGGACGGCTTTCATCAGCTTTTTTTCTCCGGAAGAAATAATAACAATAGCAAAAGAATCCGGCCTTAACAATACCAAACTTATTTACACGCAGGATATGAGGGATATGTACTTTAAGAACCGAACTGACGGATTATCTCCTGCAAGTGGTGAAGTTTTTTTGTTAGCCAGAATATAAAATTAAATTGAATGAGCATCAGAGATACCAACAATACAGAACATTATAATTGGGGAGAAGCCTGTGACGGATGGCATCTTTTAAAAACTGATTCACTAAGTGTTATTCAGGAAAAAATGCCAGCAGGCACAGAAGAATCCTACCACTATCATACTAAGACACAACAGCTTTTTTACATTCTGAAGGGAACAGCTACTTTTGAAACCGAAAACGGAACTTTCACTGTCCACGAAAGACAGAGTTTTCATATTGAACCGGAATTAAAGCATCATATTCTGAATAAATCATCTGAAGATTTAGAATTTTTGGTAATTTCTGAACCTAAGTCTCATGGGGATCGAATTAATTTATAAAATCTGACGATGAAACAGCGTTTGCAAAAAGTGAATTAAAATTTGTTGTGGATAAATAAATATCTCTAAATTTGTGCCATACAAAAAAAGGAAATGGTGTTCTTCCTTGCCCAACCGCTTCTGAGGAGCTGATGACGCCTGATTAAATTAAATGTCTAACATTTTATCAGGTACATTATGTCAACAAAAAAAGAAAAAACAGCCAGCAGAAAATTTAATTTGTCCTTACAGGTATTTTTCAGACGCTACCCTTCTACCCTTTATATTTTCAGATGGTTACTCATCACTCTGTTTATAGGTACTTTAATAGGATCTGCTTCGGCATTCTTTTTACAAACACTGGACTGGGCCACTAATTTCAGGGAAAATCATTTATGGTTAATCGCTCTTTTACCAATAGGGGGGTTCCTTATAGGATTACTGTATTACTATCTGGGTAAAGATATAGAAGCCGGAAACAATCTGCTAATAGACACTATCCACGATCCTAAACAGATTATCCCTTTCCGGATGGCTCCATTTGTATATATAGGAACCATTGCCACACACTTCTTTGGAGGTTCTGCCGGACGCGAGGGTACTGCATTACAAATGGCAGGTGCTATTGCAGATCAATTCAGTAAACCTTTCAGGCTCAATTCTGGTGAGCGGGCTATTTTAATTATTGCTGCTATAGCTGCCGGATTTGGTTCGGTTTTCGGTACACCTTTAGCAGGTGCTATCTTTGGACTGGAAGTATTTCTGATCGGCAGAATAAGATACAATGCTATCTTTCCTGCATTTTCGGCTGCTATTATTGCAGATTTGGTAACCAAACTATGGCAGACGCACCACACCCATTATCATATCAACATCATTCCTGATGTTTCTTTCCTGAATATTATCTATGCTATTATTGCCGGAATTTTCTTCGGATTATGTGCTTCTGCCTTCAGTAAAGCTATACATTTCGCCGGAAGAATTTTTAAATCTAAAATATCTTATCCACCGTTAAGACCTTTTGTTGGTGGTATTATTGTGGCTTCTGCAGTATGGGCTATAGGAACTACAAAATATATAGGACTGGGAATTCCGACTATTGTAGCTTCTTTCGATCAGCAATTGCCAGCGTATGATTTTGCACTGAAAATGATTTTCACCATTGTGACTTTATCCGCAGGATTCAAAGGAGGCGAAGTAACTCCATTGTTCTTTATTGGCGCTACACTGGGAAATGCATTAAGCTATTTCATTCCGCTTCCGCCCGGACTTTTGGCAGGAATGGGATTTGTAGCGGTATTTGCCGGAGCAACCAATACTCCTATTGCTTGTATGATCATGGCTATCGAACTCTTTGGAAGTGAATGTGGTGTTTATGTCGCTATTGCTTGTGTTGTTGCCTACTTATTATCTGGTAATAACAGTATTTATGGCAAACAGATGATTGGTGAGCCTAAGCATTCAAGGTTTATAAGCTATCAGGGGAAAAGGTTAAATGATCTTTAAAGTACGAAGGTAGATATAAGGTGTAAGATGTAAGGCTTATACATATTAAAGTCCTATATTACTAAACATTACTCATTACTCATTACTCATTACTTATAATTAACTCCGCAAGTTTCGGGTTTTATTCGCCTACATTAATATCAATCTTTGCAATACTATTATAAACAAAATATCATGCAAAGATTTAAAAATAAGTTTGCCCTTATTACAGGCGGAACTAACGGAATGGGTTATGCTACCGCACAAAAATTTATTGAGGAAGGAGGATTTGCCATCATTACAGGCCGAAGTACTGCTACGGTGCATAATGCAGTAAATAGATTAGGAGAGAGAGCTTTCGGAATCGTATCAGATGCAGGAAATATGAAAGATGTTTTCGCTTTGCAGGAAAACATAAAACAGTATACCAACACCATCGATTTGCTGTTCGTAAATGCTGGTTATGGACAGTTTGCATCTGTTGCACAAGCTGACGAAGCACATTTTGATGAGTTATTCAATATGTTGGTAAAAGGTGTTTTCTTTACAGTCCAACAAATACTTCCACTGATGAAATCAGGTAGTTCTGTTGTTTTAAATACTTCTTTTGTTACTGAGATCGGAACCCCGTATTTTTCCGTTTATTCAGCGGCTAAATCGGCGGTACAATCTTTTATCAAGACCTTTGCTGCTGAGTTCACAGAAAAAGGCATTCGTGTAAATGGTATTAGTCCCGGACATATTAAAACCAATATATTCAGCAATACTGGTCTGAACAAAGAACAGATTGATGAAGCTGTACAAAATCTTATCCCGACAATTCCCTTTAAGAGACAGGGTGAACCATCTGAAATAGCTAACGCGGTGCTTTTTCTGGCTTCACAGGAAGCTTCTTATATACACGGAGCAGAATTAGCGGTTGATGCCGGTATCTCTGTAATCAGTTCGTAAAAAGCAGATCCTGGAATAATGTATATTTGTGATCAATAAATCCAAATAATGAAATATTACTTCTCTGTACTCATATTTACCTTATCATTTTCCATGTATTCTGCACAGCATTTTCAATTACCGAAAAACTGTACAATAGTAGAAACGGTGTATGGTGATTTGGATAGAGACGGAAAAGATGAAAAAGTAATTGTTTGCAACCTCAACCAGACAAAGGATCCTAAAAAAAATTATTCCAGAATTCTTTATATTCTAAAACAAGACAACAGCAACCAATATCAGCTATTCAAAAAGAATACAAATATTTTATGGGGCAGTAAAGAGTGCGGATTCTGTTTCGAAGAAACTTCTGATCCCTTAGTTAGTATCAGCATCAAGAACAACACTCTTATTATTGAGCAGGAAACCCATAACAATTCCAGAAGAACTGAGAGTTATAAACAAATATTCAGATACCAGAGTAATGACTGGTATCTGATTGGTTCCAAATACAGATATTGGGACACCTGTGACTTCGATTATACTTATGACATCAATTTCTCTACCCAGAAAATTAATATTACAAAAGATACAGGCAGCTGCGATGATATTGAAGATCCTAAAAAGAATGTAAGCTCATTTGAAACCTATACTTATAAGTTTCCAAAAGTAACAATGGATAATTACAAGGCAACTGAGATTAAATTTAAACCGAAGCTTTATTTTTACTATTAATTGAATACCAAATATTAGTCTTCCGGTTTCAGGCTTTCAGCATAGAGTTTCGCCTGACTCCATTTGGCGTGCTTGGAAGGAATAATTTTATAACCTTTTTTATAAGCATATACTTTGGTGAACTTTGCACCGAAGAAAATAAGCATACAGGTATAATTGATCCACATCATAATCAGAATAACCGTTCCGGCTGTTCCGAATGCTGATGTAGGTTTTACTTTTCCAAAATAAAGGCTTAGTAAAAATTTACCTAGTGTAAAGAGTATAGTAGTTAATAAAGCTCCTTTCCATACAGGTTTCCAACTTACCTGTACATCGGGAAGGACTTTAAACATAAGAGCAAACAGAAGCATTACCAGCCCGAAACCAATTGCAAAGTTTACCAACTCTACCAACATATAGGTCTCGAAGCCAAAATACTGAGTAATCCAGTTGTTAAATAAACTGATCAGTGAAGACAGGGTCATGGTAATCATGAGTAAAAATCCAAGTATAAGGATCATCCCCAATGAATTGGCTCTGTCCAGAAGAAACTTCAGCAGAGCTTTTTTGGGTGCCGATTGGATATCCCAAAGTGTATTTAGAGAATGCTGCAGCTGGAAAAATAAAGTTGTAGAACCAAATACCAAAGCACTGACCCCAACAACTTTCATAAAAATATTCTGCTTATCTATGAGTGCACCTGCTATCAGACTTTCCACACTTTTGGCTACATCTTTTCCCATAAATCCGCTGATCTGTTCACTTATCTCTCCACGAATAGCCTCTTCACCGAAGAAGTTACCGGCAATCCAGATAATAATGATCAGAAGACCGGGAATAGAAAATATTGCATAATAGGCCAGACTCGCAGAATCTTTCATCGCAGAAGAATCATTCCACTCTGTAAAGGTGTCCCTCAGAACTTCCCAGAAAAACTTTATGTGTTTGAACATTTTAAAACGGATATCCGATTGCTATATTGAATACAAGATTATCTTTACGCCATTGGCTATCTCCGAAATTAATCCTGTCGAAAGTCCATCTATTTCCTTTTTCATAGTAAGGAACTCTCAGTGGCATTGCCAGATCCAGTCTGAGTACCAGAATAGAAAAATCCAGTCTGAGACCAACACCTGCACCTACTGCTATTTCACTTAAAAAATCTTTTGAAAATTTCCCACCCGGTAAATCCGGATTGCTGTTCACCAGCCAAACATTCCCGGCATCTACAAAAGCCGCCACATTAATAAATTTATACAGATTTGCTCTATATTCTGCATTCATCTCCAATTTAATATCTCCGGACTGATCGAAAAAGAATTGACCATTCGGGTTATTTCTTCTCGGATCAAAGCTACCCGGCCCAAGAGCACGTGCACGGAAAGCACGAATACTATTACTTCCGCCCACAAAAAACTGACGGGAGAACGGTACTGTTACTGAGTTTCCATATGGATAAGCTATCCCGGCAATTAACCTGGATGCAAATGAGCTTTTCTCTCCGAATTTGTGGTAGAACCTGAAATCGTTTTCTACTTTTACATACTGACTGAAAGGTATTCCAAAAATTTTCTTTTCTTTTCCTGCTTTAGCATTTGCCCCGGAAAACAAACCTGTAAGAGTACCAGCCAAATCCACCATACCTCGGTAATAGATCGTATTGGTCTTTGGCTGCATGGTATTGGTATAGGTATAAGTATAAGTTGGTCCAAAAACCAGCTGCCTTTCAATAGCTCTCCTCAATTCAGGATTTGCCACTGTTAATGAATCATATGTTGCCGTAACATTTGTCGGCGAAACATAGGTAGCATCAAAAACTTTTAACTCGTGTTCCTTTCTGGCATTTTCTTTCCAACTATAACCAAAAGAGGCATTAAAATTATTGAGTGTATAATATTGTCTACGGTTTTGGAATTCATATCCAAGAGTAATATTGGTTCTCGGCACAAATTCGCTGGAAGAATTGAAGCGGAAAGGCGCTACAATACGCGGAATAGAAAGCTGGGTATTGACCCCGGCACGGAACATATTCTTCGCGCCATCACCTCCACCCATCTGGATATCAAAAGCTCCGTATACTGCTGCTTTAAACTGTTCAGCACCACGGAAAATATTCCGGTGTGTCCAGTTCAGGTTCAGTTCACTACCTCCGTAATTAGCCGAGTTGGTACGTCCCAACGCTTCTAAACGCAAAGATTGCATTTGCCTTGGCGTCAGCAGATAATAAGCATCAAACTTATTTTTCAATGAATCGGAAACAACAAATTCATTTTTCACAAATTTGAATATTCCCAGATTGATTAAACGGTTTAAAGACAGATTATGATTGGTTCGGTTATACAAATCGCCTTTCTCAAAATACAAAGCCCTGTCAAAAACTTTAGGTTTAAATTTATGCTGAGGATCGATTACATATATGTTTTTATACGCATAAGGAGTCAGCGAGTCCTCACTCATAGGGATTTTATAAAGTCCTTTTCTTACATCCTGAAGGTTATAATTGGGGAAAACCACAACTTTATCTATACTAAACTGCTCTTTCGACAATTTCGGAGTATCGTCTTTCAGTTTTACATTCAGATCTACCTGATGATTTTTGCTTACTGTAGTATCTGCCTGAACAATGATATTATCCGGATGGAAATAATAGAAACCTTTTTCCTTCAGGCGGTTATCAATACGTTCTCTTTCTGCTTTTATAACATCCAGATCAAATGGGTTTCCGGACTTTAGAAATGTGCGTTTTGTCGTATTCTGAATTTCTTTGTTGATAAGACTGGAATCTTTCTGAAATTTCACCTGGCTAATCAGGTATCTTTCTCCCGGCTTTACCGTGTAGACAACCTTTGCTTTTTTGCTTTTAACAATAACGCTATCTGTGGCTTTTACATTGAAATAGCCTTTATTCTCGGAATAGTTTTCAATAATGTCTTTATTAAATTCCCGATCTACATCTCCAAGCAATACAGGCTTCTGCCCTAGCTTATACTTCATCCAGTAGCGGAATCCTTTATCTGTTTCAGGTTCTTTGGTAATGTTATAGAAAAATAATTTAGGACGCATCCCCAATATAGAGGGATTGGGTTTAGGAGTAAGATTGCTTTCCAATGCAGTTTGCAACTCTTTCTTATCGTTCTTCGAAATTGTTTTGCTATCAATCTTTACACTACCTCCCGTATAAAGGTTCTGTCCTTCCCTAAGGTAACCTGTACCACTACATGAAAGCAGAGATAGGGCCAGCCCCGAAATAAGCCAGTATTTATAATAAATATGGAATTTATTTTTTTTCATTATTTAAATTCTACGACTTGGTTTTTCTTATCTCTTACTTTTTTGCTTTTCTCTTTCTTGGATTTCTGAAAAATCTCACGGAACTTATCATAATCCAGCGTGATAATAAATCCAACTCCGGTTTCTACAATTTGTCCCTGTAAAGCTACCTGATAGTCATTTTTACGATAAGCACGCAACATATATCTTCCGTCTCTGGACAAGCTGTAATCTACTGTTACATCACCTGCAATATTGGTCATATTTTCATTCTGACGAGCCTGCCCTTCTAATCCGAAGTTACTTCCTACTGTTACCTTCAGACGGTCATTTAGCAACTTCTTGCTAATGTCTACATTCAGGTCGGTTCTTGTATTTTTATTTCCGGTAGAATAATCATCTGTTGATTCCAGACCGAAATTTAAATCAACTCCTTTTATCAGATCAGAAGCAAGATTATTCAGCTGCTGAGAAAGAATTTTGCTCACACTCTGTCTGGCCATTGTCTCTGCTGAAAGTCCGGCGCTGCTTTGGAATGGATTCTCTCCGATAAAACGGTTCAGTAATAATAACGCAAAAACCTGCTTATTCATTTCCGGTTCCTGTTGTCTCAGCTGTGCCAGTTTTGCATCTACCAGCTGTTTTACATTTGTAGCAACGGAATTGTTATTTTCATCTGTTGTAATATCAAAAGACAATATTGGTTTCAGAAGTTCACCCTTCATCTTTAATAACGCATTAAATGGCATTCTTTGTTTAAAGAGATTAGTTTCTCCCTGATTAATCTGCTGCTCAACAAGGTCAATTGGTGCTGTTTCTGTTTTATAAACAGCTGTAAGATCCATAATAGCTGCCGTTGGTTCTCCGGTCCAGGTTATTGTACTTCCTTTCTGGATATCGAATTTACGCTTCAGCATACTTACAGAAAGTTCATAGGCTCCTTTCTCAACTTCATATACTCCTACCAGAGTTGTTTTTCCGGATGGATCAATACCGCCTGTGAGCTGAGCTTCCCCCTGAAGCTTAACAAAATCTCCATTGGCTTTATCAATTACGATGGACATTTTCGCTTCTTTATTCACTTCGATATTAACGCTTACGTCCATTCCCTTAATCCGGCTTTGGGCATTCAGAGAATCTGTTTTTATTGTTTTATTCAGTACCACCTGATCCTGATCCACGAATTCTACAATTCCGTCTCTTTCTTGTAATGCAGGTGATGACTGTGGCAGTACAAATGTAAAGTCAGTATTTTCGGCAACAGCCAGTCTTCCTTCAACCTTCGGTAAATCCAGATTTCCACGGATACGCAATCCGGCATCAATTGCCAGAATTCCGTACATCATAGCATCATTGGTCTTTTCGGAGTTTACAACTTTAAAATCTTTTGCATTCACATTCAGGTTGAACGCAAAATCTCTGTAAGTCTGGGTAAGCACCTGTCCGTTTACAGTCAGAGCATTTCCGTCCTTGTCTTTAATTTTGAAACGATTAAATTCTATTCCTCTGTTAGTAAAATCAATTTCATCGTCTATATTTCTGAAATCACTTCCTGTTTTTGCGATTTCCAATCCTACTTTATTGAATTTTACTTTTCCTAATATATTCGGTTTATCCGCACTTCCTGTCAGCTTAAGGTTTCCGGACAAATAGCCTTCTGTATGATGAATCGCATTCATGGAGAACCCTTGAACGGTCTTCATTTGAAGTTGGTTAATTGCCATATTCAGATCGAATGTGCCCGCTGAAATATTATAATCTCCCAGTACTTTTACATCGTTATCGTTTCCGGAAAGTACAACATCGGCATTCAGAATATTAGCCGAATTATTTTTCACTTTCACCGCTACATTTCCAACCGGACTTCCATATACCATAAGATCCGAAATATTAAGATCCGAAGTAAAGGTCATTTTTTTCGTCAGATCGCGCAGTTGTGCTGTTCCGTTAATTGTTCCTTTAGCCAGAAGAGAATCTTTCTTTATGACTTCTGTAATGGTTTCAATTTTAAAATCCTTTAGCGAAACATTTAAAGGGCTATTGGTAGAGCTGTTTTCTGACTGTAACAGAATCTCACTTCCTGAATTTGAAAGCCTGAAATTATCCGCCAAGATTCCTTTATTACTGATTTGGATTTTATTATTCTCTGCTACTGTCCAGTCATCATAGTTCAGCTTTAAACCATTTGGATTAAGCGATATTTCTGTAATATCATTTAGTGATTTCGCTTTACCTGCAATCAGGAACTGTGTTTTATCTTTTTCGTCTTTTGTGGTGATATTATAATTGATTGTATTATTGGCTACATCACCATTAACATTGATTTTATTCAGAGCCAGACTCGAGCTTTTCAATGTCGCTACTCCCAGATTATATTGTAATGCCTGATTCTCGTTGGTAATTTTAAGTGCCGCATTCTGGATACTGTTCTCTCCATATTGCAGCTGTGGGATTCTTCCGTCTACTTCTATTTTTTGAGAGTCAGCATCATAATTACCATTCAGTGTAATTGTTTCAAAATCTTTCAGATCCGGAACAAACTTACGGATCAGATTATCATTTTTAATTTTTGCATTGAAGGTAAAATGCTGTCCGGGCTGAATTTTCTGACCTTTGGTTGGCTTCTGAAACTGATAATACTGATTGAGTGTCTGTTGCAAAGCACCAAAGATTTGTGTCAGTTTATATTTTCCGGTAAGCTTTACATCTGCAATCTGTGAATTGAGATCCAGTTCGTTGGAATCACCTGAAGATGTCGCTTTGAAATTAATTTCCTGTATCGGAAAAATTTCTTTTGTATCTGAAATTGCAAAGTTCTGAAGATTCAGAGAACCATTTAGTTCATCCGGATTAAGGTTGCTAAAATCACCATCCAGTTTTCCTGCAATAATCATAGGTTTCTCATAGAATCCCAGTTTATTCAGATCCAGCTTGGTAATAGCTCCATTTACTTTTACAGTATGATTCTTCTCATTATAAACACCAGAAGCTGCCAATTTCATGTTGGCATTCGGATCTTTGGAATCTAAAACAACATTGTAAGCCCCGTGATTTATCTTTCCGCTAAGATCCATATCACGGTAATGATAAGCCTTATAGACAGCCGAATTTACATAACCTTTTACATCAGCCTTTGCTGTCTTAGGATCAAAACCTTCACCATTAGCTGCAATTCGTGCTGTAATTGCTCCAACATCTTTATTTTGAATAATTTTACCGATTTGCAGATTATGAATTTCGGCCTTTACATTATATAATTCATGATTTTTACGGCGCATATCTACCTGCGCAATTACCTCAGCATTTCCGAGTGTAGAAGTAAGGTTGAGATTGGTATTTACATTCTTCGTGGTACCTTTTGCTATACCTTTCACACTAAAAAATGATGGCAAGGAGATATTTGAAGGAATTGTATTTTTAGGAACCAGATTAAAAATAGTTTTATCAGACGAAGAAAGCTCTCCAATCTTCAGATCATAATACAACTGATCCGGCTTCATAGCATTTTTTATCCGGCCTGAAGCTGCAACTTTTAACTGATCTATCCCCGAAAGTTTAAAATTCTGAATAACCAGATCGTTAACACTTCCCTTTGCATTAGCATTTACTAACAATACTGCATTGGGGTATTTATTGAAAGGCACTGTATTTCTAAGTGTCGGAACCAAATTCAGGATGTCTGCAAAACCAACTTTAGAATCACGGATCATTGCCGATACCTTTATCGCTCCGGGATTGGCTGTTAATTGCTCAACAGAGTCATAACCTAAAATAACCTCATCTCTCAGAACTGTTTTTGGCGTTTGCAGATACAGATTTTTAAGATATGCTTCTTTTGCACCGTATGTAAAATTGGTAGTCAGACGCTGAATGTCCAATCCTCTGCTCTCTTTGATCTCAGCAGATTTCACAGTTCCCGCAAATTCATTATTTTCCATTTTAAAGCTGCGGACATCTACATTCATTCTGGAAAAATTCAGATGATTGTAATCCATGCCCAGCTTACTTGGAGCAACAGCTGTATTATTATAAACAACCTTTACATCATTAAAGTTAAGATTACCCAATAATACTTTCATTGCTTTTTCTTTTCCGGAAACTGCAGGATCCTCCTTTTCTTTTTTAGAATCTGCTTTTTTTGTCGGAAGATAAAGGTCTGCGCGGATGTCGGCCCCGGAAAGTAAAACATTGTCTATATTGTAGGCATTGTTTTCCAGATCAAGCTGATTGACTTTGGTACTTAGTTCTTTAAACAGAACTTTTGCAAAAGTTTTGGTATTCTCATCACCATAGTCAATATTGAAATTGGTTAGTTTAATTCCCTGAAGGCCAATTTTCATTGGTTGCTGTTTGTTCAGCGAATCTACTTTTTTTGCTACTTTTTCAGAAACCTCTGCAACTAAGTCTTGCTTTAGTTTCAGCTTTAAACCATCCAGATTAATATCGTTTACAGCATAGTTATTTTTCTGTAAATCAAAAGTTTTCACACGGGTATCAAAAGACTTAAAGTACAGTTTAATATCATTCTTAGACTGCTGATCTTTGAATGTAACCCCAATGTCTTTAAGATTTATTTTATTGAGTGAAATAATAAATGGCTTCGAGGAGCTTTCTTCCTTATCACTGGATGCAAAAGCATTGATAATATAATCGAAGTTGAACTTTCCTTCAGGATTACGCACCACATTAGCCTGAACCCCTTCTAAATCAACAGACGTAATATCTGCTGTAGAATTCATAAGTTTCAACATATTTAATCCCACATCCAGTTTCTTAACTGCCAGAAGTGTATCCACATCCTGACCTTTCAGATAAAGATTCTGTATTTGCAGACTATTCGGAAATGCTACATAAACTTTTTCAAGGCTTACCTTTGTTTTTATTTTCTTTTCCAGATAAACAATAAGCCTGTCTTTGATAAAGTTTTGAACAACCGGAAGTCTTAAACTGAATATCAGTAAACTGAGAAAAACCACTATTGAAATAATGGTTATAACAGTACGTTTTAAAAGTTTCTTTTTGTTTATTTTCAGCTTCAAACGCGCTTGTGTTTATACAAATATACTAAACCTATATTTGATAGACGAACTTAACACCCCTAGTTACCAATTAAATCACAAATAATTAATTTTTGCCTTATCAAGGTTTGAAATTTTGACAAGGCTTTCCTGCTCTTTAATATCTAAATAACAAAACCCTCATTTCTGAGGGTTTTGTTATTATATAATACATGCTAGTTCTTTTTATAAAACAATGCTCTGCCGTATTCATAGTTCATACGGGCAATATTCAGAACAGATATTCCTTGTGGACATTCTACCTCGCAAGCTTCTGTATTGGAGCAATGCCCGAAAAGTTCTTCATCCATTTGTTTCACCATACTGACAACTCTTTCATTTCGCTCTTCTTTTCCTTGTGGTAAAAGAGCCATATGGGAAATTTTTGCAGAAGTAAACAATGCCGCACTTGCATTTTTACAAGTAGCCACACATGCACCACAACCAATACATGCAGCCGCATCAAAAGCTTCTTCTGCCAGCTGATGGGTAATAGCAATTGTTTTTGCGTCGGGTGCCTGCCCGGTATTCACAGATACAAATCCGCCGGAAGCAATAATTCTGTCTAATGCCGAACGATCCACTTTAAGGTCTTTTTTCACAGGAAAAGCTGCAGCACGGAATGGTTCGATCACAATAGTATCACCATCCTTAAAAGATCTGAGGTGCAACTGGCAGGTAGTCGTATTTTTCAGTGGCCCGTGGGCGATACCATTAATCATCATTCCACATTGTCCACATATTCCTTCCCGGCAGTCATGATCGAATTCTACAGGTTCTTTTCCTTCCAGAATAAGCTTTTCATTCAGGGTATCCAGCATTTCCAGAAATGACATATGAGAATTAAGCTGATCCAGTTTATATTCTTCCAGCTTTCCTTCAGCATTTCTGTCTTTCTGTCTCCATATTTTAAGGTATAATTGCATAGCTTTTTAGATTTAAATTATTTGTAACTACGTACTACAGGCTGTATTTCTTCAAAAACAAGAGGTTCTTTTACCAACTCCGGTTCCTGTTCCTCTCCTTTCCAGCCCCAGGCAGAAATAAACTGAAATTCAGTGTCATTTCTAAGTGCTTCACCATCCGGAGTCTGATATTCTTCCCGGAAATGCGCTCCACAGGATTCCTTACGGGTAAGTGCGTCGTAGCACATCAGTTCTCCGATCTCAAAATAATCAGCAACTCTTCCTGCTTTCTCCAGCTCTCCGTTCATACGGTCCCCGGATCCCGGAATTGTAACATTCTGATAAAACTCGTTTTTCAGCTTTCTGATCTCTTCAATTGCATATTTTAAACCCTCTTCATTTCTGGCCAATCCACAATAATCATATAAGAGTTTACCCAAAGTTTTATGATAGTAGTCTACTGTTTTATTTCCTTTAACTTCCATAAATTTCTGAATCTGATCTTTCACTTCTTTTTCAGCTTTTTCAAATTCAGGATGTTCAGTCGATATTTTTCCGGTATGAATTTCTCCGGAAAGATAATTAGCAATTGTATAAGGAGCTATAAAGTAACCATCCACAGAAGCCTGAAGAAGCGAGTTAGCTCCTAAACGATTGGCTCCGTGATCTGCAAAATTAGCTTCACCCAATGCAAACAATCCCGGAATTGTTGTCATGAGTTCATAATCTACCCACAAACCTCCCATTGAAAAATGGGCGGAAGGAGAAATCATCATCGGTTCTTTATAAGCATCATAACCCGTAATTTTAAGATACATATCGAACAGGTTTCCATATTTCTCTTTGATTTTATCCTTGCCCTGTTCTCTTATAGCTTTGGAAAAATCCAGGTAAACTGCGTTTTTTAACGGCCCGATTCCGAAGCCTGCATCAATTCTTTCTTTTGCAGCCCGCGATGATATATCTCTTGGCGCCAGATTCCCAAATGCAGGATATCTTCTTTCCAGATAATAATCCCTTTCCTCTTCCGGAATATCATTAGGTTTTCTGGTTTCACTTTCTTTAAGCGGAACCCAGATTCTTCCGTCATTTCTTAAAGACTCTGACATCAGGGTTAATTTTGACTGATAATCTCCAGATTGCGGTAATGAAGTAGGGTGAATCTGTATCCAGCTTGGAGAAGCCATTAATGCACCTTTTTTATGCGCCCGCCATATTGCCGAACCATTACAGCCCATTGCCAGTGTAGAGAGATAATAAATTTTCCCATAACCTCCGGTAGCCAATACAACGGTATGCGCTGCATGTCGTTCTGTTTCTCCGGTATCCAGATTTCGCACAATAATTCCGCGTGCCTTACCATCAATTACAACTAAATCCAGCATTTCGTGGCGGGAAAACAGTTGTACACTTCCCTTACCTACTTGCCTCATCAACGCCTGATAAGCCCCCAGCAGCAACTGCTGACCCGTTTGTCCTCTGGCGTAGAACGTACGGCTCACCTGTACACCACCAAAGGAACGGTTATTCAGATAACCACCATACTCCCTACCAAACGGAACACCTTGTGCTACCGCCTGATCTATAAGATTAAGAGAGCATTCCGCCATACGGTAAACATTGGCTTCGCGTGCTCTAAAGTCACCTCCTTTTAAGGTATCTACAAACATCCGGTATACACTATCACCATCATTTTTATAGTTTTTAGCAGCATTCACTCCTCCCTGTGCAGCTACTGAGTGTGCTCTCCTCGGACTATCCTGAAAGCAGAAAGCTTTTACATTATATCCCAGCTCGCCAAGGGATGCAGCAATCGAACTTCCTGCTAATCCTGTCCCAACCACAATAACATCAAGTTTTTTTCGGTTGGCAGGATTAACCAGCTTAGCTGTTTTTTTATAGTTTTCCCATTTTTCTTCTAACGGGCCTTTTGGTATTTTAGAATCTAACATCATTTGCTCTTTTATTATTTAATTAATATCAAACACATTCATCATCTTTTACCACATAGATACAATAGGATATTCTACGAAGGTTACATAGGGAAATAAATTCCCAGAACAGCAGCAAGAAGCTTTGCTTCTTAAATCTATGTATTCCTAAAGAAGAATCTTTTCTAATCATAAAACGCTATGTGGTTTGAATGTTATCATATTTTTATTTAACAGTAAGAAATACATAAACAGGCATCAGCGCAAATCCAACACTGATAATTACCGAGTAGGCAATTCCTGCTATTTTAATCCATTTTACATATTTAGGGTGGAATAATCCCAATGTTCTTACAGCACTGTAAATCCCATGAATAAGGTGGTAACAAAGTGCAATCATAGAAATCACATAGATGACCACATACCACCATTCTTTAAAAACTGTGATCACCAGAATATACAGATCTTTATTTCCTTTATCATCCAACGGAAGGCTTCCGAATTTGTATACATACCAGAAATTCTGAAAGTGAATTACCAGAAAGATAAGAATCAGCGTTCCCAATATCCCCATATTTCGGGAGTACCATTTACTGGCTCTTCCTCTTCGGTCGGACTGATATGTACCGCCTGATTTTTTATTTTTTATTGTAATCACCAGGCTGTCTATTGCATGTAAAATAATACTGGTGTACAGAACCAATGAAACAATTTTTATAACAATATTTCCGGATAAAAAGTGAGAATAAGCATTAAACTGCAAGTGTGCTTGTTCCTGCGGAAGGAAGAGTTGTAAATTTCCTAAAAAGTGAATCAGTAAAAAGAAACCCAGGAACAGCCCTGTAAGGCACATCAGCATTTTTCTTGAAAGTGTATTCAGCATAATTATAATTAATTGATTAATAATATCCCAGTACCTTCATCCACAGACCTCCTATGACCATATAGATGATGAGTAAAACTATTCCTATTTCCAGACCTCTCAGCCACCATGCTTTTAATTCAACATAACCACTACCGAAGTATACCGGTGCCGGCCCATGTCCGTAATGTGTAAGCACACCATATATAGATCCCATAAAACCAAGCATCATAGCCAATAACATTGGTGGAATTCCTAAAGAAACACCCACTCCCAGCAAGGCTGCATACATGGCAGCTACGTGAGCTGTAGCACTGGCAAAAATGTAGTGACTGAAGAAATAAACCAGTATAATAACCGGGAAAGCTACCTGCCAGCTCAATCCTCCAATTTTTACTTTAATCAGGTCGCTAAACCAACCAATAAATCCTAACTCGTTAAGAGAACTGGCCATCATCACCAACACTGCGAACCATACAATGGTATCCCATGCTCCTTTTTCAGATTTCACATCTTCCCATGTCAATACAGAAGTTAGTAAAAGCAATGTAAGTCCGATAAATGCAGTGGTTGTAGCGTCTATAGAAAGAGAACCTCCAAAAATCCACAAGAACAATAAAATAAAGAAAGCCAATAACATTAACCATTCATGGCGGGAAACAGCTCCCATTTCTTTAAGCTTTTCAGCAGCCATTTTCTGAGCACCATCTGTTTTCTTTAATTCAGGCGGATACAATTTGTAAAGCACCAAAGGAACGACAAAGAATGCGACCAATCCCGGCACAAAACCTGCGACAGCCCATGACATCCATGTAATATCGATTCCCAGATTGGCTGCAAATTTCTGACACATCGGATTACTCGCTGTACCGGTAAGGAACATTGAAGATGCTATCAGATTCATGTAATAACTGTTCAATGTAAGGAAAGAACCCAATTTTCTATGAGTTTCCGGCTGATCCGGTACGGAACCAAAACTAATCGCCATAGATTTCATAATAGGGTAAATAATTCCGCCGCCTCTGGCCGTATTACTCGGAATAGCAGGTGCCAGACACATATCTGCAAGTCCTAATCCATAAGCAAGTCCAAGAGAGCTTTTCCCAAAAACCCGAATGAATAAAAAGGCAATACGATTACCTAATCCGGTCTTGATAAATCCGCGGGCAATAAAGAAGGATATCCCTATTAACCAAATTACTTTGTCTCCAAATCCGGTAAGTGCTTTTGTAATTGACTTACCTGCATCTCCGGGAGCCAACACCTGTGTAAGTGCAGTAAAGCCTATAGCCATCATACACATTGTTCCCATTGGAGCAGCTTTTAGAATAATTCCTAAAATTGTTGCCGCAAAGATGGCAAACAAATGCCATGCATCCGGAGTTACACCATCCGGAACCGGAATAAACCAGATGACTACCGCAATTGCAAAAGTGAATGCAATGTTCCTGATATTAATCTCTTTCATGAGTATATTTTTGTTTATTATTTTAAATAAGTGATATTTTCTGACTAAAACCGGCTCTGTACCTGAACAATAAATAAGTTGTTATTATATTGATTGGTATTTTCTACCTGTTTTTTATAACGGTCTATCTGCATCCCCAGCTGTATTCTTGCTCCGTAGTTTTTCAGAAACTCTAGTCCGAACATTGGAGTAATAGTTTGTCGTGGATTAGAATCCCGGCGGAAATTGTTATCCAGATATTCGTAGCGGCAAGAGAATTCTAAAGCGCTTAGATTTTTATGGTTAATCTCGTATCTGAAATTGGGAAGAAAGTAAACACCCCGTACCAGATAGTCATCCGGATTAGAAGTTCTTACGTCTTCAGCAAGAGAATTGTATAATATATGATTGGTTGCCTGCTTAGCTTCCAGCTGCATATCCAGACTCCAGCGGGAATCAAACTTAATATCTCCGGTAACGTCTACGCCAACAGCATATACTTTTTTGCTAAAAACTTCACCTACACCACCATTTAAACCAAGATTAAAATTGTATTTAGGAGACAATCCCAATACCAAACGTGTTGAATATTGTTTGCCATTATCGTTGTCATTGATCTGATTCTTTCCGTTTCCGTTAACTACGGACACCGCGTACTGCAAAGGCATTTTACCAAGCTGTACCTGTCCGCCGACTGAGGCCCCTATCTGGAAACTGGTCCATCCCAGTTTTCCGAATTCTGTGTACTGATTGGACCAATCCAGTGATTTAATAATATCTACCGGATAAGTTTCTTCTATACCAAACCATGGACGGAACTGCCCCACGGTAATAGCTATTTTAGGATTGAAGGTATACTTAATGTAAGCATTCTCCAATACACGGCCTTTAGGATCATTTTTGAAATCGGCCAGGTTCGCAAGTGCAACCACCTCAGTACGTTTACTGATCTGTGCTTTCATCTGCACCCGCATGTACTTAATCATAAAATTATTACTGGTACCGCTGTGGTCGCTATGATGAAGACCATTTACGTCTACATCTTTTGTCATACCTACCAGGTAACGTCCCTGAAAAAGGCCTTTGAATTGAAACTGAGGATATTTTACTTCAGCTACTTCTTGTTTCTTAGCAGTTAATGAATCCTTTACAGGAACCTTTACTGAATCTTTGGTTTGTGCATTACTGAAAAGCGCTCCCAATAATAAGGGAATAAAAATAAATTTTCGATACTTCCTATTACTCATATAGCAATTTTTGAGATTAGCGGGCTAATCATTTGTTATTTCTGTTGTTTAAAGTTCCGATTTTCCTTCTCCTTTTTCAAGCATATCGACCTGTTATATTTCAGGTCGACATATGATTTATTACATAGCTAATAACTTTTATTATGTATATTATTTCAATAAATTAACTAAAATTAATAAATATTCGACAACAATATAATTAAATTGATTCTAAATTAGAAGTTAAAGGTATAAAATAACTCTTAGCCCTTGCGGCACAGTAATCTACCCCAATCCTATTTTTCTATATTTCCACATTTTCCACCATTATTCCGAGTTTATTCATTTAACTTTTCATAACAACTAAAAACTTTTAATTATCATTAAATCAACATTTAACAGAATAAACTTTCGTTTCATTCAAAAAAACAGTTATTTTAGTATCAGTAAACTAAATCACAAATAAATTATGAGATCTAAACTATTAACCGGTACCTTTTTGGGTATTGCACTATTTGCTTTCCAATCGTGCAGAGAAAACAACATCACAGCAGAAGAGTCTGTTTCACCACAAGCTAAAGCTTCCGCTGTCACAGGTTCTACATTCAGCGTACCTATCGCAGGAAATTCGTTCCTAACAGTAAAACCTTCCGGAGCTAACGAAGTGATTACTTCTACCAAGCTGGGTAACTGGACCAATTCCAACACTGTTATCAGTACATATTTCAGGGTGAGCAATCCTGGAACCTTAAGTATCGGACTAAAAGCATCTGTTCCGTCCGGAACCAGTGTTGTAAAAGTAACTGTGGGAAATGTTTCAAAAAATGTTACTTTAACCGGATCTGCCAATACCAGCTACACTGCAGGAGATTTCAACATTTCTTCTCCGGGATATGTAAAAGTAGATTTACAGGGAGTTTCTAAAACCGGAGGTTACTTTGCCGATGTAACCGACATTACATTCGGTGGTACCGCAGCCTCGGGAACCAACATCTTTAGTAATGATACATCTTATTATTACTGGGCACGCAGAGGACCTTCATGCCACTTAGGTTATACAATCCCTACAAGCAGCAATGTAAGCTATTATTATAATGAAGTAACAGTTCCGGTTGGAGAAGACAAAATCGGTTCTTACTTTATGGCCAATGGTTTTGGTGAGGGTTACTTTGGTATTCAGGTAAATTCGGCTACAGAAAGAAGAGTCTTGTTCTCAGTATGGAGTCCCTTTCCTACGGATGACCCTAACAATATTCCACCGGATCACAAAATAATACTAAACAAAGCTGGAAGCGGCGTTACAATTGGCGAATTTGGCAACGAAGGTTCCGGAGGACAGAGTTATTATAAATACAACTGGACAGCCGGACAAACCTATAAATTCTTATTAAAAGGTGAGCCAGACGGAACCGGAAAAACGGATTATACAGCATGGTTCCTTTCTCCGGATACTACAACATGGAAGCTTATCGCCAGCTGGAAGAGACCACAAACCAGTACTTACCTGAAAGGTTTCTATAGTTTTGTGGAAAACTTCAATCCTGAAAACGGATATATGGGAAGAAAGGCTGAATTTAAAAACCAATGGGTAAGAACATCAGCAGGAAACTGGCAGGCTGTATCTGCAGCTAAGTTTACTGTAGATGCTACTTATAATGCACAGCAAAGAATTGATGCTATGGGCGGAACAAACGGAAACAGTTTCTTTTTACAAAACGGAGGTTTCTTTAGTACTATCGTAGCTTCAGGCACTCAGTTTTCTGTTACAGCACCTACGCAGGCACCTGATATAGATTTCTCCACACTGCCTTAATAAAACAACATTCACATATTAACATTTTATAGCTGCTATTACTTCATGAAGTAATAGCAGCTTTTTTTTCATAAACCTCATCTTATTTTTCACAAAAGCATTATCCATGCGGAATATCACGTATAAAATATTCCGTGATAACTCTAAAAAAACGTAAATTAGTAGTTTTTGAAAACTAATTATATCCTCTCACCATTTCTGGCCTGTGCCTGACTTATACAATATGGAAACAAAAATGTACGAGAACCTTCAGGAAACACTTTCATTTTATGGTATTAATTGTCATAAGCCTTATTACATTTCTTCGGGGAATCCTATTTTCCAGTTTCCGAAAAGACCTTTCCGTATAGATTTTTATGCTTTCTGTATTTGTACCGAAGGCAATACTGATGTAGAAATAGACAATCAGAAGTACAATATAACCCAGAATAGTTTTCTTATTTCGGCACCTTCAACAGTTATTAAGTTTCTGCACACCAGCAAAGATTTCAGGATGAAGCTTTTGTTTTTTGACAAGAACTTTCTACTTAAAAATATTATAGATCCTTTTTTCATTGAAAAACTGGGCTTATTCAGAAGTTTAACATTCAGTATTATCAGTCCGGACCAGGATCAGGCGTTCAAGTTGCTCCGATTATTAGAATATTTGCAGGATAAAACCGAAATAAACGGGCGCTTTTCTGAAGATATTGTCCGTACTATAATATTCAATTTGTTATTAGAAACCGCAGAAATTATTAATTCAGAAAAAGAAAATACTTCTGAAGAAATTTTCTCTGAAGGGAATAACCTGTTCCTTAAATTCACACAACTTGTACAGAATAATGTAATCCGGCATAAAGACATTCAATATTACGCAGACCAGTTGTTTGTTACCGGGAAGCATCTTATTAAATTAGTAAAAAGAGCTTCCGGAAAAACGCCCCATGAAATCATCAATGAAGCCTTGTTAAAAGAAGCTTTTATATTGCTGAATAACCCCGGAATTACTTTCACAGAAATAGCTTATCAGCTCAACTTCAGTTCAGTTTCCGCCTTCGGAAGATTCTTTAAGCGTTATTCCTCACTTTCCCCTACAGAATATAGAAAACAGCAAAATTTATAGTTAAGGAAATTGAGTACAACTTTGGCGAACTTTGGCTTGCAGTAAAAGCCTGATATGGCAGTAACTTCGTTACAAGAATTACAAACAACTGCAATATGAACCCAATAACTTCAAAATTCGACAAAGTACTAAATGCTTCTCCCGAATACGGACATGTGAACCACGAACCGGATTCTAGCAAAGAACAACAACGCAACACACCACAAAAGTCTATGCCTTTTTCTGATCAGATCGGAAATTATCAAAGAAACAAGGGTATCCCTGTACAATCATATGATGACAGTAAGATTTATATTATAGGAAGTGGTATCGCTGGAATGTCTGCAGCTTATTATTTTATACGTGACGGGCATGTTCCTGCAAAAAACATCACCTTCCTGGAACAATTGCATATTGATGGCGGCTCATTGGACGGTGCCGGAAATCCAACAGACGGTTATATTATCCGTGGAGGCCGTGAAATGGATATGACGTACGAAAATCTTTGGGACATTTTCCAGGATATCCCAGCATTAGAAATGCCGGCGCCTTACAGCGTACTGGATGAGTACAGATTAATAAACGATAATGACTCCAACTATTCCAAAGCCCGGTTAATCAACAACAAAGGCGAAATAAAAGACTTTAGTAAGTTTGGACTGAACAAAATGGATCAGTTAGCTATTATAAGATTACTACTAAAGAATAAAGAAGAACTGGACGATTTAACAATCGAAGATTATTTTAGTGAATCCTTCCTGAAAAGTAATTTCTGGACTTTCTGGAGAACAATGTTTGCCTTTGAAAACTGGCACAGTTTACTGGAACTAAAGCTGTATATGCACCGATTCCTTCATGCTATAGACGGACTAAACGACTTATCTTCACTGGTATTCCCTAAATACAATCAGTACGATACTTTTGTAACTCCTCTTCGTAAATTTCTTCAGGAGAAAGGTTTTAATATTCATCTGAATACCCTGGTAAAAGACCTGGACATCCACATCAATACGGAAGGAAAAGTTGTAGAAGGAATTATCACCGAGCAAGATGGTAAGGAAGTAAAAATTCCTGTTGGTAAGAATGACTATGTAATTGTAACCACAGGTTCTATGACGGAAGATACTTTCTACGGAAATAATAAAACAGCCCCTATTATTGGTATAGACAATAGTACAAGCGGACAAAGTGCCGGATGGAAATTATGGAAAAACCTGGCTGCAAAATCAGAAATTTTCGGTAAACCGGAGAAGTTCTGTAGCAATATTGAGAAGTCTGCATGGGAATCTGCAACGCTTACCTGTAAACCTTCAGCACTTATCGACAAACTGAAAGAATACTCTGTTAACGATCCATATTCTGGAAAAACCGTTACTGGTGGGATCATTACGATTACAGATTCCAACTGGTTAATGAGCTTTACCTGCAACAGACAGCCACACTTCCCGGAACAACCGGATGATGTACTGGTACTTTGGGTTTATGCATTATTCATGGACAAAGAAGGAAATTATATTAAAAAGTCAATGCCGGAATGTACCGGAGACGAAATCCTTGCTGAGTTATGTTACCATCTGGGAATCGAGGATCAGCTAGAAAATGTACAGGAAAATACAATTGTAAGAACTGCATTCATGCCTTATATAACTTCTATGTTTATGCCAAGAGCCAAAGGCGATCGTCCAAGAGTAGTTCCTGAGGGCTGTAAAAACCTTGGACTGGTAGGTCAGTTTGTAGAAACCAACAATGATGTAGTTTTCACGATGGAAAGCTCTGTAAGAACAGCCAGAATTGCCGTATACAAATTACTAAACCTCAACAAACAGGTTCCGGACATTAATCCGCTTCAGTACGACATCCGACATTTGCTGAAAGCAGCAAAAACGCTGAATGATGACAAACCATTTGTAGGTGAAGGCTTGTTGAAAAAAGTCCTTAAAGGAACTTATTTTGAGCATGTACTTCCGGCAGGCGCAGAAGAGGAAGAAGAACACGAATCCTTCATTGCTGAACATGTAAATAAGTTCAGAGAATGGGTAAAAGGAATAAGAGGATAATAAATACTTTCAGAGGCGGTAATAGATTAATTACCGCTTCTGAATATTTGCATTAAAAACCAATTATAAAAAACATTTAATATGAACTTTCAAAACATAACCGTAGCAGGAAGCGGTGTATTGGGCTATCAGATTGCTTTTCAAACTGCATTTCACGGATTTAATGTAACCGTTTACGATATTAACGACGAGGTGCTGGAAAAAGCAAAAGCCAAATTCAACATTCTGAGTGAAGCTTATAAAACAGATCTGAAAGCAACACCGGAGCAGTTAGATGCTACTTTTAAAAATCTACAGTATACAGCAAATCTGGCTGAAGCGGTAAAAAATGCTGATCTATTAATTGAAGCTGTACCGGAGAGTCCACAGATAAAGATAGACTTCTACGAAAAGCTAAAAAGTGTAGCACCGGAGAAAACAATTTTCGCGACCAATTCTTCTACGATGCTACCAAGTCAGTTTGCAGAAAGCACCGGCCGGCCGGAGAAATTTCTGGCACTGCATTTTGCCAACGAAATCTGGAAACACAATACCGCCGAAATTATGGGACATCCAGGTACAGATAAAAATGTATTTAATGATGTTGTCGCTTTCTCAAAAGCCATAGGTATGGTTGCGCTTCCGTTACAAAAAGAACAGCCCGGATACATTGTAAACTCCTTGCTCGTTCCTTTACTAAGTGCCGCAACTAATCTACTTGTAAATGAAATAGCTGATGCGGAAACAATAGACAAAACATGGATGGTAGCTACCGGAGCACCGACAGGTCCTTTCGGAATTCTGGATATTGTAGGAATTACTACTGCATACAACATCAACAAAATGGCAGCAGATGCTACAAATGATCCTTTAAAAATAAAAACAGTGGAATATCTGAAAACAAACTTTATCGATAAAAATAAGCTTGGTGTTTCAACCGGTGAAGGTTTTTATACTTACCCGAATCCTGCTTATAAAAAAGATGATTTTTTAAAGTAAATTAGCTTCAGAATATTTTATAACAGCTAATCCCTGATATGGTTACACAAACTTCAGATTATATTCAGCACAACGGAATATCACAATCGAAAGCTACGGAATCTTTCTATACATTGTTTCGTCCGGAAGGAGGAAATATAAAAGGAACGCTCCTTATTTTGCACGGCATGCAGGAGCACAGCGGGCGTTATACTGAGTTTGCTCAATATCTGACTGAACAGGGATTAGCTGTTATCACTTACGATCATCTCGGGCATGGCAGAACAGCCAAAAACCGGGAAGACTTGGGCTTCTTCCATATCGAAAATCCGGCACAGCAGGTGGTAAATGATGCTGAAAATATAGCCGATTATCTGGAGAAATTATATCCCGACGTTCCACATTTTCTCTTAGGACATTCTATGGGATCTTTTATTGCACGCTGCTTATTGCAACAAGCATATTCCAGATTCAGCGGAGCCATTATTGTAGGAACAGGAGGCAAAGTTCCCGGTTCAAAATTTGGAAAGGCGATTTCCGCATTGTTAAATAAAATCACACCTCACTACCGCAGTAATTTTATCAACACTTTTTTCAATAAACAAAATAACCTGCGTTTCAAAAATGAGCCCGCAGAAAACGGTACTAACTGGCTTAGTGTTGACAGAAATAACCGACAAGTGTTTTTACAGGATGAATTATGTGGCATTCCTTTCAGTATCAATGGATTTTACACACTGTTATCGGTTAATGTAAAAGCTACGGACAGGCACTGGGCGAGAACTTTACCCCATACATTCCCTATGCTATTCATTAGTGGCAGCGACGATCCTATCGGTAATTTCGGCAAAGGAATTCAGCAGACCGTTTCAGATTTAGAACAAGATGGCTTTAAAGATATTAGCATGAAACTGTATACAGGAATGCGCCACGAAATACTTAATGAAACTGATAAACAGGATGTCTACAAAGACATTATCAGCTGGATTGGAAAACATCTTTAAAAGTTATCCACGAAGTCCTTTTGAAAAAAAGTTCTGAATAAAATCGTCAAAAGCTTTTTTATAGCTCCTTCCTATCGGAACAGATTGCACATCCACTACAACCTCATCAGGGCCAAATGCTGTAATATATTCTGAATTGATCATGAAAGACCGATGAATTCGGATAAAACCTTTGCCAGACAAGTAAATTTCCATCTCTGTCATTGTGCTTTTTGTAATAATCTCTGTTTTATTTTTCAGAACAACTTTGATATCGTTCCCCTGGCTTTCCAAACAAACTATATCTGACAATATTACTTTTCTTTGCAAGCCTTCAGATTTCAGAATGATAAAGTCTGCAGTTTCTTCTTTCTGATTATTTCTTAGTACCCTCTCTACAGAACGGAAAAAGCGTTCAAAGGTTATGGGCTTCAGAAGATAATCCACAGCTTCCAGCTCAAAACCTTCTAATGCAAACTCACGATATGCCGTTGTAAAAATTGTTTTAGGTCTCTGTGATAAAGATTTTAAAAACTCTATTCCGTTCAGATCCGGCATATGAATATCCAGAAACATAAGATCAACTGCCTGGGTTTGCAACAACCGATATGCTTCCATTGCATTTCTGGCGGTACCAACAATACAGAGGTTTTCGATTTTGGAAATATGATTTTCCAAAAGTTTTATTGCCAAAGGCTCATCATCTACAACAATACAATTAATCATGAAAGGCCGGAGTAATCAGTTCTACAATAAATCTGTTCTGCCTATGCAAAATACTAAATGTAAAATTATTTTTATAATACAATTTCAGTTGCTCCTTCATATTATCCAGTCCTATCCCGCCAGCATTATTTTCAATATTTGGGGGGCATGTATTTTCAACTATCAAAACGGACTGTTCCGGAGTTGTTTTTATATCAATATAAATTTCTGCTCCTCCACTCATCTTGCCGGCTCCGTGTTTGAAAGCATTTTCTACAAGTGAAAGATAAATCAGGGGTGGAATAACATTCGGGCTCTCCAGTTGTGTATGCAAATTCAGCTGAAGTCTTTCGTCATAACGCAGTTTCTCTAGTTCGATATAGTTATTTACAATCGTCAGTTCATCGGAAACAGCAACCATTTTATCCTGACCTTTGTATAAAATATAATCCAGAATATCCGAAAGTCGACTAATGGATTCTGAAGTTCTCCCAGGATCTAACAATGACAGTGAATAAATATTGTTCAGAGTATTAAACAGAAAATGGGGATTCAACCGGGATTTTAATGCTAGAAGCTCCAGTTCTGCTTTTTCCTTTAATAACTTTTCATGATTCTGCTTCTCATTACGATACCTCAGCATAAACATGACGGAAATAAAAATAAAAGCTCCGGTAATAATAGGAAGTGTATAATGGAAAAAAAGATATTTTAAATCTGTAAAAATGCTGAGCAATGTATCCTGTGGATAACTCACAAAGAAAGGCTCGGCTACATATATAATAAATAACCGGTTAATTACCGATATACCATATAATGACAATAGCAGATATACTGAGAATTCAACATATCTTCTGTTGTCAAAATACTTCCGGACCAGAATGTAATAAATAAAATTGGCACCTATAATCTGAAAAATCCAATGGCAGAAATCATAGATAATCATTTCACGGAAATCAGGATTCTCGTGCTCACCATAATTTCTGGCTGTAACAAGCAGAAATAAAGCAACCCAAAAGAATACCTGAAAATATAGAGATTGTCTGACAGGTTTTCCGGATAATATTTTTACCATACTCAAAATTAAAAATTCCGTCTCTACAATCAACACTACTGTGATAAAATCTGAATAATTAAGGATAGACAGCGCAAATAAAATGTCAAACGATTTTTAAAGTTATCCACATTAGAATTGGCGCTGTCTGTCTGCATGGACAAAATTCTGTATTCTATTTCTAAATCTTTGCTAAAAAAACAATGAATACTCCATCTGAAAGATTAAACGGGCTAGACCATCTGCGGGCATTAGCCATTATACTGGTGCTTATGTATCATTACCGGGCCTTTAGTCATCCTGCCTGGATAGACACTATTGGAAGATTTGGCTGGATTGGGGTCGACCTATTCTTTGTCCTGAGTGGTTTCCTTATATCCGGTCAGCTATTTGACAGCATAAAAAAATACAATAGCATTCCTCTCCGGTCTTTTTTTATCAAACGATTTTTCAGGATTATTCCGCCGTATTTTTTCACACTGTTTCTTTATTTCTGCATCCCTTTTTTCCGAGAAAGAGAAGCATTATCACCTTTATGGAAGTTTGTTACTTTCACTCAGAATTATGGACTAGACGTTATTAACCGTGGTACTTTTTCACATGCGTGGTCTTTGTGTATCGAAGAACAATTTTATTTATTCCTGCCCTTCTCTCTTTTACTGTTAATAAAAACCAAGAAACTATCGTGGATAATGTGGCTTGCTCCGCTTCTGATCATTATTTCAATTATTCTTCGTTTTATAGCATGGAATGAATACATTATTCCACATCTCAATTCCGATAAATTCTGGTTAGAGTGGTATATGAAAATTTATTACCCGACTTACACCCGACTGGATAGCTTAGCAATCGGCGTACTTATCGGCTATCTTCACCATCATTCAGCTACATTCAAAAGATTTATACATTCAAACGGAAATATTCTTTTCTTTAGTGGAGCCATTATTCTCGGCCCCTCACTTTGGTTCTGCAGTGATCAGGCTTCCATGCATGCTTCCATTTTTGGTTTTACGGCTGTAGCTATTAGTTTTGGTATCATTCTACTATCAGCAATTTCGGAATCCTCGTTTCTCTACCGTTCTCATTCATGGATTACAGTTCAGCTTGCCAGCCTGTCCTATGCTGTTTATCTTTCTCATAAAGGGATTATCCATATCATTCAAAATCTCACTGAAAGTTCTATAATTCCTACCTCCGGAACATTGATGCTTTTCATCTGTTTGTCAGGTTGTATCCTGACCGGACTTCTTTATCGCTATGTTATTGAAAGGCCTTCATCCCGGATTAAAAATAAAATTCTGGGTAAATAATAGTATGCTCCGTTCTAATTTCACTAATTTAGGACCCGATAATTTCAATGCACACGACAAAAAAACTGGAAGAATGGATCGATATGTATGGTCAGAAGCTTTTTGACCGTGCTTTCTATTTATTGTCTAACCGGGAAGATGCCGAAGATGCAGTTCAGGAAGTTTATGTCGCAGCCTATTCAGCAATGGATGGTTTTCAGGAAAAAAGTGCTCCACTTACTTGGCTTATGGGCATTTTACACCATAAAATTACAGACCTTTACAGAAAGAAGTATAAAGGAAATCCACAGGTAAGTCTTGATCATTTTTTTGACAATCATGAATTCTGGAAAGATCCCGACGGCGTTCTCCTGCAATGGGATATGAATGAAACTTCACTTCTGGATAACGAAGCTTTTAATGCCTATCTGAAAAAATGCATGGAAGAATTGCCGGACAGATGGCTTACATTGGTAAAGCTTACTTATCTACAGGAAAAAAAATCAACAGAAATTTGTCAGGAAACCAATGTTTCTCCGACTAATTATTGGAAAATATTACAACGCAGCCGACTCCAGCTTCGGGAGTGTTTACAATTTAACTGGTTCGGAAAAGGAAAATGAGCACCTTAAAGAAAATATTACATGTTCTGATACTGCCCTGCAGTAAAGCAACTTTTTTAATAGAAAAAAGGATGCATTCGCCATTGACTTTTTCTGAAAAAACTCAGTTGAATGCTCATTTATTTTTATGCAAATGGTGTATGGTTTATGAGAAAAAAGCGCAGTTTCTTCATGTGGCACTTCGCAATATGATCAGAAAAAAAGAATCTGAAGCAGCAATTTATACCATTGACAATAAACAACTTAAAGAAGAAGTACTAAAAAAAATAAAAAAATAATTACTTTCTGCTGTCAGGATTTTGTTTTTCTGCCGACTATAGTTCCAAAAGGAATATAAACCGCAAAAAACACAACGAATATGCTGACCAAAGTACCTTCTTCATCTAACCGCAATTTTTTAACTGGTTATTACATCTCACTCTACGGAGTAGCACTTGTCTTATTATGGATAGGAATTTTCAAATTCACTCCTACTGAAGCCACTGCTATAAAACCATTAGTAGAGAATCATCCGTTAATGGGATGGCTATACCATATATTCAGCATTCGGGGAGTTTCCAACCTCATCGGTATTGTCGAAATTCTGACAGGGCTGGCAATTCTATTTGCTCCTTACAGACATTTTTTCAGATTAATTGCTTCTGCAGGAATACTGATCACGTTCATTACCACCCTTAGCTTTCTGTTTACAACTCTGGGAACGTGGAGGATTGTAGACGGAATTCCGGTAACTGACTTTTTTATCCTGAAAGACCTTGTTTCTCTAGGATTCGGACTTATGATTTTACAATTCCCAATATACACATCAAAATGAAAAAAATAGCAACAGGTTTCCTGATCCTTATAACAGGACTTATATTACTCATCAGCTGGAAGCAGGACAAACCAGCTCCAAAAGCTAAAACAACGGCTACTGATCCCAAAATGCCGTCTGCGGACATTTATTTTGCCGGAGGCTGCTTCTGGGGAACCGAACATTTCTTTAAACAGGTAAGAGGTGTAACAGGAACTGAAACGGGCTACGCCAATGGAAACATAAAGAACCCCGATTATAAAACAGTTTCGTCGGATGACACCGGCTTTGCAGAAACAGTAAAGGTAACCTACAATCCTGATATTATCAGCCTGGATCTGCTAATAGAATTGTACTTCAAAACAATAGATCCTACCAGTATGGATAAGCAGGGAAATGACATGGGTACACGTTACAGAACGGGAATCTATTACAACAATAAAAATGACTTATCCACAATACAGTCTGATGTGAATAAATTATCAAAAGCCTATAAAAAGCCTGTTGTTGTAGAAGTAAAGCCATTGAAAAATTTCTATAAAGCGGAAGATTATCATCAGGATTATCTGGGGAAAAATCCCGGCGGCTATTGCCATATAGAACCCGGATTATTTGAATTGGCAAGAAAAGCCAATCCTCCTCACAGCTATCAGAAACCGGATGACAAAACACTACGCAACAAGCTAACTGCCGAGCAATATGAAGTAACCCAACACAATGCCACTGAGCAGGCATTCAAAAACCAGTACTGGAACGAGTTTCGGGAAGGAATTTATGTAGACATTACCACCGGAGAACCTTTGTTTGTTTCCACAGACAAATATGAATCAGGCTGTGGCTGGCCAAGTTTTTCGCGTCCCATTAGTGAGGCTCTTGTTCAGGAAAAAACAGATAACTCTCATGGAATGGAACGTACCGAAGTAAGAAGCAAAACCGGAAATGCACATTTAGGCCACGTCTTCAATGATGGTCCTCAGGATAAGGGTGGTCTAAGATATTGCATTAACAGTGCATCATTAAAATTTGTTCCGAAAAACGAAATGGAAAAACAAGGATATGGAAAATACCTTTCATTAATAAAACCAATAAAAAAATAAGCACAAACCAAAAACAACACTGCTATGAAAAAAGTATTTCTTTCAGCCATTCTAATGGCCAGTACAGCGGGAGTATTATCTTCCTGCAACGACAGTACCAACGACATGACACCTCAGCCACAACAAGGTACATTCACAGTGGAAAATGTAGTACAGACCAAAGATTTTGTACAAAGTGGTGACTTCCGCGGCGTAGGAAGTGCAACAGTACAATTACCCGTTGTACTTCCAGGACAGAGCATCAGCTTTAAATTCAATGCCGGGAAAGGCCAGCGACTAATGTTCGCAACGATGTATGGCGCTTCTAAAGACTGGTTCTTTGCACCTGAAAATCCGGGGATAAAACTATATAATGACAACGGAACTCCTGTAACCGGGGATATTTCTGCACAGATCAAACTTTGGGATAATGGCAGCAAAGATAATACTACCGGAAATGTGGAATCTAATCCTATTGCCATGGTTCCGAATGTTGATGCATCTAAACTGATGAAGCTTAGTCTGACTTATGACGACACAGCATCTGAATTCACCCTTAGCATGACCAATACTTCAGGAGGCACCATGAATGAGACTCCTTTCTCTCCGGGTGTTTGGGCTGTATCCAATATATTAGGCGGAAAGTTATTAAATGAAATGCCTTTCTATAAAGCCGGAGAGAAATCCAATCCTGAAATTACAGCTATTGCTGAAAGCGGAAACAATGCTTCTCTGGCAACCAAAACAAAGAGCAATACCGGAGTTATTACAGGACTTTCGCCTGTATTGGTTGTGGTTTACAAAGGAGATACAAATCCTATATACAAGGTTGGAGCAAAGGATATGGGAATGGGATTAAAAGATATTGCCCAGAAAGGTGATGCTACAAAACTAAAAGATGCTTTAACAAGACCCGGCGTCAGTGTTTATGTATTAGGAAGTGCTCCTATAGCTCCTGGTGCAAAAGTTTCTGCGAATATTACCACAACTCCCGGAGATAAAATTGCCTATGTAACAATGTTTGGCTATTCAAATGACTGGTTCTATGCTAATGAAAGCGAAGTTACAGCAAATACAAAAGGAGATCTAACTGCGAAGACTGCATTATTCGATGACGGAACTGGTGTAGATCAGTATCCGGGTGCGGGAAATAAGCAAGCTTTATTTGGCGGTACTCCTGCTCCTGAGGATAAAAATATTATGAAAGTTGATAACACTTATCCAGTACCGCAGGTTTCTTCTGTACTGAAAGTAACTTATCAGTAATTCATATATCAAAATCTAAAAAAATCCGGCTGCTATATGCGGCCGGATTTTTGATATTTACAATTATTAATCTTTGAATCGGATGATTCTTCTTAGAATTTATAAGTAATACTTCCCAATACATTTGCCAGCTTCTGAGGGTTGGCTGTAGTATAACCAATCCAATAATGCTGATTGGTAAAATTATCAACTTTTACACCTATTCTGAATTTCTTGGTATCGTAGTATGCATTAGCATTCATCACAAAATACTTAGGCAGTATAAAACTTCCTTGTGCTGTATTTACTATTTTGTTATCACTTGCATAATTTCCGCCAATTCCAAATCCTAAGCCTTTAAGCTGACCATCTACAAACTGATAACTTGCATTAAAGTTTGCTAACCAAGGCGAAGATGCTGTATTAGGTCTGTAACCAACATTATCTCCGCTTGTAAAGCTCATATCATTATAGCTAACTCCACCTATTAACGAGAATCCTTTTACCAGATAAGCATTTACTTCTAACTCTACTCCTTTACTGGTAAGTGCCCCGGCTTGTGACTGGATAGCAATATTCCCAAAATAACCTGTAGTAATCAGAGAGTTTTTCACATTAATGTTATAGTAGCTTACAGATGCGTTGATTCTCCCTTTTATGAGACTTGCTTTGAAACCTCCTTCAAACTGATTTGCCATCTCCGGCTTGGAAAGAGCAATTGATCCTTTATCATCTGTATTGATATATCCATTACTTTTAAAACTATTCTGATAGTTTCCAAATACAGAAAACTGATCTTTTATAATTTCATATATTAATCCGAACTTCGGGGACCATGCTGATTGCGAATAAGCTGCAACAGCCGTTTGTCCTCTGTTCCCGCCATTGAATTGGTTGCTTTCATAGCGAACAGATGCTAAAACATTAAGCCCCTCTACCGGTGTCAAAACATTGGAAATATAACCACTATAAGTATTTAGAACACCAGAAGAAGGCCAGCTATTTTTACCATTAAAATCATATCCAGGTTGATTTCTTAACTCATTATATTTTGCCCCAAGTGTTTTATCATTCAGTGCAGAATAATCCCCTCCTCTGAAAGGTACCCAGTCAAAAGCACCTATAAATACAAACATCTGATTATCATTTGTTCTCATATAGTCAAATCCAGCAACTGTTCGGTTTCTCATACTGCCAAATTTATAGTCAAAATTAAAATTCTGCTGAATCTGGAAGAATGTTTTCTTACTGTTAACTGTTGATTGGTCCGCTCTAACAACACCAAGTTCTGAATCCGTAGCAACTCCGGTTACTGTAGCTTTAGGTGCCACATAGAAATACGGATTAAACCCATCTGAATAGGAATAAGAATTACTGATATTGGTAGATGATCTTATATTATCGTTAATTTTCACATTCACCTGCCCAAATAAATTTCTTACTCTTGCCGTAGTATAAAGACCAGAACCCATATAAGAATTTTTATAATCCAGTCCCAGTTTTTCCACATCTTTCATATTTTTCCCCAAAGCCGGAGAAAGATAGAAAAATACCTGTTCAGGAGCTGCTCTCGTTTCAAAGCCTTCATATTCCAAGTTAATATCCAGAACATCATTTATTTTATAACGAAGTGAAGGTGTAAAAGCAAAATAGGTATTTCTGGCATTTCTATTTTGGAATGTTCCTTCTGTTGTGTAGGCTGTATTTACACGGAACATCAGTCTTTTATCTTTTGTCAGCGGCGTATTCACATCTGCCTGCGCTCTGTAATAATTATAGCTGCCTCCTATTAATGAAACCCTTCCCTCCAATGTTTCGAAAGGCTTCTTTGTAACCCTGTTGACTACCCCCCCATAAGAGGTTACATTACTTCCGAATAGAGTTGCAGAAGGGCCTTTCAGTACTTCTATTTTTTCAATATTTACAGCATCCATAGATGTAGTAACCGGCGCCACTAAACCATTTCTCATAGAATTGGTAGAAATAAAACCTCTTAGGTTAATGTATGCACCTCCGTCCCCTGCTCTGTTATTGGCACTCCACATTCTTTGCACTCCGGTCATATTCCTAAAGGCATCATCAACTGTATAAATTAATTGATTATCCAGTACGACTTTATCTATTGAAGAATAAACTTGTGGATTTTCAATAGATTTCAGTGGCATTTTATTCGCATAATCACTATCTTTTTTGATATAGGAATTGATGATTACCTCATCGATTTTCTTTGCATTTACAGTATCTCTTTCTTGTGCATAGGCAAGAACGCCTGATAACAGAACTGCATTCAACAATACTTTTTTCATAATAAGCTCAGATTTTTTATAATAGTTATTTCTTAATTTTTTTTATAATAATGCTTCACGATAATAATGATGGGAATAGTCAAAACGATGCAAGCGAGTACATCCCAGATTCCTTTCCCAATAAGAGCTGATATAAGCCCATAAAGAGAAAGTACAGCCAGTAAAACAGGCATTCCCCAGAGTCTGAATATTTTCTTATTCATGGTTTTAGTTTTTAGAAAGGTTTTTCCAATGTTTCTTTTCAGATTTTCTGCGGGCAATCCACAAGTAAACACCTGTGATCAATACAACAATGCTTAGAAAATCGAAAACACCCCAGATTATTTTCAATGCCATTCCTCCATAATTACCAAAATGCAGGGGCTGAGAAAGAAATAATGTATTCACATACCAGGGCATCGCACGCGAATCTGTGACTACACCTGATTTGGCGTCAATAAGTACCGGCATCAGTAATCTGGATGTTACCTCCGTATTACCTTTCATAAATACTGCATAGTGGTGTTTGCTGGTAAACAGTGTACCGGGATAAGCGACAATACTCACCTTCATATCCGGAACTTTTGCTTCAGCCGTATGTACAGCTGATTCTAAAGAGCTTAATGTACCTGTATAAGGTTTTTCATTTTTATAAGGGGCCGTCATTTCAGCTAATTGCCCTTGCTGCCAAAGTCCTACGATTACATCGGACATTGCATTAATTACTCCGGTTATTCCTACTACAAGCATCCAGGCCATTACAACAATTCCCAACAGGTTATGGGTATCCAGCCATTTCAGTCTTTTGGATTTACCCTTACGTACCATTCCAAAATCAAAGTTTTTCATAATAGGTCCATACAGTACAATACCCGATATAATGGAAATCACAAATAAAATTCCCATAAGTCCCAGAAACAATTTCCCGGGAATTCCTGCAAAAAGGTCCACATGAAGGTGCCGGACAACACTCATAAAACCTTCGTCTTTAGGCTGTCCTAAAACCTCTCCGGTATATTCATTTAGTATCAGAAACTTACTTTGTTCTGGTGGTGAATCCGGACTTTTTACCACATCAAATAATACCTGATTAGGATGATCGTTCTGATCCCAAAATGCATAGCGTGCATGTTCTCCGGGATATTTGGCCTCAGCTATTTTTGCTAGCTTATCAAGATTTATTTTCTGGGTTCCGGGCGGAATAACAGCTTCTTTATGCTCTGTTAAATATTCATCGATCTCCTCATGGAATATAAGAGGCAAGCCTGTTATACAAAGTAACAGGAGGAATAATGTGCAAATTAAACTGGTCCATTTGTGCCATTTGAACCAGCGCTTTGCTGTTTTAAGCTTCATCAAGATTTTTTTGCAAATTTATTATTTTAAATTATTCTAAATTAATATACATGTTTAAAATCATATTTTTTCTTCAAATAATTCTGATAATAGCTCTCACTTACATGTGATTTTATCCGATTATTGTAACTTTTCATCAATGAAACCGTCCTATTTATAAATATCTTTAAACTATAGTATCATGACAGAAAAATCAATGAAAAGGAAACTAGACTTCCTAACCACTTATGTAATAGTTAGCTCACTGGCATTTATTATTTTCATACTCAGTGGCTTCAGAGACAAAGAGAAAAAAGAAAACTTTGATGAATTAACTGTAAAGAAGATTAATGTAGTAAGTGAAAAGGGGGATCTGCGTATGGTGATTAGTAACGAACACCGCCAACATCCGGGAATTATGAATGGTGAAAAACTTCCGGACAGAGAACGATCTTCAGGAATTATTTTTTTCAACTCTTCGGGTGACGAATGTGGAGGTCTGGTCTATGATGGCAATGAAAAAGATGCCGGAATGGTACTCTCTGTGGATAAGTTTAGAGATGATCAGATTATGCAACTTCAGTATATGGAAAACACTAAGAATTATGACCGGAAATATGGATTGCAGATCTGGGATTATCCGAAAGAAAAAACATTCAGTGAAAGAATGAAGAGATTCAACGCATTGGACAAGCTCAAGAACAAAGAAGAGCAGCAACAAGCTCTAAAGAAAATGAAAGCAGACAGCCTTCTAATGGAAGACCGCCTTTTCATCGGTAAGAACTTCAACAAGGATGTTGGCTTGTTTATAAAAGACCAGAAAGGAAAACCAAGAATAAAAATATATGTTGATAAAAATAATGAAGCCAAAATAGAACTTCTTGGTGAAGATGGAAAACCCGTTAAATAATGTAATAATCAACCTTGATAAGATAGCGTTCCTCCGGAATGCTCTGGATTATTGTGACTATAGGTTCTATGGAGATAAAGTTCCTAAAGGAACTTATCTATACTTTGATGAATTATACCTTTCTGCATAAAATCACAAAATATTAAAAATCAGAAACTCATAAGAAGCTCCAGAGGAGTCCAATCTGTGTAAAAGTATGTGTCCCGGAAAGTGAGTATTCCTCTATACCTCTTTCTTGAATTTGTATCTGTCCAGATCCACATTAAAAACCCGCTGAATAATTATTCAGCGGGTTTTTTATAAAAATTAAAGATAAAATATAATGCGTCAAGTTTTGACGCCACCCCCGATTACATTTGCTCCATAACCAAAACAACCAACATTATGGATAAGATTACACAAACACACATTGGAAAACTTCACCCCGCGATAAGGGAGGAAGTCATGCAGATTATCAGGGATTGCGATGCGGCATTGACCGGAAGGGCAAAAATAAGAATTACACAGGGGCTCAGAACTCATACAGAACAGGCTAAACTATTTGCACAGGGCAGAACTGCACCAGGATTAAAAGTAACGAATGCAAGACCTGGACAAAGTATTCACAATTATGGTCTGGCTGTGGATATCTGTCTGATTATTGATGGCAAAACAGCGAGCTGGGATATTGCAAAGGATTGGGATGGCGATCGTATTGCCGACTGGCAGGAATGTGTAAAGATTTTCGCCCGCTATGGCTGGGAATGGGGTGGAAACTGGAAGACTTTTAAGGATTATCCGCATTTTGAGAAAAAAAATCTCCGCACCATATATGGCATTATTTCCACAGACTGGAAAGTACTTTCAAAAATGCCTAAAGATAAATCAGGATACATCCTTATTTAAATTAATCAATAGCTAAGGCATAAAATACACTGCCCTCTCTCCTTCTTCCCACACAAAAGTTTTATCGTCAGATAATGACTCAATGTATGACCAGAAAAATCTCTGATTTTTCCTTTATGCATGATATTCTGGAAATTCCCGAATGATCTTGCATTCAAATTAATTAAACCAGACAGCGTTTCATACACCCATTTTTAAAACAAACATCAAACAAAACATTATGAAAAAGATTTGTATCCTCTCCCTTGACGGGGGAGGCATAAGGGGAATTATCTCCTGTATTATCCTCAGATATATTGAGGAACAGCTTCAGAAGCAAGACAACTCCCAAAATAAACTGGGTGATTATTTCGACTTGGTAGCCGGAAGCAGCACCGGTGGCCTGATTACATCGATTATGCTGTATCCGGATGAAAACCGAAAAGCACGTTATTCCATACAAAAAGGTTTGGAACTGTATTCAGAAAGAGGAGAAGATATCTTTCAGGTTTCTTTTTTTAAGCGTCTTATCAATCCTTTTGGATTATTCAATGAAAAAATATCGCAGGAAGCGTTGGAAAAAAATCTTAATGACTTCTTCGGAAAATTAGAATTAAAAGAGCTGATAAAACCATGTCTGATTACAAGTTATGATATAGAAAACAGAAGGGCAAAACTTTTTAACTCTGCCGATGCCGGTATTAGCACAGATAACTTTCTTGTCAAAGATATCTGCCGCGCTACTTCTGCCGCTCCTACATATTTTAGTCCGGCAAGAATTCAGTCTCAATATGGACAGAATTTCAGTCTTATTGATGGTGGGGTTTATGCCAATAATCCGGCTTTATGTGCTTATGCCGAAGCCCGAAAAATGCCATTCGGTCAAATTTTTAAAACCGATCAAAAGCCAGATTATCCTACAGTAAATGATATGATGATTATTTCCATCGGAACAGGATCTGAAGCGAAATCTTATCCATTCAAGAAAATGGAAAATGCAGGAAAATTGGCATGGATAGGACCTTTAATAGACATTCTTCTTTCTGCCAATGCGGAAACTGTAGATTATCAGCTTTCTCAAATGTTTCAGACACTGGGAAGCCGTAATCAGAAAAATTACTACCGGATTAATCCTTCTCTGAAAAACGCGTCTCCATCTATGGACAATGTAAGGGAAGAAAATATTGAAAATCTTATTCAGGCAGGTCTCGCTTATATCGACGAGAACAAAGAAATGCTGAATCAGATTGTACAGAAACTCATCCGGAATAAAGTAGGCTAATGATTAATGGTTGTCGGTTATCGGTGGAGGGTTAATTAAACTTTAATCCCCGATAACTGGCTAACCTCAGTTCCATATACTGATAAATCAGACAATTTTCCAAGAAACAAAAAAAGCAAGAAACTTTTTTTTAATGCGTCAAGTTCTGTCGCCACGAGCCGTGATCTTTGTCCTAATGGTTATCAGTTGATGGTTGACAACTGATAACAAACAACCAATAACTCACTCCCCTTCTCATTTAAAACCTTATACCTATGAACATCACAAAACCGCCTTAACAGGCAATTACAAAAATCAATTCATTATTAACCTTAAAAATAAAATATTATGAAAAATCTTATTAACCTTTTACTACTGACTTCAGTAGCATTTATCAGCTTATTGAAAGCCCAAACCGTTCAAACATTTACCTCAGCAGGAACTCAGGATCAATATGTTCCGGTACTATTCAGCTTTAACAATAAACCATTCTCTATTTCCCGACCGGGGGTACATGAAAATCGGGGTTGGCTTGCTTATGGAATTGCAACAATCAACGGAATTGGCTATGCTTGGGGATCCGGTAATACGATGATTAAACTGGAAAACTATACTTATGGAATGAAAAATAGTGATTATACAGGCGGAGTATACAGCTATATGGGAAAAGTATTAGCAGAATGGGCCGAATCTGGTATTATTGTTTACCTACGGGGAGGTACCACCTATAATACAGATGGAATTGTACAAAAAAATGACGGAACTTATACTGCAAATGCAGGAACGCAACAAAGTCTTTCTGCAGTTCCTATCACCGAACCTGGATTTAATATTTCTCCAGGAGTATATGTTTCCAATTGGGAAATTAGTGCTAATACACAAAGCATAAATATAGACAATCTGTATGGTAAAAATGGAAACGTTGGTATTGGCACAAAATCTCCTGCAACAAATCTGGAAGTATCGGGCATAATCCGAGCTTCAAGCAGTAATGATGAAGGAGGTTCTATTGATATTTACAACTCATCAAAAACAGGTAGTAATATCAATACATGGCGCATATACAATATGACCGGAGGCTATGGTAATTCACTACAATTCTGGGCCTACTCTGCAGATCAATCTATATACGGTCCAAGATTAAAACTAGGGGACAATGGTGACATTGCTATGTATGGCAAACTAGAAGCTAAAGAAATTAAAGTGACCACTACCCCAACAGCTGATTTTGTTTTTGAAGATTCTTATCAGCTTCCTAATCTGGAAAGTGTGGAAAAACACATTAAAGAAAAGAAACATTTACCTGAAATAGCTTCCGCAGCAGAAATGCAAAAAGATGGGGTCAATATCGGCGATTTCCAGATTAAACTTTTACAGAAAATTGAAGAATTGACACTTTATTCTATTGAGCAGAATAAACTAATCAAAGAGCAACAAGAAAGGCTTAAGAAGCTTGAAGAAAAACAAAACATCAAACCATAAAAAATCAATATTATGAAAAAATTACAAATACTAAGTTTATTATTACCCACATTATTCTTTGCTCAACAAGAGTTCTCAGAAATAAAGATAAAAAGTTGGTCACCTACAATTTATTTACAAAGAAGTTATCTGGAAGGTGGATTTACTCAGGGAATACAAACCCAACTCATGGATGGAACTAACAATTGGTACTTTGGAAATCTTGGTACCGGAGAATGGCGGGTTTCTAAGGGTAATTGGGAAAATTCTAAGTTTTCAATTATTGAAAATGGAAATATTGGGATTGGGACTACCAATCCCACAGAGAAACTATCCATTAAAGGAAATATATCCGTACAATCTAATCTTACAAATACAGGCCCCAGGCCACAAATTGCAGCAGGAACTACTGAAGGTGAAATCAGAGGAATCAGCAATAGTGGAAACGACATGGACGATGGCTTTCTTCGTTTAAGTGCTGGAGGAGGAACTAATGTTATTACTAAATCCTTTATTGATCTATCAGGTTATACAGCAGATACATCTGATAGGCATAAGAATATTACAATGGGTACTAGTGGCATAGAAAGACTGCGGATCGATGCTAATGGAAACATTGGGATAGGAACTACTAATCCTCAATCTAAATTAGATATCAATGGCAATATGACAATAGCTTCCGGATCAGCCATACAATTAGCTGGTAATCAACCATATCATGGACTCCAATATTCTAACACAGGCTTTGCCAATACTTTTGTAGACGGTCCTGTGTTATATGGATGGTCAGGAGGCGGGTTAGGAATAAAAAAAGAAATTGGTGAATGGCTTGCTTTAAAATGGAATGCTGAGGGAAATGTTGCGGTCTCCAACAAACTCGAAGCCAAGGAAATTAAAGTGACCACTACTCCAACAGCTGATTTTGTTTTTGAAGATTCTTATCAGCTTCCTAATCTGGAAAGTGTGGAAAAACATATTAAAGAAAAGAAACATTTACCTGAAATAGCTTCCGCGGCGGAAATGCAAAAAGAGGGTGTAAACATCGGTGATTTCCAGATCAAACTTTTACAAAAAATTGAAGAATTGACACTTTACTCTATTGAACAAAACAAACTGAATAAAGAGCAATCGGAGTTATTGCGTCAGCAAATCCAAGTTAATAAAACACTGGAACAACGCCTCCAAAATCTTGAAAACAATAACCAAAAAAATTAAATCATCATGAAAAATAGCATATATATTCTTTTTTTACTTTTTGCCGTTTCATTGAATGCACAGGCATTCCAGCAAAAAGATTTCAGTATAGGTTTCCCACATGAACAACCCAATCAAGCCGTCGATATATTATTCGGAAATAGCTTTATCAATGGCTGGATCGAAGTCGATATCGCAGGCACATATAGCAATCAAAACAGCGTTGGAGTTATTAGAAAATTATTTCAAATTGGTGCTAATCCCTCTAACTCTATGTGGTATCCTCCAACATCCAGAATTGTAGAAGCTGCCGGCCCAATATTAGACAATATTTATATTGGAGACATTGTATGGGATTCTGCAATTAATCAATATAAATTAACGATTTACCATACCTCTCCTAATGGCAACCCTTACAATATCAGATTGATTCAACACAGTTATGATCAAACTGTTTTGGGATCTACTACTCTAGGTACAATCTATACCAATCCTTTGAATGGTAATAACAGACATAGTGTTTATTACAATGATAATGTAGGAATTGGTACAGTTACTCCTGAAAATGCAGAGAATTGGGGAAAAGTTTTGGAGGTCAAAGGCAATGAACATTCAAAGATAATCACATCTTCATCGAAAATCACAACAGGAATATGGTCTCATGACTATGGCTTTTATGGATCTCCAGCAGGCGGAATGGCAGGAACATCTACCAATCACCCTTATAGTCTAGTCACAAATAAGACTCCTAAAATGACTATTTCCACAGATGGTAATGTCGGCATTGGTACAATCAATCCACAAAACAAGTTAGATGTAAACGGGACGGTGCATGCCAAAGAAGTAAAAGTAGATATGGCCGGATGGGCTGACTTTGTTTTCGAAAAAGAATATCAACTTCCAACACTGGATGAGGTAGAACAGCATATCCATAAAAAGGGACATTTACCTAATATTCCCAATACCAAAGAGGTAATCGAAAATGGTTTATCACTTGGAGAAAGTCAGAAATTACTTTTACAAAAAATTGAAGAACTAACGCTTTATTCTATTGAGCAGAATAAGTTAATCCGACAACAACATGAAAGACTTAAAAAGCTTGAAGAAAAACAAAATATTAAACCATAAAAATCAACATCATGAAAAAAATAAGCATACTATTATTCTCCCTTCCATGTTTTTATTTTGCTCAACTGATAACTCCACAGGGACAAATTCAGACAAGTACAAATCCAGAAACTGGGAATATAGGTATTGGAACTACTACACCTGAAGAAAAGCTAGATATAACAAATGGCTTTCTTAAAATTGGCTATGTCAGCGTAGGGCATTCGGGGGCTAAATCTCCTAAAAATGCAGTAAGTTTAGGAAGCGATAATCACGGATCAGTTTTATTAGGATCAAACCTGTATTTAAACTATAATCCTTTTTCAAGTAGTGATCTAAAAACTGCCATAACACATCCTACATTAGCAGGTGCAGGAATTGTTATTCCTGGAAATAGCCAGGAGAATCAAGGAAGTATTATTTTCCATACCAAACCACCAGCTCCAACTACAACAGAAACCATATTTAATAGCCCTAGAATGATTATTAAAGAAAATGGTAATGTAGGGATTGGAACACTAAATCCTGAAAACTCAGAAAGCTGGAATAAAGTTTTGGAGGTAAAAGGAAATGAGACTTCCAAGTTTATTAATTCTACTTCCACCATCAGTACAGGAATTTGGTCTCATGAATATGGTTTTTATGGTTCTCCGGCAGGCGGAATGGCAGGAACATCTACTAATCACCCTTATAGTTTAGTCACAAATAAGACTCCTAAAATGACGATTGCCACAGACGGCAATGTCGGCATTGGCACAACCAATCCACAAAACAAGTTAGATGTAAACGGGACGGTGCACGCCAAGGAAGTAAAAGTAGATATGGCCGGATGGGCTGACTTTGTATTTGAGAAAGAATATCAACTTCCAACACTGGATGAGGTAGAGCAACATATCCGTGAAAAGGGACATTTACCCAATATCCCCAATACCAAAGAAGTCATAGAAAATGGTTTATCACTTGGAGAAAGTCAGAAATTACTTTTACAAAAAATCGAGGAACTAACGCTTTATTCTATTGAGCAAAGCAAACTGAATAAAGAACAATCGGAATTACTGCGTCAGCAACAACAGGAAATTCAGACTTTGCGAAATGAGATTAAAGTGATTAAAAAATAAAGCTTTTTCAAAATTTTGACAGCCACATAGGCACCTGAAACGAATCCGATAAAAAACACTTTGGATTTCCTCTCTATAAGATCCTTCAATTTTTCACAACCTTTTTAGCATACCGAAAATCCGGTGTGCCCAGGGCCTCTCATCCCAATATTTTTGATTCTTTAAAAATTTTTAAAACAAAAATATAATGCGTCAAGTTCTGTCGCCACGGGCCATGATCTTTGTTCCAGAAAGAAAAACACTAAAAAATAAAATATTATGAAACCACTAAAAAATAACAAAAGCAGATCACCTTAGAAACTTACTAACTAAATCAATTATTAACCTTAAAATAAATATTATGAAAAATATTACACCAATATTCTTAAATATTTTCAACCAACAAACTGTATTTACAATTTGCTATTTAACTAAAAAAATCAAATCATGAAAAAATATATTTTATTATTAATTACTCTTGCTTCACTCTTACATAAAGGGCAAGTATATTGGGCTGATAAAGCCTTTAAAAAAGAACCTCCAAAACCAGAACCTTTTAGCTTTAAAAATGATATCGATGATGAAAATGTAAATTTAAGTACCGGGATATTAGCCCCATCGATCCCAATAACGGTTTTAAACACTCCTAATTTATCTGAAAATATTATCCTGCAGTATGTAAAAGGTTCAGGAATCAGGGTAAATGATATCTCAAGTGATGTAGGCCTAGGTTGGGAACTTAACTGCGGAGGCTATATTTCAAGAGAAGTAAAAGGCTTTGCTGATGAGACATCATTATTCAAAAATGCAATGCCTGGAGTAAAAGGAACAGAACCCTCAGATACACCTAATCATCAAAAAGGAGTTAATGGTTGGTTAGATTATGCAGATTGGAACCCCGAAATCTTTAAAGATATTCCCGAAATAGGAAACTATATATTATCAAATCAGCCAATTTCCAACAAATCCTTGGCTCAGGCGATACAAGAGTTCTCTAATGATACCCACAACAGTAATTATAAAAATAGCATAAGAAAATTCATTGCTCAAAGTTTATCTAGTAATCCCTCCAAACCAAGTTCTGGAATTATGCCTCAGGGCTCCGCTGTCGCAGACATGGGCTCTATGTCCGGAATGGGCTGGGACTTAGTCAATGTTGATGGGGAGCCTGATATTTTTCACTTTAGCTTTGGTAAATACTCCGGTAAATTTATTTTTAACGGAAACAGAACCCCGGTTACAATACCTCATATTCCAGGACTTAAAATTGAATCTCCATTTGGGGAAACTAAAACAAACGAATGGATTTTCACCACTCCTGATGGAGTAAAGTATTACTTTGATAAAAACAATACCGAAATCATACACTCCGAAACAAGTAATGACCCCTATAAAAACGACTGGTCAGGAATTCAAACACCCGAGGATGAATCAATAAATGTGAATGAGTATACTTCAAAATGGTATTTATCAAAAATAGTACATCCTGGAGGAGAGGAAATAACCTATAATTATGAAAGTATTCCTGCTCTTATATATACGGAGGTAGCACATATACAGGAGGACTTTAATAAGCCTACCAAAATAGAGAACCCCAATAATTATGTATCTTCTCCTCCTTCTTATTTTTTGTATTCAAAAGATAAAGGTTTTCAAACACGTTTGTTGTCCCGGGATTCAAAAATTATTGTGAATTCTAAACGTATTACCTCTATTTCCACTTCAGAAGGAAATAAAGTATACTTTAATTACAACAAAGTAAGAGAAGATGTTAATCAGAAATTAAATAGTGGAAATACAAGAAAAGCGCTCTCGTCAATAGAAATGAAGGATTATAATGATCATACAGTAAAGAAGTATGTATTCAATCAGGATTTCTTTTTATCTACGGATAACTGTAGTGATGATACCTGCAAAAGACTAAAATTAAATTCGGTAGACCAGTTATCCCCAACAAATGAGCTTATCAACCGTATAAACCTTGGATATTATGAAGATCAGAAACTTCCTGCTAGAAACTCTCCTCAACAGGATTACTGGGGCTATTACAATAATAATACAACAAGTAATCTAATCCCTGAACTAAGAGGACACTCCGGAAATGTAAGAGACTTGGACGGTGCTGACAGATCTCCTTCTCCAGAACGTACAAAAGCATTTATTCTTAAAAATATAGGTTACAAAACTAAAGGACTTATTCAATATGATTATGAATTAAATACCTATAGAGATACCAGTAATATGCTAAATGAAACCAAGAATACTGGTGGACTTAGAATAAAAAGTATCATAAAGAAAACAGAAGAAAATCCTGAACTGGTAACAAATTATGTTTACGAGCTTCCAGATCATAAATCAAGTGGTGAAATTCCTTCTCATCTTTTATTTAGGAGTAATAATGGAGCGGGTAAATTATTTGATAAGCAGTATATTGAAATAGATGAAAATAACGGATCCAGTGCTATATATGTAATGCGATATTCTATGCCTAAGTATTTTTACACAAATGATCTGATCAGATATTCAAAAGTCACCATCTCAAAAACAGGCTTAGGATCTACAGAGTATAATCTTACCAGCTTTGGGGATTATTCCGATACTTCACCTCTACGTCTTATTTGGAAAGGAGACAACAACGATCATGGCTCTTTTAAAGCTGAAAGTAAATTTTTCTCTGCATATGGATTTGAAAATGAATCTACAGCACATCCTTTATTTCAGAAAACAAGACCTGCCAGTATATTTTCTGATAGAAGCTATATGAGAGGATTAATCAAAGGAATAAAAATATATGATGCTACTGGTGCTATAAAAAAAGAAGTCAATAATTTTTATGAGATAAACCCTCAAGGATATACTGCAGAAAAAATATATGGTATTGCTACATCTTCAGATGATTTATTTATCGCAGAAAACACTAGAATATCATCTGTATCATTCGATATATATGATCATACTGCAGACTGGTTTGTAAAAAACAAAACTACTGAAAAAGAATATTTTAATAATTCTAGTACAATAGAAAAAACTCAGGAGTTTAATTACAATCCACAAACTCATAATTTATCAGCTACAAAAGAGTACATTTCTAAAAATGGTGCTATTGCAGAAACTTCGTTAACAACAAATATAGGATATGCACAAGAAAAGGCAAATCAAAAACTTATTAATGCTAATATGACCGGCATTCCATTGTACACTTCTACACTTAAAAACGGAGTTATTACATCCAGTACTGAGATTCTATATGATAACATGGATAATCTATTACCCAGCCACATGATTTCATATGATTTACAAAATAAAGACGTCAGACAATCTGAACTTAAATATGACTTATATGACAACAAAGGCAATATATTGCAGTACTCATCTAAAGCAATAAAACCTATTGTAATCATTTGGGGTTATAATCAAACGCAACCTATTGCAAAAATTGAAGGCATTACCTATGCTGAATTGGCCTCAAAATTAGGTTTTACCAATAGCAACATAGGTTATTTAAGTCTGGATATTGTTATTAAATCTAATGCGGATGTAGATATTCCTACTGAACAAGCTTTAATAAGTGCTTTAGATGCCTTAAGAAATAACTCTGTACTTACGGATTATCAGATTACAACTTATACTTACAATCCGCTTATTGGTGTAACCAGCATTACACCACCTTCAGGAATACGCGAAATCTATAAGTATGATTCAGCTAACAGATTGGAATCTGTAAAAGATGTAAACGGAAACTTATTGAAAGAGTATCAGTACAAGTATAAAAGTAAAAATGAAAATGAAAATGCTTCATATTATAACACTGTAAAAAGTCAGACTTTTACTAAAAATAATTGTACACCAGGAACTACATCAGGAACTTATACTTATACTGTTCCAGCCAATAAGTATACCTCTACTATAAGTCAGGCTGATGCCGATCAAAAAGCACAAAATGATATTAATGCTAATGGACAAGAACAAGCTAATTTATTTGCGACATGTACCGCTTCACAATCCTGTATATTTAATCCGGTTACCACAGGTATTTCTGCTACATTTACACCATCAGGAACCAGCTTCGTTTATTATAACTTAAATTTCAATTCAAGTACTAAACCTTATTTCAACTTTGATTCTAAACAGAATCTTTTAATTGGAAAGATTGACCCAGGTTGTGCTCCTACTTCAACATTCCAAATCGGAAAATCGGAAGGTGGAAGATATTGGATGGTCACTATTGAACCATCAGGAAACTTTTATTTACAGCTTCTCAACGGAAGTGTAAACTCCGGTTCGTTTAGTATCTCCGATTCTTACTCAAAAAACGGAAGCATTAATTAAAAACACAAATTAATTTTTAATACGTCAAGTTTTGACGCCTTCAGCAATGATCTTTGCTTCAAGATAAGAAGCTAGAGGTTAGACTTTAGAAGTTAGACATTCAATGTCCAGCCTTATAACTTATTGCTTCTTTTCTAACCTCTATAACTTCTTTAATCTTATAACCCAAATCCTTACAATCTGTCAACCTTACAACTGAAAAACAAAAACACAAAAAGTAATTATTAATCTTTAAAACCCAAATCGTCATGTTTAAATTCAAACATTTTTATACCATGGGAATTCTCATGGCAGGGACCCTCTCATCCTATGCCCAGATTATTCTTACCAATCCGGTAACAGAACAAAATAAGTCTGTCACCGACCCCTACAGCATCAGGCTCCTGCCAGGATTCAATGCCACTTCGCCTGCCGTCAATAGCTTCAGGGCTTCTCTGGGAGCTTCTTCCAACCCCAACCCTACGCCAAATAATTATGCTCCTAATCCGACAGCTTCCATCTCGGTGAATGAGAATTACATTTACTCACGTACTTATCTGGCACCACGCTCTTCCTCAGATCCTGCTGCTCCTCAGCAGCAGAGTATCTCCTATTTCGACGGACTCGGCAGACCCAAACAGGAGCTTTCTATTAAATCCACACCCAATGGTCAGGATCTAGTATCCGATATTCCATATGACAGCTTCGGTCGTCAGGTACAATCCTGGCTTCCGGTTCCGATGAAGTCTGAAAACGGAAATATACAATCCGGAGTACAAACTGCCGCTGCTGGTTATTACAAAAAAACTGATGGATCTGTAGATCCTTTGGCTTATGGAGAGAAAACCCTCGAAAACTCGCCTTTGGACAGAGTTCTCGCTCAGGCTGCTCCTGGTTCTGACTGGGGCGGTAAAAAGACACAGTTTCAATATGCTGCTAATACCGATGGTGAAGTTTACCATTATACCACCAGTACTTCCTGGAGTAATAATGCAACAGTTTCTGTTCTTGGACTGAGTGGTACCTACGGAGCCAATAGTTTGTACAAGAATGTCGTTACCGATGAAGACGGAAATTCAACAATAGAATTCAAAAACGGACAGGGGCAAACGGTTCTGATACGTAAACAAAATGGTTCAGAAAATCTGGATACTTACTATGTGTATAATGAGTACAATCAGCTTGCTTTTGTTATTCCGCCTCTAGCCATTCACAAAGGTGTTGATGCTACACTCCTTAATGAGCTGGCTTATCAGTACCGTTATGATGGCCAGAACAGACTGGTGGAAAAGAAGCTTCCGGGGAAAGACTGGGAATATATGGTCTATGACAAACAGGACAGACCGGTATTAACCCAGGACGGAAAACTCCGCCAGCAAAACAAATGGCTCTTCACCAAGTATGATAAATTCGGAAGAGTGGCTTATACGGGACTACTAGACAGTGCTCCGGGAAGAGATGCTCAACAAAGCAATATGGTTAATTTTGGTGTTAATAACGAGGAAAGAAGTGCTTCCGGTTTTGCACAAAATGGAACAACTGTTTATTACAGCAGTTCAGCCTATCCTGTTACTAACTTTACTCTGTTAACCGTTAATTACTATGATGAATACCCTCCAGGAAGTCCGGCTGTGTTCAATGGTGCTTCGGTTCTGGGCTCTTCTCCAGTGAACGGAAGAAGTACAAAAGGGTTACCTGTAGCTTCTATGGTGAAGAATATTGAGGATAATGGCTGGACAAAATCTTATACCTGGTATGATGATAAAGCCAGACCTGTAGCCACAGAATCACAGAATCATCTTGGCGGTTATACAAGGACTAGTTCTATATTAGCTTTCTCTGGTGTACCCACCAGTACAACAACCTATCATAAAAGGGATGCTTCATCAGGGGAAATGGTCATGAAAGAAGATTTTTCTTATGACCATCAGAATCGTCTGGTAAAACATACCCATCAGCTAAATGGTGGCCCGGTGGAAGTTCTGACGGAGAATATCTACAATGAACTTGGACAATTAGAATTCCAAAATATTGGAAACGGTATTCAGTCGATCAAAAACGAATACAACATCCGTGGGGCTTTAACCAAAATGAATGATCCAAAGAATCTGCTGAATAAGCTTTTCGGATTTGAACTGAAGTATATTAATCCAGCAGGAACTTCTAAAAAGTACAATGGCAATATTGCAGAAACTGACTGGGCAACACAAAATGACGGAACACTAAGACGTTATAGTTACCAGTATGATGGAGTAAACCGTTTAAAAGAAGGAAACTATTCGGATAATGCCGGAGCTGCTGCTGGATCTTATGCGGAGAAGTTGAATTATGATCTGAACGGAAATATTACCGGATTGCAAAGAACTGGTCAGGGTGCCGGATTAATGGATCAGCTGAATTATACTTATGATCAGTCCGGAAACAGTAATAAACTGATTAGAGTGAATGATGCTTCGGGAAATGCAGCAGGTTATCCGGTAGGTGGAAATACAATTGCTTATGACATTAACGGCAATATGGTGAATCATCTGGATAAGGGAATCTCGAATATTGCTTACAATTACCTGAATTTACCAAGCAGTATTACAGCTTCCATAGGGAATACAGACTATATATACCGCGCGGATGGCTCTAAAGTCAAAAAAGTATTTGGGAGCAAAACAACGGATTATCTGGATGGATTCCAGTATGAAAATGGTGTATTGCAGTTTGTACCAACTGCGGAAGGTTATTATGATCTTACTAAAAATAAGTATATTTACAATTATACAGATCATCTTGGAAATGTAAGATTAAGCTACACAAAAGGTGCTTCAGGTGGAGCAGAGATCATTGAAGAAAATAACTATTACCCGTTTGGATTAAAACATCAGGGATACAATTCTACTTCCTTAGCTAATAATGCTTATCAGTACAAATACAATGGTAAGGAATTGCAGGAAACGGGAATGTACGATTACGGGGCAAGAATGTATATGCCGGAATTAGGGCGTTGGGGGGTTATGGATCCACTGGCGGAGAAATATCAAAGTATGTCTCCTTACAATTATGTTGCTAATAATCCAATAAATGCAATTGATCCAGATGGAAAAAGTATTTCTCCTATCTTTGATAGTAACACTGGAAATTATCTTGGAAATGATAGTAAAGGATTCCTTAGCGGAGAAGTTCTTTTTATGGATAAGAAAACATATGAACAATTATCTAGTAATTCAAAAAATGGGGTAATAGATCATGATGTTGCAGTTAAAAATAGTACATCAATCAGCAAACTTGATGATTCTAAACATAGTTTAGTGTTATTTGGAAAAGCAACAAACTATATTAATAGGGCTTTATATCAGGCATATTATGGCGAAAATATTAAAGATAATTTGAAAGATGGATACTCCGGTGCATATTCTCTTAAATTAGGAGTTTCAACACCAAATCTATCAAAAGATGGAACACCAAGTACTAATGAAGAAGGAGCTTATGGCTATTGGTATCCATATACATCAAGTATTGATTATGTAGGTCAAAATTTTGATGCAAGAAAAGAACTAAATACATCAGCGAATATCTTTAGTAATTTTGAACATGAATTTCGAGGTCATGGAGATAGGTCTGGTATTAAAATTAATTTAAGTAAAATGGATGAATATTATAATTTTTATGAACATAAAGCCATTTATAAAATGCAAATGAATAGTAAGAATTTTCCATTTACAACAGGTAGTTATAAGCAGAATATAATTAATAGAAATAAATATTATGATCAATATCCATTTCCTAAAAAAAATAAATAAAGTAGTCATTTTCTCATTGTTTGCCTTTTTAAGTTGTAGTAGTGATAAAAAGGATAGTCTAGATTTGAGTATTAAATTTATTGGTCAAAAATTATATTTGAAAGAACCTGATTCAAAAGGAGAATATATGACTCCTCCAATAATAAATTGGAATTTTACAGTAAAGAATAACACTAATGTTTATAAATTGTTTATCGACAAGTATAATAGTGACGATGAAGTTCAATCACGATTATATATGATAGATACTGTAAGGAATAAAATTTTACCACTACATGCATCATCAATATATAAATTAGGGCCAAACGATGTAAAGGAAATAACAGTTTCTGTTCCATTAAGGAATGAGTTAGACTTCTTTAATTTCCCCAAGAATTTCTTTGATAAATTAGATTATTCGGAGGATAGTATTAAAATCAAGAAGATTGGTGATAATTTGATTAAAAACTCCCTAATAATATATATACCAAATAATTCTGATATAAACATCTATAAAAGAACAGGGGAAAATAGATTACAAGAGATACGCAATCAAATTATTATTGTAGATAAGTAGAATTAACATTCAAAAGGCACGGATTTTTAATCCACCGCTGGCGCGAGCTTCCAGCTCGTGTTCTAAATGGCAAATAACAATAAGCAAAGCTAACTCATGAAAGTTAGCTTTGCTGTTTAATCTAATTCTTTAATTTTATAATAGAGGAGAAAATATAAATTTCATGAAAAATAAGTTTTTGCTACGGTATTCTGGATTGATGTTTTGACCAGAATGGAATATTTTGATATTGTTATTAATGCATTAGATTATTGTAGAAAGAATATGGATCCTTGGGAATGGAAGTATAGTAGTGCTAGAAATTATTGTGATTACTATCAGGAGATATTTGAAATAGATGTAAATTTATAAAAGGACTTTGATTAGCACGAGCAAGATGCTCGCGCCAGCGAGGGCTTACATTATTTGGAAACCAATATGGATTAGCTTCGAAAATTGCTTCGAAAAATTCTCCTAATCTCATCCCTTTTTCAGGAAACACAAGAGGACTAGATAAAGGAGTAACACCAAATTCTATTTATACTTATTTAAGTAAAAACGGAGAAATTGCAGTATCTAACTATATATATAATAATGAAGGGGAATTAACATTTCAGGTTGATTTTAAAAATCACGGTAAAAATTGGCTATCAGGACATGGACATAAAATGTCAATACCTGGAGATCCATCAACAGGTCATACAATAGAAAATCATATTCATCATACCCTCGTTCCTGTTGAATACAAAGTCATTCCACCTAATACAACATATTCACAGCCTTTAGGAAAATAAAATCAAATACTATGATAGAACAAATAAAAAACAATTATGAATTATTTTCAGACGCAATTATTCAAGAAATTAATTACTTTAAAAGAATGAATGTAAACATATCTGAAGTACATATTAATCTATATAATTGGGCAACTGATAATAGAGAAAATATTATTTTAATATTTAAGGATATTACCTTATTTAGATTTTGCAGATACCCTAATTTAAGTAACTCAGTAATTTCTAATGCTTTAATAAAAAAAGAAAAAGAAATAATTACTTTTGATTTTTTTCCTATTTATTACAGCGATTCACACATTGAAGAAAATAGCAATTCTGATTTTATAATTAAATGTAAAGAATTGGAACTCATAAAAAATTAAAGTTATAAAAACACTTATCAAGCTGCCTTCTCAGGCAGCTTATTTTATTAAAAGACTATATTCTCATTAATACGAACGAAACGCTCACATCAATACAGCTTTTCTGAAAGAAAAACAGTCAAAATATAATCGATTTTCTGGGTTCAAGACCGGGTTAAAATAAACCTCTTTTTCCAAAAAAGTTATCCACAAAATATAGAACGACACATCTTGTCGCTCTACTCCTTTATCTTTGCTATCTAAGATTAATGACTACGAAACCTGCTTGATTTCAGTGATCATGGAGGTTGAGAGTGACCATAAAACAAACATAACCCCATGAAAAAAGATTTCTATCTTACCCGCTATGCTCTTATTATTAAGAGATTAGAAAGCTCTCCTGCAACTTATGCACAACTGGAAGAGTATCTGTTGGGCTCCTTCGAATTTCAGGATGCCAAGATCACCGGCTACTCTATCCGGACCCTGCAAAGGGATATTAAAGAAATCGCCAGCCTTTTCAACCTTAATATCCACAACAAAAAGAAAGGCGACAACCGTTATTACATTGAGAGTCGACCGGTAATGGAAATCGACGAGTACAACCAAAAACTTCTGGAATCTTTTCAGATCAGCAATGCCCTGAACCTGCATCCCGACTTCTCTTCGTTTGTATTCTTCGAAACCCGTAAACCTACCGGACTCGAGCATTTCTATGATCTGTTTTTTGCCATTCGTAATAAAAGAGTGGTCACATTCGAGCATTTCAGCTATCAGACCCGGCTGATGACTTCCCGCAAGGTACAGCCCTTAGCCCTGAAAGAATCTAAAAACAGATGGTACCTGATTGCTGTAGATACCAAAGACAAAGCCTTGAAATCTTTTGGACTGGACAGAATTAATTATCTGGAGGTAAGCAATGGAAAATATCGTGAAAAGTACAATCTGAACTTTAAAGAACATTTTCAGAATGCCTTTGGTGTGATGAATCTTGCAGAACAAAAACCTGAACGCATTGTACTGAAATGTTCCCGTCATCAGGGTGAGTATATCCGCAGCTTTCCGCTGCATACTTCACAAAAAAGCTTCAGAGAAACGCCACAACATATCTGGTTCGAGTTTTTCCTGCATCCTACCTACGATTTTATGCAGGAAGTTTTATCTTTTGGTCAGGAAGCCGTAATATTGGAGCCTGTATGCCTCTCAGAACAGATTACAGCACATCTGAAAAATGCTTTAAAAAATTATGAATAAAATAACCGTTTGATGATAATAATTCGATATTTTTGTAAAACACCACTCACACAATTAGTATGAAATTATTTAGACTCTTTGCTCCGGCACTGATCGCTATACTCTTCAGCATGTCTGTAAAAGCGCAGCAAAAGGCGACAGATTTCCTGAGTATTCCTGGGCCTGTACAATTCAACAATGCCTCATGGAAACTTAACTGGTCTTCTCATCCGAATGCCAATTATTACAAACAGGAATATCTGACATCCGGAGAACAGACAGACAAATACAAAAAAATGCTGATGATAGATTATATCGCTGGCAATTACGCTGTAAAAGATATCGCAGGTCTAAAACTGAATGAACTGAAAAAACTAAAGGAAACCAATCCTATTGTTCAGTTTCAGATGTATGAAAACAATGGCGAGATTATTTTAGACTTTTTACTAAGCGCTAATGATAATAAAGGCAGTGTCGCTATTATCGAGCGCAATATTTACCGTTACCGTAGTGTTACCGATAGTTCTGGTAATCCTGGTATCGTTTTATTCGGACTTAGTGAAAGAGGATACGCTCCGGACATCGAAAAATTTCTGACGGATCTTAAATCCAACATTCAGACAAGTCTGAATGCCGTTTCCGCTTTCAATATTCCTCAGGTAAACCTGAAAAGCAAATAACTTTCTACCCAATTTATCAATCCTTATAAATTTAACCAGCCAATGAAAGCTGTTGTACTGAACGCTTTTGGAGATATCGATCAACTGGAAATCAAAGATATTCCTGTCCCTTCTATTGGAGAGGATGAAGTACTGATCAGGGCTAAAGCGATCAGCATCAATCCAGTGGATTATAAAATCCGCAAAGGTATCGGCTGGGCTCCAGAGTTATTGGTTTATGATCCGATTATTTTAGGCTGGGATGTATCCGGAATTGTAGAAGCTGTTGGTACAAAAGTAACACAGTTTAAAACCGGAGATGAGGTTTTCGGAATGGTTAACTTTACCGGACATGGTAAGGCCTATGCAGAATATGTTGCTGCTCCTGCTGCACATCTTGCAAAAAAGCCCCGAAATATATCCCATGAAGAGGCGGCAGCCAGTACTCTTGCAGCACTTACTGCATGGCAGGCTTTCAATAGTTATGGTAAACTTCGCCCAAATGATAAAACACTTATTCATGCTGCTTCCGGAGGTGTTGGCCACTTTGCAGTACAAATAGCCAAACATTTAGGTGCTTATGTTATCGGAACCTCATCGGCTAAAAATAAAGATTTTGTACTTGGATTAGGAGCAGATGAACATATAGACTACAAATCGGTAAAGTTTGAGGAGGTTTTGCAGGACCTGGATTTTGTATTGGATGCCATTAGTGGTGATAATTTTGCTAAATCTATACAGGTTCTTAAACCTTTTGGAACTATTATTGGACTTCCTTCGGGATACAAAGAAGAAGATGAGAAGGCAGCACGCTCCAAACATCTGCATGCCAGTTTTTATATGAAGGTATATTCCAGCGGAGCAGACATGCAGCATATTGCCTGCTTACTGGAAAGAGAAATTATAAAGCCGCATATTTATAAAGTGTATGCGCTGGACGAAATAAAAGAAGCTCACCAGCAGATAGAAAGCGGGACAACAGTTGGAAAAATCGTGGTTGGCATTTAAGAATTAGTCTAATTTACTTTACCGAAATACTTTTTGATTTCGGAACACGTTTAACAATGAATAAGGATAACAATCTGATTCCAAGCTTTATGAACGGGAAAAAATTAAAGATTGAAGAGGAAAAAAGTAAAAAAACAGATTATTTAGCATTATAATGATTTTTTTCACACATAAAATATTAGTTAAGATCATTATTTTTTTATAAATTTACAATGATATATTTTTATATATCGATTATTCATAATAATGAATAATCATTTCATCAAGTGTGTTTTTGGGAATCGTATTATTTATTTAATACGATTCTTTTTCATATTAGCATTTTTCATAATTTAGTAAATAAAGATGAATCATAATGATTTATAATATTTTTAATCAACACTAATGCTTTATATTGTATGAAAAACACTATTTTTTTAGCAATTTTATTTATTATATCATTTGCTAAATCGCAAACACATCGATACATTTACGAGCTACAATTCAAATATGATTCTACAGAAACCGACCGCGCCAAGCTCAATATGGTTCTGGATATCAACCCCAAAGAAGTAAAATTTTACGGAAGAGATTTACTAACAACTGACTCCATTAACAAAAAAACAGGAGGTGACAATAAATTTGTCGATATGTCCGGACAAATTGTAAAACGTAAAATAAACTCTTTTGAAAACGAGAATTTCACTACAATTAAATTTGGCTATTACACCTATAAAACAAATGATAAAGTAGACTGGAAAATTTCTAATGAAACTAAAAAAGTTCAGAATTACACACTGCAGAAAGCGACTACCGGATTTGGTGGCAGAAACTGGACTGCGTGGTTTTGCAAAGATGTTCCTTTTAACGAAGGTCCTTTTAAATTCCGTGGTTTACCCGGGCTGATTTTTGAAATTCAGGATGATAAACAAAACTTTATTTACACCCTTGTGAAAAGCCAGAATCTAAAAGAGACCTATCCTACCCAGGATTTTGTTGAATCATTTTTTGGAAACAAAGCTGTCCCGATTACCGAGCAACAGAAACAAAAGTTGTTTATGGAATACTACAATGATCCGTTTGCCTATGAAAGAAATAATTTCGCAAAAACAAATGCAGACTGGAAGATTAATATCAATGGAAAAGAAATACAAACCCTGGACGAACTAAACACACAAACGAAGAATATGCAGGAGCTTATTAAAAAATACAATAATCCTGCTGAGCTAAACAAAGCAATACATTACCCGAATTAATCAGGTTTTGTTATTCGGGCAAGTATTTATCTACATTATTCATCTTAAATATCTTTCTTATTGCTAGTTTCCAACAATAATAAAGCCTGAATAAATATTCAGGCTTGTATATTTTCATTAAAATGTATGCTACTTAATCAGCCACATAACACCATTAATATTATCACCACCAGGATATTGTCTGTTAATAGCATTGGTGAGATTTGTATTATTGTTTGTAATCTCTGTGGAAGGATACATCCATCTTTTAGGAATTTTACCATCATTCAGAATACCTTTCCCATCAGTATTAAACTTAGGGTATCCTGTTCTCCTCTGATCATAAAAAATTCTCCATCCGGTATTAAAGAATAAGGCTGTATGCTTCTGATCCATAATCTGTTCTATTTCACTATTAAGTCGCAATGCTATAGTAGATTGTGCTAAATAAGCAGCAGCATCTGCACTTCCAATTTTATAAAAATCCATAGAAGCACTAATCCCTTTTACATAATACGCGTTTGCATTCCCGCCAATCCAGCCTCTTACAGCAGCTTCAGCCAAAACAAACTGCAATTCGGCATATCCCATCAACAAAGTTGGTTCATTAATCGGATCGTCAAAATATCTTGGATTAATTCTCGATGCCAGACCATCAGATGCCCTTTTAGAGTTTTCCCCTAAATCACCGCTGCCATAAAGGCCATCATAATAACTAAAAGGTTTACTAGGATCTGTGTCTACACTACTCGTTTTCTTCTCGGCCATTTTAAATAACCTTGGATCATTTGTATCTCTAAGTTTTTTCACAAAACTCCCTTCCATATAATAGGCTGTTTTCAGATCATTGCTGTTAAAATAAGGATAACGGTTATTCACCAGATTATAAAACGGCAAAGCACCACTATCCGCACTCCCTTCCATAATAGGATTCTGAGACGGATTATTCACAATATCAGCGAAAGTCTGTTTTACATTCAAATCCGAATCATCGGCTCTTTTGGATAAATCCATTAGAATTCTTAACCTGTAGGAATTAATCAGTTTTCTCCATTTAAGCAGATCACCATTATAAATAATATCACCACTAATACTTGTATTGAACTTAGAAAGCTCTGTATTGGCTAAAGCCAATTCATTAAGCACTCCTTTGTAAACACTTTTCTGGTCATCATATTTTGGATAGAAAACACCTTCCTTCACTGCTTCACTATATGGGATATCACCAAAAGTTTCTGAAAGCGAGATAAAAAAATAAGATTTGAAAAAACGAGCCAGGGACTTATAAACCGGATTACCTGTTCTGTCGGCCTCCTGTACCATTTTTTCTACCTGCTTGATATTGTCATAATTACCAAATGATCCGCGCTGCCAGTTATAATATTGCTGAGCATTAACACCGTTTATATAAGCCAGTTGTCTGGATGCTAATGCTGCACCTGCATCAATATTTTTAAATGCATTCACCTCGATATCAGGCAACAGGAAATCCGGACTTACACGCACGACACGATTAGGATCATCCTGATAATCTTCGACTTTACTACAGCCTGACAAACCTAATACCGTGATTAATGTTAAAGAGTATATTTTAGTTAATTTCATTTCTGTTGTGTTTTTAATTAGAATTTCACGTTGATGTTTACCCCAAAGCTTCTCGTTGCAGGCGTCTGAAGATTATCTAGTCCTGAATCCGGATCGATATTCTTAATTTTTGACGCTAACCAAAGATTTCTACCTATTAAGGAAATACTTGCTGCAGACAAGTTTAACTTGTCAACAAAAGATTTTCCGAAGTTATAAGTCAACGTTACTTCTCTCAGCTTAATAAACGTTTGCTTATAGTAATGATAATTGCTTTCAAATGCATTACTTGTACTCTGCATATAAGCATTGTAATTCACCGCAACATCATTTGGTGCAAATTTTCGGGTATCAGATACTACATTACCATTTTTATCATAGGTGATAGAACCTTCTGTAACTTTAACCCCTGGTGCGATATAAGTATTTTTCCCGGCATTAGCATCATCCCGGAACTGATTAACCGTTCCCGGCGCAATACCACCCCACCACATTTTCTGGTTGGTTGTAGAATACATCATCCCGCCAATTCTACCATCAAATAATAAAGAGAGTGAGAAGTTTTTATAACTGAAATTATGAGAGAAGCCATAGGTCCAGTCAGGATTCGAATATCCCATAAAAATTGGAATAGGAGAAGTATTATTCACAGGATAACCATTTTGCAGTACCAATTTTCCGTCTGGTGATGTTTCATACCCACTAGTTGTCAACTTGTCTGTACGTTCACCTTCACGAACATATTCATTGGTCATATCCTTTCCTTTGTAAATTTCCGCTAAATATCGTCTGTACTGACTAAAATTAACTTGTGTACTCCATCTGAAATCTGTCTTTTTAAATATATCTGCACTTAGTGTAAATTCTATACCTTTTCTTTTATAAACATTTCCGTTCGTTTGGAAAAATTTATACCCGGATCCCTCAGATAATGGGACTCTTTCCAACTGATTATAATCTCTGGCATTGAAATAAGCGACATCCAAATTAATTCTGTTTCTAAGGAAAACAAGGTTAGTTCCTATTTCCCACGAATCAGTTGTTTGTGGTTTTATATTCTGATCGATTAGTATATTCCCAAAACCAAATGCCGATTGCCCGTTCCAACTCACTCTTTTATCGAATGCAGAAATATATCCATAATTATCATCTGCTATTTTCCCTGACGTAACACTAGCATAAGATCCACGCACTTTTGCCAGATTAATCCACGATGGAAGATTAAACAATTGATTAAGTAATAATGATCCGGAAACCGATGGGTAGAAATACTCATTATTCCCTTTTGGCAGGGTCGATATTTTATCATAACGCGCTGTCATATTCAGGAAGAATGTTTTGTAGAGTTCCATATCTACATAACCATATACACTGTTAATTTGCTCATATTCTTTTCTGTTTCTATCTCCATCTGTAGGAATAAATAATGGCCCAATACTATTAAAAAGATTATACCAACCCGGAGTCACCAAACCATCAGTACGTATTTCACTATTTTTCATTTCTCTGTAATAGTTCGCTACATAACCTTCCGCACTCAGTGTAAAATTATCCGAATAGTTGTTCTGATATTCCAGACCTAATTCCGAAGTGATGTCAAAGTAATTATTACTAACCTGGCTGTAGTTTCCTAATGACTTATTGCCATAGCCGATATAACTTTTAGGCTCACGATACTCACGGTTTAGGCTATAAACATTAACACCGACACGTGCTTTGGCTGTCAATTTCGGAACAATCTGATATTCCAGATTTACATTCCCCATAACATTATCCTTGTAGTAAGGCCTTTGATATTCATAAGCCTGGAAATACGGGTTATTATAATAAGACACATTGTAATGTCTTTGCTGGTAACCTTCTTTACCAGGCACCCAGTAATTTCTTAGATCCCTTACATCTACATCTGCTCCGGTCCACAAAACAAGATTATACAGATAGTTGGTAGGTCCGTATCCAACTTCCGGAAAATTGGAAGTATATGTTTTATTGTAGGTTAAAGCTGTATTGATGGTCAGGTTTTTAACCGGATTTACAGATCCTGCCAAACTGATAGATGTAGTTTTCAGATTCGTATTCGGAACAATACCCTTCTGGTAAATATTGGAAAGTGAAAGCCTGAAAGTTGCCTTCTCATTACCCCAGTCTACACTTACATTATTGGACTGGATAAGGCCTGTTTCAAAGAAGTTTTTAATATTGTTTTTACCACGGGAAATCCAGGGTAACGGAATCAGTTTTCCGGTAACCGGATCTACAGGGCTGTTATACTGAGGAGTTTCGAAATATCCGCTAGGAGTATTCGGGTCTCTCTGATCCAGCTTAGGACCCCAAATCCATCCGCCGCCTTCACTACCTGATCCCTGACCATTGATATACGCATACTTTCCATTATTCCCACCACCATAAGTTGTCTGAACTTCAGGAATACGGATAAAGGAAGTCTGAAACATCGTAGAATTATTAAAAGAAACTGTTAGCTTTCCTTTCTTACCTTTTTTAGTGGTAATCATAATCGCTCCATCTTTACCAACAGAACCGTAAAGTGCAGAAGCAGTTGGCCCTTTTAATACACTGATATTGTCAATATCATCCGCATTTACTCTCCATAAATCTGCAGTTCTGTCCGGTATCCCATCTATAACAATTAATGGTGTCGTTCCCCTCAGATTAATCCCCGGATTTTGGAAAAGATCGGTACTGTTTCGGATATTCAATCCGGCAACACGTCCCGAAAGGGAATTAATGAAATTCGGTTCTTTTGCCTTCTCAAAGACATCACCTTTTACTTCCTGAACAGCATAACCTAATGCTTTCTTTTCTTTTTTGATTCCCAAAGCTGTAATAACAACCTCATCAATTTTTTTCTCTCCTGTTTTCAGAGTGTCCGTACCACTTGTCCTGGGTACATTTTGAGCATACGCTTCCAGACCGGAGACCAGCCCCAGTGCAATTAAAAGTTGTAACTTCATGAATAGATTCTTATTTAGTGTGTTTTATCTTCTGATCCATGTATTCAGAAAACCGGCCTTGGTCTTCAGAACTATTTTGTAAATATTGGAATTAGCAGTCTTGAGTTTAGACGTAAACTTTCCATTGCTGAGGTTCACTTTGCCCAGTAACTGATAGGAATCTTTACCTCCGTTTTTGAAGTTGTTGGTATCGGCAATATATACCTCACCTATTTCTTTAGAAGGCTCTGTTGTCTTCCAGCTAACCTCCAGTGTATTATCGGATGACAGGCTGGCTTTAAGATGATAAGCTGTTATCTTTTTCAGTAAATCTACACCGTCAATTTCCTGCTGAACATTGACAGGTACTTTCAGATTCAGGAAATCTGTCATCGTTGGTAGTATATCCGTAACCGCTACACGATTATTCTTCGCATAAGTATTAATATCGGGTTTATTAACCGCTATCCATGTATTGCGCTCTCTGTCGCTTTGGCCTCCATGCCCCTTTCCGTTATTTGCAGTTCTTCCGTGATCCGTTGTTACAACAACCAACCAATCTTCTCCGTACTTTGCTTCACGCTCTTTTACAGAATCATAAATCTGCCCGATTAATCTGTCCTCAAAAGAAATAGCTTTATACAGAATATCACCATCACCATGGCGGTGTCCCATATCATCGGAAAACTCTAAATATACCCAGGATACATCCGGAGCATTTTGTCTGATATAGCTGGCAGCTTTCCCCGCAACTACACTATCAATTTTACGGATATATCCACTCTGCTTATCATGTGGAAAACGCACCGTATCTTTTTCCATCCCATCAAAGGCAAAATCCATTTTTATTTTCCCGGTAGCATCCAGATTTTCACCTATAAGCTTTGTACGATTATCTTCCCAGGTAGAAAATACTGCTGTCTTCTTATTCGGAAACTGATTTTTGAAAAGTCTGAAAATTGTTGGATAATTATAGTTAGGAGCTTTAATATCGTTACCAAAAACATTGTGTTTATTCACCCACGTTCCTGTTAAAAGGCTATTATAACCCACTGCGGAAATAGTTGGTGTCTCGCTATAGCCGCTTTTTTCTCCTCCAACATAAGCTTTCAGCATAGCACCGTCTTTCTTAATTCTGTTGAGGTTAGGAATTTCTGCTTTATCAAGCATATCCTCTGCAATACCGTCTACAATAATAAAAACTACTTTTTTTGGTGGTGTTTTTTTCTGGGCAGAAATGCCACAGCTAAAAAAAGAAATAAGAATAAATAAACAGCTCTTCAGGGAGTTCATGGTTAGTTTTTTTATTCTGTCAAAATTCAGCAAAAAAACAATACCCGGTTTTAATAAAATTTTAACAAATTGGATAATGTATATTAATTCTAATTAAAACAATGTTAATAATCCAAGCTTCACAGCCTTATATTAAGCTATACATAATAACTCGGACTATATTAACAAAAAAAGTAAAGTTATGTTCTAAAGCAATTAATTTCCGGACAGATAATATATTATGTATTTTTATCTTTTTTCATTTGTGAAATACAAACAAAAAAGGCATCAGTAAATTATATTTTTTACCATAAAAGAAAAATTCGAATTTATATTTACCAGAATCTACAATTTATCTATAATTATTCACCAAACATAGATTAAAGATTAATGAAAGATTAACATAATTATTTCCCGAAGACTAGATTAAATATATATATTTAACAAAAGAAATATTAAACAACATCACAAACAAATCACATGAATTTTACACCAACCCAAGAATGGCTATACAACTACGACGAAAAAAAAATATTATTATCTCCCGTTAGTGACTTCAATGAGTATTTCACTCAGGATGAGATTAGTAATAAAAAAATACATCGTTTGGATATGGGAGAAATAGCTATTCCTACCGGCAATATTATGGTAAGAGATCCTTTGGTATACCTACATCAGGAAGAACTTCCGTACTTCATTAAAGTACCAACAGGAACGTTTCCTTTAACTACTTTGGTGGTAGAGGTAGACGAAGGACACCACAGATATGTTGCTACACGTGTAAAATTCACAGAAAACAAAGCTGTATCTTATACAGAAGCCTTGATCGGTAATGAAGATTTAAGCACCCTTAATTCAGGAGAATATTTTGGTTTCAATGTCGATGCCGGTGTTGCTACAATTGTAGATACCGAAACTAGAGACCTTTATTGCAGTTTTGTGGATAAGTGGGAAAAAGAAAATCCGGAAGGTAATATCTATGACAATTTCTTCGCGCAAGAATTTAAGAACAGCTATGAAAAGAATCCTGAATTCCAGAGAACAGATGGGGACTGGATCAATTTCAAAATTCCGGGTACTGATCTAAACATTCCTATGATACAAACAGGCTTTGGAGATGGCGTTTATCCTGCATACTTTGGCTATGACGAAAACGGAAACATCTGCGAACTTGTTGTTCAGTATATCTCTATCGAAATGGCTTTCGGTGATGAAGATGAATGAAGGTCATTTATAATTTTCAAATTAGCCCATACCGAATTTTAAAATCAATCTACAGCAGTTCTATCCTTCAGAAATAACGTTCTGTACTCTTTAGGTGTAATTCCTGTAATCTTTTTAAAAAGCTGGGTAAAATGTGAGGCTGTTTGAAAATTAAGCTCATAGGCTATTTCCGCAATATCTCTTGTAGAATATAGCAATGCTTTTCCGTAGTTAATATCAATTTCATTAATCCATTGTTTCGGCGACTTTCGGGTAACGCTTTTAATGCACTTATTCAGATAGTTTTCGGTAACAGAAAGCTTATTGGCATAAAATACAACACGCTTTTCGGTAATATGATGCTTGAACAGTAAGTCCCGGAATTGGAGTGATAATTCCATGGGTCTTGTCGCCATTTTGTGATGGCTGCCGGAATCTGAGCTCAGCATTTTTACCAGAATAAGGTGAAGCATGGTTATGGTAACATCATTTACATCCAGGTTATTCAGCAAAAGCTCCTGTTCCAGAATAACCAGAAGCTGGGTAATAGTAGTATAGGTAAGATTATCCAGATGTAGAAACGGTGTCATAAAGAATATACTGGTCTTATGTTTGGGCAGTTCCTGCTCGGAAAGGATACTGTTTTCATAAGCCAGAAAAAAACCTTCAATATCATCGGAAAGCTCTATAGTTGCGGTAATAGTTCCTTGTTTTATAAAGATAACCTCTCCCTTTTCTGCTACATATTCGGTTGTATCCAGATATTGCTTGATGCGGCCATTCGTAACAAATATCATAAAATTGAATGTCGTGCGGTAAGGTATAACCGGCATGAGAATTCCTTTCAGATAGTCTTCAATTCTGTAAAGCTGTATATCAGCGTTATTTTCCAGAATCTTTTCCGTAATATTCGGAAGAAACTGCTTTTTATACTGAAAACTAGATAATACTTCCATTTATTCTATGAATAATCATTTATGAATTATACAAAAATAATGCAGAGAACATATTCCCTGCATTATTTTTTTTTTAAAATTTATAATAAACTCCTACTTTCACGCCGAACGGTGTTCCCGGAGTATAGGTAAGATCCGTAATTGGATTAGGTTCGTTTCTCAATTGGGTTTCAGTAGCGAACTGCGCTTCATTCCATTTTACGTTAAACAGGTTACTAACCTGAAAATTCGCTCCCCATTTCGCACGGTTATAAGACAATACAAGATCGTTTACAAAATAAGATTTTGCTTTAATGCTGTTATCCTCTACGGCTGGTCTTCCACCCAAATACCTGTACTGAAGCCCTAGTGAAAAGCCATTAAGAAAATCCCAGTTTACAGATCCTGTACTCGTTACTATAGGAGCCAATGGTATATAATCTTCTCCTTTTGCCTCATCTACAAATCTCGCATGAGAATAATTGATATCAGCATTCAGGTAAAGATTAGCCATCGGCTGGTAACGGATACCCAAATCGAATCCGTAACGTCTGGACTTTCCGGAAGGTTCTACTACTGCATCATCTCCTACATACACAAATTCCTGTTGCAACTGAAGATACCAAAGTGTAGGGGTAATAATCAATGATTTGAAAGGGTGCAATCTTACACCTAAATCTCCGCCTATAGAATACGGTAAAGTTTTCTGACCTTTTTGTACTACGGCTACCCTCATATCATTGGAATGGAAGCCCATCCCGGTTTTCAGGAACCACATTACTTTATCACTTGCCGCATAAGAGAAATTAAGCTTTGGACTTACTCTTGTTGCTTCGGTAGACTGGCCGGAAGGAAGTGTCTCATAATCCAGTAAATTGTGCATATTAAAAATAAAATGATCAACTCTCAATCCCGGATTAATTGTCCATTTTCCGGTTTTCCATACTAACCCGGAATATGCGTGCAGATTTGTTTCTGTACCGGTAACATCGGATAACTGATTCAATAGCAAATCTCTGTGATATACATGATTTAGCTGCAATGTTCCTATGTCGTCGTTACGGAAACCTACTCCCGAAATCCAATCCATTGATCCATTTGGCAAACTGAATGTCTTGGTATATTTAATTTCAGTACCATAAACATTTCTGCCATCTTTCTGCTGGATTTCATCACCATGATCCTTATCTTTCAGATAGAATGTAAAGTCCGAATATAAGTTGAAGTTATAACGGGAATACCAGGCCATAGCATCAATTTGCTCCGAAGAGGAAATAATATGCTTATAATTCATCTGAAGATTGGTTCTGGAAGTCTTACCACCTTCGGTAGGATCTATACTCCCCCAACGTCCGATAATTCCATCATCTACTGCCCGTTCAGGAATTTGTCCGGATGCATTCCATGAAGAATTAAATGTTGAAAACTGAATATTGAAATAATCGTTATCCGTTAACCACTGATTGTATTTCGCAAAAATATTAACTCTGTTAAAGTTCTGCTTTACATCAAAAGGTCCGTCTGTGTAGTTATATTCTGCTGCTACGTATGCATTTTTACGGTTGGTAGGATCATTAATAATGTTGAACATTCCCATAATCCTTTTGGTGTTGAAAGAGCCTCCTTCCAGCTTTATCATACTGTTATTAAGATGATCAAAGGTTTTAAAATCAACATATCCTGCTGTATTAAAATCACCTCTGTCGATATAATAAGCTCCCTTACCAAAGTCGATATTATTCACCGTTTCCGGAATCACAAAATGCAGATCCGAATATCCCTGTCCGTGAGCATGGGAAACAATGTTCACCGGCATTCCGTCTACATTTACACTTACATCTGTACCATGATCCGCATCAAAACCTCTTAAAAACAATTGTTCAGCCTTTCCGCCACCAGCATGCTGGGCAATAAATAAGCCCGGAACTTTGCGCAACAAATCCTGAGCAGAGTTAACCGGAAATTTATTTAGGTCTACTTTTGTCATGGCCGAAAGGAAAGAACTATGATTAATAGCAACTTCCGAAATCTGTAATGGCTTGTGCTGAAGCAGGATAATATTATTTTTATCTTCTGTTCCGTTGATTACAAATTTCACTTCATCATACCCATTATGGCTTATACTCAGTGTGTCAGGATAAGATTTTATCCCTACTACAAAAGAGCCGTCTGCGCTGGAGTGAGTATGGCTTTCGCCTCTGTTAAACTTAATCAATGCATCTCTGATAGGATATTTATCGTCTACATCTTTTACAAGCATCTTTTTTTCGGTTGCCGTCTCCTGTGCATGGGCTAGTCCACTAACTACCATTGCCAGTAGGGCAACCATCATTTTCGATTTCTTCATTTTTTAATATATTCTCTGGCTCTGTAGAAGTACAGAGCATTTATTACAATTAGTAGGCTCAAAGAAAATTACTGAGCCTTCTTTACAAATAGTTTTTGGATAAGTAAAGTTATCCATGTACCGACTACAAAAGGGAATGTAAATACCCCGCCTACAACATTAAGTATATTATTATCTACAAGGATATCATCGATAACTACGGTTAGGACAACAGCTATCAGCACCCATAATCCGTCCGTTTTTTTAACACCGGAAAAAACAATTGCAGAAAGAACTGCGTTAAAACCGAATAGCCCCATATGTACTTCCTGAATAGGCTCTCCGTTCAGCTGTGACAATCCGGCTCCCAAAATAGAAGCTGTAAGCCCGTATAAGGCTGCAACAGGTGAACTTATAAATACAGCTACAAAGAAAATAATACCGGAAAGTACACCGCCTTGAAAAATGACTTCCCCGAAACCATTGGTACAAGTTAAGAAGTCATCATAATCTGTATGTACAATTTCTGCACTGATAAGATCCGATGGCTGAATATGAGTAAACTGATGTAATAAAAATACCAGTACCCAGGTAATGATAATAAACGGAAAGGTAAATACCGGAATTTTTTTCTGAATAAAGAAATGCTGGATAATGCCGGCTAATGCACCTCCCAGTATAATCAGAACCCATATAAGGATCGTTGTCTGAAATATAAAAGCCAATGCAACTCCTACTAAAGCAGCGCTAAAACCATATAATCCGGCATTAATCTGTGATTTATCATAATTTAATTTCATGGCAGTAAAGGTACCGGCTGCCGTTGCCAGAATAGCAGCAACTCCGCATTGCCAGCTTCCAAGAAAAAGTCCAACAAGAAACAGAAGTCCTGTCCAGCGGTTCTCCTGAAGCATAATCTGCCCTACTCCTTTTAATACATTGTCTACAAAAGGAATTTTTGCAAAAAGTTTATCCATAAATAACAGTTTAATTATTTTACCATCCTAAAAACACCATTCCAATACCACATACTGTTACAACAGCACCACTTACTACGCCCATATAGCGTTCCAGTTTTTCGGTATTGAATAAAGTTGAATATCCATAACGTCCCAATAATACCATTCCCAGCATTGTAACTACTGTTGTAAGCGTAAACGGAACAACAAGAGCCAGAATTTCGGCAACAGACCTGTTCAGTCCGGAATAGAAAAGCAATGGCGTTAGTGGCTCACTAGGCCCCATTACAAAAATCATAAACAACACAAAGGGTGTTACTTTTATACGGGTCTGTGGCATCACCACTTCGGTGTGATTATGCTCATAAACATAGACATCATCACCCATCACATCAAAATGCTTGTGCGGTTTATTTCTTACAGCCTGTATCAGTCCATAAATAAGATACGCACATCCAAAAATAAGTAATGCCCATCCGGAAATATTGCCTCTTAACTCCTGAAACCAGGAAAATCTATTAAGCTGCCATCCTAAAAAAACACCGGCAGCACCAATAGCCAGAGAACTCAGAACATGTCCAAATCCACAGGCAATTGTCAGCATAATGGTCTTACTTCTGCTCCATCGTTTGGATTTTGACAGCACAATAAAGGGAAGATAATGATCTGGTCCCGAAGCTGTATGGATAAAACTTATAGATACAGCACTTAGCATAAGTGCCCAAATAGTGGTATTCATTTTATTAATTTTTTATTCTGATTCCCAGAGTAAGTCTTGAACGCTGAGAAAGAAATTATACATCGACTCTCCGCCATGGCCTAGTGCTCTTACAATAAACCCGTTGTCTTCCATTGCCGACACTCCAATTTCCAAATCCTCTTTTTTGTCTTCAGCAAGTTCTACAACAGTTTCTATCAGTCCGTCTCTGTCTGTATTTTCTTTTGTACTGTAAAAGATCAGTGTTCCCTGATGGGTATACTGCTCCAGATTTCCAATACTGTTAATCGGAATAAGATCCGGCTGAATCAGTACATTATCCTTTACAACCAGTTTATCTTCATGATAGATTTCGGTAAGGTTCTGGAAGCGTTTCAGTTTGAAAACTTCTCCGTAATGCTTCCTTCCGCAGGTAATAATTTCACTGATAATAACCTGACTGTTTTTACCGATACGGATATTTGCCTTGCTCTGAAAATTGGAATCTTCATGAGGTACAACAGGATGAGGTACATAAGCGAAAGAGGTATTATCCTGCATAGTGATATTTAGCTGCTGGGTCGCTTTATCTTCCATATTGAAGAGTCTCTGATAAGACTGCGACTGAAGCTGCAAAGCAGCGCCCTCTTCCAGGGAAATTTCCAAATGGTAACGGTCTCCATCCAGAATTCCGGGTGAAGAGGACATTACCATCTGGTAAAGCTTGTTATCATTCTTACGCTGCCCCACAGACACTACCCGAAAAGGGAGTGACACATAGAGGTCTTTTACATAAGAAGCGCCCTGCTTGTATCCTGCAATAATGCTTAAACTACTATCCATTTATCTTACCAGGTTCGGTTCTTCGCACTCTTCCAGTAATGCATATTTTTTAATCCAGCCGATTACTTTATCCAAACCTTCATCTGTTTTCAGGTTTGTAAATACGAAAGGATTTCCGTTTCTCATTCTTCTGGCATCTCTTTCCATTACCTCAAGGCTTGCACCTACATGCGGAGCAAGGTCTATTTTGTTGATGATTAACAAATCGGATCTTGTAATACCAGGTCCCCCTTTTCTAGGAATCTTTTCTCCTTCTGCTACATCGATAATAAAGATCGTAACATCCGCAAGATCCGGACTGAAAGTCGCTGAAAGGTTATCACCTCCACTTTCGATTAGTACCAGTTCGATATCCGGAAAACGTGCTGCCAATTCGTCTACGGCTTCCAGATTCATACTTGCATCCTCACGGATAGCTGTATGTGGGCATCCTCCGGTTTCCACACCAATAATTCTGTCATTAGGAAGAAGGCTGTTTTTAGCCATAAATTCGGCATCTTCCTTGGTATAAATATCATTGGTAATTACACCAAGATCATAAGTACCATATAATTTTCTGCTTAAACGTTCTAATAAAGCAGTTTTACCAGAACCTACAGGTCCTGCAACTCCTACTTTGATATATTTTCTGTTTTCCATTTTTGTATAATTTTAAATATTGAGAATTGAGTTAAGACATATAAAGTCTGGAATAAAGTCTTTCATGCTGCATACATCTGATATCGAATGAGGTATTGCACAGCCCGACATAGTCTCTTTCCAGTTCTATAGTTTCCTGAACTGTTTTGTCTATTACAGGATAAAGATCGAATAGTATATCCTGTCCGTCCAACTGACCCAGCGGAACCAGCTTCACGGCATTGGTGATCATCCCTGCAACAGAAGTATAATAAAACCCGAAAAGGGCTTCGTATAGGGGGATATCCAAAAGACAGGTATAAATACCGAATACTAAGCTGTAGTGTGAGGTTGCCTTACGGTTTCGGATTGCTTCTTCATAAGCTTCCATAAAAGAAGACTGTTTTTTTCTTTTGAAAATCTTAATAAGACGTAATCCAAGTTTTTGGCTCGCCTGCCGAATCTCTTTAGGACACTTCAGTGCATTACACTCCTGATCCAGTTGCAATAAAGCATCCAGATCTTTTTTCTGAGTTGCTTCATAAGTCAGTTTTACAAATGCTCCGTCATTGTATTTCAGGTTATATTTCAGCATGTTTTCCACAAACTCCCGTGCTGTTGTCACGTTATGCACAATTCTGTTTTGCACATAAGTTTCCAGCCCGTTGGAATGGGTATAACCACCGATAGGCAATGTAGGATCTGCAATATGCAGTAAGCTGGCTAAGTAGCTAAGATTCTTATTATTCATCTTTTGGAGCTGCCATTTTTAAAATTTTAGTAAATAAAGAAGATCCTATACTGCCATGTCCGTGTGGCTCTACATTAGATTTCAGAAGGTTCAGCAATTTCACGGTTTGTCTCTCCGGACGGAAATTACTTGCTTCCAACCATCTGTACATTGGCATTTCAAAAGGCAGTAGTACTTTATCTTCCTGGATAAATAACGGGATATGCTTATTGCCAATTTCATAGCATACGGTCCCCATTTCCAGCATGGACGTAGGAGTAATAACGATAGCTTCGGTTTCCACTACATTTACTACAATTGCCTTTTCACTATCTTCATATAAGATATCTCCTTCACGAAGTCTTTGTCCTTCACGAAGAAATTTGATCGCAACATCAACTCCTTGTCTGGTTTTTTTGCGCTGAATCCTTTTAGTCGTTTCAAACCATTCCAGATCCAGATAGTCAATTGTTTTACCGGCAACAGAAATATCTTTAATATTTCCTACACATTCATTAATTATCATCTTTAGGTGCTTTTTTTCTAAAATCGATGTTCTTGGAAATACCTACGCCAAAAGTAGAACCGCTGATTCCCGTAACATAGCTCTTTGTCCAACCTTCGCCTTTAGCCTTTGTCTGCAGCATAGACAATTCAGCAAACTTGAATTTCAGTGCCCAGCCACCGCCTAGAAATATCGCAAGCATAGGATAAGCTCTCAGGCGAAATCCGTTAAAGGCTTCCATCCCAGGATTTGCCATTCCGTTTTCTGCCATCTTCTGCCCCCATACATAGTGGGCATCTACCTGTGCTATAAGGGCAAAATATTTCCCCAAGGTTACGGAAGGACTGTACCATAAACCGGTTTCGTTTTGTTTGTATACGGTATTTCCGTTTACACGATCGCTGGCATAAGCATAGTTAACCCCGATTACATCGTTATTGTTAATAAAATATCCCACTCCTATTGGCACTCCTGCATTAGAGCTTGTTCCGAAAGAACTGGTACTACCCGTGGGACTGTTTGTTTTAGAATAATCCAGTGAACCATAAATCATCCATTGTCCTTTTGGACCGTCTTCATCATTTTTTAATCTTCTTCCTCCCAGAAATTGTGCATGTGCCATTGTAGAAAACAAGGAAGCACCAGCTACAGCTAAAGGGAAAATTATTTTATCCAGAAATTTCATTTTAAACTTTACTTTTTTTAAAAGAGCCTGGCCTTCACCAGGCTCTTCATTAACACTATATAGAATTGATGAAAAATTGATCCTCACGGATTAAAACAGATAATACAACTGTGTTAAAGGAAGTTTTTCTGCTGGTTCGCAGGTTACATGCACACCGTCTACTGTTACTTTATAGTTTTCAGGGTTTACTTCAATAACCGGAGTCTTATTATTATGAATAAGATCTGCCTTGGAAATGTTACGGCAGTTTTTCACCGGAAGAATTATTTTCTCTAGTTTATATTCAGCGATAGATCCGTTTTCAATAGAAGCCTGAGAAACAAAAGTTGCACAAGTACCAAATTTTGCACGACCGTGAGACCCAAACATATTTTTGTAAATAATAGGCTGAGGTGTAGGGATAGAGGCATTAGCATCTCCCATTTTACTTGCGACCACCATTCCGCCTTTGAAAATCATTTCTGGCTTAACACCGAATAATGCAGGCTTCCAGATTACTAAATCGGCTAATTTCCCTTCTTCAATAGATCCTACATATTCAGAAATACCATGTGCGATTGCAGGATTAATTGTGTATTTTGCTACATAACGCTTCGCACGGTAGTTATCGCTTTCTGTATTTTTATCTTCTTCCAGCTGACCTCTCTGATCCTTCATTTTGCTGGCAGTCTGCCATGTTCTGGTGATTACTTCACCTACTCTTCCCATCGCCTGAGAGTCGGAACTCATGATACTGAATACGCCCATATCGTGCAGAATATCTTCTGCAGCAATAGTTTCCGGACGGATACGTGAATCTGCGAACGCCACATCTTCAGGAATATTTTTGCTAAGGTGGTGGCAAACCATCAACATATCCAGGTGCTCATCAATTGTATTAATGGTATATGGACGTGTCGGGTTAGTAGATGCCGGCAATACATTAGGATACATCGCTGCTTTTATAATATCCGGAGCGTGTCCACCTCCTGCACCTTCTGTGTGGAAAGTGTGGATAACTCTTCCGTCAATAGCTCTCATAGTATCCTCCAGGAAACCAGCTTCATTTAATGTATCTGTGTGAATTGCTACCTGTACATCATATTTATCTGCTACTTTAAGCGCTGCATCTATAGTTGCTGGTGTTGCACCCCAGTCTTCATGAATCTTCACCCCTAACGCACCTGCTTCTACTTGTTCTGCAATTGGATCTTCTGCAGAGCAGTTTCCTTTACCAAAGAATCCTAAATTCATTGGATATTCCTCAGCAGCTTCCAGCATTTTCTGAATATTGAATTTCCCCGGAGTAACTGTTGTTGCATTGGTTCCGTCATTAGGACCCGTTCCACCACCAATCATTGTTGTAACACCGCTATACAAAGCAGTTTCTATTTGCTGTGGGCAGATATAGTGGATGTGTGTATCAATACCTCCTGCAGTTACAATATATCCTTTTCCTCCATGGACTTCGGTAGAAGCTCCGATAATTAAATTTGGTGTTACACCGTCCATTGTATCCGGGTTTCCGGCTTTACCTATGCCTACGATTTTACCATCTTTAATACCGATATCTGCTTTTACAATTCCCCAGTGATCGATGATTGTTGCTCCGGTAATACAAAGATCCAGTACACCCTCATCTCTTTTATTGGTTACATTTTGCCCCATACCATCACGTACGGTTTTACCACCGCCAAATACGGCTTCGTCTCCATAATGGGTAAAATCTTTTTCGATCTCAATGATCATTTCTGTATCCCCTAAACGGATTCTGTCTCCGGTTGTAGGGCCTAATATATTAGCATATTGCTTTCTGTCTACGTTTAAGCTCATTGTTACAGGTTTTTAAAATTTAATTGACTTGCTTTAGCTAAGCTTTCTTCTTTCTGAGTTGCTGAATCTACAGAACCGTCTACAAGGTTATTGAAGCCCATCGCTTTTTTGGTTCCGCCGATTTCTACAAGCTCTACTTCTTTTTCTTCTCCCGGTTCAAAACGAACAGCTGTGCTGGCCACAATGTTTAGTCTTTTGCCAAAAGCTTTTTCACGATCGAAGCTCATCGCTTTATTTACTTCAAAAAAATGGTAGTGAGAACCTACCTGTATAGGTCGGTCACCTGTGTTAATCACTTTTATTTTTACGGTCTCTCTGCCTTCATTGCAGATGATAGTCCCTTCTTTTACAAAAATTTCTCCTGGTATCATGATACTGGTTTTTAACGGATTGGATTATGTACGGTTACCAACTTTGTCCCGTCCGGGAATGTTGCTTCGATCTGCACATCGTGGATCATTTCGGCCACTCCTGGCATCACATCATCTTTGGTAAGAATCTGTGCTCCTTCCTGCATCAGTTCAGCTACTTTTTTCCCATCCCGTGCTCCCTCCAGTAAGAAATGGCTGATAAGAGCTATTGATTCTGGATAATTTAGTTTCAGGCCTCTGGCCTTTCTTTTTAGCGCAAGCTCTCCTGCCATGAACAGCATAAGCTTCTCGGTTTCTCTCGGTGTTAAATGCATTGTTTTCTTGTTAAAAATTAGACATAGATCTATAACCTGCCCTTTCCCGAAGGGCAAATATTGTCTTATACGAAATTTAAATTCCGGAAATTATTCCGCCGGAACCCCATAGATTATAAATACAAATCAGGGTTCTTCAGGAAATCTGTAAAATGAAAATTATTAGCAGTATGCAATCTGCAAAGAATGATATAGGATATACTTTGGTATATCTATATACGGATGGTGATGGGCTACTACCGGTTTATCAGAAGTATAAAAAGTATTGTAAAGGATGCTGATCCAGTTTTCGACTACATGGTCAAGATCTAATTTTACTTTCTCTACTTCATCCAGTAATGATCCATCATGATCATCATCTGATAAGTTATAAAGATCAAATGAACTTTGAGAGATTTTGTCTGTTTTCTGGACGTTCTTACCAGAAGCTTTGAAATTAACAAGAGCATTCCCCTTATGTACCTGACCGGAACACAGCATCGTGAAAAAAAACACGATAAAAAAGGATAAATGCAATTTTTTAAGGCTCTTCATTAGCGATGTAAAAGTAGAAAGAAATCTAACGTTTTATATATCAAAAAATAGATTTAAAATGTTCAAAATCGTGACAAAAAATATAATAATTTTTATACTATATAGATAAATAAAAATTATAAATAATTGATTATAAACAATATAAAAACAAATAATATTGTTATTTATTATATTTAAAAATCTGTTTTCAATAATTCATTCATCTTCACCTTTAAACTCTCAGGTTCTAGTATTTTCACTAATCCTGTAAGTGTAAGAAGCTCCTGAACGAAATCATAGCTGGGAACAAGCGTAAGACTTATTCTTACTTCTTCACGGTTATCCAGAATTATTTTCTGGGAATGGTGTATAGGTAATGATTTTAAAAAATTTCCCTGAACAGCATCCATAGACAAAACAATATTTTCAGGCTCTTTTCCCAGACTGGAGATAATACCAAAGGAATTCTCAAAGGCTGCCTCAAGATCGCAGTCCTTCTTACTGAAGCCTGTTGAGGTAATTTGCAGGTCTGTCATCCTGTCCAGACCATATGTTTTTATAAAAAAGTTTTTCCCACTGGTTTCATTTCCCAGAAGATACCAACGGTTTTTAAATTCTTTCAGTGCATAAGGCTGTACCAGCTTTTTGGTTCCTTTATCATCATTGAACTTCCGATAAGTAAAACTTACACATTTATGCAGCTTTATAGCCTGTACCAGGTCCTGAAGATTATGCAGCCCGCGGGATTTTCTTTTCTCGAACAACATGATATCTGCTTTCCCTTCCGTTTCCCGATAAGCTTCCATTAGCAATATGGTATCGAATATATCTTCTTCGGACGAATCTTCCAGAAAATAAATATTACGGGCCTTGTTATAGCGTATTTCCTTTTCGGATATCTCACCAATAAGTTTTTTATCCCGCTGAAAAGTACGCTCGGTAAAACTTAGTTCCAGATCTTTTTCCTGAAACTTTTCACTCAGAAATTCATAAATATCCTGAAAAGAAGCTCCCTTCTTCCTTCGTATAAATTCTTCTATCAGCTTCAGCCGAAGCATTTGTTCCCGTTTTGCCATTTTTTAATAAAAACCAAAAATAAAAAAATGAACGACATGTTTTGTCGTTCATCGCTAATATTTTTGTTCGTATAAATCAACACCCAAATCTAAATCAGTTATGGCAAATTATTTTTGTAAATGTTGCGGTACCAAAGCCAATAGTATATCATCTCTGCTTTCCAGACGTTGTGACAGCAATCCTTCAGAAAGAAGACATTTGCTTTATGAAGGAGGACAGAAAACCCAGTACCATTGCGAATACTGTAGTGCCAAATCCTCCAGTTTAACAGTCTTATGCGTAGGCAAATGCAGCCATAACCCTAATGGTGGAACTCATATTCCGTTATAACAGATATTACTGATTAAAACTCAACAGCTGTAGTGTCCTTATACTTTTTGATTAGTTCCTTTAATTCCAGCTTTAGCTTATCCGCAGTCTTTTTATATTGCGGATCATGATACAGGTTTTTAACCTCATTAGGATCTTTACTCAGGTCATAAAGCTCCCAGTCTTTAATATCATAAAAATAGATAAGCTTATATTGTTTTGTCCGGATTCCAAGATGCTTTTCAACATGATGAACCGTATTCTCGTAATAATGGTAATACAGTTTATCCTTCCACTTCTTTACTTTCTGTCCTGAAAAGAATGGCGTCAGAGAGTTTCCCTGCATATCATTCGGAACAGGTAAACCAGCGGCCTTCAGTATAGTGGGCGCCAGATCTACATTCTGTACCAAGGCATTTTCTGTTATATTTTCTTTAATATGCCCGGGATAGCTCATCACCAAAGGAATCTGAAGCGAAGGTTCGTACATAAAGCGTTTATCATACCAACCGTGTTCTCCAAGGAAAAATCCTTGATCTGATGTATAAATAATCAGTGTATTTTTATCCAGTCCGTTTTTTTTCAGGTAATCCATAAGTTCCCCTACATTGTCATCAACAGATTTCACCGTCTTCAGATAATCATTCATATACCTGTTGTATTTCCATTTGAGCAAATCTGTTCCAATAGGCTTATTACTGTAATAAGCATCTGAAATTGGCTTATAATACTGATCCCATGCCTGTCGTTGCTCTTTGTTCATTCTGGATAAATCCGCTCCCAACCATGTAAAAGAATTATTACGCGAATCCCCGCCCGTTCCGGTTTCATCTTTTGCCTGTTTCAAATAAACTTTAAGGTCATACCCCAAAAACATATTTTCAATTCTCATATCCTGCTTAAATGCTGCCTGGGAACGTGTGCTGTAATCATCAAAAAAAGTTTCTGGCAAAGGAAACTCCTTATCTTTTACATTGTTCAGGTCTTTTGTATGAGGCAGCCAGTTGCGATGCGGTGCTTTTTCATGCAACATTAGAAATATAGGCTTGCCTGAATTCTTTTGTTCTTCAAAAAGCTGAATTGCTTTTTCAGTAATCAACTCTGTTGCATAGCCCGGAACGACCACTGTATCTTTTCCGTTAAAGAAACGTGGCGAATAGTATTCTCCCTGATCGATCAGTATATCAAATTTATCAAACCCCTGAGGCACTGATCCCAAATGCCATTTTCCAATAATTGAAGTATAATAACCGGCTTCTTTCAGGTATTTCGGCAGTGTGGGCTGACTTCCGTCGAAGACATCCTCATCATTGGACTTAAAGCCATTGATATGGCTGAATTTTCCAGTTAAAAAAACAGCTCTTGATGGTCCACATATAGAATTGGTTACAAATGCATTGTTAAATTTGATTCCCTTCTCTGCTATCTTATCCAGATGAGGTGTCTCTATAAGATCATGTGAATAAGCACTCATAGCTCTTTTAGAATGATCATCTGTCATTATAAAAATAATATTCGGTTTCTGTTCCTTACTGCCTACATTATTTTTATCCTGCCCGTGTACACCTGTGGCAAAGAGCACAAGTCCCAATATGATCCGATTAACATTTATATTCATGGTTATAATTTTTAACAAAATAAGTAAATCAAAAGCAATAAAAAAACCTTCCGGATGGAAGGTTTCATTTTATAAGAATAGCAATTATGATTATACTTTCATAATTTCAGCTTCTTTCACTTTTAATAGCTCTTCAGCTTTTTTAATGTAAGCATCAGTAAGTTCCTGAATTTCAACTTCAGTACTCTTAATAACATCTTCAGAAACGCCTTCAAGTCTTTTTAGTTCTTTGTTTCCGTCCTGACGTGCATTACGGATAGTAACTTTTGTAGACTCCATTTCAGATTTAGCCTGCTTTGCAAGTTCCTTTCTTCTTTCCTCTGTTAAAGGCGGAACATTTAAGATAATCATTTCACCATTGTTAGAAGGTGCAAAACCTAAGTTAGAAACAATGATTCCTTTTTCAATAGCATTAATTGCAGTTCTGTCCCAAGGCTGGATTGCAATAGTCATTGCATCCGGAACAGAAACGTTAGCAACCTGATTAAGAGGAGTCGGAGCACCATAGTACTCTACCATAACATCCTGTACCATAGCAGTAGAAGCTCTACCCGCTCTGATTTTCTGAAAAGCATAGTCCAAGTGCTTGATTGCAGCATCCATTTCCTGCTTTACCGATGCTACGATGAGTTCTAATTCTTCCATAATATTATTTAGTTTAATAGTTTACGGTAATCACTAACCGCTAATAATTTTAATTTCCGATTTGTTTAGTTTACTAAAGTTCCTACATTTTCACCTTCTACCAAACGTGTAAGGTTGCCTTCTTTATTCATATCGAATACAATAATAGGCAATTTATTTTCATGACTTAAAGTAAATGCTGTCATATCCATTACTTTAAGATTTTTTGCAAAAACTTCTTCGAAGCTAAGGTTTTCAAACTTAACAGCATTTTCATTTTTCTCAGGGTCCTTATCGTAGATACCATCTACACGTGTACCTTTAAGAATAACATCTGCATTGATTTCGATAGCACGTAATGTTGCAGCTGTATCAGTCGTGAAATATGGGTTACCAGTTCCGGCACCGAAGATTACAACTCTTCCTTTTTCAAGGTGTCTTACTGCTCTTCTTTTGATGAATGGTTCTGCAACCTTATCCATCTCAATAGCAGACTGAAGACGTGTTTTAATCCCCTGGTCTTCCAAAGCTCCCTGTAATGCCATTCCGTTGATAACAGTTGCCAGCATTCCCATATAGTCACCTTGTACTCTGTCCATTCCTGCTGCTGCACCAGATACACCTCTGAAAATATTTCCTCCTCCTATTACAATTGCAACCTCGCAACCTAAATCTACTACTTTCTTAATTTCCGTTGCGTAATCTTTCAGTCTCTGGCTATCGATACCATATTCCTGATTTCCCATAAGGGCTTCGCCGCTTAGTTTTAGGAGAATTCTTTTATATTTCATTCGTTAAGATTTTATTTTACTGCTCTTTAGCAGCCTGTATTTCATTAAAATGTAACCTCTGTGCAGATCATTACTATAAATAAAAACACAGAAATTTCATTTTTATTTTTTCGGTAGCAAATTTAATGAAATCTCACGAAATGCAACAGGTAAAATTATTTATTTGAAGAAGCTTCAAAATAATTTATTTTTGTACCAGAGAAAAGGATTGTCTGAGAACTTTTAAAGTTCTTTTACTAATATTTACACAAACTTATGACGAAGAAACCTGTAATTGCCATAGACGGATTTTCATCCACCGGAAAAAGTTCAATTTCCAAAATTATCGCCAGAGAATTAGGAATTATCCACATGGATACCGGCGCTCTTTATCGTGGTATTACAGTATTCGCTATTCAGCATTATCTGGAAAACAACAACATTAATATTCCTTTACTTATCAGTCATCTTAATGAGATCAGCTTAGAGTTCAGAAATATCGACGGAAATCTTCAGCTATTCTTAAACAACAAGAATATTGACGCTGAAATAAGAGATCCGAAAGTATCCGACTATGTAAGTGAGGTCGCAAAGCAACCTGAAGTAAGAGCATTTTTGTTGTCTATGCAAAGACAAATGGCAGAAAATGGCGGAATTGTAATGGATGGGAGAGATATTGGTACCGTGGTACTGCCTGATGCAGATTACAAATTTTTTATGACAGCAAGTCCGGACGAACGTGCCATACGCAGATATAAGGAATTATTGGCAGGTGGTACTGAAGCCGACCTGGAAGAAGTAAAAGCTAATTTGCTGATGCGTGACAAAATTGACAGCGAACGCGAAACTTCACCACTGAAGCAGGCCGACGATGCTATTCTTATAGATAACACCCATTTGAACAAAGAAGAAACTATTGCTTTAATATTATCTTATATCCGATAAATTTCTTACCTTTAAACAGAAAGATTACTTAATTTGACTTATTAATAACATTTAACAAAATTTAAGATCCCAATACTTTCTTTGGTATATTAATTGTTTAAATATCTTTATCAAATTAATTTTTCAACCATACAACAAAATACTAACTCTAAAAATTATTTAAAATGGCAAAAGGAAAGAACACAGCAGGAATATTAGCAGGATTATTAGCAGGTGCAGCAGCAGGAGTTGTTTTAGGAATGCTATACGCACCAGAAGAAGGAAAAGCAACACGTAAAAAAATAAGATCAAAAGCAAACGATCTGAAAGATCAGGCTAAAGATAAATACGGAGATGTATCTGAGAAAGTAAAAGATCAGTACAATACTTTCGCTTCTCAGGCTAAAGATACTTACAGCAAAGTAACAGAAAGCGTAAAAGAGGGTTTAGATAAATACAAAACTCAGGCTGCAGATAAAGCTAAAGAAGTAGCAAAAGACATTGAAACTGAATTAGATGGTCTTAAATAACCTGAATTTAAAAATATAAAGGGACTTTTTCAAGTCCCTTTTTTATTATCTTTTTGTATATTTACACAAAACACTTCCTTATGTTTGACATTATTTTCGACTATATAGAGAAAAAAATTGACCTCTTAAAGTTAGAAGTAAGTGAAAAAACAGTCATTTCGGCAGGGTTTCTGACCTTTCTGACATGTGCGCTGATTGCTCTTATCTTCTTCGTAGTTCTGTTTAACATTGGGCTGGCCTTCTGGCTGGGTAAAATGATGGGAAATTATTCTTACGGCTTCTTCGCTGTTTCTGGTTTTTATCTGCTATGTCTTATATTAATTGTTATTTTCAGAAACAATATAAAAAGAACCGTTGCCAATTTTATTTTAAAATCTTTTAACGATTAAGAAATGGGAGCTAAGTATAACAGTCTTGATGAATTAGCAAAGAAAAAAGCGATTATGAAGGGAGAGGTAAAAGACATGGAAAATCTTCTCCGTTTTAATAATGTAAAAGAATCGCTTAGTGTAATTACTGGTGGTATTACCGATAAATTTCTTGTTGAAAAACCTATCATAAACTCTAAAGGAGAAACTACTCACAAAACAGGTATCAAGCTAAACGCCGAATCGATTAAAGATTCGATGGTTGACAATGCTATACGTCTGGGAACCGTCGCTTTGGTCACCAATTTTGCAAAGAAAAATCTTTACCACAGCAGCTGGAAGAAGAAAGTTCTGGGACTTGCCATTATCTATGGCGCCCCTATTCTATTGAGAAAAGTAACTTCTTTAATAGAGGACTGGCAGGAAAAAGAAGCTCAGCAACAAGAAGACAGTAAAGATTCTTTAATCTAAACAAATCCTATTTTACAGGATAAGGTATTGCCTGATCCAACTCTATCGGATTATAATTCTTCACAATACTATTTTGTATAACAGTTCTTTTCTGATCGAGCTGTTCCTGGCTTGTGATTTTATCACCATTGATAATGACTGTGCCACCCGTTTTCAGTAGCTTTCTCATATCAGCAACAGGATCGCTATAATAGTCGATTTTTACTTTAGCGTATTGTTTTAATGTAACAGGAACAGGCTTTTTACCGAAGTGCGTTTCCAGAAAATCGCTGGTATCAAAAGTATTCGGAAGATTAGTACTTTTAATAAGTGAATAAACATAATCGCCTTTACTATCTCTGATTTCAAAAATTAACCCTGGTAATCCACGAAATTTATAGGGACCTTCCTGAAAAGGAATTCCCGGATTAAACCATGCTTCCCATACTCTTCCACCAAAATTGGTCTCCGCTTTTTGTAATGTATATTCTCCGGATTTCTTCGTTTCATCTTTTATTTTCCAGATCATTTCGTCTTTAGAATCTACAACAAAATAATCGAACATATTGTCGTGGAAAGATTTATTATCAAAGCTATTGCGTTTTCTCAGAACCATTTGCTCCGATCTGGTATTGGTCTGCCAGTTTCCACCATCTTTTTTACGGAGTGAATCATTTTTCAGAAAGTCAAAATCATAAAAATGTACATAGTCCTTATCAATATCCAGTGTCATATTAATTTTTTGGATTTTATCATTTTTCTTCGTCTGCAATTCATATACAAATCTATGTGTCTGCGAAAATGCAATGCTAAAAAGCAATATGAATAAAAATGTTGATAAGTTTTTCATTACTGACAGATTTCTTTATTTCGTGTAGAACTAAATTAAACAAAAACCTGTAGAATCAGACTTTTATTTTGAGCCAAAAATTTGCCCCAGTATAATTCCGGTAGCCATTGCTACATTCAAACTTTCAGTATTCTGTTTGCTACCAAAGCGCGGAATGCTAATCTTTTTATCAGCGAGCTCTTCTGTTACAGGACGAATTCCGTTTCCTTCATTTCCTAAAATAAGATTGAATGCTTCCGGAAAGTCTGATTGAAAAACATTTTCTCCATCCATATCAGTGATATAATTGGGTGTATTCTTATCCTGTAAAAACTCTGAGAGATCTGTATATACAATATTCACACGGGTAAATGATCCCATGGAAGCTTGGATTACTTTCGGATTATAAAAATCTACCGTATCCTCGCTGCATACAATCTCTTCAATCCCGAACCAGTCTGCAAGACGAATAATAGTTCCCATATTTCCGGGATCCTGAATACCATCTAAAACCAGACGTATTTTCTTTTCCTTATTTAGTTTTTGTTCTACAGGAATACATACTGCTACAGAGTCTTTCGGATGCTGAAGGAAACTTATTTTTTTTAACTCAGGTTCAGTAATTTGGTAAACCTCTATATCCTTAAAAGCTAATTCATTGGGATTTACGGAGTAAACGGTCTGAATTTTGAATGCTGAATTTGGTAATTCTCTAATGATTTTATTACCTTCAACTAAAAACAAATTGTATTTTTGTCTGAATTTCTTTTTATCTAGAGATTGTAAAGTTTTAATGGTATTATGGGTAAGCATTCTTCAAAATATTTTCAAAAATATTACTTATTTTCGGCACCTGCAATTGCATTTTTTTTGCTCAATGCATGTTCCACCCGAAAAGTACCTGAAGACTCCTATTTACTAACTTCTAATAAATTTCAGTACAAAGACGGCAAATTGTTCGAGGATAAGGTTCCGGACTATGTCAATCAAAAACCTAATAAAAAGTTTCTTTACTTAGCTCCTCTTGGTTTATGGGCTTACAATATGGCTAATCCAAAGCTGGATACTATACTCAACGAGTATATGACCTACCCTAGCCAGATGAGGACACAAAAGCTGAGAGATTCTATTGCCTTAAAACATAATCGCCCCAATCTTGTTGGTAAAAATCTTTTCTGGGACAGATTCCTTCATAATGTAGGGCAACAGCCAGTTATATTAAATGAGGCTGCAACAGAAAAAAGCGCTGATAAAATCAGAAAATTCTTTGTCTATAAAGGATACTGGGATGCTAAAGTAACCGGAACTAACAAAATAGATTCAACAGGAAAAAAAGCATCCGCACTATACCAGATAGAACATAAAGACCCTACTCTGGTTAAGGATTACTATTATAATATTCCGGAAGAGCCTATCCGTTTGCTTTATGAGCAAAATTATCCCAAGAGTTTTATAAAAACAGGTAAGGTACTTGATCAGGAAAATTTGGAAAAAGAAGTTGCTCGTATTAACGATATTATGCGGAGTAATGGCTATTATAATTTTAATGGTTCTAACGAAGAAATATTCTTTACCGCAGATTCACTGAAAAGCAGAAAGGATGTTCCCCTAACTCTGGAGTTCAAAAGAGACAGTGCACAGGACGGAAAGCAAAAAAATCCTTACGTAATCAGCAAGTTCTCGGATGTTAATGTTTATATCTCCGATGATCAGGTAAATAAAGGTGATCTGAAGCCTGAAAATTATGAAACGCTGAGAAAGATAAATTTCTACAATCCTGATAAAAAATATAAAAACAGATCATTGTGGACAGCTGTTGTTCTAAGGGAAGGTGATAAATATAACCAGCGGGAGATAGACCTTACAAAAAGGAATCTTGTGGGGATGAATAACTTCAACATCAACAGGTTCGAGATTGTACAGGAACAGGATAGTTTATTAAAAACCGACATCTATCTGACTCCGTTACCAAAATATGAGTTTAAAATTGCAACGGATGTCCATTATTCCCAGATTCTTAACTTAGGTTTCTCTCCGAGTGTAGAGCTTACTACACGTAATATATTCGGCGGAGCAGAAAACCTTAGTACAAGTTTTTCAGGAATTATTGGAACAACCAACAATGCTACAAACCCAAAAACGTATTTTAATGCTTACGAACTTTCTGCACAGGTTGCTTTGAATGTTCCAAGGTTATTGGTTCCGTTTAAGTATTACAAATTTATACCTAAAAGATATACTCCGACTTCATCTATTGTTGTAGGATCCTCTATACAGAACAACATTGGTCTGGGCAGAATAAGCTTTAATATGGGGCTTAACTACAATGCTGCAGTTAATGATATTATTACGCATCGTTTAACACTTTTCAATACTCAGTTTAACTTTACCCGTAATAAAGACAAATATTACGAACTATTCCCTAGAGATGATGTTTATAGATCTTTAATGTTCGGAAAATACTTTGTACAAAATCTGGCACTTGCAGAGCAATATTCTACCGGAAGAATAACCACGGATGAGGTTAGTAAAATCATTATGAGTGATGTGAATTATCAGAACTCTATTGATGCTAAAAATGATCCTGTTTTCATCAACTTCCAGCAATCATTGCTAAACAAAGAGCGACAGACTCAGGATGTAGTAATCAATTCCATGATCTATAATTTTATCTATAATGAGATTGGTAACAAGGCTTATCCAAACCCATCTTATCTTAGTTTCAAATTTGAAACAGCTGGTAATTTCTTAAGTCTTATAGATAAGAGTTTCAAAAGCTTTACTACTGGTATAGCAGGCCAAAATTCAGAAAAAGGACTATTTGGAGTACCCTATGCTCAGTTCATGAAGTTTGATATAGATGCCCGAAAATATTTCAGTTTCTCTAACAGCAGAAGAACACTAGTTTTCAGACAATTCATTGGGGTTGGTATCCCATACGGGAACTCTCATGTAATGCCTTATATGAGATCTTATTTCAATGGAGGTTCCAGTGATATCAGAGCCTGGCTTGCATTTGGAGGTTTAGGTCCTGCAGATATTCAGGTTGACCAGAATGTACGTTCTTATATGTTGGATAATGTAAAACTAACCACCAATATCGAATACCGTTTTCCTATTTCCAAAATTGTAGAAGGAGCTCTATTTACCGATGCCGGAAATATCTGGAGCCTGAAGAATACAGGAATTGGTGACGAGTTCAAATTCAATAAGTTTTATAAGCAATTAGGTATTGGCTCCGGATTCGGATTCAGATTTAATATAGCTTATGTTACCTTAAGGTTGGATCTTGCATATAAAATATTTGATCCCAATATGCCAGAAGGAGATCGTTGGAATTTCAAAAGGATAAAACCGCTACAACCAACCTTTAACTTTGCATTTGGTTATCCGTTCTAGAAAAACTACCATAACTATATAACCATGATCAAATGTTTAAAACTCATCTTATTTTCATGCTTCATTACAACCTATAACAGTCAGACAACAAATAACAATTCTCCACAGGAACTTTTTATTCAAAGTATCCGCAATACCGGTGACCACAAAACTATTCCTCTAGGCAAGACTATTTATCAGGGAGTATTTACCGGAAATGGTTTGTTGGGAACAATGACTTATCTGAAAGATGCTTCTTCATGCAAAGTTACCATTGGAAGAACGGATGTATATGACCACCGTAATGGTGAAGAAAATCTATTTGAAAGGCCCCGCCTTCCGTTAGGACATTTCGAAGTAAAACTTTTGGACAATATTACGGATGCAGTAGGCAAAATTGATTTATACAATGCTGAAAGCTCTGCGGAACTAAAAACCAATTCAGGAAATGTCCGAATCAAGGCTATTACTTTTTCCGAAGAAGATTATATCTTATTGCAGGTTGACGACCAGAATTACAAAAATAAATATGAAATTATCTGGGTTCCTGAAAAATCTGAAAGCCCGAGAAGGAATTTCTCCTACGCAAAACAACCTGAAAACTATTTACCTAATCCAACAGCAAGGATAACAAATCACAATAGTATAATTACCAGTTACCAGCCTATGCTAGCCGGCGGTGGCTACAGTGTAGCTTACACAGAAAGGAGATTGAACAATCTGAAGTATATCTTAATTGCTACCGATTATCAGACCAATAATAATGAAGCAGAAAGAAATGCTGGAAAGAGATTAGCCACCTTTGAATGGGACAGACTTTCTTCTAAAATAAAAAATCATCAAAGCTGGTGGCATCAATATTATACGAAGTCATCTTTCAATATTCCAGATCAGGAACTACAGGACTTCTACAACTATCAGCTCTATAAACTAGCATCAGCTACCAGATCAAATAAACCTGCTATTGATTTACAAGGCCCCTGGACAGATAAAACACCCTGGCCGGGATATTGGTACAATCTCAATATGCAACTAACCTATTCTCCTCTTTACACGGCCAATCATCTGGAATTAGCAGAATCTTTGGTCAAAGCAATAGACCGGAATTACAATAGTTTGATAAAAAATGTTCCTAAAGAATACCAATATAATTCTATAGCACTGGGCAGAAGTGGAGGCCCTGATATGTATGCTCCTGTTAAGGTCGTAAAGGGCAGTAATGAACCCATTACCAATTCCGAAGCAGAGACAGGAAATCTTACGTGGCTTTTATATTATTATTATCAACATTATGATTTTACTCAAGATGAAGCATTGGGAAATAAGGTATTTGATTTGCTGAAAAAGAGCATTAATTATTACCTGCATCTTCTTGGAAAAAACAAGGATGGGAAATACCAACTGGAAGCCAAGACTTACTCTCCTGAATATTCTAAAGGATACGCCTTCAATACCAATTATGATCTTTCTATACTTCGTTGGGGATTAAAAACTCTTATCGAAATGGATTCTAAAAAGGGAAGAAAAGATAAGCTCAACTCGCAGTGGCAGGACATGTTACAAAACCTTATTCCTTTCCCGGCGAATGAAGGAGGTTATATGATCGCTCAGGATGTGCCTTATTCTGAGTCTCATCGTCATTATTCACATCTGTTGATGATATATCCTTTTTACGAAATCAACTGGGATCAAACAGAAAATCATAATCTTATTGAAAAATCCATTAATACATGGCAAAGCAAGCCTGAAGCATTACAAGGATATTCGTTGACAGGACATGCCTCTATGAAAGCCATGATGGGACGTGGAAATGAATCCCGGAATATTATGAAAACATTTATCCAAAAGTTTGTAAAACCTAATACATTATATGCAGAAAGCGGCCCCGTAATAGAAACTCCTCTTGCAGGAATGCAGAGTATTCAGGAGCTTTATCTACAATATTGGAACGGAATTACCCGCATATTTCCTGCAGTACCGGAAGATTGGAAAGATATATCCTTTAAAAATCTTAGAACCAGCGGTGCATTTCTAATTTCAGCTGTAAGAAAGAATGGTAAAAATACCGAAGTAAGTATTTACAGTGAAAAAGGTGGCCAAATAAAAATAAAACCAAATTTTGAAGGGTCGTTTACTAAATCAGGATCTGGCAATCTCAACCAACAAAATAATTCTGTCTATGTTTATGAAATTCCGAAAGGAAAAACATTGACTTTAAAAGCGAACTAAAAAGAAAGGCTTTCCGTTGGGAAAGCCTTTCTTTTTTATTTTATACAATCTCAGAAGTCAAGCCTCTGGATAATAATTTCTGATGCATAGGCTTCAGTAAATCTATTGAGCCTGTCTTTACGGTACATTTACCTTTATAATGTACCAACAAAGTACATTGTTCCGCCTGTTCAGGTGTATGTTTACAAATCTCTATCAAGCATTCAATAACAAAGTCAAAAGTATTGACATCATCATTATGCAGAACTAATTTATATACATCATCCGTTTGATCCAAAACCAGTACTTCTTCTTCGTACTCTCGTTTTGGACTGTCATAATTCTGCGAATTAAGCTTCTCCCATTTCATCTGCAAGTTTTTCTTCAATTACAGGTTCCAAATATATCATCTCCACCATCTCTACACCACGGTTCTGCATTTTAAGAATTTTAAAATGATAGCCGTTGAGGTCGAACTCCTGATTTTCTTCAGGAATATCACTAAGCTCATGTAAAATAAAACCAGCCAGCGTGTTATATTGTTCCGGATTTTCTGGCAAGTCCACAGGAAGGTGTTCATTTATCTCTTCCAATGGCTGAGAAGCCTGAACCCAATAAACATTCTCTCCTACTTTCTCTACAACCTTTTCTTCCTCATCTTCCTCATCCTGGATTTCTCCTACAAGTTCTTCAAGAATATCTTCAAGGGAAATAATACCTTCAGTACCACCAAACTCATCGATAACGATAGCCAAATGCTGCTTTTTAGCCTGGAACACCTTCATAAGGTCGGATATCTTTTTACTTCCTACAACAAACGTAGGTTCATGTAAAAGCGTTCTGATATCGAACTCATCCCATTCATCAAAGTTCTTAATATACTCGCGGATAAATTCTTTGGTATAAAAAATACCGATAACATTATCTATAGATCCGTCATATACTGGTATTCTGGAGTAACCACTTTCCAGCATTTTTTCCACAATATCCTTCTTATCATCATTAATGTTGATAGAAAATATATTCTGGCGCGGTACCATAATCTGTTTTGCGCTATGATCTGTAAAATCAAATGCGTTCTTAATGATCTCGTAGTTCTCTTCTTCAATTTCCCCACTATCAGCACTTTGTTTTACCAAAAGCTGTAATTCTTCTGTAGAGTGGATTTCATTTTCAGAAGCCGGGTGAATTTTAATCAGTCTTAAAAATGCGTTGGAAATAGAATTCATTAACCATATAAATGGCTTGAAAACGTTATAGAATAAAATCATCGGGTAAGCCACAAAGAAAGTTGTAGCTTCCGATTTACGTATTGCAATAGATTTAGGAACTAATTCACCGAATACAATGTGCATAATTGTAATGATCAGAAAACTACATACTACAGAAACAGTAGTAATGGTAGAGTCTGCAACAGCAAAACCAAAGCGGTGAAACAGATCTTCAAAAACATGGTGTAATGCGCTTTCTCCAACCCAACCTAAAGCAAGGCTGGCAAGGGTAATCCCTAACTGTGTAGCGGAAAGGTATGCATCTAGATGCTTAATAATGTATTCTGCTTTCTTAGCAAGTGCATTGCCTTCTGCAGCTTTTATCTGAATTTGTGAATATCTTACTTTTACGATTGAAAATTCGGCGGCTACGAAGAAGCCATTAAGTAATACTAGGAAAAGGGCAATAAGAAGTTTGACAAAACTATCGGGGTCCATTTAATTTGTTAATAATATAATCAAATGCAAAGATATGTATTATTTTTTAATACGCATTTTTAATTACTGTACTTCCTGTATTAACTTTTTATTATTATTGGAGTTCAAAGTAAATATATTCCCCTTCAGCAGATGTTCCGCGGTATTTTTCATGAAAATCATTTTTTTTATAGAAACGAACTGCATTGGCGTTCTCCAACAAACATTTTAGCCCCAAAGGCTTCCCATATACTTCTGAAAGATGGGTAATCAATTGTAAGCCTACTCCTTTGCTTTGGTATAAAGGGTTAACAAATAAATAATGAATAAAATTATCTGGCTCCCACAAGGATATAAAAGCAATTGTTTCTCCATCTGCAATGGCTTCGTAAACCACTTCACCAGCCAGCGCATTTTTAATGTCAGGTATTTCGGAAAGAAAAGGCATTTCATGTCGTACCGTATTATAGATTCCTTGTATTACGGAATAGTCTTTATCTTTCTTTTCAACAATTCGAATAAGCATATATAAAAATACAAAAAAGCGCTTACCCAAAGGATAAGCGCTTTTAATTATTTTGTTGAACTTTTCTAGCTGTTTTTCAAAGCTTCAGCTCCGGATACAATTTCCAAGATTTCGTTGGTAATTGCAGCCTGACGTGCTTTGTTGTAGAAGATAACCAGGTCATTCTTCAATGCCTGTGCATTATCTGTTGCTTTGTGCATTGCAGTCATCCTTGCACCATGCTCAGAAGCGACTGAATCTAGGATTGCTTTATAAACCTGAGTCTTGATAGATTTAGGAATTAAAGTTTCCAGGATTTCGGTACGGTTTGGTTCGAAGATATAATCAGTTTCGATTGCACTCTTCTCAGCTTCTTTCTTTTCAGGCATTGTAATAGGAAGAAGTTTTTCTGTCTGTACTTCCTGCGTAGCCGCATTAAGGAATTTGTTGTACACCAGGTATACTTCATCAAAAACTCCCTGACGGAAATCTCTCATGATATCCTCAGCTACATGTGCTACGCCTTCAAAAGTTAAAGAATCGTAAAGATCACTGTGGTTATCATAGATTTTCTTAGAAGCTCTGAAAGCATCAAATGCTTTTTTACCAATAGTCAACACTTCAACTTCAAAAGCTGAACTTTGTTGATACTGAGCATTAACTTCTTTAATAACAGAAGAGTTGAAAGCTCCTGCAAGACCTCTGTTAGAAGTAACTGCAATGAACAGGATTCTTTTAACCTCTCTTGGTTGTGCATAAACCGAAAGCGTTTCCTGATCTAGTGTAGAACTAACGTTTTCTATTATTTCCTGAAGTTTTTCGGAGTAAGGGCGAAGCATCACAATAGCATCCTGTGCTTTCTTTAGTTTCGCTGCCGAAACCATTTTCATAGCACTGGTAATTTGCATTGTAGATGAAATGGATGAAATCCTTCCTCGTATTTCTTTTAAGTTTGCCATTCTCTTTTATATAGTTGTTGGTTATTGGTTTCTGGTTGCTAGCTTGTAACTGTCAACCAGAAACCATCAACTAAATCTTAGTTGTATTTTGCAGCGATATCGTCAGCAACCTGCTTCAGAACAGAAGTTAGGTTATTATCGTATTTACCTGCTTTTAAAGCTGCTAAAGTATCAGCATGTTTAGCTTTTAAGAAATCTACATAATCTCTTAAGAACTCTTTTACTTTGTTGATAGGTACTTTTCTCATTAAGTTTTCAGTACCAGCGTAGATCATAGCGATCTGCTCTTCAACAGGAAGTGGAGAGTTAACACCTTGCTTCAATACTTCTACGTTTCTTTCCCCTTTAGAGATTACTGCTAAAGTAGCAGCATCAAGGTCAGAACCGAATTTAGCAAACGCTTCTAGTTCTTTATATTGTGCCTGGTCTAATTTTAGTGTACCAGATACTTTTTTCATAGACTTGATCTGAGCGTTACCTCCTACACGAGATACAGAAATACCTACGTTAATAGCCGGACGTACACCAGAGTTGAATAAGTCAGTTTCCAAGAAAATCTGTCCGTCTGTAATAGAGATTACGTTAGTCGGGATATATGCAGAAACGTCACCAGCCTGAGTCTCGATAATTGGAAGAGCAGTTAAAGAACCACCACCTTTTACTAGAGGCTTTAAAGACTCTGGTAAGTCGTTCATTTGCTTAGCGATTTCATCGTCACCGATAACTTTCGCAGCTCTTTCTAATAATCTTGAGTGAAGGTAGAATACGTCACCTGGATAAGCTTCACGGCCCGGTGGTCTTCTTAAAAGTAGAGAAAGCTCACGGTAAGCTACTGCTTGCTTAGAAAGGTCATCATAGATGATTAATGCAGGACGACCAGTGTCTCTGAAGTACTCACCAATTGAAGCTCCTGCCAATGGTGCATATACCTGCATTGGAACTGGATCCGAAGCGTTAGCTGTAACGATTACCGTATAAGCCATAGCTCCTTTATCTTCAAGGGTTTTTACGATTTGTGCTACAGTAGAAGCTTTTTGCCCTACAGCAACATATATACAATATACAGGCTGACCTGCATCATAAAATTCTTTTTGGTTAAGAATAGTATCGATAGCCACAGTAGTTTTACCTGTCTGACGGTCACCAATAATAAGCTCTCTTTGTCCTCTACCTACAGGGATCATAGAGTCAATTGCAACGATACCTGTTTGTAAAGGCTCGGTTACAGGCTGACGGAAGATTACTCCCGGAGCTTTTCTTTCCAAAGGCATTTCGTATAGATCTCCATTAATAGCACCTTTACCATCGATTGGATTACCTAATGTATCTACTACACGACCTAATAAACCTTCACCAACTTTAATAGAAGCAATAGTATTGGTTCTTTTTACAGTATCACCTTCTTTTACTGCTTTAGATTGTCCAAGAAGAGCTACACCTACGTTGTCTTCTTCAAGGTTAAGTACCATCCCTTCAACACCGCTTTCAAATCTTACAAGCTCACCATATTGTACGTTTTCTAACCCGTAAACACGTGCGATACCGTCACCGATCTGAAGTACGGTTCCTACTTCCTGGACATCACTCTGAGTATCAAAGTTTGCCAATTGTTGTTTTAAGATTGCAGATACTTCTGCCGGATTTATTTCTGCCATTTTGGTCTGATTATCTTAGTTAAGTTCAAATTCTTTTCTAATGTTAGATAGCTTCGTTCTTACAGAAGCGTCTACTTGCTGGTCACCTACTCTTAGGACATAACCTCCCAGAATTTCTGGTTTGATACTTGTTTCAATATCAAAAGTTTTGGAGTGGTCTACCAATGAAGATCCTTTTAGGATATCTTCGATATTTTGTTGTGTAAGTTGTGTAGCTGTAACCAAAGAAATTCTTTGTATACCATTCAAGTCTTCCACATTATTGATATATTCTTGTGCAATACCTTTAAGCTGGCTTTCTCTACCTTGCTTAATAGTCAATGCAATAATATTTCTGCTGGTTTGAGAAAACTGTGCAAAAATCTGTTCAGTAACACTAATTTTCTTTTTTGCTTCAATAAAAGGGCTATTGAAAAATTTATTAAGCTCCGAAGAAGCATTTAAAACTTTTACAACATCCTTCATCTCAGCAAAAACAGAAGCTGTATTTCCTGTTTCCTGAGTAAAGTCTAACAGACCTTTTGCGTATCTCTTTGCTACCTTGGATATACGCATATTAGTTTAAGTTAGATTTATTAAGAATATTTTCTACTAATTGGTTCTGAGCGTCGTTGTTATCAAGCTTTTGCTTAAGGATAGACTCAGCGATATTTACAGAAAGTTCACCAATTTGAGATTTGATATCTGCCATAGCAGCATTTTTCTCAGCATTAATGGTTTGTCTTGCCTGCTCAATCATTTTATCACCTTCAGTTTTTGCAGCATCCTTAGCTTCACCAACGATTTTGTCTTTAATCTCTCTTGCTTCTTTAAGGATAGCGTCTCTTTCGATTTTAGCTTCACGAATAATTCTTTCGTTGTCTGCTTTTAGGTTTTCCATTTCAGCTTTCGCTAATTTAACCTGGTTAAGAGCATCTACGATATTCGTTTCTCTTGTATTGATTGCAGAAAGAATTGGCTTCCATGCAAACTTACCTAGTAAGATTACTAAAATTAAGAAAACTACTGTAGTCCAGAATATGTTACCGATTGAAGGAGTTAATAAATCCATTTATAATATTTTTATACTATTCAGTTTAATTTTTCAAAAGTAAAAGAAATTCTGCAAACCAACCGTTTACAGAATTTCTAGATTTTTCTTATCCGTTACCTAGCATTGCTACTACGATACCGAATAGACCAGCACCCTCGATAAGAGCTGCTGCGATAATCATTGCAGTTTGGATTTTTCCTGATTGCTCTGGTTGTCTTGCAATAGCGTCCATTGCGTGACCACCGATTTTACCAATACCTAATCCAACTCCTAGAACTGCTAATCCAGCTCCGATTGCTGCGATACTACCTGTCATAACTTTATAATTAAAATGGTTGTTTTATAATTTATTTTCTTATTTCTAAAATCTTAGTGTGCGTGGTGTGGCTCTTCAACTGCCATACCGATAAACAATGCTGTTAACAATGTAAAGATGTAAGCCTGTAATGCTGCTACTAATACTTCAAGCACGTTGATAAACAATGTTAGTGCTACTGATACCGGAGCTACAGCGTAAGACTGCATAATGAAGATTAATGATACTAAACTCAGGATTACGATGTGTCCTGCAGTCATGTTAGCAAAAAGACGAATCATTAGTGCAATTGGCTTAGTAAACATACCTAGGATCTCTACAGGAACAAGGATTACATATACTAATAATTTACCTGCCCAAGGCATATTGTTTCCTAACGGGTCAAAGATGTGAGACCAGTAAGTTTTTCTACCGTTAACATTCACTATAATGAAAGTAAGAACTGCCATTACCATAGTGAAAGCGATATTTCCTGTTACGTTAGCTGATCCCGGAAGTAATCCTAAGATATTCATCAACCAGATGAAAAGGAAAAGCGTAACTAAATAAGGAACAAATCTCTTATATTTAACAGAACCAATGTTTTGTAATGCAATTTCATCACGTACAAAAATAATAAGTGGCTCAATAAATCTTGCAATTCCTGAAGGAACCTGAGATTTCTTATAGCTACCTCTTGTTGCAAATGCAATCGATATAAGTATAACTGCCGCTAATAACATCTGCGCAACAACTTTTGTGATTGAAAAATCCATAGGTTGTGCATTTGTAGGGTGCTCTTCGTGCATGTTAAGCGTACCCGCAGCATCAGTTTTATAAATTTTATTGTGGTAAAGCTTATAATAGTTACCATCTACTTCAGCTACTTCATCTTCGTGATGACCGAACTTTGCAGAAGAGAAGACTTTTAGTCCATTATCTAACAAAATTATCGGAAGCGAAAGGCTTACTGATTTTTCACCTTCTCCCCAGAAATGCCAAGAGTGGGAATCCGAGATATGGTGCATAATATCTGGCACAGGGTTATACTTCTCAGGCTTTTGCTGACCCTCTGTGGAAGAGGCAAATACAAGTCCTGCGACTAAAAACGTAAGCAAATAAAGGATCTTCTTTACATTCATACCAGAATTCTAAATTTTTTGCAAAAATAAGGATTTAAATGACATATCAAAGCGTGTCAGATTTATTTATTTTATGATTTTTATCCTGTATTCTGATTAAAGCAACAACCAAAGCTGTTTCTACAAGCAGATAATACCAGTAAAAACCAAAATACAACATCAGGTTTTGCTTCATCTCCGGAAACTTGTATGCTAAAAATATAACTCCGCCCATTTTCACAATAAGAAAAGCTACATACACATAAGCAATAAGTTCTTTTTTAATAAGGCTAACACCTATAATACTAGCCAAACTAAGAAAATGAAGAAAGAAAAACAGGAAATGCAGTTTATAAGATACAGTTATACCTTGTTGTGTCAACAAAAAATTAACACCAAAAGCAGCCGCACTAAAAACTAAAAACAAAACAAATAACAATAAGCTTTGCGAAACCTTATTTTTCATAGCCGCAAAGATGCTATTTTATTTTTTAACTTCCTATTCTGATAAAAAAGACAGGAGAAAATCATATTTTCTATTATCAAAAAGAGATACTAACAATACAACCTTATCAAAATTACCATAAGGCTTAATAGAAATCACGAAAAGGTTTACCCACCGAAAATAAAATTAAGATTTACAACAAAAAAAAGACTGCTTCTTTAGAAACAGTCTTTTTTTTATTTTATTGATAAATATGATTTTAATCTCTTCGTCCGCCCGAAAGCATAGAAGCAAAGTACAGCAACTGAGCCAGAGATCCCAAAGCTGCAACCACATAAGTTCTTGCTGCCCATTTTAAAGAATCCTGAGCGGCATCCTGTTCATCTACAGTTACCGTTCCACTCTTTTCAAGCCATTTCAAAGCCCTGTTACTTGCGTCATACTCTACCGGCAATGTAACAAATGCAAATACCGTTGTTACAGCAAATAGTATAACACCCAGCGCCAACAATGTTTTATTCCCACTGGAAGCCATTACAATAATCCCCGCAAATAAAACAAACTGTAATAATCTGGAACTAATATTCACTACAGGAACAAGCTTGGACCGCAGTCTCAACATGGAGTAACCCTCCGCATGTTGTATTGCATGTCCACATTCATGAGCTGCCACAGCTGCCGCTGCTGCATTTCTCTGCATGTATACCGCTTCTGATAAATTTACTGTTTTATTAGTGGGATCATAGTGATCCGTCAACTGTCCGGGAACCGAAGTTACAACGACATCCCGAATCCCATTCTCCGCCAGCATTTTTTCAGCAATTTCTTTGCCCGACATATGATTGCGCAATCTCAGTTTTGAATAATAATCAAACTTCGATCTGAGCCTGTTTTGCACAATTACGCTGGCTATAAATATGATTAATAATATAAAATAATAACTAAACATTTGTGTAATTTCTGTCTAAATCTTACTTCCTATGAAGGAAAAAACCATGCCAAAAACAAGGTGAAAAAATGCAATTCTTTATATTTGCAGAAAATTAAAATAAACATGTCGGAAATCTCCCTTAGAAAAGTCATTAATGATAAAATGCTTACAGATTTTATTCAGTTTCCGATGACACTATACAAAAACAACCCTAATTATGTTCCTGCATTAATAAATGATGAGAAACAAATATGGGACCCAAAAGAAAACCCGGCACTCGCTTACAGTGAAGCCGAGCTATATCTTGCTTATAAAAACAATCAGGTTGTTGGTAGAATAGCCGTGATGATTAACCACAAAGAAGGTCAGGAACTGGACATTCATAAAGTACGCTTTGGGTGGATAGATTTCATTGACGACATTAACGTCTCAAAGGCTCTTATAGAAAAAGCTATAGAATACGCCAAGCAGCATAATATAAACAAAATTGAAGGCCCTATGGGCTTTACCAATCTGGATAAAGCAGGAATGCTGACAATGGGGTTTGACAAACTAGCCACCATGATCGGCATCTATAACTTCGATTATTACCCACAACATCTGGAACAACTGGGACTGGTAAAAGAGAAAGAATGGGTTGAGTTTGAACTTGCCTTCCCTGAAGTCTTGAGCGAAAAGGTGATTAAGTTCAACGATCTCATCAAAGAAAAATACCAACTAAAGGTTCTGAAATTTAATAACAAAAAAGAGATACTTCCCCTAGTAGAACCCATGTTCCAACTTCTGGACGAAACCTACAAAGGACTATCCACCTACACCCCTATCACCCAGCAACAGATCCAAACATATAAGGAGAAATATTTTGGTTTCATAGATAAAGATTTCATTGTCTGCATTACAGATGCCAATGACAAACTTATTTCTTTTGCTATTACTATGCCTTCATATTCCAAAGCTTTACAAAAAGCCAACGGAAAGCTTTTCCCTTTTGGATGGTGGCATTTTTTACAGGCAGGCAAAAAAAATGACCGTGCCAATTTCTACCTGATAGGCATACACCCGGAATATCAACGCCGCGGCGTAACCGCTATTATCTTCAAAGAAATTTATGAAATTTTCAAGAAAAAAGGTGTGAAGTTTCTGGAAACAAATCCCGAACTTGAAGAGAATAAAAACATCCAACTTCTATGGCAGGATTACAGTCCGGTAAATCATAAAAGAAGAAGAACCTACAGCAAAGAATTTTAATCTATTAATCTTACAAGACAAAAGACATGAAAAAGCAACTTATCATATACGCTATACTTATTGTTATCTTCTTTGCTTACAACCAGTTTTTCCGTGTAAAAGACGATCAGCTTAATGATTTAATTAACATTATTTTCTCCAGTTTTTTATTCCTATACATCGCATACATTGCCTTTGTGATTTTGAAGCGTTTAAAAGGCAAAAAGTAATTTATTTTTAATCATTCTAAATTACCTTTTCCACTGGCTTTCAGCGAGAAACATTGCCTTTGTAATTTCAATTTTCCCTATAATTTTAGTATTATTGCAAGTTAGTAATTAAGATATTATGAACTTGCCAGAAAATTATATCCCAATATTAATACAAGCTGCTGTAGCACTTGGGTTTGTGATAGTTACCATTATCGCATCCAGCTTATTGGGACCTAAAGTAAAAGGAGAAGTAAAAGATCAAGCTTTTGAAAGTGGTTATACGTCTGTAGGTGATGCAAGAACGCCTTTTTCTGTAAAATATTTTCTTACTGCAATCCTTTTCGTACTATTCGATATCGAAATAGTATTCTTCTATCCTTATGCCGTTAATTTCAGAGAGTTTGGCGTGGAAGGCTTCATGGCCATCGTAACGTTTGTGGCGATCTTCTTCATTGCATTTTTCTATGTATTGAAAAGAGGCGCATTGGACTGGGATAAATAATTAAATTTTTAATCAGAAGATTAAAACAAAAAAGAGATGTCAAAAGAAGTTAAAATATTAGAAACTCCTCCTCCAGGTCATGCCGGAGAAGGTTTTTTTGCAACGAAACTAGACAGCCTTATTGGTATGGCCAGAGCAAATTCTCTTTGGCCGCTTCCGTTTGCTACATCTTGTTGCGGAATCGAGTTTATGGCGATGATGAACCCTACTTATGACCTTGCCCGTTTTGGTGGTGAGCGTATGGTATTCTCCCCTCGTCAGGCTGACATATTATTAGTATGCGGAACCATTTCAAAAAAATTGGCTCCAATTTTAAAAACAGTTTACAGCCAGATGGCAGAGCCTCGTTGGGTAGTAGCTGTAGGTGCTTGTGCTTCCAGTGGTGGAATATTCGATACTTATTCTGTTCTTCAGGGAATCGACAAAGTAATACCTGTAGATGTTTATGTTCCTGGATGTCCTCCAAGACCTGAACAAATCTTAGAAGGCTTTATGCAGGTACAGGCAATTGCTAAAAGCGAAAGCCTTAGAAGACGTGATCTTCCGGAGTACAAAGAACTATTAGAATCTTATAACATTAAATAAGCCCATGGAACTAACAAATGAATTAGTACTTGAAGCCATTTCAAGAGAGTTTCCTGAAGCTGTTCTAAACTCATCAGAACCTTACGGGCTTCTGACAATTGAGCTAAAGAAAGAAGAAACTAAAAAGGTTATCCACTATCTTAAAGAATCTTCATACGAATTTATATTCCTTACCGATATCTGCGGAGTTCATTACCCGGATAATCAGGAAAAGGAATTAGGAGTAGTTTACCACTTACACAGTTTGGTAAATAACTTCAGATTGAGACTGAAAACTTTCATGCCAAGAGAAAGTGCTGCTATAGAAACTATCAGCGATCTTTATTCCGGAGCCAACTGGATGGAAAGAGAAACTTTTGATTTCTATGGAATAGACTTTAAGGGACATCCGGATATGCGTCCTATTCTAAACATGGAAGATCTGGGTTATCACCCTATGCTGAAAGAATATCGCCTTGAAGACGGAACACGTACAGACAAGAACGATTCAATGTTCGGAAGATAATTTATAAATGATTAATGATGATTGATTGCTGATCCAAAAATCAATTATCAATTATCGCCCATCAATTATAGCGAAATGAAAGATAACAATTTATCAAATATACTTAGCCAATACGAGTCGAAAGAGCAAATCGACCAACAGCTTTATACGCTAAACCTGGGACCAACCCACCCGGCGACACACGGTATTTTCCAAAACGTACTGACTATGGACGGAGAAAGAATTCTTCATTCAGAACAGACTGTTGGTTATATCCACAGAGCTTTTGAAAAAATTGCTGAAAGAAGACCTTATGGCCAGATAACAACTTTAACAGACAGATTAAATTACTGTTCTGCTCCGATCAACAATTTCGGATGGCACATGACAGTTGAGAAATTAATCGGTTGTGAAGTTCCTAAACGTGTAGACTATATGCGTATTATTATGATGGAACTTTCCAGAATTGCAGACCACATGGTATGTAACGGTGTTATTGGTGTAGATACCGGTGCTTTAACAGGATTTACTTATTTGTTCCAGGTACGTGAACAAATTTATGATATATACGAGCAGATCTGCGGTGCCAGAATGACAACTAATATGGGAAGAATTGGAGGTTTCGAAAGAGACTTCAGTCCAAAATTCCATGAACTGCTAAGAGATTTCCTTAAAACTTTCCCTAAGAAATTTGGTGAATACCAGAGCCTAATGGAAAGAAACAGAATTTTCATGGATCGTACTATTGGTACAGGAGCAATTAGTGCAGAAAGAGCACTAAGCTACAGCTTCACAGGACCAAACTTACGTGCTGCAGGTGTTGACTATGATGTAAGAGTAGCACGGCCATACTCTTCATATGACGACTTCGACTTCATCGTACCAATTGGTACTGCCGGAGATACATACGACAGATTCATGGTTCGCCAGACTGAAATTATGGAAAGTTATAAGCTTATTAAAAACGCTTATGAAAATCTTCCTCAGGGATCTTACCACGCAGATGTACCAGATTTCTACTTACCAGAAAAGGCAGATGTGTACACCAAGATGGAAGCTCTTATTTATCACTTCAAGATTGTTATGGGTGAACAGGATATTCCTGTAGGAGAAGTATACCACAGTGTAGAAGGTGGAAACGGAGAACTTGGTTTCTATATGATTAGCGACGGAGGCCGTACACCTTACAGATTACACTTTAGAAGACCATGTTTCATTTATTACCAGGCATACCCTGAAATGATACGTGGCTCTTTAATTTCTGACGCAGTTGTAACATTAAGTAGCCTTAATGTAATTGCAGGAGAATTGGATGCATAATATTGTACAACAGTACAAAGTAAAATGTATAAAGAAAGATATTTTTATAATCGATAAAGTACACTGTACATTGTACATTGTACATTTTACAAATAAACAAGATGAGCGAAACAATTGCTTTTAAACCTGAAGTTATAGAACAGGTAAATAAAATTATCGCAAGATATCCGGAGGGCAGACAAAAATCAGCTCTTATTCCTTTGCTGCATGTTGCACAAAAAGAGTTTGGCGGCTGGCTGGATGTACCGGTAATGGATTACGTTGCAGAGCTGCTTAACATAAGACCAATCGAGGTTTACGAAGTAGCTACTTTCTATACGATGTTCAATATGAAACCAGTTGGTAAATTTGTACTGGAAGTATGCAGAACAGGTCCTTGTATGTTGAAAGGAAGTGATGATATATTAGATCATATCCGTACAACACTGAACATAAAGGACGGAGAAACAACCGAAGACGGTCTGTTTACCTTAAAGCCGGCAGAATGTCTGGGGGCTTGTGGTTATGCGCCAATGATGCAGTTAGGGAAATTTTATCATGAAAATTTAACAAAAGAAAAGGTAGACGAAATTCTTGAACTTTGCCGTCAGGGAGCTGTTGCCTTAGATTAAAAATAATAAAATGAGTAAAAAACTTTTACTTAAAGACGCTCATATAGAAGGTATCCGCTACTTCGACACCTACAGAAAGCAAGGTGGTTACGATGCAGTAGAAAAAGCCTTAAAAATGACACCGGACGAAATTCTGGAAGAAGTAAAAGCTTCCGGACTTAGAGGTCGTGGTGGAGCAGGTTTCCCGACAGGGATGAAGTGGAGCTTCCTGGCTAAGCCAGATGGTGTTCCTAGACACTTAGTTGTAAATGCTGACGAATCTGAACCGGGAACTTTCAAAGACCGTTATTTAATGGAATTTCTCCCTCACCTACTAATCGAGGGTATGATTATTTCATCTTTCTGTTTAGGCTCCAATGCTTCTTATATCTATATCCGTGGAGAATATTCATGGATTCCTGATATTCTTGAAGAGGCAATTGAGGAAGCTAAAAAAGAAGGATTCTTAGGTAAAAATATTTTAGGAACAGGTTACGATTTAGAAATCTACGTACAAAGAGGTGCAGGTGCTTATATCTGTGGAGAAGAGACTGCTCTTCTTGAATCTCTTGAAGGTAAGCGTGGAAATCCTCGTTTGAAACCACCATTCCCTGCTGTAAAAGGTCTATGGGAAAGACCAACTGTGGTGAACAATGTAGAATCTATCGCAGCAATCGTTCCGATTATCAATATCAGCGGAGCAGAATATTCTAAAATTGGTGTTGGCCGTTCTACAGGTACAAAACTAATTTCTGCATGTGGTAATATCAACAAACCTGGTGTTTATGAAATTGATATGACTATTACGGTAGAAGAATTTATTTACTCTGACGAATACTGTGGTGGTATTCCAAACGGAAAAAAGCTTAAGGCTTGTATTCCTGGAGGATCATCAGTTCCAATTGTTCCGGCAAATCTTTTATTAAAAACCATCAACGGTGAACCTCGTTATATGAATTACGAGAGTTTAGCTGACGGAGGTTTTGCAACAGGAACAATGATGGGGTCTGGTGGTTTTATCGTATTGGATGAAGATCAGTGCGTTGTAAAACATACCCTTACATTAGCAAGATTCTATAACCACGAAAGTTGTGGACAATGTACACCTTGCCGTGAAGGAACTGGCTGGATGTACAGAATATTAAAGAAAATTGACAGCGGAAAAGGAACAATGGAAGATATCGATCTGCTTTGGGATATCCAACGTAAGATTGAAGGAAACACAATTTGTCCGTTAGGAGATGCAGCGGCTTGGCCTGTTGCAGCAGCTATTCGCCACTTCAGAGATGAATTCGAATGGCATGTGAAGAACCCTGAACTTTGTTTAACCCAAAACTACGGACTGGCACATTATGCTGATCCGTTACCAGCTCCAGCTGTTACAAATTAATAAATTGCTAGAAAGATAATGAAGAAGTTTTTTGCGCTTGCAGTACTATTTTTAGGAACAAGTTTGGGTTTTGCCCAAAGTCTTGACAGCAATACTGGTATTGTAGAAAAGCCTACTCCCCTAACGAAGAAAGGACAAATGTTTGTTTTCTTTGGATGGAACAGAGCTGCTTTTAGTAATTCCGATATCCGTTTTTCAGGAAATGGTTATAATTTCCAACTGAACAATGTATCAGCACAGGATAGACCAACTAAATTCGGAATCGTTTATTTTAACCCGGGATGGTTTACTGTAGTACAGTATAATTTCAGAGCAGGTTATTTTATTAAAGACAATTTAGCGATTGTTTTAGGAATTGATCACATGAAGTATGTGATGGACCAAAACCAAACTGTAAATTTCTCCGGACACATTTCCGATCCGAAATATGCAGGAATGGTACAAAACGGACAAGTAAATTTACAGGACGAACAATTCCTGACTTTTGAACATACAGATGGTCTTAATTACGAAAACTTAGGTATTGAAAAATACCAAAAGATAAGTACCAGCAAAAACTGGGATATTGTATGGTCTTATGGAGTTGGAGCAGGTTTTATGTTCCCGAAAAGTAATGTAAAACTATTCGGAAATGAGAGAAGTGACCGTTTCCATGTAGCAGGGATAGGTACAGATGCCAGAGCGAGTATCAACCTTGTTTTTGCTAAACACTGGATGCTTCGTTTAGAAGGAAAAGCCGGTTATATCAACATGTGGGATATTAAGACAACATTAAATAATAAGCCAGACAAGGCTCAGCAGGATTTTGTTTTCGGACAGGTTCTTGCCGGAATTGGTTATACATTTAATACAAAGAAGAATAAATAACAAAGCCTATTGCTTCATGCATATAGCTTAAAGCATATAATATGAGCGAAGAAATAAAAAAATTCAAAATAACCATCGACGGACAAACGACTGAGGTTGTTCCGGGCACTACTATTTTGGAAGCAGCCAGACAAATCGGAGGAAAGTCTGTCCCGCCAGCAATGTGCTATTACAGCAAACTGGAAAAAAGTGGTGGACGTTGCAGAACTTGTCTTGTAGAGGTATCTAAAGGTTCTGAAGCAGATCCAAGACCAATGCCTAAGCTAGTAGCAAGCTGCCGTACAACTGTAATGGATGGTATGGAAGTGAAGAATCTTGAATCTCCTAAAACACAGGAAGCAAGACATGCTGTAACCGAATTTTTATTGGTAAATCACCCATTAGACTGCCCTATCTGTGATCAGGCTGGTGAATGTCATTTACAGGATTTAAGTTACGAAAATGGTCTTCAGGAAACTCGTACTGAGTTTGAAAGAAGAACTTTTGACGCCGATGATATCGGCCCATATATAAAGCTGAATATGAACCGTTGCATCCTTTGTGCACGTTGCGTTCTATTGGCTGATCAGTTAACTCCGGAAAGAGAACACGGAATCCTGTTTAGAGGAGACCATGCTGAGATTTCTACTTATCTGAACAAAGCTTTGGACAATGACTTTATCGGAAACGTTATCGATGTATGTCCTGTAGGAGCTTTAACAGACAGAACATTCCGTTTCGCAAGCCGTGTATGGTATACCAAGCCAGTAAATGCAACTTGTAAGTGCGAAAAATGTAGTGGAAAAGCTGTTCTTTGGATGAAGGGAGACGAAATTCTTCGTGTTACAGCAAGAAAAGATATCTACGGAGAAGTAGAAGAATTTATCTGTAACGATTGTCGTTTCGAAAGAAAAGATACAAAAGATTGGACTATAGAAGGGCCAAGACATATCGACCGCCATTCTGTAATTTCAACGAACAAGTACGGAACATTGCAAGATTCATATAAGCGCATTGATTCTGAAACTGTAATAGAAATAGATAGCAAACACGAAAAATAGACCATGACAAATATTCTTTTTACAACAATACTTATCGTTATTCTGTTTGCGTTATGTATCGCAGTTGCTGCTTACTCAACATGGGCAGAGCGTAAAGTTGCTGCTATTATGCAGGACAGAATCGGGCCTAACCGTGCAGGACCATTTGGTCTTTTGCAGCCATTGGCAGATGGTGGTAAGCTTTTCTTCAAAGAAGAGTTTATGCCTAAAAATGCCGAGAAATTTTTATTCATCCTGGCACCAGGTCTTCTGATGTTTATATCCCTGATTACGGGAGCTGTTATCCCTTGGGGGAAAACATTAAACATTGGTGGTGAATCTTTGCCTGTACAGGTTGCTAATATCGATGTTGGGGTTCTTTTCCTTATCGGTATGGCTTCTACCAGTGTTTATGCAATTATGATTGGTGGATGGGCTTCCAATAACAAATTTTCATTAATCTCTGCGGTAAGAGCATCTTCACAGATGATTTCTTACGAATTGGCAATGGGTCTTTCACTTCTTTCTATTGTATTAATGAACGGATCTCTGGATCTTCGTGTTATTACAGAAAACCAAGCCGGATGGGGCGGTATGAAGTGGAACATCGTTCTTCAGCCTGTAGCATTCATTATTTTCTTTGTTTGCTCTCTTGCAGAATGTAACCGTGCACCTTTTGACTTAGCAGAGTGTGAATCTGAACTTGTTAACGGATTCCACACTGAATACTCTTCTATGAAATTTGGATTATTCCTTTTTGCGGAATATGTTAATATGTTTATTTCTTCAGCACTTATCACGACACTTTTCTTTGGTGGTTACAACTATCCGGGAATCCAGTGGGTTGGTGAAAACTGGGGAGAAAATGCAGCCGGAATTATCAGTATCGTAGCCTTCTTAGCTAAAGCTTTCTTATTTGTATTCATTTTTATGTGGATAAGATGGACTTTACCAAGATTCCGTTACGACCAGTTAATGCACTTAGGGTGGAAATCTTTCATCCCATTAGCGCTAATTAACTTATTGGTAACTGGTGCAATATTATTGTTTGTATAAAACAATTTTGGATTTTGAATTATTAAATTTTGAATTAGTGGTGAAGGAAATAAATTGGAAGAAAGAAGACTAAGCTCTGAACTCTGAAAATTAATCTCTGACATCTGATAATTACAATAAGATGAAACTAACGAACAGATCAAAAGTAGTCTCCAATAAAGAGATGACTTTAGCCGAAAGAAGTTATCTGCCTGCCATTTTCAAAGGTATGGGGATTACGCTGAAGCACGCTTTCCAGAAAAATAATACTTTCAGCTATCCTGAAGAAAGAAGGATTTTTGCAAAAGTATGGCGTGGTCAGCATGTCCTGAAAAGAGACGATGAAGGTAGAGAACGCTGTACGGCCTGCGGTCTTTGTGCTGTAGCTTGCCCTGCAGAAGCCATTACAATGACTGCTGCAGAAAGAACAAAAGAGGAAAAGCATCTATACCGCGAGGAAAAATATGCTTCAGTATACGAAATTAATATGCTGAGATGTATTTTCTGTGGGTTGTGTGAAGATGCATGTCCAAAATCAGCAATTTATTTAACAGACAGATTGGTAGATGTAGAAACTAACAGAGGTTCTTTTGTATACGGAAAGGACAAATTGGTAGAAGATATGAACAACCGTATCGATATTTCTGATCGTCAAAAGAAATCTTATAACCAACCGGAATAATGGAGCAGTATATTTTTTATTTTGTAGCACTGTTAGCGTTAGCCAGCGCTGTTTATATGGTTTTTGCAAGAAACCCGTTATATAGCATCTTATCTCTTGTTATTACATTCTTCTCTATTGCAGGAATGTACATTTTGTTGAATGCTCAGTTTTTAGGAATTGTACAGATCATTGTATATGCAGGTGCCATTATGGTACTTTTCTTATACATTCTGATGATGCTGAATCTGAATGCAAAAGACGAATCCAGCAAGAAGAACTATATGAAATTCATCGGAATTATTTCCGCAGGAATATTATTAACAGGATTATTAGGAGCCTACAGAGGTATCCAGGGAACTGCTAAAGTAGCTGTTTCCGACAATGGTGTAGGTCTTACCAAAAACCTAGGGAAATTATTGTTTAACGAGTATGTATTGCCATTTGAGCTTGCGAGTGTATTAATTCTTACCGCAATTATCAGTGCAGTATTAATCGGTAAAAAAGATATATAAAATGGGAGAAGTAACTAATTCGATGTTACAGGCTGTTCCGATAGAACATTATATTATTCTATGCAGTCTGTTGTTCAGTTTAGGTGTTTTAGGAGTATTAATCCGTAAAAATGCGATTATTATTCTTGGATGTGTTGAGCTAATGCTGAACTCTGTAAACCTACTGTTAGCTGCTTTTTCAGCATACAAAGGAGATGGACATGCTCAGGTATTGGTATTCTTCATCATGGTGGTTGCTGCAGCTGAAGTTGCTGTAGGATTAGCAATCTTAACGATGATGTACAGAAACACCCGTTCTGTGGATGTAAGTGTATTTAACAAATTAAAAGGATAATTGCTGATGGATAATTTGATTATAGCTATACTTATTTTACCGTTAATAGGATTTCTGATTAACGGCTTATTCGGAAAGCATTTGCCTAAAGTAGTAGTGGGCGGACTAGCAACTCTTGTTGTTTTTGTTTCGTTTGTTCTGGCTGCTTCAATTTTCTCCGATTACACTGCGGACTCTTCTGTTACTATTGTACGTTTGTTCAAGTGGTTTCAGATTGACGGAGTTCCAATTAACTTTTCATTACAAATAGACCAGTTATCACTGATGATGGTATTAATCATCACCGGAATTGGTTCTTTAATACACCTGTACTCTATCGGTTATATGAGCCATGATGCAGGTTTCTACAAATTCTTCACTTACCTTAACCTGTTTATCTTCTCCATGCTTTTATTAGTAATGGGAAGTAACTATCTAATCCTTTTCATAGGATGGGAAGGTGTAGGAGTTTGTTCTTACTTACTAATCGGTTTCTGGTATGATAACGTAGAATATGGAAAAGCTGCAAGAAAAGCTTTCATTATGAACCGTATTGGTGACCTTGGTTTACTAATCGGTATCTTCGCTATCGCTTACCAGCTTAACGCAATCGATTATCTGACAGTTGCTCAGAATGCTTCTAAGTTCGAGTACAATGGTGGTATTATTCTTTTCATCACTGTATCTCTGTTTATCGGAGCAATGGGTAAATCTGCACAGATTCCGTTATTCACATGGTTACCGGATGCAATGGCAGGTCCAACACCGGTATCTGCACTAATCCACGCTGCAACGATGGTTACAGCTGGTATCTACTTGGTTGTACGTTCTAACTTCTTATATACGTTAGCACCTAGTACAATGGAGTTCATTATGTACATCGGTTTAGCAACTTCTTTAGTTGCATCGTTCATTGCACTAAGACAGAACGACATCAAAAAGGTATTGGCATACTCTACTGTATCTCAGCTAGGTTTTATGTTCATCGCTTTAGGTGCCGGATCTTATACAACAGCAATGTTCCACCTGATGACACATGCTTTCTTCAAAGCTTTATTATTCTTAGGATCGGGTTCTGTAATCCACGCTATGAGCGGAGAGCAGGATATGAGACATATGGGTGGACTGAGAAAGAAAATCCCGGTAACTTACTGGACATTCCTTATCGGTACCCTTGCTATTACAGGTTTCCCATTCTTATCGGGGATGATTTCTAAAGATGAAATCCTTGTAACTGCATTTGCTAAAAACCCTGTAGTATGGTTCTTTACTTTTGTAAGTGCTGCCATGACTGCTATCTATATGTTCCGTCTTTTATACCTTACTTTCTTTGGAGAGTTCAGAGGATCAAAAGAACAAGAACATCATTTACATGAAAGTCCGCTGAATATGACTTTACCACTAATTGTACTGGCTATTCTTTCAGTTGTTGGTGGTTTCTTCAACCTTCCGCACTTTGTTTCTCATGACCATTCTCAAAAACTGGCACACTGGCTAAACAAAGTAATCATCTCTCCGATCGAATTACCGGAAGTAAGCGTAGCTACAGAATGGATTTTATTAGCCATTACTGTTGCCATGTTCTTTATTGTATGGTTTATTGTAAGAAATACTTATGTAAACAAAAAGAAAATGGCATTACCAGACAGCAAATATGTTGGATGGGAAAGACTTTCTGCTCAGAAGTTAAAAATTGATGAGATTTATAATGCAATGATTGTAAAGCCTATTGAAGGAATGGGTAAAGCAGCATCAATGTTTGATAAAGCTGTACTCGATCGTATTGTAAACTTTATTGCAAACGGAGCTGAAGATTCTGGAAAATCTTTCAAGCGCCTTCAGAATGGAAATGTAGAAACTTATGTGCTAATTATGTCATTGGCAGTAGGGATTATATTAATTGTTAACTTTTTATTGAATTCATAAGATGTTATTAGCACTATTACTAATACCAGTTATTGGATCTGCTCTGGTTTTTGCATGGAAAAGTCCAAGCGCTAAGTACATAGCTTTAGTACTAGCATTTTTAGAAATGGCTTTGTCATTCTATATGCTTTCAGGACTAGACTTTGCGGCAACCATAGACAGCCAGAACTTACAGTATCAAATCAACACCCCGGAATCTTCATTCCTGAAGACTTCTTTACACCTTGGCGTTGATGGTTTATCCATGCTGTTTATTTTATTAACCACCATATTAACCTCATTAATTATACTGTCTTCTTTTAGTCAGACTGTAAAATATAAGAATACTTTCTACGGATTGATCTTATTAATGCAGTTCGGTCTTATCGGAGTATTTACTTCATTAGATGGTTTAATGTTCTATGCTTTCTGGGAGGTAACTCTTATCCCGATTTGGTTCATTTGTGGACTATGGGGTCAGGAAGATCAGAAACTTCGTTTCACAACTAAGTTCTTCGTGTATACATTTATTGGTTCGTTATTCATGTTAGGTGGTCTTATCTACGTATACAACCACTCTGCATCTTTTGCACTACTGGATATGTATAACTCAGATCTTAACGTTACTCAACAGACTATAGTTTTCTGGTTTATTTTTGTAGCATTCGCTGTAAAATTGCCAGTATTCCCGTTCCATACATGGCAGCCGGATACTTATACTTACTCTCCTACCGAAGGGACAATGCTTCTTTCCGGTATCATGCTGAAAATGGCAATCTTCGGAGTTTTAAGATATCTTCTTCCGATTGCACCAGGAGCTATTCTGGGAATTTCAGGTCAGATTGTATTAACATTGGCTATTATAGGTATCGTTTACGGTGCACTAATCGCTATTGTTAAAAACGATATTAAAAGAATCATCACTTATTCTTCTCTTTCTCACATTGGACTAATCGTAGCTGGTATTTTTGCTTCTGCAATTCTTACCCTTAATGGACGCTTCACTACCGAAGGTGCTGAAGGTGCTGTTATACAAGCTTTCGCTCACGGTATCAATATCGTTGGTTTATTCTACTGTGCAGATATCTTATACAGAAGATTCAAAACAAGAGATATCAGACAAATGGGTGGACTTGCTAAGGTAGCACCTAAGTTTGCAGTTCTGTTCCTGATCATTGTATTCGGATCTATGGCAGTTCCGTTAACTAATGGTTTCATCGGTGAATTCATCTTATTAAAGTCTATTTCAGATTATAATACAACAGCGGTTATTATATCAGGTCTTACTGTTATACTTTGTGCTGTATACATGCTTAGAATGTATGGAAAAGCAATGTTCGGAAAAGGAGACGAAGTTCTTCTTGCTAACATGAAAGATGTTTCGGGAGTAGAATTCTCAGTACTGGCTTCGCTGGTTGTATTTGTAATACTTTTCGGGATCTTCCCAAATAGTATTCTGGAGATGGTACATAGTTCGTTGGAGTTTATCTTCAAATCAATGAATAATTAATTGAAAGGAAAATGACGGTATTTATTATAATTTTTATAACAGCAGTATTATCGCTTTTTGCCGGGGTATTCAACCAAAGCAAATTCTCAAGATATATTGGTATTTTAGGGCTTTTAATAGCTTTCTATGTAAGCTATATGCCAGACTGTAGCTTTTTCCTGAAGTATGACAACATGTACTTGTACGATGGACCAGCAAGACTATTAACACAGATTTCTATTGTCGTTACGCTGCTTATCTTCTTTCTTGGAGGATTTGCATTCAACAATCACAGAAGTCACCAGTCTGAATTATATGCATTAATGCTTTTATCATTATGTGGAGGTATTACATTATTTGGATTTAAAAACCTTGTTACATTATTCTTAGGAATTGAAATCCTTTCTATTCCTTTATATGTAATGGCAGGAGCTAATAAAACAGATCTTCGCTCTATTGAAGCTTCTATGAAGTATTTCCTAACAGGGGCATTTGCTACCGGATTCTTACTTTTCGGTATTGCTATGATCTACGGAAGTACTGGATCATTTGATCTTATAGAGATTCACAAATTCAGTCTTCAGTCCGGGAAAAACCCAATGTTTATTTTAGGTTTTATCCTTATGCTTTGTGCAATGGCGTTTAAAACTTCTTTAGCACCATTCCATATGTGGAGCCCGGATGTATATCAGGGAGCACCATCTATCATTACCTCTTTTATGGCAACCGTAGTTAAAATTTCAGCTTTCGGTGCACTATTCAAGTTAATGGTTATTGGTTTCGCAGGAACCTATGGTAACTGGTTAAACATTATGGGAAGCTTTGTAATCATTACATTGCTATTGGCTAACTGTATGGGACTTGCTCAGACAAACATGAAGAGAATGCTTGCTTACTCCAGTGTTTCGCATGCCGGATATATCGGTTTGATATTCTTCGGAATGAATGAAAACTCTTTAGAGAAAATGGCTTTCTATCTTTTAGCATATTCTCTATCTACTATTGGTGCTTTCTTAACACTAATTTGGGTAGAAAAAGTAAAAAGAGAAGTATCTTACAATGCATTCAAAGGTCTTGCTAAAACAGAACCTTTACTGGCTATTGTAGCTACAGTTTCATTATTATCTATGGCTGGTATTCCATTAACGGCAGGTTTCGTTGGGAAATTCAGTTTATTCAGCCAGGCAATGAATGGTGCTGCATTCTTAGTATTAGTAGCAATCCTGGGTTCTGCGTTAAGTATCGCTTACTACCTGAGACCTATTATTGCGATGTTCTTCTTTAAAGAAACAACTTTCAAAACCAGCGAAAAAGTAAGTCTTACTTACAACATCCTGGCAGTAGTTATTACAATTGCAATTATTGTATTAGGAGTTTATCCTGATCTTTTTAATATACAGTTTGGAGGATAATCAACCCATTCTTATCTAATAAAAAAGGCTGTCTTATAATAAGACAGCCTTTTTTATTTGCCTCTTCTTAATAATTATAAACAAGTAAGGCTTCAGAAATTCTGAAGCCCCACTCTATTAACAAACTCACGAATTATTGTATTGGCTCTATATGTTAACCTGCTTGGTTAACCATGTTTTATTTATGGGTATTAGTTCTTCACTGCATCTTTTACAGCATTGGCATAACTAACATTAGAATTATAGGTATAAATCATCATTCCACCTTTAGCTCCCTGCGTAGGTGTCCATTTAGCAACCTCGACATCATTAGCTTGGTTAGTTCCGCCTTCAGCATAGGCACCAAACACCATTTTATTAGCCGGAATTTTATTGGTACCCGTAGCATAATTCATCATAAGCTGTGTTCTGCTTACATTAGCACCATAAGATTGTAGCTGAATATAATTAAAATTATTTCGGAAATTTTCCATAATCTTATTCCATGCATATACATCGATACCTGAAGCGATTTGTAATTGTTTATTATTTGGTGCAGTAGTACCGAAATATTTAGTCAGTTCACTTATTACATTCAGAAATGCTGGTGTTGCTGCCATACTTCCGGAATACCAGCCGTTATATCCTGTTGCTGCATAACCCGGAAATGTTGGTATTGGATTAGGCTTTGCTCCGGTATGTTCTACATCCAGGCTTATCCCGTCCAGTTTCCACTTATCAATAACAATTGATTTTATAGCATCTCCATATGCAGCAGCGGAGGCAAAACCTCCCGGCTTGGTAGACTGCCAGCTTACATCATCATCTATATTCTGTAATACTTTGATGCCTCTGCTTTGAAGAGAACGTATCTGAGTATCCAGATCTTTATAAGATTTAAAACTTCCCATCATTCCAGTGCCTCCCGGTAATTTGGTAGTATCCTGCAGGCTCCAATACTTCAGTCCAAAAAGTATTACCATATCTACTTTATCCGGTATATCTTTCAATTTGAATGTTGGATTTCTTCCGTCAGTAATATAATAAGCAATACAAACACCATTAGAGCCTGCCAAAGCAGCAGCATTTTTAACCGATGCTTCTTTATTAACTGACTCAGGTGTCATATCCTCTGTCATTTTGGAACATGACCCCAGCATCAATAAAAGTATTGAGCACTGGGCAAAAAAGATTTTTTTCATAGTCTGTTTTTATTTAATAATTAGTGTTATAATAGAAACCACCCCATGCTGCAATGAAAATAATTCAATGCAAAATTTCTGAAATCAGTATTGTTCCGGGGTTCGTATAAAACTTATTAAGGATTCATAATTTTGATCAGATCCTTTGTCACTCGGAAGTTTGGTGCACGGAGAGTGTTGTCGTTGGAAGATGTTAGTGGAGCATCTCTTTCTATAGCATAAGAGAATACTCCACCTTTCTTACCTGTCGCAGGCTGCCAACGGGCATAATCGTATGCACGGCCAGTTCCGTTCTGAGGATACCTTACATCATTCCAATAATTTCCAGGATATCCATTTTCTTCATAGAAAGAGAAACCAGGTAAAAATTGTTTCATGCTGATGTATGGTGCATAAAGTCCGGAAACTGTTGTAAGGTTAGTTGTGCTTCTACCGTATGCCTGAAGGAATACATAGTTGTATCGCAGAGCAGTCTGAATAAAGAAGTTAGTAGGATTCTGATTGGTATCGTATACAAATGTTTTTCCTGTACCCGATTTAGGACCGAAATATTTAGACAATGCTTTGGTTGCTGCAACAAATTTAGTCAACGTTGCTCCGCTCGGGCTACTTTCTATATCAATATCGATTCCATCCAGGTTATACTCTCCTACCCATTTATCATAAATTCCTTTAGCCCATGAAGAATAGCCTATAGAGTCTTGCCCACCCGTAGTTGTTGCACTGTTCAGGTCTCCCAATGTTATAATAACTTTAGTTCCCCGTTTGTGAAGATAAGGAACGTAATTAGTTTTCAAAGTATTCCAGTATGCATTTTCCGGAGGTGTATAATCCGGGAATACCATTACCATATCCAGGCTATCCGGCAACCATCTCATACTCGGGAGATTTCCACTTGCTGTAGCACTGTCTCTCCATGTTCTGTAATAACCAGCCGAAATCTGGTGATCGCTGTTTTTGTAAGCAATAAGATTGCTTAGATTAAGTGCTGATACTGTAACTCCTGATTTCTGCGCAGAGGCATCCTTAGTTACTGACAGATCTTGTTCGCTTCTTGTACATTTGATAAATAACATTATAACCACAGAAAGGCATAATGCAAAAGAAAAATTTGCGGTTTTCATCTAATTAATTTTTGTGATTTAGTTTTATATAAAATTAAATAAAAATTATTAAAAACAAATATTTTTTATTTTTTTCATTATTAATCAATTAAAATATTTGTAAAACCGCATAACAAAAGACTTTTCACCTAGTATTAATACAATAAATATTTTCATGAAAGGATTCCGGGCAGAAAAAATCAATGCAAAATATTATCAAACAATAAGATATTTCCCGATTTAAAATATTTTTATAACATAAAATCCAAAAAATATATAAAACAAGTCCGGAGATTGGTTATTTTCTCTCCAGACTAATTATAATTCCAGATTATTTTCCTGAATTACACTTGATTATCCGGATTTCAAACAAGCCCAAACAGCCTATAAATCCCTGATACCTACAGGGTTTGTAATTGAATTGCAAATGCTTTTATCTATAACATAATTCCCAAAATTAAACAACCGTTTAGTTCCTAAATTACCTATTATTGTTTAAATTTGCATGCTATGCTTCAGGAGAAAGAATCACCTTTTATACTGCGTATTGCATTTCATAAATATATTGAGGTGCTTGAAAAAATACGGGATCAGGATCCGGAATCTTACAGATCCGAATACGCCCGTGCGCTTTTAGAAAAGGTAGATAAGGTTCCTGAACTAAGAGAAGGCTTCGATGATGTAAATGTTATTCGTAATAATGAAGAACTTATACACCAACTCCTTGCCGATCTATTTCCAACTGCTTTAACCAACAATGAAATAAAAGCAGCCAGTATTCCTTTCTTCAATCTTACATTTAACTACACAGAAAGGTTTAAAAAACTATTATCAGATGCCGGCCAGAGTTTCGAAATCAAAATTCGGGATTTAGATGATGATTATTTCTACATTATGAATTGTGTTGTGATTATTCATACATACTTCAAAAAGGAAATAAAGACTACAACTCCTCTGTATTTCGATATCCCGGATAAACAAGGAATTGTAAGACACTATCGCCTAACCATAAATGCTGATTTCACTGAGACTATTCCTACAGAAAAAGCACATTTTCTGAATGATGACGAAATTGAACTTCTTCTGGACAATTATGAAAATATAGATCTCTGGAAAACCAAATTCCCTTCCGGAAGTTGGATACTAAAAGGCTTCTTTATTATTAGCTTGACAGATGTAACACCAGATTTCTCTCTTTCCGAACTAAAGTCGAATCTGCTGAGTATAGATCCCGAAACAGGAGCTCTGGACAATAGCTTCGAGCCTATTCTGCGTTCTTATTTCGAGATTCCGGATCTTCGTACCGGATTTATGTTCTTTAATCATGAACAAAACAGACTGGAAAAACTGCAAAATAATCGTGCTCTTTTCTCCAGCTCCATTTTAGAGTTTCTTTACGATAAACTAGGCTTCGATGCAATTGGTAAAGAAGCTTATGAGGCGTTGGCACAAAGCAACAAACCTATTGTTGTTTCTGATGTTTACAAATACGCCGATTCAGAAAAATTTCAGTTTATCTCCAGTTATTTCATAGAGCATAATGTACATAGCTTTATTATGATCCCTGTGGTAAAGGACAATCAGCTACTTGCCATTCTGGAAATGTCATCCGGTATTAAAGGTGCATTTAACAGTCTGAAAGTAAAAAAGCTGGACTTTATTACTCCTTTCTTGTTATTTTCTATCAGTAGGTTCCATTATGAATGGCAAACAAAACTGGATGCTATCATTCAGCAGGAATATACTTCCCTTCACCCGAGTGTTGCCTGGAAATTCCGTGACGAAGCACAAAATGCATTCTTTGGAAACTTGCGACATGAGGAATATAGTCTGAAAGAAATATCTTTCGATCATGTTTATCCTTTATACGGACAAACAGACATCAAATCTTCTTCCAGCATACGAAACAAGGCACAGCAGGAAGATCTTCTGGAGCAGCTGAATAGACTTATCTCTATTTATGAGAATCTGAAAGATGAAAAAGCTGTCAATGAGAAAATCTCATTTGGGCTGAAAATTCTTGCAGAAGAGGTTGAAATAGGTTTGAAAACAGATACAGAACAGAGGGTTATACGCTTTCTGGCCAATAAAGTACATCCTGAACTTGAAGGAAATGATTCTCCTGAGATAAAAAATTATTTCAGCCTGCTAGATTCAAACGGACAACTTCTTTATAAAAGAAGAAAGGCTTTTGACGAAACAGTTAGTGCTGTTAATAAAAATTTTGCCAGTCTTCTGGAAAAAAGAGAACAGGAAGCTCAGTTAATTTTCCCACACTATTTTGAACTTTTCAAAACCGATGGCGTAGAGCATAATATATATGTAGGACAATCTATAAATCCTACACAACATTACTCCAAAGAAATTTTACATCAGTTAAGATACTGGCAACTGGAAACATTATGTGAAATGGAATTGTCCCATGAATCCATAAAATCCTGCCTGCCTTATAATCTGGATGTGCATTCTCTTATACTGGTATTCAATGTTTCATTATCTATACGCTTCCGTATGGACGAAAAACGTTTTGATGTAGACGGCGCATACAATTCGCGTTACGAAGTCATCAAGAAACGTATTGACAAGGCTTATATTAAAAATACAACCGAAAGAATTACACAGCCCGGAAAAATATGTATCGTATATTCTTCTAACGAGGATGAAAAGGAATACCGTTCCTATATACAAAGACTACAGGAAAAAGGATATCTTACTTCCGACGTTGAAAAACTGGAAGTAGAAGAACTACCGGGAGCAAGCGGACTAAAAGCTCTACGTGTAGGTCTTAACAGAAATAAGGTTGTAGAAATGACTTGTCAGCTTCCGGATTAACTCGTCCAGAAAGCAAAAACAAAAGCGACAACAGAAACAATAATTCCGACCATAAAGATCTGGTAGGTAATACTAAGCAATCTATATTTTCTGTTTAAAACAACTCCCAGGTAATACAAATCTCTGATCATAGAATCATACAGATAATCACGATCCTCCATCATCTCTCGTACTGCCGGCGTATAGTCGTCCAGATTCATTTTGTAGAAGTTACCAAAGAATAGAAGGTTCACTTTTCTGTTTTTCAGATCTTCCTTCGTAAACTCACCACTGGTAACCTTAGGCTTTGTAGAAAGTATTGCGAATATAATTGTGATAACGCTAAACAGCAGCATAATAAAGGTTGGCATTACCAAATACTCATTCTTCTCAGATCCCAGTTTGGGTAAGAGTGTAGACAATGCGATAGAAATAATAATAGCATTTACAGAAAGCAATATATTGGCTTTACTGTCCGCAATATCACTTAGCCTTGTATGATTGCTCAGTGTAATCCTGAACATTGTATCTATACTTCTGTCTGCTTTAACTTCCTTTTTAGGTTCTTTTTTATTTTTATCTTTCTTTATATTTTCCTGCTCCTGTAACATATTTTCAATCTTCTGAAGGTTCTTTTCTTTTATAGGGTTCCAATTCTGCTTTGCATAATCTGTATTGAACTGATGAAACCTGAAAAAACGCAAATTATCTAAATTCCATTTCTTTTTACTGAAGTTTTTCCCCAGTGTTTGCTCCCATTCTTTTCTTAGATTATCCGAGTAAGTGAAATAATCTTCACTTGCCAGATGACTACTGTCTGCATCACGGATAATATTTTCAATTCGGTTATCCGGTTTACAACAGACTTTTGTGGACATAATCAGTTCCTTTACCCTCCGGATAAAGTCATCGTTTACACCCTCTGCTTTTAAAAACTCTGCTGCAATCTCACAACTTTTTTCTTCATGCAGCATAATATCTTCTGTATAGCCACTGTCGTGAAACCAACATGCAACCAGCAATATTTCTTTCTCTTCCTCATTCAGATTATCCGCATTGGCAAGAATCTCAGCATTTGCAACAACTTCCTGCGTATGCTTATAATTATGATAAAGAAATGCCGGAGATAACTTATCTTTGAATAAGTTTTCGATAAAGAAACCTGCTTTTTGAACTAGAGTCATTTTGTCGAATTTGATTAGATAAAATTATGCATTTCAAAGTTTATATGCTAAAAAATACGCTTTCCAATTTTTTAAAAGTTTCAATCTTTGGAATTACATTACAGTCATGTGCCACATATACTGTACAAAAGGGGAAAAATCTTGCTGAAATACCTGTGCAGGATTCTTCTAAAGTTGCCCATAGGTTTTTCCTGATTGGTGATGCCGGAAATGCAGACGAGCCGCAGGCACAAAACACACTAAACCTCCTTCAGAAAAGGCTTAAAGAGGCGTCTTCTAACTCTACACTCTTATTTCTCGGAGATAATATTTATCCTTTGGGAATGCCGGATGAAAAGGATCCGGGCTATAACCTAGCAAAGCTTAAACTGGAAAATCAGCTGAAAATAGCCAAAGACTACAAAGGGAATACAATTGTAATCCCCGGAAATCATGACTGGTATCATGGTTTGGATGGTTTAAAAGCTCAGGAAAAAGCGGTTATAAAATATTTAGATGATAAAAAAGCTTTTCTGCCTAAGAAGGGTTGCCCTATAGACAAGGTAAAGCTAAATAATGATCTTACCCTTATTACTATTGACAGTGAATGGTATCTGCAGAACTGGGATGAAAACCCGGGGATGAATGCAGATTGCAGCATAAAAACGCGGGATGATTTTTTTGATGAATTCGAAAGCTTACTGAATAAAAATCAGAATAAACCTATTGTGGTTGCATTGCACCACCCTCTAATCAGCAGTGGTAGCCATGCCGGATATTTCTCATTTAAAAAACAGCTTTATCCTATTGGTGACAAAGTGCCGCTTCCTGTTATAGGCTCATTTATCAATGTACTTCGTGCGACATCCGGTATCAGTCCTCAGGATCTTAATAATGCCAGATATACAGCATTGGTAAAGCGACTGAAAAGTTTGGCGCAGGATAATCAGAATGTAATTTTTGTATCGGGTCACGACCATAATTTGCAATACCTTGAGGAAAGAAATATCCGTCAGATTATCAGCGGATCAGGTTCTAAAAACGAAGCCGCAAAAGCGACAACTCCGAAAGACTTTACTTTTGGTGGCAATGGTTACGCTATTTTAGATATCAACCAGGATGGTAGTGCCAATGTCTCTTATTACAGTACAGAAAATAATACAGAAAATTTCTTATCCCGGATTAAAGTTCTGGAAAACCTACAGAGACCTGCCCCCGGAAAATATCCGGATACTTTTTCTGATTCAATAAAAACTTCAGTATATCCGGCAAAACTTACTCAAAAATCAAAAGTTTATACCTGGCTTTGGGGAGACCATTACAGGAAATATTACAGTATGCCTATTGAAGCAAAGGTTGCAACTCTGGATACGCTAAAAGGCGGGCTTAGCCCTCTCCGGGCTGGAGGCGGACACCAATCCAATTCGCTACGTTTGGTTGCACCAAACAAACAGGAATATGCGATGCGAGGTGTAAAGAAAAGCGCCATCCGTTTTCTGAATGCCGTAGCATTTAAAAATGAAAGTTTTGGTCATGAACTGGAAGGAACTTTTGCCGAAAAATTCCTACTCGACTTTTACACAACAACACACCCGTATACTCCTTTTGCTGTAGGCAATCTTGCAGAAAGCATCAATGTTTTCCATTCGGATCCGCTACTTTATTATATCCCGAGACAAAAGGCATTGGGAGATTTCAATTACGACTATGGTGATGAACTCTATATGATTGAAGAACGATTCTCGGATAGTCCTGATGATCTTAAAATGCTGAATGGAGCTACCACAACGATGAATACTCTGGACATGATGAAGAACCTTCAGAAGTCTGAAAAGTATTCTGTGGACCAGCAGAGCTATATCCGTGCACGTATTTTCGACATGCTACTTGGAGATTGGGACAGACATTACGACCAATGGCGCTGGGCAGAATATAAAGATGGAAACTCTTTTGTGTATAAAGCCATCCCTAAAGACAGAGATCAGGCATTCAGTAAATACGATGGACTTTTATTTAAGTTCATTATGCAGATGCCGCCATTACGCCACATGCAGAGCTTCAAAGAAGATATCCGTAACGTAAAATGGCTAAACAGAGAACCTTATCCTTTAGATCTGGCCTTCCTGAAAAATGCTACTGAAGAAGACTGGAAAAAAGAAGCAGAATACATACAGCAGAATATGACCGATGAGGTTATAGACAATGCATTTCATAATCTGCCAAAAGAAGTACAAGACGGCACCATAGAGCACATAAAGCATAATCTGAAAATCAGAAGAGATAAAATGACTCAGTATGCTGCGGAATACTATAAAACCTTACAAAAGACGGTAATGATTACCGGTACCAACAAGGTTGACAGATTTGTTATAAAAAAGGAAAAACATAAAGTAAGCGTTTTACAATACCGCGTAAAGAAAGAAGGAAACGAATTAGTTTTCAAACGTGAATATTCTAAACACGACACCAAAGAAATCTGGATTTATGGGCTTGATGATGACGATATATTTGATGTAGCAGGTTCTGAAAATTCAGGAATAAAAATAAGGCTTATCGGCGGGCTTAATCATGATGTATATAACATTAAAGATGGTCGAAATGTTAAGCTGTATGATTTCAAATCTCAGAAAAACACGTATAACATTACCGGATATGTGGCAAAGCAAATAAAGGATGATTATGATATTAACACCTATAACTTTGAAAAACCTCAATACAACTTCTGGGCCGGGTACCCAAGTATAGGGTACAACCCCGATGAAGGCGTTAAGGTCGGTGCTGTTGTCAACTATACGCATAATGGTTTCGACAGAGATCCTTACACATCCAGACACACTTTCAAAACTAATTATTCCTTTGCTACAAGCGGAATAGAGTTTATTTATAATGGTGTATTTCCTAATGCTATCGGAAAATGGACACTGCATTTAGACGGGCGTTTTACCACTCCTGATTTTGCACAAAACTATTTTGGCTTTGGTAATAATACCGCTAATTACGACGATGAACTGGGCAGAAATTACAACAGGGTAAACATACAACAACTGCAGATAGCACCCTCCATATCCAAAAAAAGCTTTATGGGGTTCGTTCAGACATTCCAGTTAGGTTATGAGGATTATAAAGTACACCACAACCAGAATCGTTTTATTACACAGTCTGGTCAGATTAATCCCGAAGTGTTCGATAATCAGCAATTTTTAGGTGCCAAATATAATTTCAGCTACGACCATAGTGACAATGCTGCTTTCCCAACCATGGCATTTGGTTTCTCTGTTTCTGCTGCATGGAGAATGAACATTGATAATCCAAACCGTAATTTCATGACTTATGATGCACGTCTGAATGTTACACACCGGATAGATGATGATGGAAAATTTGTCTTTGCAACGAAGATACAAGGTGTATATATTAACAACCGCTATTTCGAATTTTTCCAGGGTGCTGATTTAGGTGGAAACAATGATCTTAGATCTTTCAGGAACAACAGATTTTTGGGTAACTCTTCATTATTTCAGAGTAATGATATCCGTTGGAACTTCGGCAGAGTGCGGAATCGCGTAATCCCGGTAAATTTTGGTATCTTAGCTGGCTATGACTACGGACGTGTATGGATGGATGGTGAATATTCCAGAAAATGGCATCAGTCTGTAGGTGGCGGAATATGGGTAAGTATTCTCGAAGCTTTCTCTGCACGGGCCACTTATTTTACAGGAACCGACGGCGGAAGATTTTCTGCAGGCATAGGACTAAGATTCTAAAAATGTAAAACTGTAATATTAAAATGAGGATTGATTCTGGTCCGGTTAATTATTTTCTAAGGGCATATTTTCAGTATGCATTTATTCCTATAGTAATCATAAGCATTATCAGCTATATTGTACGGGAAAAAGAACAATATCCACCATTTTTTTATGCTACTATTTTTACTCTTATACTAGCCATATTTCTGATTATCTCTTTTCATGAATATGTTTCTATAAAGAAGAAGTCAAAAATGTCAGCACTTTTTATAAGAGAGGGAGAACTCTATATCAATAACGAAAAAAAACTGCAACTGAAAGAAATAACATCAATTACGCCATTATATTACAACCCATTGATTGGTAAAGTAATGATCTATTTTTTCGAAATAAAAGCCAATAATGAAACTTTTTATTTCTTTGACAAACCACGTTTTATGTGGAATGTTATGACTTCTCTTTCTGTGAAAAAACTTGAAAAAACTTTTCCCGAACTTCAGCCTGTAATTCAGGAAGAAATAATTATTAGAAAACTCCCGAATATTTAATCCGGGAGTTCAATATATGATCATAATATATATTCAGAAAATCTACTTCAGTTCCATCGAATAAAGAATGCCTTCATCTTTATTGTTTCTTTCCTCTCCTATATACAATATGGTATCGGTTGCAAAACAAATTCCTTCTTTTTGCGAGTTACTATGCAAATCTATTTGGGTCATTTTAGCATTTGTAAAGTTATCTCCTTCAAAATTTTCCAGGATAAATACATTTTTATGCGTTATTAATGCTATTTTTTTTCCATTCGGACTTATATCAGCTCCCGTAACAGCTCCATCATGATATTTCTCCGGCATTTTTAGTTTCCCTATTAACTGAGCTTTATATTCACCTGGTTTATTTGGGATCTTATACACCATCGAAGTTCCATCAGATTTTTTACTTCTGTTTTTAGTAAAAAGATAAAAGTAACCGTTATGCTCTATAAATGCTTCACAGTCGTATAGCAAGTCCTTCTTTTTAGGTGGAAATTCTGTCTGCTCAGGATAAGAAAATTTTGTCGTTTGTAAAACAGGCGTGCTATTTTCTTTGCCGATTTTCACTTTATAGATCGCTAAATTTTTACGGATATTATCATTATTTCCGAAATCACCAATATAGGTAAAGCCATTTTTATCCTGTGTAATATCTTCCCAGTCATTATTCTCTACACCTTCAATGGTAATAGTCCGGGTATTGTTTCCAGTCATATCTATAGCGAAAATCTCATTGCTGTTTCCCTGGTCTTCATGAACGTAAAATTCCTTACCGTCCGGAGATATTTGTATTCCGGAAACTTCTTTTATTTTTTTAGGAAATCTAAATACTGTATGTAAAGGAGTGTCATAAGATATTTTTGATTCCTGTGCTTTTGGGGTACAAAAAATAAGAATAAAAAGTAGAGGTGTATATAGTAATTTACGTAGCATAACTCGTTATTTATAAACAAATGTAAGTATTTTCAGTAGCAATGATCACGCCAACAGAGAATAAAAAAAGCTGAATCAGATTCAGCTTTTTAAAAGTTTTTATTTTTCTTTCAGAACACTTACTTCTACAGAAGTCGGGTTATTCACATCATGGAAAATCCGATGCGTCGCTTTCTGAAAATCAGCCGAAGTAGCTTCATAAATATTCATAAATTTCTGTGGGTTACGGTCTGCCAATGGGAACCATGAGTTTTGTACCTGAATCATAATGCGGTGTCCTTTTTTGAAGGCATGTGCAATGTCCGGCATTTCATAATTTACTTTCGTAACAAATCCCGGTTGGAAGGCTTCAGGCTTATCAAATCCATTTCTGTACTTTCCTCTCATAATTTCACCTCTTACCAACATCTGATATCCGGCCATTGTTTTTCCGTTGAAGTCAGCTTCCGTTTCCGGATAAACATCAATAACCTTTACAACATAATCAGCATCTGTTCCGGTAGTCGACACAAATAAATGGTTAATAACCGGACCTGTCAAAGTAATATCTTCCTGCAATGCATCTGTCTGATATACCATAACATCGGGTCTCTTGGAAGCAAAACGTTGATCGTCTATCATATATTCACGGGTTCTGCTGGTTTGTACTCCATCCTGATGAGGTACTGGTTTATTCGGATCACTAACATATTCGTCCCACGAATCTGTTCTTTGCACTTTATCGAAACTCAGCTTACCATTTGGCTGGAAGTAAAGTTGTTTTGTTTCTGTATTCTTCGGCGGCCATGTATCAAAAGTTTTCCATTGGTTGCTTCCTGTAATAAAGATATTGGCCTCTCCACCTTTGAATTGTCCCTTCCCTTTCAGATAATAATTGAAGAATGGAAGTTCCAGGTTTTGCTGATAATCTATACTTGTCGGATGGTCAAACTTAATATCTCCGAATTGTCTGCCATCACCTCTTACCCATCCTCCATGGAACCATGGACCAGCAACAAGAATATTATTAGCTTTAGGGTTTTGTTTTTCAATAGCTTTATAAGTTTCGAAAGTTCCATAAGCATCTTCAGCATCAAAGAATCCTCCAACCACCATTACAGCAGGTTTTACCTGTGTAAGATGAGGTAATATATTACGGTCTTTCCAGAACTGATCATAATCCGGGTGTGCATACATATCGTTGAAAAACTTAATGTTTGTCCCCATATATTTATCTTTCAGTTCCTTATTAGACCCTGACTCCAAAAAGAAATTATACATATCCTTTACCGGAGGAACAAATCGCTTAGGACCTTTATCAGGTGTTATAGGCTCTGGTCTCGGCACACCGAATACAGTCATAAACATAAAAGCATCGTTCAGGAACATAGCACCTTTATGATGGAAATCGTCACCTAAATACCAGTTGGTAACCGGAGCCTGTGGTGAAACGGCTTTTAACGTAGGGTGAGAGTTAACCAATGTTGTTGTAGAATAGAATCCGGGATAAGAAATACCATATACCCCAGCTTTCTGGTTGTAATTCTTCAGATTTTTAGAAAGCCATTCCAGTGTATCATAGGTATCTGTACTTTCATCAATCCCTTTTTGTCCCGGCTTCAGCGCTGGACGTACATCTTCAAATTCTCCTTCGCTCATCCATTTACCGCGAACATCCTGATAAACAAAAATAAAACCTTCACGCATCTCTGCAGGGAAATTACCCAAAGACATTTTGTACTGATCTTCTCCGTAAGGTGCTACAGTATAAGGTGTACGATTGAGCAGTACCGGATATTTCTGTTTCTGATCTTTAGGAATATAGATCGCTGTAAACAGTTTTTTACCATCCCGCATGGGGATAAGTTTTTCAACTTTCGTATAGTTTTCGCGAACGTAAATGGAATCTTCTTTCCGTGATTGTGAAAATACCACAGCAGTGCCGGCCATAGCTATGGCCAAAAGGAATCGTTTCTTCATGTTAATTTAGTTTTCTGTACCTAGTAATAGCGCTGTAACAGCCTACCAAATTTACATAATTTAAAAAGAAATAAGCCGGTATAATACCGGCTTATTTTATTATATTTTTTTTTCCCCTACTTCGTTCATATTGTGTGCCGGCTGCGACATATTGCATTTTACACTGCCATCCTCCAGGATACTAAATTCATAAAAAACATCAGGAGTAAAGTCTACAACTTTAAATTTGGTCGTACTAATTACTTCTAACTCCAACTTCACCTGCGGATTCAGTGGTACAAACAATTTGTTATTTTCAAAAAAGACCTCAAATGTCTTACCATTACCCTTAGTATATTTTCCGGCGTATTTTTGTAGTGTAGCAAGATCTACTTTAGCAGGCTTTATATCATAAAGAATATTTCTAACCTTCTTCACAAGCGAAAGACTTATCTTGTCTGAGTTGTTATTTTCTAGTAAGATAATTGTTTTATCACTATCTACATCTCTTGCGATGTAAGTAATATAACCCGCCCAACTTCCTGAATGACTTATTATTTTCCCAACTGCTTTACTTGTATTGACTTGCCACCCGTAACCGTAATGATTGTCTTTGTTATCTTTAGTTACTATAGAACTAAAGATAAGATCTTTATCTTTCTGATTAACCAGTTTGTCTCCATACAAAGCTCTGTCCCATTTCAGCAGATCACCTGTTGTGGAATTCACCATACCATCACCTACAATACCATCCAGATAATAAGTATAATATTCCTTCCCCAGATCATCCAACAATTTTTTATTTCCAAGGCTGTCTGTAACATAACCTAATGCATAATTGGAAATTTTTTCTGGTTTATACCGGCTTCTATAAACCCTGGTATTAGTCATCCCAAGAGGTTTGAATATTTTTTTGCTCAAGTAATCACCATAAGACTGTTTCGATACCTTCTCGATAATTAAGCCTAATAAAGCATATCCTGTATTGCTGTATTCGTATTTATCTCCGGGTGCAAATAAAAGCCCCGGCTTATATTTTGCCAACATCTCTACGATATCTTCATTCGTCGCAAACTTCTTCTTATCCCAGCTTTTATTAAACAGCCCCATATAATCTGGTAACCCGGATGTATGATGAAGCAAATTATCTATGGTAATGGGTTTATAAAAACCAAGTTCCGGGAAATATTTAGTGAGAGGATCATTGTAGCTAAGTTTGCCTTCTTTCTCCAATTGGACAATACCCATAGCTGTAAATTGTTTCGAAACCGATGCTAACTCGAAAACTGTATTCTTATCCAGCTTCTGCTTTGTTTTTTCATTAGCCAGTCCAAAGCTTTTTTCATAGACTACTTTCCCTTTTTCTGCAATAAGGACGTTTCCGTTAAATTCTTTGGCAGCATATGATGATGTGAACAGACTGTCCAGCTTCTTTTCTTTTTGCCCGTAGACAAAGCCCGATACAGCTATAAAAAGGATTATAACTTTTTTCATAATAAGTATTTCTATATTTGGTGAACTAATATTCTACAAATATAGAAATATAATTAATACTCCAGCTTTTTCTTTACTTCATTCCAAAGCTGATCCATTTCCTCAAGGCTCATTTCTGAAAGAACAAGATTCCTTTCGTGAGCCAGTTCTTCCATCGCTTTAAAACGGGAAATAAACTTTTGATTGGTACGTTCCAGTGCTGTATCCGCATTTACTCCTGCAATACGGGAATAATTGATAATCGAAAAAATAAGATCTCCAAGTTCAGCTTCCTTCTTATCCGCATCTGTTTCTGCATGAAACTCGGAAAGCTCTTCTTCAACCTTTTTCCAGGCCTCTTCTGCTGTAGGGAAATCGAAACCTATTCCTTTTACTTTATCCTGAATACGATAAGCTTTGATCATTGGAGGTAATCCATTCGGAACACCCGACAAAATAGATTTATTCCCTTCTTTCAGTTTCAATTTCTCCCAATTCTGCTTTACTTCTTCTTCATCTTTAACCTCAACATCTCCGTAAATATGTGGGTGGCGGAAAATAAGTTTTTCATTCAGACTATTGATTACATCTGCAATATCAAAACTCTGTTTTTCCGATCCTATCTTAGCGTAAAAAACTAAATGCAGAAGTACATCTCCCAACTCTTTCTTTATTTCCTGCAAATCTTCTTCCAGCAAAGCGTCCGAAAGTTCATAAACCTCTTCCAATGTCAGATGGCGCAAAGACTGCAAGGTTTGTTTTTGGTCCCAAGGGCACTTCTCGCGTAGATCATCCATAATATCCAGAAGTCGGCCAAATGCTTCCAGTTTTTCAGCTCTTGTATTCATATTTATCAATTTTCAGGAGGGACAAAGTTAATTTAATCTTACTGCAATAAAAAACTCTGCCCGATAAGAGCAGAGTTTTTTTATTGTATAAATGAAGATATTATTCCTCTTCAGTTTTCTTTTTAGTTGTTTTTTTAGCTGGCTTTTCTTCCTCAGCAGCTTCTTCTTTCTTAGCCGCTTTTTTAGCAGGAGCTTTCTTTTCTTTTACCTCTTCAGTAACTTCGGCAGAAACCTCAGCTGTTTCTTCAGCAGCAGGAGCTACAAAACTTTCTGGTGTAATATATCCTCCTTTCTGAAGTGTATTATACCATTGTACAAGTTTTTTGATATCAGATTCGTAAACTCTTTCTACATCATAGTTAGGAAGTACCTCAGCCATAAATGTTTTAAGCTCATCAGCTGAAGATTTGTGGTTGATGGTTGGTTTGAAATCTTCTTTTTTTGCAATATTATGGAACACTTCAAATAAAGGAACTTCGCTATCAAAAGTAAACATAGAGATGTTATCCAAAAGGCTTACCTGGCTTGTATTGGAAATGTTAGCTTTTTTTCCTGTTGTGATATCTTCCACAATAAAACCTGTTCTCAGCTGAGAAACAAGTCTAAAAAGTCCCGGTTTACCCGAAATCGAGATGATTCTTTCTAACTGCATTTTTATTTTTTTATCTTAGTTAATATTCTGTTTTATTTAGGAAACCTCATCTTATAATCTACAGATACATCACCTGCAGTAATCTTGGTTAGCTTCCCTTTTATTATTTTCTTTTTTAGTGCGCTTAGTTTATCCGTAAATAAAACTCCGTCAATATGATCATATTCATGTTGAATTACGCGGGCACGAATATCCGAAAAAGTTTCCGTATGTTTCACAAAATTTTCATCATAATATTCCATTGTGATGGTTTCTGGTCTGCTTACATCTTCACGAACATCCGGAATACTAAGACATCCTTCGTTAAATTTCCAAGGTTCTCCGTCGTATTCTAATATTTTTGCATTGATAAATACTTTCTTAAAATCTTTTAATTCTTCACGAATATCCAGATAATCTTCATCTTCTGCTAAAGGACGAACATCGATTACAAATAAACGAACATCTAATCCGATCTGTGGAGCTGCAAGTCCTATGCCATGTGCCTGGTACATCGTTTCGAACATATTATCGATTAACTGGTTTAGTTCCGGATAATCCTTTGTAATATCGTGTGCTTTTTTCCTTAAAACAGGATCGCCATAGGCGCGAATTGGTAATATCATCTTGTCTCTAAAAAATTCTGTAAAATAAGTGTTGCACTTATTTTATCGATTAAACCTTTCTGTTGTCTTTCTTTTTTGCTTTTACCACTTTGACTGATAAAGAAAGAAGCCATTTTACTGGTGAATCTCTCGTCGAAGCGGTTAATTTTTATTTGCGGAAATGTTATCTGAAACTGTTCCAGAAATTTCTGAATTTCGGTTTCTATCTCAGACATATTACCTTTTAAATCTGTAGGAAGCCCTACTACAATCTCATCCACTTTATTTTGCTGAAAATAAGTTCCCAGAAAATCCATGAGCTTCGGTGTTTCAACCGTTTGTAGTGCTGAAGCTATAATCTGCATATCATCCGTTACAGCTAATCCTGTACGGGCTTTTCCATAATCAACAGACATTATTTGTCCCATTTTGCAAATTTAGTGTTTTTTTTAAGTTTTAGATGATGTAATTATTTTACATTCATTTCTATTTTTCTGATTCTTCTGGTATTAAATATACCAAAGAATATCAAAACCTGCTATGATTGCCTTTATGATCAATATTCATATAAAATATTTGTAATGTTCAGTATCAATTTTTCTAACTTAGTTCTATCATTAGCAATTATACTTATTTAATAACCTACTCATGAAAAACACCTGGATAAATCATCCTGTAATTCTGCAGGGAACAAGCATAAATCTGGTACCATTAGAAGAAAAACATCTTGAAGAATTATATACAGCCGCTGCCGATAAAGAACTCTGGGCACTTATTCCGACAGATTGCTCGGAAAGAGATATTTTTTATAAAACTTATGAATTTGCTATCAGTGAGAGAACTGCCGGTAACCAATATCCTTTTGTCATAATACATAAGGATACAAATAAAATAATCGGTTCTACCCGGCTTTTTGAGATTTATCCAACAGACAAAAAGCTTGAAATTGGCTGGACATGGATTACAAAAGATTATTGGGGAACAACAATAAATCTGGAGAGCAAACAGTTATTACTAACCTACTGCTTCGAAACTCTAAAAACAAACAGAGTACAACTGAAGACCAAGGACACCAACTTCCGGTCCAGAAAAGCTATCGAAAAAATAGGTGGAATATTTGAAGGTATTCTGAGAAAAGATAAAATAGTAAGCGACGGAACGACAAGAAATGCTGCCTATTACAGTATATTAGATGATGAATGGGAGCAAGCAAGAACAAAAATACAAAAACAGATAGCCGAAAAGAATGCTAACAGCTAAAATCCATTTGTAAATATTTTTTAACAAATAATATGGAGACCAACTCCTAATACCTGCATAATTATCATATATAGTTTTGCATCAGGATTTGTATTTTTTTTCTACCTTTAATTTCTCAAAAAAAACTTAACCATTATTTTACACCACCAGTACAATTATTTAATATGAAAAAATTAATTTTGGTTCGTCATGCAAAAAGTGACTGGCCCGAGGGTATAGACGATTTCAATAGGCCCCTCGCAGAACGCGGAAAAGAGGATGCCCCAAGAATGGCTGAGTTTCTCAACGAGAAAGGAATAGGCATTGATGCGCTAATATCCAGCCCCGCAAACAGAGCTTACAGTACATGTCTTTTTTTCCACAAGACTTACAAAAATGCAGAAATGAGTACTGCATCTGCACTTTACAATGCCCGTGAAAACGACTTTGTCTCCGTTATTAATCAGATCGATGATGTACACAACAGTGTAGCCCTTTTCTCCCACAATAATGGAATTTCTAATTTCACCAATCTTTTTTCCGGCAATGATATCATTAGTTTTCCGACATGTGGTGTTGCAGGTATCGAAATAGACATTGATTCCTGGAGTCATTTCGACGAAGAGAAATGCCAGCTAAAATATTTCTATAGTCCAAAAGAACTGGACTAATCTAAGCGATAAAAAAAAACGGTTTACAATTAGATAATAATCTTAGCTAATTGTAAACCGCATATATAAAACGCAAAAGGCACAAAAGTGCAGTTAATTGCTACAGCTTTTAGATTACTTCCTTTTCAGATCCAGATCTTCAAAATCAAAACTAAAGTCTGTTACTCCCGAAATAGGTTTTAGTCTTGCAGACTGTGCCTTTCCTGTTTCATCAAAATTAAAGATTACAAAAGCATCCGCATCATAGCTTCTGTCATCCCATTTTGCCACAAACGTATTATAAGAATAAGGTAATAACTCGCCTTTTAGTCTTGGAGAGTTTACACAGGAAATAAAATACTTTTTCCCTTCCTGCTTCACGATTACATCACCAAACCAAACATCGTTATATGTTCCGGTGAATTGCTCCGGTTTTGCTAACTGCTGAATATTTTTCTGTGCGGCTTCTACCTTTGCATACACATTGCTCTTCTCTTTGTCATAATTAGCATTTACTTTCGCCATACGGTCACCATAATTTTTCAGCCAGTCTCTACCCTGAACTCCAAGATATGAATCTTTAACCGTGTTGGTGATTGTATTAAATGCAGCTCCCGATTGCTGATTGGTCAATACAACTATTCCTAATTTAAGATCCGGAATCAAAGTAAACTGGGTAACAGTACCAATAAGCCCGCCAGTATGCTGAACTTGCAGATGGCCTTTTACATCGCTAAGGAACCATCCCATTCCGTATCCGTAAAAATTAGAATCATATGGGTTTTTAGCCGCTATACTTTCTGGTATTTGCAGACTCCATAGTTCGTGTGCATTTTTTTCAGAAACCAGACGCTTTCCGTCTTTGGTTACAAAACCATTGATTAGAAAATTGGCCCATGTTGTCATATCCGGAATATTACTCATAATTCCGCCTGCCGCATTTGCTGTTTCATTCCAGTCATGCGGAACAGCTACAGCTTTACCATTTACAGGAGCATGTGCATCAATTTTATTCGTTACCGCTTTTGCCCTGTTATAAGATCCAAAACTATTTGACATTCCTACAGGCTTCATAATTCTCTGTTCAATAAACTCTGCCCAGCTTAATCCTGAAACTCTATGAATAACTTCCCCAGCTACAATAAACATAATATTGTTATAATCCAGCTTAGTTCTGAAAGGATTTGCCGGCTTTAGATAGCGCACATTATGTACAATATCATTCACTGTAAGATTTCCACCCTCCGGAAAGAACATTAAATCTCCCTGTCCCAAACCTAAGCCGGCACGATGGGTAATAAGATCTTTTATAGTCACTTCCTGAGAAACATAAGGATCATACATTCTAAATTCCGGAATAAATTTGGTCACTTTGTCATTCCAATTTAGTTTCCCCTCGTCTGCCAATATTGCCAATGCTGTTGCGGTAAAACCTTTGGAGTTAGAAGCTATTCCGACAAGTGTATTCTCGTCCATAGCAGCCTTTGTATTCAGAGATCTTACCCCAAATCCTTTTGCATAGATTAGTTTACCATCCTTTACAACACCTACAGACATTCCGGGTACATCAAAAGTCTTCAGCGTATTCTTTACCAATTCATCAAGTTTTGCATCCGGCACCTGTGCATTGATAAAAACAACAGACACCACAAAAAAGAACAAAGAGAATTTATTTTTCATGAAATTTATTTTGAGTTTAAAGATAAGAATTAGTTATCAGTCTCAACCAACGTCTAAACGCTGAATACATGGGGGAATAATGTACGATGTGGAACAACTGCCAACTAAATCGTATCTTTGCGGAAATCTAAAAAAGTAAATGGAAACTAAAAGAGCATTTTTTCTTGAGGCCTACAAACTAGACATTATTAAATTCGGAAGATTCACCCTGAAAAGTGGTATTGAAAGCCCATTCTATGTAGATCTTCGTCCTTTGGCATCCGATCCGAAAATCCTAAAGCATCTTTCTAATTATCTTCTGGAAATGCTTCCTTTGGATAATTTTGATCTGATCTGCGGTGTACCTTATGCAGCTCTTCCTATGGCGACAGCAATGTCATTAGAAAGCTATATCCCTTTAATTATTAAAAGAAAGGAGGCTAAAGCTTATGGTACTAAAAAACTGATTGAAGGTATCTTCCAAAAAGGGCAAAACTGTCTTTTGGTAGAAGATGTTATTACTTCCGGAAAATCTCTTTTAGAAACTATTGATGAGGTAGAAAATGAAGGTTTAAATGTATCCGACATTGTAGTTGTACTAGACAGACAACAGGGAGGACGCGAAAAGTTACAGGAAAAGGGCTACAATGTACACACGCTATTCACAATCTCTGAAGTTGTTGAAATCCTTAAAGAAGAAAATCAGCTAACCGATGATGAAGTAGAAAGAATCAATGATTTCTTAAACGGAAATACTGTTACTTTCGAAGAAAAGAAAAAAGTTCGTTACGAGGAGAAGCTTAAGAATATAGATCACCCTGTAGCAACAAAATTATTGGAAATAGCATTGCAAAAACGCAGTAACCTTATTGCTTCTGCAGATGTTATTACAACGCAGGAACTTTTGGACTTTGCTGAAGTTGCAGGGCCACATATTGCTGCATTAAAAACGCATATCGATATTATTTCTGACTTCGATTATGATCAAACAATCATTCCTCTAAAAGATATTGCGGCAAAACACAATTTCTTACTAATGGAAGACCGTAAATTCGGAGATATCGGAAATACTCAGGAATTACAGTTTTCACATGGTGTATACAAGATAGCAAACTGGGCAGATATGGTTACGGCACATGCCATTGGAGGCAGCAAAGCATTAGAAGGTTTCCACAATGCAGGAATTATCACAATCCTGGGAATGTCTTCTCAAGGAACACTTACCGATGCTCATTATCGTGAAGAGGCTATGAAGATTATTATCAACGAACCAAATGTTATGGGTTGTGTAGCACAAAACCAGATTCAGGATGATCTGCTATTGTTTACTCCTGGCGTTAATATCTCTGCTGAAGGAGATAGCAAAGGACAGCAATACAACACACCAGAGCATGTATTCAAGAATCTGCATACCGATTTCATCATTGTAGGTCGTGGTATTTATAAAGCTGACGATGTAGAGCAAGCTGCACTAACTTACAGAACAAGAGGATGGCAAGCTTATGAAGCTGCGATTTCATAGACTTATAAATTTATAATAAGAAACATTTCTTATCATATGTCTATGTCTCGCTTTTAATGATCATGTAACTTCGCAGACATCAATTTAAATCAATAAATATGAAAAAGTTATTTTCAATTCTTAGTTTTTTTATAGCTAGTACATTCATTTTTGCTCAAACTGCATGGAAAGCTGATCCTGCACATTCACATGTAGCATTTACAGTAGTACACATGGGGATTTCAGACGTATCCGGAATTTTTAAAAATTTCGATCTGGCTGTTGCATCTCAAGCTAAAGATTTCAGCGATGCCAAAGTAAATTTCAGTGTAGATGTTAACTCTATTGACACCAATGTTGATGCTCGCGATAATCATTTAAAAAGTCCTGACTTTTTCGATGCAGCTCAGTTTGACAAAATTACTTTTAATAGTACTTCTCTAAAAGCAGATAAGACTAATACTTATACTCTTAAAGGAAACCTTACTATGCATGGTGTAACAAAGCCTGTAATAATGACTATGGTATACCGTGGTGAACTTACAGATAAAAAGACAGGTAAAGTAACAAAAGGCTTACAGGTATATGGAGATGTAAAAAGATCTGACTTTGGAATCGGTGGAAAATTCCCGGATGCCATGGTAAGTGACATTGTAAGAATAAAAGCTGACTTTGAAGTAAAACAATAAAAATAAATTTTTGTTCATAAAGCCCCGGAAATTCCGGGGCTTTTTTGTTGAATATCTATCCAAACATTTTGTTAAACAAAGGCTTACAAATTTTTGATTTTGTTAAGCTTTCATAACATGAAATAAATCTTACTTAAAAATTGTTAATTTTTTATTTTTTGGCATCTTATTTGCGAATTATAAAATACTTCATATTAACAGATTTTTTTAACTAGTAAAAAAGCAACTTGCTTCGGCAGTGTTGCTTTTTTATTTTTCTGTCCATTTTTATTTAGCTTCCAGCTTCACCGGGAAAAATAAAATTCTTATTATTTATCATCTTATTTTATAAATAATAAAACAAAATATCACCACTTCCTTTTTATCTCACTTTAAAATGCTGATTAATAACTTTTTCATATTTTTTTCAAAAAAAATAATTGATGAGTGTAACCTTTTCGTTTTTTTGTAGTCTTGTTAATAGAAAACATTTCCGTGAGAATATTATCTAAACATAAAGACGATCTCGTAATGCTGCTAAAAAAGCATGATCCGGTAGCACAGCGAAGGTTTTACGAACAGCAGTCGCCAAAGCTGCTGAGTGTAAGCCGTACCTATATAAAGGATATATACCATGCCGAAGATTGTCTGATAAAAGCTTTCTGCAAGATTTTTAAAAATATTGAAAGCTTCCGGAACGATGGCAGTATAAATGCCTGGGCACGACGTATTGTCGTAAATGAATGTCTGAGCTTTTTAAAATCACAAAAAACGATTTTTTATCTGGACGAAAACCAGGTAGCTGATGCAGCAGAAGATCATGAAGAAGTTAATATCTACGAGGATTTCAATGTACAGGAACTATTGGATCAGTTACCTGAAAATTACAGACTTGTTTTTAATCTCTATGTTCTGGAAAGTTATCCACATCAGGAAATCGCAGAGATGCTAAATATATCTGTATCGACAAGCAAAACACAGCTTTTCCGTGCAAAAGCAAAACTGAAAGAAATATTTATACAACAAAAATTAATTAGAAATGAAATCCGATAAACTGGACAACTATATAAAAAATCAGCTGGAGGAAAGAGAAATAACTCCATCCAGAAATCTTTGGGCTGATATCCGGTTAGACTTGGAGGAGACTCCCAAAAAGCGTAAAAATTATACTGTCATATGGTTAGCTGCTGCTTCCGTTATCCTGTTATGCAGTCTTGCAGGTGTTTTCATTTTCAAAAATGACAAACAAAATAGCAATCCTATTATCGCAAAGCAGACTCAGCCTGTAAATAGTTCAGAACCTAAAGAAATAAGCACGCCTGAAACCAGTATAAAAACAGACTCTGCACTTAAAAAAGAAAGTCCTGTGAAAAACCTGGCCCAGGAGCAACTACCTCCGGCTAAAACTCAGAAAACACAAAAACAGGAGACCTTGCCTAAAACTGTTATTACACGTACTGAAAAAATTGATGCAGTTATTCCTCCACCCCAAAATCAACTTGTAAAAACAGAGGAAACCAAGGAACAGACAGCAAAAAAGAAAAAGTATGTAGATCCTAAAATTCTTTTGTTCTCTGTGGAAAACAGAGAAGCTATAGAAAAGACAAAAGACGGATCGAACGTAGCATCTGTCGAGATCCACAGATAAATCCACATTTTATAAAAAAGAAAAATTATGATAAAGAAAATTATTATAGCAGGAGTATTGTGCCTTTTCTCCAATTCTTATTTTGCACAAAAAACTTTTAAGCTGAATCTTCCTTCTAAAGAAGACACTTCGGTAAGTCCTATTGTAAAGGAGAATATAGAGCATTATGCCCGACAGATCAATACCATTATCCAGGAAGAAAAAGTAAAAATGGAGAATGAGATAAAAAAGGTAACGCTGGAAGCTGAAAAAAATGGTTTATCCAATCAGGAAATAGCAGAACAGAAAGCCAAAATTGCCGATTCATATTCTGAGAAGATTGATAAACGCATCAATGATTTAGGTTTTAATGTAGACGAAATCATTCAGAAGCAGGTAAAATATTCTTTACTGAATACTGATGCGACAAGCGTAAAGGATCTCCACCAGAAACTTATGTATAAGTTCCGTGCCGAGCGAAGCCTGACTTTGTATGCTTCTTTTGGTGTAATGGGACTTACTAACAATCTTCCTAATAATGATCTCGATAACAATAAAACCTTTTCCAACAATTTTGAATTTGGTATAAAATACAACAGACAATTTAGCATGACCAGTCCGTGGGGGCTTGTATCGGGATTAGGATTTTCATGGAGGACATTACGTCTTGAAAATGATAAATTCTTTGCAAAAGATGCCAACAATAATATTATTATAGCACAAAGTGACCGGGATCTTCAGAAAAGTAAATTAAGAACCGGATATATTATGGTACCGATTGGTTTACAATATAATTTTTCTTCAATTAAAAATGCCGGTGAGGATGTAAGATACCGCAGCTACTTCAAAGGCTTCAAGGTAGGTGCAGGATTATATGGTGGTATCCAGATGTCTACCAATAATATTATAAAAGGTGATGGTGTAAAATATCGCCACCGCGAAGAGTTTAATGTGAATCCTTTTGTATACGGAGCACAATTTTATATTTCCTATAACAAGTTCAATTTCTTTATTAAAAAGGACTTTAGCAACTACTTCAAGGATCAGACTTTCAAGGATGATAAAATGATTCAGTTTGGCATTCTATTTGACATATAGATACCAACATTCATATTAACTTATATTATTTCAACTAACAAAAAAGCAACCCTTCCGGGTTGCTTTTTTCATTTATGATATACTTGTATTACAGTTTCAAATCACCGTTTACATCTCTCACTGCTGCAGCTGCAGTCTGGAATTTTTCTTTCTCAGCATCATTCAGATCCAAAGCTACAATACTTTCGATTCCTTCTTTACCAATAATACACGGAACACCCAGGCAGATATCCTGCTGTCCGTATTCTCCTTCTAAAAGAACAGAGCATGGAATCATCTTTTTCTGATCATTCAGGATTGATTGTACCATTACCGATACTGCTGCTCCCGGAGCATACCATGCAGAAGTTCCTAACAATTTAGTCAAGGTAGCGCCACCAACTTTTGTTTCTTCAGTTACATACTGAATCTTTTCTTCATTCAGAAATGCTGTTACCGGAACTCCGTTTCTTGTAGCCATACGCGTTAAAGGAAGCATTCCTGTATCACTGTGTGCAGCGATAACCATTCCGTCTACATCCGAAATCGGACATTCCAAAGCTTCTGCCAATCTGTATTTAAAACGGGCACTATCCAGCGCTCCTCCCATACCAATAATTCTGTTTTTTGGCAGACCAGTTACTTTATGTACCAGATATGCCATTGTATCCATAGGGTTACTTACCACAATGATAATAGCTTCTGGTGAATGTTTTAATATATTTTGTGCAACTTCTTTTACAATACCTGCATTGATCCCGATAAGCTCTTCACGAGTCATTCCCGGCTTTCTTGGAATTCCTGAAGTGATAACAGCTACTTTAGAACCTGCTGTTTTTGAATAATCGTTTGTTGTTCCTGTAATTTTGGTATCAAAACCATTTAAGGAAGCTGTCTGCATAAGGTCCATAGCCTTCCCTTCTGCAAATCCCTCTTTGATGTCTACCAAAACAACTTCGGCAGCAAAATTTTTCATAGCTATATATTCTGCACAGCTTGCTCCAACAGCTCCTGCTCCAACTACGGTTACTTTCATATTTTTGTATTTTAATGATTCTACCAAATATAATAAATTATCTGATGAACAAAAAGAATTCGGACCTGATTTACTCACAAAAACACTTTCGGAAAGGACATAAAAAATGACCGAAAAATATCCGGCCATTTTTTATTATTTCATAATCCACAACAGAGAAAAGAATGTGGATAACTTTTTCTAAATGCAAAAACAGTTGTCTTCCGATTATTGTTCCTCTTCGAAATACAAACGGTAATATTTTCCTTTATCATCCTCCCCTGTCTCTAGCTTTTGGCGATCACCATGAACATAGATATGGAAATTCTTATCAAGCTTTATTACACTTTTAAAGTGTCTTTGCTGCTTCTTTACAGCACCAGTAGCAATTGTAAAGCTATCTTCCAGTTTAATATCTCTTTCTTCTTCGAACTGTTTTTTATATTCGTCGAAACTTTCAATAACTTCCGGATGTACCAAAACCTGCTTTTTAAATTCTTCAATCTCGAATTCCTCTTTATCTTTAAAGAAATTGATTGATTTATTCAGATAATCGGCCTGATCTACTCTGCTTACCTCGTATTCCTGTGGTAATTGTTCTGTAACATAACTTTTGTACATAGACAATGTATGTTCAGTATTGAAATACTCATCTTTACGCTGCTGAAGCTGTAAAAAATCATCCACCCAATAACGGGCTTCTACTCCGGCTTTAGTCGTATCTATTACAGAAACCATATAGCCATCTTCCTGCTCGGTATTGAAAATAAGACAACCTTTATCCAGTTTTCTCAGGTTAATTCCCTGATCTTTCTGAATTTGGAAACCTTCATCTTCAGGAAGTACTTTTAAAAAAGTTTCTTTATTTTCTGTTTTAAATAGGCCAATAGCATCTACAATTTTACCATCTACAACATAGTCTCTGAAATAAGTTACATAAAACTCACCATCTTTAATATTGCTATGCAGGGTTTTATTATGAAGATGTTCTGCCAGATTTTTGGATTCCTCATGGCAAAACTCTGGTTTCTCGAAGATTTTACCAGCTATTGAAAATACCGCATTATTCTCAAGTGCATCTTCATCGTAAAATTGGTAATATACATCCGACTTAAATGGCGTAAGAAAAAAGTCTTTCAGCAAAATTGTCATATCAGGTTCCAGTTCCAGTTCACTTTCTGACAGAACCATCCCTTCACCATTCATTTTGTTGCGTACATAATGTACAGAAATATGTTCCAGTCTGCGGATATTATCTTCGTTCATATTTTTATTTTTTGAGAGATGCAAAGATATTCATTCTCCACTTTCATTAAACCTAATTGTTAGTAAAAATTAGCAACAAAAGTTAATTTATTTGCGCTCTCGTTTTGATAAAAAACCTATCAGACTGAGAAGGATTTAATCTATTAAAAAACAACCAGAATAAATATAATAAACAGATTTACAGATAATTAAAACAAAACCAATTCTAAAGGAACATTATTTGGCATATCTCGTTCAAAATTCAAAAAAAATGAATCATTTAGAAGCAACACAGGAAATCACAGCCATTATTCCGGAAATAAAAAATGAACTCTCCGATCAGAACACTTCTGGTATTATTCAGATTTTCACAGACAGAATAAGGGAGATGATTCGTAAAAATGAAAATCGACTTTTATTCAAGAGCCTGGAGAAAATGGATCATATTTACAAAAAAGGAGATATCGCACTAAAAAATGCTGTAGAAAATATTTTTATTTATTCTCTGGATTATTTAACTGCGTCCTGTAACAAAGAATACAGAAGGGTATTTTTTTGCAATATTTCTCCGGATTTGCAAAAGATATACTTCCGGCAGATTTACAAACCGGGAATGTAATTTTACTCTTTAACAAATATTATGATTGACATCGGCGTTTAACTACTATCACTAACATCTAGAATTATGAAAAGAAAAACAAGAAGAAAATTTGACATAGAAGAATGGAAGTCTTCTAACACCAGACACAATATTGAAATTTTGGCAGTACATATTGCTGCAATTGTAGGCATTTTTGCCTTTGCTGCCTATATTTAATGATGGCATAATTTTCGCGACACTTAAATTGCTTTAAAAAACTTAAAGATTATGATGAACGACAAAATGCAAACGATCAATAAGAAAATAGCTACAGAATATTTAAAAATATCTTATCCTTCCATTCGGAATGAAATTACCCAGTTATCTGCTCAAAATAATTTTGCAGGTATTATGCAGGCAGTTATCAATCACCTGAAACTTCTTTTACAAGAAGCTAAAATCAATATGATTTCTTACCATATAAAATCTATGGAATGGCTTTACAGAAACGGAAATAATTATATAAAATATATTATTGAAAGTCTTTTTGTGAGATCATTTGAGAGTATGAAAAGGATATCGGAAGATCAGCACTGGGACAAGCTGTACGAATACATGCCGGTAAGATTTCAGGAAATATATCTGGAACAAATCCGAAAAGATGAAATTATCATTCAGAAAAAATAATATAAAAATACCCCGGAGCTTCTCCGGGGTATTTTTTTTGCAAAGGCTATAAATTATACCGGAATATACTTATTAATCACCTTCCCATGACTGAAAGCTGTTGAACTTTGTAATTCCAATGTTTTTTGATTTTTAAAAATTGGCAATCCACTGCCAAGCGCAATAGGATTGATAATCATGTAATATTCATCAATAAGGTCTAGGCTGATAAGTGAACTTACAAAGTTGCACCCTCCATATACGAGAATATCTTTTCCCGGCTGATTTTTGAGAGTTTTCACAACTGTTTCCAAATCGCCGTTTTCCAACTCAATATTACGTCCTGTAACAGGGTTCTCACCACGACTAAAAACTATTTTTCTCATATTGACTATAGGTTTAGCCATTGCATATGCAGGACTATCAGCCTGGTTATCGAATACATTTTCCCAATGCTGAATAAATCCCGGGGTCATTTTGCGACCAAGTAAGAGCGTATCACTAGTCTCCGCAAGGTCTACAATAAATTGAAATGCAGCCGGGTCCTGTTTACCTGATAAAAATATCCAGTCTGTTTCACCATTAACCCCTGCAGCATAGCCATCCAGAGAAATGTGCATTTGCAGTTTTAATTTTCGCATGACATTATAATTTATAAGATGAAGTTACTTATAATCACAAACATAAATAATTATTTTAACAATATTTATTCACAAAAATTTGAATTTATACTCTTTGATAACAGCTATTTTTGACAACTTTTATTCTACTTTTTCAAAAAATAACTATACCCCAAACTGCCTTAAATGATGATCCATATGTTTATAGGCTGCAATTCCCCATTCATGTGTTGAAATATTTCCAAAAGCAGGATGGGAAAGAGTAAGAGGATGATCGTTAGCCGGGAATTCACCAATTAATAGAATAAATTCATTTCTCTGTTTTTCAAAATCAGAAACTTTAGCTTTTCCCTTTGTAATATGTCTGAGCTCACCTTTAATATTCTTTTTAAAATTGGGAGCTATATAAAGTGCAAGGATCCTCAGTAAATATTGTTTTATAGTTGTTCTTTTATTTCCTCTGCTCTCTTCCAGAATTTGTTTGTTGCAGGAATTACAATGAAGGAGCATTTCACTAACAGTCATTTCTCCCCATTGGGGCTCGTGAACTACAGATAAATTTTTAACTCTGGCAATAATGGAATTTGAAGCCTCTTCTTTCAAAAGATTTTTAATCATATATAACCTGTAACATATCTTTCAAAAGTACTCTTTACATTCCAATCTTAAGCTTTGTATCCAAAATAAATTCTACAGATAGAATTTTTGAAAAATTTTATGATTTCAAAAACTCACTTTAAACATCGAATTTATTGAAAAATGAGTTCGACTTTTTTTAATCGGTCGTGTATTTAAGTGCTCTGACGCATTTTTGCATCGAATTATAAAATCAAAATCGATTATGAAAAATTTCCTGTTTGCATTACTGATGCTTTTACCTCTAAATATTTTTGCACAAAAAACAGTATCCAATTCAACCAAAGAAAAAGCTAAGAAAATCGATTTGATAATTAATAAATATCACGATTATAATCTTTTTAATGGAAGTGCGCTGGTTGTCCAAAACGGCGAAATCATCCTGCAGAAAAATTATGGAAAAGCAGATATGAGCTGGAATATCGAGGCAACTTCTGACACTAAATTCAGAATTGGTTCCATAACCAAACAATTTACAGCAATGCTGATTATGCAGTTGAAAAAGGAAGGAAAAATCAAACTTGATGATAAAATAGCTGATTATCTGCCTTGGTTTAGCAAAAATATTGGAAGTAAAATTACCATTCATCAATTATTAACGCATACTTCCGGCTTACCAAATTATACTGATTTTCCAGAATTTAAAACTAAAATGGTTTTCGAAAATTTATCGGGAAAAGAATTTGCCGTTAAATATTTCAAGGATAATCTAGGATTTGAACCCGGAACAAAACAAAATTATTGCAACACAGGATATTATCTGTTAGGATTAATTATTGAAGAAATTACCGGAAAACCTTACGAAGAAGTTCTCAAGGAAAAAATATTTGATGTCATTGGAATGAAAAATACAGGCATTGAAAACCCTAAAGATATCATTTCAAATTTTGCACAGGGTTATGATTTTGATTACGATGGCTATCAAAAAACAGATTACATCAATATCAAAACTTCTGTTTTTTCTGCCGGCGGAATGTATAGCACAGCAAATGATATGCGAAAATGGGATGATGCTTTGTACACCCAATTTAGGGAATTATGCTTACGGATTGGTTGTTCAGAAACATAAGAATTTTTTAGGTTCGGGAAGAGATATTACGACAATGGCTCACAGTGGCGGAATCAATGGTTTTTCCTGCAATATTGCAAGAATTCCAGAGGACAAAATATATGTCATTTTACTTGATAATACCAGAGCTGGTAAAAGAGGCGGACAATTGGAAGCCATTATCGATGATATTTTTGGCGTTTTATACAATGCAAAAGTGGATGTCCCGAAACCATTAATCATCTTCGAAGTTTACAGAAAAATGAAATCGGAATCTGTAGAAAAAGGAATTGCTTATTTGAAAGACCTAAAGAAAAACAAATTCGATTCTTATAACTTTAATAGTTTTGAAAATGAACTCAATAGATTATCTTACAAATTTTTAGGCGAAGGAAAAACTGACGATGCTTTGAAAGTCATTGATTATGCGGTCTCGGAATTCCCCAATTCATTCAATATTTATGATACGCGAGGTGAGATTTATTTTATAAAAAAAGATTACAACGCCTCTAAAAAGAATTATCAGAAAACGCTTGAACTGAATCCCAATAACGATAATGCCAAAGAAATGCTTAATAAAATCGAAAAAGAAATTGGGAAATAATACGTCACTGGATGTAACAAACATTTTTCTGAGCTGTCTTATTAATTAGAAATCAATTATTCTAAATGAAAAAACTAAATCTAATCATTCTGCTGATTTTATCAATAAACACTTTCGCACAATCAGAAAGTTCAAATGTTGATAAAATTTAATTAAAATCAAGCACTAACTAAAATTACTATATCAAAAAAAACGCTGTAAACATTACATTTACAGCGGTTTTTTTATTGTTTATTATTGACTATTCAATAATTATTTTACTTCTTCAAAACTAATACATACTGACTATCAATACAATAAAAATAAATGGTACAAATAAGATACAAATTTGAATTTCAAAAACATTTTTTGCAACCTTATATTTATCTATAAGTATTTAGAAAACATATTAATTCACTTTCACTTTTCCAAAAGTTTCAAACTCTATAAATTTAGATTTAAATAACTCATTAGGTATTTTCTTCTGTAATAATAAATGAAAATTCTCTTCGTGTGTAGACACTATCAATTGTTTCCCTAACGATAAGGTAATTCCTCGAAATAAATCAATAAATGACAAAATATTTATGCTATCCATTGATTGAATTGGATCGTCTATAAAAATACAATCAACTGCTTCTTTAGTTGCTGGATTTTTCGTTTTTAAAGCTCTTGCCAAAAATATACTTAAACTTAAAATATTTACTTGTGCAGTACTGAAATATAAAGCCGGAACAGATCTTTCAATTTCGCCTTTGTTATTCATTTTTGTAGTATATATTTGTAATCGTGGTTTACTGTCAGCGAACTCACATTTGAATTCTATTGCCTGATAATCAGGATGTGGATCTATCTTTTTATAAATTTTATTAATCAATTCTGTGTAGAAAAATTCATCAATAGTTTTTGTAAGATATTTTATAAGATTATCTTTTTCATTATTCAATTGGCCCTCTGCATTATCTAATTTCTTCAAATCTTCCAGATTTTTTTTAATCTTATCTTGGATTTTTTGTGAAACAGTTGCATTAAGACAATCATCTTTTAAGATTTCAATAATTTTATACTTTTCGATTTTATCTTCTATAATCTTTTGCCTATGTTTTTGTTTTTCAATCAAATCAAAAAACTCTTTTTCAATTTGAGACTTACCCTTATCAGTCAATTCTATCTTAAACTCTGATTTTATAAAGCCTTCGTAACTTTCATGCGCTCTTAATATCAAATTTTTTGCATCATTAACCTGCTGAATTCTATTGTTGTATTCCTGTTTAGATAAATTGTGATTGGATAATTCTATGTTTAATTGATTTAAAGAATCCTCATATTTCTTTTTTTCAGTTATAAATTCGGTTATAATCTTCTCAATATCAGATTTAGCATTTAATAAAATAGCCATATCAACCTGATTATGATTTAATACGAGGTTAAAATATTCAATAACAATTTTATAATCTTCCGACTTTTGCTGTACTTCAATATTATCACTAAATCGCTTAATATTATCATTATTAACATTAATAATAACTAGAAGGTCATCAATCTTTTTATTATTTGTATTTATAAGCTCTGTATTATCATTAATTCCTTTTAAAATCTTTGAAATCTCTTTCTGTATTGTCTTCGCTAATTCATCAGGAGTCTGTTCATTACCAAAAAATACTAATATCTCGTTTGTGCTTTCAAGATTATTTTTAAGTTCTTGCTTTTTTTCTTCTCTCTGGAAATTCAATTTTTCTATTTCTTTTTCCAGAGTGTTATAATCAGTAGAAAAAGGTTGTTTCAACAAAGCAAAAGATTTTTTAATATTATCATTTCCGGAAATTATTTTTTCTTTCAATTCATTAATTTCCGTTTCAATGGAAATTTTATTTTCCAGATTTTCTTTTAGCTGGTTATCAAAAAACTTGTTTTCTACAATATTATTAGACAGCTCCTCAAACGAATTATAATGATGATTACAAAGAGGGCAATCTGAAGTATGGGTTTGTGAAATTATTTCCAAACCACGATTTACAAATTCTTTCAGTTCATTATTAAACTGACTTTGAGTATTTATTTTACTTTGTGTTTCAACTAATTGTTTATCTTTTATTTTAAGGTTAATTTTAAGATCAAGCTGTTGTGTAATTAAATCCTGATGCTTAGTAAACTGAGCAAATTCTGACAAAAGCTCTAAGTCTTCATCAATTTTAGTTTCATAATATCCGAACTGCTCTAAAATTCTTTTTAATTCAAGTAATTTTAGTTCTTTATCCTCAATTAATTTAGATAAATCCTCAATTGATTTTATAATAGATTGATGATTCTTAGATAATTGTTCTAATTTAGTTTTTTGATTAGGAACTTGTTCTAACTTGATTTGATTTAGATTCAAAGATTCTTGCAGTTGATCGTTTTTACTCTTTAGCAAGTTGATTTCTTCTTCAATCAAAGATTTTTCACTTTGTTTTACCCCATTTTTATTTTTGAATTCAGCAATTCTTTTTTCCTGTTCTTCTATCCCTTTCTGAAGAATTAAATATTCTTCAATTTTCTTTTCAATACTAAGAACCTCTTCTAAACGTTTTCTATGTTCGGAAAGGTTTTTATCACTATTTTCTATTACTTGTTGAGCCTTGTCTTTGCTTTCTATTAAAGTAATAATTCGGTTTAGTTCTTTTATTTGATTGTCAAAATTTGCTAACCTATTCCTGCTATCAATATATTCTAGAACACTACCTTTCGGTTTATTATTTCCATCTTTTTCACCGTCTTTCGCCAATCTAATATTATCAATCTGTAATCCGACTTTAGTGAATTCCTCTTCTAAAGTTAATAATCTGACTTTAACATTTCTAGATAAATTGTCGTGCAGTGTTTCGTCAAATGATTCTTTAGTAACAGAATCAAGAATTTCTTTGTTCTTTTTAAGAAAGCCTATTAATTCATTAATTTCATCATATTTCTTAAACTCTTGATCGTAATCAATTTCTAACTGAAGTGATTTTTTCTGTTTTTCTATTTCTCCATCAATTCGTAATTTTTCCTGTTTTATATAATCTAGAACCCGTACTGCTTTTTTATAAATAGAATCGTATTTTTTTAAATCACTATCTATCTCAAGAAATCTTTCATAACGTTTTTCAGCCCTTTCCTCTTTTATGAAAGTATCTATCAAATCCTGACTTAATATTTGATTACGAAAATATTCGTTCTCGGGTTTAGTTTTTGTACTGTAAACTTTTCTTTTATTAATTGTATTTTCAAACGTATTTGAATCCGTTTCGACAATTACTTTACCAGAATTAGATGAATTATTCAATAACAAAGGAAGACTATTTTCTTTTCTCATTTTTTCAAAATCATCCATTCTGTCGAATCTTTGAATCTGATGAGTCACACTCCACTCTACTGCATCATAAAAAGAAGTTTTGCCAAATCCATTAGGTGCATAAATAGATGCAAAGTCCATTATCTCGCCGTTGGAAGTAAAATCAAAAGTTGAGTTTTCTTCTTTTTCAAATGCTCTAAAACCAGTTATTTTTACACTTTTGATTTTCATTTTTTATTTAATTCTTTAATAATAAACTCTTGAGCTTCTTTATCTCCAATAATTTTATCTTCATTATCTAGAAGTTTCCATAAATCAGGATTTACAGGAACATATTTAGAAATGTTTATTTCTACGGTTGTATCGACAATTTCTTTTAAGTCAGAATTCGTAATATGTTTGATTATTAGTTTGTTTGCTTCATCTTCATTAAATTTTTGCGAAAAGTTATCTTCAACTATTTTCCTACTTGAGAATTTATCATTTTCTATTTTGTTCTTCAGCTCTTTGGAGGTTTTATCATTTGTCACATAAATAATATACAAATTCCACTTTTCATAAATAGACTCTAACTTGGGCTGATATTTCAATGCCACTTCTTCAGAAATTTTTTGCCACAAATTATTTTCTTCCAATATTGAAGATCCTGCTAAAACAAAAAATACCGATATGCTGACATTTAACTCTACTAATTGAAAGTTGAAAGTACAATTTGTATAGCTGTTGGATAGCTCCTGTAAAATTTCTTGGCTATATTCCGAATACTTTTCCATATTCTTCTTTGAGTTTTATTAGTAATTCATTTTCATTAGATTTTTTGAAAGTCTTATAGTTCTCACTATTTTCAACCAACATAAAATGTTTCAGATATTCAAAATGGATAAAATTATATTTTTCAAATACAAATTCTTTTAATTCGGAAAGAGCATTTGTGATATTATTGACATCCGAATTTAGCGTTCCATTTTCGTAATTACTCTTTAGAGAATCGATCCGAGGAACAATACTACCTTTATCTAATCTATAATGTTTTATATTTTGTTTGGACGGAAGTTTATTGGTTTTGATGAAAACAGTCCCATTTTCCTCTAAACCATCATAATTAGAAACTAGACAATCCTTTAAAAAATCCGTCTCCAACCAATCCGTCTCAGTTTTTCTGTACAATAATCTCAAATAACAAAAAATATTTTCCAGATCACTGATATTACAAGTCTTATCTTTTACAATATTTATTAAAGTCAAAAACTCTAGCCAGGTAATATAAATCAACTCATCATTTAGCTTTAGCATATCCTTCTCATTAATCAGCAATCTATCCGTAAAATAATCTTTAATAAATCGAGGGGTAATATCACTTGATAGAACCTCTTCTGTTTTTTGTTTTAAAAATAATCTTGTAAAAGAAATGTCTTCATCATCAATTCCTGCATCAAAATTAAAAGCAGTTTGTTGTAAAAATTTGAAATTGACCAAAAATGATGGAAGTAATTCTGGGAGATTGTATTGTTTAGCTATTTCAATAAAACGCATAATTGGAACAACTAAAATTTCCCCATTGCAGTCCTCTTCGGGAGTTCTACTTTGTATTCCACATATAGTAAGATAATCCTCGTTAAATTTAATAATCCCCCCTCCGGAAAATCCAGAAATATCGCTATGTGACAAGTGAGCCACTTCAAGCCGGAGACTTAAAACACTCTGGTCAGAAGAAATAATATCTGATATTTTGTATTTATTGTATTTGTCATTAGATGCTCGTCTACTTTGAGGAAATCCTGCCATATTATATTCATTAGAAGAAGTATTATTATCAATAAAAATCTGATTATATCCTCCTATATCTGGCAGCAGTAATATGGCAGCATCAATTGATGACTCGGAATGTTCAAAATAATTTTCTCCATTTTTGATTTCAATTACTTTTTCCTCATCTTGGGAATCAGAAAAACGTAAAGTGATTTCTTTTTTCACTTCGCTTTTCTTTCCCCCTCTTTCATCTTCAATCTCATCATAGAACACGTGTCTTGCAGACAATACATAAGTTTTATCTGAATCAGCAGGCTGAAAGAGAGCTCCACTTCCTTCTCCTAAAATAACTGAGTATTTTTTTATATCATTTTCGGTCATTAGTAATTAAATTCATTTTTAGAACTAATTTTGAAATGTTCAAAATCGTTAAAATCTTCATCTGTGATAATTTTTGTACCTATATCGTAATTAAAATGAATATTAGCATTTGGGTTATTCTTTATAATCCTCGCAACTGTTCTTTTATTTGGCAAACCGTGTTTAGTGGCGTTTGAACTTATTAAATAATTATTGGTCTTAATAATTGACAGCAATTCTGAATTCGTGTTATGCTTACTTCCGTGATGTGAAATTTTTATTAGCTCTGCTTCTAAAGAATTTTCTTTATCAATATCAAATTTATTTAATCCTTCAACTACTACTGATGGATACGCATCACCTAAAAATAAAAAGTTTTTACCTTGATATTCCATTACAAAAGCAATGGAGCTACCATTAGGAATGCTTTTATCTTCTTTAAACTTAAATTTTGGTTTGGATTCTTCTTCTGTAAAATCTTTCAAAGATATTTCAAAATCAAACTCTCCACCGCTTGTAAAATAGTCTTTCTCTTTTTTATATAATTCTAATAAGTTCTTTAGACTTTCTATATTTGGGGATAATATTTTAAACTTTAATCCTAGAAGATCAATTTCATTACCTTGTTTAATTATTTTACCATCCCATAATTGATTTTTTGACAGATATTCTTCAAACTTAATCCCTTGTTTGGTACTTGTATAAAAATCGTCTTCACCTTCTTTAATTTCAATATTCAAATCTTGGTTTTCTTCAATAGCTAATTCTTTAGCTATTTCTTTTCCAGAGTTAAACCAAACGTTCTTAATAAGTGTTGGAGCTTCTTTGTCATTATTCAACCACCTTAATAATCCACCAATATGGTCATCATCGAAATGTGTCAGTACTAAAAGGTCAATCTTTTCTTCATTATTTCTTATCTTCTTAATAGCCTTAAATAAATCACCTTTTCTTTTCAAATTATTTTCATATGTATCCCCAATCCCTCCGTCTATAATTATATTTCGAGGAACATCATTTTCTACAAATGAAATCCAAATAGAATCTCCATTAAATGCTTGCAAAAATTTAATTTTCATAATGTTGAAATTTAAAAACCTTTTTCAGAATTCAATCACGGAAAACCATGACACTTAAATAAAAAGATACTAAATTTAATCAAATACTCAACATATCCACAAATTTTACAAATAAAAAATCCTACATAAAGGGATTTTTATAAAAACAACTATGTAAAAATATCTTTTGCTGGAAAATATTAAATTAAAAACATATAGGTGTCCCATTGTAGATTCTTGTGAAAATGAGCCGTCAAATATTGTTTAAAGTGACCTGTCTTGTCCTGAAAAAACTTTACAGTTTTGATTCTTAATTCTAAAAAAATCTTACAGATATTTTTGGTAATCCTAAAGATTATTTACAAAGGTTTTTTATTTTACGATGCCAAAATAGGTGCTAATCCTAGTTAAGAATATCATTGTATCAAAAAATAATTTGAATATCCGTAAAATAGCCTAAATTTCATATCTTTGAGTAAAAGTACATATTTAAAGATGAACATATTCAGTTTACTGCAAATTTTGGAACAGAAGAAGACTGTAGAAACCATCTTAAGGGCAAAGAGATTTACAGGGAGTAATTTGCTCTAAATGCAATTCAAGATACTTTAAAATGGGTTCATATTGCTATTAGTAATGCCAAAAGAAACCTGCTCGGCAATTACCACAAAATAAAAAGAAAGTATCTTCAATTATACTTAAATGAGTTTATTTATAAGCTGAATCGAAGGTGTTTTGGTGATAAACTGTTCGAAAGGCTTATCATTGCTAATATTACAGGATTAGGCAAATAAATGGATATTCAAAAAAAAAATAATTATGAGTTGTTTTTTTGCTTATGACAAGAGGTTTTGTAATATCTATACAGGTAATCATAAATAATCATTTCAAATAAACGTTGCTCGGAAATAAACATTCTGTTTATAGCCATATGAAATATACTCTGGAAAAATAACTGTAGAGCTCTTGGGTTAGTATGCTTATTATATGAATTACAAATATTTTCTAGTGCATCATTGCTCAAATGAAGATTTTCCAGAACCAAGTCTCTGAATTCTTTAGATTCTGGTAATAGTAAAAAGCCTTGAAATTTTGGAGAGAATGCTCTGTATTTTCTATCCAATTGTTGGTTTAGATTTTTGTCCGCATTAAACTCTCCTTTAAAAGATGTATTGTAGTCTTTTATCCATTGTAATTTTTCATTTACAGATAAACCGATTTGTGAGAGTAACTGATCTATATAAAAAAGAATTATAATGATCTTTTCCTCGTCACCTGCCCAAAGAAAATTTAAGGAAAATAAACTACTGTGAAAAAATAAAGTTTCAGCATATAGTATTGTTGCCTCTCCATATCGCTCTAATTCTCTTATATAACTATCATTAATGATGTTTGAAATCTCTTCTGAATCGATGTATTTCTCTAGTGTTAATGTTAACTTACTTAAAGTATTGCAATAATTCTGGGGATTAGTAATAAATAATCTGATTCTTAAATGCGGCTCCGGATCGTGGTAACGGATGAAAAACCATTGACTAATACTTTTATCTTCCAGAAAAGAAATTGTTAATGGATCAATGACTTCTTCTAAAATAATATCGGCTGTCTTTATTCCGGTATATATTTTTATGTATAGCCAATGATCTCCGGGACTAAATCTTTTTTTAACTTCCATTGATGGTTTTGTATGCTGTAAAAATATATTCGTTTATAAATGCTTCATTTTCATGAAATAAAAACTCTTCAATTATAATCATTTTTTTACGTTTCAGTGCTTCCATAAATAGTAAGCATGTATCATAGTTCTGTAAATCCAGAACTAATTTATTATCTGAAACAACCCATTGTACACGGTTAGGAATTAATCTTTTTTCCTTCCACTTTTTTATTTCTTCCAATAATATTTTGGAATTATCTTTTTGTGAATAAAGATATTCTATCTCTTCATAAAACACTTTCCATTTTGCTTTTGAAAGTATTATATTATCATACTCTACTCTTGGCAAGGAGTAATATATATGTTCTAAATCCCCCCAGTCAAATGCCAATACTGGTCGCTTATCCTGTAAAGACAAATCGCATAAGAAATGATATATAGGAAGAGCATCTTTAGAATAATTATGGGCATTAGTTAAATAAGGCTTAATCTCTTTGTTTAATTTTTTTGAGCGTAAAATAACTTTATCCTGCTTTATATTAATATAAAGGTCATGAATAGGAACCTGAGCATTGCTATCTGAAGATCTGGTTAGGTATGGGATTTCATATTTTCGTAGGATTGGACGCCTAAGTACATTCCCTACTCTGGACTGTGGAAGGTGTACAATTTCTGCTAAAATAGAATTCGGATTCAGTTTTTCTTCCTTTTCAATAATAGCTTCTACAAGACTTTTTATTTTATGTTTTTCAAAGCAAAATCTTGCCAGAAGATTTGCGCCACTATTTCCACCTCCGCCAGTGAAAACGAGCTTTTTTTCTCCTTTTTCTGAAACAATCTCCGATATAAAAGACATAGTATCAGGAAGGTCTTCCCATATTTCTTGAAAGTCAGCGAAATCTTCATCGGATAATGTGATGGTATTTTTATTGCTCTTTTTTTGCTGTAGCTTTCGATTAAGAATTTGATGAAGTGGAGATAAAGATAGATCAAGGGTCTTATTCTCAGGAGTCTCGGGAAGTAATAAGTCATCAAGATAAGGATGTAAACCTTTGTTTTGCTTATTTTGTAAATAACCTATACCTATTTCTGTATCAAGGGCTAAAGCAAGTTGTATCTCTCTATTTTCAAATCTTTTATTAAAAGCATTCTTAAATTGTATAAGCCTTGAATCTTTATAGGGTAGAGTTACTTTATTGATAAACTTTAAAGCTTTCCACAACTTTTTTTTCCATTCCTTATTAAGCTCTGTGGTATGGTCGTAATATAAATCTGTTTGTAATAAATACTTCTTTTCGTACTCTATAGGAAATTTAGAGATAAGATCTTCTACCACCTTATACTGTAGTAATGTATTTCCGATTTGTAGATCAAGCTTCTGAATTCCTTTTTGAATTTCCAGAACTAATGAAAGTTCCTTAGTTATTTGGTATTTCTCTAAAACAGAAATAATATGATTAGTAAAATCATTTCCGGTTAAGTTGGGCTCTAGTTCACTGACCAGAACTTGATTTTCAATAAGTTCCTGAATGAACTCTTCGGCATCATCTGTACTAATCTCCTCATTTACAAGAAGATCACAGAGCTCAGATATTGTTAATCCATTTTTGCTGCAATGAAAGATGTGATCAAGTTCAGGTGACAATGGGGCAGAAGAAATAATATATTCTCTTTTTCCCTTATGATAAATGTATTCTATATACCGTATTTTATCTCCAACTATATAAATACTATTATTAGGGTAGAATAAGAGTTTATTTTTTAATTGCGGAATATTTTCAAGATACTTTGCTAATGAAACAAGAAAATGCATATCAGGTTTAGTATCCCTTCTAACTTTTGAATGCTCATCAATAGCTTTCTCTTGTATAATAGCTGTAAAAACTCCCGTATCAACTCCAGAGAACAAACCAAAAGGAGTAGAGCGAGAGCACATCCTGATAAAGTACTTTAATAAAGTATTTTTAAGTCTTAAAGGAAGTTGACTTTTGCTTTCAGACTGTTTCCATTTAATAACTTCATCATAAAGTTCAGGTGAAGACAAGTATATGGCTTCAAGAAACACATCATTAGAAATAATTTTATCAACGACATCTCCTGAAGTATTAAATATTTCTTTTAATTTTTTGATACTAAAGAAAGGTCTGCGTACAACAAAATCATTAAAAAACTGATATGAGGTTTTAGCCATTTATTTCCGATTATTTTCTTTAGGTTGGTAATCGGGATGTCCTAATTGCCATAAGGCAAATGCAAAAATATCTGCCGCATCCTCGTATGCCTTTTTCTTTAAGTTGTCAACTCCATGTCCACCGTCAAAATCAATCTTGAGCAAAATTGGATTTTTTGAATTATTATCTGCCAGAAGTTTAGCCGCAAATTTTGCAGGTTGCCAAACTGGAACTCTCGGATCATTATAACCTCCGGTTAATAATGTTGCTGGGTATTTTACTCCCTTTTTAATATGATGATAAGCATCCATCTCATATAAGGAATAAAAATCTTCTTTATTTTTAACTGTTCCAAATTCTTTTGTAGAATTTGCTCCATTAGGAGAATTTTCCATTCTTAAAGCATTCATTAAGCCAACTTCAGCAATAGCTGCTTTTACCAAATCTGGCCTTTCAGTTAAGATCCTACCAATTAACAGTCCACCAGCGCTAGATCCCCATATAGCAGTTTTCTCAGGTATTGAATATCCTTTTTTATGCATGTACTCTATGCATGCAATAAAATCTTTCCATGAGTTAGGTTTACTTTTCTTATATCCCCCCAAATGCCATTCCTCACCTTTTTCTCCTCCTCCTCTTACATGAGGATATATAGCAATACCTCCTTTTACCGCCCATAATAAGGCAAATCTGGCATAAGTTGGATTAAGTGAAATACCGTATGCCCCATATCCTACAGCTAGTAATGGTAGCTTGTCTTTGGAATTTAATTCTTTATTATATATAATTGATAAAGGTATCTCTAGACCATCATGAGATTTTACTGTCGTTTCTAATACTTTTATATTTTTAAATTCATCAAATTCAATTAAAGGATTTAAATTTTCAGGTATAAATTTGTTATCTGTTATATTATATTTATATCGTTTATTAAGACTGTTCCATCCTGAACATGTAATCCAAATATCAGATGAATTATTTGATAACGTAGTTATACTAATACTTCCAGCTGAAATGGGTAAATTAATTTCCTTAATTTCATTTTTTAAATTATAGAAATATAATTTTTCCTCTACACCATTTTTTGTAGTAGTAATATATAACCCATCTTTTGTTGAATGCACCGTTTTAATTACTTCATCATTCATTTCCCGTATAAGGACTTTAGAATTGGTGAAGTTTGGATTTTGCAAGGATGTATAGGCTAGAATATTATTCTTAGTATTTTTTGAGGTGATATAATATAAGTTATTTTGTACTATTGTATAATCAACAATTTTATCATCTTTCTTATACAAAGGTTTCCACTTTATATGTTTACTATACAATTCCGAAGCATCCGCATAATAAACATCTGAAAAACTTGCAGCCCCACCTATTCTACCAATTAAATAGTTAGTATTATTTTTGTTAATATTTACAACAGGAAAGTCTTCTTTGTTTAAGTTTAATTCTGGATAAGCTGCCTTGGATAACAGAGTATGAAGTTTTAATGGATTATCTCCAATTTTATAAACTACAGAAACCATATCTTTTAAAAATAAATCAGATTTGTCATCGATTGTCGGATAATGAATATATATGAAACCTGTACCATCAGGTAACCAGGATACACCACCATTTGAAGGCCAACAATTTGTAATTTTATAAGGTAGTACTTTTTTTCTTATGACATCAAAAACTATCATTTCACCAACTTCCTTTCCTCCTTCTGTTAGTGCAATTACTACTTTAGACCCATTATAATTGGGCTTTATATAGTTAATTACATATTCTTTGTTGTCTTGTTTGTAATTGCTTGGAGAAAATAATTCTTCTTCTTTTCCATCAAAACTATTCCTCAAATAAAGCTTCTGGAAATTATCTGTGGATGTTCTTTTTAAATAAAAATACTTGCTATTATTTGTTATTTGTAAATTCTCAATAGAATACACTTTTTTACTGTCCATTTCATTCAATTTGTCAATCAAATATTGACGTTCGGGAATAGACTGTAAAATGCTTCTAGCATATGTACTTTGTGTCTTCATCCAATGAACAATTGAAGAATCTTTTACATCTTCTAAATTACGGTAATCATCAGTTACTTTCTTATCAAAATAAGTTTCAACAGTGGGACTTTTCTCAATTGTTGATTGTGAAAATAAATAATTACAAAAAAATAAAAGTAGTAAGCTATATTTCATGGGGCTATTACAAATTTTATTTAACTAAATAGTATATTTTATTTCGATCAAGGTGTTTTAATAAACAGACGAAATTATCAATAATTGATAATTTCGTCTGGAAAATTTAAATTATAGATGTCCCTTGCAGTTTATCTGTCGTTTCATTCCCACGCGAGTCTTGTTCATTTCCTCCCATAATTGTTTTTAATCCACTTACCTTAATTACCGTGAACTTCTTTAACGATAGCTTTTTTTGAGACTGCTTTTGATTGTTTTTTTTCATTTTGCTTTTATTTATTAATTTAATTGTGATAAAGATAATGGGTTTGAAGTAAAGGATATAAAAAACGTTACCGGAATTGATCAATTATATGCTTTACAGTCCTTAATTAGCTGATTTTCAATTTGTATTATTTTCTCGAAGAGCTTTAATATAATAGGAGGGTAAAGTTCCTGTGATATGTTTAAAAGCTCTGGTAAAAGACTCAGCATTACTAAATCCCATATCACTTGCAATAGCTGCGATGGTTTTTAATCTTAACTTTCTATTATCTTTTAGTTCCTCGATAGCAAAATTTATTCTTAGTTCATTTAAGTATTGGGAAAAGTTCTTTTCTTTTAATTCATTAATCATTTTTGATAAATAATCTCTATTGGTTTCAAAGTCCTTGGCTAAAGAATATAATGTAATATTTTGTGTTGTAAATTTTTTTTCATTTTCAAAATTTTGTAATTTTACGATAATAGCTTCTCTTATGCTAATAGGAATTTGAACTCTTGATTCACTAGTATCAATAATATATTTCGGTTTTGAAAATGAAATCTTTTTTTCTTCTACGATTGATGACTGGTCTTTAGATTGCACCATTGTACTTTTAAAAATATTTTGGTCTTCTTTTCGGATATCTATTAATTTTTGAGCTTGCAATTTGTAGAACTTCATTTTTTTTCTATTTACGCTATATAGGTATATAAATAGGAGAAGTAATGAAAGTCCACCGCCAAGCCACCAATATAATATTGCTGTATGTACGCTCAAATCTGAAATTAATTTTTCTTTTTCCTCTATTAATTCCGGAGTATCATACTTTTGATGGATTTCTTTAGAAAAGTTATAATTAGATTCATAAATAACTTTGTTCAAATCAATTAACCTGTTTACTAAGTATAACTGTTTTTCTTTGTTTCCAATTTCTTTATAATAATTTAGGGATGTTTCATAGAGCTCTATTAAGTTTTTATCTACACGATTTGTAACTTTTTGTAATGAATCTAGCTTGTTGAAATAATTTAGATATTGATCTTTATCTTTTAATGTCTTATAATTCATAGAAAGATACATGTAACTCACCTGAAGATTACCAATGCTATTTTTCCTAAAAAAAACAAGATTGTTTTTAAGTCCATTAATCGATTTTCTATAGTTCTTTAGATAATATTCTGAAATGTGACTCGATAGATCAAACATTTTAAAATAATATTTTTTGTCGTATAAAAGGCATTTTGATTTGCCGATGTTACCATACATATAAGCTGAGTCATATTTTTTAGTTGCATTATAAGTATTTGTTAGACTAAATAGAATAGATAAATAATTATTAGGATCTTGTTTCTCTCTGGTTTTAATATAGTTATAGTTTTGTCTAAATATATTTAATGCCTCTTCATAGTCATTGGTGATATATTTTATATCACCAATAGCATTTTTAATTAAGACAATGCTTTTTTTATCCTCACTCTTTTTTGCATATTCCAAAGCAGATAAATAGGAAGACAATGATTCTTTATAGTCTCCAGCATTATAATATATATCACCACACTTAAAATAACCATATGAAAGATTGTTAATATTGCTATTTTTCATAGCAATCTTTATACTATCAGTATACTTCACATCCTTTTGAAATTTTAGGAAAAAAAGAAAATAACCATCGATTATTCTCTTTGTATTATTTTCTTGTTTTGCTTTAGATAAAAATTTATTTGCATAAAGAAGCGCTTCATTTGTTGTAAAATTCTTGCCAAATGATTTTTCTAGTTGTTCAAAACTTTTGTTTTGTAATGTATCAGGCATTTTAAAATCTTTTAACCCTTGAGTGAAATAAAAATTCAGACTTAAAAAATAAAAGCATAAAAAAAATAATTCTTTCCGCATACTCAATTATATTTTTTGATCATCATTAATGTTTTTTACAAATATAATATGTAATCGAACTAATTGAAAATGTTTTTTATAAATGCTAAAGCCTTATTTGATCAATAAGCTAGCATTGTTCACCTGTTTTGATCAATTCCGAGATATATTGTTTGCACTAAGATACGGAACATATGATCTTTGCTTCCAAGAAAATAAATACATATTTCTGTAGAGCCTTGTGTGGAAATAAAACTGAACAAGGATATATAATTACCAAATTAAGCAATCATGAGATTAATAAAATCATTACTGCTTGGAGGTGTCTTAGGCCTAACCTCATTTGCAACATATAACAATTCTGCACTGGGCGAAGGTAATGCTTCAAATATTTCTGGAAAATTATCTAGTGAAATTAGTGAAGCTAGTAGAAATAGTACAACTACAACTACAAGAACTGCTACGACAACTACTACGACAACTACCACTACTAGGGGAGCTTCCTTAGAAGAAGCAGTAGAGCTTCTTTAAAAAAAACAGGGCTATCTTTAAAATAAAGATAGCCCTTTAATCCAAAATAACAATAGTCTATGAATTTTTTTAGAATTAAATTTTATGTAAAAACTTTAATCATTATTTCCCTAAGTTTTCATTTCTCAAGTGTAATTCTAGTTCAATTCTTTGATCTTGGTTATACAAAAAGTAGATTTATTAATAAAATAAAAGTTAATTATATTATACCTTATTTTGAACAAAATTGGGGGATGTTTTCTCCTAATCCACCGAGAGGAAATCAATATTTTATTATAAAATTTCGAGCAAATAATAATACAACTTTAGTAGATATTCACGAAAAAATAAAAGAAAATAGTGATAGAGGGTTATTTAATCTTGATCAAAGATTGTTAAAATATCAAATAGAGTGTTATAATGATATTATTGTCAAATTCTCGAAAAAAAAATTGAAAACAAATTCTCCAAATGTTGAAAATTCACATGGTCTAGAATCGATATTAAATTATTCCAAGTTTTCTTTAAAGAATCAATATAAATTTCTTGAAAAATTAAAGGCAAATGATTCTATATACGCGGATATATATTTAATGGACATGCCTTTGAATTCATATAATTCGAAGGAAAAATTTGGTGAAACAAAATATATGTTGTTTTCAAATATTTATTTACTTAAAAAAGCTGATTTATATGAGTAACCTTTATTTTAACAGAAAAATTGGCGTATCAATATTGCGATTTCTTTTAGGTTTTTTAATCTTTAAAGATTTTATTATATATTATATTAATCGAGAATATCTATTTAATAAAAATGGAATAATATCTTATAATACTTACTTAGATATAGCAAAATATTTTAAATTAAACTGGTTATATATCGATTTTACTAAAGATTATAATATTGTACTTTTTTGCATGCTTGGTATAGTTTTTAGCTTTTTATTTATGATCGGAATTGCACAACGGCTTTCTGCAATTATATTATTTTTTTCATTATTTATCCTCAAAGCTAGAAATCTTTATATATTAGATGGTGCAGATAACGTTATCTCAGTAATTCTTCCATTTTTTCTATTTATTGACACCTATAGTATTAGTAATAAGTATGAATTGGCTAAAGAAAAACTTTCACCAAAAATATTAAGTATTTCAAACATGTTTAGTACGTATTTTTCAATCGCAATAATGGTTCAGGTTTGTATTATATATTTCTTTGCAGGCTTGCATAAATTACAGGGAGAAGTTTGGAGGGAAGGAACTGCTCTGTACTATATACTTAATTCTCAAGATTTTTCACCAACAAGATTCAATTCCTATTTTACAAAATCAATTATTTTAGTTAAAATATCTACCTGGTTTACTATTATTTTTCAACTAATGTTCCCTTTTTTTTTATTTTTTAGAAAAACCAAAGTAATTATAATTTTCATAGGAATGCTGCTTCATTTTGGAATTTTTTTTATGATGAAAATTGATAATTTTTCATTAATTATGATTTCATGTTATACAGTTTTTTTTACTGATAATGAGTACCGTATTTTGTTTAATAAATTAAATATGAAATATGCGGTTTAGGTTTATTATATTATTGTTTTGCTTTAATTTTCTTAAAATACAATCGCAAACTAAAACTGTGCAATACGAAGGTAAAATTAAAGATAATTCTACTATGGAATATCTCGTAATTCTTACAAACATTGCAAATGTTAATCAGTCTTTTTCTGAATCTACAATAAATAAAGGCTTTTCTTTTAAAAATATTCCTATAGAAAAATATAAACGGTGTATTACTAACAGTACTATTCTTAAATGTGACACAATTAATATTACAGATAATGTTCATAATGATATCATTTCCATTGAAAAAGAGGGACATATCAAAGAAGTTGTGATTACTAATAAAAAGCCTTTAATCCAAAACAAAAGAGGCATATTAGAAGTAAATGTAGAGAATAGTCCAATTCTCTCAAATGGTACAGCCTTTGAAACTTTATCTAAGTTACCCGGTATTACCTTTAGCTTTCCTAATAATAAATTTCTTATGAAGGGAAAATCTGGAGTACAAATACAAGTAGATGGTCAAATCTTGTATTTATCCAATAGTGAAGTTATTAGCTATTTAAAAAGTATTTCTTCCGATGATATTAGTCAGATAGAAATAAATTCCGCTCCATCCGCTAAATATGACGCTAGTGGAAGTGCCGGGATTATCAATATAAAAACAAAAAAAATCAAAAAGCAAGGTTATTATTTAGGCACATCCTTTAATGGAACACAAGGAAAATATTATAAACAAAATTTGGGAGTTAAGGGGCAGTACAATACTAAAAATAGTAGATACATGCTTCATTATACTAATTCTTTTAGTACAGATTTTGAAAATGCTGATACAGATAGAAGCTTTTTGAGTACAAAGACTGAACAAAACACCTATGCTAAAATAAGAGGAAATGCAAACACAATCAATACACAATATGAGCATAGATTCGAAAAATCAAATCTATTAGTAAATTCTTCCGTATCCTTTTATGGAGAAACTATTAATCAGGATACAAAACTAATGTTTTATGATAGCCCGAGTAATATCGTATCATCATCATTATTATCAAATCAAAAAAGTGGCAATAATTTGAAAAATTTTGAAATGGGATTCAATTATATTCTAGACCATGAGAAATCAAAATTTTCTATAAAGTCGAATTATATCTTTTATAATATACAAAACAATTCTTTATTATCTTCTATACAAAACCCACCAGTCAATATTTATAATGACTTAAAAAATGAATCACCTAATAAAGTAAATATTGCCCTTTCACAACTTGATTATGAACTAAAAGTAGACTCTTTATCAAAAATAGAAACCGGAATAAAAGCTGTTTATCAAAATTTCAACAGCAAAAATAATTTTTATGAATTAATGGAAAATACATTTTTATTTGATTCAGGGAAATCAAATGATTATAGGTATAATGAATGGATTTTTGGGGGTTATGTACAATATAACAAAGATTTTAAGAAAATCAGTTTTACTGTAGGAAGTAGACTTGAATATAGCCCATTAAGAGGAGTTGATAAAAAAAATAATTTTTTGTTAACTCGAGATAATCTTAATTTCTTTCCGTTCTTTAATATTTCTTATAATCCTTCCGAGAATAATAATTTTAGTTTGTCTTACAATAAAAGAATTACTCGCCCTTCTTTTAGAAATTTAATGCCTTTTGTTTACTATGTGGATCCCTACACAAGGCTTATTGGTAATTCGGAACTGAAGCCAAGTATATCACATCAATTAGAATTTCAATATATTCTTAAAGGAAAGTACATCTTTAGTGTTAACTATTCAATTAACAAAAATGATATTTACCAAACCCCTATTCAGGATAACAAAACTTTATCTACATCACTTATTCCAATTAATATTACTAAGAGTAATTTACTTTCTTTTAGTTCAAATCTATCTTTTCAACTTTTTAAATGGTGGAATACAAATTTGAATGGCATCTTATCCTATAACAATATAGAAGATAAAACTGTTTATATCTCGTCGGATATGTGGTCAGGACAGATGGTATTTTCAAATATTTTTGAATTACCTAAAGCTTTAAAATTAGAAATCACAATGGATTACAGTACTCCTTTTATTCAGGGCGCATATAAAACAAGAGATTTATTTACAGTAAATTTTGGAATAAGTAAATCATTCCTCAATAACAAGCTAAAGGTCTCTTTAATTGGAAACGACATATTTAAAACCTTTACCATTAAAAATACCTCCATCATTGAAAATCAGATTTCGAATATGAAACAGAATTTTGATACTCACTGGTTGAGACTAGGGCTAGTCTATAAATTCACAAAAGGTATCAAGAAAGACGGTTCAGGTTCTGATAAACTAACAGAAGAAATTAAAACAAGAGTAAAATGAAAAAAATAGTTGTTTTTTATGATAACTGGTGTCCTAATTGTACAAGGTTCATAGAAATAGTTAAAAAACTAGATTGGTTAGATTTAATTGATGAAAAGAAATTAAGAAACCTCTCTGATACTTCTAAATTCCCTGATTTAAATCCTATTCTAGCTAAAGAACAAATGGCATCATATAAAGATAGTAAATGGAATTATGGATATATTTCTATTTATCATATATTTTTAAGACTTCCAATCTTTTGGCTATTTATCCCATTTTTTTTCATTCTAAATATTTCAAAATTGGGAAATTACCTATACATGGAATTAGCCTTAAAAAGAAAAATTATCCCTTTACATTGTGATAAAGAGAGCTGTGAAATTTGAGTATTAATTTATTGAAGCAAAATTTAAATTTCTGTAGAGCCTTGTGTGGAAATAAAACTGAACAAGGAAGTGTAAAATATAAAATGGTTAACTATGAAATTAATAAAATCATTGTATTTATGTGGAGCTTTAGGTATGACTTCAATTGCTGTATATGGTAATACAGCATTAGGAGAAGGTAGCGATTCATCTATTAATAAAAAATCTTTACAAGATATTATTAGAACGGGTGTAAATAATAATAGTACTACCACTACTACTAGTCCAACTACTGTAACCGAAGTTGTTACTTATAAAACTATAGGAACAGGAGCCTTGGATTTAGATGCTAATCTTTGAGGTAACAAAAGAACCCTCATCTTATTGTCCAATAAAAAACTGTGATTTCCTCTTTGGAAGTCACGGTTTTAAATTACTGAATATATTTGAAATTTTACTATAAGTGCATAGTTTCCATAGACTAAATGTGAAAAGATAATTCGACAGGTGATTTAATCTTAAAAATAAAAGAAAATAGTACGGAATTCTTCGTGCTATAATTGATAAAACTAAATTCTCTTATGCAAATAAGATTAATTTAAATCCTATATCCAAGTGAAAATGAATTAAATTTCATGAAAAAATAATTATTGAAGGAGCTATCCTATTTACAAAATCTCTGGAATAATGTCATGAAAGTAATAATTACTAAGTTTATAAACTTCGCTTCATCCTATTCTAAAATTATTTGAGTTTAAATATTTTCTCTTTTCCTCTTTTTTTTCCAGTAAAATCAATTACCTTGGAAAAAGATTCTCTAGAAATGGTGTCAGTAATTCTTGTAGTCTTAATATTCTTTCTGACGTCTCCGGGAAGCAATTTCCATATATCAGATGCAGTAAATTCTGTCGGAAGTTCACCCGAATTCAAGATTATTTTTATCTTTTCTGGGAGGTTCAAATTTGAATTTTTTGTATAAACCGTTCTATCTTTGTGAGCCAAAACTAATTTTTTAGTTTCAAACGGTAATTCTTCTAATGCTGGAATCTTTTGCTTAGGATTTATAAACTCCCAAATTTGAAGACCATATATTTTCGAAATAGCATTTATTTTATCGAAATCTAAATTTCCTGTTCCCGTTTCAAGAGCAGTATAAGCACTTTTTTTAAGTCCTGAGAGAATTGCAATATTTACACGAGTTAACTTAAAATACTCACGGTAAATTTTAATTATATTCTTAATTCTTTGGTTTTCTGATTCCAAGTTGTGAAAATTATTTTAAATCGTATTTCAATATTTGTTTATTACGATTATTTATTATATCTTTGTTTTATTCATAGAGAGTATTAATTTCTCTATTAAACGAGTTCCGTCAGATAAAACGACCAATTTAAGACGCGGAACCACAAGGGATTTAATATCTCCGCTAATTTTGTATATTTACAAAACTGCGGGGAATAGTCCCTTGCTGGAAACTGTGTCGTAGGTGCTTGGTCGTACCAGTCTGACAGTGGAAGGTAAGGGACTATTCCCCGCTATCTTTGTAGTACACTTTCCAAAAAAGAATTCGTTCTATGCCAACATAAAAAAAGTTAATATGAGAACGAAATTAACCACTTTACCAATCAAAGAACCACCAGCGGGTTAATCCTCTATTATTTTTAATAAAGAACATCAACTCTATACCTCAAATTAAAGTGAGGTATGTTTCAACATGGATTTACAAAATACGCCCACTAATAAGCAGGTTCTCTTTTAAACTCGCACCTTAAAAGTAGTATTTTGTTCCATAACTACCAAATTCTGATACTGTAAAGGTAAAAGAATAGAGGTATAGAGTTTTTTTAGAATACACAAAATTGGATAAATCCGATACACGAAATTTTAACAGCAGTAAATAAACGTCTGCTAAGCTCCATATAGCATAATAATTTACACTAGATATGGAAGATTACCAAGTTAATTTATGTATAGCTGTATGAGTGTTACAATGGGTGTACAACCATTGAGGGACTTAGTCCTTACAGATGAAATCTTTCTCATCTTATCGACCAGACTTTTTGCAACTAGTAGGGAAAATGTAGTTATGAGATGTATTTTCCCTGCTTTTTTTAATAAGATTTAACGATCTATAGTACCGATGATTTAAGGATTTACCATGTTTCAAAGTTATTGCCTTAATTAAACATGAATCATAAATAAAATCCTTCCAGTAATAATCTAGCTAAAATATGCTGCTTATGAAAAGAACAGATTCTTTGCCTCGGAAATTGACAGATGATCAGTTATATGAACTGCTTAAGAAAGGTAATCCTACCTCTTTAAATCATATCCATTTACGCTACAAAAGACTTCTTTTCTGGCTCGGAAAACGAATGCTTGATGATGATTTTGTAGTTGAAACGCTTGTGCAGGATACTTTTCTCAAACTTTGGCTATACCGTGATTCCATTGAAACGCCGAATCATATTCTTGGCTTTTTACGGTTTGTTTTGAAAAGAGATTGTATAACCTATTTCAGTTCTCCGAAAAATAAATTTGTCCGCTTGGTTGATTCCCTTGAACGTTTTGAGAATTATCAGGATTATCTTGTCGGTTATGATCCCCAGCAAGATAAAGAGCATCTTCTTAGTCAGGAATCCGATCAAAAAGATTTTGATGAAGTTAAAAAGGGGTTAAACGTAATAAATCCCAAAAGAAGACACCTGATTAAACTCTGTCTTGAATATGGTTTTCAGTATAAACCTATTGCGGAGGCAATGGGAAGCAGTGTGACAGCCGTAAGCAATGAAGTGAGCAGAGCCATAGATGATCTTCGGAAAATCATTAAAGGAAGTTCCTTTGAAAAATCAAAGGAAAAAGCTTCCGATAATAAAGAACTTCCAAATAAGCTCAGTAATCAGCAACTCGAGATTTTAAAAAGAAGGATGGAAGAAAAATCCTCTTTTATGATTATTGCTCAGCAGCTCAAACTTTCTGAGAAGGAAGTTCACCGGGAATTTCTACGTGCATATCAGTACCTGAAAAATCATAATACCTCTGAAATATCTCTGTGAAATGGAAAAATCGACAATCACACTTACCCGAAGAATTCAACTTCTGATCGATGTTCCTTCGGATGAAAAAAACGAGATGTGGGAAAAACTCTACCGTTATCAGAACCGATGTTTCCGAGCGGCTAATTTAATTGTTTCGCATCTGTATGTTCAGGAAATGATTAAGGATTTCTTTTATCTTACAGAAGGAATTCAATACAAGCTGACCGATATAAACAATGATCAGATGGGAATATTTAACCGTTCCAAAACAGGTACTACTGCACGCATGGTCTACGACCGTTTTAAAGGAGAAATCCCTACGGACATTCTGGGATGTGTGAACAATACAATTCAATCAGTTTTTTCCAAGGAAAAAGCAGACTACTGGCAGGGTTTAAAATCTTTAAGGAACTTTAAAAAAGATATTCCTATTCCGCTGCCGATTAAATGCATCAGCAAAATGAGATACGATGCTGAAAAGAAAGCATTTTGCTTCAATATGTTTGCAATTCCGGTTAAAACTTTTTTAGGAAGGGATTACACTGATAAGCGCCTTATAATGCAACGTCTTTTAAGGGGTGAAATAAAACTCTGCACCTCCCAAATCCAGCTTAAAGATGGGAAGATCTATTGGCTTGCAGCATTTGAATTTGAAAAGGAAAAGCATCTATTAAAACCTGAAATCATCGCAGAAGCGTCCCTGTCTTTAGAGCATCCTATTGTGGCAAAAACTGGCAATGTGCGAATCAATATTGGCTCAAAAGAGGAATTTTTATATCGTAGGCTTGCCATTCAGGCAAGTCAAAAGAGGATTCAGGATGGCATCGCCTATGCTCGCTCTGGAAAAGGAAGCAAACGCAAACAAAAGGCACTTTACAAAACAGAAAATTTGGAAAGCCGATATGTAAGTCACAGGCTTCATGTGTACAGTAGAAAGCTTATCGATTTCTGCATTCAGCAACAAGCGGGCACACTTATTCTTAAAAATCAGGAAGACAAGATAGGCATTGCAAAAGAACAGGAATTTGTACTTCGCAACTGGAGTTATTATGAATTGCAGACTAAAATACAATACAAAGCAAAAAAAGCTGGTATCGAATTAATCATTGGATAACCAAAATAAAATAATGAGGGTGCTTGTACACCCATAGGGTGAGGTCATGCACACTCACTAAATACTCTATAGTATATACAACGGCGTGGGCTACTTTTTTTACCTAAAATATTGATTGTAAACAAAGAGAAACTACTAATTCAGTACAACAGAAATATTTTGATTTTTTAGAGTCCAATACCTTAATCATAAATACTTTGATTCTTACCTATTTGCTTTCATAACCATCCTTAAATCTCAGAAATTTCTCAGCATCCTTCGGGTTTTTCTCTATCCATTTATTCATTAACTCAGTATTATGCTGGAGTTGGTGATAGTCTTCAACTTTATAAATAGACTTACCATCATTTTGAATTTCATCCAGAACTTCCTGCCGAATTTCGGTTTTGCTGCGAATACTTTCTGCATACCATTGCTTTGCAAAAAAGATATTTCCGGCAGTTGTAAAAACTGAAAGAAGTAGTGCAGCAATCATCCCGTAAAAGACAGTTTCCACAAGTTTTGATTTTTTCTCAAACTGTTCCAATTGCATATTTGCACTACTCGAGAGGTTTGCTTCAATACTTTTTGGAATAGAGTCCAGTAAAGCTTGTATTTTTTGCTCTTCAAGTGCCAAGAATCTTTCCGTCTTTTCAAGAGTTTCATTCAGCATTTTTAATGTTTCCTCTATTTTTTGATCCATTCGGATTATATCTTCCCGAGAGTTCAGAAGCATTATATAATGTTCTATATTTGCTTCATTCGTTTCAATTACTTTTTTTAGTAATTCGAAACCGTCCATTGGGCTTGTGCTTTGTTGTTCCATTTTATCTAAATTTTCGTTTTTTCTTTTTTAATAGTTCGTCTTCAGGTGATGAAATGAAAGTTGGCTTCAGTAATTCTTTTGCCATATCTTCGAGTTGCTTACTGACAGACGATGAATTTTTCCGTTCATCATTATTAAATTGAACAGCTTCTGTTGGATTGAAAGCTATCATTCTTTCCCTATTTTCTTGCAGTTTCTGCTTAATGTCTTTAATTTTCAATATATTGGTGATTTCTGAGAGTTTATACCCGGGCTTATATTCACGCTCAGTTTGATGATTAATATCTTCGAATCTCACTATTCTCATCCCTGAGATTCCCACTTTTTCGTTTTGAGAAAGTGTTACGTGATAACCTGACTTTTTCATACTATCAATCAGTTCTTCAAAGTTTTTTGAAATTTTAAGGGAACCCGTCAACGCCTCAAGCATCAGTTTTTTCTTTTCTTTACCAATCTCAATATCTGTTTTCAGATTCATTTCCTGACAGACTTCACGAACTGCTTTCCCAAAATTTTCTCCAATTTTGTGAGCTTTAATCGTATTCTCGCCTAAAGTATTCACCCTATTTACAATAAAGTGGATGTGTTTTTGTTTGGTCGAGCAATGGATATCCAAAACTATCTGGTTATTATCACTAACTCCGATTTTTTTCAAGGCTTTCAGTGCAAGCCCAGTGAGTTCATCATTAGAAAGTTTGTCTCCAATGGATTTCTCAGGGGAGATATATCCGGTAAGTGCCCAATTTTTAACATTTTTATTTCTATCGGCAACGGTTTTCATTTCTTTAAATTGCAATTCCGGATCCTGGCTTAATAAATTATTTTGATAAACCCGCATAGCAGTTCCTTTATCATTACCATTATATTCAATAGCAATTTTGGATATTCGTCTGGTTGTTGCGCTGTTATTCATTTTAAAGTTTCAATTAAGAAGGTTTCCGCTTGTTTTGTTTTTCATACAGATATTGATAAATCAGGTTGGTAACGGCCTCAATTTCATGTAGGATTTGTTTCTTATTTTCAAATTCTGAAAACTCATGATGCCTCAATAAATTTTTAATTCTGATAAAATGATTTCCATATTGCAGAAGCACGTCATCAGTCTTAAATTCATTAATTTTCAATTCTTTTTCAGTAAGAATCAGTCGAAGATATTTTGAAATTTTCAGGTTATATTTTAATGCTTGCTTTTCTATTTCTTCAAACTCTTTTTCAGTTAATCTTACTGAGATAACTTTTGAAAACTGCCCTGAAGTTTTCTTTTTCAGACCTCCTTTCCTGCCTATGGTCTGAAAATATTTTTTCCTTTTTTCACCATCAATTTTTTTCTCATTTTCTTCGACGGCTCTCTTAATAAATTCTTCTAAAAAGTCTTTTTCCATTGTGTTAATTTGAGTGTATTTAAAAACATTTCTGACGATAGGAAGAAATCAAAAAGCCCAATTTTGCAATCAGCGGCAACGCTTATTGTAAACTTTGGGTACTTTTTGCACTAAGAACCGAGCATAGATTTTACCAGCGTTGAATTATAATTTTATATCCTCTTATGTACATCGTTATAAGCTTCTGGCTTTAGCCATGGATTCATAAAAACTGACTGCAATTTTTTTCAATTTTTCCTATAGAATCTTGGCTATTTTCGGATTCCTATTTCCTATTTTTTTTAATTTTCCTGAACTCCAATTTTGTTTCCTGTATAACCTGATAGATCCTGCTGGTGAAAAGAAAAAAATAAAATGGATTTCAGTATATCCTCAATTCAACAGTTACTTATTTGTACAATTACGTAATTGTGTAAGTGCACATTTCTACAGTTCCATATTTCCATAATTGTGTAATTCTGCATTTCTGTAATATTGTAATTCTACAATTGCACTTTTACATCATTACTGCTGAATTTCCTTCTTCAGTATCTCACCATGCAGTTTTTGGACAAAGTATTAGGGTAAGCTGGATAAAAAAGTGCCCGGTTCTTATCATAGCTGGATAGTTTTTATCCATGCTCACTATTGACCTGTACCTTTTTTGACTACTTAGCTATTGGCGCTATATTCAGGCAGAAGTTTTCTTATCTTTTCCTTCTGTAGTATTGTATGTCCTCTTGCTTAAGAGAATCTCTATTTTCGTCTCTTGTATTTTCCTTTTGTATTTTCTGATGATTTGGAGCCTCATCCGGTAGCGTTGGAAAATGCCCGGATCTTTGTTGAACAACTTCAGAGGGTTCTGCTTGTGATAAAGATTCTCGCTTGAAAGTTTCAGAATTGAACTTTGCTACTATTTCTGCCGTATTTGCTTTTATCCCTGTTTTGTAAATTAAATAATCATTGAGGTCTTTATGACCAGAATAGATTTTCGAACAATCTATCGCACTGGGAAAAGATTTTAAAATCTCTGATTTACTTTTAAGTCCTGCATGATCATTGTCCAGAAAGAGGTTGATCTTCCGATAGCTTTTTAATTGATCTATCACTTTCTTTACCAGTGAAGTGGAATTCAGTATTAATAAATCCCCAATAAAATCTTTTTGAAGTTCCATAAAAGACAATGCGTCTATAAAGCCCTCAAAAACGGCTGCTTTTCTATCTGTAACATTATTTCCGGTAGTAGGATTAACATCAGGTTTAATGTTATCTGTATGGCTGCTTTTGACACCCGATAACTTATTTTCCGCTTCAAACCGAATAACTGAAATGTCCTTTTTCAGAACAGAACCTTTGTAAAATGAGTTTCTCAACTCATAACCTCCTGACTGGTTCCTAAATCCAATCGCATATAACTGTTTACCCTTTACCGTAAATATTACTTCTTTTACGTAAGGATATATATTTTCACTGAGTCCTCTTTCCTGAAGATACTTTTTTAAATGATCGTTTTGAAGCTCTTTGATTTCATCAATCCGATAATCAGGTTTAAGACGCTTTGCTTTTTCAAACAGTGATTGTGCCGGTAATTGTGTTTGCTGTTGAAAAGAAGAAAAATTTTGAGCCGATGCCCAGTCTAAAACTTCTTTTACGGAGTAGCTGAAATACTTTTGGATAAAATCTGTATTATTTCCGCCAATACCTTCTGAGTGAAGGAACCAAAGGTTGATCCTCTTATCAAGCTTAAAAGAGGCCTGGGATTCGCCGGCAAATGGATTGAGATACCAGGCTTCTTTTTCATTTTGTTTCGTTGGAAGGTGTCCGAGTGAAGCGAGGACTTCTTCCAGGGGGATATTATTAAATTGCTTGCAGTTCATTAGATTTTATTTTTATACATTGTTTTATAATTTTTTTCAAATCACCCTACCTTGTTACCCAAGTCTTTGTTGATGATTAATTCCAAAGATTTTGTATCTTACCTTCACTTATTTTCCTACCTATTTCTTAATTTTAGGTAACTAGGTAAGAAAAGATTATATCAGTTACCTTATTAATATTGAATACTGAAGGTATTTCAAATAGTTATAGGTAAGTGGTTTTGTAGTTTTTAATGATTTTATGATTCTTCTATTTTCCTACGGATTAAATAACCATAAACTTGCCTTTTCGGATGTTTGATTCTGTCATAGTTCATTGCTGTAAGGGCTTTGCCAATTTTCACAATATTTAGACGAACCCCTAATGCATTGTTCATTGCAAGCATTATATCTGAAGGTGTTAGAAACTCACTATGGAGTTTGGATTTCTCAAAATGTGCAAGTATAATTTCCTGTTCCAATGACACCTGTTTGAATTTTTCATTCCGTTTTTCATTTTCCTGAATATCATCAGCCGTAAGTTCTGGATTGTAGTTTTTTCTTTCAAAAGCATTATAATAAGCTTGTGACCATACTTTTTCAATATTGATATCCTTAGAATAGTTGAAATCAATCTCTAAAACTTCAAAAATCTGCCAACGTACACTTCCTGTTTCATCGGTCAAAAAATCAGAACGATTAGTGGAACCACAAAAAGAAGCTGTTCGATGCATCAATGACGATTTACGATCATAAGGCAATCTTGCGTTCACAGTATTTTTGGAAATAAAGGACTTAAGAATATTGACATCTGTTTTAGACATTATTGAGAGTTCATCGATGTTGATTATTAGGTTTTTGCATAAAGCAATAAGACCATCTTTATCAACACCTATGTCTTCCGTATAATACTTCTCCAGATTTTCTGGAATCAAAAATCGGAGAAAGCTAGTCTTTCCACTGTTTTGTTTGGTATTAAACAAAACTAAACACTGCTTATTGATATAGCCCGATTTCAGTGCACAAATTACTGTTCTGGTTATCCATTTTTCAAAATGCTTTTGAAAGGCATTATCATCTGTGGTCTTCACATAACTACACAATTTATTGATATAATTCTGTTTATCCCATACAGGAAGATTTTTAAAATAGTCTTCTACAGGATTATATTGTGAAATCAAATGACTTCGCATTAAAATTTCCAGTTTGTTCAAAGTGATATTGATTCCTGCTTGTATCAATTCGATGTACAGAGAATTAAGATTGAGTTCCGTCCATTCGGTATTTTCCGTTCTGATCTCAAATTCCAATGCAATTTTATTATAGCGGATTTTATACTTTCTGCCAATATACGAGATGATACGATCGAAAACAGTTGTGGAATGCCCGTCTGATTGATAGAGTTTTCCTTCAGTATTCATAAACAGTTATTTAGATAACTTTCTATAATTTTTACTCGCTTCAGTTTCTATCTCAGTAAGCGTTTTCCTCTTTCCGTTCCGAATCCATTCAAGCAGCTCGTCCTCAAAAAAGTAAAGTTTCTTACCATTTTTATAGCAAGGAATTTTCCGTGTTCGTACTAATGTATAAACGGTTGGTTTAGCTTTGCCAATAATTTGACAAGCAGCATCAATATTGATAGGAATTTTTTTATCAGATATTTTTGCAGTGGATGTATTATTCTCTACCAGAGTTTTCAGTTCTGCAATCTGATCAGTAAGAAACGCAACTGCCTTTGGCAGGGTTTCAAAGGAAATTTCATTGCCGTCCATAATGATTGTTTTTAATTATTATGGTGCAATGATAATTTATGTTCAACGTGTGTTTTTCGTATGATTAAATCATATAGAAATCATACGAAATTTTTGCTTGATTTTGTATGATAAAATATAAATAAAGTACCTTATTGAAGCAGGTTTTCGTTGATTTTAATCAATCCTTCATTCTTTCTTGAAGAAAGCAATTTTTCTATTGTGGTTTCTTCCATTTCTTTAAAATTTTCAGAAAAAACAGTTTTTAAAAACTTAGCGACATCTTTTCGTTGATTACGACCCTTATGATAGCTCCATACATTCCATCCAAAATGCATTAAATCAGTCGTACTAAGAGTTTCTATCTTAACTTGGTTTATATTCTCGATTTTACTGTCTTTAAGGAAATCTATAAGATAAATGCAAAATCTGTTTATATCTTCATCAGAAGTATACAAAGCAAATTTTTCCTGCGTATAACTCACTAGAAAATCTAGCTTTTCTTTTATGATTTCTTCATTTTTAGATTTTGTTCGAATCCTAATTTTTTCAATATCAGAAACGTCAACAGATAAATCATTATCATATAGTATTTCTGATATTTGATTATCAGATTCCAAATTTTGGTCACTGTCCGTCAAATTTGGTTTGCTATCTTTTAAAGCCAGAATATTTTTATCTAAAATTTGATTTTTATCCTCTCCTATTTGACTCTCCCCTATATTCTTCTTTCTAAAGAACCTTGTAATGAACTCGATTATTTCTTCACCTAGTAAAATAAAATGAGAATACAGTGTTGTAATCAAAATAATCATCAGGACAAACATCATATTGAAGAAAAAAGCATCAGGTTTTCCAGCCATTAACTTTAATCTAATTAACAACGCAATAATACCTGAAACTGCCAAAACGGTTAAAAATTTACCCGCAAATTCGTGATATTTTCGGTTCATAAATTTAATTTTATAGCACTCGCCGCCTGATTTTTCTTTTCATCAATCACTTTAGCATAAATTTGAGTAGTTTTCACATCCGTATGCCCAAGCATTTTACTTACCGTATAAATATCCGTCCCACTAGATAATTGCAAAGTGGCAAAAGTATGACGAAAGCAATGAAAGGTAATATTCTTTTTTATATTTGTCTTTTCAATCCATTTTTTGAGAGGTCTTGAAATCCACGAAGGATTTGGCAAATCTTCAAATACTAATTGTTCTGGTTGTCCTAGTTCTCCACAAAGCTGGAAAGCCTGTTGAGAAATGGGAGTATATTCCACTCCTTTTGTTTTTTTCTGTGTAAAATGTAGCCTAACCACATTATTTTCTATACTGATTTCTTTCCATCGAAGTTTTTGAATATCCGAATGTCTCAATCCTGTAAGTGCAGAGAACAGTGCTGCTCGTTTCAATACATCTTGTTCACACGGAGCTATAACCAAAGCATTAAGTTCCTCAATAGTTAAATATTCCCTCCTTGAATCTTGTTCCGGAATACCCTTTACTTTTGAAGATAAATCAACCGACAAATATCCATCAACAAATGCCTGCTTTAAAGCTGCCTTAAAAATTGAAAAATAAGTCGCTGCTGTATTATTAGAAATAGTCCCTTTTTTATTTCCGCCACACGGTGCTGATAAAAGAAAACGTTTAAAATCATCTGCTAACTTGTTATCTATCTGAGAGAAAATCAAAATTTCTCCTGTAAACTCTTTCAAAAAATCTATCGTACGTTCCCAATTGACTTGAATGGATTTTGAACTTTTGGAATGTCTTTTAGTTAGTACTCTACTAAAATATTCAATAAAATTTTCTTGTCCTTTCTCCTTTTGCTCAACTAATAAATTTTCAGAATCACTATACAAATCCATTTTATCATACTCTTTTTGGCGAAGTTTCCGAATTTCATCAGCATACAGCATTACTTCACGATCATTCTCACTTTTGCAAATAATTATTCCATTATCATCTCGTTTTGGCTTATAAGTTTTCGTTCCGTTTGCATCCGTCCGAGCTGTTCTTTTTTTATCCCATTCTACTGTCGTTACAGCTCTGTTTAGATACTCCCGGATCCGTTGTGGCATTTCTTTTCCAAAAACTTGTACAGGATAGCTTTCTATGTAAACATACCATTCCTTACGATCTTCCGCTCTGCGAAGTCTCACAGTTACTTTTGTTTTTGATAATTGTTTCATTTTCCAGCAAATATTTTATCTATCTGTTCTTTAGGCACGTAAACAAAATTACCCACCTGTTTTTTCGGAATACTAAATTTTTTGATTACATTGCTTACCGTTGATGGATTAGCACCAAATTTAGAACTTACTTCGGAAAGAGTATAACACTCCTCCGTTGTATAATCTAATTTTTGAAGTTTTTCCTCTTTTTGTTTTGGAATTTCTACAGCCGTAAACATTTTTTCTAAATGCTCTTTGCTTATTCTTGTCAGTCTCTGTCCAAAATTATGAGCAGGTATTATCTCATTCTTTATAAGTCTCCTAAGAGTATCTTTTGAAATTCCAAAAAGAACAGTCGCCTCCGTAATCGAAATATATGGACGTGTTTGAATTTCAGCAATTTTATTTTTAGAATTTTCTAGAATTGATTGCTTCTGTTCAGCAGCCTTTTGTAACTGCTTTTGTTTCTTTCCAGATTTATCAGCACAAGCTTTACTACAAAACCTTGTAGTTATAGTCTTTGCTTCAAAAGGTTCTTCACAAAACTCACAAATCTTAGGTATTTTTAATTTACTAAAGCCCATAATAACAATTTAAGAATTGAATAAGACTAATTAAGACATAATAAGGCGCACATTATCGCCAATTAACGCGCGTTACAAATATGGTACAAATATATAATAAAAAATAATAATATTCGAACATAATATAGAAATGTATAAAGTTAAAAACCGCTATAAACATTACATTTATAGCGGTTTATTAGTTATTATTAATTGATGTTAATCAACTATCATTTCACTTCTTCGAAGTCAGCGTCCTGTACATCTTCTGCACCACCACCTGCATTTTGCTGAGCTCCAGCTTGCGGGTTAGCTTGTTGCTGTGCATACATTTCTTCAGATGCTGCCATCCATGCTGCGTCTAAAGCTTCAGTTTTAGCTTTAACAGCTTCAGTATCTTTAGCATCAAAAGCAGTTTTAAGTTCAGCTGCTGCAGCTTCAATTGCAGATTTTTTGTCAGCAGAAAGCTTATCACCAAACTCTTTCAATTGCTTTTCAGTCTGGAAGATTAATCCGTCAGCCTTGTTGAATACTTCAACTTCTTCTTTTTTCTTAGCATCAGCAGAAGCATTTTCCTGAGCTTCTTTCTTCATTTTCTCAATTTCCTCATCAGAAAGACCTGAAGAAGCCTGGATTTTGATAGACTGCTCTTTACCAGTTCCTTTATCTTTAGCAGATACACTTAGGATACCATTAGCATCGATATCGAAAGTTACTTCGATCTGAGGAACTCCTCTTGGTGCAGATGGGATATCTGTTAATTCGAATCTACCAATTTCTTTGTTATCGTTGAACATCGGTCTTTCCCCTTGTCCTACTCTAATAGTTACTGCTGGTTGGTTATCAGATGCAGTAGAGAATACTTCAGATTTTTTAGTTGGAATAGTTGTATTCGCTTCAATTAATTTAGTGAATACAGAACCCATAGTCTCGATACCTAAAGAAAGTGGAGTTACGTCAAGAAGTAATACATCTTTTACGTCACCTGTTAATACACCACCCTGAATTGCAGCACCAACAGCTACTACTTCATCCGGGTTAACACCTTTAGAAGGCTTTTTACCGAAGAATTTTTCTACTTCTTCCTGAATAATAGGAATACGTGTAGAACCACCTACTAAGATTACTTCGTCGATATCAGAAGTTGAAAGTCCTGCATCCTGAAGAGCTTTTTTACAAGGCTCCATAGAACGTCTTACAAGGTCAGCAGATAATTGCTCGAACTTAGCTTTAGTTAAAGTTTTAACTAAGTGCTTAGGACCTGTAGCCGTTGCAGTAATATATGGTAAGTTAATCTCTGTCTGAGAAGAAGAAGATAACTCAATTTTAGCTTTTTCAGCAGCTTCTTTTAAACGTTGAAGAGCGATAGGATCAGTTTTAAGATCTACACCTTCTTCAGCTTTGAATTCGTCTGCCATCCAGTTGATGATTACATCATCGAAGTCATCACCACCAAGGTGAGTATCACCGTTTGTAGATAATACTTCGAATACACCATCACCTAAGTCAAGGATAGAGATATCGAAAGTACCACCACCAAGGTCATATACAGCAATCTTCTGATCTTTGTGGCTCTTATCTAATCCATAAGCTAAAGCAGCAGCTGTAGGCTCGTTGATAATTCTTTCCACTTTAAGACCTGCAATTTCTCCAGCTTCTTTAGTAGCCTGTCTTTGTGCATCGTTAAAGTAAGCAGGAACAGTAATTACAGCTCTTGTTACTTCCTGGCCAAGGTAATCTTCAGCTGTTTTCTTCATTTTCTGAAGGATCATTGCTGAAATCTCCTGTGGCGTATATTCTCTGTCGTCAATTTTTACTTTTACAGTATCGTTTGGTCCGCTTACTACTTTGTAAGGAACTCTTGATATTTCAGAACTATCATCTTTAAAATGAGTTCCGATGAATCTTTTGATAGAATAAACTGTATTTACCGGATTGGTTACAGCTTGTCTTTTTGCAGGATCACCTACTTTTCTTTCACCATCTTCGGTGAAAGCTACGATCGAAGGAGTCGTTCTTTTACCTTCTGCATTAGGAATAACAACAGGGTCTTTCCCCTCCATTACGGCAACACAAGAGTTGGTTGTTCCTAAGTCAATTCCGATTATTTTGCTCATAATTAGTATTTTTTATTTCTTGAAATTTAATATTGATATTTGACTGCTATTTCTCAATATCTGTACCAATGGAATTTTTATGACAAATTGGCACAATACTTCTTCAAACAACGCTAAACACACAGAAACTTTTATATTAATTTTCATTAAAGTGACATTAAAAAGGCTTATCTTTAACTACTTTTGAAGCACAAATATTACATATGCCACAGTTTAATGCCAGAGACATATCATGGTTATCCTTTAATGCCAGAGTACTACAGGAAGCCGCAGACCCACAGGTTCCTTTACCTTTAAGAATTAAATTTCTGGGAATTTTCTCTAACAATCTGGACGAATTTTTCCGGGTTCGTGTCGCCGGGCTAAAACGGGCTATGGAAATGAAATCTAAAATCACTGCAGAGTCTTTTTTCGAGGAGCCTCAGAAGATTTTAGATAAGATTAACAAACTGGTTATACAGCAACAGGACGATTTTAATATTATCTGGGAAAAGATCCAGAAGGAAATGGCAGAACAAAATGTCTTTATCCGCACCAATTCTGATCTTAACTTCCAGCAAAGGGCTTTTGTCCGAAATTACTTTGATGAGGATGTTGAATCTAATGTTATCCCGATCCTGCTGGATGAGAAGAAACCTATGCCTTTCCTGCGTGACAAAAGTTTATACATAGGTATTGCCATGTGGAATAAAAATGACAAAAAGCAAAAGCATTTTGCCATTATTGAGGTCCCTTCACGTACAATTGGTAGATTCACTATTCTTCCTTCCACCAATGGTGAAACAAATGTTATCCTGCTGGAAGATGTTATTATAGAAAACCTTCCATATATTTTCTCGTATTTTGGTTATGACGAATTCAGCGCTCATTGCTTCAAAGTAACCAAAGATGCAGAATTTGATTTGGACAACGACGTAAGAACCAGCTTTGTAGAAAAAATAGAAAAAGGGCTAAAAAACAGAAGAAAAGGAAAACCTACTCGTTTTGTTTACGATAAAAATATAGATCCGCAATTACTAGAGTTTCTAACTAAAAAGCTAAGTCTAACCAAAAAAGACAGTCTTATTCCCGGGGAAAAAATCCACAATTTCAAACATTTCATGGATTTTCCGGATGTATTTAAAAATTATATAAAACCTATAGAAAGGACGTCTTTCATTCACCCTGACTTCGATAACAAAAGCAGAGTAACAGATGTTATTTTAAAGAAAGATGTTTTACTTAACTTCCCTTATCACTCCTTTGTATCCGTTATCGATCTTTTACGGGAAGCTGCTATGGATCCCGATGTTACCACAATTCATATTACAGCTTATCGTCTGGCATCCAATTCTAAAATTGCCAATGCACTTATCAATGCGGTAAGAAACGGAAAAGAAGTAACCGTGATGCTGGAATTACGTGCCCGTTTCGACGAGGAAGCCAATATCTTCTGGAAAGAAAGATTGGAAGATGAAGGTGTAAAAGTATTGGTAGGAATTCCGAACAAGAAAGTTCATGCCAAATTGTGCATTATAAAAAAACGTGTTCATAACAAAATGACACAATATGGCTTTATAAGCACCGGAAACTTTAATGAGAAAACTGCCAGAGTATATGGTGACAATATGCTGATGACCAGCAATAGCACTATAATGGCGGATATCAACAGAGTTTTCAGCTTACTGAAGAAGCCTAAACAAGATCCTGTTCTTGCATTAGAGAAGTGTAAAACACTAATGGTATGTCCGCAACATATGCGTAATAAAATAGTTTTTTATATCGACAAAGAGATAGAAGAAGCTATTGCAGGAAGGAAAGCTGAAATCATTGTTAAAGTAAATTCACTGAGCGACAAAGAGCTTATTAAGAAGCTATATGAAGCTGCAGAAGCAGGGGTTACAATTAAATTAATTGTCCGTGGAATATACTGTGCGGTGAATCAGAAAACCTTCAAAAAGAAAATTCATGCTATAAGTATTGTCGATGAGTACCTCGAACATTCCAGAATTATGTATTTTTACCACGGCGGAAAAGAACTTATGTACATTTCTTCTGCCGACTGGATGACGCGTAACCTGGATTACAGAATTGAAGCCGCGGTAAGAATTAACAATAAAGATCTGAAAAAAGAACTTAAAGAAATTCTGAACATACAGTTGCATGATAATGTAAAAGCCCGTGATATTGGTAAAAATCTGAAAAACCAGTATTATGAAAACGATAGAAAACCTTTCCGCTCCCAAATAGAAATTTATAACTATTTAAAACATAAAGCAGAAAATGAGGCTAGCAGCAATTGATATCGGAAGTAATGCAGCAAGACTTCTGATTAATGAAGTGGTAGAAAATGAAAATGGCCAGGCAGAATTTACAAAACTAAACCTCCTAAGGGTTCCGTTGAGGCTTGGTATGGATGTTTTTAAGATAGGAGAAATTGGCCCTGAAAGAGAAAAAATGGTCATCCGCTCTATGAAAGTATTTCATGACTTGATGGAAATTTATAATGTAGAACACTACAGAGCTTGTGCTACAAGTGCTATGCGTGATGCTAAAAATGGCAAGCATATTATAGATACGGTAAAGAAAGAAGCCAATATTAATATCGAAATAATTTCCGGAGACGAGGAAGCTACACTGATCTATGAAAACCATGTTGCTGAAAATATGGATCATAATTTTGGCTATCTGTATATCGACGTCGGTGGTGGTAGTACTGAGCTTACCTATTATGAAAACAAAAAGCTTAAGTATAAAAAATCTTTTAATATCGGAACTATCCGTATCCTGAACAACCTTGTAAAAGAGGAAAGTTGGGAAGAAATGAGATCCGAGATCAAAAATGAAATTTTTGGTAAAAAACCTATTGTAGCTATTGGCTCCGGAGGAAATATCAACAAAATATTCTCAATGAGCAAAACCAAGGATGGCAAACCGATGTCTGCAAATCTACTGAAGACTTATTATAAAGAAGCTGCACCGCTTAGTGTACAGGAAAGGATGATTAAATACAACGTCCGTGAAGACCGTGCCGATGTAATGGTTCCGGCATTGGAAATATTTAACAAAATTATGCTGTGGGGAGAAATTAAACAGATCTATGTACCGAAGATTTCGGTTGCGGATGGTTTAATCCACTCTCTTTACAATAAAATAAAAAAGAAGCGCTGATATTATCAGCGCTTCTTTTTTGTAAAATATCAATATTGCTGGGGTTATTAAAACTTATAATTTAATTGTACTCCAAAGTTTCTTGGCTGGATCTGATCGATGTAACCACCTCTGAAATAAGAGCTGTATCCAACAGAATCGAAGATATTATTAAAGAACACTCTTAATCCTACACCATTTTTCAGTGCGTAACCTACCTGAGCATCTACAGTAGTATATTCTGGCATATCGAATGGTCTAGCACCTGGCTGCACACTATTTACGTGTCCAGCAGTGAAGGTTTTCTGAGTCCATTCATCAACTGGTCTTTTTCCTACATAATAGATACCGGCACCAACATCAAGTCCATCCAAGATCCCTTGATTAAACTTGTAGTTTAACCATGCATTTGCAGTATGTTTTGGTGAGTTCATCGGAGCAGAACCATTTACGTAAGCAGGGCTATCTTCATATTGAGCATCTAAATAAGCCCAACCAGACATAATCTGTAAATTTGGCAAGATTCGTCCTATTAGTTCAACTTCAAGTCCTTTTCTTCTAAGATTTCCGGCAAGGCCATATAATGTATTTTTATTAGCATCAATAACCGGGTTATAATTTGAGTCAAGAATCTGGTAAGCCAAATTATCTGTCTTAATATCAAATAAAGTAACATTGAACCTTAACTTCTCATTAAACCAGTCTGATTTAATTCCTGCTTCCCATTGTGCTGTTTTAGATGGACCTACAGTACCACCAGTCTGTAATACATTGTTAGCAGACCTTAATGATGTTGTTGTGGTATATGATCCGAAAACGTTAACATTTTCCAATGGAGAAACAATCAATCCAAAAGATGGATTCCATGTAGCAACATCATTCTTTGTAGAACCATTTAACCTGCTGTATCTGATTCCTAAATGTGCTTTCACATATTTACCGAATGACATTACATCCTGAGCCATTAATCCCATTGTAGGAGTTTTTACTTCAGCAGTTCTGAGGTGTTTGTAAACAACATTCACAGGAAGTGCATTAGAAATATCTCCTAGTACATTAATTACATCTAATGGATTATCAAAGATAACTTTATTTGTATTTGGGTCACGACGTGTACCTATAAAATTGTCCGAAGCAATAGAGTTTTTGTATGCTTCAAAGGACTTAGTTGTTACTGTTGTTTCTTTCCAGTCAAAACCTACTTGGAAGGTATGCTTGATAAAGCCAGTTTGTACATCTTGTCCGATGAAGTCAAACTGAAATACTTTATTCACATCTTCACCCATACTCTTACCATAGTAACGCTTTCTTTCATTCCATTTCGTACCATTTGGTGCGATAGACATTGCCTGGCTATCAGTATTACTAACTGAATTAATGAAAGCTGCTCTCACTTTAAATTTATCATTGATCTTTCTGTCAACACTTGTCATAAAGTTGTAAGATTCAGTTTTTGCACGATCCGCATCATACCCTAAGAATTTGCCCTTTGGCATAGTATATAAAGCTTCAGTACTTCCATCTGCCAGATTAACAGTCCCTCTGTCCGGGGTTCTTCTGTCATTCATATAATCCATCTCAACCGTAATATTGGTCATCTTATCCGGACGGAAAGTAATGGATGGGTTTACATATATTCTTTCACCTTGAACATGAGATCTGAAAGAGTTATTTTTTTGATATGCTCCGTTAAATCTTATTGCAACTTTACCTTCGCTGTCTAAAACTCTCTGAAAATCTACAGTCGGACGATAGAAATCCCAGCTACCATAACGGAAACCTACATTGGTTCTGTTAACAAACTGAGGTCTTTTTGTCACTACATTAATAACACCACCTGCTGCTCCAAGCCCGTCTCCGATACCTTGTGTTACAGCTGCAGAACCTTTAATTACCTGAATACTTTCTACACCCTGCATATCAGTCATCATACCTGCAGTACGGAAGTCAGAGTCTAATAAAACTCCGTTCTTTAGTACTGGTACACCTCTGTATCCACGAATAGACATACTTTCACTTCCTCCTCCATAGCTTGAGAATAAAGTAACTCCCGGAACATTTTTCGCAACATCAATTAGAGATAAACCTCCTAAAGTTTCAATTGCTTTATATGAAATCACTGAAATACTCTGAATCTGATCTCTGGTCTTTAGAGGTAATCTTGTAATTACTTCCAGACCTTCAGGCTGCTTCTTTCTTTCACCGAAAAGTTCCACCTGCTCAATCTCCTTATGCTTGTTAGAAGACAGCGTATCTGTCTTTTTAGTCTGCGCATTAACCATCAATCCGCCAAGAACGAAAAATGAAGTAGTAATGTATTTATTCATATAGTGTTAATTTGCTGCAAAGTTATTTTTAATTATTCTAATTAGCAACATGATAAGACTCATGAAAAAAACCTCCCGTTTGGGAGGTTTTAAAAAAAATTATTCTGATAATATATTAATCTATATTAATAACTTCAACAATTTCAGGAACGTGCTGTTTAATTGTATTCTCTACACCCAGTTTCAGTGTTGAGGTATTGATATGACATGATGAGCAATTACCTAGCAGACGTACTATTACAGTATTCTCCTTTACATCAATCAATTCAATATCACCACCATCTTTATTTAAAAACGGGCGAATTTCTTCTAAGGCTTCCATTACTTTTGTTACCGTCTCGATGTGTTTAGTCTCACTCATATTTCAACTTATTTTTTGGGCGAGCAACCCGCCATTGTTGTTATTTTTACTGCTTCCGTTGGTGGAAGATTTTCATTTCTTTCTACAAGGCTCTCAATCATATTCTGAGCCGTTTTGGTATAAATATCAGCTATTCCGGTATTTTCCTGTAATGCCACCGGACGGCCTACATCACCAGCTTCACGAATACTTTGGATCAACGGAATCTCACCCAATACTGGAATTCCAAGATCTTCGGCTAAGTTTTTAGCACCTTCTTTTCCGAAAATATAGTATTTATTTTCTGGTAATTCTTCGGGTGTAAAATACGCCATATTTTCTATTAATCCAAGCACCGGAATATTAATGCTGTCCATTTGGAACATTCCTATTCCCTTTCTAACATCCGCAAGTGCAACATGCTGAGGAGTGCTTACAATTACAGCTCCTGTTACCGGCACTTCCTGAATAATTGAAAGGTGGATATCTCCTGTTCCCGGAGGAAGGTCTAATAACAAGAAATCCAACTCTCCCCATGCAGCATCACGCAACATTTGATTAAGAGCTTTTGAAGCCATTGGACCTCTCCAAACTACAGCCTGATTAGCACCTGAGAAATATCCTATTGATAAAAGTTTTACACCATAGCTCTCAATTGGCTTCATCAGATTTCTACCGTTTTCTTCAACAGAAACAGGTTTTGCACCTACAGTATCAAACATAGTTGGTACAGATGGGCCGTAAATATCAGCATCTAATAAACCTACCGAAAATCCCATTTTTGCTAAAGTTACTGCCATATTCGCAGCGACTGTAGATTTACCTACTCCACCTTTACCAGATGCAATAGCAATAATATTTTTAATTCCCGGAATTTGCTTTCCTTTTATCTGATTTTGTTGTACTTCACTAGCTTCCGGAGATTCAATTTTCAGTTTTAAAACTATATTCTCTCCAAAGTGGCTTGTAAAAGCCTGCTTCATTGCAACCTCCAGTTTTTTCTTTTCATGCATTGCCGGAGAATGAGCTACCATATCTATAAAAACACTGTCACCCATTATCTGGATATTCTTCACAAGATCGTCTACCTCAACTTCTTTTAAGAAATCCTGAACAGCTTCCTTTTTAATCATAATTATTCTAAATAAATTACAAATTTAAGCATTTATTTACAGAATCTCAGATGATAGAGATCATTTCATCTATAGCTAATATTTATAATCTTTATCTATCGGAATTAACACAAAATTAGTACAGATCAAAGACTATTTACAACTAACTTTTAGTTAATTTTGATACAAACAATCACTCAAATATGGAAAACACAGCTTACATATTAAATTTCCTGAAGCAGCTTTCTCAGAATAATAACCGCGAATGGTTTACAGAAAACAAACCACAGTATCAGCAAGCACACGAATATTATATAAGTCTTGTTGAGCAGGTAATCTCTGAACTGGCAAAAACAGAGCCGGAAATGGAAAGACTGGATCCAAAAAAATGTGTTTTCCGCATCTACAGAGACACCCGGTTTTCAAAAGATAAAACACCTTATAAAACAAATTTCGGAGCTTCATTTTTTATGGGGCAGAGCAAAGGAATTGGTGAAGCGGGATACTATATGCATTTTGAACCTGGTAAATCTTTTATTGCTGCCGGACTCTACCAGCCCAATTCTGATGTTTTGAAAAAATTCCGAAAAGAAATCAGTTATAACAAAGAAGAATTTCTGAGTATTATAGAAAAACCGGTATTCAAAAAAAGTTTTAAAATTGAAGGTGAAAAACTAAAAAAAATTCCACAGGGATTTGAAAAGGACGATCCTATGGCTGAATATCTTAAGCACAAAGAAATGATCCTTATTCACTCTTTTGAAGATTCCGAAATTACTTCGCCAAAATTTGTACAGGAAATTGGTAAACTGTTCAAAATTGCTTTGCCTTTCAACCAGTTTGTAAAGGAAAGTACAGAATATAATTAATATGAAACTCTCATTTATTATAAGCATATCTTTAGTTTTTTTATTATCCGGACAGTCTTGTGCCCAGAAAACCCAAAGTAAAAGCTTACAACATATTGTGGATAACAATTCTTCTCAGCGTATTGCCCGGCTTATAGATGCCAAAACATGGAATAAATTATTTCCCAACAGGAATAATATTCAGGGAAAAGATAGCAAGCATCAGGATTTTTATTCCTATCAGGCTTTTATAAAAGCCGCAACACATTTCCCTACTTTCCTAAATGAAGGTTCTGCTGAAGACCAAAAAAGAGAATTAGCTGCTTTTCTGGCTAACATCGCACAGGAAACCAGTGGCGGATGGAATGATGCTCCCGGCGGATATTTCGCATGGGGACTTTATTTTATAGAAGAAAATAATAAGGGAAACGGAAATAATTATTCCGATACTTCCAAAACGGCTTATCCGCCAATTGATGGACAAGCTTATTATGGTCGTGGCCCTAAACAGCTTAGCTGGAATTATAATTACGGGCAATTTAGTGAAGCATGGTTTGGTGATAAAAACGTACTCTTAAAAAATCCGGGACTTTTAGCACAAGATAATGTACTATCTTTTGCCTCTGCAATCTGGTTTTGGATGACAGCTCAGGCCCCGAAGCCATCTTGTCACGATGTAATGGCCGGCAAATGGAAACCTACAGAAAAAGATATTGAAAGCGGAAGAATTTCCGGATTTGGAACAACAGTTAATATCATTAACGGTGGAATCGAATGCGGACAGGGAAAAACATTGCCCAAAACCCAATACAGGTATGAATATTACCAGTATTTCTGTAAATATTTTGGTGTAAAACCTGGCGAAAATATTACCTGTAGCAACCAAAAACCTTTTGGAACATAATCAATACAAAAAAAGAATAACAAATCTTGTCGAGGTTAATATCTGGATATAAGAAATAAAAAAAGCTGCATCAAAATCTGATGCAGCTTCTTTATGATAAGCAAACAGCAATTATTTGCTGTAAACTTCTATAGCATTATTAATCATTTCGATTTGCTTATGCAGTTCCGCATTTTTCGGATCCGCTTTCAATACTCCCATTTTTGTATTAAGTCCTGCTTTCAGCATATTCACAATCATCATTTTTGCCTGTGGATTTTCTCCTACCTGACTTTTTGCTAAACCTAAAACTTTTGTAAGGCGTTTTGTCGCTTCTGAATTATCAGACCCCATAATCCAGTTATAAGCATCTTCCGCAGCCTTACCTTCTTCAGGATCCTGCATTTTTATAAAAGGATAAAATGCTGCTGTTTCTGCTATTGCAGACATTTGTTTTGTTATTTTATTTTTGACAATAATAGGTAACAGTGTAGAGATTAAACCTTCACTCGCATTATTCAGGTCAATTTTATCTGCATAAGCGACTATTTTCTCTGGTGCTACAGATGCCAATGCTGCTAATGAATTCCCGCTAACTGCATTAGAAACTACAGTAATTCCTTTTTCATATAAGGACTGATACTTTTTATCCTTTGTTTTAGCCAATGCAGCAATAGCTTCTCCTTGTACCAATGTCTTAGGATCATTCGAAGCCAATTTCTCTACTTCAGCCAGTGCCAATTTTGCCTGATTAGGTTTAGACAAGTCTAATCCGTTTAAGGCTTTCATTCTTACTCTGAAGAAAGGATCTTTTAGTGCAGCCAATAATGTTTTCAGAGCAGCGTCATTCTTATCTGCACTTTTAGCAGCTTCCTGAACAGCTTTGTAGCGGCTATAGAATTCTTTAGAACCCTGGTACTGTAATAAATATTGTTCTGGTGTCTTAGTTTCTGTAATTGCAGATAACAAAATACCATCCGCGTTTATATTTACTAAATCAGGACTTTTGGATGAAGGGAATGTAAATGAGTTATTTGCTTTGGCATCTACCCATACATTCTGACGCACTGGCTTCCCATTATCATATACATCTATAGCCAATGGGAATTGGAATAACGGAGACTGTGACTGATTGATTGTAACAGTTACCTGCTTTTTAACAGGCTCATAGTTGTAGTTGTAAGATAATTTTGGATGACCGTTTGAGAAATACCACTGATTAAAGAACCAGTTAAGGTCTTTTCCACTCACTTTTTCCAATGAAAGACGCAATTGGTGAGCTTCACCATTTCCATACTCATTTGTTTTCAGATAATCCGTAAGACCTTGTCTGAAAGCATCCTCACCAAGATAATTACGAAGCATATGAAGAATTCCGCCACCTTTCTGATAAGTTACCAGATCGAAAACATCTTCCTTATCAGCATAGTTAAAGCGTACAAGGTCCTTAGAATAATCATTTGGATTATGCAGGTAATTCCCCACATCCTTCATCAGATGGTAGTCAGCCAAATCCTTACCATACTTATGTTCGAACCACAGGTATTCAGAATAGTTGGCAAAAGATTCGTTTACAGTAAGATTACTCCAGCTTTCAGCAGTTACCAAATCTCCAAACCAATGGTGGAATAATTCGTGAGCAATTGTAGATTCCCAGCTATTTTCATCAGCTAATTGACCCGGTTTTTGCTGTACAGCATCTCCATGTAAAGTAGCCGTTGTATTTTCCATAGCACCACTTACATAGTCGCGTCCGGATATCTGAGCATATTTAGCCCATGGATAATCATAATTAAGATATTTAGAATAGAACTCTATCATCTCCGGAGTATTACCATAGATTTGCTTAGCATATGGTTCATATTCTTTCTCGATATAATAGTCTACCGGAATATTTCTCCACTTATCTTTTACAACCGCATAATCTCCGACACCCATAAAGAATAAATAGGGTGAATGTCTTTTTTCCATCACCCAATGATCGGTACGCAGGTTGTTTCCTTCTTTTTTAGATTCTTTCAGGATTCCATTGGATAATGTAACATACTTATCCGGAACTGTCATATAGATCTCCTGAGTTGTTTTCTGGTTGGTCTTATCTATTGTTGGGAACCAAGCGGAAGAAGATTCTGTTTCTCCCTGTGTCCATATTTGTGTTGGTTTATCCGCTTCTTTTCCCTGAGCGTTGATAAAGTACAAGCCTTTAGCGTCACTAATCGCTGAACTTCCTTTTTGCTTTACTTCACCAGGACGGGCTGTATATTTAATGTATACTGTATAATCCTGATTTTTGTTATAAGTTTTATCCAGATTAATTTTCAGGATATCATTTTTGTAATCAAATTTCAGAGGAGTCTTACTACCACCTTTATCCAAAGCCACTTCATGAATAAGCATAGCTTTAGCGTTCAGAACCAAAGAATCTGTAGCATAAAAATAAGGTGAGGCTGTAAGCCATTCTTCACCATTCATTTGCTCTTTCTGATAGTCGAAATTTACTTTTAGTTTAGTATGTTTCAGCTCTGTCATTTTTGTATGGGCAGCTCTATAAACACCATCTCTTCCGGATGTTTCTGTCTGGCCAAATGCCATATTTGCATTTAAAAGCGTTCCTAAAAACAGGGCTGCAATAAAGATCTTTTTCATTTTACATTGAATTTACAAAGGGTATACTTTAGCGAATTTGTCTTTAAACAAAGGGAAAAGTTACAAAAAAAGTGAGAACAAGTCTCACTTTTTTTATTTATTTTAAATAGCAACAGGTGCTTTAATACCTGGGTGCGGATCATAATTCAGTAATTCGAAATCCTCAAATTTAAAATCGAAGATATTTTTTACATCAGGATTTATCTTCATTACCGGTAAAGGTTTCGGATCACGTGCCAGTTGTCTGTTTACCTGTTCGAAGTGGTTATTATAAATGTGCACATCTCCGAAGCTATGTACATAATCGCCAACCTGAAGTCCTGTAACTTGTGCTACCATCATTAATAGCAAAGCATAACTTGCAATATTAAAAGGAACTCCCAGGAAAACATCGGCACTTCTCTGGTATAGCTGCAAAGACAGCTTTCCATCCGCTACATAAAACTGAAACATTGCATGACAAGGTGCCAATGCCATATTTGGGATTTCAGCAACGTTCCATGCAGAAACAATAAGTCTTCTGGAATCAGGATTCTTTTTAATCTGATCAATTACTTCAGAGATCTGATCTACAACTTTATTATCAGCCCCTCTCCAACTTCTCCACTGAGCACCGTATACAGGTCCCAGGTCACCATTCTCATCTGCCCATTCATCCCATATGGAAACACCATTATCCTTAAGGTATTTAATGTTTGTATCTCCCTTCAGAAACCAAAGCAGTTCATAGACAATAGATTTAAGGTGAACCTTTTTAGTGGTTACTAATGGAAAACCTTTAGACAGGTCATAACGCAGCTGATACCCGAATAAACTTCTGGTTCCTGTTCCTGTTCTGTCTGTTTTATCTGATCCGTTATCTAAAATATCCTGAAGTAAATGAAGGTAGTTTTGCATGTCGGGTAGCGTAAAAATTACTGTCAACAAATATAGAAATTACTCTCTACATCTCAAAAATTTATGTCTTCGACTATACCTGTTTCATTTATTGATTTCATCTAAAAATCGTAATTTTGCACAACTTATGGTAAAAATTGGTAACATAGAACTTCCTGACTTCCCACTGCTTTTAGCTCCGATGGAAGATGTTTCGGATCCTCCTTTCCGCAGACTTTGCAAAATGCATGGTGCGGATCTTATGTATTCTGAATTTATTTCATCCGAAGGATTGATCAGAGATGCAATAAAGAGTCGAAAAAAATTAGATATTTTCGATTATGAAAGGCCTGTAGGTATCCAGATATTTGGAGGAGATGAAGAGGCAATGGCAATGTCTGCCAGAATTGTAGAAACTGTAGAACCGGATCTTGTAGACATTAACTTTGGTTGTCCGGTAAAAAAAGTGGTGTGTAAAGGTGCTGGTGCAGGAGTGTTGAAAGATATTGATCTGATGGTACGTCTTACCAAGGCTGTTGTAAATTCTACTCACCTACCTGTAACCGTGAAAACAAGGCTAGGCTGGGACACGGAATCTATTAATATTGATGAGGTAGCTGAAAGGCTGCAGGAAACCGGAATTAAAGCACTGACTATCCATGCAAGAACACGTGCACAGATGTATAAAGGTGAAGCTGACTGGAATCATATTTCCCGTATAAAAAACAATCCAAATATTGAGATTCCAATTTTCGGGAACGGAGATATCGATTCACCGGAAAAAGCTTTAGAATATAAGCAGAAATACGATTGCGACGGTATTATGATAGGCCGTGGTGCTATTGGGTATCCTTGGATATTTAATGAGATTAAACATTTCTTCCAAACCGGGGAGAACCTGCCTAAACCAACTGTAAAAGACAGGCTTCTTGCAGTGCAGCAACATGCAGAATGGTCTGTAGAATGGAAAGGAGAAAGACCCGGATTAGTAGAGATGCGCCAGCATTATAATAACTACTTCAAAGGAATACCTCATTTCAAAGAATTAAAATCCAAATTCCTTCAGGCTTTGACACTGATTGAACTAAATGAACTTATTAACGAGGCTAAGAATCAGTTTGAAAATGTTGAAATCTGATACAAAGCACAAAATATTAATTCAGAGACATAACAATTCATTTATCTGTGAAGGGTAAATGAGTGAGATATTTGTTTCTGACCTCAAATCTCCAATTAAATTTATGAAAATTATAAGCTATAACGTTAACGGGATTCGTGCAGCTTTTGCAAAGGACTTTACTACATGGTTATCTTTTGCAAATCCTGATATTATTTGCTTCCAGGAAAGCAAGGCACAACCGGAACAAATCAATATAGGAGCATTCAGTGATCTTCAATATGAAAGTTACTGGTATTCCGCACAGAAAAAAGGTTACAGCGGCGTAGGTATCGCTACAAAGCATAAACCTAATCATATAGAATACGGAACAGGAATAGATTATATAGATTTTGAAGGCCGGGTAATAAGACTGGATTTTGATAATTTCTCGGTAATCTCTGTTTACGTACCTTCGGCAACTAACATTTCGCGACTGGATCTGAAAATGCAGTTTTGTTATGACTTCTTAAACTACCTGAAGGAGCTTCGTAAGACTATTCCTAACCTTATTGTTTGTGGAGATTTCAATATCTGTCACGAAGCTATCGATATTCACGATCCGATTCGTTTAGCTAGTGTATCTGGCTTTTTACCTATGGAAAGAGAGTATCTGTCTAAGTTCTTAGACGAAGGAGAATTTACCGATGCTTTCCGCTATAAAAATCCGGAAACACGACAATACAGTTGGTGGAGCTATCGTGCTAATGCAAGAGCCAATAACAAAGGCTGGCGATTAGATTACAACATGGTAAGTAATACCCTGAAAGATAAAATTCAAAGAGCTATTATACTACCAGAGGCTATGCATTCCGATCACTGCCCTGTAATGGTAGAATTAGATATCTAAAAGCAAAAAGACAAATTACTGTGTAATTTGTCTTTTTTTATTTTCTATTGTTATAATCAGGTTATCTTCGTCTTTCAAACTCCAGCTTCACTGTCGGCGTTGAATTAGGATTAGTTAACACCATCCGGCCGGACCCTTCAAAGGTTAATACAAATTTATTTCCTCCAATATAGACAACATCTTGTTTCTGATCCTGGCTTTTAGGGTCTTTATAGTTTTCATAGACTACAGAATACGAATAGGTATTTGAACTTGTTACAATACCCGATTCCGTAACAACTACATCAGTCGCTCTGAAGTTATAGGTAACCGTCCTACCAGCTACTGTATTCTGCAATATCCATTCTCCCTGTATTTTATTACTTGGCGGCAAACTATCTTCATTTCCTCTGCATGCAACAAAAGCGACAAAGAGCAGCATACCAAATACAATCTTCAATACATTTTTCATAGGGAGTACTTTAGCGTAAATATAGGGATAAAAAGGAGAACTTCATAAAAAAATTAAAAGCCCTTCAGGTTACTGAAAGGCTTTTAAAACACCAAATCACAAAATATTAATATGAAAAAAATTCAAATTAAATTGTGACCTGGCTGGGATTCGAACCCAGGACCCATACATTAAAAGTGTATTGCTCTACCAGCTGAGCTACCAGGTCTTGAATGTAAAGTCTAAAGACTTAATATTCAAAATTATTTTTCTCTGTGTGCCTGCGACTGGATTCGAACCAGCACATCCTTTGGATACCACCCCCTCAAGATGGCGTGTCTACCAATTTCACCACACAGGCAAAAAAATTTCTCTAGTGAGACATTTTTTTGAGTAGTGACCTGGCTGGGATTCGAACCCAGGACCCATACATTAAAAGTGTATTGCTCTACCAGCTGAGCTACCAGGTCGGTCACTTTATTAATCAGTGTTTATCTCTGTTTCTAAAGTGGTGCAAAGATACTACTTTTTTTCATATCTCAAAATTTTTTTGGACATTTGTTTAAAAAAAATCATGATCATTTCGCTATTAGGCTACATGGGCAGTGGTAAGTCTCACATATCCAGAACCCTCGCCCAGAAAATAAATTTTAAATTATTTGACCTCGATAAAGAGATTTCTTTGCATCTGGGAAAGGACATTCCCACAATTTTCAAGGAAATGGGGGAACTGGGTTTTAGAAAAGCAGAGAAACACATGCTGGAAGAACTCCTTTCTTCGGAAGAAAACATCATATTAAGTCTTGGCGGAGGCACCCCTGTTTATTATAATAACATGGATACCATCACCAGACATTCTAAAAGTTTTTATTTGAGAGCTAAAGTGGGTACTCTAGCAGAAAGGCTATCGAAACAAAAAGATAAACGTCCTCTTATTGCCAGAATAAGTGAAGAAGATCTTCCGGAGTTTATCGCAAAGCATTTATTTGAAAGGAATACTTACTATAATGAAGCCGAGTTTATTATAGACACTGATAATAAAACTGATGAAGAAATCTCAAATGAGATTATTCATCACCTTCAGCTTCATCATTAAAAAAGTCGTCCCAATCTTTATCTGACGGTTCTGTTTCTTCTTCATCGTCATCATCTACGTCAAGAAAGCCGTCCATCTCCCGACGGTCTTTTTTGGTAGGTCTCCCCTCTCCTCTCTGACGGTAATAATCCTGAGCCAGTCTACGGGATTCCAGAAGTGCATATTGCTCGGAATCCGTCATATCTTTGATGTGCAGGGTTACTAGTTTCGCCCCAATCCTACTTTTAGGAACCTGTATTACTTTTATTTTATAGTCAATCTGGTTTTTACGGATCGTGATTACATCTCCTTCTGTTACCTCTTTAGAAGACTTTACAACCTGCCCGCCAATACTAACTCTGTTCTTTTTAATTTCCTCTGTTGCAATACTTCTGGTCTTATAGAATCTTACACTCCATAAAAATTTATCAATTCTCATATTTTTTTATACTTTTGCGTAGTTATATACGTTTAAGAATAGTCAATAATTTTATAAAGATACAATGAAAAAATTATTATTAGGTTTGTTGGTAGCTTCTACTGTACTAAATTCATGTAGAAAAGATGATTACTACAATCAAAATCTTATCCCGAATGTAGATCAGGCTACGCAAAATTCCTATGATGATACTGCGATAAAAGATTACTTGGATACTCGTTACTTCGATGAAAGAGGGAAAATCAAAACATTTGATGATACAAATAAGCCGGATGACAAAAACATAAAGTTATCCACATTGGCAAAAACATTACCATCAGGTGTAATCTATGTAATCCGTCCAAATGCTCAGCCAGTAAATGGAACTGATGTAAAAGATAAAAATGTATTACAGATTATGCAGGTAGGTTTTGCAACCCGCGCAATTAAAGGTACTGATGACAAAATTCAGTTTACAGGCTCTATTCCATTCTTCAATACTGTAGATCAGGGTGGAGTTCCGGCAAACGATCCATTATGGTTCTATGCTAAAAAGGCATTAATCGCTTCTGAGCAAAAAAGGCTGGACGCTGCAACTCCTAATAATACGGTAAAAGTTACAAACAGCTATTTCGAAATTGAAGGTTTCCAGGAAGCAATCAAATTATTCAAATCTTTTACAAATGATGTTACGGCTAATTATAACCTTCAGGGATTAATTATCGTTCCTTCCAGAGCAGCATTTGCTAAAGATCCTCATTACAACTATGTAGGAGCATCTTTGAATGATTATACATTCTTCTTCAATTTCCAGTTATACGGATCTAAAGAAAGAACACCTTCTGAAGAATAAATGAATATCAGAAATAAAAAATACAACCTGCTTATATAGCAGGTTTTTTTATGCCCAGATTTGCTGTAGAACTTCCAATGAGGCCGGATTTTTAAATTCCGGTATATGAATACTATAATATACCAAAATACTTTCCAAAAGTCTTCTTCGTTCCACATTCGTAAGCTTTACGGAGTACCCCTCTTTTAAAATACTTTTCCACAATCCGGAAGTACTATCGTCAAAACAATGGTGTGAAGAAAAAGGCTCATAGACTCCTTTTTCAGGATTTAGATAGGTTGCATCATTCAGCAGTGGCTTTATTCCAAAGTCTTCTGTCAGAGTAACTAGGAAATGAACATGTGCTGATATATTTTCTTCTTTCAGCTGATCTATAAAGCCAGAAATTTTGGAATAGATGCTCTCATTTTGAGCTTCATTCCGGAGGATATTGCTCAGTACATCGGCAATAAAAAACTGAAGAGCATTCGTTTTAATATTCCATTCGGGAAGTTGACCATAAGCCTGTAAATCCGAAATTAATGGAAGCCCGGATACTTTAGGATTTGTTGTAAACTGTATTTCGAACAAGAACTGTAATAGTGCTTTCTTCTTATTTCTTTTGGAATAAATTCCTTTAAGAAAATAGCTTTTGTATCCTTCATTATGTGTGTAAATATGAAGGACAGCATCATTTTCTCCGTATTTAAGATATGAAATAAGAAAACCCTTCTCCTGTACCATTATTCTTTACTTTACAGCCAAGTAACCGATTGCAAATATAGGAGTTAATAATAGATTTTTATACATGCATAACCTGAAAACACAGAAAAAATCCCTACATTTGAATACTTAATTTTTAACGTACTATGAATAAATTATCCGGAGTAGGTGTTGCACTAGTCACACCCTTCAATGAAGATTTGTCCGTAGATTTTGATTCACTAACTAAATTAGTAGAATTCAATATCGAAAACGGAACCAGTTATTTAGTAGTTTTAGGAACAACAGCTGAAGCTGCTACACTTAATGATGAAGAGAAGGATAAGGTAGTCAAACACGTTATAAAGGTTAACAATGGTCGTTTACCATTGGTTTTAGGAATCGGAGGGAATAATACTGCAGAAGTAGTAAATCAAATTAACGAAGCTGATACTTCAGCATTCGATGCAATCCTTTCCGTTTCTCCATATTATAACAAACCTAATCAGGAAGGACTTTATCAGCATTATAAAGCATTAGCTTCTACAGGAAAAAATATTATTGTTTACAATGTACCGGGAAGAACCGGACAAAACATTGAAGCATCAACTACTCTTCGTTTAGCGAATGAGTTTCCTAATCTTGTAATGATTAAAGAAGCTGCTCCAAATATCAACCAGTATTTTGACATCCTTCGTCAAAAACCTGAGAACTTCAGTCTTGTTTCCGGAGACGATGAGTTTGCACTACCAGTAACTTTAGCTGGTGCAGATGGTGTAATCTCTGTAATTGGACAGGCTTATCCTAAAGAGTTTGCACAGATGATCCAATTGGGTATCGAGGGCAATGCTAAGGAAGCATATAAAATCCATAATAAGCTTGTGGAAATTACACGTTTGATCTTTTCAGAAGGAAATCCTACCGGAGTTAAATATGTACTTGCAGAGCTGGGGATTGTTAAAAACTACCTAAGATTACCACTGGTAGCTGCATCTGAAAATTTAGAACAAAAAATTAAAACAGAAATGACTAAAATCTAGTCATCTGATGTCATAAAAACATTTATCTGAAAGCATCCACCGGGTGCTTTCTTTTTTTTATCTTTATGCTTCGATTCCCGTTATTCTATGGGAAAAACGCATCGCAAGAAAACAACAACAAAATGAAAGTATTAGAAGCTACATCAAAGGATATTCCCTTGATTCAGGATTTGGCTAAAAGATCATGGGAAATGGCCTACTCAAAAATCCTTAGTCCTGCACAAATCAGCTATATGATGGCCGAAATGTATTCTGAAAAAGAAATTTCATCTCAAATGGAAGATCCTGACTGGCGATACTTTCTGATAAAAGATGATGAAGGAAACTTTGGCGGCTTTATAGGATATCAGTTCAACTACGAACCCAAAACCACTAAACTTCACCGCATATACATGGTACCTGAATCTAAAGGTAAAGGCCTGGGAAAATTTGCACTAAATTATCTGAAGAACCATGTATCCGACAATGACAATGAGCGCATTATCCTGAATGTAAACAAATACAACAACGCTAAAGACTTTTACGAATCTCAGGGATTCAAAGTTTATGAAGAAGGAGTATTCGACATCGGAAATGGTTATGTAATGGACGATTACCTAATGGAGTTTTTTGTTTAATTTATACCACATTTTTTCAGAAATTCACTTACAATAGCTAACAGATTATTATTTAAAAACATCCAATAAAGTAGCTTTTTTGTCGTTTTAAATATATTTTTTGTCAAACTTAATAAAAGTAACGTTAGTATTTTTGCAACGTAATTTTAATGGACAAAAAATGAAAAAACTACATATTATTTTAGCTGGTATCTTAACAATACTCGCCGTAAATATATCTGTTGCACAGGAAAACAAAGCCAAAATACTAGTGCTATTCTATTCTGATAACGGTGGTACTTATGAACTGGCAAAAGAAGTTGCTAAGGGAATTGAGAGCGAAAAAAATGCAGAGGCCGTAATCAAGCAGGTAAAAACATCTTCAAATTCTAAATTAAAAAACATCCCTGTTGCTTCAGTAGATGAATTAAAATCTTATGACGGGATTGCATTTGGCTCTCCTGTTTACTTTGGCAATATCAGCACCGGAATGAGTGAATTTCTTTCAAAAACAATTAACCTTTGGACGAACCATGCTTTGGAAGGAATCCCTGCTACAGTATTTATGTCTGCAGGTAGCGGAGCTGGTAAGGAGCTGGCTATACAATCTTTCTGGAATAGTCTGGCTGTACACGGAATGATCCTTGTACCTACAGGGATAAGAGGAAATGAAAATATTGACAAAAACATTCCACAAGGAAATACTGTATTAGGAACTACAAGCCTTAATTCAGTAAAAAATACAGAACGACCAAGTCAAGGTGAACGTTACCTAGCGGAATTACAAGGGAAAACAATTGCAAAAGTATCTCTAGCACTTAAAGGTACATTTATGCAAAAAGAGACAATCCCAACACAGGAAAGAGCTGATGTTAATAAAGTATTACAGCAAAAACAAATTGTTTTACCACTGGTTCCAAAACCTGCAGGAAATTATCAGCCCTACGTACGGTCAGGAAATCTAATATTCATTAATCAGGTTGCTCTGAAAGACGGAAAAATTGTTAATCCCGGAAAGCTTGGAACAGAAGTAAACGAACAACAGGTAAAAGAGGCAACAAGAGTCACGATGCTGAATGTATTAGCAGTTCTGAAAGAAGCTACAGGCGGTGACCTGAACAAGGTTAAACAATGTGTACAGCTAACCGGTATTTTTAATACTCCAAATGATTATACCAAACATGCTGATCTTATGAACATCGCATCTGATCTTACTGTTGAAGTATTTGGAGAAAAAGGCAAACATGCAAGAGGAACCTTGGGAGCATCTTCCCTACCGGTAAATTCTTCTGTAGAAATACAGGCTATTTTTGAAGTAGAATAAAGTTTTCTTTTACTCTAAATAAACAGAGCTTCGACAGGCTCAGCCTGACAATGTAATATAACAAAGCATGTCATCCTGAGCCTGTCGAAGGTTTTTGAAAAAATTTATTTAGTTAAGACGAAAGTCTGTTGAATGTAAAATAGGTTAAAATTTCATCAGCTAATTTTAGCCCATTTATTTTTGCCTTTATATTGGCGGACATAATAGTTTTTCATTCCCTGATGCTCTTGAAAAGCCAATAGCGGATCTGTTTCCAATAACTTTTCCACACATTCTTTTGCTGCTTTAATAATATTAGAATCCTGTATCAGATCTAATTTTTTAAAGTCAATAACTCCACTCTGCTGTGTTCCCAATATGTCACCAGGTCCTCGAAGTTCCATATCGACTTCAGAAATCCTGAATCCGTCATTAGTCTCCACCATCGTTTTGATACGCTTCCGGCTGTCCTGTGTCATTTTATCAGACGTCATCAGAATACAATAACTTTGTTCTGCACCACGCCCCACACGGCCACGCAGCTGATGTAACTGAGACAAACCAAATCTTTCAGCACTTTCTATAATCATTACCGAGGCATTTGGTACATTCACCCCTACCTCTATTACAGTAGTTGCAACCATAATCTGCGCTTTACCGCTGGCAAAATACTGCATGGCAGCATCTTTTTCATCGGGTTTCATTTTACCATGAAGCATAACCACATCGTAATCGGGTACCGGAAAAAACTCTTTTATAGCATCGAAACCGTCATTTAGATTTTTATAATCCAGTGTTTCACTTTCTTCAATCAGAGGATAAACAAAATAAATTTGTCTGCCTTTGCTAATCTCTTCTTTAGCAAAATTAAAAACATACAAACGGTCTTTTTCTTTTCGGTGTGCAGTAACAATAGGTTTTCTTCCAACCGGCAATTCATCGATTACTGAAACATCGAGATCCGAATAGAAACTCATTGCCAATGTCCTGGGAATAGGTGTTGCTGTCATCACCAGAATATGCGGTGGTATCACATTCTTAGCCCATAATTTTGCCCGCTGTGCAACACCAAAACGGTGCTGTTCGTCGATAATAGCCAGTCCTAGTTTTTTGAACTTTACTTTGTCTTCCAGTAATGCATGTGTACCTACAATAATAGGCAGAGTGCCGTTTTCCAGCATTTCGTGGATAACTTTTCTTTCTGATGTTTTGGTGGATCCCGTTAATAACTTTACCTCGATACCAGTCCCATATAACAGATCAGAGATTCCGTTGAAATGCTGCTGCGCCAAAATCTCAGTCGGAGCCATCAAACAACTCTGAAATCCATTATCCAATGCTATAAGCATGGACAAAAGAGCGACCATTGTTTTTCCGGATCCAACGTCTCCCTGCAGTAATCTGTTCATCTGCACCGGAAGCTTCATATCGTTCCTTATTTCTTTCAGAACTCTTTTCTGAGCATTTGTAAGCTCAAAAGGAAGGTTATTTTCATAAAATCCGGTAAAATAATCTCCAACTAACGGAAAAGGATTCCCCAGAGATGAGGTTTTATTATGTTTCTTTTTCAGGCCATAACCTAACTGAAAAAAGAATGCTTCTTCAAATTTCAGCCTTCTGTCTGCGGCTTTCTGCCATTGACTATTTTTAGGAAAATGAATATTCTGATAAGCATCTACCCTGGAAATTAGCTTAAGCCCCTTCAATAAACCTGAAGGAAGATTTTCGTCAATAAACGTGGGAACATTCGAGACAATTTCGAGTAATATCTGCTGAAAAAAGCGATTATTAATCCCTCGTTTTGTTAGTTTTTCACTACTTGGATAGACAGGTAAAAGCGTCGGAGAGTTTTCTTTATTCTCATTTTTTTCAATTTCTGGATGTGGCATAGAGAATACATTGTTGAAAACCTGTACCCTTCCAAAGATTACAACTTCTGTATTGAGCGGAATCTGCTCTTTTAGCCATTTAGAATATTTAAACCAGACAAGTTCCATTGTTCCGGTTTCATCTCTGAATTTGGCTACCATACGCCTTCCCTTCGCATATGCTACTTCCTGTATATCGGTAATCCTGCCTTTCAGCGGAATTTCATTGTTTATTTCTCTTAATTCACCAACTTTGTAAAGTTTACTTTTGTCGATATAACGAATGGGATAAAAGGTCAGAAAGTCTTCTACCTTATGGAGATCCAAAACGTTTTTAATGAGCTTTGCTCGCTCAGGCCCAATGCCTTTAAGGTATTCTATAGGAGTTGATAATTCCAAGTCTTATATTTGCTGCCCGAATTTCGGGAAAAGTAACGGATTATAAAAGTTTTTATACCTTAACCATAAAATTAAAATACCCTTCAGTAATGAAAAAAATAGGAATATTAGGAGGCACAAGCTATCCTTCTACAATATTATACTATGAAACCCTCAACAAGCTTTACAACCAAAAGTTCGGAGCTTTCCATTCGTGTCCCATTTTACTTTACAGTATTGATTACAACGAAATCAAAAGCAATTATAATGACGGTTGGGACGTAATTCCACAACTATTAAAAAAAGAGCTTCAGGTTCTACTGGATAGCAATCCATCTTGTGTAATGATTGCCAACAATACTTTGCATAAAGCTTTTGATCTTATAAAACATGAATTAGAAATCAATGTTCCGGTATTCCATATTATAGAACTTACCAAAGAATATATTCTAAATAATAACTATAAAAATGTTTTACTTCTTGGCACTAAGTATACAATGGAAAGCGATTTCTTTAAGGAACCTCTTATTCAGGCCGGTATTAATGTTGTAATCCCGGACGAAGAAGAGAGAACGGAAATCCAGAAAATACAAATTCAGCTTTCTTCCGGAAAACCTGTAACACCAGAATCTATAGCTTATTTTGAAAAACTTAATGAAAAATACAGCCATCTGGATGCCTTTATATTAGGCTGTACAGAAATCCCACTTTTGTATAAGCAAATGGATAGCCCGGTGAATCTTATAGATACCCTGCAAATCCAATGTGAAAAAGCAATGAGTATATTCTAACAAAAAATAAAACGAGCCCTTTTGAGGCTCGTTTTTATTATCTATAAAAGTATTAATCTTAAAACTTTCTGATCGCTTCCAATGTTTTATCCACTTCTGCATCTTTAATTGCATCGGAAATAAACCATGTTTCGTATCCACTTGGTGGCAGGTAAATACCTTCCGCTAATAAATGGTGGAAGAATTTATTAAATGTAGTATGATCTGCCTGTGCAGCTTCATCAAAATCAGAAACCTTATCGGTATTGAAGAATACTGACATCATACTTCCAAAACGGTTAATATGATGTGCGATTCCTTTTTCAGTAAGAATTTTGGTAATCTCCTGATCCAGAGTTTCTGTTGTTTTGTTAATCCTGCTGAAGAAGTCTTTGTCTTCTTTAATCAATTGCAATGTTGTTAAACCTGCACGCATTGCCAACGGATTACCACTTAAAGTTCCTGCCTGATATACACTTCCTAAAGGAGAAAGGTTATCCATAATTTCATTACGAGCTGCAAATGCACCTACCGGCATCCCGCCGCCAATAACTTTACCAAAAGTTACGATATCTGCATTAACATCTAAAGCCTCCTGTGCTCCGCCCATGCTCAGACGGAAACCTGTCATTACTTCATCAAAAATAAGCAGAGCTTTATGTTCATCACAAACCTGTCTTAGTTTTTGCAGAAAATCATTTTCAGGAAGTACACAACCCATATTTCCGGCAACAGGTTCTACAATAACTGCAGCAATCTGACCTTCGTTCTGGCTAAATAATTCTTTTACCTGCTCGATATCATTATATCTTGCCAGTAAAGTATCCTGAGCTGTTCCTTTTGTAACTCCGGGACTGTTTGGATCTCCAAAGGTTGCAGCTCCACTTCCTGCTTTAATCAGGAATGAATCTGAGTGACCATGGTAACATCCTTCAAATTTTATAAACTTATCTTTTCCGGTATAGCCACGTGCTAAACGAATAGCACTCATACATGCTTCTGTACCGGAAGATACCATTCTGATTTTATCTATATTCGGAACAACACTTGTAATAAGTTTTGCAATTTCGGTTTCCAACTCAGTTGGTGCTCCAAAAGAAAAACCACTTTCTGCCTGTTTCTGAATTGCCTCTAATACCACAGGATGAGTGTGTCCCAAAATTGCAGGCCCCCACGAGTTGATATAATCTACATATTGTCTGTCATCTGCATCGGTAAGATAAGCTCCTTTTGCTGACTTCATAAATACCGGAACTCCTCCTACTGATCTGAAAGCTCTAACGGGAGAGTTAACTCCTCCCGGAATATAACGTTGTGCTTCATCGAAAAGAGCACTACTTCTTTGGTATAACATTAATTTCTTGGTTTTTTAGAATCTAAATATACTAACTGACCGGCTACTGGCTGCTCTCCAAAAGACATTCTGTTCTTTTTATAAAGTTTTGCCAGTTTTATTGCAAACTTCTGGGAGATATCATACATCGTTTCTCCTGTTTTTGCATTGTAAGTTTTCTGATTTCCGGAAGAGTTTTTAGATTCTAAAAATACGATCTGGTTTTTCTGTAACTGAGTTCCGTCCAATTCGTTGTACTTCATTAATCTGGATACAGAAACCCCATATTTCTGAGAAATATAAGAAAGATCTATTTTCTCAGGAATTACGATAAACTTAAGATCTCCGTTAGGGTGATTTTTCACCAGAATATTGTCTAAAATCGCCTGAGGCGTAACAAGTCTTGTTTCTTCAGCTTTCTTTTTAGGTTCCTGATAAACCACTGTCTGAACAGGAATATCTTTATTTTTCTTGTTCTGAGACACCTGAGCCATGAATACAGCATCGTTTTTAAGGTCAGGATATCTGTTTAGTAATGTTGCATAAACTTTATCACTCGAGATATTATCGAACTCGTAAAGTCTGTATTGTTCAATTTTTCTGATTAGTGCCGGAGCATAGCTAGGGTTGGTTGCATATCCGGATCTTTTAAGTCCGTAAGCCCAAGCTTTGTAATCTTTAACATCCAAAAGGAAAAGTGGACTGTAATGCTTTCTGGTTGTTAAAAACAGAGAGTGGTCTCTGTAAGAATCTTTGGGAGATTCATAAACTCTGAAGCATTCGTTTGGAGCATCATCTGTATGGGACATTGTCTTACCTGTCCAGGTTTCTTTACATTTGATACCAAAGTGGTTTTTTCCCTCCTGAGCCAGGCGGCTTTGCCCTCCAGCTGTTTCAATAAGCCCCTGAGCAAGAGTAATACTTGCAGGTACTTTATATAATTCCATTTCTTCTACAGCATAAGGAGCAAATCTCTGGATATATTGCTCTTCTGTATTCCACGTTTGGGCTTTTACTGCAAATGCCGAAACAACAAGACATATACTTAAAAGTTTCTTCATAACCTAATCTCTATCGTATTTCTGTTTTTATTTCTTAATAATTGGTTGGCTCCTTCAATTCCCTGCAAACCTCCTGTATGGAAGGCCAATATTCTGCTGCCGGCAGGAAAAAATCCTTCCTCGACTAACTGAAAGAGTCTCATCATCATCTTACCTGTATACACAGGATCCAGTGGGATATTGTATTGCTTCCAAAAATCGTTTATGAAACGTACAATTTCGTCGGATATTTTACCATAGCCTCCGTAATCTGCTTCAATCAGATTAAAGTTATTCTTAGTACTCAGTTCTCTGATCTTTTGCTCGAGACTAGTATCTCTAACAACTGTAAATCCGATAACTTTCTGGCTTTCTTCTGCATACTTAGAAATCCCCGCAATACTTCCACCTGTCCCAACAGCCGTGCAAAGGTAATCAAAATCTTTTGTATGTTCTGTCAGCATAAACTTCACGCCCTCAACAGCTTGCAGATTGCTTCCTCCCTCCGGCACAATTAGTGCTTCCGGGAACTCATTCCGAAGTTTTTCTGTTATTGCATCTTTATCCCGATAGTCTGTTCGGTTTACAAACCTAAAGTCCATCCCATTTTCATGCGCTTTTCCCAGTGTAACATTTTCTAAAAATCTGGCTTCCAGTTCTTCCCCCCGGATAATCCCCATAGTAGGAATACTAAAAATCCTGCCAAACGCTGCAACTGTAGCAATATGATTTGAGAAAGCACCTCCGAATGTAATGATAAAGGGGGTTTCTATTTTTTGATTTAAATAATGATTGACATTATAAAATAGTTTCCAGTATTTATTTCCGGAAATATCAGGATGAATAAGATCTTCTCTTTTCAGAAAAATTTCCACATCCCCGGATTTAATTTTCTGAATGGGTATTTCAGTTTTTGGGAGTGTCAGCATGCTACCAATATTTTATAAAATTCCAGAATTTTCTTTTTTTCAGATAATCAAAATCATCTTCTTTTGCATAAGCTTCCCGCTCGAAGGAAATAGCGAGATAAGCTTTGTGTGCATTTTTCAGTTTAAAATACTTGATTCCGTATTCTATCATATACAATATATAAAACGGCAATATCAGCAATTCTAACTGTTGCCGCAGATGAATTTTCTCATGGTTGAGCAATACAAAATCTTCCTTTAATTCTTTTTTTTTCAACAGAATAAAAGGGAACAACGTTATCGCCGTAATTTTTGTATTTTTGAGTAAAGATTTACATACCAAAATCATTTGACAAAGATAAAAATCATTTAAGATTTTAACTTATGCAGGAGAATACAATCAAAGAAAATGAAGACTTTTATTATAACGAACAAGGTTATAAAGTTTTTACTGAAAAATTCCATTTAAGGCGTGGTTATTGCTGTAAGAATGGTTGTAAACACTGCCCGTATGGGTATGATAAAAAAACAGATACGTTCAACAAAAAGAAAAAATAATTGACTCTATTATGAAAAATTACGTAATCATAGCTCTGGCAGCAATACTTACTTTAGGATCATGTAGTCCTTTCAATGTAAGATCTGATTATGATCAGAGTGCCAGTTTCAACCAATACCGGACTTATGAAATCCGTCAGAACGATCTTAAACTGAATGATATTGACAGGGAGCGTGTTATTGGCTCCATCAGACAACAGATGAACGCTAAAGGAATGACAGAAGCTTCTCCTGCAGACCTTGTAATTAATCTGAAAGCTACGCATAAAGAAATCCAGGATATCCAATCCACTTCACCTTGGGGCTACGGCTGGGGAATGGGCTGGGGAGGTCCTTACTGGGGAATGGGTTGGGGATACAACAGAACCTACACCGATTACTATAACAGAGGTACACTGGTAATGGATTTTGTTGACTCTCGTACCAACAAATTAGTATGGCAGGGAATCGGTAGTGGATTGAATGTAGACAGTCCTAAAACCAAAGCTAAACAAATTCCTAATATGGTAGCTGAGGTATTGAAAAATTATCCTCCGCAACAAATGCAGAACAAAAGATAATTCATAATTTTTGAGTATAAAAACGCCCCAGAAAACTGGGGTGTTTTTTTTATCTGTATGAAGTTAAATCTCCTGAGTAACTTGAAGCCTGGTCTAAAGCTTTATCAAAATCTGTCTTGGAAAAGAAAAGTGTACATTTTATCTCTTTCTCTTCTTTTATTTTATCTTTTAGCTGTTGGTATAAAGAATTGTTGAACATTTCTTTCTTTTTATCTTCATTGCTCTGACTGAAATAATCATTAGTACTATTTTCATTAGAAGCACCTTCCAGAGTAAACGGAATACGCACGGAAAAAATACTTACTTTGTCCCCTTTTGCCCATCTCAGAATCAGTTCATCACCATTTCCACCAATATCTTTTATCTCTGCTTCACCAAAATCCTTATTCAATTGGTCAATAATTTTAATAATATCAGCTGACGTTGCATAATCTGTTTGGGCACTTACTAACAATACCTTTTCATCATTTTCGTCTGAACATAGACCTAAAGATTCAAACTTTACATTTGCAAATGAGGCTAGCGGACGTTTTTTACTCATAGATACCGTACTGTACTGAATATAGTCTTGTTGTACAGTGCTGTTTTTAATACTTTGCTCTTCCGATGAAATTGAGTAATCGGCTTTACCCCGAAATACGTTTTCATCTTTGAAGAATTTATCAAGGTTTAGTTTAAAGTCAAAATTATTGAGATCTAAAACATTTTTCCCATACTCTGGTGCCTTACTACATGAACCAAGCAGAAATAAAGCCGCTGTTATAATAAATATCTTTTTCATTTTTCAGTATGTTTTATAATTTAACCGGGTTGCCTTTGTAATCGTAGTATTGACCATTAATATTATAATGTGCAGTAGGATGACTTATAATATCTGCTTTGTAATCTGCTCCTCCCGGGAAGGTTAAAACCTTGTTTCCTTTGGTATCGATTAAATAATATTCGCCGCTGGATAAAATAAGTGCATAACCTTTATAGAAAGGATAAGCTTCATCAAATTTATAATTAAAAACAGGCTGTCCTTTGGTATTAATATAGAAATAGGAAGAATTACCTGAGTCATAAATTGCTACCGGAGCAAGTCCACTGGAAAAGTTACCCACATAAGAGTACTGTGGTTGTGAAATTATTTTTCCATCACCTGTCATAATTCCTAATTTTTCAAGATCCATATATTCCATATCTTTGGTAGGAAGTTCTCTATAGGCAATCATATTTTGCCCTATACTACGCAATTCATTAGGTTTCATTTCTACCGTCAGTTTTCCGCTCTCATCTATCACACCATACTTATTGTCTTTCCCTTTAATTACAATATTAGGACTTCCTTCTGTTGTGGATACTTCCTTTGTAAATGGCGTTTCCAGTTTCTTTCCTTTTATAGAATAGAAATCGTAGTATGGTCGTCCTCTTTTTGTAGCTTTTGCTATAAAAACATTCCCGGCCATTGTAATATCATCATATTTAAAAGGAATAATCTCATCTTTATTATTTTTCAGAACTCCTGTATAATCCTCTTTATTGTTAAATAACGAAAAATCATTATTTAGGGCTCTTTTATAACTCATACCATCTGGCAGTTTTTCCAGTTTCTTATTTTTCAGATCCAGGAAATAAGAAGTTTCTATTGTATCTATACGGTTCGTAAAATACAGATCATCTTTCCGCTCTAACTGTTCGTAAGTTGCCGGAATTATAATATTGGAATTTTTATCTATGATTCCGTATCGGTCTGATTTTTCATCAAAGAATACTTCATTTCCTTCAGGCTTTATCATAGCAGAAGCTATTAAATCTTTACTTAGTATCTCTTCTTTCGTAGCTACATAAAAATAGATTTTGTCCACTTCAGCCGGAAACCCTAATTCTATTTTCGAAGTTTTTGGAGCGATCAGATCCTTATACTTTTTTGTAAATTCTTCTATGATACGCATTATCTTTCCGAAAGAAAGCTTCTTGTCGTCTGCTTTGGCAAATTCATCAATATCTTTTGTAAGTTGCTGGAGTTTGTTTTTATAAGTAAAGGCTTTTTCGGAAAGCGCCTGCAGGTCTTTAACCGCTGCTTCTTTGTTAGCTTCCCCGCCTGCTTTCTTTAAGGTATTCAGCATTTTCTGCAGTTCTCCCAGCACCTGATTGCTTATTCCTGTGGAAGGGAAACTCGAATAATTACTGGTTGCTACCAAAACACCATCTGATGTTACACCTTGCTGCCCAATAATCTTAGCACCTATTTCGATTGGAATACTAATTTCAGCTGATTGTCCATCAAACTTATCAATTTCAATTTTTGTCCCTTTGTAGGATGCCTCTTTGAGTTTAGATTTGCTAATAACCAAAGTATCATAAGCCACAGGAAAAGAATAGCTGGCCGTTACCGCTATACTATCCGGTTGTTTTAATTTCAGGCTTTCAGGTGTAATCTCTTTATTTCCTTCAAAGATTTTGTTGATTTTATATTTGATATCATAAGCATCTATTTTCTGCATTGCCTTCAAAGGGTTAAAAGAAAACCCTGAAGCAGGCAATCTGAAAGACTGAACTGCATTGACTTCTTTAATATCATTAAAATCTTTTCGGATAGAATCGGGGGAGCCCAAACCAAAAGCTTTTGCTGTATCTCTGACAGCTCCAGTTCCTGACCCGGAGACTTTGGCACTCATGGAAAAGCTACTGGAAAGTTCAACACTATTAGCCGTATCTATCACGTTTTTTATAAACTTTGCGTCTTTATCTAATTGTTCTTTCAGCTGGCTCTGAGACATTCCGGAGCGCGATTGGATATAATCAGCTTTTGTTTCGATATCTTCAATTCCTTTACTGGAACATGATCCCAGTATAATACTGATGATAAGAAAAGCTAATAAACTTTTTATTTTCATATGATGTTTTGTGTAGTTTTAGATAATAAGTGGAAATAATTAAAAACCAAATATATCAACGTTTATTGATATAAAACTCATTTACAGAAATTATTTGATGTTTTTCATTCAATTCAAACTGATAAAAACTGCTATGAGGTTTACTAATAATTGTTTGTTTCCTGTTTAGAAATACTGCTTTGGATACTTTTGCCCAATCGTTCTTGTCAAAATAAGTTATACTGTCTGCCAGCTTATAGGCTTTGCTATTTTTCGTGACACAGCTAATATGAGATTCTTCATGTTCATTTTTCCCGTTTTCATCTGCCACATAAGCCCGGATAACAGTAGCACACTGAAATGAAACTCCATTTTTGCCGAAGCGTATATTGGTTCCGATGACTGAGCGATTATTATATTCTGAGCAGGAACAGTCCAGCTGCTCTTTCTCTTTATTATTACTTATTTCGCCTTGCGGAGACCAGGAGACCAATAGTAATATTGTAATAACATACCAGTATTTCATCGTTATCTGTTATTTGGTTATTTAAATATAAAAAATCCTGACAAGAAATATCTCATCAGGATTTTAGTAATATTTTTAATCGCTTATCTTCCTATAACTTCGGTAATTGGTTTACCAACAGCACCACTAGGGAACTGAATTTTAAGTAAAGATGAAACGGTTGGTGCAATATCCGTCATATGGTATGACTGATTGGATTCTCCCTGCTTGATCCCCCATCCCATAAAAAGTAAAGGAATATGTGAGTCATAAGAGTTCCATACACTGTGTGTTGTTCCTTTTTTGGAGTATGCTGAAAGATATCCGTCTTTAGAAATTATCTGAATATCTCCGCTTCTTTTCCAATTATAGCCGTTGATTACTCTGGACTTTATTGGTTCCGGTATTGAAGCTTCTGCTATTTCTTCTGTGCTAAGAACATACAGAACAGAAGGCTCTTTCTTAAGCTCTTCCATTACGTAATCTCTTACATCGTCCAGCTTTAATTTGCTGTCTGCTAAAACCTTTCTATCGAAATAAACCTGATAGTTCATTGCAGCTGCAATTAGATTATCAGCGCCGAATTTTTGTTTCAGCTTAACATTCATTTCTTTTTTCATGTCTTCTACAAAGAAGCCTGTTGGCATTTTATGCGCTTGCATAAAGCCCACAGAATGTGCTGCACCGTGATCGGCAGAAAGGAATACAAGGTAGTTTCCTTTTCCAACCTTTTTATCAAGGTTACTGAAGAAGTCAGCCAAATCTCTGTCTAATCTCAGATAAGTATCCTCAACTTCTATAGAATTTGGACCAAAGTTGTGTCCTACATAATCCGTTGAAGCCAAGTTTACTGTAAGGAAGTCAGTAATATCATCAGCTCCCATTTGGTTACCATCAATAGCGGCATCTGCCATCTGAAGAGTTAAAGTATTTCCAAATGGTGTAGTACGGATTAATCCTTTTTTAGCTTCATAATCTTTAGCCAGATCGGTATAAGGGAATGTAGGAGTTTTCTTACTTCCTAATAAGCCTTCCCACTCTACATTATCTTCTGAACTTTCTGTATACTGATTAATTGGCAATAGTGTATTCCAGCCATTGGCTACCAACTGAGCCGGAACATTTTTATTATTAAAGTCGTTTACCCATTTAGGTAATTCTTTAGTATAGTATGTACTGGTAATGAATTTACCCGTAGTATCATCGAACCAAAATGCTCCTGTCGGGTTGTGCCCTGCAGGCAGAATCGATGCTCTGTCTTTCAATGAAACACCAACAACTTTAGAAGTAAAGTTTGTTGCCAATCCCAACTGATCTGTCACAGTTGTAGACCAAAGATTTCTTGGTGAATGCTGTCCCATAGCATTAGAAGTAGTTCCTACCGGCTGTACTGTCTCATCGGATGTGCAGTAAACACTTTTCCCTAATTCTTTATCATACCAGTCGTTTCCTGCAATTCCGTGGATGGAAGGAACAGAACCTGTAAAGATTGAAGTATGCCCGATTGCCGTTACTGTAGGTACATAGTCAATATGAACATTATTTAACGAAAAACCGGTATTCAGCATTCTTTTAAAACCTCCTTCACCATACTTGCTATAATAACGGTAAAGATAATCCCATCTCATCTGATCAACTACCAGTCCTACCACTAGTTTAGGTCTTGGTACTGCATTAGTTTTTTGGGCTCCCAGCATTCCTGACACTACAAGAACTCCCAGCAACCACTTCTTCGGTGTTAACATGATTATTTTTAATTTATTAATGTATAATTTCCTGCTCTACTGCAACGTGTCCTTCCCACTTGTCTACAGCTGTTGTAGCTAATGCATTTCCTAATACATTGGTCATACTACGCGCCATATCACAGAAGTGATCGATTGGCAGAATTAAGGCAATACCTTCTGGCGGAATACCAAACATAGAACATGTAGCAACTACAACAATTAGCGATGCTCTTGGTACACCCGCAACACCTTTACTGGTAAGCATTAATACCAATAACATTAGTAACTGCTTTTCAATAGGCATATGAATATCATATACCTGAGCAATAAATAAAGATGCAAAAGTCATATACATCATACTACCATCCAGGTTAAAAGAATAACCCAAAGGAAGTGTAAATGAAATAATCTTATTCTGTGCTCCGAATTTTTCTAATTCTTCTACAAGTTTTGGGAAAACTGCTTCAGAACTAGTAGTCGTAAATGCAATTAATAAAGGTGTTTTTATATGTCTTAATAAGTCTTTTAGTCTCTTTCCTAATACCAGGTAACCAACTCCAAGTAGTACAGCCCATAGTGTTGCAATCCCCAGAACGAATGCCAGTAGGTAATGGGCATAAAGAGTAAATATTTCGAAACCGTATTTTGCAACGGCTGCTGCAACGGCTCCCAATACTCCTAAAGGCGCAAACCACATAACATAGTTTACCATGATTAATACAACGTGAGCTATTTTGTCCAGGAAGTCTGTTACCATTTGTCCTTTTTCACCATAAGCACCTAATGCAATTCCAAAAATTACAGAGAAAACTACAATCTGTAGAATCTCATTTGTGGAAAAAGCTTCGAAAATACTCTTTGGCACCATATGGTTAACAAAGTGTTCCAATGTAAATTCACCTTGCGTTTTTAATAAGTCTCCTGCATCGCTTACATTCATTACAATATCAGTTCCTTCACCCGGTTTCATAATGTTAACCAGTACCAGACCTATTAATAATGATGTTAAAGATGCTGTAATGAACCATGTCATTGCTTTAGCACCAACACGTCCAACCATTTTCATGTCCCCCATTTTAGCGATACCTACTACCAATGTAGAGAATACTAATGGCGCAATAATCATCTGTACCAGACGAATAAATAAGCTACCTAAAAGTTTAATGTTTTTGGAAAAAGTATCGATAGTTTCCTTTGGATAGTTAAAGTGAACAATGGCTCCTATAATTACACCCAATACAAGGGCAGCGATAATAGAAATAAAAAGTTTATTTTGTCCTTTCATAAAATTGTCTCTCCTGCAAATATAATTTAATTTTCTTGTAGTTCTGATTTAGTATGTATTAAATAAAAAACCTCTGTATACGAGGCTTTTCTTTATTCTAATACCCTATAAGTGACTTTCAGTACACCCTTCCGTACATCTCCTAATTTATTAAAAGCTGACTTCGTAATATCGAAGGCTCTTCCTTTATGAAGATATCCTCTGTCGTTTACTTTTACGGTTACTGTGTCTCCTGTGGCAACATTGGTAAGCAATACTTTGGTACCGAAAGGAAGATTTGCGTGCGCAGCGGTTAGTTTAGCATTATCGAAAACCTCACCACTGGAAGTCTTGCGTCCGTTAAATGTATCGCTGTAATAAGAAACTGTTGTTGACTTTTCTTCGCCTAACTTCATATTACTAACCGTACCACAAGCAATTGCCGGCAGCAGGGTTAACAGAAATATAACTCTACTCATTCGTTTTATCAATTTCATACAGGAGCCAAAAATAAGCATTTTTATTTTGACAGGTTCTCACGCACCTTATCCACATATAAACAAACTGATTATCAGGTTTTTCATTAAAAAAACACATCGTTTTCAGCAAACAAAAAAGCCGGAAGACTAATCTTCCGGCTATGGTAAAGGGTTATCCCATGATTCTATTATTTAAATACAAATTAATGTATTAGTCTACAACTTCTCCGTATAAATCGAAATCGTCGGCAGAAGTAATTTTCACATTAACAAACTCTCCTACACTTATATACGTATTTTCAGCAGGTACCAAAACGGTATTATCTACATCCGGAGAATCGAATTCTGTTCTTCCGATAAAGTAGTTTCCTTCTTTTCTATCGAACAGACATTTGAAGGTCTTACCAACTTTTTCCTGATTTATCTCATATGAAATTTGCTGCTGAACTTCCATAATTTCTTCTACACGACGTTCTTTAACTTCTGCAGGAACATCATCTTCATAAATAAATGCGCCTGTATTTTCTTCGTGAGAATAGGTAAAACAGCCTAATCTGTCAAAACGCTGATCTCTTACCCAATTCTTCAATTCTTCAAAATGCTCTTCAGTTTCACCAGGGAAACCTACGATAAGAGTTGTTCTGATAGCCATTCCCGGAACTTTCTCACGAAACTTATCCAATAAAGCATTGGTCTTCTCAAAAGTAGTCCCACGCTTCATTCGCTTTAGAACATCATTATTAATATGCTGAAGCGGAATATCTATATAGTTACAGATTTTAGGTTCTTCTTTTATAATTTCCAATACATCTTCCGGGAAACCTGTAGGGAATGCATAGTGCAGACGAATCCACTCAATCCCTTCTACTTTTACAAGCTCTTTCAGAAGATCACCTAATGCACGTTTTTTATAAATATCTAATCCGTAGAATGTAAGATCCTGAGCGATAAGAATTAATTCTTTTACACCATTCTTAGCCAAATTCTCAGCTTCTTTCACCAAGTTTTCTATCGGCGTAGAAATGTGATTACCTCTCATTAAAGGTATTGCACAGAAAGTACACGGTCTGTCGCAGCCTTCAGAAATTTTAAGGTAAGCATAATGTCTTGGTGTTGTGGTAAGACGTTCTCCTACCAATTCATGACGGTAGTCTGCTCCTAAATGTTTTAGCAAAATTGGCAGATCGCGGGTTCCAAAATACTGATCCACATCCGGAATTTCTCTTACTAAATCCGGCTTATATCTTTCGGAAAGACATCCTGTAACGAAAACTTTTTCTACAGCACCCTGGTTTTTAAGTTCTACATATTCCAGAATTGTATTAATACTCTCTTCTTTAGCATTATCAATAAATCCACAGGTATTAATTACAACAATATCTCCCTTGTCTTCATGAACCACATCTTTGCCATTGGCTTTAAGCTGCCCCATCAATACTTCGGAGTCGTATACATTCTTGGAACACCCGAGTGTTACAATATTAATTTTCTTTTTGTTAGAAGATTTTGTCCGCATTTGTCAATTTTCAGTTTGCAAAGATACGAATTTGAAATATGTGGTAAAAAATATGGGGCATGAAACCCAAATGTTTCACACCCCATATATTGTTAAATTACACAAAAAATATCTACAGCTTATATAGTGTTTTAGGAACTTCACTTAGTACTTTCGTAGCAATTACAGAATTTGTATCTAAATTACGTTGCTCCAGAGTAACTTTAATATCTGTGCACGATACTCCATTCCATGTACCTTTTAAAGTAATTAATTTACCTGTATTCTTACCTCTTAGTTTAGCAGTATAATTTAGGTTAATTAAATATCTGCCAACTGTGGCTGTTGCAGTAACACTAGTTCTGGGAGCAATTACAATTGGGAAATTATAAGTTTGAGTATCTTCCATACTTTCACTTTTTCCATACGTTGCAGAATAATTAGTATTAACCGTAGTTGTAATTTTTTTTTCAGCAATGATAGGAATTCCAACTTTAATTGTTCCATTAACATTTAATGATCCTCCTGTTGTTTTGGACCAGTTAGAAGAAAATGATGCTCTTTTAGAAAACCCAGTTGTCATACTTTGTTGTACAGAGGTATTATTCGAATAAAACCATGTTGTAATGAAGTCCGGCTGCTGAATCATTGTTCCTGTATCCGGATTATCATATTCTAAACTGATAATTTCAAAATCATCAATAGGTCTTATTTCAAATTCCTGTTTTCCCTGACTAAGATATTTATCTACAAAAATCTTACTCGCATCAGAATTCCCTATAACTCCATAGGTTGTAATAGCGTTGTCTCTATATCTTATCCCAGTGTTTTGTAAGATATAAGCATCAGGATGAACAGTACTTCCTCCTAAAAACTGCCAGAAAGTTCCTCTAAAAGAATTGTCTCTTATCTTGGGAATTAAAGAATTCGTAGCAGGATTGATACCGGTAGTCAAAACGTACTTTTGTCCATTGATAAAAGTATATATTGAAATTCCTCCATTTGATTCAGCCGGAAATTCCAAATAGAATTTTTGATTATCCGAATTATTTGGCTTCTCAAATGTTGCATTACGATTCGTTCCCTGTGTTGTAAGATAAAAATTACCATTAATATTTTCTTTAGATATAATATTAACAGGATAATCTTTTAATTCTAAAAAGGAACTACTTCTGTCTTCTATAAAATTTCCGGAATTATTTAATATACTGGCAGAAGCCTGTAGAGCATTTTTTTCATTTTTAATTCCATCCTCTCTCGAACAAGAAGATAAAAGGATTAATATAATAGATGAAAATAGTAAGCTAATTATTTTTTTCATTGTGATTTAATTTATAATATTTATTGTGATTATGTTATATGGTAAGGTTACTTAGTTATACTGTATTTTCCTTCAGCATCTGTTTCACCTCCTGTATGAGTACCCCACTCAACACCATTTTTAGCTTCCGATACTGTTACCGGTTCATGATATAGAGTAACGATAACTTGAGTCCCATCTCCTGCTTCTGCTTTATTAACTTTCCAACGTGTTTTAAGTCCTACTTTTGCACCATCCTTACGTGTTGAAGAAGCATCGTCTGTTCTGGTTAACTCAATGTCCGACTTAGTGAAATTAAAAACTATAAAATGTTCATTTATAGCCTTCCTAATTGCTTCAGTTGCATCTTCATTTCCATTTAAGAATGAAACTGACACATCATAAGTATGACCATCCTGTAATTTAATTTTAGGAAAAGTAGTACTATTTTGTTGGTAACTGTAAACAGCGGTTGTTTTATCCGCAACGTCAGTTACATTTAGAACAACATTAGAGATCGTCTCTTGATCTAGATCATCTTCTTCCACGGAACCTCTGTTACATGATAAAGACACTAAGCTTAAAGTTGCTAATAAAACGCTGATATTGAATATTTTGAATATGTTTTTCATTTTGTTATAAATTTATTATTGTTATCGAAAGAAATATACATGGTTACAATTAACATAAACTCTATGTATATTTTATCTTTAACTGAGATTAAAAGTTGTATTTAATATTTAAGATAAAATTGCGCCCAGCTTCATAACTAAAGAAACGCAGTCTGTTGAGATAATCTTTATAGTTAGTATTTAAAAGATTATTTACGGTAAGTCCTACAGAGAAGTTTTTATAAATATCTACTCCAGCCTGCAGCCCCCACAGATTATATGCTTTTGGAGGAGTTGAAAGGTCTAATATTGCTGTATAAGCTTCTCCCGTATCCCTGTACAGAGTAATGTCTATAGGATTGTATGGATATCTGTTCTGGTGAAACACCTGTCTGTTATTCACATTGAAATAGAAATTACTCCACTCCGGTTTATTAAACTCTATAGCATTGTAAACGTTAGTTGGTGCCATCAGGATTAGTGGAACATTATTCGTCATATCCTGTCCATATAAATAAGCTGCACGACCTTTGTATGTTAAATTAGAAGTAAGCCTCCAGTTAACATCTAAGTCTGCACCAAACATTTTGGCATCAATTTGTTGATAACTCCATACCGGGAAAACACCACGAATTGTATTCTGTATTCCTGTAGGAACTTCGTTGATATAGTTTTTGGTATAGAAGAAATATGGATTCAATGAAATTTGTAATCCTTGTAGCGCATTAATTTTGCTTTCGATTAACAAATTGAACTGATTACCCGTTTCATTTTTCAGCCCCATATCACCAACTTCTATAACCGATGCTGAATGGTGTAATCCATCGGAGAATAGTTCTGCAATATTTGGTGTTCTGCTTACTCTGGAATAATTAAATTTCAAGTTAAGCGCTGAAGAGGGTTTATATTCTACTCCGGCGTTGAAAGAGAAATTATGATAATTCAGAATTGGATTTGTAAGTGTACGGCTCTTATCTTCTTTTACTTTAAATTCCGGATATAAAGCTGCATAACGACTATTCCAATCCGAAGTATCATACCATTTTTGTACATCATATCTGTTAAAATCGTATCTGGCTGAGGCTTCTGTATTCCATTTTGAATTGAATTTATATTTAAATATGGAATAAACACCACCTGCATATTTATCATAATTAGGAATCAATCTTCTGGCTTTAGTTGCCGGATCTGAATAATTATTCTGATAGGTTCCATCAATTCCGGATTCCAGACTCCAGTTATCTCTATTCAGTAAATGATTAATATTAACCTGATTTGTAATCAAAGCCATATCCAGAGCTGGTAGTTTATTAAGATCTCCAACGCGGACATCATATTCCTGTCGGTGATTGTACTGGAAACTGTAGGTTAAAGACAGTTTACCGAAGTTTTTAAAATCATTATAAGCATTAAACTTTACCAGATGATGTTCTACAACCTGTTTAGGATTATCTATATCATAGCTGAAATTTCTTTCATAAATTGGACGTGTAGCATTTACAGCAGCATAAAAATCTTTTAAACTGCCAATATGCGAACCTCTGAAAATACCTAGGTTTTGGTTAGTTAGATAATAATCTATAGAAAACCCTCTATGTGCATTTTTCTTCTGAACTCCAAAATTAAAAGAACTAGACTCCAATCCGGTATTCATTAATCCGTAGTCAGGTGCCTTAAGGTCTCCTAATTTATTATAGGCTCCGTTAGTATTAATTGCCCAGCCATTTTTCCATAGCTTCAGAAGGTTTACATTAACACCACCGCCTCGGCCGTTAGACTGCCCATTCAGCGTTACACTTCCCTCCAGTGTATCTTTCTTAGGATATATCGCCGGTTCCAGCAATACAACTCCACCAATAGCATCACTGCCAAACTTTAGCGCCGAAGCTCCTTTTACAACATCTATATGCTGGTAATTATTAATATCCACATTTGGAGCATGCTCTACACCCCATTCCTGTTCAGCCATCTTTACTCCGTTATTAAGGATTGCAACACGGCTCCCGTACATCCCATGAATAATTGGCTTTACAATATTATTACCAGTTTTCAATCCTTCAACTCCGGATATATTTGTTAACAAATTTCCCAGATTACTGGCCACATTTCTGGAAATCATATTTTTATCCAGAGAGCTAACAATCATAGCACCAGGAGTACGATGTTTTACATTCAGTACTACTGTCTCTATATCTTCAGCTCTATGCTCCAGATTAATCTCAAGTTTAAGATGCTTATCTACTTTCAGATTTTCTTTAAATGCATCGAATTTCGGATGTGAAACCACCACTGCATATTCTCCACTATTTATTTTTAGAGAAAAAACGCCTTTAGCATCAGATATCGCTTTAACACCTCCAATATTGATCTGTGCCTGACCTACCGGAGCATGATTATCTGAATCTTTTACCGTCCCCTGTACGGTAAAGCTGCTTTGCGCATAAGACATTACCATACCACATAGCAGCAGGAATGTCGTCATATATTTTGACATAATTTTACCTTAATTTGTTTTAGAACGTGTCTGTTGTAATGATGTACATCAATTCGCCAGCATTGCTGATAGCTTAATTAGATTATAGTATACGACTATGCTGTTGTACTCATAGAAATAATGAGCAAACTACATATTCATATACTACGACATGAATACACCTTACCAATACACAATTCAACGTTTCTACTTTATGCGACTGTAAGAATACAAACCGCTATATACGCTAAACAAACGGAGGTCCCCGTAAAGAAAAATAGGTTTTTGCTTCTAAGAAGAATTTTTGCTGATAGAAATAAATCTGTTCCGCAAAAATCTGAGAGCTGAATAACTCTAATGAAAAATCAAAAGATTCATAAATCTGATGGCTTCCCATAAGATGACAGGAAAGACAGTCATTAACATTTGGCTGGAAAGATTTTTCCATTTTCACTTTAGTTCCTGTACCAAACGTAACATCTGCTTTGTGAGTATGCAAAAATCCCGCAAAGAAAACTACGAAGGCATATATGCCAACGATAATCCCTGCTACAAGCTTTTTATATTGCCCGGAATCTTTTTGCATTGCACAAATATAATAACTTTATATGAGTTATATCTATCTGTGGAACAATCTAATGATTAAATATATTTGGAATTACAATTTTTTCAGGTTTTTCATCACTATACATAATATCAATATAGCCTTCCCTACGTAGTGCTGGTATATCAATTAACTGTACAACTTTTTTATAAAAAGCCTGATAAACAACCCCATTTTCATTTGCATAGGACACATCGAATCGTACTTCCGGCTGATCGTTTACCAGAAGTCCGGTTTGTCTTACATTTCTTATTTCTGCAGAAACCATTTTACCGGCATACAATAATTTTTGTTCCCATTTTTTTCCAAACATCAGAGGTTTGAGTAAAAACTGATAGACAGCAACAAAAAGCAAAATCATAAAACCGGTAAAAATGATCGGATGCATAAAAGTAAGAAATTGCCATTCGTGTCCTTTTGAATCCCGGTCGTAAAAATAAATATACAATCCCGCAACATAGGCCAGTAACAAGACAAAGCCTAGTGACCTATACAACATACCACTGTTGTTATATTTTGTTTGTTGTCCTTTCAGAATAAAATAAGGTGTATGCTCTACATTTCTGTTCAGCAGAATATCTATTTCTTTACCTTTTGCAAATCTGTTTTCTTCTGGCTTAATATCCACAAAGAAATGACTATCTTCAATAGGATAATTATTGAGATTATTAAAACGAAGATTTAGCTGTAATAACTGTTGATTTTTTAATGTTTCATTTTTCAGTATAACCTGACTTGTAATAACAGCCTTTCTTTCAATGCCGTTTTTAGCGATATTCTGTATCACTTTCTTATCTTTTACAGGCTGTATTAAGGACTGATCAATGAAAAACCAGAGGATATATCCCCAAATAAGAACTGATAATCCTAACCAGAACCATGACCAAAACAATGAACTTTCCGGCATATAAGTATCTGATGATGTATCAGTTGCCATGTAGATGATAATGGGAAAAGGTATACAAAAAAATAAAAGATACAGTCCCCAAAAGATGAGCATTCCTTTCTTCATACTTAAATTTCTTTACTAAAATAACACTTTTAACAGTAATTTAGTATGTACAGCCGGAAAATGTGGATAAGTAGGAAAACAAGATTTAATAGAATATTTGCTATTTTTGAAAAAAAACCATGACCTCTATCCAACGGCTAATCTGTGTCTGCATAAGCTTGACAGGAGTTGCATACTCCGGCATTGCGAATGGGCAATCAAAGACTACAAAGCTTTCCTGCTGCGAAGTTTCCGGTAGCAAAGCCCGGCAAATTACTTCACAAAAAAAGACAAACTCACCTGTTACAACAATTTCATTAAAAGATAAAATCTCCGCAGACGTAACAAACAAAATGGTTCTAATTCCTGCCGGCACTTATATGATGGGGTCCAATGGTGATGAATGGTCCCGTAACTGGGAATCACCTCAGCATAAAGTTTCGGTAAAGTCCTTTTATATGGATACACATGAAGTTACCAATGCTGAATTCGAAAAATTTGTAATTGCCACAGGTTACATTACTACCGCTGAAAAACCTGTTGACTGGGAAGCACTGAAAAAAGAGCTACCACCCGATACTCCTAAACCTTCAGATGAGGATCTAATGCCTGGATCTATGGTTTTTGCTTCTCCCGAATCGGTAAACGGATTAGAAGATTACTCACAATGGTGGCGTTGGGTAAAAGGAGCTGACTGGCAGCACCCACTTGGTCCGGGAAGTAATATAAAAGGTAAAGAAAATCATCCGGTTGTACATGTTTCCTACTATGATGCTGTTGCCTATGCAAAATGGACAGGAAAACGCCTTCCTACCGAGGCTGAATGGGAATGGGCGGCACGTGGTGGTTTAGATAACAAAATTTATCCATGGGGTGATGAGCACATAAGCAGTGGTTCTCAGAAAGCCAATTACTGGACGGGAACATTCCCAATAAAGAACACAGAAAAAGACGGTTATTACTATACTGCTCCGGTTGGATCATATGCTCCAAATGCTTACGGCCTTTACGATATGGCCGGGAATGTTTGGGAAATATGCTCAGATTGGTTTAGTGAAAATTACTATCAGTCTTTGGAGGGAAATCAAATAAGCAACAATCCTACGGGACCATCGAAACCTTATTACCCCTCTGAACCTTTCGCTAACAAAAGAGTCGTACGTGGTGGAAGCTTCCTGTGTAATGATTCTTACTGTGCCAGCTATCGGGTTTCTGCAAGAATGCCTTATTCAGAAGACACAGGTATGGTACATACAGGTTTCAGATTGGTAAAGGATCTTGAAACCAAATAAAACTAAAACTAATTAACCATGAATAAAATCTTAACTCTGCTTTTGGGTTTATTGGCAATAGCCAATATTAATGCTCAGAAAAGCAAAAAACCAAATGTCCTTATTATTTATACGGACGACCTGGGTTATGGAGATCTCCGCTCATACGGAGCAAAATCTATTAACACACCCAATATCGATGCTCTCGCAAATAATGGACTAAAGTTCACCAATGCTTATGCTACAAATGCAACCTGTACACCATCACGCTATTCACTTCTTACAGGAACATATTCCTGGCGCAGAAATGATACCGGCGTGGCAAATGGTGATGCTTCTCTCATTATTAATGAGGACACTTATACATTAGCTGATCTTTTCAGAGATTCCGGATATGCTACAGGCGTTATTGGTAAATGGCATCTTGGGATAGGTGGCAAAGAAGGGCCAAACTGGAATGGAACATTAAAACCGGGCCCTTTAGAATTAGGCTTTAATTATTCTTACATTATGGCTGCAACTCAGGATCGTGTTCCATGTGTGTATATAGATGGACATCAGGTAGAGAATCTGGATCCTGCCGATCCTATTACGGTTAATTACAAAGGTCCAATTCCGAACGCTAACATACCAACCTATAAAGAGCATCCGGAGTTATTGGAGATGACTTCTTCTAACGGGCACAACAACTCAGTTATAAACGGAATCGGACGTATTGGTTATATGTCCGGAGGAAAAGCTGCAATATGGGATGACTACAGTATGAATGAGCATTTCGCCGACAAGGCCAGTAAATTCATTACCGAACACAAAGATGAACCTTTCTTTCTGTACTATGCTACTCCGAATATCCATGTACCCAGAACTCCAAATAAAAAGTTTGCCGGAAAAAGTGGAATGGGGCCGCGTGGTGACGTCATTCTGGAATTGGATTATTGCGTAGGTCAGGTAATTAAAACATTGGATAGTTTAGGCATTAGAGATAATACACTTATTGTCTTTAGTAGTGACAACGGTCCTGTAATAGATGACGGATACAATGATCAGGCAAAGCAACTTTTAGGCAACCACCGCCCGGCAGGAAACCTTAGAGGTGGTAAGTATAGTATATTCGAAGGTGGAACCCGAATTCCTTTTATTGTAAATTATCCTAAAAAAATAAAAAAAGGAGAAACCAATACGCTTATCAGTCAGATTGATTTGTTCGCATCTTTTGCATCTCTGAATAAACAAAACTTAAAACAAGGACAGGCTTTTGATAGCTTCAATATGCTAAATCAGTTATTAGGAAAAAGCAAAGAAAACAGACCATATCTGATAGAAGATGCATATGGAATTGCTATTATTAAAGACTCCTGGAAGTATATTAAACCTAATAACAGAAGTTCGTATCTAAAAGAAACGGAAACCGAATTAGGTAACAATCCCCAGCCTCAGCTTTATGATCTCCGAACCGACGAGGAAGAAAAAATAAATGTTGCGGCAAAGCATCCCGAAAAGGTAAAAGAACTTGCTGCTCTTTTAGATGAAGTTATGAAGAAACCTATAAGTCAATAAATACATCAAAAATAAAAACCGCTTCAAAAGAAGCGGTTTTGTTATAATTACCAACCTGGGTTTTGTTCAATTTTAGGATTTTTGGCAATTTCTCCTGTTGGCAATGGCCATAAATAATCTTTATTGACATCAAATTTTCTCAGAGTTGCTGTTTGTAAAATAATGTAATTATTATTATCTACAGGAGTTGTCTTTGACCAACCTCCTTCTTTTGTAAGATATTCGCTAAACAGATAACTTCCATACAAAGTTTGAGGTAATTCTTTCTCTGCTGTTTTCCATCTTATAAGATCCCAATAACTAAATCCTTCATAAGCCAGCTCTATTCTTCGTTCTCTTCTAATTTCCTCTCTCATATCAAGACCATTAGATGAAACCAATGCATTACTCAGTTTAGTCATTGAAACATAACTAGGTGCACTATCTGTCCCAATATTAATTTGAGGTAACCTCGCACGAAGCTGATTAACTGTTTTATCTAAATCTCCATCAGAAATAGAGCCGGTAAGCTCATAAACTGCTTCTGCATAAGTTAATAATACTTCTGCATAGCGTAAAACCGGTCTATCAATAAAAGAACGTTGATAAGTCCAGTCATTTTTATTTGCATATTTCCGAATCCCATATCCACTTTTTTGTAAGGTTGGATTAGGTATTGTGTAGTTCGTTGTAGCAATAAATTCATCTCCTTTTTTGAAAAGAGTGAATGACATCCTCGGATCTCTCTTTTTAAAGAAATCTGCATGCGTCATTGTTGCATCAGGTGTTTTAAATAAAGGAGATTTCGTAATTGGCAATCCATCTGCCATTAAATATCGGCTTACAAAATTGTTTGTTGGCACAATATTATTTCCCTCATAAATACGTTGTGTAAGATGCGAGATTACATTATTATTAACATTCACTCCATAAGCTCTCACAATAATATTTTCCTTATTCACTCTTCCTTCCCCAACTTCCTGAAATAAATTATAATAAGCATCATTCAGTTTTTGTCCATTTGCCGCAGTTGTTGGAGTGCTATATAATGCATGTTGTCCTGAATTCATAACCTTTTCTGCACATTCTTTTGCTATATTCAAATGCTTTTGTGGATCTCCATAGCTATGGAATTTTGCTCTTGTACCTTCAAAAAGACCAACTCTCGCTTTAAAAGCAAGTGCCGCAGTATTAGAAATCCTACCATATTCCTTAACTGCTTCTAACTGGTCCGGAGTTCTTAGAACACTAATTGCATAATCCAAATCACTATAAATCAGATCAAGAACCTCATCTCTTGTCGCGCGAGGCTTAAATACATCTGGATCATCAATTTTCATAGTTTTAGTTATAATCGGAACACCTCCAAATCTTTTCAACATTTCGAAATAGTACCAAGCACGGAAAAATCTAGCCTCTCCTACATACCTGTTTATAGCTGTAGCATCTGCTCCTTTTGCTATAACACCAGGAGCTTTTTCTATAAGGTTATTCGCTTGAAAAATATTATAATAACTATAATCACTACTTCCTGTAGGCGCAACTCTCGAACCATCACTAATATTATTACCATTATTATTAGGATAAGCATCTGCCGACCAGTTTTCACTAGTCTCTGCTAATCCGGGAAGAGTTGTATAAAAAAAGTTTGCTGCTAATCTAACGTCAGATTCTGTATTCCAAAAGTTAGCATCTGACATTTCTGTTTCAGGAAATCTATCTGTATTACAAGAAACAAGAGAGACACCTAAGGTTAAGGCTAAAAGGCCTATATATATTATATTTTTTTTCATTTTTTCTTACTTAAAAGTCAATATTTACACCTAAAGACACTGTTTTAGCAAAAGGATAACCTGAAACAACACCTTGTGGTTGCTCTGGATCAATAACCCCCTTAAATACACCTAACTTAGAGAATGTCAATAAATCTTCACCAGACACATAAATTCTCATACGGGAAATCGGCATATTTTTCAAAGCTTCTTTCGTTAAGGAATAACCTATCTGGATATTTTTAAGTCTTGCATAAGCACCATTTAAAAACCACTTATCCGAATTCACAAAATTGTGGTCAGCTGTAAGATAAGGTCTCGGGAATGCTGCATTAGTGTTATCAGGTGTCCAGTAATCCATTTGGAATGTCATTGGTAAATTCCATGGAGCCAATGCCGGCTGGATTAACTCATTACTTGGTTTGAACTTACGTTTAGCAACTCCTTGAATAAAGAAACTAAAATCGATATTCTTATAATTCATAGATACATTAATTCCGAATTGATATCTAGGATTAGTATCTCCTAAGTATACCAAGTCTCCACTATCTCCCAATACATTTTTCCCAGCACTTATTTCTCCATCACCATTTAAATCTACATAGCGAATATCCCCAATACCCGGAACTCCTGTTTTATTAAGTAATCTTTTATAACTAGGTGCTTTGTCTACTTCACTTTGGTTTTGGAAATACCCATCGGTTTTGTATCCCCAAATTGAATTCAGCGCATAACCTTCCACTAATCTATTAACACCAGAATTAATAACATTGCTTGTTCCATTGTACTTCAAAAGCTTATTTTGGTTATCAGCAACATTTACAGAAACGTTATAGCTAAAATCTTTTCCTATTTTATCTCTATATCCAAGACTTAATTCCCAACCCCATACTTTCAGTTGTCCCGCGTTTAGCATCGGAGTACCAATACCAATAGTAGCAGGCAAACTAATTGGAACTAACATATTGTTATTATACTTGTTATAATAATCAAATGATCCTGTTAACTTTCGATTGAATAAAGAAAAGTCAATCCCAATATTTCGAGTTTCCACAGTTTCCCAACCCAAGTTCTGTGCAGATAGTCTACTCAAAAATAAATAAGATTGCCTATCACCACCTAAGACCAAACTGCTTCCGGAAGATAATTGATCGATATAATCATAAAAGCCTCCATTCTCATCATAGTCTCCATTTGCATTTTTACTCAAGCTTGCTTTTGAACCAACCTTAGCCCATGAAGCCCTTGGCTTTAATTCATTCAGCACACCACCAGCTATATTTTCAAACCAAGATTCTTTTGTCATATTCCAACCCAATGAGAAGGAAGGAAATACTTTAATCCTGTCTCCTTGTGTTAGTCTGGAACTTTCATCACTTCTTACCGTAGCTTCAAATAAATACTTTCCTTTATAGTTATAATTAAATCTTCCTAAAAAAGACTGCATGATTTCTGAACGGCTGTATTCTGAATTGGTTTTATTCAATTGATCTCCAGTAAAGTTCAAGCTTGGATTATCATTTACATATAAATTTTTTGTCTGTGCATACAAATTATTTTTATCCCACTTCTGTAACTGATAGCCTCCCATAACATGGAAATTATGACTCTCTCCTAATTTAAAGTCATAGTCTACTAATCCTTGGAAATTTTCCAATATATATTTTGTATGACTAACACTATAACTATTAGGATCATTAAGCTTTTTAATAGAACTTGCAGTTGGACCTGCATAATAATTTACAGTCCTGTTAAAGGTTCTGTTTTCACGATTATCAGTTTCTCTTCCGTAGATTAATTTAAATTCCAAACCTTTAGCAATATTGCTAATTGTTGCTGTAATATTATTGATAAAATCCTCTTTTCTATCCCTTTTAAATCCTCCGTCTTTCAACAAGCCATATCCAAAGAAAGAAGATGTACCACTTCCATAATAACTTCCGTCTGGATTAAACAATGGAAATCTCATTCTGGAATTAAACATTTGTCTCAGGATTCCATTTCCCCCACCTTCTAATCCATAACCACCATCTTGTGGATTATTTATAGCTTGTGTTGTATATGCACTTCCTATATCAAGTTTTAAATAATCATTTACCTTGGCAGAAACATTGATACGTGTATTCCAACGGGAGAAAAAATCTTCTCCTACTCTGAAAATACCATCTTGCTGCAGATTTCCGATAGAAGCCATATAGGTAATCCTATCATTTCCTCCGGAGATTTGAACATTGTTTTTCATCATTGAATAGGTGTCACGCAATGTTTCCTTAATAAAATCTTTTTGGTTGTAAGTTCTCCAAAGATTATTTGTAGGATCCAAAACAAATTCCACTCCTCTACGCGCATAATCCAGATCATCGTCTTTATACTCAGGATCTAGACCCGCATTCTTCCTCGCAAGATTCATATAATTCATCTCATCGATCAGAGATAATCTTTTAGGAAGGTTTGATGGTGATTGAAAAGCCATATTACTGGAGAATGAAATCTTTGCTTTACCACTTTTCCCTCTTTTAGTAGTAACTAATAGCACCCCTCCTGCTGATTGCGCTCCGTAGATCGCAGTAGCTCCCCCATCTTTCAAAACACTGATATTATCTATATCATCAGAGTTCAAGGCCATAAAACTCTCACTTGAACTTACAATTCCATCAATCACTATTAAAGGCGAAACATTTCCGTTGACAGAAGTAGCTCCTCTAATTTCTAAATTTAATCCTTGGTTTGCTAATCTTCCGGATGATCTTGTTACAACCAACCCAGGAGCTGATCCTTGTAACATATTAGCAACATTCGGTGAAGGCCTATTTTCTAAAGTCTTGCCATCGATTGTAGAAACTGCAGTAGTCAAATTTGTCTTCTTCTGCTTTCCATACCCTACTACAACTACTTCGTCAATGTCCTTAGACTTTGAAATAGTATCAGCCTTAGTACTTACTTTTCGATTAGGAGTTTGCTGAGCCATGGCCATTTGTACTCCTGAAGTAGAGAGAAAAAAGGCGATAGCAACCTTCAGGTAATTTGAAGGCACCATTGGGTGAATTCTCATAATTCGTTAATTTTAGGTTAATTAGTTTGTTAATTTTAAACGCAATCTAAATAAATTCGAACCCCAATATTAACATTACGTTAACTTTTTACGAAAACGTTTTAGTAAAATTCAAACCCCTGAAATAATGGCCTAAAAAACAATATCCCAATTTTCATATATTCTTGTTTTTTACCAATTTTATGCATTTTAGCAAAAAATAAATCCCCAAAAATGCCATATAGACAATACAAAACCCAAACTTTTATATTTTTGTATATAAATTAAGTTTCACTATATTTACCGAAACAATCATCAAAATAGACAAAGGAATGTGTGAAAAAATTCCTTTTTTATCCGTAAATTCGCATTATATATTTTTTTATGACTGAATCACAGGTTAAAAAAATCGGAGTATTGACTTCCGGAGGTGATTCTCCGGGAATGAACGCAGCTATTCGTGCTGTAGTCAGAACTGCTAATTATTATCATTTAGAATGTTTCGGAATCCGTGAAGGCTATTCAGGCTTAATGGAAGGCAACCTTACCAAGATGGGTGCCCGTTCCGTAAAAAATATCATCAACCAGGGCGGTACTATTTTAAAATCTGCCCGTTCTCTGGAATTTAAAACTAAAGAAGGAAGACAAAAAGCTTTTGAACAATGTCAGAAAGCTGGTATAGACGGATTAGTCTGTATCGGTGGAGACGGTACTTTTACCGGAGCGAAAATCTTCTGTGAAGAATTTGGTATAAAAGTAATCGGTGTACCTGGTACTATTGACAATGATATCTTCGGTACCGACAATACAATAGGATACGACACTGCGCTAAACACGGCAATGGAGGCTATAGATAAGATCAGAGATACCGCAACTTCTCACAACAGAGTATTCTTTGTAGAAGTAATGGGACGTGATGCTGGTTTCATAGCACTAAACAGTGGTATTGCTACCGGAGCTATAGATATTCTGATTCCTGAAAGAGAGGATAAAATTGAAGATCTGTTTGAAAACTTCAGAAAAGCTGAAGGAACCGGAAAGTCTTCAAGTATTGTAGTTGTTGCTGAAGGAGAAAAACTGGGTAACATATATGACCTTGCTCAAAAAACAAAAGATGAATTTCCGGAATTCGATATCAGAGTATCAACTCTAGGACACATCCAAAGAGGAGGTTCTCCAAGCTGTGCTGACAGAGTGCTTGCAAGTCGCCTGGGATATGGTGCTGTAGTAGGACTTATGCAGGGCTATACCAATGTTATGGCTGGTATAAGAGCCAACGAATTGGTTTATACTCCTATAGAGGAAGCCATCAGAAAACATAATGAAATGAATGGCGATTTAATGAAAATCGCCGAAATCCTTGCCATATAAATTATTTACTAATCAATTAAATTTATTTTAAAATGTCAAAAATCAAAGTAGGTATCAACGGATTTGGTAGAATCGGACGTCTTGTATTCAAAGCAATGACTGAAAGAGACAATATTGAGGTAGTTGGTATCAACGACCTTATCGATGCAGAGTACATGGCTTACATGTTAAAGTACGACTCTGTACACGGGCAATTTAAAGGAGAGATTTCTGTAGAAGGTAACGACCTTGTTGTAAACGGAAACAGAATTCGTGTAACTGCTGAAAAAGATCCTAACAACCTTAAGTGGAATGAAGTTGGGGCTGAATATATCGTAGAATCTACTGGTTTATTCTTAACTAAAGAAAGTGCACAAGCTCACATTAACGCTGGTGCTAAAAAAGTAATTCTTTCTGCACCTCCGAAAGATGATACTCCAATGTTCGTAATGGGTGTTAACCACAACGAACTAACTGATGATATCAAAATCTTATCTAACGCATCTTGTACAACTAACTGTTTAGCTCCTTTAGCTAAAGTTATCCACGATAACTTTGGTATCGCAGAAGGTCTAATGACTACTGTTCACGCTGCTACTGCTACTCAGAAAACTGTTGACGGTCCTTCAATGAAAGACTGGAGAGGTGGACGTTCTGCATTGAACAACATTATCCCTTCTTCTACTGGTGCTGCTAAAGCTGTAGGTAAAGTGATCCCTTCTCTTAACGGAAAACTTACAGGTATGTCTTTCAGAGTACCAACTGCTGACGTTTCTGTAGTAGACTTAACTGTAAGATTAGATAAAGCTACAACTTACGATGAGATTTGTGCTACTATTAAAGCTGCTGCTGAAGGTGAATTAAAAGGAATCCTTGGTTATACTGAAGATGCTGTTGTATCTCAGGATTTCGTAGGAGAAAAGAGAACTTCAGTATTCGATAAAGATGCTGGTATTATGTTATCTCCAACATTCGTAAAATTAGTTTCTTGGTATGACAACGAAACTGGTTACTCTAACAAGTTAACAGATATGTTAATCCACTCTGCTTCTTTATAATTAAGATCAGAATTTAGATAAAGAACGCTTCCACTCGGAAGCGTTTTTTTTGTTTCATACGACAAAGATTTCAAAGCTGTTTTCTTCTTTTCATATCTCGATATTTTAAATTAAAAAAAAATAAATTTTTCTTTTAAAATATTTTTGTTAGATTTGTCTAACTTTTTAACTACACAGATATAACAATGAAGAAGTTTTATGTTTCAGTTTTGGCATTATGCAGCCAATATGTGTTTTCGCAAGGCTTTATAAAAGACAGTCTTAAAGAAAATAGTATAGATGCTGTTGTAATGACAGGACTCTCTAAAAAAACATTTGTAAAAGATAATCCATTACCTATCAAAAGAATTACGGCTAAAATGATGGAGAAAACAAATGAGACGAATATTATAGATGCATTGGTACAGAATACTCCAGGACTGGTAGCCGTAAAAACCGGACCGAATGTATCAAAACCTTTTATAAGAGGTTTAGGCTATAACAGAGTACTTACTCTATATGATGGACACAGACAGGAAGGTCAACAATGGGGAGACGAGCACGGAATAGAAGTAGACTCATACAACATTGCTCAGGCAGAAGTTATCAAAGGGCCATCCAGCCTAATGTATGGATCCGATGCCATAGCCGGAATCATTAGTTTTTTCCCTTACATTCCTGTTACACCTAATACGGAATCCCTGAAAGCAACATCAGAATATCAGACCAACAATGGTATGGTGGGAACAGGTTTCCGTTGGGCAGCTAATAAAAACAACTGGATCATTGCTACTTCAACTTCACTAAGATTTGCAAAAAATTATAGAAATAGTGTAGATGGAAGAGTTTACAATACCGGGTTTAATGAGAAAAACTTCTCTTTATTATTAGGTTATCAGAAAGGGAATAATTATTCTCATTTCAATATTACCTATTATGATAACGAGCAGGGAATTCCTGATGGCAGTAGAAATCCGGAAACACGACAATTTACAAAACAAATCCACGAGGCCGAAGAAGATATAATGGAAGAAAGACCAATAGTAAGCAATAAAGAGCTCAACTCCTATAGTCTGTCACCATTACACCAAAACATACGGCATCTGAGAATTTATACCAATAACCATTATGAGACATCCATTGGTGACTTTTATGCTAACATTGGTTACCAAAGAAATAACAGAATAGAATACAACCACCCTACTCAGACATCCCAGGCCGGAATGTTTGTAAGGCTAAACACCCTAAATTATAGTTTCAGATTTATTCCGAACAATACCGGAAACTTTGAATTCAGCTTTGGCGCAAACGGAATGTTGCAAAACAATAAAAATAAAGATGCAACCGATTTTCCTATTCCCAATTATAGTCTGACAGACACAGGTATATTTGCTTATGCAAAGTGGTCCAAAAACCGTTGGAATGTGAGCGGCGGTGTTAGATATGACCATAGAAATCTTCGTTGGGACGATTTTTATGTTGCAGCTGATCCCGCAACAGGTTTTGACAGACAGGTTTCAGCAGGTACTCCAAACGCAAATCATCAGTTTAGTGCTTACCAGAAAAAATTCAATGGTGTATCCGCAAGTTTGGGGGCAAGTTACAAACTGGCTTCACAGTTGTACATAAAAGCCAATATCGGAAGAGCATACCGTGCACCGAATATTACAGAAATGGCTTCAAATGGTCTGGATCCAGGTGCTCACATTATTTATTTAGGAAATAAAAACTTCGATCCTGAGTTTTCATTCCAGCAGGATCTAAGCCTTATAGCTAGTTATCGTGATTTCTCAGGAGAAATTAATGCGTTCAATAACAATATGGACAACTTTATTTACCTTACTATGCTATTGGACAAAGATGGGAAACCACAAACCGATGCACAGGGAAACCGTACTTACCAATACCAGCAGGCAAAGGCCCGACTATACGGATTAGAAGCATACTTTGCATTACACCCGCAAGCCTTAAAAGGATGGACATTAAGTAATAGCATTGCATTGGTATATGGTTTTAATAAAAATCCGGAATTCAAAGACAAAGGTACAAACGGAGAATATTTACCATTAATAGCGCCATTAAAATGGCTGGGTAAACTGGAGAAAAATTTCACACTCCGGAAAAATAACTGGAAGAATATTACTCCGATGGTAGAAGCAGAATATAATGCAGCACAGAACAGATATCTTGGACTGAATCAGACTGAATCTTATACTCCATCTTATTTTCTGATGAACATCGGAATCTCATCAGAATGGAAAGTAGGAAACAAAAGCAGTCTGATGTGCAATTTACAAGTCAATAATATTTTTGACAGAGCCTATCAGTCACATCTTAGCAGACTAAAATATTTCGAACCACAGGAAACAATAAATACAGGGTATAGAGGCATTTATAATATGGGAAGGAACTTTGCTTTGAAGTTAGTTTTCAGTTATTAGTTTGAGCGAGTTGATGTTGACAGTGAGTCCGGATACATGAAAAATCAAATGACATTACCCCGCCCTTATATTCAGGGCAACACTTTCATGTAACTTACAGGCTTTACTGTCAACTCTCAACTCATATTCGTATCTTTGCCACATGATTCGTATTACTAAGATTTTCACGTTTGAAACTGCTCATGTACTTTACAATTATGATGGTAAATGTAAAAACATGCATGGACATTCCTACAAGTTATTTGTTACCGTAAAAGGGAAACCTGTTAACGATTTAGACAATCCTAAAAATGGCATGGTTGTAGATTTCGGCGATATCAAAAAAATTGTAAATGAAGAAATTGTAGATATCTGGGATCACGCAGTACTAATCAATGCAAATTCTCCACATAAGGAACTGGGAAATGAGCTTGAAGGAAGAGGGCATAAAGTTATTTACTGTGGTTTTCAGCCTACATGTGAAAATATGCTGTATGAAATTGCTGCACAAGTTCAGGCAAAACTTCCTTCGGAAATTTCTCTTGCTTATCTTAAGCTTCATGAAACCGAAAACTCCTATGGAGAATGGTTTGCTGAGGATCAATCTGAAAATTAATTTTTATGAAAATTGATTTACAAGAAGGTAAAAAAATATATTTCGCTTCCGACCAGCATTTTGGAGCTCCTACTCCTAAAGAAAGCAAAGTCCGTGAAGCAAAATTCATCCGTTGGCTGGACGAAATAAAGAAAGATGCACAGGTACTTTTCCTGATGGGTGACCTTTTCGATTTCTGGCACGAATGGCAACATGTAATCCCTAAAGGCTATGTAAGACTTTTAGGCAAACTTGCCGAATTAAAAGACAGCGGAATAGAACTTTACTTTTTTGTAGGCAACCACGATCTGTGGATGAAATCTTATTTTGAAGATGAATTGGAAGTTCCTGTTTATTTCACAAAAAAATACTACGAAGTTTTAGGCAAGAACTTTCTTTTAGCCCATGGCGATGGATTAGGTCCCGGAGACAAAGGCTACAAAAGAATGAAAAAACTTTTCACTAATCCCGTAGCACAATGGTTTTTTAAATGGCTGCACCCTGATATCTCCATGAGAATAGCATTATATCTTTCTCAGAAAAATAAGATGATCAGCGGTGAAGAAGACAAAGAATTCCTGGGTGAAGACAAAGAGTTTCTGATTATCTACGCCAAGGAAAAATTAAAAACTGAAAAGATCGATTATTTCATTTTTGGCCACCGCCACTTGCCAATGGTACTGGATCTGAATGCCGGGCAATCGAAATACATTAACCTTGGTGATTGGATTGGCTATTTCACTTATGGTGTTTTCGATGGAGATCATTTTGAATTAAAAACTTACGAAGGATAAAACATGGAAAATCATCCCCTCATAGAAGTTATCAACAAAACAACACCTTTTGAGGAGGAAGATATCAGATTGTTCTTATCTGTTTTTGAAGAGAAAAAATTTAAAAAGAATACGCTTCTGCTGGAAGCCGGAAAAACAGCTCATGAAGCCTTTTTTGTTATTAAAGGAGCTTTACGCCAATACTACATCAATGAAGAAGGACATGAAAGAGTCTGTTATTTCGCTTTTGAAAATGAATTTCTGACTGATTTGGAAAGTTTTTCCAGACAGATTCCGGCCACATCCTTTATTATCGCCCAAGAAGAAACTACCTGCCTTGTTACCAGCTGCGTCAATCTTGCAAATGCAATGAGAGCATCAGAAAATATTGCAACTTTCTTTAAAGTTATTGTTGAAAATGTAGCTACAGAAAGTATGCGCAGAACAAAATCACTACTCTCCTTTTCTCCGGAAAAACAATTCCTGGAACTGATACAGGAGAAACCACAAATCCTGCAGAGAATTCCGCAGCGATATATTGCACAATATCTGGGAATAGCCCCGGAAAGCCTGAGCAGAATTAGGAAAAGACTGATACAATCCTAAAACCTTAACCCAAGTCATCGTTTTAGGTACAACATTGCTTATATTTTTACAAAAAAAATTATGCAGACAATACTTGGTGCCGGCGGAGATATAGGAACTCCATTAGCAAAAGAACTTAGAAGATATACTGACAAAGTCAGACTTGTTGCCCGAAATCCCAAAAAAGTAAATCAGGATGATGAATTATTTGCTGCCAATTTACTTGATGAAAAAAATGTTATTCAGGCTCTGGAAAATACAGATGTAGCCTATCTTACCGTGGGTCTTCCTTATGATTATAAAATTTGGGAGAAACAATGGCCTGTTATTATACAAAATGTAATAAAAGCATGTCTTACCCATGGTACAAAACTCGTTTTTCTGGACAATGTATATGCATACTCTGAAAAAGAGATCGGAAATATGCATGAAGACAGCCACATTAATCCTCCTTCTAAAAAAGGAAAAATAAGAGCGCAACTTATCAGAAAACTCCATGAAGCAGAAAAAAATAACGGATTAAAATTAATTATTGCTAAAAGTGCTGACTTCTACGGACCAGATGCAAAAAATGGTATTTTGAATCTTTTAGTTATAGATAATTTTAAAAAAGGTAAAAAAGCACAATGGCAATCTGACACTACCAAAATTCATTCTTTCACCTATACAATTGATGCAGCCAAAGGCCTTGCGTTATTAGGCAATACAGCTTCCGCATACGGGCAAAACTGGCATCTCCCAACTTCTTCGGAAAGATTAAACGGCAAGCAATTTATAGAACTTGTCGCTACAGAACTAAATACAAAGCCCAGATATACTTTGTTATCCTCTTTTATGCTAAGACTGGCAGGTTTATTTTCTAAAACAATAAAAGAGCTTATAGAGATGCAATACCAGAATGACAGAGACTATTTCTTTAACAGTGAAAAATTCGTTAAGGAATTCAACTTTACACCAACAACCTACAAACAAGGAATAAAGGAAATTCTAAAAACCTCATAGCTCCCGCAAAAACTTCGTAAATTTGTAGTGTTTTTGACATTAGTATTATGGAGTTAGACATTTTTAATATAAAAACAGAAGAGGATTTCAAACAGGCTTGTCTGGAAACATTTCGTTATCAGTATCAAAATATTGAAGTTTACAGAAAATTTACAGATTATCTGAATATCAATCCCGAGGAGATTACTCAGGTAGAAGACATTCCTTTTCTACCAATAGAAATGTTTAAAAATCATACAGTAGTTGATCAGAACAAAAAACCTCAATTTTATTTTCAAAGTAGCGGTACTACACAAATGAACCTTTCCAAACATTGGATTTGTGATGCCGGGCTATACGAAGAAAGTCTTTATAAAAGTTTTCAACAATTTATTGGTAAACCTGAAGACTTTGTTTTTCTGGGGCTTCTGCCTAATTATTTGGAAAGACAAAACTCCTCATTGGTCTATATGGTCGATTACCTGATGAAAGTTTCTAATCAGCCTGAGAATGGTTACTTCTTATATAATCATGAAGACCTTTTAAAGCAGATTCAGCATCTGGAAAAAGAACAGAAAAAATACATTGTATTTGGAGTTTCTTTCGCTTTATTGGATTTTTTAGACACGCTGCAACAACTTAGTATAACCAACTTTAGAATTTCCAATGGTATTGTTATAGAAACCGGAGGAATGAAGGGAAGAAAAGAAGAGATCACAAAAGATCAACTTCTTCAGGAGTTACAAACAGGTTTTGGTACCGAGAAAATTTACTCTGAATATAGCATGACCGAATTATTATCGCAGGCATATTCAAAAGGGAATAATGAATACGAAACACCAAACTGGATGCGAATTCTGATCCGTAATACAGAAGATCCATTTTCGTATGTAGATGAGGGACGCACCGGAGCCATTAATATTATTGACTTAGCCAATAAGCATAGCTGTGCATTTATTGCCACACAAGATCTAGGTCGTTTTGATATTGACGTGAATGGTAAAAGAAAATTTCAGGTTCTGGGAAGAATAGACCACTCAGATATCAGAGGCTGCAGCCTTTTGGTAAGCTAAAAGACATTTGATTCTTTATGATTCTAATAATAAAAAAAGACCCTCTTTTCAGAAGGTCTTTTTTTTATATTCAATATTTTGTTACTGCTTAGTTAGCAATTTCTTCTCCACCATCACGCTGAAGCAAGAACTTATAGATCAGTCCTCCGGCAATACCACCAAGGATTGGCGCTACCCAGAACAGCCATAGTTGTTGTAACGCTACTCCACCTACAAATAAAGCCTGAGAAGTAGATCTTGCCGGGTTAACAGAAGTATTGGTAATTGGAATTGAAATCAGGTGAATTAATGTTAAACCTAAACCAATTGCCAATCCTGCAAACTTGCCATTAGCCCATTTATCTGTTGCTCCCATAATAATAATCAGGAAGAAAGCTGTTAGTAAAAACTCCGCAAGGAAAGCTGCTCCCATAGAATAGCTTCTTCCGTTATAGCCTGGCATATCGTAGAAGTTGGTTGCAAATGCTCCCGGTCCTTCAGCAGAAAATGCACCAGCACCATTCAGGATAATGTAAAGACAACCAGCTGCTGCTGCCGCTCCCAATACCTGAGCAATAATATAAGGAACAAGATCCTTTGCACTAAATCTTCCTCCAGCTAAAAGCCCGAAAGAAACAGCAGGATTAAAATGTCCTCCGGAAATATGACCAACGGCATATGCCATTGTAACAACTGTTAACCCGAAGGCTAATGCTACACCTAATAATCCTATACCAATGTCTGGAACACCGGCTGCAAATACTGCACTACCGCACCCTCCGAATACTAACCAAAAGGTACCAAAAAACTCAGCGAATAATTTTTTCATTTCATTAATATTTTAATATTTGTTTATCAAATGTAAAAAATATTCTGCAATCCTGATAGATGTTATGCTGTTTTAACATTCAAACCATAGTGTTTTTGCTTTTGTTACAAAACCTATCTTACATGAAATGATGGCATTACCCTCACATATCTTTTTTAAAATTGAGCAGCTTCTGTAGAACCCTTTAGAGCTACCGTTGCTGCTTCTCCGGCTGTAACAATAGTCTGAATTTCGTCAAAGAAACCTGTTCCCACAAAAGACTGATGTTTTACAGCGCGGAAACCTTCCTGCTGCAATGCAAATTCCTTCTCTTGTAATTGGGAATACCCTGCCATACCATGCTCACGATACGCTCTTGCTAATTCAAACATAGAATAATTAAGGGCGTGGAATCCGGCAAGTGTAATAAATTGAAATCTGAATCCTAACGCTGCCAAGTCTTCACGGAATGTTTCCATTTCCTGCTGACTTAGCTTGGAAGCCCAGTTAAAAGACGGAGAACAATTATATGCTAATAATTTCCCGGGATATTCAGCATGAATAGCATTAGCAAACTGTCGTGCCTCTTCTAAATCTGGATGAGAGGTTTCCATCCACAACAAATCAGCATATGGCGCATAAGCCAATCCTCTGGCGATTGCCTGCGGTACACCTGCATTTACTTTAAAGAATCCTTCAGAAGTACGCTCTCCTGTTATAAAAGACTTGTCTCTGTCATCAATATCAGAAGTAAGCAAGTCTGCAGCATCAGCATCTGTTCTCGCAATAATAATACTTGATACACCGCAAACATCTGCCGCCAATCTCGCTGCAATTAGTTTATTTATCGCTTCCTGAGTCGGCACCAATACTTTACCGCCCAAATGCCCACATTTTTTTGCAGAGGACAGCTGATCTTCAAAATGGACTGCTGCTGCTCCGGCTTCTATCATTTGCTTCATCAGTTCATAGGCGTTGAGGTTCCCTCCAAACCCTGCTTCGGCATCAGCCACAATAGGAACCAGATATTGCTTTGACTGATCTCCGTTCACTCTGTTAACAGACTGAATCTGATCTGCACGCAGAAGAGCATTATTAATTCTTTTCACAACTGCCGGAACAGAATTGGAAGGATACAATGACTGATCCGGATACATTTCTCCTGAAAGATTTGCATCCGCAGCAACCTGCCAGCCACTCAGATAAATTGCTTCCAGTCCGGCATCTACTTCCTGTACAGCCTGATTTCCGGTTAATGCACCTAATCCGGCCACGTACTCCTGACTATTAAGTTTGTTCCAAAACTTCTCTGCCATTAGCTGTGCTATGGTATAATCTATTTTATAACTTCCCCGTAACCGAAGTACATCTTCCGGTGTATATGGGCGAATTATGCCATTCCATCTTGGGTTTTCATTCCAGTCCTGTTGTAGTTCCTGAATAGTTTTCATAATAATATTTATTTTTCGGTTTGATTTATTCTTTGATTTCAGATGTATTTATAGGCTCTTAATGTTAGAAAATCTTCAAAATTTTCTTCAAAAACCATATCCTGCAACAGCTGTGTTGCCAGTGCAAAATTCCCATCAGTATATCGTGTAGCTCCTACATATTCTTTTATCTTCACTAACTCTTCATCCTGCCATTTCAGATAATTCTCTTTTGTAAGATATTGTCCGTCTTCTAATGGTTTTTGTGAATGGAATACCTGCCACAATTGGGTTCGGGAAATCTCTGCTGTTGCAGCATCTTCCATCAGATTGTAAATAGCCGCAGCACCAACTCCTACCAGCCAGGATTCGATATAAAGAATTCCGACATTGATATTTTTGCGTACACCAGCTTCGGTAATTGTACCCTGTGGAACAGTAAGCAGATCTGCTTCAGCAATATTGTATTCTTCTTTTTTCTGATCAATCTGATTCGGTGTAGGCATTCCCGTATCGAAAACTTCTTTGGCAACACTTACCAAAGCCGGATGTGCCACCCATGTTCCATCATGACCGTTCTTTACTTCGCGTTCTTTATCAGCACGTACTTTTGCAAAAGCTACTTCGTTTGCATTCTCATCATGTTTTACAGGAATTTGTGCAGCCATACCTCCCATTGCAGAAACACCTCTTTTATGACAGGTTTTTACTAAAAGTTTTGAGTATGAACTCATAAAATGGATAGTCATTGTCACCTGATCTCTGTCTGGTAATATAAATTCAGGGAGCTTTCTGAACTTTTTAATAAATGAAAAAATATAATCCCAACGCCCACAGTTCAGACCCGCCATATGCTCTTTCAGAGAATAAATAATTTCATCCATCTGAAAAGCAGCTGTAATGGTTTCTATTAAAACAGTCGCCTTAATCGTAGTTTGCGGTATTCCAAGATAATTTTGTGAGAATACAAAAACTTTATTCCACCATGCAGATTCATGATGGCTCTCCAGTTTTGGAAGATAAAAATAAGGTCCGACTCCATTTTCCAACTGCTTTTTAGCATTCAGAAAAAGGAAGATTCCAAAATCAATTAAAGAACCCGATGCCTGCTCTCCATTAATAAGGATATGCTTTTCATTTAGATGGAGCCCTCTTGGGCGTACCAGCAAAACTGCAGGTTTATCATTCAGGATATATTGTTTCCCTTTAATTTCGAAATCAATATTTCTGTTATTCAAATCTCTGAGATTCACCTGTCCATCCATTACATTCTCCCAGGTAGGAGAATTGCTGTCTTCAAAATCAGCCATGAAACAATTAGCTCCGGAATTCATAGCATTAATAATCATCTTACGGTCAACAGGACCTGTAATCTCTACCCGTCTGTCCAGTAAAGAATTCGGCAAAGGTTCACATACCCAGTTTCCATTCCTGATTTCTTCGGTCTCTTTCAAAAATCGAGGTAAAATTCCCTGATCAAATTCCTTCTGCAAAACCTTTCTTTTATCTAAAAGAGCTTGTCTCTCAGCATTAAAATGCTCATGCAACTCTGTTAAAAACAATTGTAATTCAGCAGAGTAGATCTCTTCATACTTTTTTGAATGTTGAATACTAAATTTTTCCATGAGTCTGATTTTTTTGCTAATGTAAAAAATAAATTTTCACCAATAGCGAATTTTCGCTAAAATTAAAAATAATTTATTATGCGAATAATCGCTTTTATTTTCTATATTTATTTTATGAATATCGAGAGCGATTATATACGTACTATTTTCGGGGTAAAGCTGAGACAGCTCCGCCAGCAGAAAAACTGGTCACTACAGGAAATTTCTGAAAAAACGGGTATGTCCAAATCTTACCTGAACGAAATAGAAAAAGGAAAAAAGTATCCCAAGCACGACAAAATATTAGCTCTGGCAGATGCTTTGGATTGCAACTTTGATGAATTGGTCTCTATTCAGCTCGATAAAAATCTGGCTCCAATTGGAGAGCTGATGCAAAAAGATTTCTTTAGAGAACTTCCTCTGGAACTTTTCGGAATCAATAAAAATTCACTTATCAACATTGTAAGTGAAGCCCCCAAAAAAGTAAATGCCTTTATCAACACTCTTATAGAAATTGCACAGACTTATAATTTTGATAAAGATCATTTCTACCTTTCGGTACTACGATCCTTCCAAGAGCTCTATAATAATTACTTTCCGGAAATTGAAGAAAAAGCCATCGAATTCAAAAAAAAATATGGACTTACTACAATTAATATTCAGATTTTAGAAGATATACTGAAGCAAGAATCAGGTTATCAGATTTACTATGAAGACTACGAAGAACAAGGACAGCTAAAGCATCTGCGTTCTCTATATTCTGCAGATCATAAAATTCTTTCTGTTAATCAGAAACTTGGAGAACAGCAAAAGCTTTTTATCCTGGCAAAGGAAATTGGGTTTCAGTATTTAAATCTGCAACCTCGCCCAAATACCTATACCTGGGTAAAGTTCACCAACTTCGATAGCCTTGTTAATAACTTTTACGCATCTTATTTTGCAGGCTGTCTTCTTATTCCAAAAGATCAGCTGATACAGGAAACAAAAAGTATATTCTCTGACAAAGAATGGAATAATGAAAAGTTTGATCATCTTATAGAAAACTATACACAGTCTCCTGAAACTCTTTTTTACAGACTTACTAACATTCTTCCTGAATTTTTCGGGATGAAAGACATCTTCTATCTTTGTTTTGTAAAAAGAAAAAACAGTGATAAAATAGATATCCTGAAAGAACTGCACCTCAACAGACATCAGGCACCGCATGCCAATACAACCAACGAACATTATTGCCGCCGATGGATTGCTATAAAAAACATGCAGAACCTTTCCGATTCCAAAAGCCTGACAGCTATACAGATATCGGAATACGAAAATTCAGGTCTCAATTATCTGGTGATATCCACATCTCAAAAAAATCCTTTTGCTGATGGCAATAACAGAAGCTATTGTCTGGGAATTTTACTAAATCCCGAAACAACAAAACAATTAAAATTTCTAAAGAATATATCTAGAGAAAGTGTAGGTGTTACGTGTGAAAGCTGCTCTATAAAAGATTGTGAAGTACGACAAGCTCCAGCTATAAAACTGGAAAAACAAGAACTTAACGAAAAAATACAAATCTCTGTTGAAAAGAAACTGAGAGAAATGAAAAATAAAGTATAAATTCCTGACTCAATATGAGTTATGAATTTATTTACAGATATATTGTTCCCAAACCGTTGCCTTCAATGCAATCACATTATCGGTGGAAAAGATATTATTTGTGAAGAATGCTATGATCAAATAGATTTCACCCATTGGGAATCATTATCGGGGACAGCATTACAACAGAAATTATCTTCTCTTTTCCCTGTTGAAAATTCTTACGCTTTGATGAATTTTGAGAAAGAAGGTCTTAGCAGAAAATTAATTCATAATCTCAAATATGCTAATCGCGAAATTATAGGAGATACATTAGCCCGGTGGGTAGCAGAAAAAGTAAATCTAAAATCAAAACCTGATATACTAATTAATATTCCGCTACACATCAAAAAACTAAAAAAACGAGGCTACAATCAGTTACATCGTTTTACAGAAATATTATCAAAGGAATGGGATATTCCATATAATCATCATTATTTAAAAAGGACAGCCTATAGCACTGCTCAAGCCAGAAAAAAATTGATACACAGAAAGGAGAACACCAATATATTCACAGTTCCCAATCCTGTTGAAAACATTCATTTCCTTCTTATTGATGATGTATGTACTACCGGGAGTACCTTAGCTTCCTGCGCCTGGGAGATACTAAAAACGCCCGGCAATAAGCTGAGCGTTTTGGTTATGGCAATTGATTAATGTGCTTATCGCTGTAATTTTTCTCCATAAGAAAGATCACCTGCATCTCCTAATCCTGGTGTAATATAACCTTTGGATGTAAGGGCTGCATCTACAACACCTACCCAAAGATGTGCTTCAGGGTAAGCTTTACGAATAACCTCAACTCCTTCTTTACTAGCAATTGCTGCTACAATATGCATTTGTGATGGTGTTCCGTGAGTCAATAAATCTTTTATAGCTTCAATAAGTGATGCTCCGGTTGCTAACATCGGATCCGCAATAATTAACGGACGACCTGTTAAATTCGGACAAGTAAGATAATCCTGCTTTATAGAAAAATAGTCGTTTGCATCATGTTTTCTGTATGCTGCTACAAAGCCACAATCAGCTTTGTCTAAATAATTCAGAATTCCCTGAAATAATGGGACTCCGGCTCTCAGGATTGTAGTAATCACTGGCTGCACTGCAATTTCTTTTGACGTGATTGTCTCCAGTGGTGTTACAATCTCAACTTCTTTTTGCTCAAGCTGCTTACTGATTTCAAATGCTGCTATCTCTCCGATACGTTCCATATTTCTACGAAACTTCATCCTATCTCCCTGAACATCAACATTTCTTAAATCATTAATCCACGAATTGACGAGGGAAAAGTTTTCTGATAAAATATAAAGCATGAATTTTTATTTTGGGTTAAACAAAAATACGATTAAAAAAACTGACTCAAAAGCTTTACGGACACAAAAAAATATTACCTTTAGTTAATTATTTCCCCACCAGATCTTTATGAACAAAAGCTTTATTTTAGGCAAAATAGCACCGGAATTTATTAAAAATGAAACTTTACCGGAGCTATTAATTCCCACTTTTGAAAAATATAAAACCAAACCTGCTTTTATTTTTAAAGACAGGACTCTTACTTATGAAGAATTAGACAACTGGAGTAATGCTATAGCTTTACACCTAAAAGAAGAAGGCGTACAGGAAGGCGACTGTGTGGGCATATGGTATCCCAGAAGCATGGAACTTCCGGTTGCTATATTAGGCATCCTGAAAGCGGGAGCCTGCTACATCCCTCTGGACAGGGAAATGCCTGAAGATCGTATCAAAATGGTATTTACAGACATTAATGTGAAAACTTATTTTTCTGATACAGATGCTGGGATCCATTGCAGCCCCATTACGATTCCGGAGCAACCAACTGAGAAAGTTTCACTTCCGGAAGTTGCGATTAATCCAGATAATTGGGCATATGTCCTTTTCACCTCCGGGAGTACCGGAAATCCGAAAGGCATACCAATTTCCCACCGGAATATATGCCACCTGATTCGTTCTGAAGAAGATTTTATTGGCATTAAAGATACCGATAAAGTTTATCAGGGTTTTTCTGTATCGTTCGATATGTGGTGTGAAGAAGTGTGGATAAGTCTTTTTGCGGGAGCTACAATATGGATTGCAGATGCTACAACTGTTAAAGCTATTGACGAACTCAGTACTGTTTTAATAGAGAATAAAATTACAATTCTTCATGCTGTTCCTAGTATTTTAGCTATTATAGATGAAGTTCCGGCTTTACGCCTCGTAAATGCAGGTGGCGAAGCTTGCACCAAACAGGTTCAGGAAAAATGGGCAAAACCATACCGCACATTTATAAACAGTTATGGACCAACAGAAACTACCGTTTCTTCTAATATGGCAATACTAAATTCCACTCAGGAACTTACTATTGGTCCACCATTGCCCAACTATCATATTGCCGTTGTAGATGAAAATATGAATATTGTTCCGCATGGTGAGCGTGGCGAAATGATTATTTCCGGGCCTGGTGTTAGTAACGGATATTTTAATTTGCCAGAACTTACGGCGCAAAAGTTCCTGCCCAATCCGTTCCCTGAATTACCAGGGGATATGATATATAAAACTGGTGATGCTGTTGCTTTCAGAGAAGATGGCTTTATTGATTTCCAGGGAAGAATTGATGATCAGATCAAGCTGCGAGGCTATCGTATTGAACTAGGCGAAATAGAAACCCGCCTAAACCAACTGGAAGGAGTTTCCTCTGCAGCGGTTACAGTAAGAGAAGATGCAAACCAACAGGGGCAATTGGTTGGCTATGCTGTAATGAAATCTGATGCAGATTTTAATGAAAACGAAATGCGTAAAGAGCTGGCGAAGTTTCTGGCTCCATACATGGTTCCGATCACCATTATAAAAATGAAAGAAATGCCGCGAATGCCAAGTGGCAAAATAGACAGAAAAAAACTACCCTTACCTGATAGCTTCTTAGTACAGGAAAGTACAAGTCATATCGAAATTGGAGAAAATGATTCTGTAGATGAAAAACTTATAAAAGTTCTCCACATTGTATTCCCAGGAAAAGATATTAACCTGTCTCAGGATTTTTTCACTGACCTTGGCGGGCATTCCCTATTGGCGGCAACTCTGGTTTCACATCTAAGACAGAAAGCCGGAATCCCTTATGCTTCTCTTAAAGATGTATACGAAAACCGTCCGCTAGCAGCATTTACAGAGGTTCTACAGAAAAAACAAGATACAAAAGCTGAGCATAAAGAACCTTTCCAAAAGGTATCCACCTTGCAATATTATCTTTGCAACTTAGCACAAACACTAAGCTTACTGGTTGTATACGGACTACTAAGTATTCAGATATTCTTTCCATATCTCGCTTATTATTATTTTCAGCTAAACGGGTTCGGATTGCATTATGCCCTGCTAAGTGCTATGTTATTATATACCCTTATTCCGCCAGTCTATTCTTTAATTATACTCATTACCAAATGGCTGGTTATCGGAAAAATAAAAGAAGGAGATTATCCGCTATGGGGATGGTATTACTTCAGATGGTGGTTGTGGAAAACTGTAAAAAGATTGATGCCATCTGAGTTTATTGTAGAAACTCCTCTTTATCCTAAATATTTGCGCTTATTAGGTGTAAAAGTACATCCGTCCGCTCAGTTAAGTTTATTACCAATTGCGGCCGAAGATCTTGTAACCATAGATGAGAATGTAACAACCAGTTCCGGATGCTGCATAGACAATGCTTCTGTGGAAAACGGTATATTAAAAATACGCAAAGTACACTTAAAGGCACATTCCTATATAGGTTCTTCCGTTGTGGTATGTGGAGAAACTACTATAGAGGAATTTGGAGAGTTACAGGATCTGAGTTGTCTGAATGAAGGCGAGAAAGTAGGCTACGGAGAAATATGGAACGGAAGCCCGGCACAGAAAATAAGAACAAAAACAATAGAAGAAACTCAACAATCTGAATTGATTTCTGCCGGAAAAAGAAGCTTATTCTCGTTGTTTTATGCTATATCACTGTTTTTCTTCCCGTTGATTATCGTATTACCGCTAGCTCCAACTCTTTATACACTTTACTATCTGGACGAACGTTCATCGGATTACAATTTCTATTATTTGTGGCAGGCACCGATACTTTCTACCGTTTACATTTTGTTATTTATTCTGGTTGTAAGTTTCCTTACCAGACTACTACAAATCAAAATGAAACCCGGTGTATATCCGGTGTACAGTTTTACTTATTACAGAAAATGGGTGAAAGATCAGATTTTTAATATATCCCTAGTTGTATTACATCCTCTGTTTGCATCCATCTACATCTCTAAGTTTTACAGAATGATGGGAGCCAAAGTGGGAAAAAATTCGGAGATTTCTACGGCAAGTGATGTGTCTCATAATTTACTGGAAATTGGCGAAGGTTCTTTTATTGCCGATGCAGTTATTCTGGGAGAACATGACGTAAGAAATGGGCAATTAATATTGGCTAAAACAAAAATTGGCAATAATAGCTTTGTTGGCAATAGTGGACTGATACCACAAGGATATCAGCTGGGTGACAATATGCTTATTGGTGTTCTAAGCAAAGCACCAACTGAGGAGCAACTAGCCAATTCCGTAGAGAAAGACTGGTTTGGTTCTCCACCTATCGGATTGCCATCCCGACAAAAATCCGATATCTTCAATGACAACCTTACCTATAACCCGCCGGCATCTTTAAAATTTGCCCGTGCTATTGTTGAAGGTATAAGAATCATTCTGCCACAAACCATTATCATTATATGCAGTGTACTTTTCATAGCATACACAAGCGTCTATCTGGAAGGCAGAATACCATTATTACTATTATTATCACCTTTTTATTACCTCGGAATTGTTGCGCTGCCAGCATTTTTCTTCACGGTTCTTCTTAAATGGATTTTTGTAAGAAAATATAAAAAGACAGAAATCCCTATGTACAGCCTAAAAGTATGGCTAAGTGAGGGAATTACTACATTATACGAAGCTTTGGCTATTCCTTTTTTTCTGGATGCTTTACGCGGAACAATGTGGCTTCCAATCTTTATGAGATTTCTGGGTGTTAAAATCGGAAAACGAGTATGGCTGAACACAACGGACATTACAGAATTTGACATGGTAACTATTGGTGATGAATCCATGCTGAATGAAGAATGCGGACCACAAACACACTTGTTTGAAGACCGGATTATGAAAGTTGGCAGTGTAAAAATCGGAAATCAGACAACCATCAGCGCCAGAAGTATTATTCTTTATGATACTGAAATCGGAGATAATGTACATGTGGATGCTTTATCATTAGTGATGAAGGGAGAAGTACTTTCCGACAATACATCATGGCACGGAAGCCCTGTAAGAGGTAAGTAAATATTGTAATAATGTTCCAAACAAATTTCGGAAAATACAACATGGAATATCAGATCAGGAAAATAAAAATTAGCGAGCATCTACCTATAGTAGATGAACTGGTAGGTGAACTTCATCTCTCAGAAAGAGAGATGAACGAGCATACTGCGGATTGGAAACATATCCGGAAAAATTACATGCGGTTTATGGAAGACTGTGAAGATGAGAATGACGGCTCTTTTCTTATCGCTGAAGTAAATGGCAAAGCTATAGGCTTTATTTTCGGTTATATTGATGAGAAAGATGACAGCAATTTTGAGCTCGGTGACGCTGATGATCTATATGTTTCTGAAGGTTATGTAAAAAAAGAATACAGAAAGAACGGAATATATACCGCACTAAATAAAGCTTTTGAAAAAATGTATCTGGAGCAATATAAAATCCGTAAAATTTACAGATTCACTTTATGCAACAACGAAACCATGCAACGTTGGTTAACTTCACAAGGCTATCAGCCAGTAAGGCTTTTATATGAAAAATGGATATAATTACAATATAAAAAATGGTTAAGCTCTATTCCCGAATCATTCAGAGAATAACTTTTCTTTACCTCTTCACATCAGGCATAATGTGGGGTCAAACGCATTTATACAACAATACTAAAGTAGACAGTCTTACATTTGTTAATACCAGAAAAGCATTAAATAATCTTTCTACGGAGAATTACCAAAAAAAGGTATTCAGCTACAAAGACAAAGAATTACCATACAGATTTCTATTGCCTCAAAATATCGATAACAAAAAGAAATACCCACTGGTTATTACATTTCATAATTCATCCAGAATTGGTCACGACAATGAAAATCAGCTAGAACACCTTGCAAGAATATGGCTTAGAAACGATATTTATAGTCGATACAATTGCTTTGTTATAGCACCACAATTTGGAGAACGCTCATCCAATTATACTGAAAACAACGACGGAATTCTCGTCTCAAAACCTTCTGAAGATGTATTGGCTTTACCAGAGCTTATTAAGAAAATAACAACTGAATATCCGGAAATAGATAAGAACAGAATATATCTGGTTGGTTATTCCATGGGTGCTTCAACAGCTCAGGATCTACTAAATATGACTCCCGAAACATTTGCGGCCATTGTTTCTATTGCCGCTGTTCCAAATTTTTCGAACCTTAATAAAATAAGAAACAAAAAGATTTGGCTTATCCACGGAAGTGAGGATAATGAAAATCCATATGTTGGAAGCGAGGTACTTTACAAAAAGCTCAGTGGAAATAAAAATCTATTATTTACCACCTACACATATCTTAATCATAATAATATTACGATTCCTTTCCTACTGAATGATGAGATTCCGAAATGGTTATTTGAAAAAAGAAAATAGTAATTACCTACAGATGAGGTTTAGCCAATTGATTGTATACGCTGATTTTTACAGACGGATTTTCTAATGCTATAAAAACTTTATAAAGTTCTGAGATAAAAACTTCGTTTGCAAAAAAATTCTGATCATTGACCTGTATATAATCAGGCAAAGTATTTACTTCATTTAGCTCCTTAGAAATCCCCAAACCAGAAGCCTTTAGTACGGCTTCTTTTTTTATCCATATATTATAAAAATCATTCACAGAATTCTGGCCATTCAATAGATAATCTTGCTCTTCAGAGTGAAGAAAATCTTTATAAACTGAAACATCCAGAGGCTTTAATATCTCCGCATCAACACCGCACCTATCGTTCACAGAAGCACAGACTACACATAGATCTTCGCTGTGTGCAGATGAAAAATTAAAATGATAGCCTTCCAGATAAGATTTAGAGTTTTCATCTTTTTTAAGTTTTTTCCAATCTAGCTGATGATCCGGATAAAATTGATGAAATAACTTTTCAGTTAAAAATTTAGACAATACCCTAGCCTGTCTATCTTTCTGACTCTGGTATTGAGATATAGACAATCTTAGTTCTTCCGGAAGTGTGCGGAAAAAGGTATCTATTTCTTCAGGTTTATTTTGAGAAATAAAGGTATAAAAAAGTATAACCTCCATTATTGGCAGATTTTAAAAACCCTTGCTAAGAGTGATCTTAACAAGGGTTTCTTTATTATTTTTGTCTGAAATATACTTCTATCGGAACTCCGGTAAAGCCAAACTCTTTACGCAGCTGATTTTCGGTAAACCTCTTATAAGGCTCTTTCACATATTGTGGAAGGTTACAGAAAAATACAAACTGTGGAGAAGGCGTTGGCAGCTGTACACAATACTTAATTTTTATGTACTTACCTTTTATAGCTGGTGGCGGCGTTCCTTCGAATATTGGTAACATCACCTCATTAAGCTTAGAAGTTTTGATTTTCTTCTGACGGTTTTCATAAACCTCCATTGCTGTTTCTACAGATTTCAAAATTCTTTGCTTTGTAAGAGCAGAAACAAAAAGAATTGGAACATCAGAAAACTGACCAATCTTATTACGGATCGCTTGTTCAAAATCACGCATTGTATTGGTTTTCTTATCTTCAACCAAATCCCATTTATTAACAAGGATTACAATACCTTTTCTGTTTCGCTGAGCAATACCAAAGATGCTCATATCCTGAGCCTCCCATCCTAATTCAGCGTCTACCATAATAATTACTACATCCGAATTCTCAATAGCTCTTACCGAACGCATTACAGAATAGAACTCCAGGTTTTCAGAAACTCTGTTCTTTTTACGCATCCCTGCAGTATCCACCAATACAAATTCGTGTCCGAATTTGTTATACAAACTTTGGATACTATCTCTTGTGGTACCTGCGATATCAGTAACAATATTACGCTCGTTATCCAAAAGTGCATTGGTCATTGTAGACTTACCAACATTTGGACGACCAACAATTGTAATTTTAGGAAGACCTTCAAACGGGTCTTTATATTCTGTTGTAGGGAAATCTCTTACTACATCATCCAATAAATCTCCTGTACCAGAACCGGTAGCAGATGAAAGTGTAAAATACTTATCAATTCCTAATTGATAGAATTCCGTTGCCGGAAGCTCTTCTCTCGAAGAATCCACTTTGTTTATAACAATATAAACAGGTTTATTCGATCTTCTTAGCAAATGATAGATTTCATAATCTGTATCTGTAAGACCTTCTTCAACATTCATCATAAAGATAATGGAAGTCGCCTCATCTACTGCAAGCTGTACCTGCTTACGAATCTCCTCTTCGAATACATCATCAGTACCTACATCATAACCACCTGTATCGATTACAGTAAACTCTACTCCGTTCCATTCCGATTTACCATAATGACGGTCACGGGTTACTCCGGCTGTAGAATCTACAATAGCTTCTCTTCTCTCTAAAAGTCTGTTAAACAGGGTGGATTTTCCAACGTTGGGACGCCCAACGATCGCAACAATATTTGACATAAAATTTTGTTTCTCTTCGGCCTCACTCAGTGTATAGTATAATCTGAGCGAAAAAGAAGACGTTAAAGAATGGGTTACCCGGTCTTTCCGAGCCCAAAAATTTTTGCAAAGATACGAATTTAGTTTGTTGTTACCAGTTTTATATTTACAGCAACATAAGTTTATATATTGAAGATGAGCATATAAGCAATATTTTTTATAAATTTGATAAGGAAACTTCACTTTCAATGAAAAAATTTTTGGTTATACTACTGGTTGCTTTCATTATCATTCAGTTCTTTCCGATTGATAAAGTCAACCCACCCGTGAATGAAAGGATGGATTTTCTTACTATAAAGAAAACTCCCGAAGAAGTCAGTAAGGTTATTAGAAATTCCTGTTATGACTGTCATTCCAATGAAACTAAATATCCATGGTACAGTAATATTGCTCCTGTATCCTGGTGGATGAAAGATCATATTATTGATGGTAGAAAACATCTTAATTTTTCTACCTTTGCACTTTATGACACAGAAAGACAACTCCGGAAACTGGATGAGTCTGTAGAAATGATTGAAAAAGATAAAATGCCTCTGGAAACCTACCTTCTGGCCCATCAAAATGCCAGACTTAGTGATACAGATAAAAAGATGCTGATCAAATATCTGAAAAACGCCAGAACAGATACCGAAATAAGATACAACACGACTGAACAGGAACAGCCGTAACAAAAAAAATGCAAATACAAAATAAACATATTGTTCTGTATGATGGTGATTGCCCGATGTGCAATTACTGGGTAAATTTTATTCTGAAACGCGACGATAAAAACAAATTTATGTTTGCCGCACTCCAATCAGATTTCGGACAGGATTTTCTGAAAAAGAGAAACCTGAACCACATCGAATTCAATACAATTTACCTGTTAAAACCTCAGCAATACTATCTGGTAAGATCTAAAGCAATCTTTAAGATCTTTTCTTTACTAGGTGGTATATATCGTCCATTATCATGGATGAAATTTATACCCGAATTTATTTCTGATACTATTTATGATTTTGTTTCCCGAAACCGGAAAAAAGTAGACGTTGAAGCCTGCCCTATTCTGACTATTGAGGAGAGAAAAAAGTTTATAACTGAGCCATTTCTGACCTAATTCAGAATACTTTTGGGAATATAAAAACCAAAATAAAAACACTATCTTTGACCCTTATTTTACATCCGTCTATCAATGGAATACAATACTGAAAGAACACCATTATATATGCCTGAATACGGGCGCCTTATACAATCTCTGGTAGAGCATTGCAAAGCACTTCCTACCAAAGAAGAACGAAACGAAATGGCAAATGCCATCATCGCTTTTATCGGGCAAAGGAATCCACATCTTCGTGATGAGGAAAATTATAATCATAAGCTTTGGGATCATCTTTTTATTCTTGCAGATTATAATCTGGATGTGGACTCTCCATACCCGATTCCGACCGCCGAAGAATTACAACAGAAACCTAAAAAACTGGAGTATCCTTCTTATGATAATGAATATAAGTTTTATGGTAAAAGTATTTTACAACTTATAGATAAAGCTATTTCTCTTCCGGAAGGTGAAGAAAAAGAGGCTTTGATTCAGGTTATTGCCAATAATATGAAGAAGTCGTATAATGTATATAACAAAGAGCATGTACAGGACGAGGTAATCTTCAGACATCTAAAAACTCTTTCTAATGAACAGCTGGACATTACAGGTGTTGATTCTTTAGAAAAAAGTAAGATTTATCATTCTGGCAACAATCACAGAAACAAAAATCAGAACCAAAACCAGAATCAAAATAATAAAAACAACCAGCAGAAAAGAAGAAATTTCCAGAATAATCATAAAAACAACCGAAAGAATTAATGAGTAACGCATTTCAAATACGAGGAGGAAAGCCTTTATCCGGAGAAATTACTCCACAAGGTGCAAAAAACGAAGCATTGCAGATTCTTTGCGCTGTGCTTTTAACAGGTGATGAAGTAAGAATTAAGAATATACCGGACATTAAAGATGTTAATCAGCTTATTGACATTTTAAGAGACCTGGGCGTTATTATTACAAAAAATGGTAAAGGTGACTATACCTTCAAAGCAGATAACATTAACTTCGATTACATCAAATCTCCGGAATTCAAAATGAACGGAGCAAAGCTAAGAGGTTCTGTTATGCTTTTAGGTCCGCTTTTAGCACGTTTCGGTGAGGCTTATATGCCAACACCAGGTGGTGACAAAATTGGAAGAAGAAGATTAGACACTCACTTTCAGGGATTTGTTGAATTAGGAGCTGAATTTCATTATGATGAAGAGCAATATTTTTATTCATTAAAAGCTAAAGAACTTCACGGTAAATTTATCTTACTGGAAGAAGCTTCTGTAACTGGTACAGCTAATATTCTAATGGCTGCTGTTCTGGCGAAAGGAAAAACCAGAATTTATAATGCTGCCTGCGAACCTTACCTTCAGCAACTTTGCAAGATGCTAAACAGAATGGGGGCTAACATTTCCGGTGTAGGATCAAACTTATTAACTATTGAAGGCGTTGAACATCTTCACGGGACTGAGCATACAATGCTTCCTGATATGGTAGAAATAGGTTCATGGATTGGACTTGCAGCAATGACAAAGTCTGAAATCACTATTAAAAATGTTAACTGGAACCAATTAGGAATTATTCCTGATACTTTCAGAAAGCTTGGAATACAACTGGAGAGAAGCGGAGAAGACATCTACATTCCTGCACAGGAACACTATAAGATACAGAAGTTTATTGACGGTTCTATCCTTACCGTTACCGATGCTCCGTGGCCAGGTTTCACTCCGGATTTATTGTCTATTGTTTTAGTTGTTGCTACTCAGGCAAAGGGAACTGTTCTGGTTCACCAGAAGATGTTCGAATCCCGTTTGTTCTTTGTGGATAAATTAATCGATATGGGAGCACAGATTATCCTTTGCGACCCGCACAGAGCAACAGTGGTAGGACTAAACCATGAAGCTCCACTAAGAGGTACAACAATGACATCGCCGGATATTCGTGCCGGAAACGCACTGCTTATTGCAGCTTTATCAGCCGAAGGAAAATCTATCATTCACAATATAGAACAGATTGACAGAGGTTACGAAAATATAGACGGAAGGTTAAAAGCTCTGGGAGCAGACATCCAAAGAATATAATAACAAAATAAAAAAGCATTCAGAAAATTCTGAATGCTTTTTTTGTGCGTGAAGCTACCAGCCGCCACCGCCACCGCCAGAGAATCCACCACCACTGGAGCCACTGCTAAAGCTAGAGCTGCTTCCTGATGAACTACTACTTGAAGGCGGAGTTGAGCCTGAGGAGATAGAGTTGGTTAAGCTGGAATTAAGTGTATGTCCCAGACCGGCAAATCCAATCGTACTTCCGGTATACCAGTCGTTGGTATAATCCACAGACATTTGCTGCAGCATATCCTGAAATTTTTCACCCCAAATTTTATCCACACCCAATACCATTGCGTATGGTAGATAGGTTTCAAATATAACCGGCGTCATCTGTGGAGGATTATGAAACTTAATCACTTCGTTTTCCGCTGCACCCATATACATTTTAAAACCTTCTATAAGTGACTGTTTACGTAATTTTTCTTCAGAAGGTCTTTTGATAAGGTATCGGTAAACAAAAAGAAAACCTATACCAGCGATCAGAAAAAGAAAACTAGATCTTGTATTCTGATCAAAATTACCTTTAATAAAAAACACAATAAAGCCAATAAAGAACGGGAGAAAAAATATTGCAATAAAAGCTACAATACATCCTTTATTCAGTCCTTCCATTTTAGAGATAAGAACCATTGTAACCACAAAGAAAATAACAACGAAGATTAGTCCGAACATCCCGATTACCAATTGCTCTGTAGAATCTCCAATAATACTACTTACAATAAATGTCAATATAAAAACTGCAAAAAAAACTATAGCCGGAAGTACAACTTTATTGGCATTATTCCCTTCTTTAATAAAGGCTTTGTACTGAAAGATCATATTGTGAGTAAAGTTACCCACAGCTTTTTCTATTTTACTGCTATAGCTGCCATCCAAAGTTACTGTAGAAGACTTACCAAAAAGATCGTTCATTAGCCCAATCTCTTCTTTTGCTAATTTCGGGCTTGGTTCCTTTAGCTTGGTAATTTCATATTCTTTCCCGGAAGACAACCCTAAAAGGGATTTCTTTGTAGTTTCTTTTATTACAACAAACTTCTTTATAGCAAGGTTTACAAGTGCCGCCGTAAGGTAATTTGTATTGTAACCTTCATGATGTATATATCCTAATTCCGCAGGAGACATATCTTCCGGCACATTAAATTGTGGATAAACTACAGGCTTTTCCGGATCTACTCCATACTTTTTCCAAGAATTATATCCATATAGCAACAAACCTCCAAATACCAATAACAGAAATATACTGATACCATATTTTTCTAAGAATGATGGCGGTGGTGGTGGCATTACAATTCCTTTAGGGAATCCAACAGCAATAGTCAGGTTCTCCCGACTTAAGAGACTTCCGCCCTGCCATTCAATTTCATTATCAGAAATAATTTTTGAAGAACAGTTTTGTGCCGTACTTCCCTCTACTCCTGAGTAACAAGCATTTTGTAATATTTTAGCTCCCTGAGGCAAGTGAACTGTCGCCGAAATTTTGTCTATAGGAAAATCCCAGGCCATACCATTTACATTCCAGTACAACTCATCATACTTAGGAAAGAATCCTACCTGATCTGGTGTCTCATATGTAATCTGGTAAGTATATTTTCCCGGATCCAAATAAGTATCTTCATTCCCTACATATATTGTCTTTTGGCTGCTCTCATATGTAGTAGAATAATGTTCTGTCACACCATCTTTCTTCACGGAAAGAATTTTAAACTTAACTTTTTTCGTCTTCCCGTTCAGATTTCTCACAGAGGGAAATGTTCTGAAAATCCCTCTTTTAAAGTTATATCCAAGACTGTTGATAACTATAGTTTCGGTAACTGTAAGTGATGAATTTTTATGAACTGTAATATCTGAATGAAAAGATAAAATCCGTTCAGTCGGCTCTGTACTTTCTGTTGTTATACTATCTCCTACTGCATCTGCATATGCGGCTGCAGCTGCAGCTGCAGCCGTAGCCTGTTCCTGGGCTTTAAAAAGCAGGAAAAAAGAGAATAATACAAATATAAATAACCGCTTCAATTTTTAAAATTTTACAGAAGGAACTTCTCTTTCAGCGGTATTCTGTAACTCGAAGAAAGGTGCTTTTTCAAATTTATACATGTTAGCAATAATATTGCTTGGGAAGGATTCTACAAGTGTATTATTCTCCCGCGCGGTACCATTGTAATATCTTCTGGATTTTTCGATATCACTTTCCAGAGAAGAAAGTTCATTTTGCAGTTGCTGAAAATTGGTATTAGCCTTCAGATCCGGATATTGTTCGGCCACAGCAAATAAATTCATCATAGCCTGATTAAGATTTTTCTCAGCAGCTTCTTTCTCCTGTACAGAACCAGCATTTTTTGCCATAGTTCTCGCCTGCGTTACACTATCCAATGTTTCTCTTTCGTGTGTAGCATATCCTTTTACAGTTTCTACCAAATTTGGAATAAGATCATATCGCTTTTTCAGCATTACATCAATACTACTCCAGGCTTCCTGAACCAAATTTCTGAATTTAACAAGCTTATTGTACACAGAAACTCCATACAACAAAACGATAGCAACAAGTGCAATAACAACAATAAGTGCAATCATAAGATTATTTTTAGTTTAATTATTTTTTAAAGACAGTTTCATATTTTTCAATCCACATTTCCGGTGATATTTTAGCGCTCAATTCAGCAATTATGCCATAGGGAATATCATCCATTTTTTTGAACCGCACACAACTTTTCCCCATATCCAGTTTATATTTTGCATGTTGAGTATAACTTTCCTGAAACCATTCCAACAGATCTTTATCGGCATATATACCCATATGATAAAATGCCAGAAAATTCTTCTGACTGGCCAGACTCAGAAAAGGGAGTGGTGTACCCGGGGCACAATGGTAACCCGCAGGATATGAAGATAATGGAACAACCCATGTAAGCATTCCATAAGCTTCAGTTAATTCGAATCCCTTAGGTAGATTATCATGAATTGCATTAAACAATTTCTGAAAAGCTATTTTTCTCTCATCAGGGACTTTTTCCAGATATGTTTGTATCAGGTTACTCATCATCATTTATTTTTCTTAAAAATAAACAAATTTATTTCGTTGAACAATGAAAAGTTTTTCCTTTAAAATTTAGTAAATTTGTTACTCGAAAAATAAATCTTAGAAATGCCAAAAATATCGAACAGAGCCGAACATATGCCGGCTTCACCAATCAGAAAATTGGTTCCTTTCTCTATTGCTGCTAAGCAAAAAGGAATAAAAGTTTATCACCTTAATATTGGACAACCGGATATTGAAACGCCTCAATCTGCACTGGATGCTCTAAAAGATATTCATTTAAAAGTTCTGGAATATTCTCTTTCCGAAGGAAATATTGAATACCGTGAACAATTAGCAAAATATTACAACAAAATCGGTTTTGCAGACATCACACCAAAAAACTTCATTGTTACCAATGGTGGATCTGAGGCCTTAAATTTTGCTATCTCTGTACTTTGCGATCAGGATGATGAGATTATTGTACCTGAGCCTTATTACGCAAATTACAATGGTTTTTCCAATGCATTAGGAGTAGTGGTAAAATCTATTCCATCTTCTATCGATACAGGTTTTGCATTGCCTCCTATTGAAGAATTTGAAAAGAAAATTACTGATAAAACTAAAGCTATTCTTATATGTAATCCTGGTAACCCTACCGGATATCTTTACACAAGAGAAGAGCTTGCTAAACTTGCTGAAATTGCATTAAAACATGATATCGTAGTTATCTCCGACGAAGTTTATCGTGAATATGTATACGACGGAAAAAGCCAGGTATCTATGCTTGCTTTCCCTGAGCTTGCAGACAACTGTATCATTATCGATTCGGAATCCAAGCGTTACAGCATGTGTGGTGTAAGAATTGGTTTCATGGTTACCCGTTCACAAAAGATTTTAGACGCAGCAATGAAGTTTGCACAGGCTAGACTTAGCCCGGTACTTATCGGTCAGATTATTGCTGCTGCTGCACACGTTGATGACGATGCATATATCCGCTCAGTTCGTGAAGAATATACAAAACGTAGAAACCTTTTAGTTGATTTGTTAAACAGTATCCCTGGTGTTATCTGTCCTAATCCTAAAGGAGCTTTCTATTGTATGGTAGAACTTCCGGTAAAAGATACTGACGATTTCGCACAATGGTTACTGGAATCTTATAACTTCAATGGTGAAACCATTATGGTTGCTCCTGCCGGAGGATTCTATTCTGATCCTGCATTAGGTAAAAAACAGGTAAGAATGGCATACGTGTTAAAAGAAGAAGATCTTAGAAAATCTGTTGAGGTTCTTAGAAATGCTCTTCAGGTTTACAAAGACTAATTTAAATAAAACTTAAGATGTCAGCAATAAAGCTTTATAAATGGAAAACCATATTATTAACGGCATTATTGCTGATATTTTTTTCATGCAAGGAAGAAAAAGCTTCAAAAGGTATAGCAATCCCTTCTGAGAAAATAGAATCTATAAATATTACATCTGAAGGTGGCAATTTAGGCTATTTCAGAAATATCCGGGTAAATAAAGATTCTGTGTCATCTATACAAAGACAAGCTGATACTGACATTCTGAATAAATCTTACAAAAGAGCAATTACACCCACAGAATGGAACAAATTAATTTCGGAAATTGATCTATCATCAGTATCAAAAATTAAAAATGGTCCAAGTTATCAGCCTTTTGACGGAATAGATGATATTTGGGAAATAAAAACTTCCACCCGTACTTATCGTGTTATTAATGGAAAAAAGGGCACAGATAATTACAAATCTTTAGAAGCAGTATATTCGCAGCTAGAGGAATTAATCCAAAAAAAATAATGCAGTTACAGGAAAATTTTTCATTAAAACAATACAACACATTTCAGGTTGAAGCCAAAGCTTTGTTTTTCATTGAAGTATATAGCATTGAAGAATTAAAAGAAGCGCTTCATTTTTCAAAAGAGAAAAACATTCCCTATCTAATTCTTGGAGGTGGAAGTAATATGCTTTTAACTAAGGATTATGAAGGCCTGATCATTGCTTTACGCCTGAAAGGAATTACAGAAGAAAAAGCTGATGAAAACCATATTCTGGTTACTGCAAAGGCAGGTGAAAACTGGCATCAGTTTGTTCTCCATTGTATTTCTAAAAATTATGGCGGACTGGAAAATCTTTCCCTGATCCCGGGTAATGTAGGAACATCACCTATTCAGAATATCGGCGCTTATGGTACTGAAATAAAAGATACTTTCCATTCCTGTAACGTTTTGGACACTGAAGATTTTAGCGTAAAAACACTAAATCTGAAAGACTGTCATTTTGGTTACCGCGACTCTATCTTTAAAAGCACAGCAAAAGGGCGTTATATTATTCTGGAGGTAAGTTTTCTTCTTACAACCCGCGAACACAAAATTTCTGCAACTTATGGAGCTATTCAGCAGGAATTGGATAAGAATAACATCACTACAATTACTATAAAAGATATTTCGGATGCCGTAATTGCTATAAGACAGAGCAAGCTTCCGGATCCTGCTATAACAGGAAATGCAGGAAGTTTTTTCAAAAACCCGGTTATCACGGCTGAACAGTTCAACAGTCTGAAAATAACATTTGAAAGCATCCCAAACTATCCTAACGGAGATGAAGTAAAGGTACCTGCTGGCTGGCTAATTGAACAATGCGGCTGGAAAGGCAAAACAATTAATAATGTTGGCTGCCATCCGCTACAGGCTTTGGTTATTATTAATGTTACAGGAAATGCAACAGGAAAAGAAGTATTCGATTTTTCATCACAGATTATTAATTCCGTAAAGGAAAAATTCGGAATAGAATTAGAAAGAGAAGTTAACATCCTATAAACAAAAAGCTGTTTCATTCGAAACAGCTTTTTTTATCTTAAAATCTCAGGTTTATTTATTCAAAAGCAATGAAGCCTCTTTAGCAAAGTATGTAAAGATTAAATCCGCTCCAGCTCTCTTAATGCTGTGTAAACTTTCCAGAATAACTTTATCATTATCTAACCATCCGTTCTGAGAAGCAGCTTTTAACATCGCATATTCTCCGCTCACCTGGTATACAGCAATTGGCTGAGTAATAATCTCTCTTACTTTTGCTACAATATCCAGATTGGGCATTCCCGGTTTGATCATAATAATATCAGCACCCTCATCCACATCATCCAAAACTTCACGGATAGCCTCACGAGAGTTTGCAAAATCCATCTGATAAGTTTTCTTATCCTTAGGAATCTCCTGATTATCTACCGGCGCACTATCCAAAGCACTTCTAAACGGTCCGTAGAAAGCACTTGCATATTTAGCTGCATAAGAGATAATACCTACATTGGTAAATCCATTTTCTTCAAAAGCCTGACGTATTGCAAAAGTACGACCATCCATCATATCGGACGGAGCTACAAAATCAGCCCCTGCTTCAGCATGAGAAAGACTCATTCTTACTAACGCATCTACCGTAGCATCATTAATAACTTCTCCTTTTTCTATAATCCCGTCGTGACCATAAACCGAATATGGATCCAGAGCAACGTCCGGCATAACAATCATATTAGGCTCAGTATCTTTAATAAGCTTAATTGCAGCCTGCATTAAGCCATTCGGATTCCACGATTCTTTTCCTGTATTATCTTTCAGGTTATCGCTTACTTTAACGTAAACATTAACCGCTTTGATACCGTGCTTATAAAGATCTTTTATCTCTTCTTTTAAAAGGTCTAAAGAGTGCCTGAACACACCTGGCATAGAAGCTATAGGTTCTTTTTTTCCGCTACCTTCCATTACAAAAATAGGAAGCACAAAATCGTTGGTAGTTAGTGTAGTTTCACGCACTAAATCTCTAACAGACTGACTTGTACGCAGTCTTCTGTTTCTATTAAAATTCATGAATGAATTATTTAAAATTTTAATACAAATTTAACTATACCGGAGCCGTAAACCTATTATTTTGTGATTTGTTTTTTCTAATTTCGTCATAATTAAACATGACATTTGAGAGCATTTTTATTTTATTTATTTCTGTTTGCCGTTTTATCCTTTGTGCCACATCTGGCATATAATGATCCTGAGAAACAACAGGCATCTTCATTAAGTGATTCTTCAAAAAGAAGTGTCCCTGTTAACCTTATCCCCACAGGCAATCATGAACTCAATTTACAGATTGATGACTCTCATTTCAAGTTAAAATCGGTTACCATATACGCTATAATAGGCAAACCGGTGATGGAACTAAAAAATATTAATCTGAATATGGTAAAATTACCAACAGAACAACTACAACCAGGAAAGTATCTTATAAAGTATACGCTGAGCAACAATATTGATCAGGTAATTCAACTTGTGAAAGAATAAAAAAAGCCGCTTCATAGAAGCGGCTTTTTTTATTCTTTGTCTCGTCCTGAAAAAGGTTGACTAAAAAACATCAGAAATAGTTATCCTTATGAAATTAAAAAAAAGCCCATCCCCTGTACAAGAATACAGCGAGGGATTCAAAAGACAAGTTGTCTCCGAATATG